>Ga0208398_100049_pt1 | contig 146990 bp, 107 predicted proteins | sample LakWasMe79_HOW10_2_FD_183905 | JGI IMG/M metagenome (GOLD analysis project Ga0208398, IMG submission 183905) | Freshwater sediment methanotrophic microbial communities from Lake Washington under simulated oxygen tension - Sediment Metagenome... | ecosystem: Environmental > Aquatic > Freshwater...
AGTTTGGAGGTGTAATTTATTCAGACTCTGCAGATAAAGCAACCCGTTTCATAGCCAACTGCAACCAAAAGAAAATCCCATTGGTATTTGTTCAGGATGTTACCGGTTTCATGGTCGGTTCCAAATCGGAACACGGTGGAATTATAAAAGACGGTGCCAAAATGGTGAATGCAGTTTCGAATTCGGTTGTACCAAAATTCACTGTTGTTGTAGGAAATTCGTATGGAGCCGGAAACTACGCCATGTGCGGAAAAGCATTCGATCCTAGGTTAATATTCGCATGGCCAAGCGCTGAACTGGCCGTAATGGGAGGCACTCAAGCAGCCAAAGTTTTGGCACAAATTGAAGCTTCTTCCTTAAAAGGAAAAGGCGAAATTATCGATGAAGCCAAGGAGGCCGAATTATTTGCCAAAATCAAAGCACGTTATGACGATCAGGTTTCGCCCTATTATGCCGCGGCACATTTATGGACAGATGCCATCATTGATCCGTTGGAAACAAGAACATGGATTTCAATAGGTATTGAAGCCGCCAACCACTCTCCTATTGAAAAAAAATTTAATTTGGGAGTTATTCAGGTTTAATTTTTAACAAATCATAATATAGAAATTTAAAAACACTCCATATTTTTGGGGTGTTTTTTTATAACTAATTTAATTCTCTATCTTAGGCTTAAAATATTACATTTGTAAGAAATAAGCACTTTTACATTAGACAAAGTAAAATTGATTCCACATAACTTTTCATACACATCATTTATGAGTAAAACATTCCTTCTTTTTTTATTTAGTCTATTACTTATTCAATGCAAATCTATAGAAGAGCGTAACGAACATTTAAACGACTTAATTGCTGAAAGCAAACTAAAACAAGATGTAGATTTTACATATGAAAAACTGCAACGTTTACAACCCAAATTGAACTGGTATATATCAAAAAAAGAACTTGACTTTAAATTTGACAGCCTAAAAAACACAATTACAAGACCGATGACCAGTTTTGAATTTTATAAAAAACTGAGTCCTGTGATAGCTTCAATTCGACAAGGACATTTGATTGTTTCTCCTCCTTTGAAAATCCTGAGTAAATCAGAACAGAAAGCTCTAAAAAACAAGGGAACCGGTCCATTTTCTCAATTTGAATTTGAATTCATTGATGACAAAATGTATGTTATAAAAAACAAATCTGAAGAAAAATCAATAAAACCAGGAGCAGAACTTGTAGCTATTAACAATAAAAAGACAAGCGAATTAATTGCCGAATACAACACCTTATTCACCTCAGACGGTTACAATAAGACATTCAAAAGAAAAAGAATGCCTAATATATTCCCTGCCTTTTATAGTTATGAAAATGGCATTCAGGACAATTTATTTTTCAGTTTCAAACAAAATGATTCATTAGAAGTCATTTGTATTAAAAGAAAAAAAGCATCTCCGTTAAAAAACAAAAAAAGTGGAGTCAAGATGAGTATGATAGCATCAGATGACAACCAAATTATAACAAGTAAAAAAGATAAAAGCACTTATGGTTATGATGAAACTGCCAAAAGAAATAACCGTAATTTAAAATTCATAGATAAAGACAACAGTATTGCATTACTTAAAATCAGACATTTCGCCATAGGAAACCCTTCCCGTTTTTATGAAGAAAGTTTTAAGAAAATACAATTGAACAATACCAAGATTTTAATAATCGATTTAAGAGACAATTCAGGAGGCTCTGTAAAAGAAATTGAAAACCTATACAGTTATTTATCGGACTCGACATATGTTTTTACAGATCCTTTTCAAGTTGTTTCAAAAACGGCTTTGATTGAAAAAACTCCTTTCAGTAAATCACCATTACTGGCAAAAATTTTTATAACTCCGTTTTACGCTCCTTATATGTACTTCAATACCCATAAAAAGGAGAATGGTAACTATTATATTTCAAATTCAGAATCCAAACCAAAACATATAAACAAAAATGCATTCAAAGGCAAAATATATGTAATGATAAACGGAGGCACATTTTCGGCTTCCAGTATTATTTCGTCGAATCTCAAAGGCTCAAAAAGAGCCACTTTTGTAGGCGAAGAAACTGGGGGGGCTTATAATGGAACTGTAGCAGGAATAATGCCTACAATTAAACTTCCGAATTCAGAAATAAAAGTAACGATTGGTTTAATGGTCGTTGCTCCATTTTATAAAACTGCACTCGAAGGACGCGGTATTTTTCCTGACAAAGAAATCGTGCCAACCATAGCAGATTTCGCCAATGGCAAAGATTCAGAATTGGATTGGATTCTGGAAGACATCAAAAAGAATTCTATAAATCCTATCGAAAACCAAAAAGATAAAAATATTACGTTAAAACAGCAGTATCCATAATTTTAATCATAAAAAAATGCACATATATCATTAATTTTTAATAACTTAGTAGAACTAATTTAAAACTTAAGGTACTATGAACAATGTAAAAACATTAAATAAGTGGGCTAATGCACATACTTATTTACCAGTTGACTTACTCAGAATGGCTCTTGGCGTTTTTTTATTTATGAAAGGAGTTTATTTTTTTTCAAACATTCAATATTTAGTTGATTTATTATCACCAATCGATAAATTTGACAAGTTCGGAGGCGGGATGTTTTTAATTCATTACATAGCTCCTGCTCATTTGATTGGAGGAATTTTAATCTTCTTTGGCTTATTGACACGTTGGGCCATTATCTCACAATTACCCATTTTAATCAGTGCCGTTATCATCAACTTTATGGGACAGATGCATCATCAAAACTTACTGCTTGCATTACTTTCACTTATTGTATGTTTCTTTTTTCTTTTCTATGGAAGCGGAAAAAATTCGGCGGATTACTTTTTTAAAATGCAGCAATAATAATCAGGAATCAACAAAAAGCATCATCAGAAACAAAAAAAGAGAGGAATTATTCCTCTCTTTTTATTTGATAAAATTCTACAGCTTTATTTAACTGCTGCCAATTCTTTACTTTCTTCTCTCATTATTTTACCCGTAGCAGTTTCCTTAAACTTAGGGATAAACACAATCTCTTTAGGCTTTTCATATTTATCCAAAACATCAAATACGGAATGATCTATTTCAAAAGGCGCTCCTTCCACATAAAGAACAACTCTTTCACCCAGGATATCATCCGGTGCACCATTAACAAAATAACGTCTTGGTATTAGAGTCGATAATTTACCTTCTACCTGTTCCGGCATAATTTTAATACCTCCGCTGTTAATTACATTGTCGAAACGTCCTAACCAAACAAATTGAGTATCGGATACTAATTTTACAATATCGTTAGTAACGATTTTTTCGTTTCCGATATTTTTAGCTACAATTTCCAGACATTGATTTTCATTAACAGAAACTGTTACATGAGGCAATGTAGTAAAAGCTTCCACCCCTACTTTCTTAGCGGCAATATGAGTAATTGTTTCAGTCATACCATACGTTTCATATATCTCAATAGGCAGTTTTACCAATTCCTGCTCCAATGATTTATGAATTTTAACTCCACCGATGATTATCTTTTTAATATTTGATAACTTATTGATAGAATTTTTGGCCTGAAGAGGCACCATTGCTGAAAAATCATATTTTTTATCATTATGTTCCAAAGGATGTGAGCTTGGCGCAACAAAATCCATATCCAAACCTAAAATAAAAGAACGGACAAACATCATTTTCCCAGCCACATAATCGGCAGGCAAACAATGAAGTACTCTATCTCCTGGCTCAAGCCCAAAAAAGTCTCCAGTTGCCAAAGCAGACTCTACCATTGCACTTTTCTCAATTCTAATTGGCTTTGGAGTTCCTGTCGTACCGGAAGTGTACATATCAATATAAGATTTGTCATCGAACCAGTCCAATAAAAAATCTCCTACGGACTGTTCAAACTCTTCCCCTTCTTTTATAAAACTATAAGCAATTCTACATAAATCTTCTTTTGTTAAATGAAACCCGTTTAGTTTAAAACGGTTGTGTACATTCTTGTGTGTTACTGTATTCATAAATGATTGTTTTGTATTGTAGGTATTAAACTAAGGCTTTTATACAACTGTTCCAGATAATTTTTCCTTCCAGCCAGACCAGTTGTATTTTACTCCAAATATAATCAAAAGTAAGGGATAAATAACAATAACCGGGAAGATAATATCAAGTCCAGCCTCGGGTTCTGAGACATCTTTAAAAATAGAATAAGTTTGAAAAGCAGACCAATCCGAAGTTATCAATAATGCCCCGATAAGATTATTTGCCGCATGAAAGCCCAAAGTCAATTCCAGACCATCATCCATCAAAGCAATTACACCCAGTAAAAGTCCTGTACCTATATAATAAACCATAACAATATTCCCCATCTTGGCTACTTCGGGATTAAAAACATGCATCAATCCAAAAATACTGGATGTCATTATTAACGGAAACCATTTATTTCCTGATAAATTAGCAAAACCCTGCATCAAATAACCGCGAAAAAACAATTCTTCAACACTGGTCTGAATTGGCACCAAAAGAGTGGCAATCACTACCAAAATCAAGAAAGGAACAAGTTGAAAATTAATTTTAAAATCCGCCGAACTTAAATAACACATCAATAATGTTGAAATTACTGTAAACACTGACCAGATAAAAAAAGAGAAAAACACTCTGTTCCAATCCATTTCCTTCCTGGCTGTAACAATGGAAAGAAACTTTTGCTTATGTAAAAAACGTACTGCAGAATAAATTCCGCCTAAAGCAAAAACAAAAGGAATGAGCAATAAAAACAAGTTCAGATTTGGCTCAAAAAAACGCAGTAATTCTTCATCTGTTGTTGGATAATTTTTCCCTCTAAAAGATGTTTGAAACAACAGTAACGCCAGCATAGGCATTTGTCCCAAAAAAGAAGCCCCAATTACGAATATTGAGCCCAAGATATATTTCCAAAATTTATTATTCCTGTCAATTCCCTGTTCTATAAACATTTGTTATTTTTTCTATAATTATACTTAAAATGGTATTTCAAATCTTATTTTTGTCCGAACTAAAGTAACTTTTTATTTTAGCAAAAACCAAATCTCACCTACAAAAATGATACAAATATACCACAATCAGCGTTGCGGAAAATCAAGAAATTGCTTGCTCCTTTTAAAAGAATCCGATAAACAAATTGAAATCATCAATTATCTTGACACTCCACCTACGGCTCAAGAATTAACCATTTTGCTTCAAAAACTAAATTTAACACCAATTGAATTAGTTCGTCAAAAGGAAAGTATTTGGATAGAAAATTTCAAAGGAAAAACTTTGACCGAAAATGAAATCATTCAGTCAATGGTCGAAAATCCTATCCTCATCGAACGTCCTATAGTAGTCAATGGGAACAAGGCAATTATTGGCCGGGACTTAGAGAAGGTAATCCCTTTTATTTAGACATTAACATTATTTTAGCAAATCCACTTTAAACCTTTTCAGGCTTTCTCTATCCAAAAGGGAAATCTTATCTATTACCTAATGAAAAAAATTAAACTTACCCTGGCACTTTTGTTCTTGTTATTGGGACTATCCAATTTTGCCCAACAAGGAGCTCCAACATTTAATAAAATTAAAGTGACTGGAAAAATTACAGACAAAAAAAGCAATCAACCTCTTGAAGATGCTACTATTACTTTAAAAAATCAAAAAAATCCTAAAGCTCTTTCCGGAGGAATTACTAACAACAAAGGAGAATTTGAAGCCGATGTAGTTCCAGGAATTTATGATATTACTATTGAATTTATTTCGTTTAAATCAATCGAGATAAAAGGGAAAAGTATAACCGAGAAAACTTCATTAGGCACCATTGCTCTTGAAGACGATGCTTCACAATTGAATGAAGTTGTAGTTCGTTCCGAAAAATCATCAGTAGAAATAAAACTGGACAAAAAAGTGTATAACGTTGGTCAGGATATGATGGTAAAAGGTGGAACTGTAAGTGATGTCTTGGACAATGTTCCTTCTGTTTCTGTTGATACCGAAGGAAACGTAAGCTTAAGAGGGAGTGACAATGTCCGTATTTTAATCGATGGAAGACCATCCTATGCTGTAAATATTGCAGAAGCTTTAAGACAGCTTCCAGCCGATGCCATTGACAAAGTTGAAGTTATCACTAACCCATCAGCACGATATGACGCAGAAGGAGGCTCGGGAATAATCAATATTATTCTTAAAAAAGGCAAAAATCAAGGTTTCAACGGAACTCTTATAGCTTCGACTGGAATTCCTGAAACTTACGGTTTAAGCGCTAATGTGAATTATAAAACAGAAAAACTAAACTACTTCACCTCTGCAGGTTACAATCACAGAACAAATGAAGGAGGCGGAAAAACCAATTCAGAGTATTTCAATCAAGATGGTTCTATAAAAAACTTTTTAGACGAAGACCGTGACACAAAAAGAACCAGAGATGGTTTTAATGGAAGAGCAGGTTTTGAATGGACAGTGGCACCAAATACGTATTGGACAAACGCCATCAATTACGAAAAATACACCGGTGAAGACAATGATTTAATCAATTACAACAACTATGATGCGTCTCATGTTTTCACAGGTTCAACATACCGCTTGAATACTGGAGATACCGGCAGTGAAAACGCCTCATATACATCAAACTTCATTAAAAACTTCAACGATAAAGGACATAAACTTACTGTTGACGGTTCTGTTTCAAGAAATACTGATGATAACCAAAGTATTATTACTGGTTCTGACAATTACAACAACACCTTAAATAATCAGGTTCAAAAACAAGCACAGATACAGGCTGATTATGTACTTCCGTTAGGAAAAGGAAGTCAGTTTGAAGCTGGATACAAAGGAAGTTTTGGGGATTTGAACAACGAATATTATGTTCTTGACGATCAAGGAGTAAGAATTGATAATTTATCAAACACACTGGAATATAAAGAAAACATCAACTCTCTTTATACACAGTATGGTTTCAAAAAAAGTAAATTTTCTTATTTGTTTGGGTTGCGTTGGGAAGACACCAATATCCATGTAAACTTATTGGATACAAACGATTTCAATACTAAAAAGTACAACAACTTTTTCCCGAGTGCTTTTATCAGTTATGAAATTTCAGATCAAAGCAATTTCACTACCAGCTACAGCAAACGTCTAACAAGACCAAGAGGTCGTTTTATGAACCCTGCTGTAAACTATTCAAGTAACGTTAATATTTTTCAAGGGAATCCGGATCTTGATCCTTCCTTAACTGACAAATTTGACGTTGGATATATCAAACGCTGGGAAAAAGTGACATTTAACACATCTGCTTATTTTGAAAACACAAAAGATGTTTTCAGTTTTGTAAGATCTCCTACCGGAGATGATGTAAATGGAATCCCTGTAATTAAGAGCCAGCCTATTAACTTAGGAAAGGAACAAAAATATGGTTTTGAATTTACGTTGAATTACAACCCGTTCAAAATATGGAGAATAAACAGTAATTTCAATTTATATAATGTAAAAACAACCGGAGAACACAGCTATACAGACACGAACGGTGACCTCATTGTACAAAATCTTGATAACCAAGCCAATACTTGGTTTGCAAGAATCAGTTCAAAACTTACATTGCCCTACAAAATCGACTGGCAATTGAATGGTACTTACAATGGAGCTCAAAAAACAGCTCAAGGAAAAAACTTGGATCAGTTTAGTATGAATACCGCTTTCAGCAAAGACCTGATGAAAGACAAAGCTACATTAGCATTCAATATCAGTGATATTTTCAACACGAGAAAAATGAGATCTTATACGTATCTAGAAAACCAGACATCGTATAGTGAAATGCAGTTCCGTAAACGTCAATTCAACTTATCGTTTACCTACCGTTTCAACAAATCTAAAACTGATAAAGAAAAAACACAACCTAAAAATGAAGGCGGAGGAGATAACGGAGATTTCCCTGGATAATCTTTAAACAATACACTATAAAAAAAGGACTCGAAAAACGAGTCCTTTTTATTTTTAAAGTAAAAGAAGATTATGCTTCTTCTTCCTCTTTTTGTTTTGCTTTCTTTTCTTTGTAAGCTTCCCAAGTTGCTCCGCCTACCCAATAGGATACGAAACCAACTAGGAAAAACATCAACCAAAATCCCATTGTAAGGATGGTTAAGAAAAGTAAAAAGCCTAAATACTGATGAAATTCAAACATGTTTTCCGGAATTTTTGAATGTAGCGACAAATGTATGATTTAAATCTTTTAAAGCCAATAAAATCAGTAAAAACTATAGTGCAATTTTCAAATTATTAAAAATCAATACTAATTATAAATGAGTTATAAAGCTTTAGCCTCTGGTATTCAAAAAATTAATTGCTTTTTAACAAAATAAACATAGTTAATCTCAAAAAAACATATTATTTATTCCTTTTTTTTAATTTAATTTACATTCAGTTGTTTTACCAAAAAAAAGAATAAATTAAAAAAACTAACCAATGAACAGAACATTCTATTCTTTATATTTTCAAATCAGCAAAAAAATGGAAAAGCACAGTGTCAATTTCATGAGATTTGCTTTAGCCATAGTATATATATGGTTTGGAACCTTAAAATTAATTGGAATGAGTCCTGCTGGTGAATTAGTAGAACAAACCGTTTTTTGGTTCAAACCTGAAATTTTCATTCCTTCACTCGGTTTTGTTGAAGTATGCATCGGAATTGGTTTTTTATTCAAAAAATTAATTCCCTTTACCATTATCGTTTTACTGCTTCATATGGTTGCCACTTTTTTTCCGCTTTTTATTTTGCCGAAAATCTGCTTTGATTCCTTTCCCTACTGTCCGACTTTGGTTGGTCAATATATCATCAAAAATCTGGTATTAATAAGCGGTGCTTTTTGCGTAGCAGGAAAATACAATTATCAATACTACGCCGTTTCAAAAACATAAATTTCACCCAACCATTCGGTTCAAAAAAAACAACACCAATTATTTTGTATAAAAAGGCATCAAATCATTAATTTACATTTTATTAATTTTAACAATATATCAAAGCAATGAGCTTATTTCGTAAAAATATTATCAAATTACTATTTTAATCATAAATTTTTATATTATAACTCATTTTATAATTACATTTGTTTTTCAGAAAATAATAAAATTTTATGGAAGAATGTATCTCTGTTTTTGATATGCTGAAAATTGGTGTTGGTCCATCCAGTTCACACACCCTTGGGCCTTGGCGTGCTGCGGAACGCTTCTTAAACGAGCTGAGAAGTGAATATGACATCAATTCGATAACGAGAGTAAAAGTTGATTTATACGGCTCTCTTTCATTAACCGGAAAAGGACATGCAACGGATTTGGCCATTATGCTCGGACTAAGCGGTCAGGATCCGGAATACATTCCTGTTCAAAATATAGACGGAATCATCAAATCGATTGAAACCAAAAACGAAATACATTTGGGAAACCAAATCCATATCCCTTTTTATTTTCTTCAAGACATTGTTTTCAATAAAAATTTTCTTCCTTTCCATGCCAACGGATTGACTTTTACGGCTTATTTCAATAATGAAAGTGAATACAGTTCTACATTTTACTCCATCGGAGGCGGGTTTGTTGTAAAAGAAGAAAGAGAAAATGCTCAAAGCAAAGTTGCAATAAAATGCGCCTTCCCCTTTCCTATTGACAAAGCGAGCGACCTTTTGGCTTATTGTGCTAAAGAAAAAAAATCAGTTTCGGAAATCGTGTATGAAAACGAAAAATCCATGCGTCCCGAAGCAGAAATTCATCATGAATTAATTCGCATCTGGAATACCATGCTGGAATGTATGTATATCGGCTGTCATTCCGAAGGCATACTCCCGGGCGGTTTACACGTACGCAGACGCGCCTTTGACATGCACCAAAATCTTATTGGTCTTTCTAATTATTCCACACCGCAGGAATGGCTGGAAGAAATCAGAAAAACCGAAGTTAAATTTCGTCAGATTCTAAAATGGGTCAGCTGTTTTGCATTGGCAGTAAACGAAGTAAATGCCGCTCTTGGCCGTGTGGTCACCGCTCCTACCAATGGCAGTTCCGGAGTAATTCCAGCGGTTCTAATGTATTATTTGGTCATTGAAAACCATCAGGCAGGAGAATTCGAAATCAATAAATTCCTTATGGTCGCCGGCGAAATAGGCAGTATTTTCAAAAAAGGTTCTACCATATCAGCCGCAATGGGCGGATGTCAGGCCGAGATAGGCGTTTCCAGCGCAATGGCCGCCGGCGCACTTTGTGAATTATTGGGCGGAAGCCCCGAACAGGTTTTAATGGCTGCCGAAATCGCTATGGAACATCACTTGGGTTTAACCTGTGACCCCATTGGAGGTTTGGTTCAAATCCCTTGTATCGAAAGAAATACCATGGGAGCTGTAAAAGCCATTAATGCCGCTGAACTCGCTTTGGAAACCGATGCCAAAAACGCTAAAGTTTCCCTTGACAAAGTAATCGACACAATGTGGCAAACGGCCAAAGACATGAATTCAAAATACAAAGAAACCTCCGAAGGCGGACTGGCAATTGCCGTGAATATGGCGGATTGCTAGTTAATTGTATTGTTTTAAAAATGAGATAATTAGACAATTGACTAAGTCGCCAATTATCTAATTATCCGAATTTTCTAATTATCAAATTAGCACCTTTCTATCCAGTTCCAATTTTGTAATAGGATTATAAACTATAGGTATTTCTTCAATAACGACATCGCTTTTATCAAGTCCGAAAGCTCTTGTATCCGATAATGACATATTTTTCAGCATATAATAGGAATTAAGCAGGATTCCATCCCTAACAGAGAACTCATTTTCAACCGATAGAAACTTCTCAATAATTACGAATTTAAAATCAGGTTCGGGATTGTATTTTGTTGAACCATCAGATCGGATGTGCAAATTCAGTTCTTTATTATCAATCAGGTTTTGAACAATTCGTTTGAAATACAATTCGACTTTTGGCTGAATCCTAAAACCAATATTCAAAACAATCTTGATCACTTTGTCATCCAATAACTCAATAACTTCATAATTTAAATCAAAAGGAGAATTGGTCCGATTAATATGGAAAAACCAATACACATCAGCTCTTTTAGGTTTTTTAGAAAAAATGGAGTTTAATATTTTTTCTTCAATTTCATAATTCCTGTCCGCTTTTGACAAATAAATTAAATGAGTGGAATACTTCGGAATCATAATGTCATTGCTGAGTTCCTGAAACTTTGCTTTAAACTCGGTCAAATTGGTGAATTTCACCAATTTGTTGTTGATTTTTCGGGAGAAATACCAAACGTACATCGTCATAAAAATGAACAACTCAAAAAACAAGAACATCCAGCGCTCTTTGATTTTAACAATATTGGCCGCAAAAAATGCAAGTTCAATGACCACAAAAACGGTGATGATTGCAGCAATAAGAATCCTGTTCATTTTTTTGATATAAATCAGATAATAATTTAAAAGAACAGTGGTCATCAGCATGGCTATGGTAATCGAAAATCCATAAGCTGCTTCCATATTCGAAGAAGTTCTGAAATACAAAACCATTAAAATACACCCAGCCCATAAAATAGTATTCACTGAGGGAATATAAATCTGACCTTTCAAATTGGTTGGATTTTTCATCGTCACCCGAGGCCAAAAATTAAGCGAAACAGCTTCATTAATCAAAGTAAACGATCCGCTTATCAAAGCCTGTGAAGCAATAATTGCTGCAAAAGTCGAGATGACAACTCCCGAAAATAAAAACCATTGCGGCATAATGGTATAAAAAGGATTTCTGCCTTCAAGAAAAGGGTGGTTTTGGTTCATCAACCAGGAAGCCTGTCCCAAATAATTGACTACCAATGCTATTTTTACAAATACCCAAGTGATTCTAATATTACTCTTTCCGCAATGCCCCAAATCCGAATACAAGGCTTCAGCACCTGTAGTACAAAGGAAAACGGCACCCAATAACCAAAATCCATGGGGATATTCGACCAATAACTCATAAGCATATACAGGATTCAAAGCTGTTAATATTGCCGGATGCTCCAAAATTTGGATAAATCCCAATACTAAAAGCATCGAAAACCAAACTACCATGGCTGGGCCAAAAAAGAACCCCACTTTCTGCGTACCAAAACGCTGAAAAAAGAAAAGCCCCGACAAGATTACGAGAACTATCGGAAGTATTGGAATATTTGGAACTACATCTCCCAGCCCCTCAACAGCCGAAGCTACCGAAATAGGAGGCGTAATAATTCCGTCAGCCAAAAGTGTCGTTGCTCCCAAAATAGTTGGAATTACTAATTTTCCTTTACCAAACCGTTTCACCAAAGCATAAAGGGAAAATACTCCTCCTTCACCATGATTATCGGCAGAAAGAGTCATTAAAACATATTTAAAAGTCGTTTGAAAAGTAAGTGTCCAAAATATACACGAAATCCCTCCATACACCAGTAATTTTGATATTTCTCTCTGCCCAATAATGGCTTTCATAACATATAACGGGCTGGTTCCTATATCTCCATAAATAATTCCGAGTGCAACCAAAAGCGATGCAGCTGTAACTTTTTGAACCGTTGATTTATTCATTTTAATTAAAATTTAATTCTATTTATTCATTACTTTTTGGACATAAAAAGCCCTATATGAAGCACATATAGCACTTCATATCACATTTTTTTAAACTTTTTTAATTGATTTTAACTGGTGTTAAACCGGTATCCGACACCGGATTCTGTGATAATAAACTTAGGACGGTTGGGATCTTCTTCTATTTTTTTTCTAAGTTGTGCAACAAAGACACGTAAATACTGTGTTTGGTCTGCATAACTGTTTCCCCAAACTTCTTTCAGTAAATATTGATGAGTTAATACCCGTCCGTCGTTTTTTACAAAAATTGAAAGCAAATTATATTCAGTCGTTGTGAGTTTCAAAATTTCATTATTCAGCCTCACAATTCTCGAAGCCAAATCAATTGAAACCGAACCAAACTCAATTATCGGTTCTTTTTCTTCAGTTACCGAATTACGCAAAGCAGTCCGAATTCTAGCTAGTAATTCCTGCGTGCGGAACGGTTTGGTTAAATAATCATTTGCTCCGTTATCAAGCGCTTTTACAATTTCATCTTCGGCACTTTTTACCGTCAAAATAATAATCGGGTTTTTATACCATTCGCGCAAGCGTTTCAAAACAACCTGTCCATCCTCATCAGGCAAACCCAAATCAAGAATAACCAAATCAGGCTGGTGATTGGCAACCATCGATAATCCTTCTTTTGCATTCACGGCAAAAATTGTTCTGTAATTATTGGAATCCAATGTGATTTCAAGCAGTTTCCTGATTTGAATCTCATCATCAATTACCAAAATTTGGGCACCGTTATTCATATATGTAAAATTTATTTATCAGAGGTCATATATGTTATCGCCTTTTTTATTTATCGGTGTTTGCTTACGCAAACTATTTATTAATAGCGATTTCATTTGAAATCTCTTTAGTATTCATTGTTAAAGTGTGAAAGCTGAGCGTAAAAACCGAACCTCCTTCTTCCCTGTTTTCAAGTTTTACTATTCCATGCTGTGCTTCGACAAACCCTTTTACAATTGACAAACCAAGCCCTGTTCCGCCAGTTTTTGAATTTTGAAGACGGTAAAATTTATCAAACACTTTATCAATTTCATTTTCCGGGAAACCAATGCCGTCATCGGCAATTGTAATCACGCACGGGAATAATTTCTCGGGATTGTATTCAAAATCAACAGCCGCATTATAGGAAACCTTTATTTCTATTTTAGCACCTTTGGGTGTGTATTGCGAAGCGTTAAAAACCAAATTATAAATTATCTGTTGCATCAATCCATAATCTAATTTGAAAAGCGGTAAATTTTCATCAGTTTTGACAATCACTTTATGAAACTGCAAATCTTCTTTTAAATGATCCAAAACATTATAAATCAATTCTTCCAAATCACACCAATCCATTTTTGGTTCAATAACGCCCGATTCTAATCGAGACATATTCAGCAGATTTTCAACTTGGTGATTCAATCGCAAAGAAGCTTTCTCAATTTCACCATATAAATTGTCTTTGTTTTCATCTGAAATTGGTACCGACTTGCTTTGAATCGTATCAATAGCTCCCATAATAGTTGAAATAGGCGTTCTCAACTCATGAGACAAGGAATCGAGTAGCGCATTGTAAAGTTTCATTGTATTAATCCTAACCTCTTTTACCTGCAATATCTTTTCAGCTCTTCTGATTTTATGAGTCAAAACTGCATTAACAAGAGCAATAATGAAAAATAAAATCAATAGCAATGAATCTTCGGCATTGCTGATATGCAGTGTATAATAAGGTTTTATAAACAAAAAATTTAAAATTAATGCACTCAAAACGGCACTGAGCAGTAATGGCAGAATCGCCAAAAACATCGACAATACTGAAACTACAACCAATAGCAGATAGCCAACAATTTTATAGTCCAAATAGTCTCTGATAAACAAACACAACGATGCGACCGTGCCAACTGACAATACGCTTATTAAATATTGATTTTTAATCTTTATCTGATTCAAAATTGTGCTCATGACTCTTGCAATTATTTGATAAAACAAAGTTAAACCATATCCTATAAGTATTTTATAAGATAACGGGGCAGGATATAAAGATTTTATAAAGATTTCACTTAACAGTTTTCAGGAGCAGAAACATTAGGCTTTTTTTGCAAACATGATTCCCGCTTTTTGCTACACACGAGCGATAGCGAACTGACGCAGTAATCTTAAGCCCCGACCCCCGAGCCATAAGGATTTCCACTATAATCGGGGCTAAAGAGAAACAATTGTGATTTTTTGGTTTCAATTTCGAAACCCGACAGGTTTTAAAAACCTGTCGGGTCTAATTAGCCAAGCCATGGACGTTTCAAAACTTCATATTTTAATAAAATTCACCAAAAACATAAGTTAAATTACCAATATCACAATTTGACTAGTCCTCAATCACATATTCTTTCCAAAAACTCAATTTAAAAAATTTCTATTTATTACTTTTACACTTTCAAAATAAAATCAATACCGACTTTTCGGAAATAAAATAATAATTACATGTCTGCAATAAAAAAAGATTACAAAAAAGTTACTACCAAGTCTTTAATTGATATGAAATCAAACGGTGAAAAAATCTCCATGCTTACGGCTTATGACTATACCATGGCCAAAATTGTGGATACCGCCGGGGTTGATGTAATTCTCGTTGGGGATTCAGCTTCTAATGTTATGGCAGGTCACGAAACAACACTGCCAATCACTCTGGACCAAATGATCTATCATGCTTCATCTGTGGTTAGGGCTGTAGAAAGAGCTTTGGTTGTTATCGACTTACCATTTGGAAGTTATCAATCCGATTCTAAGGAAGCATTGCGTTCTTCTATCAGAATAATGAAAGAAAGCGGGGGTCATGCTGTAAAACTGGAAGGGGGAAAAGAGATAAAAGAATCTATCAAAAAAATCCTAAACGCAGGAATTCCAGTTATGGGGCATCTGGGATTGACACCACAATCTATATATAAATTTGGTACTTATACTGTTCGTGCCAAAGAAGAACAGGAAGCTGAAAAATTAATTGAAGATGCAAAATTATTAGAACAATTGGGTTGTTTTGCTTTGGTACTTGAAAAAATACCAGCCCATTTAGCCGAAAAAGTGGCAAAAAGCATTTCTATTCCTGTTATCGGAATTGGTGCCGGTGGTGGTGTAGACGGTCAAGTTTTGGTAATTCATGATATGTTAGGAATGAACAATGAGTTCAGCCCGCGTTTCTTGAGACGTTACATGAATTTATACGAAGGAATGACATCAGCTATCAGCCAGTATGTAACCGATGTGAAATCGGAGGATTTTCCAAACGAGAAAGAGCAATACTAAGACTCTGAGTTTCTAAGATGCTAAGTTTCTAAGTTTTTTTTAACTTAGGGACTTAGCATCTTAGTATCTTAGCAACTCAAACAACAATGAAAATAATTTCAAATAAACATAATCTTCAAATTCTGCATGAAGACAACCACTTGATTGTTGTCAATAAACGTGTAGGCGATATTGTTCAGGGAGACAAAACCGGTGACAAGCCACTCAGCGATATTGTAAAAGAATACATTAAAGACAAATACAATAAACCGGGCGAAGTATTCCTTGGAGTAGTACACCGATTGGACAGACCTACCACCGGAATTGTGGTTTTTGCGCGCACCAGTAAAGCCTTGACTCGAATGAATGAATTATTCAGCAACAGGGAAACGCAAAAAACCTATTGGGCAGTAGTTAAAAACAGACCCTCCAAAAATGAAGACACTCTCGTCCATTACATCAAAAGAAACGAGAAAAACAATACTTCAAAAGCGCATGTCAAAGAAGTACCCGACAGTAAAAAAGCTAGTTTAGAGTATAAAATAATAAAAGAACTGGATAATTATTACGGACTCGAAATTGAACTGCATACAGGCAGACACCATCAAATACGGGCACAATTATCAGCAATCGGATCCCCGATAAAAGGCGATTTAAAATACGGTTTTGACCGAAGCAATCCCGACGGAGGAATCCATCTGCACGCCAGAAAACTAACATTTACCCATCCCGTTTCAAAAGAAAAAATTACCATTATTGCCCCAGTTCCAGACGAAGTAATCTGGAAAGCTATTTGATATTTTAATAAATAAAATAGTAAATAATGAATTTTAAATTTAACTTGCAGTATATAAAGTAATCTGTTTTGCAATGAGTTACAAATTAAACATCAGTTCAAGAAAAGAAGCTTTAATTAAATTGTTGGATGTAATCATCAAACATGAAAATGAGATTATACAGGCATTACATGATGATTTCAAAAAACCTCCTTTTGAATCGATTGCCACTGAAACCAGCTATGTCATATCCGAATTAAAAGACACAATAAAAAATCTGAACAAGTGGGCCAAAATCAGAAGAGTTGTTCCTTCAATACTTAATTTCCCGTCAACCGATTATATTGTAAGCGAGCCTTACGGTAAAGTTTTAATTATAGCTCCTTGGAATTATCCTTTTCAATTAGCTGTTTGCCCTTTGGTATCAGCTGTTGCGGCAGGTAATCAGGTAGTCTTAAAGCCTTCGGAATTGACTCCAAAGACTTCAGCCATACTGCTCAAAATTATTGAAAAATCTTTCCAGCATCAGCATGTTAAAGTAATTGAAGGCGGAGTTGAAACCTCACAAAAATTACTGGCGCAACGCTGGGATTATATTTTCTTTACCGGGAGTGTTGCTGTAGGCAAAATTGTTGCCAAAGCTGCAGCAGAACACCTCACTCCGGCAACACTGGAATTAGGCGGAAAAAATCCTTGTATCATTGATGAAACTGCCAATTTAAAATTGGCAGCCAAGAGAATTGTCTGGGGAAAATTTTTGAATGCGGGACAAACCTGCATTGCTCCGGATTACATTTTGATTCAAGAAGATATGAAAAGCCATTTTGTTGAATTTTTAAAAAAAGAAATAACAAAAGCTTACGGTAATAACCCAAAAGAATCGCCTGATTTTGCCCGAATAATAAACGAAAAAAACTGCATCCGCCTGATGAGCCTTATTGAACCTGCAAAGATACTTTTTGGCGGAGAAGCTGATATCGATGATTGCTACATAGCTCCAACTCTAATCGAAGAAAACTCTCTTGACAGTTTACTGATGGAAGAAGAAATATTCGGACCAATATTACCCATAATAACCTATAAAGACGAAAAAGAAATAGCACAAACTATTTCCAAATACGAGAAACCGCTGGCGCTGTATGTTTTTACCGACGATAGAAAATTTGCACGAAAGATAATTACCAACTTTTCATTTGGAGGTGGCTGTATCAATGATACAGTTATTCATTTTGCCAACAAAAGGCTTCCTTTCGGGGGTGTTGGCCACAGTGGGATTGGTGCATACCATGGCAAACTGAGTTTTGATACTTTTTCACATCAAAAGGGAATTGTAAAAAAAGCCAATTGGCTGGATCTGCATTTACGGTATGCTCCGTATGCAAAAAAATTAGATACTTTAAAGAAAATTTTAAATTGGCTTTAGCTAACAAATCTATAAAATCAGTTATTTCTATATTACCGGCAATATTAAAACAACCTTCGGGTTGTTTTTTTAATATTAAAATCAAAAAAGAGTAAAAGTATAAGTTCTATTCTAAATATCATGATTCAATAAAAACACTTTTACTCAACTGAACTTCAAAACTTTATTTTACTATATTCAAAAAAAACATTAAATTTCCTTTATATAAAAATCGCAAGTGTTTTTCTTTAAAAAAATCAAGCTATACAGGTTTATTTAATTACAGACTTCAAGAAACAAAAGCAGACTTTTTAATAGATAATTTTATTATAATGATTTTCCAAAACTGCACATACACAAAGCAATGTTTTAACCTTTTAAGAGCAAAAAAAACAGTAAATTTGCAAACTGGTTCAAAAATCTGACATGATTGTCAGCAACAATTACCTGCAAAAAATAAAGTGAGCGGATAAAAATCAATTATACAGTAAAAAAACTAAAATATATCTCAATCTAACCAACATAATTAACCTAATAAAATGAATCAAACACAAGAAAGATTACACGATATTGAAAAAAACGGATACCAAATAGATTTTGCAAATATTTTTAATCATGCCTTCGAAAATTATAAAAAGATTGCGTTGTATGCAGGATTGGTACTTTTTATTTTCAGTGTTTTATTTGCCTTTTTTATAGGATTATCATTAGCATCAGTAATAGGTGTTGCAGCAATGACGCGTGAACTTTCCCCTGAAAAATTAAACATTGAAAACCTATTTGAATCTAATTATATAATTTTTGGTGTTATTGCACTTACAACATCTTGCTTATTAAGCCCTTTTCAGGCTGGATTCTTAAAAATGGCGAATTGTGGAGACCGGGATGTTCAATTCCATGTTTCGGATTTATTTAGTTATTATAAACTTCCATACGTTAAAGAAATTATTATATCTACTTTTTTAATCTCGGCCATTGGTTTTGCTCAAGCTACTTTACTTACGTATGTTCATTTTGAACTTCTTGGAAAAGTAATAACTTATTTTATTTCTTACATTACACTCCTTTCAGCACCGCTAATTGTTTTTGGAAATTTGAGCGCAATCGAATCTATTAAATACAGTATCCTTCTTGTTTTCAAGCAACCCTTTGTTATACTAGGATTAATGATTACAGCATTTATTGGTTCATTAGTAGGTTTTATAGGCTGTTGCATTGGAATATTCTTTACCTTACCCTTTCTTTATTCAATGATTTATGCAATCTATTTTGATATTGTAGGTATTGATGCCCTTGATGAAATTAATTAAGCCGTTTTAACTATCCATACCTTACCTACTATCAAATTACATTTACAAGAATAAATTCAATAAAAAAGTTACCTCGAAACTATGTTATCATTTTGTAACATACCGCACATTTTAAAATTAAACTTTTCTTTTTCAAGTTTGGTTTATATTCCTGTTCAATTAAGTCTGGAGACTACACGAATAATAACGGCAAGTTATAGAAACATTGTATTATTAGTATTCCTTGTTATTTTAACAATAGCATTATTGTATTCGAACTCAAAAATAAATGCCATTTTAAAAAACAAAGACAATCTACCTTCGCAAGACTCAGACAAAAAGGAATACCAGCTTTACTTATTATTTTTGGGTTTAATAATACCTTTTTTAGAAATTGTTTTTGAATTGTTTCATGTCAGACCAAAAAGTCTCTTAATCTACAATTTTTCAATAGGCTGTTTTTTTCTGCTATTATTTTTAATAAGCGAAAAATCAAAATATTTATACAATAGAATTAATACTATTTTCATTTTCTTCTTTTATATTTATTCACTTTTAATAGGCTACAATATTATCTTCCTGCAGGAAGATATTATTCCCACTTATGCATATATCGTTTTATTCTTCTTTTCGTATATAGTTCTTAAACCGATAAAGAAATACTGGATATTTTCAGGTTTTGTTTTTTGTTATTTGTTTGCAATTTATGCTTTTGATTTAATTCCTGTCAAAAGAGCTGTTATACTCATTAACTACAGTGTCATGGTATTTATAATAAACCATATAAGACACGTCTCAATAACAAAAATTCAAGAGAAATTTAATTTTACCAATGAAATTGTAAACAAAGGAAACTCGCTCACGATTGCAACAAATAAAGAAGGAAAGATTACTTTCTGCAGTGATACTATTACTTCAATTTTAGGATATTCTCCAAAGGAAGTGATGGGATTTGAATTTTGGAAACTAACCGAAGATTCCGGATTCAGTGGTGCTGATTATCACAAAAATTTTGTGGACAACCGGGTATATATCAAAAAATTAAAATGTAAAAACGGAGAATATAAATTTATTCAATGGATCGGTAAACAATTTTCTGAAGACTCTATAATCGGAATTGGTCAAGATGTAACTAATGAAATAACAATAAGAAATCAATACGAAAATCTAATTCAGACTGCTGTAGATATCATCTTTGAAGCAGATTATAAAGGAAATTTTACTTTCGTAAATGATTATGGTATAAAAATTTTGGGGTATTCCAAAGAAGAATTTCTTACCAAAGATTTCCAATCGATCATTCATGAAGACTATGTAAGCAATACCATGAGTTTTTATAAAAACATTCAATATTTTGAAGAAAACTATACTACACTCGAATTTCCAATCATCAAGAAAAACGGCGAGCCTATTTGGATATCGCAAAATGTTTTTATCCGAAAAAACAGCTTCGGTGAAATAACAGGATATTCGGGTATTGCAAGAGATATCACATTATTTAAAAACTTAGAAGAAGAAAAGAACAAAAGACAGGGAAAAATAGAAAAATACAGTAAAACTCTAAAAGAAATTGCCGTATTAAATCATTCTAATAATGACAATTTTGAACAAACTCTTTTCAATATTCTGCAAATTACATCTGTTGCACTAGATGTAAACAGAACGGGCTACTGGACATATCACTCAGACAAGATAATTAGCAAAATACTCTATAATACTAAAACAAATACATTAGAAAGCGAGTTGCAATTTTATAGAAATGAAAATATTGATTATTTTGAAAAAATTGAAAACAAACTGCAAGTAGTCCAATCTGACATTATTTCTTATGCAAATAATAATATAATAAAAAGCAATTATGTCAATACCTACAATATATTCTCAACACTAGATACTCCAATCTTCGTTGATGGAGAACTAAAAGGGATTCTTTCCTACGAATCAACAGACCAAATCAAGAATTGGGATAGTGAGGATATCAATTTTGCCAAGTCTATCTCTGATTTAATTGTAATTGCATTAACCTCCCAAATGCGCCTTGAAATAGAACAAAAACTGGCTTATAAAAGTGAACTGCTTTTGGTCATTAACAAAAACACTAATCAGTTTTTACTGGAAAAAAGCACCAGTGTTCTCATTATGGGAATTATCAATGAGTTAGGAAAAGTTACAAAATCAGACCGTATTTCATTTTTCAAAAAAAATCCAAAGACTAAGTTTTTTGATCAGAAATGCATGTGGACAAATGAACTGCAGGATTTTGATACAGTACTTGAACCTTTGCAAGACCTTGCTTTTTCAGAATTTGACAGCAACATAAAAGACATGCCTCCGTTGCAGTTCTTTCAATGCATAATAGACAAAATGAAAAATAAAAATGTGAAGCTGCATCTGGCAAGTTTGAATCCCTACTCAATGCTGCTCTTTCCAGTTTTCATAAAAAATGAATTTGATGGCTTTTTTGCTTTTGATGATTCAATCAAAGGACGTGTATGGAGTAACGATGAAATTTCTATTTTACAATTATTGGTTAAAAACATTTCGGCTTCTATAGAACGAAATATAAACGAAGCCATAATTGAAGAAAGTGAAGAACGATTCCGTTTACTGGCAAACAACATTCCCGGAACTGTATTTTTATCCAATTACGATGAAAAATACACTAAAATTTATCTAAATGATGAAATAGAAAAACTAACAGGTTATCCAAAATCTGATTTCTTAAAAAACAACATTTACTTTATAGATTTAATTTTTCCTGAAGATTTAGAAAATGTTTTGTCACAAAACAAAATAGCACTGGAGGAAAAAAAACCATTGCATATCATTTATAGAATCATTCACAAGGATGGTTCAACAGTCTGGGTTGAGGAATTTGGTGATTCGATTGTAAAGAATGGAGAAATTGCTTTTATGGAAGGTATATTAATTGATATTACCGAAAAAAAGAAAAACGAATCTATTGTCAAAGAAAAAGAATTTGCAGAAGCTGCAAATAAAGCCAAATCTGAATTTCTTGCCAACATGAGCCATGAAATACGTACTCCACTAAATGGAATCATTGGCTACACTGATTTATTAATGAATTCTAAACTGGAAAATACCCAAAAACAGTATATGAATACCATTAACCAATCGGCTAATATTTTATTGGAAGTAGTAAATGATATTCTTGATTTTTCAAAAATCGAATCTGGAAAACTGGAACTCAATATTGAGAAATACTGCATAGACGACATTATTCTTCAAATAAAAGAACTGATTAATTATCAGGCACATTCTAAAAATCTGGAAATAAATTATATTATAGAAGAAAATGTACCAAAATACATTTGGGTAGATTACATCCGTTTAAAGCAAGTACTTATCAATTTATTGACCAATGCGGTCAAATTTACCCATAAAGGAAAAATTGAGCTTACCATTTCAGCATTGGAAATTCAAAAAAGCCAATCAGAATTACGTTTTTCTGTAAAAGATACAGGAATCGGAATTAGAAAAAACAACCAAAAAATAATTTTTCAGGCATTCTCACAGGAAGACAGTTCTACGACCAAAAAGTTTGGAGGAACTGGATTGGGACTGACTATTTCCAATCAGTTGCTTGAATTAATGAAAAGTAAACTGCAAATTAACAGCCAGTTCAATGTTGGAAGTACTTTTTTCTTTGATATAAAACTAAAAAGCAGTAATAAATCGAAACAAAAAAAATTAATAGATAAAGAAAAAAATATCTCTGAAAATCGTACATTAACATTAGAAAATGAGGAACCAAAAATATTGATCGTTGAGGACAACAAAATCAATATGCTTTTGACCAAAACATTAGTCAGACAGATTATTCCAAAATGTACTATTTATGAATCTGTCGATGGTGAAAAAGCTCTTGTAAAAGCGCTCGAAGTTTTCCCTGATATTGTTCTAATGGATATACAAATGCCATTAATAAACGGTTATGAAGCCACCAAACAAATTCGGGAAATTGAACAATTTAAGGATGTCATTATTATAGCCTTAACTGCAGGAACTGTAATGGGAGAAAAAGAAAAATGTATCGAAGTGGGTATGAATGATTATGTTCCCAAACCTATTGTAAAGAAAACCCTTGAAGATATTCTAGAAAAATGGTTAAAAGCTAAAAGTAATGCATTATAAATTGCCATGATTTCAAAATCATGAAATGAATTGAAAACGGCAATAACATATTTTTATAAAACAAAAACTATCAAGATATGAAATGGATTGGCAGAAAACAAAGCGATAATGTGGAAGATCGCAGAGGGATGTCCACCGGAGGTAAAACTGTTGTTGGCGGAGGAATAATCGGAATTATTATATTACTTATAAATGCTTTTGGAGGTGAAAATGCAAGAATGATAACACCGGTTTTGGAACAATTCAACCAACAGCAAACCACACAAACAGAAAACAGACCTTTGACCGAAGAGGAAGAAAAATTAGGAGTATTTCCCAAAATTGTTTTTAAAGATACCGAAGATATATGGACAAAAATATTTGAAGAAAACAATATGCAATATAAAAAACCAATTTTGGTTTTATTTACTGGTTCAGTAGAAACTGATTGTGGAGAAGCATCGTCCGCATCAGGCCCATTTTATTGTCCAGAAGATCAAAAAGTTTACATGGATTTGGCTTTTTTTGATGAATTGCAAACTAAATTTGGAGCATCTGGCGGGGATTTTGCAACTGCTTATGTTATTGCTCACGAAGTAGGGCATCACATACAAACATTATTGGGAACATCTGCCAAAATACGTCAAGCCCAACAAGGAAAAAGTGAAGCGGAAGCCAATAGATTATCTGTTGCACTGGAATTACAAGCTGATTTTTATGCTGGAGTCTGGGCTAAATACAATCAAAAAAATCTTGATATAGGAGACATTGATGAAGCATTGAGTGCAGCACAAGCAGTTGGAGATGATGCCATTCAAAAAAGGTTGCAAGGACACGTAGTTCCAGAATCTTTTACACATGGCACATCAGAACAGCGTAAGTATTGGTTTATGAAAGGATATACAACTGGCGATATTAGACAAGCAAATACTTTTTCAAAGTCAAATTAAATTGGAATTTTATAAATTGTTATGTTCTCTGTCATAACTTGTAACCAAAGCGATAATGCGGAAGACCGAAGAAGAATATCCACTAGATGCAAAACTATGGCAGCCGGAGGAATAGTTGGTTTTAAATTTTAAATGATTTTAGGGAAGATAATTCTCAAATAATAACACTCATTTTAGAACAATTCTAAAAACAAGACAAACCAGAAACAATACATAATTAAAGTAGGATATTTTGTTTAAAAAAAACAATAAAATTAATTTTTATCTTACAAATTATTTTTTTTCAAAGAAATTACAACCTATATTTGAATAATTAATTTAATCAAATACCGTTTTTATGAAAACAAAAAAACAAATAACAAGAAAATTGAATCTTGATGATTTTATGTCTAAAGATTTTGCAAAAGTACTTGATAAAGAAACTCAATCGAAAATTACTGGTGGCATGATATGGGCAGGAAGGAGACAAAGTTATAATGTTTACGACATTAGGGGGGGAGACACAACTTATTGGTTAAGGTTTTCATTTTATTAATAACCATAAATTAAAATCGAGAAATTACGCTCTCGATTTTTTTTATAAAATTTACTTTGATGAACTAAGAACCTGATAGCGCGGATTTGCAATCCGTACCATTCCAATTTAAACAGATATAAACATTACCCCAACCATCCATCACGATCCAAACTTCTGTATTGGATAGCCTCTGCAATATGATTTGAAACAACTTTTGGAGCATCATCCAAATCGGCGATTGTTCTGGCAACTTTCAGAATTCTATCATAAGCGCGGGCAGAAAGATTTAACCGTTCCATGGCGGTTTTCAGTAACTCTTTGGAAGCATCATCAAGAGCGCAATGTTCTCTAATATGTTTAGTGCTCATTTGAGCATTGTAATGTATATGTTCCATTTCTTCAAATCTTTTAGACTGCACTTCACGTGCAGAAGTAACCCTTTTACGGATATCTACACTGCTTTCGGCTTTTCTGTCATCGGATAATTTCTCAAAAGGAACTGGAGTTACTTCAATATGAATGTCAATTCTATCCAGTAAAGGCCCGGAAATTTTACTCAAATAGCGTTGCATTTCGTGCGGTGAAGAAGTTTGGGGCGCATCAGGGTCATTAAAAAAACCGCTCGGACTTGGATTCATACTCGCCACCAGCATAAAAGACGAAGGATAAGTCACTGTAAACTTAGCTCTTGAAATGGTCACTTCCCTGTCTTCAAGAGGCTGGCGCATTACTTCCAAAACATCACGTTTGAACTCCGGCAATTCGTCCAAAAACAAAACACCGTTGTGTGCCATCGAAATCTCTCCCGGTTGGGGATAACTTCCTCCCCCGACAAGTGCTACATTAGAAATTGTGTGGTGCGGACTGCGGAACGGTCTTTGATTCATCAATCCTACTTCTTTCAGTTTTCCTGCAACACTATGAATTTTGGTGGTTTCCAGTGCTTCACGTAACGTCATTGGAGGCAAAATACTGGGCAATCTTTTGGCTAGCATTGTTTTTCCAGCCCCCGGAGGTCCTATGAGAATTATATTATGCCCGCCAGCCGCTGCTATTTCCATACAACGCTTAATACTTTCCTGGCCTTTGACATCGCTGAAATCGAATTCCGGAAAATCCAGTGTTTTATAAAATTCGGCTCTGGTATCAACAATTGTGGGTTCAAGAATTCCTTTTCCTTCAAGAAAATCAATTACTTCCTGCACATTCGAAACTCCATACACATCAAGTCCGGATACTATTGCGGCTTCATTTACATTTGCCAAAGGAAGAAAAAAACCTTTAAAACCTTCCTCTTTGGCTTTTATAGCTATAGGCAAGGCCCCTCGGATAGGCTGCAAACTCCCATCAAGCGATAGCTCTCCCATGATAACGTATTGCTCGTAAATATCTGTTTTTATTTGGCCTGAAGCCACCAGAACGCCAATTGCCAAAGTCAGATCATAGGCAGAACCTTCCTTGCGTAAATCGGCTGGCGCCATATTGATGATGATTTTCTTTCCGGGCATTTCATACCCATTATTCTTAAGTGCGGCAGCAATGCGGTAACTGCTTTCCTTAATTGCATTGTCCGGTAATCCTACCAAGTGATAGCCAATTCCCTTGTCCATATTCACCTCGACAGTAATAGTAGTTGCTTCAACTCCAAAAACGGCACTTCCGTAAACTTTGATTAACATAAAAAATACTTTTGATTAAATGTAAATACTATTTTACTTTTAACCAAAAATATTTAATCAAATTCTTACTTAATACTAAAATCACTGATACACCAACCCTGTTTGTTCTCTTACTTCATCGACGATTTTTATTAGATCTAAACTGTTTTGATGTGACCAAAGTCCGCTTTCTATTTTATCAGTTCTAAGGCAGGCATGACATTCCTCGATTTCATAGGTATATCCTTTTCCAAGAGTAGGTCTTTTGATTTTTTCTTTGTCTTCGCCATGAATCAAAGTATAGGATTGTGCCATGTACCAAAGTGAATTAATATTAATTCGGCCTTGAGTTCCGCTTATAGTCGCTTTATGGTTTGAGGAAGATAAAAAACTGGAATGCAAAATAGCCTGAGCCGACTCATACTGCAAAATAATAGATGTCTGCAAATCGGCACCTGTGGAATGAAAATTGGATTTTGCCACAATATCTTTAGGAATTCCTAATATCAAATAAGCCAAAAACAACGGGTAAACACCAATATCCATCAATGCTCCGCCACCTCGTTTCATATCGGTCATACGGGTATCTTCCAATTTTTCTACCGCAAAAGCAAAATCAGCGTTAACGTATTTCACTTCACCAATCAGTCCGTTTTGTACATGATGCAACGCCTCCTGCACCGAAGGATTGAAACGGGTCCAGAATGCTTCCATCAAAAATTTATTATTTTGTCTGGCCGTTTTGACCATTTGCAACGTATCATTATAATTCAGAGCAATTGGTTTTTCACACAGCACATGCTTATTGTTTTGAAGTGCTTTGATACTCAATTCTGCATGTGAATCATGCGGTGTTGCTATATAGAGAATATCTACATTCTCATCCTGAAAAAGCTCGTCATAAGAACCGTATGCGTTTGGACATTGAAATCGGTTGGCAAACTCTTGGGCTTTCTCCAAATTTCTCGAAGCCACAGCATAAAGCTCAGCCGATTCAATCAATTGTAAATCTCTGACGAAATCATCGGCAATCTTTCCCAAACCAACAATTCCCCATTTTATTCTTACGGTATTATCCATTATAATCTCACTTTTTAATAGAGTAAATATAATACATCAAGGTTTATCTCTCCCAATGAATCTTTCTTTTCCGAGCAAAAAGTCTACAGCTCTCAAAACGTTTATATCAATAGATGCTTCAGTTTTCAGAAAAGATAAATACCTGACAATTTCCAATTGAAGCGACGGTCTTAAACTGTCAAATACTTTTTTGGCATCCGGATTATCCTCCAATGCTTTAATTAATTTGGGATGCATCAAAATAACTCTCTCTTCCGGGTCAAAAACAATTTCAAAATCGGCAGTATCACCCACTTCCTTTCGGGCCATTTTCCTCATAGGTGTATTAAGGTACAACCGCCAGTGTCCGCTGTATTTTATCAGCGTCTGAATAAATTCATGACCTTCGATTCTCATTTTCACAGGAATCTTTCCTTTGCTTTTATTGGCTTGCTGAAAAACAGATTCCAAAACAGTGTCCGGCAGAAAAACAAAAGGGTTCACCCCTATTATTTGAATTTCTGCAGAGAATTTCTGCATTTTATTGGTCTTCATTTATTGTATTTTCTTTATCCAAAATTATATAATTCAAAAAATAAAACGTTCCAATGTTGCTATAAAATTTCCCGTAACATGCATTGCAATAGGCGTACAGATTGATTTTGTATAATGTCGCGCATAACCAAACAATGAGGCATCAATCAAAGCCTGCACAATACCTATCTTCGCAGACAAAGTGTTTTGATATGCAAAATTATGAAGCAAAACAAAAAAACAGGCTTGCAGAAAAATAGCCAGATGCCAGTTAACTTTTTTGGAAAGCTTACTCAAAAGCAACCCTCTAAAAATTAATTCTTCAGCTATTGGAGCTAAAATAACAGCACCAAAAACTCTTATTACAGAAGAAAAGAATGTGTGATTCCATTTTTCAACTTCTAAAACACCAAATGTGTAAAGCAAAAATTCCGTAAGGATGATAAAACAAAGAAAACCAAAAGTCCAAAAGAAAAAATGTACCATTGAATTTGGCTTCTGCAAGCCTAAATCTGCTGCTCTGTCAATTTTTCCTCTTTTATTGGCTATAAACAGCCCAAACAAAATTATCACAAAGGGAGCTACTCTAATTAAGGCTGATTTTATTTCTTCATTCATCTTTTAAGTTTTCTTTCTGAGCATTTTTAGCATAAACGAAAATACGAATTAAAAACCATAATCATTCAAACTTAAAGTGGCTAAAAAATACACTTCTTGAGTTTACGGCTGTTATTTATTATATTTGAGGAAAAGGATTCATAAGTATTTAAACAACCAATAAAAATCATTTTACATGAATCAAAATACATAGCAAATCAAACTATTGTCGTAAAACGACACATTAAATAAATTAAGATAAAAGAATGAAAAAAACAGTTTTAATAACCGGAGCCAGCAAAGGAATAGGTTTTGCTTTGGCGAATATTTTTTTAGAAAACAATTATAAAGTTATCGGAACTTGCAGGACAGGAATTAATGATTTAAAGCATCCTAATTTTGAAACTGCATCATTGGACTTATCAAATCCAAACAGTATAAAAAATTTTGAAAGTTATTTTCAAAACAACAAAATCAAAATAGACATATTAATCAATAATGCAGGAATCGGACCCGATCTGGATTTTGAGCATCCGGTAGAAAACACGTTTAAACAGACATTTGATGTAAACGTCACTGGAACAACTTTCTTAACGGAACAAATTTGCAGACACATAAAACCGAATGGAAAAATCATCAATATCTCATCAAAAATGGGTTCAATCGGTTTATGCGAACTGACAGATTCTGTTGCATACAGAATGTCAAAAGCAGCATTGAATATGTACACAAAAATTTTAGCAAACAGACTTTCAGACAAACAATCAATCGCTGCTGTTCATCCGGGCTGGGTCAGAACCACTATTGCAAAAAGCAATGTTAATGGGAGGCTTTCACCGGAAGAGTCTGCACAAAAAATTTATGACTTTGTAATAAGTAAATTTAGAACAGGAATATTTTGGAACGTAGAAACACAAACCGAGAATGAATGGTAAAACTTATTTTTATACATAATTAAAAATCAGTATTTTAGTCACCGTATTTTACTTTAAAAAGTACGCAAAATAATCTTAAAATATTGTTTCATTTTTATTCAAATCAATTATGGCACTCTCAAAATCTTTTTACCTGACATTCTTTTTGGCTTGTACATTCAATTTATTTGCTCAAAAAACAACAACCACCGCTGAAAAAGAAGTCGAACTGGCTGAAACCAGAATGTTTCAAAACATGAATTTTACGCATGCAAAAGAATATTATAAAACGGATGTAGCCGACGATTTTTTTACCATCAATGACGATGGCGTCACAGCTGACAAAAAGCAAAGTTTAGCAGATACACTGCGCTTAAAAATGATTGAAATGTGCGAACTGAAAATACTGGACAGAAAAATAAGAATTTATGGCAATGTCGGTATTACTAACGGGAGAGCTCAAGCCTACATGAACGGAACAATGGTTGTAGAATTTTTATACACTACAGTTTTTGTCAAAAGAAACGGAAAATGGATGTACACAAGCTGGCAGGGAACAATATCAAAAAATTCGGCACCACCGCCTCCGCCTCCGGCTAAATAAGAACTCAACTTACAGCAGCTAAGATTTCTTTGGTCTAAATCCAATAATGAAATGCTAATAGTTGCGATAACTTTATAAAAACAACATATGACCATTGCAGTACTACTTTTTGACGATTTCGAAACTTTAGATGTTTTTGGACCGGTTGAAATCTTTGGAAGGCTTGTTGACCTCTATTCAATCAAATTCTATTCAATCGATGGCGGTCAAATAAAAAACAGGCACGGAGTTTCAATTTTGACTGAAAAACTGGATACGATTAATACCAACGTCGAAATTTTCCTAATTCCAGGCGGATTTGGAACACGAAAAGAAGTTGACAACAAGATACTCATTGACAAAATCAAAGAAATATCAGACTTGAGCAAATATGTTCTGACAGTCTGTACAGGCAGTGCTTTACTCGCCAGAACCGGTTTACTGGACAATAAAAATGCAACATCCAACAAAAGAGCCTTTGCCTGGGTAACTACAAACGGAAGCAACGTAATTTGGAACAAAAAGGCAAGATGGACTGTGGACGGAAAGTTTTACACTTCCTCAGGTGTAAGTGCAGGAATGGATATGTCTTTGGGCTTTTTAAGCGAACAACACGGAATAAATTTTGCAAAAAGGGTTGCATTCGAAATAGAATACAACTGGACAGAAGACAAGGATAACGACAGCTTTAAAGCGGATTAAAAAAATTAAAAGCTACAAACCTTTCGCCTTAATAAATTTTGGCAAACCTTCCAGACAAATTATAATGCTGAAACAAGTAATTTCTTTAAATTTGATTCAACTAATTTTATAAAGAATACCATGGGACTATTTAATGCCATTCTGGGCAATGCATCGGAAGTGAATCTTGAAAATCTTTCGAAAGAATTTGAACCTTTATTAATTGAAGGCGAAAAAATTGAGAGAGGATACAAAGTAATTAAGGACATGTTTGTTTTCACCAATAAAAGAATGATTTTGGTCGAAAAACAATTGGTTGGAAGCAAAGTAGATTATCTTTCGATACCGTATTCATCCATAAAAAAATTCTCTAAAGAAAGCGCCGGAATCATGGATATGGATGCCGAATTGAAGATTTGGCTGACTGGTGAAACAGATCCAATTTCAAAACAATTTGGCAAAAGCGGAAACAATATCAATGAAGTTTATCAAATTCTGAGTCAGCATATTTTGAATAAACAGTAAGACTTTAAGCACTGATAATGTTTAGGTTTGGAAAAAAAATCGATAGACTTTTTTCCCAATTATCTGATTTTCGAATTATCCAATTATCTAATTACCCAAATTCTCATGAAAATAATCATACGCACTTTTAAACTACAGCTGAAACATACTTTTACGATTTCCAGAGAATCACATGACATACAACCGACACTCATTGTTGAATTGCAGAGTGATGGATTTTCAGGTTTTGGCGAAGCTACATCAAATCCGTATTACAACATAACGGTGGACAGTATGAGAGCCAACTTGGAATCTATTATTCCGTTCATAGAATCTCACAATGACGAAACACCGGAAGAATTTTGGGATAGTGCTTCAGCATTATTAAAGCATGATATGTTTTCATTATGTGCGTTGGATATGGCTTACAATGATTTATATGCTAAGAAAAAGGGTAAAAAATTATATGAGCTTTGGGGTAATTCGCCTTTGCACAATCCTAAAACCGATTATACAATTGGGATTGACAAGATTGACAAAATGGTCATGAAACTGAAAGAAATGCCCTGGCCAATCTATAAAATCAAACTGGGCACCAAAGACGACATCGCGATTGTGACCGAACTGCGCAAACACACCGATGCCCGTTTTCGGATTGATGCCAATTGTGGCTGGACAGTTACCGAGACAATTAACAATGCGGTTGCTTTAAAAAAATTAGGCGTTGAATTCTTGGAACAACCAATGAAAGCAGACCAATGGGCCGCACATAAAGAAGTTTTCAAAAACTCAGTCTTACCAATCATTGCTGACGAAAGCTGTATTATTGAAGAAGATGTTTCCAAATGCCACAACCATTTTCACGGAGTAAACATAAAACTGGTAAAATGCGGCGGTCTTACTCCAGCAAGAAGAATGATTGCCGAAGCTAAGCAATACGGCATGAAAACCATGGTTGGCTGTATGACTGAATCTACAGTAGGAATTTCGGCTATTGCACATTTATTGCCTGAGTTGGATTATGTAGATATGGATGGTGCATTGCTGCTTTCTGAAGATATTGCCACAGGAATTACCATCACTGACGGAATCGTTCATTATGCCAATGCTAACGGAATAGGCGCTGAGTTACTAAAACACTAAAACAATGCAGGTAAACGAAATCCCAAACAGAGTATTTTACAAAGACGGCGAAGAGTTCCTGTATTTTGGAGGCACCAATTATCTGGGAGTCACTACCCTGCCCGAGTTTCAGAAAATGCTTTTGGCGGGTTTCCAAAAATGGGGAACGAGCTACGGCAGTTCCCGTTCTGCAAATATTCAGCTGGAGATTTATGATATTGCAGAAAAATTGCTGACTCAGCAAATTGGAACCGAAGCTGTCGTAACGGTTTCTTCGGGGATGCTGGCTGGGAAACTGGCCTTAGAACAATTACAGCATACAACCGATTTACTTTTTCATTTCCCAAATACTCATCCTGCTTTATTACATCCTTTTTCATTGCCATTAATACAAAACGGAAAACTAAATCCTTTCCTTTTTGATCCTACAGTTACAAGAATCGGAATCGTTGCCGATGCTATCCCTTCACTGGAAGTCACCCCTATTGACTTATGCATTCTGCAGGATATTCCAAATGACAAAAAAATCACTTTACTGCTTGACGAATCGCACAGTATTGGAATTTTGGGTGACCACGGACAAGGCGTACTAAATCAATATGAACTTCCAAATGTTCATTCCAAAATAAGCATCGCATCGCTAGGTAAAGCAATGGGTCTTTCCGGCGGAATTATTGCCGGGAATTCACAGTTTGTAAACGAAATAAAAAAACAGCAAAATTTTGTCGGAGCCTCTGGAATGAATCCTGCTTTTTTGGAAACCTTCGTCAGCGCACAATCCATTTATTCATTACAAAGACAACAGCTTAGGAATAATTTAAATTATGTAGCCAGACAATTAATTCCAAATCCAAACTTTACTTTTACCAATGAATACCCCGCTATTTATTTTGACAATGAAGAACTGCTTCAGTTGCTTCAGGAAAACAACATTATCCCGACCTCTTTTCCATACCCTACCGCATCAGGAAAATTGAGCCGTATTGTAATCAGCGCTCATCATACCGAAACTGACTTAGACAAAATGGTGCAGCAATTGAATATTTTTACACAAATGGCTTCAGGATCTGAAGGAGATACCCGATTTGTGTTATAATTTAAAATACAATATACTAAGGACTTGAATCAATAATAATTCTTCCTTATTTTTGTAACAAAAACCAAAAGACTTATTGAATTTATAACTCCAAACTGATAAATCTGAATAAATCGAAATAAACAGCTACAATTTATAAAAGCTATAATTTACATAGAGACAAAAAAAATACTTTAAATTAAATTATTGTTACTTTTTAATGATTATTACATTACTCACCCAAAATATAGGGGTGTCAAAATACAAAAATGATAAAAATAGCATCTGCATACCCATTTTAAGAGGGTGATTGAAATGATTTTCTATTTTTGCATAAAAAAAATAAAAATACACTCAAAAATGCGGAAAATAGTTTTAAGTGTGATCCTTATCACGATTTTGGTACTATCCTATTGCTCAAATTACTTTTTAACAAAAAACCCGACAAACCTTTCTGAAATTTCAAAATTTGATACCGGAGACATCGCTTGGATGCTGGTAGCTTCAGCATTGGTACTATTAATGACTCCTGGATTAGGTTTCTTTTACGGCGGTATGGTCGGCAAAAAAAATGTTATCAGCACCATGCTTCAAAGCTTCATGGCTATGATAATAGTAACTATTTTGTGGGTACTCATCGCTTTTGGACTTTCTTTCGGACCTTCTATTGGAGGAGTAATCGGCAACCCGATTCCCTACATCTTTTTTCAGGGAGTAGGATTCGGTACTTCATGGAAAATGGCACCAACAATTCCTTTTTTACTTTTCGCATTGTTTCAGGCTAAATTTGCAATCATAACTCCCGCCATAGTAACAGGAGCTTTCGCAGAACGTATCCGTTTTTGGGCTTACCTATTATTTATGGTACTATTCATTCTGTTTGTTTACACTCCATTAGCCCACATGACCTGGCATCCTGACGGATTGTTATTCAATTTAGGAGTACTGGACTTTGCAGGCGGAACAGTTGTACACATGAGCGCAGGATGGGCAGCCCTTGCCGGCGCGATGTTTCTCGGAAGAAGAAAAGTACCAAAATGCAATCCTGCACGTATCACTTATGTATTATTAGGAACCGGTTTATTATGGTTTGGATGGTTTGGTTTCAACGCCGGATCAGCCATGGGAGCAAACGGACTTGCAACTCAGGCACTGGGGACCACAACCGTAGCTGCGGCATCTGCTTCAATGGCCTGGGTATTTATTGATAAAATTATGGGGCATAAACTTTCTGCTATGGGTGCCTGCATCGGCGCCGTTGTTGGACTGGTAACAATCACTCCAGCCGCAGGATATGTCAGTATGCCGCACGCAATAACCATCGGAATTCTGGGAAGTCTTGTCAGCAACATCATGGTAAGTAAATTTCAAAAAGGTAAAATCGACGATGCCTTAGATGTATTTGCCTGTCATGGTGTAGGCGGAATGGTCGGAATGGTATTAACCGGAGTTTTTGCTTCCAAAGACATCAACCCAGCCGTTATCAACCAAGGACTTGCTTTTGGTGAAACGAAATTATTTACTCATCAAATGATTGCCTTGGTAGGTGTTTCCATTTTTGCATTCACTATGTCATATTTCCTTTTCTACATTGTCAACAAAATAACTCCTTTAAGAGTCTCTGAAGAAAAAGAACAGCTTGGACTTGACATTTCACAGCACGGAGAATATTTATAGATTATCATTTTATACAAAGCAAAAAAAAGCACTCTATTTTTAGGGTGCTTTTTTTTTGACTACATATTACCTCCAGTTAATTCATAAAAACAGCTAACCGCATCAACAGCAAACAAAACACTTATTTACAAATAAATAAGCAATAAATTTTATAATATTTAACAAATTTTCAATAAATTTAACAAATTTAAGTTCAATGATAAAGCTACTGAATTTTAAAAATCTCCACAAATCTCTCAACAAACCTCCTTAAAAAACAGCCCTCAACTGTTCTTGGAAATAAATCTCTGCGTACAAATTTTAAGTTATCATTAACAAAATGTTCGTTCAATTACCAAAATCAGCGATTATTTCACCTTCAAGCTGTTAATTCAGGCAAAAAACTTAAAGAAAACTTAAAATTTTATTGACACATTCTATTTTTTAGCTTTAAAAATTAAACACCCCTCAAAATAGACAGGGTCAAAATCAAATATTCATAAAAATAAGCTACACTACCCTTATTTTTTGGAGGGTTTAAAATCATTTGATACATTTATAAAAAATTAAAATCAAAAAACTATGCGAAAAATTATTTTAAGTGTGATACTAATCACAATTCTGGTATTATCCATTTTTTCAATTCATTTTCTTGTTGAATCACCAAAGTTAGGAGCTCATGTTGTTGAATTAAAATTAGACACAGGAGACACGGCTTGGATGATTGTGGCTACAGCCCTTGTATTATTAATGACTCCAGGTCTTGGATTCTTTTACGGTGGAATGGTAGGTAAAAAGAACGTTATCAGCACCATGTTACAAAGCTATATGGCTATGGTTATAGTAACCATTTTATGGGTTATAATTGGTTTCGGACTTTGCTTCGGCCCTTCAATTGGTGGTTTAATCGGTGATCCAACCTCAAACTTGTTTTTTAACAACGTTAGTGCCAACACAGCTTGGGAATTGGCACCAACAATTCCGATGATTTTGTTTGCTTTATTTCAAGCAAAATTCGCGATCATCACTCCTGCTTTAGTGACTGGAGCTTTTGCTGAAAGAGTACGTTTTTGGGCTTACTTATTATTTATGGTATTGTTTATATTATTTGTATATGCACCATTATGCCACATGACCTGGCATCCTGATGGATTATTCTTCGGATGGGGAGTATTAGATTTCGCCGGAGGAACTGTAGTACACATGAGTGCTGGTTGGGCTGCATTGGCAGGAGCTATTTTCTTAGGAAAAAGAAAAGTACAAAAAACTAACCCTGCACGTATTACTTATGTTTTACTAGGAACTGGTTTATTATGGTTCGGATGGTTTGGATTCAACGCAGGATCTGCTGCAGGAGCCGGAAGCCTAGCTGCTCAAGCATTAGGTACCACAACTGTAGCTGCTGCTGCTGCTGCAATGGGTTGGGTATTCCTTGATAAAATCATGGGACACAAACTTTCTGCAATGGGAGCATCTATCGGTGCTGTAGTAGGGTTGGTTGCCATTACTCCTGCCGCAGGATTCGTAAGTATTCCTCACGCTTTGGCAATCGGTATTATCGCCAGTATTGTTAGTAACTTAGTTGTAAGCAAATTTCCTAAAGGAAAAATTGATGATGCTTTAGACGTATTTGCCTGTCACGGTGTAGGTGGTATGGTTGGAATGCTTTTGACTGGTGTTTTTGCTTCAAAAGCCATCAACCCAATCGTAGGTGACAACCAAGGACTTATTTTCGGAGATGCGACTCTGTTTTTAACTCAATTAAAAGCAATGGTTATTGTTTCTATATTCGCTTTCACAGCTTCTTATGTTTTATTCTTCATTGTAAATAAAATCACTCCATTGAGAGTTACTGAAGAAAGAGAAGAACTAGGATTGGATATTTCTCAACACGGAGAATTCTTGTAAAACTCAATTCCCAAATACCTCAAAAACACTCTGAAATTTATTTTCAGGGTGTTTTTTATATACTATTATCAACGTCTTTTAAGTTCAAAATATATGATGTCTTTAACAGAAACAGAAGTATTATATTCTTAAATTTATTGTCCTTTATTTAGAACAACAAACACCTCTCCAAACCACGCCATTTCTTACTATCTAAAGTCTTATGTCCAGAATATAATTATAACCAAATAAATTATACTGTTATGGAATTAGAAATAGAACAAATCAGAGACTTACAGAAAGAAACCTGGAATAAATTTTCTCCCGGTTGGAAAAAATGGGATGAACTCACAATGGATTTCCTAAAACCCATGGGGGAAGAAATTATTAAATTATTGAACCTAAAAAACGATGCTGTCGTTCTTGATGTTGCCGCAGGAACCGGAGAACCGGGACTTACGATTGCTTCACACTTAAACGCAGGAAAAGTCATTTCTACAGACTTAGCTGAAGGAATGCTTGAAGTGGCCCAGGAAAATGCTAAAAAGAGAGGCATTAAAAATTTTGAAACCTTAGTGTGCGATGTAAGTGAACTTCCTTTTGCAGATAATACTTTTGACGCTGTCAGCTGCCGTTTTGGATTTATGTTTTTTCCCGACATGGAATTAGCCATAAAAGAAATGACAAGAGTCCTTAAGCCCGGCGGTAAAATAGCCACTGCTGTCTGGTACATTCCTGAAAAAAATTTCTGGGTTACAGCAACAATGGGAACCATAAGTAAAAACATAGAAATACCGCCTCCTCCGCCGGGAGCTCCAGGTATGTTTCGTTGTGCAAAAGAAGGATTTATGTCCAATTTATTCTCACAGGCAGGGCTCAAAAATGTTTCAGTAAATGAAGTCACTGGAAAACTAAACTGCAAAACTACCGATGTTTACTGGAGTCTGATGAATGATGTTGCTGCGCCTGTAGTTGCAGCACTTAGCAAAGTTGATGATGCTTTGAAAGAAAAAATCAAAAACGAAGTATATTCATTAGTAAATCAAAAATATCCGGAAGGTTCTGTTATTATTGATTCCAGCGCTCTTGTTATTTATGGAGAGAAATAGCATCTGATACCAATAAATCTAACCTGAAATTTATGGAAACAACTATCGTAAAAGTATTAAAAGCATTTTACATCAATCATGACGTAAAATGCTTTATAACAGAAAGACCCTCCGGTTACGATTTTATACCAGGACAGGCAACCGATGTTTCTATAAACCTTCCGGAATGGGAGGACAAATTGCGTCCATTTACCTTTACCAATTTAAAAGAACAAAATTACCTCGAGTTTATGATTAAAATATACAAAGATCATGAAGGGGTAACCAATAAATTAGGCAGTACCAATATCGGAACCGAATTAATTCTACACGATGTTTTCGGAGCCATACAATACAAAGGAAAAGGGATATTTATTGCGGGGGGTGCCGGAATTACTCCCTTTATTTCCATCTTTCGTGATTTGTACAAGAAACAGCAGATACACGGAAACAAACTCATTTACAGTAATAAAACTGCTGAAGATGTTATAATGGCCGAGGAATTGCAAAAAATGCTGAAAAAAGATTTTTTAAACGTATTTACAAGGGAAAATGTTATTGGTTTTCAAGAAAGAAGAATCGATCGTAATTTCTTAATCGACACCATCGCTGACTTTAGTCAAAATTTTTATGTATGTGGGCCGGCTGATTTTGTAAAAAACATCACAACCCATCTATTGGATCTTGGCGCAACAGCAAACACTGTCATTTTTGAAAAATAAAACAATCTTGCTCTTTTCAGATTTAATGACACAGAAGCTTTTCTAAAAAAACAAAAAAATCCCAACCTTAAAACAGATTGGGATTTTTCAATTTAATTTATCTTAAATTCAGACAAAATCATTAGATTATTTTCAATTTTTCTTAAACTTCGAAATCCCTTCTTTCAGCCAGGCTTCATATTCTTCAACACTCACGTAGCTTATCGTAGGCTGTTTTTGGTTTAGGTTATTTTCCTCCAAATCAGTTAAAACATACAAAGGCTGAGTATTGGTATTATATTTAGAAATCATAAAATCAGTCCACTTATCACCTATCGTTTCAATTTCTGCTCCGGTAGATTTGGAAACAAACTGTTCGCTTTTTGGCAATGGTCTTTTATCATCAACATACAGCGAAATTACCACGACATCATTTTTTAGAATCGGAAGTACATTTTCAGTTGACCAAACGTTATTTTCCATTTTTCGGCAGTTCACGCAAGCATGCCCGGTAAAATCCAGCATTATCGGTTTGTTTACTGTTTTGGCATAAGCCAGTCCTTTATCATAATCATTAAAAACGACTATTTGGTTTGGTCCTAATACTGCCCCTTCCGGCAAAACAGCAGTTGAAGCGTTTCCATTATTCAAATTTCCCAGACCCAACGGACTTTCACTGTATTCCATCGGAGGAGGAAAAGCGCTTATTAATTTTAAAGGAGCACCCCAAAGTCCCGGTATCAAATAAATTGTAAAAGACAAAACCAACAATCCCAAAGACAATCTTCCTACTGAAATATGTGTTATCGGGCTGTCATGAGGCAATGTAATTTTTCCAAACAAATAAAAAGCCAAAGTTGCGAAAATGGCAATCCAGATTACCAAAAACACTTCTCTTTCCAGTAAATGCAATTGTAAAACCAAATCGGCATTGGATAAAAATTTGAATGCTAAAGCCAGTTCCAAAAATCCAAGTACTACTTTTACAGTATTCAGCCATCCGCCGGATTTTGGCAAAGAATGCAGCCATCCCGGGAACATTGCAAAAAGCATAAAAGGCAATGCTAATGCCAATGAAAAACCAAACATTCCTATTATCGGGGCAATTCCACCTTTGGAAGCCGCATCTACTAAAAGCGTTCCAACAATAGGCCCTGTACAAGAGAAAGAGACGATAGCCAAAGCCAAAGCCATAAACAATATCCCGATAATTCCTCCTTTGTCTGCCTGACTGTCGACTTTATTCGCCCATGAATTAGGCAGCATAATCTCAAAAGCACCAAGAAATGAGACAGCAAATACCACCAATAAAATAAAGAACACAATATTAAACCAGACATTTGTTGACAAAGCATTTAGCGCATCGGCACCAAAAATCCAGGTTACCAAAAACCCTAATAATACATAAATCAAAATAATTGAAATTCCATAAACAACTGCATTTCTAATACCAGTGGCTTTATTTTTGCTTTGCTTGGTAAAAAAACTAACCGTCATTGGAATCATTGGAAAAACACAAGGAGTAAGCAAGGCCGCAAATCCAGAGAAAAAAGCGATAAAGAAAATTGACCACAGCCCTATTTCTGCAACGGGTTTAGACTGTTTTACAACTTTATTATCAACCGGTACCTGTCCTGTTTCTTTTACAGTAACAGTAAACGTACTGGCTGTATCTGTCTTTACTGCATCCTTTTTTATTTCCGCAACCGGCTTATTTACAGATTCTTCTGGTTTTGCAGTTGGAATTTTGAAAGTAAATTTCTTCTCTTGATTAATGCACACTTCTTTACAAACCTGATAATTTAATTCAACCTGAATTGAAGTGACTTTAGGATTTGTCACTGTTATTTCCTGCTGAATTTGAGCTTTATCATGAAAGAAAATTTCATTTACCCCAAAAACATCATTGAAAGCAGTAGTCGTCTTGCTTTCTTTGGCTTTGCTAACCAAATTAAAATTCCCTGCCTGATCCTTAAAAACAACCTCCAACGGAAGTGGCCCTCCGTCTGGCGTGAATTGAGAATACATATGCCAATCCTTTTCGATTTTGGCGGTAAAAGTCAAAATATAGTTGTTATCCGACTTCTTTTCGATTGCTGTGGTCCATTTTACAGGATCCAAAACTTGTGCATTTACTTTGGCGAAAGCCAAAAAAGCAAACAGTATAAAAAATATTTTCTTCATTATTGATGTCTAAATTAATTCTATTTTTAGTATATTTTTAGCAGCATTTGAGGCTCTGAATCTTTCATCTGCTCTTATTCCAATAACCCAAACTATCTGATTGTTGGAACATAAGAGCCAGGTGTTTTCTTTTTCTATCAATGATAATTTTTCATCCTTAAAAAATTTGCTCAGCTTCTTTGATTTTCCATCCATCCCAAACGGCTGGAAAGAATCTCCTGTTTCCCATTTGCGGATCACCAAAGGGAAAACCAATTGATCTGCATCGACAAATATAGTTTTATTTGACACACCCAAAACAGCTGCTGCTTTCGAAAAAGCCATTTTTAAGGGAATCTTAACTTCTGTATCACTTTCATGAATCAAAAATTCTTCATTATCCTCCTTTTCTTCAATAGGTGATAAAATCAGGGAATCCCTGTCCTTTAACAAACGGTAATCGGTTGCAAAAACCTGTTTGCCGGATTGACTGTCAACCAAATCATAAATATCTTCCCAGGCAGTAAATCCGTACACTTTCAGCCATTGGTACAAATACGATTGATAATTGGGAAGTTGCAGTAATTGATTCAAATCAAAATGAATTTGATTCTCCTTTTCGCTGGCCACTTGCTGAAAAATCATATTCGCAGCATCATCAACCATTGCCAGTGATTCCTGCAAATAACCTTCGGTTTTCAGAAAAGAAGACATGAAATGTGGATTTAGTTCCTTCAAAACGGGAATCAAATGGTGCCGTATTTTGTTCCGAACATATTTATCAGATGCATTACTGCTGTCTTCCCGCCACTGTATTTTATTTGCTTTGGCGTAATTTTCAATTTCCTGACGGGACAAAAAAAGTAAAGGCCGGATCACTCGGTCATTTTGCACCGGGATTCCGGTCAATCCCTCCAAACCAGTTCCCCGTGTGAGATTTATCAAAAAAGTTTCCAGATTGTCATCGGCATGATGAGCAGTCAGTATGTAGTCGAATTTTTCGTTTTCCAATAACTCGTAAAACCAATTGTACCGCAATTCTCTGGCGGCAACCTGAGTCGATAATTTATAATCATTGGCGAAAGCCTCAGTATCAAATTGTGTTACAAAAATTGGGATATCATTAACCTCCGCATAATTCTGTACAAATTCTTGGTCCCCAAAGCTCTCCATCCCCCGAAGCTGAAAATTGCAATGGGCAATGGCAATATCACAGTTCAATTCCTGAAATAAATGCAGTAAAACCATACTGTCCAAACCACCGCTTACCGCAAGAAGCAGTTTTTTTTTCTTCAAATACGGTATTTCTTTATCGATATGATTTTGGAGTACATTTTTCATTTATCAAAAATACTGATTATTATTTTAATCCAAAATACGCAAAATAGCCCTCTGATGACACGAATGCAACGGATATTCACGATTTTTTTTATTTTCTTTTGCGCCTTTGCGTCTTTGCGAGACGACGTTCACGCAAAGACGCAAATCGGTACAAAAAACTCTTAAAATTTTATATTTTAAAAATGCTTACAGTAAAACTTCGTGCATTGCTTTTGCCTTAAGCAAACATTCCTCATATTCTTTTTCCGGAACAGACAGCGAAGTTATAGCACTCCCTACAGAAAAAGATACGTATTGTTTTTCCTGGTTATAAAGTATACTGCGGATTACCACATTAAAATCGAAATCACCTTTGGGCGAAAAATAGCCCACCGCCCCACTGTACAGTCCGCGTTTGGTTTCCTCGAGTTCTTCAATGATTTTCATTGCAGCATACTTAGGAGCTCCTGTCATGCTTCCCATTGGAAATGTGGTTCTAAGTGTATCGACAGCCAAATATTGAGAATCGATTTTGGACGTTATAGTCGAAATCATTTGGTGCACCTGTAGAAAAGAATAAATCCCGCAAAGCTCTTTCACTTCCACTGTTGCTTTTTGGGCAGTACGGGACAAATCATTGCGGACCAGATCGGTTATCATAATATTCTCGGCTCTTTCTTTTGGATCTTGGACCAAATTATTTTTTGATTTTTCGTCTTCCAAAGCATCCAAAAACCGTTTTGCTGTTCCTTTGATGGGTTGCGAGATCAGATTTTCACCTTCTTTTTTCAAATACCGTTCCGGTGATGCTGAAAGTAAAAATTGATTATTGTTTTTAAAAAATACAGTAAACGGAGCCTGAGAAATTTCATTAAGCCTGAAGAATTTTTCCAGCGGGTTGATTACCGCATTTTCGGCAAAAAACTCCATACAAAAATTAGCTTCATACAAATCGCCACGATGAATATGCTCCAATAATCTTGTTACTTTCTCAATATAATTCAGCTTTGGAATGCGTTGCTCAATTCCTATCTTTTCATGACTTTCAACATCTGATTTTCGGCTTTCGATTATTTGATTAAAATCATCCTCAACTTCATCATCACACATATTCAGGTATTGAATTTCAAGCTGGTTCCCTTTCAGTAAAAACAACTTTTTGGGCTGGTAAAAAAACAAATCCGGAAAATCCAAACCATCATAATTATTGGAGTTCAAATGCTCCTGATCATTTTTCAAATCGTAAGACAAATATCCAAACAGCCAGTCTTTTGCTGTCTGCTGATATTGCTTTAAATCTTCAAAAGCGTTGTGAAAATCAGTTTTTACAGATGTAAAAGCATCCACAGCGAGAATGCAGTCAAAGCTGGAATATTCGTCAGAAAATGAATTACTGTCAAGGAAAGTTATTTCTCGAAACTGCTGTCCCCAAACAATGAGCTGCTGCTTGAACTGCAATGGTTTCTCAATAAATTTATAAATAGAAGTTCTCAAAAATAATCTGTTTTATGAACTTCAAAATTACAATAAAAAAAACCGCTTCTCAATAAGAAATTTCACAAAACCGAGTCTTAGTTAAATAATTACTAAAAGGAATTTTACTTGTTAAATTACCAATATATTTGATACAGTTTTTGAACTGAAAATTAAAATCAATCATCACCCGAGGCGTAGCCGAACTGTTTGGAGCGTAGCGGAAAAAATCTTTAAAACCAAATTTATGAACAAAATTGTAAAAGGAAGCCTTATCCTATTAGCCGTTATTGCTCTAATTATCAGCTGTAAAAAAGCCTCGCCGGCTGAAGAACTTGCTGACGAAAAAATTACATCTGCAGATACCATTTCCTCCTCGGCTGCAGTTCAAAAAGAAGGTGACACCCGAAAATTCATCCGCACCGCCGACTTGAAATTCAAAGTCAAAAATGTTACACAATCCACTTACGCAATTGAAAATATCACCAATAAATTTGATGGTTTTGTTACCTACACCAATCTGCAGACAAACGTTATAGACAACTTTGAAACCAAAATAAGTCAGGACAGCACACTCGAAACTACCCGTTACAATGTAGAAAACAATATTACAATAAGAGTACCCAACAAACGTCTTGACACGGTAATTAAATCCATTGCCAGACAAATTGATTTTCTTGATTACCGTATCATAAAGGCAGATGATGTTTCCTTAAAAATGCTTTCCAACCAGCTTTCGCAAAAAAGAAGCAGCAGTACCGAAAAAAGAGTTGAAAAAGCCATTGATACCAAAGGCAAAAAAATCAACGACATTATGGAAGCCGAAAATAATCTGGCAAGCCAAAAAGAACAGAACGATAATTCCAAACTGGAAAATTTGTCACTTGAGGATCAAATAAACTTCAGTACGCTGACTATCGAAATATACCAGCACGAGTCTGTAAAACAAGAGATGATTGCCAACACCAGAGATTACAACTATTACAAACCCAACATTGGAATCCGCATCATAGATTCTTTAAAAACGGGTTGGTATGTTCTAATCGATATACTGGTTTTTATAGTAGAAATTTGGTGGCTGCTGTTAATAGTCATAGGTGGAATTTTTCTTTACAAAAAGTACTCAAAAAAAAATAAAGTAGAGATACTGCCATAAATGGACAATATCAAAATCTAATTGTCCGTTTTGCTATCGGGCGAAGCCAAAACTAAAAAAGTTTACAGCTTCGCCCTAATAATTAAAAGAAACAATACAAACCAAAAAACTCACACAAATAATTCAATTTCAAAGAAATATCCCCAATAAAATAATTAAAAACGCAATAAATAAGAAAAAAATTAACTAAATTTGTTAGTGAAATGGACTTAGTTTTCCGCCTCTGAAAGCTATCAATGTAAGTGTAAATGGATAAAAATAATTACACCCGTAATCATTATTATCACTTAACCATTTAACTTCTTAATACTCGATATATGAAAACTGCAACTTTCTTTATTCGCACAGTAATTGGCTTATTATTAATTTCTATGTCAATAGCCTATTTTTTAAACTTAATGCCTGAACTTGAAAGCACAGAAAATTTCAAAGCTTTTCACGTTGGATTAATTTCTTCTGTTTACCTAATGCCATTGATTAAAACAATCATATTAATATGTGGAATTTCATACCTATTAGGCCAATACGTAGTATTAACCAATATCATTATTTTGCCAGTAACCACAAATATATTATTCATCGATTTCTTTTTAAATCCAAATGGACTGCCTCTTGCATTATTTATTTTTTTAGGAAATTTATTTTTATTCTACGCTCATAGAAAAAGCTACAAAAACCTGTTTACACGAAAATCAGTCATGCATTTTGACTGATAAAAACCTCAATAAAAACTACTATAATAACTAAGACCTGCTAAACTATGAGAATTGCCGCTATCATCATTCGTTCACTGATTGGACTACTATTACTATTCGCATCCATAAGTTATTTTCTGCATTTGTTTCCTGAGCCCCCGTTGACAGGAAACATGAAAATTTTCAATGATGGATTAAAAGCTTCAGGTTATCTGATGCCCTTAGTAAAAATAATTGAGCTCATCTGTGGACTGTCTTTTGTTACCGGAAAATTCAACAAATTTACTTTTATTCTTTTGATGCCTGTTTCGGTCAATATCATATGCACACACCTATTCCTGGCTCCAGAGGGTATTCCGGTTGCCGGTTTTTTATTTCTTGGAAATATATTCCTGCTTTACAGCAAATGGGACAGCTACAAAAGTCTTTTTACGGCGTAAACCCCAATTTGAATAAATAGCAAACCCGACAGGTTTTTAAAATCTGTCGGGTTTCTTATATAAAATTTGCATGCTATTATTTTTCACACAGATTCACACAGATTTTCTCTGATTTATTATTAAAAAAAATTCACTCATACACGTTAAGACAAACTGCAGTGCGTCTCTAGAACGTTGCCCATTTACAACATCATATTTTTCAAAACTACAATTGTTTCAAACAAAAAAAACCCGACAGGTTTTAAAAACCTGTCGGGTTTACTTTATCAATAAATATCTTTATACGTGCAAAGCTCTGTTATCAGTAGCTGCCAATGCCGCTTCTTTTATCGCTTCCGCAAATGTTGGGTGTGCGTGTGATATTCTTGAAATATCCTCGGCAGAAGCTTTGAACTCCATTGCAGTAACTGCTTCAGCAATCAAATCAGCAGTTCTGGCACCAATCATGTGTATTCCCAGAACTTCATCCGTTTTGGCATCAGCAAGGATTTTTACAAATCCGTCAGTATCTGCACTCGCACGGGCACGGCCTAAAGCTTTAAAAGGAAAACTTCCCGTTTTATAAGCAACACCGGATGCTTTTAATTGCTCCTCTGTTTGTCCAACCGCTGCAACTTCCGGCCAGGTGTAAACCACACCAGGAATCAGGTTATAATCAATATGCGGTTTTTGACCTGCCAGGATTTCAGCAACCATAGTTCCTTCTTCTTCCGCTTTGTGCGCCAGCATAGCCCCGCGAACAACATCACCAATAGCATAAATATTTGGAACCGAAGTCTGTAAATGGTCATTTACTTCAACCTGTCCTCTATCCGAAATTTTAACTCCTGCATTCTCCGCATTCAATCCGTCAGTATAAGGACGGCGTCCGACAGAAACCAATGAATAATCTCCTTCCAAAGTAATTACTTCTCCTTTTGCATTTTCAGCCTGAACAATTACTGCATCACCTTTACGCTCAACCGATTGTACTTTGTGTGAAGTATAGAATTTCATCCCCTGCTTTTTCAGCACTTTAGTCAGTTCTTTAGACAAAGCACCATCCATTCCCGGAATAATTCTGTCCATGAATTCCACAACCGAAACTTGCGCACCCAATCGTAAATACACCTGACCTAATTCAATTCCAATCACACCACCGCCAATGATTACAAGGTGTTTCGGTACTTCTTTAAGTGCCAAAGCTTCAGTCGAAGTGATGATTCTTTCTTTGTCTATTTTGATAAAAGGCAAAGAAGACGGCTTAGAACCGGTAGCAATAATCGTATTTTTAGCCTCAATAGTTTCTGACGTTCCATCAGCTTTTGCAACAGCAATGTGAGTTGCATCCACAAAAGAACCCAAACCGTTGAAAACAGTGATTTTATTTTTTTCCATCAGGAAATTAACACCTCCAGATGTTTGATCCACCACACTCTGTTTGCGGGCAATCATTTTCTCCAGATTTACTTTTACCTCACCTGAAACTTCAATTCCGTGATCAGCAAAATGTTTAATTTCAGCATAATGATGTGAAGATGACAACAATGCTTTCGATGGAATACAGCCTACATTTAAGCAAGTTCCTCCCAAAGTTGAATATTTTTCTATAATTGCAGTTTTGAAACCCAATTGTGCACAACGGATAGCCGAAACATATCCGCCTGGTCCGGAACCTATAATGACTACGTCAAATGAACTCATAGTATGTATTTTATGTTTTAGTGTTGCAAAATTAAGGAATAAAGTTTTGTTTAAAGTTTAATTTTAGAGGTTTTTTGTTCGAATTATAACGATTTCTTCAAGAATTACAGACAAACCTTTTAAATAAAACAACAAATCACGATTTATCAGCAAAAGCCCCAGACAGCCGTTAAAAACACTGCGCAAAACTTCTGATTATCTTCATAATCCAATAAATTATTCTTTTTGATCGAAAAAGCACCTTCCTAAAAAACCGCACAACAAACTAAACAGCAATTAATTACACAAAAAATATAAATTGCTTATCCGTTTTTGTTAAATACAAAAAAAGTTACAAACACTATAACGTAATAGTTTTAAGATAAAAATCAAACTGATAATTTTAATGTTAATAAAATATACATTTATCAAAAATTTATAATTTAATTAACAATAAAATTAAATCATGAAAAAAAACCTACTATTATTTTATGCCTTATTGATTCCTTTTGTCTTTGTAAAGGCACAAGTGAATACGACCTATTTATGGCATCTCCATCAGCCCACATATTGGGGAGATATCAGTAAAAAAAATCCAAATCGGTATCAGATTGTAAAAGAATCACAGGATCTGAAAGTTTCCGGTGCCAATAACGACAAAAACGGACTGGCGCACCCCACAAACAACCTTGAGGAAATTTTTGGTGCCGGTGACCGTGTAGCTGCTTATCAGTTTGCTCCAAAAAATGCAATTAATTCAATTCGGGATTTAGCCAAGGCTGGAGCGCAGATAACCTACGGAGGGTCTTTGCTGGAAAACGTAAACGAACTTGCCCAGGCCAATCAATGGGGCTACTCCAATTCCTGGATTCAAAACATTAAAGACGCTAAATCATGGAAAACTTCCGGTGGATTTCCCCGTATGGAAATGGTGTCTTTTACAATGCATCATGCCCTTTCTCCTTTATTAAGTGATGAAGCCCTGAAAAAGGAAATCAAAGCGCATCAATATTACTCCACACAATTATTCGGTTCGCACGAATCCAAAGGATACTGGCCGGCCGAATGTGCTTTCTCGGAAAGAATTATTAAAACACTGACCGAATGCGGTATCGAATGGTCTGTAATAGCCAACAGCCATTTGTCAAGAACTTTATCCGACTACCCTATACAATACGGCTCCGGAGGTACAATGTGCGATCTTCCAAACAAAGCAGACAAAGTGGACACAAAAGGAACTACCTGGTTTTCTGCCCAAAAAGATGCCCGTGGGGGACAATTTGCCGTTCCCTATTCTTATCTGCCCTATAAAGCAAAATACGTAGACCCCGAAACAGCTCAGGAATACAAAATCACAGTTGTTCCTATGGCAGATTACGAAAGTTACGAAGACGGATACTCAGCAATCGGTACCACTTTAATAGCGCCGATTGTCGCCAAAGCTTCAACATCACCAAGACCTCCGTTGGTTTTATTTGCCCATGACGGGGATAATGCCTGGGGAGGAGGTTCTTCCTATTACAATGAATCGGTTACAGGGTTCTCACACGCTTCGGCTGCCAATGGAAATATCCCAACCACCATTCCACAATATTTACAGGACAATCCCGTACCTGACTCAGAAGTTGTCCATGTAGAAGACGGTGCCTGGGTAAATGCCGACGGCGATTTCGGACATCCGCAATTTACAAACTGGCTATGGCCGTTCTTCGATCCGGTTTCAAAAAAATTCAATCCAAATGGCTGGACCGAAGACATGATGAACCAAGCCATCACTACTGCCGGTGAAAACCACGCCATCATGGCTGAACAGCTGGAAGGAAGCAATCTTAGAATGAGCGAAATTGTAAACCCTACTTCAGCTGTAAGTCCGGCCGAAAAAGCATGGCATTTTTTAATGGCAGGTTATGACAGCGGAAACGCTTATTACGGTCTTGCCGAAGATTTGGAAATAAAAACCACCCTTGCAGTTAACCGTTGCGTTCAATTTGCAAAACCCACCCTTGATGCCCACCCTGGTGTTGACAACACCAAACCTTCCGTATTTATTCCGCAGCGCTGGCCTTACAATCCTGGTGAGAAAGGATACGGAGCACCTTATGCCTACAAAGATGTCTTAAACTCAGCCGATTTTTCCGTATATACATTTGCCTACGATGTGAGCGGTATCCAAAAAGCAGAATTAAAATACCGAATTGATGTTGACGGAAAAAACAGCCTCGCTTCAAATCAAAACGAAATTTATGCAGGCGGCAGCGAAGTCGGAGCCTGGATATCATTGCCGATGGCCGAAAGAGTTTTTCCAAAAGGAAATTTCACCAACAATGCTCAGGCAGATTTATACATGCTTCCGGATGTAATTGCCAATCAGTATTCTGCAGAAATTGCTGGAATTTCAGAAAAATTATTGGATTATTACGTTGAAGTAACTGATAAAAAAGGAAATATAACCAAATCAAAAATTCAGCATGTATGGGTTGGAAAAAATCTAGATGTAGCTCCAAAACTTGCTTTTACACCAGATGCGGGCAACTCAACAACTGCAGTAGATGTAACTATTACTGCCACTGACAGCACGGATCCAAAACCAAAACTGTATTACACAACAGATGGTTCTACTCCTAACCTTTCATCCAGTTTTGCAGAATCAACCAAAACAATCACTATTTCACAGACAACAACAATCAAAGCTTTTGCTGTAGACGCAGATGGAAACACATCTGAGGTTACAACAAAACAATATACAATTGGGGCGCTTCCGGAATTCACTGTTTATTTTAAAAAACCATCAACATGGGGTACAGGAATAAAAATTTATTACTGGGGAGTAACAGGAACAGCAACAGCAGTAACCTACCCTGGAGTTGCCATGACACAGGATTGCGGTGACTGGTATAAATTTACTTTCCCGTCTACAGTAAGTGCTTCGAACATAATTTTCAACGACGGTACTTTAAAAACTGCTGATTTAACTGCAACTGCCGGAATTAAGTATTATGACACCGCTTGGCTGAGTGCAGAACCGGCTAACAGATGTCCTGTTGTCGCTCCGGATTTAACAATCTCACAGGCAGGAGGAACATTTACGACTGGAACAACTGTAAGCACTGTTTTGACAGCCAACGAAACAACTTCTACAATTTATTACACTCTTGACGGAACTACTCCTACAACAGCTTCTGCTTCTGCAGTGGGTACTAAAACATTGGCGATAACCAGTACAACTACTCTTAAAGCTTTTGTCAAAAATACTGCCGGAGTAAGTTCGGCAGTTAAAACAGAAACGTATACTTTTAACACTCCAACAACATTTACGGTTTATTTCAAAAAGCCGTCATCATGGGGTACAGGCATAAAAATCTATTATTGGGGAGTAACAGGAACTGCGACAGCAGTAACCTGGCCGGGAGTTGCCATGACACAGGATTGTGGCGACTGGTACAAATTTACTTTCCCGTCAACAGTAAGTGCTTCAAATATAATTTTCAATGACGGTACTTTAAAAACTGCCGATTTATCAGCAACTGCCGGAATTAAATACTATGATTCAGCCTGGTTGAGTACTGAACCGGCTAATAGATGCCCGGTTGTGGCTCCGGATTTAACCATCTCTCAGGCAGGTGGAACATTTACAACCGGAACAACAGTAAGCACAGTTTTAACTGCCAATGTAGATACATCAACTATCTATTACACATTGGATGGAACTACACCTACGACTGCTTCGGCATCTGCTGTTGGGACAAAAACACTGTCGATTACTGCAACTACAACGCTGAAAGCAATGGTGGTAAACACAGCAGGCACTTCATCTGCAGTAAAAACAGAAACGTATACTTTTAACACTCCAACAACATTTACGGTTTATTTCAAAAAGCCGTCATCGTGGGGCACAGGTATAAAAATTTATTACTGGGGTGTAACAGGAACAGCTACAGCTGTAACCTGGCCTGGAGTTGCTATGACTCAGGATTGCGGAGACTGGTATAAATTTACTTTCCCTTCGACAGTAAGTGCTTCCAACATCATTTTCAATGATGGCACTTTAAAAACTGCCGATTTATCAGCAACTGCAGGAATTAAATATTATGATTCCGGGTGGTTGAGTGCTGAACCTGCAAACAGATGCCCCGTTATAGCTCCGGATTTTGCAAATTCACAGGTAGGAGGAAGTTTTACAACCGGAACAACTCTAAATGTTGTTTTGACAGCTAATGAAACAACTTCAACAATTTATTACACTTTAGACGGAACAACACCAACGGTAGCTTCTGCATCAGCAGTAGGCTCGAAAACATTGACAATAACCAGTACAACAACACTGAAAGTTTTTGTCAAAAACACAGCAGGTGTCAGTTCAGCTGTTAAAACAGAAACCTATACTTTCACGGCCGTACCAACACTTACTGTTTACTTTAAACCACCGGCAAGCTGGACTTCAGCACCTAAATTACATTATTGGAATGCAGTTCCGTCAGGAAGCGTTGCCAGCACAACATGGCCGGGTGTAACAATGGTTGCCGACACAAATGGTTTTTACAAATACACTATTACAGGCCCGACATCTGTAAATGTAATTTTCAATAACGGATCCAGTGGTTCTGCAAATCAGACACCTGATTTACTAAACAAAACTGACGGCTACTCTTATACCTGGGGTGTGACTACCTTAAAATTGGCGGCAAAACCTGAAGTAGCAGAAGATACTTATCTTATCCGTTTGTTCCCAAATCCAGTAAATGAGACACTGCAAATCAGCTCCACAAGTCCGATAAACAATTACAGTATTATTTCGGCTCAAGGAAGCATTGTTCAGGAAGGAAAATTAAATGAAACGACAATTGATGTAAGCCGTTTAAGTGTTGGTCTTTATTTTATCGTAATCCGATTGGAAAACGGACAGGAAACCATGCAGAAAATAATTAAAAAATAGATTTCCCTCTTTAATTGGAATAAAAAAAGCCGTTTTGAGTCATTCTAAAACGGCTTTTTTTTATAACGTAACTATACTTCCTGAGTATTCAGCTTGCTGTTTTTCCGGCTGAAGCCAAAGTAAATGACCAATCCGATAAGTAGCCAGACAGTAAAATAAATCCAATTCCAAACACTTAATTCTGCCATCATATACAAACAACAGATTAATCCCAAAAGCGGAATCAAAGACAGGTTTTGCTTGAAAGACCAAAATACCAATCCAACAATAACGATCAAGAAAATCCACATTGGTATTTTGTGTTTGAATAGATCAAAACCGCTTTCATACTTAACTGAATCCGAAACCGGTAATCCTGCCACTACACTGGCATACTTAACATCATCCTCCTGGTACTGGCTCAATAAATGCTCGGCATCAAGTTTCTCTGTAGCACTGGTTTTACCTTCAACATTCAACAGGTAATCATATACTTTTTGGGTTTCTTCCTTATTTAAGGAAGTAATAATGAATTGCGAATCATTGATTTTAGTTTCATTGGTAATGAAATCCATCGTTGCTTTTTTATTGTAGGTAAAAGAAATCACCAGAGCAGCACCTATCAATAATGGGAATACATATTTGGAATTAATATAAGGCGTTTTAAACTTTCCTCTTGGGATATCGGTTCTGTTTTGCAATGTTAAAACACCTGCGCAAACCAAAACAAAAGCAAATAATGTTCCGATACTGCATAAGTCGGTAACCATAGTCAAATTCATGAATAAAGCAGGAACCGCAACAACAAAACCAACAACAACTGTGGCAAAAGAAGGTGTTTTAAACTTTGGATGCACATTGGAGAATTTTTTCGGAAGCAAACCGTCACGGCTCATGGTCATCCAGATACGCGGCTGCCCCATTTGAAAAACCAGCAAAACACTCGCCATTGCCACCACAGCACTTACCGCAATAATGCCGGACAGCCATTTTAAATGCAATTGGTCAAATACAAACGCCAATGGATCACCGACATTCAGAGTATTATAACTCACCATACCAGTCAGAACCAATGCAATGGCAATATATAGAAGCGTGCAGATAATAATTGCCCACATCATTCCTTTTGGCAGGTCACGTTGCGGATCTTTACATTCCTCTGCGGTAGTCGAGATGGCATCAAAACCAATATAGGCAAAGAATACTGCTGACACTCCTTTTAAAACCCCCGAAACACCGTTTGGCGCAAAAGGACTCCAGTTTGCAGTATCCACATAAAAGATTCCAACAGCAATTACCAAAAGAACAATACATAATTTTACCACCACCATAATGTTGCTCGCATTACGGGATTCTTTCATTCCTCGGTAAATCAGCGCAGTAATCAAGACAATAATTAAGAGTGCAGGCAAATCGGCCACAAAATGAAAAGAACCTATTACTGGTGAAGTCGTCCAGGCCGTATACGCATTTTGAAGTCCCGAACTCAGATTTTCAAAAGATTTCCCTCCTTCCATCAAGGCTGTCGCATCCTTGAAACCATTGGAAGCTGTAAGGTAATCCATCTGCACCCATTGCGGTAAATCAATACCGCCGCTGGAAAGCAGGCCTGTAAAATAATCACTCCACGAAATAGCGACCGTTATATTTCCTACAGAATATTCCATAATCAGTGCCCAGCCGATAATCCAGGCTATCAATTCTCCGAAAGCGACATAGGAATAGGTATAAGCACTACCCGAAACAGGAACCATCGAAGCAAATTCAGCATAGGCAAAAGCAGCAAAACTGCAGGCAACAGCCGTGAACAGAAACAGGAAAATTACAGCTGGGCCTCCGTCAAAACTGGCTTTCCCGATAGTACTGAAAATTCCTGCTCCAACAATGGCTGCAATCCCAAAAGCAGTCAGGTCTTTGGCTGTCAAATGTTTGCCAAGCGCCTCATGACCTTCCAAATTATTATTTTCGACCTGCTTTAAGATATCTTGAACCGTTTTCTTTCTAAAAAGTTCTTTTAATGCCATGTGGTAAATTTTACAGTTGAATTAATATTTTGTGTGTTTTTTGTTGTCCGGTATCGGATAAAAAAGAAAAAATACAATAAAGCTCAAAGATAAAAAACATATACATTCCTTAAAGTCGTGATTCTGTTTTTTTATAATATTGGGACATTAAAAAAATATTTCTCTTTTTAGTCTTAAAAAAAGTCAAATATACATTCAAAAAATACATTTAAACAAAATATAATTCAATTTTTATTCAAAAGGTTTAAATCCATAAATCTTTCAAATTACAGGACAATAATATGACCAAGAACTTTAAATGAGTGAATTATCGCTTAAAATTGAATCAAAGCAAGAGTTTGTATCTACTCTAAAACACATCCAAAAATCTACATATCAATAAGTTATAAACCATTTTTATCAATTTACAGATTTAATATTAAATACCAAAAATACAATTAAATAAACTAAGCACTAACCTATAAATCTGACAGCTTAATTTTATATTTTTTCAACTGACAATTAAGCTATAAACTAAAAATAAATTCTTGTTAAAAAAAATATAATTTATTATATTTGTAAGCTTTTTAAATATACTTATTTTATATAAAATATATATTTTCTGTAATTTTTAATAACTTATAAATTTCAATTAATTGGCCAAAAATACTCCAAACCTACACTCATTACTATTTTTACTGTTATTTATAAACTTAAATTGTTACTCAAACACCTTTATAGATTCATTAAACAGTCCTAAAAAAGACAAGGTTAAGTTTTCTTTAAATACAGCCACAAGAAAAAATCACAAAGAGACTATTATACCTCAAATAAATGCTTCTCTCATAAAAAGTGAATTTACAGAGAGCTTTATTAAAAAAAACTTTCCAGTATCAAAACAGTCAAGTGAAGATTTAAAAACAGCTATTGCTGTATTTAAAAAAATTGACAGCAGAAACAACAATGCCGACTTACTCGAGTCTAAAAACCTTTCGATGCTGCCAATTGGTATCAAAAAAACCATTCACAATACCCAATATATGTTGGGCATCAGTAATGCTCGATTCACTCCGGAATATACTGAATTGACCGCTTTCGTAAGAATAATTATCCCTCAAATAGATTCTCTTGGAAAACAAAAAGAAATATTTTTTGGGGCCAATAATATTAAGCTCTCCCATAAAGGGGGCTTGATTGGAGATACCAAACTAGTATTACTTGGAGATTTTCCATTAAAAATTTGTGGAGACAAAGCTCTTTTAATTTTGAAAGGCGGTATGAATATGAATACCGGAGCTGTCGAAAACAAAACCTATGTCACTATTGACTGTAACGGTTTTAAAGAATTAGGAATAACAGCCGATGTTGAATTCTCACGATCAATAATAGAACCTGTCGACGCATCGAATAATGTAATTGGCAAGACACAGCGCGTAACCGGCGAATTTAATACAACCGTAACTAATTGGAATGACATATTAATTGATATTTCGTTGCCAAAATTTCAATTAACCTCGTTCAAAGGAACATGTTTTGAACTCAACAAAGCGGTTATAGATTTGAGTGATTTACGAAATTCCGACAATGTTATTTGGCCGGATAATTATGCTAAAGACTATTTAGTTCCAGGAAGTGAAAATCTTTGGAGAGGATTATATGTTAAATCCTTATTGATTACACTCCCCGAAGAATTTAAATTTAGTTCCAGTAAAGGAAGGGTTACCTTTCAAGCCACTGATTTACTGATAGACAGAATGGGAGTTTCCGGGAATTTTACCGGAACCGACATATTGAACATCAATCAGGGATCTGCAGGCGGATGGGCATTTTCAGTTAGTAATATCAATTTAAAATTTAGGGCAAATGCATTGGTTTCCGGAGGATTTGGCGGAGCAATTGTACTGCCGCTTACCGATAAATCCAAAAAATGTCCATCAAATTCTCAAGGAGAGATTAGTTATACCGGTATTATCAACCCAATCGACAATCTATATTCATTAAAAGCAGAAGTCAACAACAACCTTTGCTTTCAAGTATTTAAGGCTACTGCAAAAATCGACAAAGGTTCCTATATAGAATTGAAAGTCAAAGACGGGAATTTTTTGCCAAAAGCATTTTTAAACGGAAGCCTTGCCATAAAGGGTAGCAATACGCCAAATGCAGAAGCCGATCCTGTTCCGGCAAAAGAATTTATTTCTCAGGCAGTAGCAACAACAACACCAATTACACCCCTAAAACCGGTAACAACAGGTACTGCTTCAACTACCGCAACTGCACCCCCAACTATTCCTGAAAAAACAGCTACAGAAGAAGAAGCTAAAAAGGAAGAAATAGTAGCATTTGAGGGAATAATATTCCAAGACTTACAATTACAAACGGTTACCCCTGTTTTTAAAGCAAAATATTTTGGCTATAAAAATGAAGCCGAAAATGACCCGAAAGCTTCAAAAGTCGCCAATTTCCCGATAACGATTCATGAAATTGCCATTATAGCTGATGATGTTTCGGCTGCTCTAAAAATTGATTTGTCTGTTAATTTAATGAAGGATCAATTCAATGGTAGAACTAAATTTAATATTGTTGGAAAATTTGATCAAAATGAAGGAATTCAAAAATGGAAATTTGACTATCTGAAATTTGAAGAAATAAAGATAGATGCAAATTTAGGAGGAGCCAAATTTAAAGGAAGCATTTCCATAATGGATAAAGATCCAATATATGGAAAAGGTTTTAAGGGCAATCTTGCTGCGGAATTTACAGGTGGTATCGCAGTAGAAGCCAATGCCGTTTTTGGAAAAAAAGATGACTTCAGATATTGGTATGTTGATGCAGTGGTCGAAGGGCTGAACATTCCAGCTGGAGCAATTACTTTTAAAGGATTTGCAGGAGGAGCTTATTACAGAATGAAAAAAGAGGGATTTAGTTCGAAATTTGTTGCATCTGGATCTAATTATGTACCCGATATTGATTCAGGCCTTGGGGTAAAAGCAATGATTAAATTTGCCGGTACCGCAACTGCAGATGCCTTTTGGGGCGGGGCCGGATTTGAGATTGCTTTTAACAATTCAAATGGTATCAATAGAGTTAGTATTTATGGAGAAGGCCATGTTATGCAACCTTTTAAATTACCTGGTGGCGATGAATTGAAAGATGCTTTGAAAAAAGTTACTGATAATGAAAAATTGATGACAAAGGTAGCTTTAGAAGCTTTAAAAACCTCTGATTTATCAAAAGCGGCTGAACAGTTATATCCAAATAATGTAAAACAATCAATGGGTATCAATGCTTTTGCCGCTATCGAATATGACTTTAGATCCAGCACCCTGCACGGATCGTTTGATTTATATATTGACACACCCGGTGGATTTATCAAAGGAAGAGCTTCAGAAAACAGAGCGGGTTGGGCAGTACTTCATTTTGCCCCAAAAAAATGGTACATCCGAATGGGGACACCTACTGACAGGCTCGGTTTAAAAATGGGAATTGGCTCAATAGCACTTGAAGCAGGAGGTTATTTTATGATGGGTGATGATATACCAGCCAGTCCGCCGCCACCTGCTATTGTTGCTCAAATACTTAAATTAGATGCTGGTTCGCTAGATTATATGCGTTCAGAGAATGCTAGCACTTTAGGCTCTGGAAAAGGGTTTGCTTTTGGTTCCGATTTTAATTTTAAAACTGGAAATATGTCCTTTTTAATATTCTACGCCAATTTTGAAGCAGGACTAGGATTTGACATTATGCTAAAAGATTACGGAGAAGCACAATGTAAAGGAACAGGACCAATTGGAATAAATGGATGGTATGCAAATGGTCAGTCTTATGCATATTTACAAGGTGAATTAGGAGTTCAAGTAAAAATATTGAGGAAACGAAAACGAATTTCCATTCTAAAAGGGGGAGGCGCTATTATCATGCAGGCAAAATTGCCTAATCCTGTATGGATCAGAGGGTATTTAGGTGGACATTATAATGTATTGGGCGGACTGGTAAAAGGGAATTTTAGATTCAAAATTGAAATTGGTTCTGAATGTGAGTTGATAAACAGCACCCCATTGGACGGCCTTAAAACTATAGCCGATATTAATCCAACTGAAGGAAGCAAAGATGTTAATGTATTTACAATACCCCAAGTAGGTTTTAACATGCCTATTGAAAAAAGCTTTGTCATCGATGAAGATGAAGGAACAAAAACTTATAGACTGAAACTCGAAGAATACACTATCAAAAAAGACGGTGTACCAATAAATGGTGCATTAAGTTGGAATGACACTAAGGATTTAGCAAGTTTTAATGCTGCTGAAGTATTGCCTGAAAACTCAAAACTAACTCTTACTGCCAAAATAAGTTTCCAAGAAAATGTAAATGGCACTTGGGTTGCGGTTACTGAAAATGGCCAAATTGCAACTGAAACAGAAGTTCGAAACTTTACAACAGGAACTGCTCCCTCCTATATACCAGTTACAAATATCGCTTATTGTTACCCTGTTTTTGATCAAAAATATGTATATCAAAAAGAGAGCAAACAAGCTTATGTAGTTTTGAAACAGGGACAATCCTATTTATTTGAGCTAAAACCAGGACAATCTCAAAAAGCATTTTATAAAACAAAAGACAATACACTAACCGGCTCAATAACGTACGACAGTAGTTCCAAAAGAGTCAATATAGAATTACCTCAACTAACAACTTCCAAACCCTATACATTGTCCTTAATGACACTGGAAACAAAAACAGAAAGCAACAACAACTTGACGCAAAACTATGAAACACAAACACTGGCTGCTGATGTTAATGTTGAAACAAAAAGCAATAAATTAAGCAAAGTTATAGTGGGAGGAGAAGGAACTGAAATGCTACAGTATAACTTTAGTACAAGTCAATATAACAGTTTTAAGGAAAAAATGGATGCCAAGAAACCAAAGCAAACATTGGTTGAGATTATTTATATGGATGTGCATGCATTACAATCCTTGAACGTATCAACCGAACCATTTGATGAAATCGAACTGATAGGAAACTCAAAAACGTTAAACAAACCGTTAGTAAGTAGTGAAGCTGTTCTAGACGACAACTATTATTTAAACGAAATATTTCCTCTCATCTACAAGGGATATCCATTAGAAAATGAAATAAGATTGGATAGAAACACATCAATATTGGGTGTTCCTCCAACAAAAGCTGTCGAAACTCTAGCCTGGTATCAAGATTATATTATCAATAATCCAAGCAGTTTTATGTTGAAAGAATATTTGCCTTTTAGATACAACCTGCCATTTTATTATAAAGCAGATTTCATAGATCTTCGATATAAAGTTGTCAATAAATATGTGAATTCTGCAAATCAAACCATGATTCAAAAATACGATTACATTATCAATGGTGAATTCCCGTATATAAAACAGGGTACTTACAACATGAAATTAAACTACACGCTCCCTGGTGGACAAGCAGGTACAAGTTTTGGTTCCATTTTTACCTTCAATAAATCAAATTAGTATGAAGCTTCAATATATAATAGCATTACTTTTTTTAGGATACAGCACTGCTTATTCGCAAAAAACCACTGACACAGAAAAAGCAATATCCGAAAAAGAATCAACTATTCAAGTAATTGTAAGAGTTCAAAAAGATAAGATACTATTGCGTTGGGCTCCCAACGATGCCTTTGCATGGAAAAAATTAAATAAATACGGATATCAATTAGAGCGCTTTACCATAACGAGAGACAATAAAACACTGCCCAATCCCGAAAAAACAATTTTGGCTAAAGAACTAAAACCTGAGCCACTCGAAAATTGGGAACAAATAATAGAAACAAACGATAATGCGGCCATTATTGCCCAAGCCATTTATGGAGAAAGTTTTGGAGTGGAAGGTGCAAATCAATTGCAATCCATTGTCAATCTGTCTGAAGAAAATGAACAACGTTTTACATTTTCATTATTTGCTGCTGATAAAGATTTTGAAATAGCCAAAAAAGCGGGTTGGGGTTTTGAAGACAAAACAGCCCTCAAAAATGAAAAATACCTCTACAGAATTTCTTCCAATGTACCCAAAGAAGAACTTGACATAAAATATGGAGGTGTTTTTGTTGGATTAAAAGAATACGAAGACCTGCCTAAACCGATGGATTTTTCTGTTCATTTTACGGACAACAGCGCAATGTTGAGTTGGAATTTTAAAATATTGGCGCATGCCTACGGTAGTTATTATGTTGAACGATCCTTAGACAAACTGCACTTCGAGAGGATCACAAACAAACCTTACACCGGCATGAACCAGGAAAATGAAAATAACAACCGTATATTTTACGTAGACTCTATAGCCAATAACAAACAATATAGTTATCGGGTTCAAGGGATTTCTCCTTTTGGAGAATTAGGCCCCTATTCTCAAGTAGTTTCTGGGAGCGGCAAATCAATCTTGAAATATGTGCCTCATCTTACCATAAAAGATTTTAAAGATGATAAAACAGTAACCTTAACTTGGGAATTTGATGTTGCAGGAGATGATGAAATTTCTGGATTTGAACTCAACCGTTCTGATACAGATGATGACAAATACACCACAGTTATAAAAAATATTCCTCCAAAAAGCAGAACGGTAACTTACAATAAATTAGCATCCACAAATTATTTCACTATAACAGCTATTGGCAAACAAGGCAACAACCGGACATCATTTCCGATGCTGGTACAACCTGTAGATTCCGTTCCTCCTTTAAAACCAGCAAATTTAAAAGGAGTAATTGATAGTTTAGGAGTGGTCAAAATATCTTGGGATTCTAATAAAGAAAAAGATTTAATGGGGTATAGAATTTACAAGGCCTACAATCCAAACGAAGAATTCAGTCAATTGACAGTGAATCCCAATGAAACCAACAAATACCAAGACAGTGTCATTGTTAAAAGTTTAAACAGTAAAGTGTATTACAAAATTATTGCAGTGGATACCCATTATAATATGTCCCCCTTTTCAGAAGTATTGATTATCAAAAAGCCAGATGTCATCCCTCCAACTTCTCCAATTTTTACCAATTATGAGATAAAAGACGGTATTATTTCATTAGAATGGATTAACAGCCAAAGTGAAGATGTGGTTTCGCACCAACTCTACCGCAAAGAAAACGGACAAAAAGACTGGCAATTGATTTTGGATACCAAAGAAAATCCGGAAACCTATCAGGATAAAAACATTACAGAAGGCTCGACATACCGCTACGCTATTTATGCTAAAGATGAAAGTAATTTAATTTCCACCCCATCACCTGAAGTAGCCGTTTTTGTTCCAAGTTCATCGGTGATGCCAGCCGTAAAAGGTTTTTATGCGCAAACCAATATCGTAACCAACAGCATTGATTTGTCATGGGAATACAAAGCAAATGGCGTTGAAAACTTTGAAATCTACAAAGCCAACGGTGAAGAACCAATGCAGCTTATGCAAATGGTAAACGCCCAAACCAAAAAACTATCCGATACTAGTATTACAATAAACACTACCTATAAATACGCTATAAGAGCTCTTTTTGCAGATGGAAGAATTTCTAAAATGGCATTTTTTACTATAAAATTTTAAGATTATGAGGAAGATATTTTTTTTATTAATTCTAATATTAAGCATAAAAGGATATGGACAAACTTATACATTAGGTTTGCATGTTTATATCACAGGTGGTGCTGTTTCATTAAGTTCAAATACAGACGGTACTGTTTATGCCATTACCAACCCACCATATGATGGGATGTACTATCCACCTTCACTAACTGTTAAAGGCACTTTCTATACCTTCAAATTTAGTGCTAACAACAATGGCTGTTCAGAAAATTTGACTGTCACAAGAACATTACTTGAATTGTTAAGTGAGCCTCTGACGTTTGCAGGAGCTTGCAAAGTTGGTACTAGTGGCTATGCCACCAATTTTTATCCTATTTCATTCAATATAGATGAGCCCATAACAATCATAAATAAAAATTCCACCTCTAATTTATGTGCAGGAGAACAGCTAGTACTTGAAGCACAAAACACCAATACTTACCCAAATGCCGTCTATCACTGGCAATACTCAGTAGACAATCAGACAACTTGGGTTGATTTGCAATCTTTTATTAACAACAAACCTAATAATGCATTTACCATATCTCAAATGTTGGGAGGCATCCATGAGCAGTACTATAACAAAAAAATTTATTTCAGGTTGGGCTATAACCAAAATCGAGCCATTACAAAGTCATTAGCAATTACTTATACACCTTGCGGCCCCACTGTTCAGAGTGTCCCATATGCTGGGCCAGATTGTAACGGAGATACAGTCAAATCATTAGCAATAACCTTTCAAGATAAATTAGACGCCACTATAGGTGAAAAATTAGCCTCAATAGCTGTTTGTGACATAAATGATAATTCAAAAATATTTATGCAAAACAAGACGAGCCCAGTAACATATCCTGACGGTACAAAAACTTATGTCTATGACACTAAAGATTTAGAACACTTAGAGAATGGTCATACCTATAAAATAAGATACCAAGCTCAGATTACTGATCCCAAAGACGCTTCTAAAACAATAATGAGAGGGGTATTAGAATCTCCGCCAGCAACTTATTTTACTTATAATGAACCCACACCCTTGAATTTCTCTCTTTCAGAAACTCTTCCAATGTGTCATGACGAAAACGGAAAGGTAACCATAAACGCTTCGGGGGGGACAGCTCCCTATGGCTATATATTAGATAATCAAACGGAAGTAATTAACGGCGAAACCGTACCCAAAAAAAACATCTTTCCAGGAACTTCAGCAACTATAAATCTAACACCTGCTGATCATACTATCAAAGTAACTGATAATAAAGGTTGCATTGATAAAACAGCAAATGACTAAAATTATGGGGAAAATAGTTTTACTTCTTATTGTTGTTTCTACCCTAAAAGGATTTGGACAAACTTATAACCTTACTGTTACTTATAATACAGGCTATTGTGGATCGAATAGCACTGTACTTGCTTTTGAAATGTATGGAAGTGATACTAATAATAATCATACTAGTATCGAAACCGGCCAAACTGACCAACTTTACAAACGGGAAGGTGATCTGACTGATTACCGAAGTTCCAACCTTCGTGTGAATCCACATTATATAAACATCTCTAGATTTGAAAGTATTTCTATAAAGATTGACGTAGCCTGTTTGGATCTTGAAGATCAATGCAATATTCATCCATCTAAATCAATTCCTTTTGTAGATTTACTTAAAGGAGGAGTTCTTAACTGCGAAGGATGTAGAAGCGGCGTAGCTGCTTCTAACCTAAAACCCAATGGTCTATCAATAAAAAATGCAGAAAACTTTCCTGAAATATGTGCAGGAGAGCTACTCAATTTGTCGGCTTCACATATAACAAATATTGTGTTTCCTGATGACGTGTATCACTGGCAATACTCATTAAACAACCAAGCAACTTGGGTTGATCTACCCTATCCTTTTAACTTGAGGAAGAATAATCTATTTACAATACAAGAAATTTTGGGAAGCACCCACGATCGGTATTTTAATAAACAAATATATTTCAGATTGGGGTATGGGCAAAATAATTCCTTTACCACTCCATTGGCAATCACCTATTCTCCTTGCGCACCTGAAATATATATTGTTGATGTTCCAAACCCTGTTTGTAATGAATCTCCTATTCCAGATGTAACGATATCTTTCAAACGTGACTTAAAAGAGGGCGAACTTTTGAAATATCTCTGTATTGTAAAAAGTACTGATGAGTCATCGATTCTTTATCAGTATCCTTCTGATATAAATCAATTTGAGGGTCCCCTTCCTTACAAAACATTTACTATAACTAATCTTTCCTGTTTAGAAAATAGTGGAACATACAGAATCAGATACCAAGCATTTAAAGGGACAGCTAATAAAGGGATACAATATTCTGAACCTTTTACCTATACTAGGCCCACTCCTTTAAAATATGGAATTAGCAACTGGACCCAACCTTCGTGCTTGGGGAGCAATGACGGCAGTATCGAAATTCAAGTGGACAGCGGTACAACTCCCTATAATTTCTATATTGATAATATAAAAATCACTCCTACAATAGAAAACGGCAAATATTACCTGCGGGGGTTAACGGGAAAATCAGACGGTTATAAAATTATAGTAACAGATAAAAATGGATGTTATGAAAAAGAATAAAATAAAAATCACTTTAACAGTACTGTTATTTGTAATTGGTTTAATGGGGTATTCGCAAGTAGTTGGGGAACTTCAACCAGATGGATCTAGAACAGTAACTTTTACAAATCCAGAGGCTTTGAAAGTTGTCGCTACTGATTTAGTTCCTGTAAGTTGCAAAGGAGGATCAAATGGAGAAGCTTCTCTTACAGTAACCGGAGGAACAGGCGTTTATTCCACTTCATGGGACGGCGGTGGTTATGTTTCCGGAACTGAAAAAACGGGACTTAGCGCAGGACAGCATGCTTATACGATTAAGGACGGAACCAATACAAATTGTACTTTGGCTGGTATTGTTAATATCCCTCAGCCCGCTGCGGTACTTTCTGTTGCAGTAACAAAAACAGATGTAAAATGTTTTGGGGAATCGACAGGAGTTATCGAATTAACAGCTACCGGCGGAAATGGTGGCTATAATTACGATTGGCTTTTTCCATCCAAATCAGGACTAACTGCGGGAACTTACACTTATAACGTTAAGGATTCAAAAAATTGTGCGGTAACAAGCTCTGTTTCAATAGCACAACCTGCGGCAGCATTGTCGGTTACCTGCCCTCCAGCATCTATAACGAATGTTAAATGTTTTGGAGAAGCAACTGGAGCGATTAACTTAACAGTATTTGGAGGAGCTGGAGGATATTCTGTTTCATTAGATGGCGGAGTTACTTTTCCTTACGGTACCATTATAACAGGTCTTTCTGCAGGAGCATACACTTGTAAAGTAAAAGACAAAAACGGTTGTATTGAATCCATTTTGGTTGAAGTACTTCAACCTGCTGCAGGTCTGATTGTTACAAATTCAAAAACGGACGTAAGTTGTTTTGGAGGTACATCTGGAGCAATCACTTTATCCATTTCCCAAGGAACTCCAAACTACGCAGTACTTTGGAACGATGGGATTACAACTGTTAACAGAACAAATCTACCTAAAGGAACCTATAACTATACCGTAACTGATGCAAAAGGGTGCTCAATCTCAGGTCCTGTGAATATAGCCCAACCAACTGTGCTCGCTGTAAAGGAAACGATAAGTAATGTCAAATGTTATGGAGATTCAAGCGGATCGATTGCATTGTCGATTTCGGGCGGTACTGCTGCATATTCAGTATTATGGAATAACGGACTTACTACACAAAACAGAACCAATTTACTTGTGGGTAATTATTCTTATACCGTTAGCGATACCAAAGGATGTAAACAATCTGGGGTTATTACGATTGCACAACCAACAGCATTGACTCTGAGCCACACAAAAACAAATGTAACTTGCAATGGAAGTTCAAATGGAGCAATAAACTTGAATGTAACTGGTGGTAAAATACCTTATACCTTTCTTTGGAATGACTCGGTTAAAACGGAGGATAGAAATTCAATTCCTGCAAGTTCCTATTCTATTACGGTTACCGATGCAAATAGCTGCAGCAAAAACATAACTGGCATTGTAATTAATGCACCCGCTGCTATTGCTATTCCTATACCAACAATTACCAATGTAACAATTTATAATCAAAATACAGGCGCTATATCATTGAATACCCCTACTGGTGGAACAGGTGGCTACACTTATAAATGGACTTACAATTTGGACCCTCTTTTTAATAAATCAACAAAAGACATTTCGGGTTTAAAGGCAGGATTTTATACCTTAAAAGTCACGGACGGTAATACTTGTACAGCATCTAAAATATTTGAAGTTGGCCAGCCAGACGAACTATTGGTTACTTTGAAAGAAACAAAAAAAATTACTTGTTTCGGCTATAATAATGGAGAAATAACAGCAGTGGTTTCAGGAGGAAAGCCAAATTATACTTACAAATGGTATAAAAATGGTAATTCAATTACTGAAACAACCAATGTTTTAAAAAACATCGGTTTTGGAATTTACAAAGTCACAGTTATAGACTCGCAAGGGGCAACAAAAACAGCCGATGTATTTGACATAAAACAACCAACTAAGCTATCCGTTTCTTTAACAAACCAAACAAACGTCTTATGTCATGGAGCTCAAACCGGAGCCATTGATATTACCATTAATGGAGGAACAGCCCCATATACACAGCAATGGACAAAAGGTGGGGTAAACTATTCAACAAATAAAAATTTAATTAATTTAGGAGCAGGAACATATCATGTAATAATTACAGATGCTGTTGGCTATAATTGTACCGCATCACTGCCTGTACCTGCAGCAATTACCCAACCTTCTGCACCGCTACAAATAGCAAGCTTTATCAAAACGGACTTAACTGGTTTCCAAACCAATAACGGCAGTATAGCGGTTACTGTCGCTGGAGGAACACCCACTTATAAATATGAGTGGCGAAAAGACACTAATCCAACAGTAATTGGTACAACTCCTTCATTAAGCAACTTGAGCATTGGCACTTACCACTTAATAGTAAAAGATGCTAATAATTGTATGCTCCCACAAGTGGATTACAGCATCACACAGCCTGATAAACTTCAAATTGTCAGCCTGACCCAAACACCAAACACCAACATAAACTGTCATGGCGATTCACCGGCTGAGTTTACCGCCACTGTCACAGGAGGTGTCAAAGAATATACTTTTGAATGGTTAAACACTACCACGGGAATAAAATATAGTTCAGCCGAAACCATTACCGCTACTTCGACCACTTCAAAAGCTTCAAATTTGGGTGCTGGTACTTATAAAGTTTCGGTAAAAGACAAGAACAACAATATCCTTTTTGGAACCAATACCTTTACCATTACGCAACCCAATAAATTAGCGTTTACTTATACACAAAAAAATGTTTCTTGTTTTGGAGACAATTCTGGAAGTGTAAAATTGGCTATTTCCGGTGGAATACTTCCGTATACCATTATTTGTGGCAGTGGTACGATTGATAAAACAAATGCAACAGTTTCCGGATTGACAAAAGGGACCTATAACCTACTAGTAGCCGATGCCAATAATTGTCAAACGCAGCAAACTATAGTAATTACCGAACCTCAAAATTCACTATATATTGCGAGCCAAATTAGTACTCCCACCACAGGTTTTGGATTATCTACCGGCAAAATTGATATAACCGTTGCCGGCGGGACTGCAGGATATATTTATGAATGGCGTGATAATACAGCTGCTATTGTCGGGGCAAACAATCCTACCTTGAACAATGTACCGGCAGGTGTTTATTCTATTTTAGTGACCGACGTCAATGGATGTACCACTTCAAATAGTTATGCCGTTCAGCAACCAACAGAACCCATACTTTCCGAAACACATCTTCAGGCAAAATGCAACGGTTTATTTGGTTCTCTGGAAGCTATCGCAAATGGTGGAGCGCTTTTTGCCCAAAATCAATCAGACAGAATTTACACTTATAAATTAAAAAATAAAACTAGCGGTGTTATAACTTCAATAACTGGCAATACGGCCAGCTTCTCCAATATCGCAGATGGAGAGTATAGCCTTACCGCAACCGATTTTGGTGGAATCAACTCAAATAGTATTGATATCCTATTCGAACAGCCAACTGCAATAACGCTCACGCCTAGCCAAACCAATGTAAAATGTTTTAGCAAAAATGATGGTACCGCAACAGTTATTGCCAACGGAGGAATACCTCCTTATACCTATATTTGGAAAGAAGGCACTACAATAATAGGCACTAATTCACCTGTGATTGCAAATTTACAACAAGGCAATTATTCTGTTGAAGTACGAGATAATAACTATGATGACACTGATATCTCGCATTGTGTCGCTTCAGCCAGTTTCTCAATTAATCAACCCGCAGCTCCCTTAAGCTTTATCTCGGATACAAAAACAGATGTAACAGGTTTTAATTTAAACAATGGAACAATTACTGTAAATATTACTGGAGGAACACCCGATTATATCTATACTTGGTATTTTAATAATACAAAATTAACGGACAAAACAACCAATGCAATAACAAATCTTGCACCCGGTGCTTACAAAGTTGTAATTACGGATGCGAATTTAGTTTGTGACATAGAAAAAACATTTGTGATTACTGAGCCTCTCCAACTCGAAACAATTATTACAACAACACCAATAAAGTGTTTTGGTGACAAAAATGGCAGTTTACAAATAACCACCAGCGGAGGTGTTCCAGACAAAGACGGTTTTTATACTTATCAATTATTTGATTCAAACAAAAATTTACTTGAAACTCAATTGACAGCAAACGCTGTTTTTGATTCTCGCATTGCCGGAAATTATTATATCCAGGTTACCGATGCCAATAACAATCAAACACCGCCTGATTTAAATCTCGCCAATCCTATTATTTTAACCCAACCCGCTAAAGCATTAACAATTACTGAAAAAAGCATAACCAATGCAACATGTCCAAAAGAAGCAGACGGTACAATAACTATCGAGGTCACAGGAGGAACAACTGATTACACTTATGCGTGGATAAATGAAGATAAAAACACAAATGCCGGTAATTCCCCTTCAATTACAGGATTAATTGCCGGAAAATACAAAGTTACCGTTACTGACAAAAACAGTTGTACGCAAACAGCTTCTTTCATAGTTACTGAACCTGAAGATTTTGGTTTTGACAAAGAAAAATTCACTTTGACAAAACCAACGGCTAACAACCCCAATTGGTCAGTAAATATAGTCATGAAAGGAGGACAAAACAATTATAATTACATTGTTAAATCTGGTGATGGCTCAGAAGTGCTTAACAAAACCATCGCCGGCAAATCATTACTTGTAGAGAATCTTCCAAAAGACAAATACACCATAAACGTTACTGACAATACTGGCTGTACCAAAACAGAAACTATTGATTTATTTGGAAATGTATTAACAGTGAATTTATCTCAAACCAAATCAATAATCTGTAATGGAGATGGAGCTAACTTTGATGCAATTGCTACTGGTGGCACAGGTGTTATTAACTATACTTGGTTTAAAAACAATATAGAAATACCTGCCGAAAAAGGAGCTTCTATTAAAGATTATGGTCCTGGTACATACAAAGTGTTTGTCATTGATACCGATAAAATTGAACTTGAGAGCAATAGCATAACCATAACTCAGCCTGAACAGGTTGTGATTAGTTCTTCTTTGGCAACAAGACCTAGCTGTTTTGGTGTAAAAGACGGTATAGCAAACCTAACGGCATCAGGCGGAAATGGAAAATATCAATACAGTTATGAAAGCAGTAAATGGTTTGATTTTTCTAATGTGGGAAACACTGTAATCACAGGATTGCTTTCTGGAGTTTATACTTTTTATGTTAAAGACACTAATGGATGTAATGCTTTAACATCACAAGAAGTAATCATTCCTGAGACACCATTACTGAAAATCATTGACATTACAATAACACCAGCCACAGGATTTGGACTGGCAAACGGCAGTGTTGCCATGACCCCTGCCGGCGGAAATGGAAACTACAAATACAACTGGTTTAAAAATGATGGTACAAGTATCAACCAAACTGCAAATGCAGCAATAAATTTGCCTGCAGGAAAATATTACGCAACTATTACTGATGCTAAAGGCTGTAATTTGACTTCAGAAATTTTTGAAATAACAGAACCTGAAAAACTAATTGCAACCATCAACCCGTCAACTGCAGCCATTAGTTGTTTTGCAGACAAAAGCGTCCAACTAAATGCAACAGTTACAGGTGGAGCATCCGGAAATACATACGAATGGTTTAACGAAAACAACCAAAAAATTGGCACAAACCTAAATTCCCCAATGCTTGGAGCAGGCAGTTATTATGTGATAGTTACAGATAAAAATCAAAACAAAGCTACGAGCAATACTATTACAATCAATGAACCTGCACTTATTGTTCTTAACCACTCCTATCAAGATGTAAAATGTTATGGTGAGTCAAATGGTGCCGTGACCTTAAATGCAACAGGAGGTAGTATGGCCTTTTCTTATCATTACAAAGATTTGGCATCAAACTATGGCGATTGGATTCCGTTTACAAACGCCTCCTCGACAATTTGTTCTGGGCTAAAGGTTGGCACTTACATATTCCAAATCAAAGATAAAAATGGAAACTTATGCAGCAACGTACCAAACATTAAGGTTACCATTTCTCAACCCAATGCAGCTTTGAGTATCATTGATTCAAAAACCATATCTATCCCCGCTACCGGTAAAGGCTTAAGCAATGGATCTATTTCCATAACCCCGCAAGGTGGTAATGGCAACTATGTTTATAATTGGTTTAAAGAAGACAATACAAATATCAATCAGGTTACAAATACGGCAGTAAATTTAGCTGCTGGAAAATATTATGCAATCATTACAGATGCAAAAGGTTGTAGTCTGGCTTCTCCATTATTTCAAGTAACAGAGCCACCTCTTTTAGAATGCAGTATCACAGTACAAAACGTTATTTCATGTAATGGAGACAAAAACGGAAGTATAAAACCAACTGTAATTGGCGGATTTTTAAAATCGGGAATGAATTACACCTATCAATGGTATGAAGATGGCAAAACTGCTGTATTGGCTACAGGTAATGTTTTGAATGCTATTGGCAAAGGTTCGTATTACGTAATAGTGACTGATTCAAATGGAAACCAAGCCAAAAGCAAAAGCCTGATTGTGAATGAGCCTTTTGCTTTAAACAACACACTGACATCAGATTACACCCTTTGTGGAGACGCTAATGACTGGACAATTACCGCAACGCCTTCTGGAGGAACTATGCCTTATAATTACATCTGGAACACTGGAGGTAAAACAGCCAATCTGCAAAACGTTCCTCCTGCAAAATATAGTGTTTTGGTGACCGATAACCACGGTTGTTCTGTAACCAAAACAATCACGATTACAGTGCCTACCCATTTGTCCGCAACCGAAATCATAACAAAACCAACCTGTTTTGGTGGTTCGGATGCTACTATTGTCCTAACCTCATCCGGAGGCCAAGGACCATACTCCTACTTATGGAATACGGGTGAAAAGTCAAATATTTTGAGTAACGCTTCCGCAAAAGGATATTCAGTAGCGGTAACAGATTTTAAAGGTTGTGTGATTAACAAAAGCTATACCATCGAAAATCCACCAAAAGATGTCATCAATCTAGGCGAAGATGTTACGCTTTGTTTTGATCAATCGCTGATAATTAATTCAACTATTGCCGATGATAAAGCCAAATATTCATGGACATCGACCAAAGGATTTACAAGCAACAAACCTATAATTACTGTTTCGGAACCCGCAGAGTATACTCTTGTCGTAACAAATCATTTGGGTTGCAATGCTACCGATATGCTAAAAATATCAAAGCAAGACACAGCTATCAGTGCCGAATTTGCAGTTTCATCACAAGTCTTTCTAAACGAGAAATTCATTATCGTGGACATCAGTAATCCTATTGCCGACAGTGTCGAATGGGTTTTACCAACAGAAGCCACAGTAGTTTCCAAAAACAAAGATTTTGCAGAATTGAGTTTCAGCAAAGCTGGCGAATACGAACTGACATTAAACACAAAAAAAGGAAATTGTACTGCTACCCAAACCAAAAAAATTGTTGTAGTCGAAGGCGAATATGTTAATCCGGATAATACCGATTTGAAAAAGAAATTTGACCTTAGGATCTATCCAAATCCTTCAAACGGAATTTTCACTGTTGATGTTACACTCGACAAAATAATGCCGGCACACGTCAAAGTATATAATCTGTCTAATAATTTGATTATCGACTCTAAATATGAAGAAGGAAAAGATACTTATAAATTCAATTTCAGCCTAAGCGGTCTAGTACCAGGTGTGTATTTTGTTCTCGTTGAATCTCAACAAGGAAACCAATTGAGAAAAATAATTATCAACTAAATAAAAAACTAACGGTCTAAGAATATAAGTTGCCTAATATCCTAATGCATAAAAAACTAAGACATTTCACACTTACACTCCTATTCCTCTGCCTCGGTGGACTAGGTGCCTTTGCCCAAACTTACCCGGTAACCATCAGCACGCAGCTCACACAGCCCTCTCCCATTTACCTAAGCAATTATGCCAATACTGCGAGCATCAACAGCCCTATAAAAGTGCAGTTGACACTCAATGACCTGACCATAATGAACCGACAGGTGCGTCTGAAATGTTATTTTCAGGGAGCGGTGTCTTTTGTTACCAATGATTTTGTGGCAGGCGCATTGCCCATCTATCTCGAAGGAGGGGTACCAACACTATTGACCAATGTAGAACTGGGCCCCTATTTCGAATTCCAAAACCTACAGGGCATTAACCCCAATCAATACGCACAGCCATTGCCTGAGGGAATTTACACCCTGTCGTTTGAAATCTATGATTTTGCAACCAACAAGAAACTCTCCAAGAAATCGAGCGTAACCACGGTAATTTTCCAAAACGAACCACCGCTACTAAACCTGCCTGCTAACAAAGCCGGAATTACAGAACAGAATATCCAGAATGTTATCTTTAGCTGGACACCCAGAAGTATTAATGTCAGCAATGTGGAATACGAATTCTCTCTGGTTGAGATTTGGAACACCAATACGCCTATTCAAAATGCTTTTGCCTACTCGCCCCCGTTATACACCACCACTACCCGAAATACCACGGTACACTACAGCATTGCCGAGCCCCAGCTTATTTCCGGCAAAACCTATGCCTGGCGCGTAAAAGCCAAAGCTCTTGTAGGTGCCGAGGAAATAGGCGTTTTTAAAAACAATGGTTACAGCGAGATTTTTTCTTTTAAATACCTCACACTCTGCAACGCTCCGATAGCCATTACCACGACCGATGTGAGTCAGGAACAGGCCAAAATTACTTGGAGCGGCGCAGTTGACAACTACGATTATCAGGTGAATTACAGAGAGAAAAATGCCGATTCCAAATGGTATCAACTCGTAACGCCAAGAGAGTACATCACCATAAGCAACCTAAAACCCAAAACCACCTACGAATACAGCGTAGGCGCAGCCTGCGACCCCGGAGAATACACCCACGGAAACATTCAGGAATTTACCACGCTGGCAAAGGACGAAATTGCCTTTGCGGGATGCGGAATCAAACCCGACCCAAACGACTTGGCCAACAAAACGCCACTGCCCGAGCTTTTCCCAAATGATGTGGTAACAGCAGGCGATTTCCCTATTGTTGTGCTGAAATCTACCGGAAGCAACGGCACTTTCTCCGGAGAGGGCTATGTAACCCTGCCGTTTCTAGAGAAATTTAAAGAACTTATTGATGCTGCCGATGCTTTAGGAGGAGATAAAGTCAACATCGGAAAGTACTCACGCATTCGCATTACCTTCAACAACATTGGGATAAACACCGATTTCAAGCTGATTTCGGGGGAGATTATAGCGAGTTACGACCCGAATTGGGGCAGTATGGTGGATGGGGATAAATTGGTGGAGGATATAAAAAAGATTATAGCATCCATAAAAGAGTTTTTAGACAATTATAAAGGCACAGCGGAAGATAAGGCCAAAGCCATTGAATTACATAAACAACAAGATAATCTAAGTACGTTACTCCTTGCCAATTCTGAAATACCACAAGAATTAAAGAACCAAATCACAGAAGCAAAAAATAATGCAAAAGATTCATGGAAAGCTCTGGAAAACGGAAATCCATGCTCTGGAAATACAGAAAAGATGGATACCGGCAAAGGAGGTCCAAATAACATTTTTCACGAAATTGAAGATAATTTTGATTGTTATAAAAAATCAATAGAAGATGAAGCAAAAATAATTGAAGAGGCATCCAATAATAGTAATGTCTCAGCATGTTCTATCCCTGAACCCGAAAGAGGCTGCGCTGCAACAGGAAATATAGAAAACCCAATGAATGACGGAGACTGGGAAGCTACTATAAAAATTCTAAAAGAATTGAAAGATGCCATAGCAAATAAAAAAGCTTACACCTACACGAAAGTAATGACCAATCTAAGTGCCCAAATCAGTATTGATAAAACTTGTTTTGATCCCCTTATGCTCGATTACTCAGCCATGACAGACAAAACTAAAACTGTTAACGAAGTGCGTTTTACCAATGAAATCACAAAATCCAATTTTAGTGGGGATTATTGGACTTTAATTTTCAACAACCTCTTATGGATAAAAATCCCCAAAGTTGTTGAAAATGGAAAAGACATCTCGAAAGATAAAATAGACCTACTTGAAAAATGGCTAAAATGCGGAGACAAACCTAAAGAAGAAATCCAAACCAAGCCTGCAACCATAAACATCACTGCTGAATTGCTTAGCCAAATATTTACTGATACAGATAAGAGTAGGTTGGAAGAAGTTTCCAAATTAATAAATAAATATAGTGACAAGTTTGAAATTAACACTCCCAAACGTATGAGTCATTTTTTAGGGCAAATTGGTGCAGAAACAGGATTAACTAATCTTTTAGAGGATTCATATTCCCAAAACGGTTTATTAACCAATGACAAACCAAGAACATTGAGAAGAAAAAACGGTAAATACGTTTTAAAATACTGCGCTCTATTTGAGGGATATGAATCAGAAAATACGAATGATTGTCCTTTTCCCTATTGCAATAACAGTATTGAAGTTCCAGAGAAACAAATATACTTAAATGGAATTGCTCGCTATGCTACCAAACAATTCATGCAAGAAAAAAAAATAAATCCTAAATCAAAATATTATGTCGGAAACCCAAATAATATCGCTTTTTTCGATTATGTATATGCATGTCAATTAGGAAATGGTTCAATTGATTCTAATGATGGATCACGTTTTCGCGGTAGAGGTTTTATACAGTTAACTGGCTATGATAACTATAAAAAATTTCAAGAAAAATGGAACAGAGTTTATGGAACAGATAATCCCAAAGATTTTCTCTGTAGAAGTAAAACATGTGATAAAAATCTTAATGATTTAGTAGATAATTCGGAAATGTCGATACTATCTGCATTAGCGTATTGGAAGGATTCAAATTCAAACGAATCAGCTACTGATGTAAATGATAATTCAATAGACGATATTACTTTAAAAATTAATGGGGGGTTGCATGGAAGAGACAAAAGACGTTTGATTACAAAAAAAGCCTATAAAAGTTTAAATAAAAAAAAATGAGAACAATAATAATTATTTTAATTATTCTGCTGAGATATTCAGTAGAAGCTCAAACAGTTATTCCATCAATAGAAAAACTGAAAGGGAATTGGCTTTTTAAAGAAGATCTAACACAAGCACTTATGATTGTGAAGGAAAATAAAGCAATTCTTCTAATCTATTCCTCAGATAATAAAGATTGTCATTCATATGGAACTCCCTTTTCTTATTTTGGATTTTGGGATAGTGATAATAAACCTAAAAAAATTTCAGACCTAAAAAAAGAAGGCAAACATATCTATTTTTATGATAATCTGGGTACTTCCTACGATGCCTCAGGAAATTTAATAAAGGAAACACGTTCAACGATATTAACTTTTAATGAAGATGAGGATGAAAACGAATATCCACCAGTTCTGAGATTCTACTATAAAGGAACACCAGATACATATGTAAAAGTTGATTCTATACCAGAGTACGTTTTAAAAGCTTTAAAAAGAAATATGAAAAGTTGGCAGGCTTATGTCAATTTCATCGGAATAAAAGAAGAAAAAATTATAAAAACAGGAAAGTCAATTATTTATTTACTGCCAAATGAACCATCCAAAATGTTTTTGGTAAAAGGAGACACTGTTACTGTTTTGCAGGAAAAAGACAATTGGATTTATATTCTTTATGTAACGAGTAAAAACAAGGAGATAAAAGGTTGGGTTAAAAAAGAAGATGTAGATGTTAAATAAAATAGATCTTCCACAATTTCAACATTCAATACGAAATAATTACACTGTCCCATAAAATATGAGACATCTAATCCTCTCTTTTAATCTTAAAATTATTACAAACAATACTATCACAAAACCTATCAGTCAGAAAGTATAAAGGTTGCAAAACAAACAGATACTTCTCTTATGCCTCTTCAAAATGATTATAAACAGAATACTATTTTTTATTTTACTTTTTTTTGCGGTTGCTTTTGGCTATTCACAAAGCTTCAATGTAGAACAATTGGCAAAGACCAAACTGATTAATGTTTCAGGTGGTGCATCGGCAAATGCAATTATGTATTCGGGCAATGCGGCTAGGGAGCCTTTCTCCTATTTTTTTAATGGAAATATCAATATCAATGTGGCAGGATTGTACAACTTACCTTTTTCCTTTTCCTACTCAACCCAAAAATTTGGATACACCAAGCCTCTTGCCATAAAAACGCTAAGCATCCACCCGTCGTACAAATGGATTACGACCCATATCGGAGACGTAAACATGACCTTTTCTCCTTACACCCTAAACGGGCATTTGTTTACCGGTTTTGGCGTTGACCTTACCCCTCCTGGGAAATTCAAAGTAAGTGCTATGTATGGCCGTTTATTGAAAAGCAATGAATATGACGTAAAGATGCCGGACATAATCCCTACCTACAAACGCTATGGGTATGGGTTCAAAACTGCCTATGCTTTCGAAAAAATAAATCTTGGAATCATCTTTTTTAAAGCAACCGATGTAGCTAGTTCACTTTCCAATCCTGTGCCTTTTGAATTAGGCCTAACTCCAAAAGAAAACGTGGCGCTTAGCTTTGAAACCAGTTTTAAATTATTCCAAAAACTGCAGGTTATGACCGAATATGCCAACAGCAGTATAACCGAAGACATCAGTGTTAATGGCTCAACCAAAGGAAAGGGAATTGCCTCATTGTTTTTAAATTCAAACGTGACAACCACTTCCCAAAATGCCGTCAAAGCACAATTGGTCTATCCCGCAGGAAAAGGGACTTTAGGATTAGGTTACGAACGCATCGACCCAAATTACAGAACCTTGGGGAGCTATTATTTCAATAATGATTTAGAGAATGTTACCGTAAATGCAACCCAACAGATTTTCAAGGACAAAGTGTCTCTGGCTTTAAGTTTAGGAATGCAAAAAGACAATTTAGACAAACAAAAAGTCAGTCAGTCCAAAAGACTGGTTTCATCACTTACGGCAGATTATAAAGCCAGCCAAAAACTAAATCTGAATTTCAATTACTCCAATTTTCAATCCTATACCAACAGCCGCAATCAGTTTGACTACATTAATCAAGACCCGAGTTTAGTGTATATGGATACGTTAAACTTCAGACAAGTCAACCAAAATTTAGGATTAACTGCAAACTACCTCATCAAAAACGACAAACAACTCAAAAAATCCATTAGTGCCAATTTCTCCATGCAGGAATCCAATAATCAACAGCAAGGACAAACGGTGGCAGGCGGTAAAAACACTTTTTACAACTCGGCTGTTTCCTATGTCCAAGGCTATCCTACAAAAGATTTAAACTTTATGGGATCCATCAATAATACCTACAGCCTAATGGAAACTGGCAACAGTTTAATCATTGGACCAACACTTGGCGTGACCAAATTGTTTATGGAACGAAAATTAAACACATCGTTTTCCTCCAGTTACAACAGCACCTTCAGCAATGGCGACAAACAAAACGATATTTTCAATATGAGGCTCAACTGTTCTTATTTGTATTTAGAAAAACACAATTTCAATTTGGGTGTTATTTCTTTATTTGGCAAAACCACCAGTAACAGAAACAATGATTTGACCGCTACCCTAACCTACAGCTACTCATTTGATAAAATAAAATTAAGACCAACCCCAAAAGCACAGAAAAGGGAAGAAAAACAATTGGGAGATGCAATTCTGAAAATCAATTTAAAAGACTATAAACTAGAAGGAACACGGGAACAAATTTCACAACAATTAAAGGATTTACAACATCAATTACAGCCTTTACCTAATGAAGAGGCAAGTAAACTGGAACATCTATTGACACTTGCAACTTTAACTCCTGATGAAGCCACTTTCAAAGACAAAGTGATTGATTATTTGGAACAATACCTATCAGCAACCGAAACATTAAAAAAATACAACCAACTGGTTGCTAAGGCTGTTCAAAAACTAGCCCAAGAAATCAGCAGTAAAGACGAAAGTTTTGAAAAAGTGTACACCACGGCCATCAGCCGTGTGAACAGCCATAAATTGCATGGAGTAAATCCTAGCGAAATAACCGACAAGATAGGTTATAATTCCTATCTAAAATTAGTGGAAAGAAGTGACAAAGCCAGGAAAAAATTACTTGCCCACCGATTTATGCAAACTGAATTCCTGAAACTTTCAAAAGCCGATGCCAAAGAAATCGAACAAAACGAAAACCTGCTTCAATACAACAAAAAAGAAATCGAAGAAGTATATAAATTGATAACCGACAAAAAACCAGAGGCCGAAATAATCGCACAACTGGAACAAAATATAATTCCGTTTTACCACGAACTTGCTCTGGAAAAAGGGATGAATGAAGAAGTTGAGTTGAAATACATTCAGAAATAAGAATTACAGAAAACATAAACATAAAAACAATAAAAATCTAAGAAGTAAAATAATTACCCAAATGCAAAAAAAATTACACATCTATCTTCTTTTGGCTTTTGCCTTTTGGTTTTTGCCTTTTTCGGTTTGCGCCCAAACCTACCCGGTAACCATCAGCACGCAGCTTACACAGCCCTCACCTATTTACCTAAGCAATTATGCCAATACTGCGAGCATCAACAGCCCTATAAAAGTGCAGTTGACACTCAATGACCTGACCATAATGAACCGACAGGTGCGTCTGAAATGTTATTTTCAGGGAGCGGTGTCTTTTGTTACCAATGATTTTGTGGCAGGCGCATTGCCCATCTATCTCGAAGGAGGGGTACCAACACTATTGACCAATGTAGAACTGGGCCCCTATTTCGAATTCCAAAACCTACAGGGCATTAACCCCAATCAATACGCACAGCCATTGCCTGAGGGAATTTACACCCTGTCGTTTGAAATCTATGATTTTGCAACCAACAAGAAACTCTCCAAGAAATCGAGCGTAACCACGGTAATTTTCCAAAACGAACCACCGCTACTAAACCTGCCTGCTAACAAAGCCGGAATTACAGAACAGAATATCCAGAATGTTATCTTTAGCTGGACACCCAGAAGTATTAATGTCAGCAATGTGGAATACGAATTCTCTCTGGTTGAGATTTGGAACACCAATACGCCTATTCAAAATGCTTTTGCCTACTCGCCCCCGTTATACACCACCACTACCCGAAATACCACGGTACACTACAGCATTGCCGAGCCCCAGCTTATTTCCGGCAAAACCTATGCCTGGCGCGTAAAAGCCAAAGCTCTTGTAGGTGCCGAGGAAATAGGCGTTTTTAAAAACAATGGTTACAGCGAGATTTTTTCTTTTAAATACCTCACACTCTGCAACGCTCCGATAGCCATTACCACGACCGATGTGAGTCAGGAACAGGCCAAAATTACTTGGAGCGGCGCAGTTGACAACTACGATTATCAGGTGAATTACAGAGAGAAAAATGCCGATTCCAAATGGTATCAACTCGTAACGCCAAGAGAGTACATCACCATAAGCAACCTAAAACCCAAAACCACCTACGAATACAGCGTAGGCGCAGCCTGCGACCCCGGAGAATACACCCACGGAAACATTCAGGAATTTACCACGCTGGCAAAGGACGAAATTGCCTTTGCGGGATGCGGAATCAAACCCGACCCAAACGACTTGGCCAACAAAACGCCACTGCCCGAGCTTTTCCCAAATGATGTGGTAACAGCAGGCGATTTCCCTATTGTTGTGCTGAAATCTACCGGAAGCAACGGCACTTTCTCCGGAGAGGGCTATGTAACCCTGCCGTTTCTAGAGAAATTTAAAGAACTTATTGATGCTGCCGATGCTTTAGGAGGAGATAAAGTCAACATCGGAAAGTACTCACGCATTCGCATTACCTTCAACAACATTGGGATAAACACCGATTTCAAGCTGATTTCGGGGGAGATTATAGCGAGTTACGACCCGAATTGGGACAGTATGGTGGATGGGGATAAAATCGTTAATGACGTAATGGGTGACACGGGTACTGTTATTCCTCTGGATGTACAATTTGAAATTAAAAGTGTTGTAAAAAATGCAGATGGCAGTCTTACTATTACAGGTACAAATGGCGTTGTCGTTCAACAACCCAAAACGGCAAATGATCAAATCATTACTGACAGGGAAGGTAAACAATATGCTGTTTCTCCCAATGCGCCTGCGGGTGATATCAAACAAACAGGAAAAGCGGCTCCTGGCGGTGTACCTACTCCCCAAAACACCAATGGTATGGGCTCTGGAGGTAATATTACCCAAATCTCATCTTCAGATGTTAACATAACCTTTACCGCGGGAATGGGCTTCTATGCTTTGGATGAAAATCCAAACCAAGATGCTAAACTAAAGGATAACACTAAGCTTAACAAAACCTATGATGTAATTCCTAAAAAGGATGGCACCAACTATTATGTAAATTATAAAGTCATCTCTGATGCTCCGAATGCAGTAGACTATGTTACTGCAAAAGCGACATTCAGTAACGGAAAAACAACAGCTGACATCGTATTCAAAACTGAAAACGGTACCGAAATTAAACCTACTTGGTCCGGCAATGTGGCAACGCTTCCACTAAAAAGAACTTTGGATTTTGCCAAAGAATCAATACTGGCAACCGTAAAGCCTCCCGTACAGAAAGAAGCTGCTGATCCAAAGAATCCAGTAGTTGCAGGCAAATACGACATTGCAGGTACATTGAATTTGTGGCATATGACCGGCAAAAAAGTAAATATTACTTTGGTAGGACTTAATGGTGGAGAAACACCTACACAAAACCAAGCTCAAGAATACCTTAATAGCATATATGGCAAAGCCGGAATTCAATTTGAAGTTAGTACCACAAAAGTAGATATCACAGACAGTTGGGGTGCTAGTATAGAGACTGGAAACAGTGATTTACTGAACACCTATACTGACGGGCAGCAAACCATTATCAACGATTTCCAAAACCAATTGGGAGCCAACTATAAAAATGACACGTATTATGTGTTTTTCACGAAAGTGCCATCCGGTAAGACCGGCACTTTGGGCTTTATGCCACTCAAACGACAGTTTGGATTTGTATTTTCACAATCTGAGGATATAAAACTTCATACACTGGCGCATGAGCTAGGTCATGGTATTTTTGGATTGCAACATCCATTCACCAATTACAACACCACAGTTCCTACTGATTTATTAATGGATTATGGAACGGGCACTGCATTAAGCCACAATGATTGGGAAATAATGCACGCACCTGGGTTGCAGTTGTATCAGTTTACTCAGGGAAGCAGTGCGGGGGAATTGGCAGGAGGTTTTGCTATTGCACCCGACTGGAGTTTTGTTAGTAATGGAGACGAAGGAAATGTAAAAGCAAGCGGAGATAGCGATTCTAAAGGTTTCTTGCGAGGAATTGTGACAAAAGATGGTACCTATTTATGGAAACTCGGGACTGATGGCAAATACAACTATTTACATCAAACTTCTAACAAGCTTTATGATAATCCTCTAATTACGCCTAAGAAAGATAATGATATTATCTGGCTATTCTTTGATAATGATAATTCACGAGGCAGGTATATAAAAACAATATACAAGGAATTGGTTAGCATTATAAAATCTAAAAACGATAAAGAATTAAACACTTTTATTACCAACCATAGTACACTAGCATTCTTCAAAAAAGGAAAGGATGAAAACCGAAATACCTATTGGGGATACGTAGGATGTGGCAAATGTAATAGTGATGGTAATGCCAATGGCACCAGTGATGAAGATAAATTACAAAGTCTAATAAGCCAACTTAATATTAAAGCTGGGGAAGAATCTGTAGCTTCAGAAGCAATAATTTTAGACAAAAATGATCCTAAATATCAAGAGAAATTAGCAGAAGCTTTAAAAAAGGTATCTTATATCCTAGCCTCTTATGATAGTAGTGGGAAAGAATCTTTAAAACTACAATACAAATTACAAATCCCCAAAGCCCTTAAGGATTTATTTCCTGATGCGAAAACCTCAGATACTTGTATTCAAGACTATATTAATAGTAGTTTAACAACGCTTCACGATAATCAAATTTATCAAAATTTAAAACCGTCCGATCAAGCTGCTTTAGAAATTAGCACTGTTTTTTATCAAGGATTCTTCGGTATGTGGTATTGTGCTACGGATGAAGAAAGCATTGCAAATTCGGGTAAAACTGCACAATGCATAGCAGGAGCTACACATGAAGCTGTCGCTATGATTGATGTCGTTGGACTAGTAAATGGTATTGCCACATTAGCAAAAGAAGGTACAAAAACATACCTAGAAAGCTATGTGAAATATTACGAAAATCTACAATCAATAAATAGTACAATTTCTCTGGGTGACGAAGTACAAACCAAACAAATTTTAGGAGTAGTTCTAATTCCTCCTTACAATGCATTGCCGGATGTTATAGACAAAGTTGTAAAAATTGCCGACGAGTTTAAAAAATCATATTTTACAGAGTGTGATACAACAAAACTAAAAAACGGAAAAACAGCAAATATTTGTTCTTATCGTTATGGACAATTAGGCGCAATAATAGTTCCTATCGCTTATACTGGTGGACAATATGTCGTAACTAAAATTAAACAAATTGCTGGCATTTCGAAAATAAGTGTTTCTCTGACTGAAAATGTTTTAAAACTTAACGAAAAAATAATTGCCAAAGGAGTATATTTGTTGGAAGCTGATGGCAAAACGTTCATAAAAAATGCAACTACTGGCGAAGTTGTAACTGTGGAAGGAACAGCGCTTACCGATGTAGAAAAGGCGTTGGATGATTTTGGGGTGAACGCGACAGGCAGCTTAGTTGAGTATATTAACATTCGTAAATACTTAGGTAATTCTAGAATCAAGCAATACTTAAATAATGAACAATTATATGCTTTCGAAGCAGTGGTAAGAAGTTCTCATCCTGATGTTTTAAAACTTATGAATCAGATGGATGAATTTGATTTTGCGGAAATGGTAAGCGGTTATCATGATTTAATCAACAATAACAAAGCACAAACTTTTATTGACGCAGTTAAAAGCATAGATACTTTTAACGGTAAATATGGTTGGTTAACTTATTGGAAGATGACACCAAGCATAAAATACGGTATCACTACAGTGGATGATCTACGTATAGCAGGTAAATTACTATCAACAGGAAATGCTAATGATATACAATTAGGTACATTACAAGCGTTTACATCCAAAGGCGATTTTATAAATATACCAGTACGTTATAATAAATCATACTTGGGGGAGTATGCGACTAAAGGTTTTAAAAACGTAACTGAATGTTTAGAAGAATTAAGAAAAGTGTCTTCTAGGAATTTTTCTGGTAAAACCGTACTGAGTGGCAAAGCTTTTTCTAAAGTAGATTTTGAAAGTAAATTTGTTAATGGAATTGGAAAACAAATTGAATATGAAAGTTTTATTTCAACAACAACGAAACAACCTGTAGCAGAAGGATTTACAGAACTGACCAAAAAATGGGCAGGAGATGGTGAAAAAATAGCTGTTATTCAAAGAATTGTTACAAGGGATGGCGTTTATATTGATGATTTATCTGATTGGGGAAAACATTTAGGTAGAACGAGACATACTAATGAACCTCTAATTATTCAAGTACAAGACGAAGTCCTTTTAACACCAAGTATATTAAAACAAACCGCAAACCCAATACCTGTAATGGAGAATGGGCAACATAAAATTATTGATGGTATGAAAACTTATTATGTTGATTTTATACAGCTATAGAAAAAGATATGAAGCGAATGAATCCTGAAGATATAACAGAATATTTGAATGAAATCCAATTGGAAATTTTAGCAGAAATGCTTGATGAAATCCCTACTTCAAAAGAATGGATTGAATGTCATAAGAAATTATCAGATGAACAATTATTTAAAGTTCATAATAAATTAGGAGAGTTAATTGACCGAAAAGAACAACAACGTATAAACTCTATGTCAAAAGATGACAAGGAAAAAGATGATGAAAAATGGAGATTATGGTATGAAAATGCAGATTCAAATAGTTTTTATGGTAATATGGGTCAGCCAGTTACTTTAGAAGATTATAAAAACAGATATGGTAGATACCCTGTAGGATATGATGAAAATGGGAATAAGATTTAAAGTTCCCCCAACCCGCTCCGCATTCTATGATAAAAAACAAGTAAAATTTGTTAAAATTTAAGATGCAAATTTATAGGTCTTTATATATGAGGTTTCCCCGCTACGCAAAGTCTCCCGACTTTGCGTTTTTTTTAAAAGTTCTTAAAAGCAGTAAACTTGAAAAAAGTCTCCTGGCTTTTCCAGTGAATACAATTAGAATTACATGCGTTACAATAATCACACAACAACACAGCTGGCAAAGTCTCATAACTTTGCGCTCTTTTTTTAATAGTTCTTAAAATCAGTAAACATGATAAAAGTCTCCTGACTTTTGCAGTGAATACGATTAGAATTACATGCGTTTCAATAATCACGCAACAAACCACAAATCAACAACGCAATAGTTTTGTAGTTTTTTTCTATCTTTAATTTATATAGTAAATAAACTTTTTGTATGAATCAAAACAATACAACCGCTAAAGAAGGCTATCTCATAAGAGACCAAACTTTGCCACATTTTATAACAGCAACTATAGTCGATTGGATAGATGTTTTTACCCGAAAAGCATATCGAAACACAGTCATTGAGTGCTTAGACTATTGTATTAAGAACAAATCCATGGTTTTATACGGCTATGTCATCATGAGCAACCATATCCACTTAATCGTTCAGTCCAGTGACGGCAAACTCTCGGATTTGATACGTGATTTCAAAAAATTCATAGCAACCAAAATCCTAGAAAAAATACAAATTGACCCCGAGAGCCGAAGAGAGTGGATGCTGGATCGCTTTAAATTGGCTGCCGAAAGCCATTCCAGAAACAAAAATTACCAGTTTTGGCAATACGGCAACCATCCAGAAGAAATCTATACCAACAAGTTTATGTGGTCAAAGTTGGATTATATTCATCTCAATCCCATGCGTGCAGGAATTGTTGAAAAGGCATCACAATACATCTATTCGAGTGCCAGCAATTATGTTTACGACACCGGCATGCTAAAAATAGAAAAAGCAGACAACCCAATTGCCAACGTTTTGAACCCAAATTCTTTTACAAAATACAATTTGTACTGATTATACTCCTTCTTATAATCAAGTAAACGCAATCAATCTTTAGGACATTCACGTTAAAAGTCAGGAGACTTTATTAAGTTTACAATTCTTATGAGGTGTTGAAAAAAAACACAAAGTCAGGAGACTTTTAATAGATTTACGTTTTACAAGAACATTTAAAAAAGTTCGAAGTCGGGAGACTTCGAAGAGCGGGGGTAGCACCACAAACTATGGCAAAAGGCTTATATGAGACAAACCGCGTATATATACCTGCTAATGTCCTAAAGGTTTTATAAACAGTCACAGCATTAGTAATTATAATTGGATATTTAATAAAACTAAAAGAGAAAAAGGATATGTTACACCTAGATAAACTAAAATTTTACTTTTTAATTCTAATTTTCTCGATTTATTCTTGTGATTATAAAAGAAACGAAAGGACAAAGAAAGAAAAATTGATTTATAACACATCGTTACACATCATAACAAAAAAAGAATATAATAATGTGCTATATAAAGCTGAAGACTCACTAAATTTTTGGGTAAAAAACAAATTCCCTTTTCTTGATGAATATTGCAAAATTGATAGCTTAATTTGCTTTAATAAAAATAAAGACAGATGTGTCATGGCTTTTTTACACGGAGCTCCTGGGGGTGTTAGTGATGAAATTAGAAATTTTTATGGAGCAAAATTCAATAATAAATGGTATTTTTTTGAGGGTGCTAGTTACATGATAATGAGAGAGTCTTACCAATTAGACGAGTCAATCCCATTATCATTTGAGAAACTTCACGAAATAGCACTAGATAAAATATATAGTGGTTATCTCATAAAAAAAGACAAAGGTTTTTGGAACAATATTTTTGACCAAACAGAGTATGAAATTAACGATACCTTTTTTATCGGCATGGAGAGTTATAATACTACTTTTAAGAGTTACGGTAGTTGTCATGGCTGTAAAACATTTCATGAATACGTAATTTATTTAATAAACTATGAATGGAAAAAACCAGACAAAGATGGATATATAAAATATGACCATCCAACACCTGAGGAAATGGCGCGATAGCCCCCGTTGCGCAAAGTGTAGCTGCTCAGCACTCTATGATTTTACGTTTTTTTTTAAGAACTCGCTCCGCAAAGTCTCATTACACCCGCTCCGCAAAGTCTCCCGACTTTGCGTTTTTTTTAAAGTTCTTAAAAGCAGTAAACATCATAAAAGTCTCCCGACTTTTTCTTGCATAACTTTATAATTATGTGCTTATAAAATCATTATAAAAAGTACCACCAACACACCCAATCCCTGCCCCAGATAGCAGCGACAGCCCCGAGAATTGGAACACAGTTTTTTACAGCCGATACAGAGCGACCAGCGGAAGCTCCTGTAGCGACTAGTAAAAAAAGTGTTCCAATCGAGGGCTACAGCGAATAGCTGGATAAGGCACATTATATACTTTTTGTTAATAATTCAAAACAAAAAAAGTCAGGCCAAATTTTATTCTCGATTAATTGAATAAACTTCGCTAAAAAAACTACTTTTGGTTTCTTTATAAAAAGAGTAAAAATGATTCTAAAGAAATCTCTGCTGTTACCAACTATATATCTTCTGCTTACTGCTTTCATAGGGCATGCCCAAAAAAGAGAGATGCATCCAAAAAACGAATTCAGGGCAGTTTGGATCGCCACAGTGGTCAATATCGACTGGCCGAAAAGCAGTACCGATTCGGTCGAAAAACAAAAAGCCGACTATATCGAAATTTTAGATACGTATCAAAAATTGAATTACAATGCGGTAATTGTACAAATCCGCTCAGTTGGTGACGCTTTATATCCGACACCATTGGCACCTTGGTCCCGTTACCTGACCGGAAGAGAAGGAAAAGCTCCAAACCCGAATTTTGACTATCTGGAATGGATGATTGCCGAAGCCCATGACCGTGGCTTTGAATTCCACGCCTGGCTTAATCCCTATCGCGCCACTTTCGACCTGAAAACCGAAACCTTAAGCCCTACACATGATTACTACAAACACCCCGAATGGATGATTGAATATGGAGGCAAATACTACTACAACCCTGCCCTGCCCGAAGTGCAGCGGCACCTGACATCTATAGTGGAAGAAGTGGTGATAAAATACGATATTGATGCCATACACTTTGATGATTACTTTTATCCCTACAAAATCAAAGGAATCGAATTTAATGATACAGCTTCCTATCAAAAATACGGGAACGGACTTTCTCTTGCCGATTGGAGACGCTCCAACGTGACTTCATTTGTCAAGAATATTTCATCCGTCATCAAAAAATTAAAACCCTGGGTGCAGTTCGGCATCAGTCCGTTTGGGGTTTGGCGTAACAAATCTGTTGACCCAAAGGGTTCCGACACCCAGTCCGGACAAACCAATTATGATGATTTATTTGCCGATCCGATTGACTGGATGAACAACAACTGGATTGACTATATCGTACCGCAGCTGTACTGGAGCATTGACCACAGAACGGCCTCTTATGCCAAACTGATGAAATGGTGGTCCGAAAATGTGCCTGCCAACACAGCCTTGTATGTGGGAAACAGTACTTATAAAATCAAAGCCGATTCAGACAGGCATTGGAATAATAAAAATGAAATTCCAAATCAGATTGACCTTACGCGCAGTTATGATAACGTACAGGGAAATGGCTTTTTCAGTGCCAAATGGTTTCTAAACAAAAATCAGGATGTTGTCAAAGTGCTCCAGGAATACGAATACAAATACCCTGCATTGCCGTTGCCTGTCCCCAACTTTAAAAAGGCAATTACTGAGACCTTAGTCATTAATTCGATAACCAAGGATACAGCCAGTTATTATATTTCATTCCAGAAACCGAAACAGCTGGCAAAAGTGAGATACATCATTGTTTACGGAGCTAAAGATGCTTCTAGAATAAACACAAATGATCCTTCACAGATTCTGGATAAAATTGCTGTCACTGAAGAAAATGGAGCTTTTGAAATCGAAACCCCGGTTTATAAAATGATTGGCAAAACAGCCTTTGCTTTTACCTTCGTGGATTATTATGCCAATGAAAGCCCGGAAACAATAATCGATTTACAAGTAGAGACACAGACAAAATAAGTGGTAAAAATGGTTTAAGATTGTTTAAAATAGTTGAAACGTTTAAACAGTTAAACCTTTAAACGATTAAACCTTTAAACAATCAGACCTTTAAACAGTTAAACGATTAAACAACCAAACGATTAAACAGTAAAAACAATGAAAGAGAACAAGCCTTGGTATTGGATTCCGTTTTTAAATTTTGCATCGGGATTCCCTTATGCTATTATTATTTCGGTTTCGGTGATTATGTACAAAGATTTGGGCATTGACAATGATGACATTGGCTTTTACACCAGTTTACTGTATCTTCCTTGGGTAATCAAACCGCTCTGGAGTCCTTTTATTGACTTGTATGCCACCAAAAGAAAATGGTTTTTGGCAATGCAGCTGGTGATTTCGGTTGTTTTTTTATTTGTGGGAATGACCATTAGCATGAATCATTTCTTCATGTTGAGTCTGGCATTGTTTTGGGTGGCAACATTTGCTTCAGCGTCTAATGATGTGGCAAGTGACGGATTTTACATGATTGCTTTAGCTAAAGAAGAGCAGTCCTTTTTCCTCGGAATCAGAAGTACTTTTTATAGGCTTTCAATGCTTACAGCCAATGGTTTGATGGTTATTTTGGTAGGCTATTTAGAAGACCAGTTCGGTGACAAAACCAAAGCCTGGTCCTACACTATGGTTTTTGTGGCACTTATAATGATTGTACTCACAATTTACAACTTTTTTGTCACCCCAACAGTGGAAGAGGTTTCAGGAGCCGAAGAAGAGCATAAACAAAGTTTTCAGGAGATTTTTTCCTCTTTTTTTCAAAAAAAACAAATTGGGATTATGGTCTCATTCATTTTGCTTTTCAGATTGGGTGAATCCCAGTTACTGAAAATGCTGACTCCATTCCTTATTGACACCAAAGCCAAAGGAGGTATGGGATTAGCCACCGAAGATGTGGGGATTATTTATGGAACATTTGGAGTGGCTGCGCTTGTTGTGGGTGGAATTCTGGGAGGAATCATCATCTCAAGAGGAGGATTGCGCAAATGGATGCTGCCGATGTTTCTGGCGATGCACCTGCCCATAATTGGATTTGTTCTATTGGCTCACTTTCATCCAACGTCGGTTTACTATATTTATGCTACGGTTGTTGCAGAGCAGTTTGGATACGGTTTGGGCTTTTCTGCCTTTATGATGTATTTGATTTATGTGGCCGAAGGCGAATCAAAAACGGCACACTATGCTATCGCCACCGGTTTCATGGCTCTGGGCATGATGCTTCCCGGTATGGCCAGTGGTTTTATACAGGAATATCTGGGATACGGAAATTTCTTTATCTGGGTATTTTGCGCCACCATCCCCGGATTGATATTGTCCCAAATGCTGAAATATCCGGTCGATTTTGGTAAGAAAACAGATGGTAAATAAAACATTTTTTTAAAACATATATCTCATAATAAGCTTATTTTAGTAAGACTTTTTAAAATCACAGATCTAATAATTCTTTTTTTTAAAAAATTGCTTTTATATGATTTTCTAAAGGTTAGCTTATATGACTTGTTTGTTTAAAAATTAATATCATATTCATTTCAAAATGACACTTGAACAAAAAATAGGGCAATTCTTTTTTCCGGCCGTTTTTATCAACGACACAGAAGAGAACATTCAGGAAACAGAGCGTTTAATCAAAGAACACAACATCGGCGGATTGACTTTTTTTCACAGCAGAGCCAGTGCGGCAACTAATTATGAGTCTAAGAAAAAAGTGGAGTTCAATGACGACAGCTTTCAGCGTTTGAAAGAACTGATTGTGCGCTATCAAAAATGCGCTTCCACTCCCCTGTTAATGAGTATTGATGCCGAATGGGGCTTGGCAATGCGCGTAGAAAAAACACCGCAGTATCCGTATGCCATTACTCTTGGTGCTTTGCCCGAAAGAAAAATCGATTTGGTTTATGAGGTAGGAAAACAAATTGCATTGGACTTAAAATCGGCTGGAATACATTACAATCTGGCTCCTTTAGCCGATATCAACAACAATCCGGACAACCCGGTGATTGGTTACCGCTCTTTTGGTTCCAATAAAGAAAAAGTGGCTCAGTATGCATTGGAATACCTTCGTGGCATGTCGGATGTTGGGATTTTAGGATGTTTGAAACACTTCCCCGGACATGGAAACACCAGCATCGATTCGCATTTGGGGCTGCCGGTTTTAGAGGAAAATCTGGAACAGTTACTCGAAAACGAATTGGTTCCGTTTATAAAAGGAATCGAAAATCAGGTTGACTCCATCATGATAGGCCATTTGGCTGTTCCAGCTTTGAACAACGGAAAAGAAACTTCGGCAACCTTATCCAAAAACATTATAGAATCCCTTTTACGGGAACGGTTGGGCTATGAGGGATTGGTTATTTCAGATGCTTTGAACATGCATAGTGTTTCAAGATTATACGAAACCAAAGGCCAACTGGAATGGGAAGCATTTAATGCAGGAAACGATGTGCTTTGCTTTGCTGAAAACGTAGCCGAAGGAATTCAGGAAATCCTGAAAAATGCAAGTCCGGAGCGAATCGAAGCCAGCTTAAACCGCATTATGAAATGCAAACAAAAAGCAGGTCTTTTTAATGAGAATCCAAATCCGGCTGCTGATTTTGACTTTAAAACCACTTCTGAACTGAACCGGAAAATAGCTGATTACTGCATTACCGAAATCAAGGACAATAATAGCTCGATTCTCCTTTTTGATGCCAAAAACAGGGAACGCCTTGCTAAACTGAGTGTTTATAAGTCTATAGAAAATTCCTTTTTTAAAAATCTGGCAACTGTACTTCCTGCCCCCGAATATGCCATTGAAAATGCACAGGATCTGATTGAAACATCATTAAAAGAAAATCTTGAGCCATTTGATACTGTTCTTATTTCTTTATTTATTCCAAAAGCAAAGCCGTTAAACAAATTTGATTTGGAAGATTCGGTTTTGGAATTTCTGGGTCAGTTATTTCAAACCAAAAAATGCATTCTCTATGTTTTTGGCAATCCATATGCATTGCAGGTAATTCCAAATTTGGAAAACACCTATGGAATTGTAGTGATGTATCAGGATTTTGTGGAGTTTCAGGAAAGTGCGGCAGAACAATTATTGGAAGACAAAAAAGGAAAAGGAAGCCTACCGGTTTTATTAACAGGAATTTAGCTTTAATTAATAATAAAAAACTATCAATGCATAAAAATTAATAATAAAACTTTATTGTTAAGCTCTTTTTAGATGCTCTATATTTGCACTATTAAAAATTAACAAAAATCAATTAAATATGTCATTAGTAGGTAAAAAATTCCCAAGTATTGCAGTAGACGCTATCTCAGAAATGGGTGATAATTTAAAAATCAACATCTTCGAGGAAGCTGTAAACAATAACAAAAAAGTACTTTTGTTTTGGTACCCAAAAGATTTCACTTTTGTATGCCCTACAGAATTACACGCTTTTCAGGCTGCTTTACCGGAATTTGAAAAAAGAAATACAATCGTAATCGGAGCTTCATGCGATACTAACGAAGTACACTTTGCTTGGTTAAATACTCCAAAAAACAATGGTGGAATCGAAGGCGTTACTTACCCTATCCTTGCTGACACCAACAGAAACCTGGCAAATATTTTAGGAATCCTTGATATCGAATCTACAAGCTACAGTGAAGATACAGATTCTGTAATCATCGAAGGTTCAAACGTTCCTTACAGAGCTACATACCTAATTGACGAGACTGGTAAAATCTTCCACGAAAGTGTAAACGATATGCCGTTAGGACGTAACGTAAACGAATACCTTCGTATGATTGACGCATACACTCACATCCAGACTAAAGGTGAAGTTTGTCCTGCTAACTGGGAAGCCGGTAAAGAAGCAATGACAGCTGACAGAAAAAGTACAGCAGAATACTTAAGCCTAAACTAATAAATAAAGTTACTGAGATGCTAAGTTTCTAAGTCGAAGAGACTGTTTGAAACTTAGTATCTTAGAAACTTAAACTCTCAAAAGAAAAAATATGTTAATCGAATTAAACGAAGATACGTTAGGGGCTTTGATTGCTCAAAACGAAAAAGTAGTGGTTCAATACTCAGCCTCATGGTGCGGTAACTGCAGAATCATGAAGCCAAAATTCAAAAAACTGGCATCAGAAAATGACGGAATTTCATTTGTTTTGGTAGATGCAGAGAATTCGCCTGAATCCAGAAAACTGGCCAACGTTAGCAACCTGCCTACATTTGCCACTTTCGTAAATGGAAAATTGGTAAACGAAACCCAGACCAATAAACAGGAAGTGCTAATCGAATTGGTTAATGAGATAGTTTAACCGTTAAATCGGTCAATCGTTGATTTGTTTAATGAATAAATCATTGACAAAAGGATAAACGAATTAACGCATAAACGATTAAACAAATAAACAACAAAACATGAAGCTGCCAGTAATAAAACACTTAACCCAGTTCATCGAGGAAAACGACCAGGATTATATCATCGAAACTTTGGAAGTATTGGAATCCATGACCGAAATCCCTTCACTGAAAGATGAAGAACTGGACCTTATCGGAGAATTGATTTCCAATATGTACGGTGCACTTGAAGTCCACAAAATGACACAGCAGGGAACCGACAAAAAAGAAGCCCTGAATACTTTCATGAAAAGAGTTCTCGGGTCAATTGATAAATAACCGTTTCTTAAAACGCATCTCTCTAAGGGACTGCGTTTTTTTTCTATGAAATACGTTTGGATTAAATTTTTACCGACAATCAAACCTCGTCCAAAGATTTCCTGCCTCCCAACCGTATATTTTTGAAATGGCTTGGCGAAAGTCCGGTGACTTTCTTAAACTGATTGCTTAGATGCGCAACACTGGAGTAATTAAGCTGGAAAGCTATTTCTCCCAAAGACAATTCTTTGTAAGCCAATAATTCTTTGACAAGTTCTATTTTCTGGGCAATAAAGTATTTTTCAATTGTAGTTCCCTCAATTTCAGAGAAAAGATTGGAAAGATAAAAATAGTCATGATACACATTCTGACTCAAATAATCCGACAAAGTAATTTTCAAGTCACCGTTCTGCTCATGAATCAATTCAATGATCAGGGATTTTATTTTTTCAATGTATCGGCTTTTTTTGTCATCAATTAATTCAAAGCCCAGCTCTTTGAGTACAATATCCAATTGTTCTTTTTCTGAAACATCCAGATCTTTCTCAACAGTTACTTCGCCTAACTCTACATTTTGAACATTTATCCCTAGTTTTTCCAGTTCTGTTTTTACAACCATTTTACAGCGGTTGCAAACCATATTTTTGATATAAAGAATCATTATTCTAAAATTTACATCAGTAAAGATACTTCAAAAAAAGGCTTTTTCTAAAAAACAAAACACTAATAATACAATCTAAAATTGAGTCTTTTACAGAGTTCATAATGCTTTTGATGCAGTTCCTCAACAATTTCAACAACATCATCATACTCCTGGCACAGACTGAAAAAAGCCTTATCAACGATACTGCTGCTCAGATTCCTGAAAGGCAGGCCATATCCTGAAACAGCTTTGGCTCCCGTTATGTCTAAAAAATATTGCGCTTCTTCCTCATTTAAATTCAAAACTTTGGCATTGGAAAAATGCAAAATCTTTCCTTTCATTTTTCCTTCAAAGATTTCGGCAATTTCTTCCAGACTGTAATAGTAATTATTAAGGCAAATATTGTTGCCTTTACCCGGCATCACCAGATAGATGATTTCATAATCCTTAAAATTATGGTCATCATACAGCAGTGCATTCAAACTGTCTTCCAGCCCTTCAATAGTATCGCATGTTTTATAAATGCTGGCGATACCCTGTTCAAAAGCCAGTCGTTCCAAGTTTTTAACAACTTCTGTAATAGTATCCGACTCAGCATCGGCAACAGCTTCGAGGCAGAAAATAAATTGGTCACGATCCATGAAATTGTTTTTAACAGTTGCAGTTAGTTCATACTTGGGGATTCCGGTATTTTGATTTTAATCTTCTTCCCTTTGATAATTAAAAGATATAAGGCAAAACCGCCCAGAACAATCAATAAGGCAATTTGAAGCTCACCCCAGGTAGTATTTTCCCTGTGAATGGAATTAGAACTTTCAAGTCTGGATTTCCCCTCGTTAATCTGAATTTGAGATAATTGATTAAGTGTCTTTAATGCCTGGTCACTGGAATAAGTCACCCGGAGCCAGTTATTGTTTTGGGACTGTGCTTCAACTGCAGAGCAGGAGGCCAAAAACCCGGCATAAGATGATTTTTCATTTTGTGTCAAAACAGTTCCTAGGTACAATTTATCAATTGCATGAATGTGCTGTACCAAAGCAGAAATACCAGCTTTTTTTTGAGCATCATTGAGTTCTTTCTCTAAAGCTTTTGCTTTTATCGAATGAAGATCATTGGCATATTGAAAAATATAGTGTGCTACAACCAACCGGTCATTATAAACTGCATTGATATTCTCATTGGCTTTTTTGGAGTTTTGCAGTCTGTAAAAATTACTTATCAGTATTATCACCATGACAATCAATAAAACAAGTGCAGCTTTGGTTTTGTTGTTGGCTTTTTTTTGATCTTTCATTTTGTTATCTTTTTATTATACATAAAACATCCCGGCAGAATCATTTCAATATAAAGTTGCTGATTCCTATTATATGCCTCGACTCATAACGTTTCCAATTTTAAAAGTTCATTGACAATAGGTACATCAGCTTCAGCCCAATCTAAATTCAGCAAATCTGATTTATCCATCAGCTTATATTCTTTATGTTCTGACAATTGTATTTCGCCGAAAGCATAACGCGCTATAAATGGAATCAGATTGATTTTTAAATCGCCGTAATCATAAATACTGCTTGATATTTTCCTGACAATAGCAATCTCTATGCCAATCTCTTCTTTTATTTCCCTTTTGATACAATCTGTTTCGCTCTCCCCTTTTTCCTGTTTCCCGCCTGGAAATTCCCATTTCAAAGGCATCCTCATTTTATCGCTTCTTTGAACAACTAATATTTTTTTGTCAAAAAGAACTATTGCACAGCTAACATTAATCATAATAATTTGATAAAGAGAAAAGAATAAGATTAAAAAACAAAAATAACGATTCAAAAAGAGGGAAGTAATTTTCATTACATTTTTTTTTAAACAATCAGCACGCATCTCTTTTTTAGATTAAAAAGAATAATTCGCAATTGATTTACAGGAGTTTCAATATTTTAAAAATTTGCAAAAAAAACCAACTAACTGATAACATACACAATACGACAAAATACACTCTCAATGACATGACTTTATTTTTTAACTTTATATATCTTATTCAAAGAGACTTCGCTAACTAAAAATTGGGAATCATGACTGACACACACAGTAAAGAAGTCAGAAGTCATAACATGAGGCAAATAAAAAGCAAGAATACCAAGCCTGAGATTCTTGTCAGGAAATTTCTTTACAGTAAAGGATTCAGATATAGATTGTATAGAAAAGATCTCCCTGGAAAACCAAATATTTATATCCCAAAAATTAAATGCATAATTGACATCAGAGGCTGTTTTTGGCACGGTCACAATGACTGCAAATATTACAGACCTCCAAAAACCAATACGGAATGGTGGTTAAAAAAAATCGGAAACAACATCAGAAGAGATATCGAAAATGAAAAAATAAATACTGCCAACAATTATAAAGTCATTATAATTTGGGAATGTGAAATAAAAGGTGGTAACTGGCAGGACAGCCTGCTTTTAAAATTAGAAAGTCTTCTGACTGAAGAAACATAGTTTACAGTTAAAAAAACATTTAAACAGGAGTGTTATTAAGTTTTAATAATACGGCTGTTTGTGTATAATGATTCCTTGTATATTTGTATTTTTTCACAAAACCGCATATTATAATCGGCGGTAAAATAAAAACTATGGGGGAAAAGTTTAAAGTAGGCAGCTTATATGCCGGAATTGGCGGTATTTGTCTGGGATTCAAAAATTCAGGATTTGATTTACTTTGGGCAAATGAATTCGACAAATCAGCCTGTAAAACATACCGTGAAAACTTTAAGCATGAACTCATAGAAGGAGATGTTTTGCAGTTGGATTTAAACAGTATTCCAAGTGTTGATATTTTAACTGCGGGATTTCCCTGCCAGCCATTTTCTGTTGCAGGTTATAGAAAAGGCTTCAATGATAACAGAGGGAATCATTTCTTTAGGATATTGGATTTTGTTGACACAATGAGGCCAAAAGTAGTATTTCTGGAAAATGTAAAAAACCTTGTTACTCATGACCACGGAAATACAATGAAAGTAATTGAGTCTTCTTTGAGAGAAAGAAATTATTCTTTTCAGTCACAGGTTTTAAATACCAAAGACTACGGCAATATTCCCCACAACAGAGAGCGGATTTTTATGATTGCATTCGATTTGGATGCATATCCAAATGCTGAACAGGATTTTACATTCCCAAAGAAAGAAGAACTTACCAAAACGATAAAAGACTTAATCATCAATGAGGAAGTTGATGATAATTTCTATTACAGAGAAGACCGGTATATGTACGGTATGCTGAAAGAAACGATCAAATCCAAAGACACAGTTTATCAATTCAGAAGACAGTATGTAAGAGAAAACAAATCCAATGTCTGCCCTACTTTGACAGCCAATATGGGAACCGGCGGTCATAACGTACCGCTTATTCTGACGGATGAAGGTTTTAGAAAACTGACACCACGAGAGTGTTTAAGATTCCAGGGGTTCCCGGATTCATTCAAAATACCAGCCACCTTGGCAAATTCCAGTCTTTACAAACAGGCGGGTAATTCAGTTAGCGTTCCTGTGATTGAAGCAATTTCAAAAAACATTAAAAAAGTCTTGGATAATGTTTTAGTTGCTATTGAGCAATAGCTTTTAATTCGGTAACCAGATCAGAAATAAATCTCATATCGCCGCACTGGACATAATAATTCTCGGCATCCATTCTTACCTTGCCGTTGAGATAAGAATTTTGAGGCAATATATCTTTATTGGCAATTAGATTTACTAAATCTGCGTGGGCAATATATCCTGCAATATCGGCACTAAAGCATTGTTCAATTACAATTGTTTCTATTTTAGTTTTTTCAAAAGTAGTTCCGTTAAATAAATTCTTGTCTCTGAATACCGATTTCAGATCAGGCTTTACTCTTACCAAAACGAAGTAATCATATTTACTGGTTGCTCCTGTATTCAAATTTGGAATATACTCTCCTTTGGAGTTCCAGTCTCTTGTTTCCAATAATTGAAGATTGGAAAAAAAAGCCGTCGATTTCACATTAATCTTTTTGCCTTTGAATTCTAAATCTGAATCATCCCAAAGTCCCTCTCCAAATATTCCAAAGTCTGGCTCATTAACTTCCAATCCTTGGGATTTAAAATAATTACACAGGATAATTTCAGCGAGCTTGCCTTGAAATGTATTACAAAATTTTTCTCCGTTGCTTCTGTCGTGTTGCCCACCCGTTCTATGTTTTCTATGATGACCTGTTCCCAAACACATCTCGTATGCAAAACTGAAAGCTTTCTCAATATCTGTTGTCACAATGGAGAAACCTGAAAAGTACCTTTTAGAATTGGAATGATAATTATCCCTGCTGTTTTCCGTTGAATGAGTTAGCTTCATATTTTACTTATATTACTTGTTTTGAAATTGTTTCGCCGTCAAATACAATTACATCATTGCAAAAAAAAAACAACATAAAAACTTATATTCAAATATATTAAAAATAGGTTTTATCTGTAAATTATAAGTTTTTATTTGTTCAGATTGCGAATTACAGGTTATAATCCTGACAAGGCCATTTAATATTGGAATTCATTTTTGAATTTAGGAGGATACAATAAAAATGAAGCCTTTTAAAGTATTGAACAGAGAAAGCTCCTATACCCATACGGCAACACAGTTACATCCCATTTTCAATGATTTCCAAAAGCGCTTTAGCATTTGGATTACTGGCAAAATTTGGTAAATAATACGTAGCACATTTTAGAAAAAAATCCAAACTGTCTATAAAAAATGGTAATTACTAAAAGGCATTAATTATTTTTCTTCAAACAAAATTCCATATCTTTCTACCAACAACGATTTGTATTTATCTTTATATTCTTGCGAAAGAAAAGAATTGTCAATCCACTCGTTGGCTACGGATTTGTTTTTTTTGAAACGTTTTACGATTCCCTTTAACTGTTTTTCGTTTAGATCTAAATCATAAGCGAATCTTTCGAAATGTTCCCATTTGATTTTTTTCTTTTTCCCTTCTAGTGTCAATGCTAATTCTTCTGTATCGTCTGGATTGATTATAGCAACATTTAACAAATCGTATACAGTTGCCAATATCCAGTTTCCTTCCGAATTTATCATAGAGAAGTTTTTGAGATGCATATCATTATTGCCTGTGAGGCAGCTAAAAATAACTAGTTCAAGAAAATACATTTTGTCAAGCAAAGTGTTGTCTGAGAACTCGTTTAGTACTTTGCCTTGTTCTATTTTTCTAATAACCGTTAGTGCCACTCCTGCCCGTTCGGCAAAAGCTTCTGCGTTAGTTTTACTTCGTTTCGTTTCTGTTTTACAAAATTAGCCAGTATATTCATAATTATATGCTTTTGCATTGATTCTGAACAAATACAAATAAATTATATGCAAAAACATATAATTACATCAAATTAACAATATTTATATGCAAAAGCATATATCCTAAAAGCACATCATTAGAAGATATTTGTGTCTATAAATAGATTATCCAAATGAAAATTGGATCGTTAATAACCAAAAACTACAACATAATCCCGTTGAAAGGCTCCAGCTCTTTTATTTATTTATTCTTTCATAATAAATAAATTTATATCAACTTATTTTAGAGTGGATCATTTTGCAGGTTTTACCCCTAGATAACGCGAATAAAATTTGAAATCAACTCATTTCGCTCAATATTTTTTATAATAAATCACTGTTTTGTAATCAATTTAAAGAGTTAATTTGATTAATTCAAATATTCTTTGAAAAATAATTCCACTCTAAAGCATGGAAAATGAAACAATTAAAAAAACACTTGTAAAATAGGGACTTTTTTTTCAAAAATACATTTGCATAACCAAAAAAGGTTCTTATATTTGCACTCGCAATACGGAAGTAGAGCGACATATTGGAGAAATGGCAGAGCGGTCGAATGCGGCAGTCTTGAAAACTGTTGACTGTAACAGGTCCGGGGGTTCGAATCCCTCTTTCTCCGCAGAATTAAAACCCTAACTATTTATTATCAATTAGTTAGGGTTTTTTGTTTGAGATATATCCCCACATTATCCCCACAATTTTGGATCAGGTTTAAAAGGATCAAATATCAATCCAAGAGTGGGTGGATAAGTGGATAAAAAAAAATTTACAATCCATTATCTCATTCAGCTTCACAAAAATTGCTCCTAGTCCAAAAATTCTTAGCACCAATTCTTTGTTTGCTTCATTTCGCTAATTCATTTCTTACCAACAAATAATTTTAGATTTTTTTAGAAAAACAGATTGAATTGGAAACAAAATAATCTTTAACAATTGATTAGTAAATCAATTAATATAATTTGATTAATTTTGATGTAAAACAATACTAAAATGAATAAATTTCACATAATAGTTATCATGTTATTTGGATTCCTATTGATGCCAAGTATTACTTTTGCATGTGAAAATAATTCTGTAAAACACTCTTCTCAAAGAGAAATTTCCTCCAAAACCTGTGATGACGATTGTTGTAAAAAGGATGGTCTTTCCAAAACCAAAAACCATGACGGTTGCGGTGGTAAATGTAAAAATTCAAAATGTGGTTGTGCTTCTTCTTGCAATAGTTCAACTGTTGTTTTTGCTCAATTGAATTTTAACAGCAATCCTTTTAATTTCGCTTCAGAAAAATTAAAATTTTATAATTATCAAACCTCCATTTCTTCAGGTTTCAATTCTTTGTGGCTTATACCTAAAATAAGCTAGACTCCATTTTTTGACAGCCACTAGTGTGTCAAATCCGAAGCAAGACCTGCTTTAAAATAATTTGTTTTATATGTTAAATTGTAGTAGTAAATCATAGTTTACGCTATTGTTTTATTATTCTTTTATCTATTCGATTCAAAATTATTTAACTCAAATCAAAACGGTAATTCACTAAATCAATTCTTTCCGGATTCGGAATGGAATTGACGAATACGATACCGAAAAAAACAATCTAACCTTTCAATAATTTAAAATTTTAAAAAGATGAAAAATATAATTCTTTCAGCAGTAGTAATGTCATTAGTATTCGTTTCCTGTAATCAAAAAAACAAGCAGGAAGAACCCGTTAATATGGAAACAAAGGCACCTGAAGTTAGTACAGTAAAAGTCAATCCAAATTCTTTTTCCATTAAAGAAATAGTAACCGATTATTTGTTTTTAAAAAATGCATTGACCAAAGATGATTCTAATGCAACAGCCGATGCAGGTAACGCAATGGTAGCGACTTTAGGAAAAATAGACATGTCTAAATTGTCTGGCGAAAATATGAAAACCTATATGGATATTGCCGATGATATTAAAGAACATGCAGTACATATTGGCGATAACGCAGGAAATATAGTCCACCAAAGAGAACATTTCGTTTTATTGAGCAAAGACATCAATGATTTGGTACAGACTTTTGGAACAGAACAAAAACTGTATCAGGATTTTTGCCCAATGGCAGATGAAGGAAAAGGCGCTATTTGGATAAGCGAGGTGAAAGATATTAAAAACCCATATTTTGGTTCGGAGATGCTTACTTGCGGTTCAGTGAGAAAAGAATTCTAGAAATGAAAAGTATCTTAAAAAAAATATTGCTAATAGGGTTTATTATTTTTTTACTGATGCAGTTCTATCATCCTGCTCGAAACATTGGTTTTGGGCAGGGTTTAACAGCCGATTTCACAAGAGTATATCATGTCCCTAAAAATGTTGAGACAATATTGCGAACCTCTTGTTATGATTGCCACAGCAATAAAACCGATTATCCGTGGTATTCAAACATTCAGCCTGTTGGTATTTTTATGGAAAATCATATAAAAGAGGGAAAGGAAGATTTGAATTTCAATGAATTTGGATATTATTCAAAACGCAGGCAGAATAGTAAACTGAAAGCTATAAGTAAAGAAATTACGGAGAACGAAATGCCTTTGGCATCTTATACTTTGATTCACAAAAATGCTGTTTTAAGTACTAGTCAAAAAGAATTGGTAATCAATTGGATTCATAAAATACAAGATAGTATTTCATTGCAAAATTAAAATAGTATGGTAGAAAAATTAATATCATTCTCACTACGAAATCGGGCATTTGTTTTGTTGGTTTCAGCCTGTTTATTTGCTTGGGGTGTATACAGCGTTCAGCAAAATCCTATTGACGCCATTCCAGACTTATCAGAAAATCAGGTAATTGTATTTACGGAGTGGATGGGCAGAAGTCCTCAGGTAATCGAAGCTCAAGTAACCTATCCTTTGGTGTCTAATCTTCAGGGAATTCCAAAAGTCAAAAATATTCGTGGTGCTTCTATGTTTGGGATGAGCTTCGTATATATAGTTTTTGAGGACAATGTCGATATTTATTGGGCAAGAACAAGAGTTTTAGAAAGATTAAACTATGCCCAACGTCTTTTGCCTCAAAATGTGGTTCCTACTTTAGGCCCTGATGGTACAGGTGTTGGTCACGTATTTTGGTATCATTTAAAAGCCAATGGAATGGATTTGGGAGAGCAAAGGGCATTACAGGATTGGTATGTGAAATTTGCATTGCAGACTGTTCCGGGTGTAGCCGAGGTGGCTTCCTTTGGGGGTTTTGAAAAACAATACCAATTAGTTCTAGACCCGTTGAAGATGCAATACTACAACGTTAGTATGATGGAAGTGATGAACGCTGTCAAAGCCAATAATAATGATGTCGGAGGACGGAAATTCGAAATGAGTGATATGTCATACATCATAAGAGGTTTAGGATATATCAAAAACATAAAAGATGTTGAAAACATTGCCATTAAAAATTACAATTCTATTCCTGTAAAAATTAAAGACATTGGTTCGATACAAATGGGAGGGGATTTGCGGTTAGGAATTTTTGACGAAAATGGAACCGGCGAAGTAGTTGGTGGAATTGTGGTAATGCGGTATGGCGAAAATGCCGATAAAGTTATCACTGCAGTAAAAGCAAAAATGAAAGAAGTTGAAAAAGGATTACCCGAGGGTGTAACTTTTAAAACCTCTTATGACCGAAGTGAATTAATAGAGAAAGCCATTGCATCCGTAAAAGGAACATTGATTGAAGAAATGATTGTGGTTTCCCTAGTTGTACTAATATTCCTTTTTCATTGGCGAAGTGCTTTAATCATTTTGATACAAATACCAATATCGGTTGCTGTTGCCTTTATCTTTCTGCAGGCTTTTGGAATATCTTCAAACATTATGTCTCTTACCGGAATTGCTTTGGCGATTGGTGTTCTTGTTGATGACGGAATTGTAATGGTAGAGAATGCTTATAGGACAATTTCGGAGAAACAGGAGGAAATGGATAATAACCAAAACCCTATTTAAAATGAAAGATAAGCTCAAAAATATATTCAAAAAAGAAAATGACCCATTATCTTCAGATGAGAAGTTAAAATTAATCGAAGAGTCTTCCAAATTAGTTGGCCCGGGCGTATTTTATTCCACAATAATTGTAATTACTTCATTTTTGCCTGTATTCTTACTTACGGGAATGGAAGGTAAATTGTTTAGCCCATTGGCTTGGACAAAGTCTCTTATACTAATTGTTGATGCTTTTTTTGCTATAACACTTACGCCCGTTCTGATTAGTTTTTTACTCAAAGGCAAACTTCAACCAGAAAATAAAAATCCGCTCAATAGAAAATTAGAAAGTATCTATACTCCCATTTTGACCCTTTGTTTAAAATGGAGAAAAACAGTATTGGCAGTCAATATTGTAGCGTTGTTAATTGGCGGATTGATGTTTACCCGTTTGGGTTCCGAATTTATGCCTCCACTCGACGAAGGTTCGATTTTGTTTATGCCTGTGACTTTGCCCGATGTGTCCAATTCGGAAGTAAAAAGGATTTTGCAGGTACAAGACCGATTGATAAAATCAATTCCCGAAGTAACTCACGTTTTAGGAAAAGCAGGAAGAGCCAACACGGCAACCGATAACAGTCCCGTGAGTATGATAGAAACAATTGTTTTGTTAAAGCCCCACCAAGAATGGAGAGACGGCAAAACCAAAGCGGATATTATAAATGAAATCAACAATAAACTGCAGATACCGGGAGTAACAAACGGTTTTACGCAACCGATTATCAACCGAATAAATATGCTTTCTACTGGTATTCGAACCGATGTAGGTATAAAAATTTACGGAGCAAGTTTAGACACGATTAATGTTTTATCACAAAAAATAAAAATGGCTTTGGATGGAACTTCAGGAGTTAAGGATTTGTACGCCGAACCAATTACGGGTGGAAAGTATATTGATATCGAAGCGAAAAGAGACGTCATTGGCAGATACGGACTTTCAATCGATGATATTAATAACGTAGTTGAAGCATCTATTGGCGGAATGAAACTCACCACAACCATTGAGGGAAGACAGCGTTTTTCAGTCAACGCACGATATGCACAAGAATACAGGAACAGCATTGAAGCTTTGAAAAAACTGCAGATACAAACAATGCAATTTGGCCCCATACCATTAGAAACGGTTGCCGATGTAAAAATAAGCGATGGCCCTCCAATGATAAACAGCGAAAATGCAATGCTTCGGGGCAGTGTATTGTTCAATGTTCGTGATAGGGATTTGGGAAGTACTGTTAAAGAAGCACAGAAGAAACTAAATGAAATGATAACCAAAATGCCAAAAGGATATTATGTGGAATGGAGCGGTCAATGGGAAAACCAAATCAGAGCCAATAAAACATTGAGTTTGATATTACCAATTGTTGTTGTGATTATTTTCCTCATTTTATACTTCACCTATAATTCCATGAAAGAAGCCTTGATAACAATGATAACAGTTCCCTTTGCCTTAATTGGAGGTGTTTTTATGGTCTATTTTTATGGAATTAATTTGTCGGTGGCAGTTGCTGTGGGGTTTATTGCCTTATTTGGTTTGGCTGTAGAAACTGCAATGTTAATTACTATTTACCTGAATGAAGCAATGAACAAAATGGTCGAAAAACACGGTAACAGTAAAGAAACAATAACAGAGGAGATTTTAAGAGAATATATTATTGATGGTTCCGCCAAAAGATTACGCCCAAAACTGATGACCGTTTCCGTTTCATTATTTGGATTAATCCCTATTCTTTGGGCAACAGGAACAGGTGCCGATGTAATGCTTCCTATAACAGTTCCGCTTATAGGAGGAACCATTACTTCAACGATTTATGTATTATTAGTAACACCGGTTGTTTTCGAAATGTCAAAACTTCGTGAATTGAGAACAAAAGGTAAAATAGAACTTATAGATGCAAAACATTAAATTTTATATCGTTTTAAGTGTATTGATTTTAAGCTTTGCAAACGGTAAAGCACAAACACTTACTTTGGATAATGTCTTGGCCACCATCAAAACAAATAATCCACAAGTGAAAATGTATGATGCTGATATCCAAAGTATGGATGCATCGGCTAAAGGCGCTAGAAGTTGGATGCCACCACAAATAGAAACGGGACTCTTTATGACTCCTTACAATACCAAAATGTGGAAAGCCAATGAAATGACTCCAGGTATGGGGAATTACATGTTGGGCGTAACCCAAATGATTCCCAATGTTTCTAAGCTAAATGCAAATGAAAATTTGATGAAAGCAATGTCATTGGTCGAAAGTGAGAATAAAAATTTCACTCTGAACCAATTAAATGCATTGGCCAAAACTTATTATTATGAATGGATAATCATTAAGAAAAAAATAAAAATAGCCGAAGATAACCTTCAGCTACTTGATTATATGATTAAAAGTATGGAAATACGCTATCAGTATAATATGGATAAACTGCCCTCGTATTACAAAGCTAAATCTCAATATGCTACTTTGCAAAGTATGATTGTGATGCTGGGAAATGATGTGTCACAGCGAAAATATATGCTCAATACCTTAATGGCCCGGAATAAAAATGAAGATTTAGAAATAGATTCAAATTACGAGATAAAAGATTTTAATCTTTTTGAAACCGATTTGTCTTCCTATATCAACAACCGCAGTGACATCAAGGCTATAGATAAAACTAAGGAAATCAATAATTATAAAATCGAGGTGGAAAAAGTGGCAACACGACCGGAATTTGGCGTAAAATATGACCATATGTTTGCTTTCGGGAATCAGCCACAGCAATTTTCATTGATGGGGATGATTACTGTTCCCGTGCCCTGGTCAACCAAAATGAATAAAGCCAATATGGAAAGCTATCGCATTAAAAACGAAAGTTTGGATTGGCAAAAACAAATGATTGCCAACGAAGCCAGCGGAATGATAAAAGGAATGAATGCTGAGTTTTTGAATCTGAAAAAACAATACCAGATTACTCAGGACAATATTATTCCGGCCTTGAAACGAAACTATGATACCGCAATTCTAGCTTGGCAAAATAACACTGGAGATTTATTCGTTGCGCTAGAAGCTTGGGAAGCTATGAATATGACTCAAATCGATGCATTGGATAAATTAAAATCGATTTTGACGACACAAGTGGAAATAGAGAAACAACTTGAAACCGATAAATTATGAACAGATATTTAAAATTTGCACTATTATTTTTGGTAGTTGTTGGTATAGGGATTGGAATCTATTTCTTTGTCAAAAAAGTGAGCAATCATTCGGAAACAGAACATCAAAACGAAGTTTATACTTGTTCGATGCATCCGCAGATTAGTGAACCTAAACCGGGAAATTGCCCTATTTGTGGTATGACTTTGGTAAAGAAAGTAAATGAAGACCATTCTGATAAAAATGATTCCATTGATGACCTTTTGAGACCTACTGATAATTTTGTAGTAGGAAATTATCAAACCACTATTGCAAAAGATACTGCTATAGGCAGTGAAATCAGTTTGCCCGGGATTGTAACTTACGATTCTAATTCATCCGTAAGCATATCAGCGAGAATAAGCGGGAGAATTGAAAAAATGTACGTCAATTATAAATACCAAAAAGTAACAAAAGGGCAAAAAATATTTGAATTGTACAGCCCGGAATTAGTAGCCGAACAGCAAAATTTCATCTATTTGATTTCCAATGACAGCCAAAATGCATCGATTATCAATTCGGCCAAACAGAAATTGTTGCTTTATGGAATGACAAATAATCAGATAAGTGCATTGGCTTCCGCCAAAAAGGTAAATCCAGTAATTACTGTTTATAGCCCTTCAAACGGAATTATTACAGGAACCGAAAAAATGAGTAGTCCCAGCACTTCTACAATGTCAACTGCCAGTAACAGTACAGAGGCTTTGGATGTAAAAGAGGGAAATTATATTAAGAAAGGAGAAGTTGTTTTCAAATTAATGAATACCGATAAAGTTTGGGGTGTTTTCAATGTTCTGCAAGGATACAATAGTCTCATTAAAATCAATCAGCCTATTGATATTACTTCTGAATTGGATGATAAGAATATTATTTACGCAAAAGTAAATTTTGTGGAAACACAATTAAATCCAACCGATAAAACCAATAGAATTCGGGTGTATCTGAATAATGGAAATCTAAAACTGCCTGTTGGTTCCAGATTACAAGGTGCTGTACAAATAAAATCATCAAAGGCTGTTTGGTTGCAAAAGCAATCTTTGGTCAGCGTCGGTGTGAAAAAAATTGCATTTGTAAAAATGAATAATAACTTTCAGGCAAAAGCCATACAAACGGGTCTTGAAGTAGATGATTTTGTTCAAATTATTAGTGGTATTTCAGTGGGAGATACAATTGCCAAAAACGCACAATATCTAATTGACAGCGAAAGCTTCATTAAAACCAAATAATGATGAAATACGAAGTATTCACGAATACAATTAAAATCAAAATGATGAGTAATACAATAAAAAAAATCAGTTTACTATCATTACTATTCACGTTAATGATAGCCTGTAATTCTAAAGACAAAGAAGACCATAGCGGACACAAAATGACTACTGAAACAGTGTTTTACACTTGTTCTATGGACCCTCAGGTAAAAGAAGATAAGCCCGGGAAATGTCCTATTTGCCATATGCATTTAACTCCCGTAAAACACGACAAAACTAACCCCAACGAAATAACTCTGAGTAAACAGCAAATCAGGTTAGGCAATATCACTACGCAAACTGTTTCGGAAACTCAAAGTAGTTTGGAACAAAATTATACGGGAGTCTTAGCCATTAATCAGCAGAAAATCACAACCATTTCTGCTAGGTCAATGGGACGAATTGAAAAGTTATATTTCAAATCGGTTGGCGATTATGTTGCCAAAAACCAAGCGGTTTACCAACTGTACAGCGAAGATATTGCCATTGCAAAGCAGGATTATTACACGGCATACAAACAGCTGACAATGCCAGGGGATTTTGGTAAAAATGCAAAAAATATGCTCAATTCAGCAAAGCAAAAATTAGCATTCTTTGGTTTAACTAATGCCCAAATTGAAAGTTTAAAAAACGGTAAGGAAATTTCTCCCTATACCATTTTTTACAGCCCTGTAAGCGGAACAATTTCAGAAATAAGTACCTCCGAAGGCAGTTATGCAATGGAAGGTTCGGCAGTAATTAAATTAGCCGATTTGAACAGCCTTTGGTTAGAAACACAGGTGAATGTAAGCTATGCTAAAAATTTAAAAATAGGGCAGACAGCCAAAATTACATTTGCAGATTTCCCTGAGAAAACCATAAATGCAAAAGTATCTTTTATCAATCCTGAAATAAATCCAGAGACCAGACTGCTTTTAATTCGATTGGAAATTCCTAATCAGGGCTCACTGCTAAAACCCGGAATGCAGGCTATGGCTAAATTAACTCAATCCAATCTAAAAGGATTGTATATTCCAGTTGATGCAGTTATCAGAGAAGAAAACGCCTCCTATATTTGGGTAGAAAACAAACCAGGAGTATTTGCAAATGTTATGGTTGAAACAGGAATAGAAACCAATGGAATGATAGAAATAAAATCTGAAATAGACAGCTCAAAAAAAGTAGTTGTTACTGGTGCCTATGCCATTAACAGCGAATATAAATTCCGAAAAGGCAGTGACCCGATGGAGGGGATGAAGATGTAATACCTAATAACTAACGAAATACATAGTGTATCAGGTTTCTTTTTTCGTAAATCCTTTGATATTAAGAAAATAGAAATTTTATAAATTAAAATCGAGCAACAGCGAAACTGAAGATCGGGCAACAGCGAAACTGACGATTAATTAAATACGATTTATTATGAAAATTCAAAAATTAATTTCGACAACAGCAGTTTCATTATTAACAATGTTTTTAATGTTTACTTCCTTAAGTGCCAATGCGCAAACTAAACCTGAATCCACCTCTACTGAAAAAATTTATATCAATAAAAAGGGTGAAATTCACGATCACGGTTGGAACAAATTAGGATTTATCACCAAAGACAATATTGTGAAAAATAATGAAGGTAAGACGATCTATTTTATTGATGCAAACGGTAATGTCATTGATTCAAAGGGGAATAAGTTAGGTAGAGCCCAAAAGAATGGTTCGTACTACAACATAAAGGGTGAAAACGTACTTAATGTTGGGAAAACTGAAGGCGAAAAGTGTGAAATATTGGATCCGAAAGGTCATAATATGGGTAACGTACATCAAAATTACAAACTACACGCCTGTGCTGTCCATTGCTTATTATTGGAGAAGAAGATGAATGAGGAAAAATCAAAACATTAATTTTTTTAATAAATGGTTCGCTTTAGGACGAACCATTTATTCTATACTATAAAATCACTATCAGTTGATAATAAGAATGAAAAAAATATAATTTTGAAATTATTTTGCAGAATCAGAACATGTTGTATTAATCGGCTTACTGCGCAAAAAACTTTTCTTAAATCATTACTCATAAGCTAAAGTTTTTTTTGCATCACTAAAATACTGCAATAAATTTCAGCGTTTTAAATCCTAAACGGAAACCAATAAAAAAAGAATTTTACAGAAAATTCAAGTATATCTTAAAGATCTATGATATCCTCCTCTGGTTTGTCGGATTCGGTTTCGAAATAAAAATATTAGAATTCCAACTGATGACTCTAATCGAGGAATAAATGTGCAATTATATATTCCAAAGGATTTTGATACAAATTTAAAAGTTAATGCTCATTATTAACGGAAACAGAAATATTTCTAAAATCATAAAAAAACAAATGATTAACTTTGTAAAAAACACTCAACCTACTGCCTAATAATGGCAAATATTCATATAAATACAGAAAAAAATAATTGCTTAACAAATTATCGTAATCTATTTCAGAGCAATAAAAGATCTTACCCTTAAACTAACTTACATTGACACAGCAAGAATTAAAAACAGCAATACAAAAACATTATAGTTATATTTTTGAAGAAAGTCTTATTGATGAAATTGCAACAGTTGCAGTGACTAAAAACTTTAATGAAGGGGATATTTTGATAGAAATAGGAAATACTATTTTTAAAATGCCTTTATTACTGGAAGGCGTCATCAAAATTTTGAGGGAAGCTCCCGACGAAGGCGAACTATTGTTGTATTTTTTGGAGAAAGGTGATACCTGTGCCATGACTATGGCTTGCTGCATGGGAAAGACCAAAAGCGAAATCAGGGCTGTGGCCGAAACTGACGGAACCGTACTGATGTTACCCGTAGAAAAAATGGAAGAATGGCTTGGTAAATACAAAAGCTGGCGAAGCTTTGTTTTTGACAGCTATACCAACCGTATGAAAGAGATGCTCAACGCTATTGACACCCTTGCTTTTATGAATATGAACGAGCGGTTAATCAAGCATTTGAATGAAAAAGCAAAGGTGAACCACACGCATATCATGCAAATTACCCATCAGGAAATAGCCGATGAACTCAATACTTCACGTGTGGTCATTTCAAGATTGCTAAAGGTACTCGAAGACGAAGGAAAAATAAAACTCAACCGAAATATCATAGAATTGTTGTAAAATTTTAATTCACTAATAACCTATCATTTTTTTTATTAAAGTCCCTTTGGGACTTTTTTAGTTTTATAAATTTCCTATGTAACCATTGTTACAAACCACCTTTTTTCACTCCTATACTTTTGCTTCAAATTAATGAAACAAAAGTAAAATGAAAAATAAAAGTATATTTACTCTCCTGGGAATCTTAGTCTTATCATGGACCGCTTTCGGTCAGGATACTTTACAAATTTCTAAAAAAGACCTGATTCCGAGAATGACCGAAAAAAATCTGCAAATCAAAATAGCCGAAAAAAGCTATGAGTCGGCATTGGCAGATTACCATCAGTCAAATTCTCTGTTTTTGCCAAATGTGAATGTATCGCACACGGCAATGCTAACCACAAATCCACTAATGGCTTTTGGTTCAAAATTAAATCAGGCTATCGTTAGTCCTGAGGATTTTAATCCCGCTGTTTTGAACCATCCTTCGCAGACTAAAAATTTTGCCACCAAAATCGAAGTGCAACAGCCGTTAATCAATCTTGACGGTTTGTACGAGCGTCAGGCGGCCAAATCAAAAATGGATGCTTTTGCCTTACAAACGGAGCGCACCAAAGAATATTTGGAACTGGAAGTAAACAAAGCCTTTATGCAACTGCAACTAGCATACAAAGCGGTAAAAGTTTTGCAAAAGGCGGAAAGCACCGGCAAAGCCAATTTAAAACTGGTTGAAAACTATTTTAAACAGGGAATGCTACAGAAAACGGATGTATTGAATGTACAGGTTCGCGTAAACGAAATCAGTAATCAACTGCAGTATGCCAAATCAAATATTCAAAACGCCTCGGATTATTTAGGTTTTCTTTTAAATAATGAACAGTCCAAAAAAGTGTATAAACCGACTGAAGAATTTGATAGTGAATTTTCGGTTATCAATGTAAACACATCATTGCCGACAAACAGAAAAGATATTCAGGCGATGGATAAATCATCTGAAGCTTATGAAAAAATGGTAATGTCCGGTAAAATGAATTTGCTTCCTAGATTGAATGTTTTTGGAAGTTATGAAATGTATGATAACAATTTATTCGGAACTAATGCCAAAGGATATTTGGTTGGAGCGCAATTATCATGGAATGTTTTTGATGGTTATAAATCCATTGGAAAATTAGAAAAAACAAAAGCAGACTACAACAAAGCCCAAACAGAAACCGAGCAGTATAAAGCCAAAAGCCAAATGGAACTAAACCAAGCGGTACGACAGCTTTCGGATGCGGACAATAATGTAAAACTCACTCAATTGGCTTTTGAACAAGCGCAGGAAGCATACAAAATCAGAAGCAACCGTTTTGCCCAAGGATTGGAAAAAACAACCGATTTACTGCAGTCCGAAACCTTACAGTCGCAAAAGGAATTAGAAAATCTGCAAGCCATTTTTGAATATCGATTTACACAAGAATATATCCAATTTTTAACCAAATAATTATGAAAAAAATAATCGTTCCTATATTCAGTATTGCCGTGATACTCTTATCGTCTTGCCACGGAGAGAAAAAAGAAACAGTAATCAATGAACCTGCAATTGTTGTAAAGGTAAATGGCACAGACGCAGGTAACAATAGTCCGTTTATAACGGCAAGCGGAAAAATTGAAGCTCAAAACAGCGCCAACCTAAGCACCCGAATGATGGGATATGTGACCAAAATTCATGTAAAAACAGGTCAAAGAGTAAGCATTGGACAGCTTTTGGTAAGCATCAACAATACCGATTTACTAGCCAAAAAAGCCCAAGTTGATGCCAATATTCTTCAGGCAACGACCTCTTATAACAATGCCAAAAAAGACTACGACCGCTTTGTAATTCTTTTCAAACAACAAAGTGCTTCGCAAAAAGAGCTGGATGATATGACGGCCCGTTATGAAATGGCAAAAGCCGGATTGGAAGGTGCCAAACAAATGCGTAACGAAGTAATGGCGCAATTTGCTTATTCCAATATTACAGCGCCATTTTCGGGAATTGTGACCAACACTTTCGTAAAAGAAGGTGATATGGCAAATCCGGGGATGCCTTTGGTGAGTGTTGAAGGAGATTCAAAATTACAAGTGACCGCAATGGTAGCCGAAAGCGATATCGCATCGATAAACAATGGAATGCAGGTAAAAGTTTTGGTTAAATCAACCAACAAAACATTTAACGGAAAAGTTAGTGAAGTGAGTTTGTCTGCCAAAAATACTGGGGGTCAATATTTGGTAAAAATTAATTTGGAAGGAGCTGATAAAACTGTTTTATCAGGAATGTTCGCAAATGTGCAATTTCCTGTGGCCAATAAAAATGTTGCAACTCAATCAACTGATAAAGTTTTGGTGCCCCAATCGGTATTGGTTCATCAAGGACAATTGACAGGAGTTTATACTGTAGGTACCGGAAATGTAGCCATCTTGAGATGGCTTCGCATCGGAAAAACTTTTGGTAATGAAGTAGAGGTATTATCAGGGCTTTCTGCAGGAGAGCAATACATCGTTTCAGCCGATGGAAAATTGTATAACGGAGTGAAAATATCAATTAGATAATTAATCAATTAGAAAATCAGATAATTAAATATTAATCCACGATTACTGGAAAATCATTATCGAATTATCTCATTATCAAATTAACAAATTAAAATTATGCAAGAAGGAATTTCAGGTAGAATAGCCCATTTTTTCATCAGCTCAAAATTGACTGTCTTATTGATGGCAGCGTTGATGATTATTGGGGTTTACAGTTCGTTTCTGATCCCAAGGGAGGAAGAACCGCAAATTAACGTTCCTATGGCCGACATCATGGTGGGATATCCGGGAGCAAGTCCGGCCGAAGTGGAAAGCCGAGTAGTCAAACCATTGGAAAAAATAATCTCGAACATCAAAGGGGTTGAGCACGTTCACAGTATGGCTATGAACGGTCAGGCCATGATGATTGTTCAGTTCTATGTCGGGCAGGATGTTGAACGTTCATATGTGAAATTATACGACGAATTGGCAAAACATGAAAATATGTTCCCAAGTGGTGTTTACAAACCAATGGTAAAAACCCGTTCGATTGACGATGTACCAATGTTGGCCCTGACTTTATGGAGCGAAAAGCAGGATGAATTTCAGTTACGTCAGATTGCCGAGGAATTGACTTCGGAAATAGAAAAAGTAAAAGACGTAGCGATCACGAAGGAAATTGGAGGACAAAATCGCGAAGTAAAAGTGATTTTGGATAAAGATAAAATGGCTGAAAACGGCGTGGATCCTTTGAGTATAATGCAAATGATCCAAGCCAATAATGGGAGCTCCCAATCCGGAAGTTTTGTGCAAAATGATCAGGAATATTTGCTAACAACCGGTCAGTTTTTGTCAAATACCGAAGATGTGGAAAATCTTGTCGTTGGGGTAAACAAAAATATGCCGGTTTATTTGAAACAAGTGGCAACTGTTCAGGATGGCCCATCAACACCTAAAAGTTATGTGTCTTTCGGATATGGAAAAAGCAATGAAAAATTCAAAACTGCACAATCAGAATATCCGGCTGTCACGATCTCCATTGGAAAAGTAAAAGGTGCCGATGCGATGAAGATTTCGGCCAAAATTCTGGACAAAGTAGAACAGCTTAAAAAAACGCTCATTCCAAATGATGTTCATGTAGAAGTAACCCGAAATTATGGGGAAACTGCATCTGATAAAGTGGGCGAACTGTTGATACACCTTGGAATTGCGATTATTGCTGTGACTGTTTTGGTAATGTTGGCCATGGGATGGCGAGGCGGTCTGGTTGTTTTTCTTTCAGTGCCTTTGACTTTTGCATTGACATTATTTGCATACTATCTTCTTGGATATACCTTAAACCGTATCACGCTTTTTGCCCTAGTGTTCGTGGTGGGAATCGTGGTTGACGACAGTATTATTATTGCCGAAAACATGCACCGCCATTTCAAAATGAAACGACTGCCGTTTAAACAAGCAGCCATTTATGCCATCAACGAAGTGGGGAATCCTACAATTTTGGCAACATTTACGGTAATTGCCGCGATTTTGCCAATGGCTTTCGTGTCAGGAATGATGGGGCCATACATGAGTCCGATGCCAATTGGGGCTTCCATAGCGATGATACTTTCTTTATTCGTTGCTTTGACAGTGACGCCTTATTTAGGATATCATTTCCTTCAAGAAAAAGAAGAGCAGGAACACAAAGAAACTCACGGTCTTGAGACTAGCTGGATTTACCGTTTTTACAACAAATTTGAACGTCCTTTCCTTGAAAACTCAGGAAAAAGAAAGATGTTGATGGTTGTAACGGTGATTTTATTATTGGGTTCTGTACTAATGTTTTTTACCAAATCGGTATTGGTAAAAATGCTTCCTTTTGACAACAAAAATGAATTTCAGGTGGTTATCGATATGCCTGAAGGAACTACGTTGGAACGTACTTCGGCGGTGACAAGGGAAATTGCACACTATTTGTCAACACGTCCTGAAGTGGTGAATTACCAAAACTACATCGGAACTTCTGCCCCTATTACCTTCAATGGATTGGTTCGTCATTATGATATGCGTGGTGGAAGCAATATGGCGGATATTCAGGTCAATTTATTGCACAAGGAAGAAAGAGAGGCACAAAGCCACGAAATTGCCAAAGGTATGCGTCCTGAAATCCAAAAAATTGCCAAAAAATATGAGGCGAATGTGAAGCTGATTGAAGTACCTCCGGGGCCACCGGTATTGTCAACTTTGGTAGCTGAGATTTATGGTCCTGATTACAAAGAGCAGATAAAAGTGGCTCATCAGGTGAAAGCTATTTTGAAAAGCACTCCGGATATCGTAGATGTTGACTGGATGACCGAAGACAGCCAAACTGAATACAAATTGGAAGTTGACAAGGAAAAAGCGATGCTAAACGGTATTGCACCTCAGCAAATAGTCGGTAACCTTACTTATTTGCTAAAAGAATATCCGATTTCAAATCTGTATGATGAAAAATCGAATGATAATGTAGGGATTGTCCTTTCGCTTGACGACAAGGATAAAACCAGCCTACAGGACATTGAAAACCTAAAAATCAAAGGAAACCAAGGTAGTATGATTCCGGTGAGCGATTTGGTTAAGGTAAAAAATGACACATTGCAAAAAACCATTTACCGAAAAGACCAGAAACGTGTGGTTTATGTAACGGCCGATATGGCAGGAACATTAGAAAGTCCTGTGTATGCGATTTTGGGAATGAACGAAAAGCTTGCCAAAATGACTTTGCCAAAAGGGTATAAAGTGAACGAATTGTATATGGAACAGCCTACAGATGAAAGTGATTTTACGGTAAAATGGGACGGAGAATGGCAAATTACACTCGAAGTATTCCGTGATTTGGGAGTGGCATTTATGGTAGTTATCGTCATAATCTACATGCTGATTGTGGGGTGGTTCCAAAACTTTAAAACGCCAATTGTGATGATGCTTGCCATTCCGTTGTCGCTCATCGGAATCGTGTTGGGACACTGGTTATTGGACGCTTATTTTACGGCAACATCTTTCATCGGAATGATTGCCTTGGCTGGAGTTATGGTCCGAAATTCGGTCTTGCTCATTGACTTCATCGAAATCAGGCTTAACGAAGGCATCAACTTGAAACAAGCCATTATCGAGGCGGGTGCGGTGCGTACCACTCCTATTTTGCTGACTACCGGAGCGGTTGTAATTGGTGCATCCATCATCCTTTTTGATCCTATTTTTCAGGGGTTGGCTATTTCGCTGGTGTTTGGGGCTATTATTTCGACCCTACTCACTCTTATTGTGGTGCCTATTATTTACTATATCACCGAACGCAAAAAGTGGGAGAAATAATTCCGGATTGTTGTTTAGAGTTTGTTGTTTTTGGCTGATTCCGTAACCCTAAACAACAAACTATAAACAACAAACTATAAACATTAAATTTTTAAAACATGAAACTACTTATTATAACCGCCATTTCTGCTTTTGATTCTGAGGTTAAAGCAATACTTAAGAAAACAGAAGTGAAGACCTTTACATATCAAGAGGTAAAAGGTCATAAAGATTTGACCGAATCGGAAAAAATCGAAAACAACTGGTTTGTGGCTGAAGCGGTAGAAACCGACTCTACCCTATTCTATGCTTTTGTACCAAGCCAACAAATGGAAGCTGTTTTTGATGAAATAGAACAACTGAATTCCAAACTGGATATTGCTTCGAAAATCCACATAGCCGTATTGAACATCGAAAAAATAAATTAAAAAATATGAAATGAGCATGACCGTAAATTGGTAGCAAAGACCAATGAAAATATGCGACTTGAGCGAAAGCGACAGGTGAAACAATTACATATGACCAATAAAAAACAATAAATATCTACATATGAAAAATCGAATTATCAGAGCCGTTGCCGGAAGTTTTATATTGTTGAGCCTACTTCTGGCTATTTATGTCAATCAAAATTTCCTTTGTTTTACCACATTTGTTGGAGCCAATTTATTGCAATCATCAATCACCAAATGGTGTTTATTAGAAGATATCCTGACTAAGCTTGGTGTTAAAGACTAATTTTTTAATTTTTGTTTTCTAAGTTTTCAATGAAGATTAATCCTTTTATTTTTACAATATTTTAAAATAATTATAAGTATAATATTAAGTATTTTATCTGCACTTAAATAAAGTCATAATTAAACTATAATTATAAGATGATATAACAAAAGAGAAACGTTTTTTGAAGCCAATGCAGAATTGCAAAATGCATAGTTTTACAATTAAGCCGATAGATTACAGCCCAAAAATGAATATTTTTGTACCTCCAAAAAAACAGAAAGACCGATGATAAAAATAAATGCAGATCAATCCTTTTTATTAGAAAACACCTTGTTCTCTTTTGCCTTAGCCTCTGAAGCAGCCGATGTTTTCGATGAGTGCAACACCATTATTACAGGAATAGGCAAAGTGAATGCGGCTTATGAACTAACAAAAATCATTCAACATAAAAAGCCTTCATTGATTGTGAACCTGGGTTCGGCAGGAAGCAACTTTTTTCAAAAAGGAGATATTGTCTGCTGTACCAAATTCATACAAAGAGATATGGATGTTCGCGGTTTAGGTTTTCAGCTGTATGAAACGCCGCTATCAGGCTTACCACCTATTTTAGAATATGGTCTGAAAATGGACGGCATACAGGAAGGAATCTGCGGGACGGGCGATAGTTTTGAGATGGGACATTCCGAAGTGTTATATAATGTCGTGGATATGGAAGCCTATGCCTTGGCGATGATTGCAATGAAAGAGCAGATCCCGTTTTTGTGCCTGAAATACATCTCTGATGGCGCTGACGATAACGCCGCAGAAGATTGGAGCTTTCAGGTTCATAAAGCGGCGCTGGCTTATGGAAATCTTTTGGGTATAAACAAATGCGACGCTGAGAAACTTTAAATAAATAGGGAAGTTCTTTTAAAATTAATAAAAACCTCCAAAGTCGAATGATTTTGGAGGTTTATAATTTTTGGTAAAAGGTATCGAAAAAACAAACCTAGCCTCTTTTTCTTCTTCTAAAATACTTTACCCCCTCAAACCACAACACCGATACCGAACCTATAGAAACACATGTAATTAATTGGAAAAATGTAATTAGTTCAAAACTAAATAAATAACGCAAAGATGGTATAACAAACAGTAATGCAACCAAAAATACGGTAATGCCTACTATGATTGGGATCAAAACATTTTTGTATCGAAGTGTTACCAACAACGAATAATAAAAAGACCTATTCACCAAGGTAAGCACAACATTGGCAGTCATTAAAGTCAGAAAGACCAAGCTTCGGGTGCTGTTTTCATCCCATTGATTATGCACTGACCACTGATATATGGACAAAACTCCAAAAGTTATGGCAATCCCTTGCAAAATACTTATTATAAGCTCTTTTATATTAAAAAATGTCGAGGTCAGCGGTCTTGGTCCCCTTTGCATCGTATTGGCTTCTGCAGGTTCGTTTTCGTATATTATGGAACAGGTTGGTCCCATAACAAGTTCGAGCAAAATTACGTGAAGAGGACTGAATATATTGGGATAAACCCATCCTAAAGCAAGTGGTAGGAAAACGACCAAGATTATCGGAATGTGTATTGAAATAATATATTGAATGGCTTTTTTCAAATTGGTATAAATCTTTCTGCCCATTGCAACAGCATCGACCATTTTAGAAAGATCATCTTCCACAAGAATGAGGGACGCTGCATCTTTGGCTATTGCAGTACCTTTTGTTCCCATTGCAATACCAATGTGAGCCGATTTTAGCGAAGGCCCGTCATTGACACCATCTCCTGTCATGGCCACGATTTGTCCATTCGCTTTTAAGGCATTAACAATCCTTAATTTGGCTTCGGGGAACATTCTGCTAAATACATTAATATTCATTACTTTGCTTTGCAGTTCAGCATCACTAAGTTTCATGAGTTCTTCTCCTGTAATGGCTTTTTCTGATCCCGAAAAATTAATTTCCTGAGCAATGGCATTTGTGGTACTCGCATTATCACCGGTAATAATCTTTACCCCTATTCCCGCAGTATAAAAAGACTGCAACACCTCTTTAATGTTGTCTTTTGGCGGATCATAAAAAGCAACTAATCCTTTGAATATAAATGGAATTTCCTGCTGAGTTTCCGGAAAATTATTTCCCTGCAAATTTCCTTTTGCAACGCCAAGAACCCTGTAACCTTTGCTCATTAGTTTTTCCATAGCCAATGTTACCTTTTCTTTTTCTTCTTTTGAAAGATGACAAACTTCAAAAATAGCTTCAGGTGCGCCTTTTGCAGCTATAATACGAATACCAGTAGTATCTTCAAACAAGTGGGTCATCATTGGCGGAGTACCTGATAAAGGATATTCATGGACCATTTTAAAATTGATCCTCAAATCTGTATCTGCATATTTTTTATAAGCATTATGCAGGGCAATTTCCATCGGATCAAAAGCTATCGGCTCGCTTGCCCACATAGCAATTGTAAGGAGTACTTCAGTTTCTTTTGATTCTCTAAAAGTATCTACCGCTACTTCTGAACCTGAAGGCACATAAAGTCTCGCCAATTTCATTTTGTTCTGGGTAATTGTTCCTGTCTTATCTGTACAAATTACTGTTGCACTGCCTAATGTTTCGACCGTTTTCATTTGTTTGACAATAATTCCCAACTTCATGAGTCTTCTGGATCCCAAAGCCATAAATGTTGTGAAAGCAACCGGAATCTCTTCCGGCAGTATGCTCATGGCTAAAGTTAGCGACAGCAAAAGACTTCCAAGAATATTTCCATTCTTTATATAGTTGATGCACCAAACCAAAATAAACATCAAAGCTCCGGCAAAAACCATTTTTTTTATAAAATTCCCAATCTGAAGTTCCAAGGGTGTTTTCTCGTCTGAAATAGCTTCGAGACTGCTTCCTATTTTGCCTAAATTTGTCTGATTGCCAACCTCAGTTACCTGAAATACAGCCAATCCGCTGACAACGGTTGTCCCTGAAAAAACGGTATTATCTTCCTTTTTTCTATCCTTGAAAACAGACATCGATTCACCGGTCAGTATCGATTCGTTTACCGAAAAATCATTCGACCGTATGATAAAACCATCCGCAGGTACCATACAGCCTTCTTCGATAACGACCAAATCCTCTACCACAATATCGTGATTTTTGATATTCTGTTCCAGTCCTTCACGAATGACTTTACACAAGGGTTCTGTAAAATCCTGCAATTTCTCAAGGGCATTCCGACTTCTTTTTTCCTGATAAAGCGATATTGCAACGATTAATAATATTGAAACTGAAAGAAAAACAGCATCACTGTATTGACTGTTGATGAAATAAATGGCTGAAGCGATAAGCAACAAAACAACCATTGGTTCGGCAAAAACAGTTTTCAGAAAAGATAAAAACCGGCTCTCTTTTTTATAATTAGTCTTATTGATTCCAAATTTTTTCCTATTTTCAACGACTTCGTCAAAACTTAGTCCTTTTAATTCCTTTACACTTGTATTCATGGAATATTCAGCTTTTTAATTTTTATTACTCCTTTCTTTTGCTACTATCTCTCACAATATCTCTAAGTTAATCTTTTATCAACTCTCACAAAGTCGCAAAGAAATCCAATCCTAACTTTGCGACTTTGCGTCTTTGCGAGAGTTATATTTTAAAAAAACTAGCAAGAAACCCTTAACTTAATGACATTATACTATCTCCCGATTGACTTTTGCACAAATTATTCACTTCAGATTTCTTGTCAGAATAACTTTAAATATTCGGCTTGTAAATTTATTAAATATACGAAGTAACCTTTTTGTCCGATTTTAAAATTAATTAAATCTTAAGCGAGGAAAAAAAATAAGACCATCTATAATTCGTTATTTCGCATATCTAATACAATCAAGATGAAACTTATAACGATGTTCCTTTTCTTAACTTTTCTTCCCACGATAAATTGGGAACCCGATTTTACTATTGCAAAAAAAACTGCAAAGGAAAAAAAAGAACTGATTCTGTTAAACTTCTCCGGTTCGGATTGGTGTGGTCCTTGTATTGTGTTACACAGGGACTACTTCCAAAGCGAGGCCTTTAAAGAAATGGCAGACAAAAATTTAATACTTGTCAATGCCGATTTTCCCCGAAAAAAGAAAAATATCGGTACATCGGAGCAGGTTAAGCAAAATGAACAGCTAGCTGAATTATATAATAAAGAAGGAAACTTTCCGCTTACACTGTTGCTTGATGCCGAAGGAAAAGTAATAAAAACTTGGCATGGAAAACCGCAAAGTAGTCCTGAAGAATGGACCGCGGAGATAAAAGCCATCTGTGACAGTAAAAAATAATACCGCTTGTTATTTCAAAATAGACCAATAAAAATTGGCCTAAATGAAATATACAACGGCATTATACCACAAACTTTGGACTATAATATAATAAGGTATGGTATAATATGCACAAAGAACAAAAGTATTCTCAGTCCCTGAAACTCATGGGCAACATCTTTACCATCACCGTTGTTTCGGCCGATGAAAAGACTGCCAATACCCATATTGAGAGCGCCATAGCGGAAATCAGGAGGATTGAAAAGCTACTGACAACTTACAGCGATGGCAGTCAGACGAATCTCATCAATGCAAATGCGGGCATTCAATCCGTAAAAGTTGACGAAGAAGTTTTTAATCTCATTGAAAGGTCTATCGGCATATCCAAAATTACTCAAGGTGCTTTTGATATTTCCTACGGAAGCATTGATAAAAGTCTGTGGAATTTTGACCGATCAATGACCAAACTGCCGGACAGGGAAACTGCCTTAAAAATGGTGCATCTTATTGATTACCGAAATATTATTCTCGATAAAAAAAACACAACCGTGTTTTTAAAAGAAAAAGGAATGCGGATTGGCTTTGGCGGAATCGGAAAAGGATACGCGGCCGAAATGGCAAAACAAATTCTGCTGAAACAAAACGTAAAGAGCGGAATCATTAATGCAAGCGGTGACCTCTGCGTTTGGGGGCAACAGCCTAATAACAAAAAGTGGACCATTGGTGTTGCGGATCCTGTTTCTCCGAACACGCCATTCTCTTATATGGAAATATCAAACATAGCAGTGGCTACATCGGGGAATTATGAGAAATATGTAACGATCAACGGTAAAAAATATTCGCATACAATTGATCCAAAAACGGGATTGCCTATATCAGGCATAAAAAGTGTCACCATCATAGCGCCAAATGCCGAGTTTGCCGATGCAATGGCAACCCCTATATCAGTGATGGGAATTAAGGCAGGCATGTTTCTAATCGACCAAATACCCGATTTACACTGTATTATAATTGATGACAACAATAAAATTTACACCTCAAAAAATATCCGTTTAAAATGAAAAAGACTAATCAGAAAAGACTCTTGCTTGCATGCGGCATCGTTTTATCGACAATGCTCTTTGCTTCCTGCAGTCCTGTGAAAGAATATCAGAAAGGAAAAATCAACGATTCGGAGATGGTACTTTCCAACAGAAAAATCGAAAAAACAGAACTTAGTTTTCAATCCTACCGTGAAGGAGCTTCCGGAGCAAATTCAGGAAAAAGTGGCGGTGGCTGTGGCTGCAATTAATTTTTTGATCGTATAAAAAATGAAGAGAATATTCATATCAGGATTTGCTTTATTGGCATTGTTCCAATTAAAAGCACAAAATGTCGCCAAGGACACAACAAATTACGAAAGCCGAAAATTAAAAGTAGAGGAAGTAAATTTGGTTTCCAGTTATTATACCCAGGATGGTAATAATTCGGCCGTTACGGGAGGAATTGGTTCCGAACATCTTACCGATATTGCCAATACCATAGACGTCAAATTGGTCAAGTACGGACAAACGGGAATCAGACACACTTTTGATGTCGAAGCAGGTATTGATCATTATACTTCTGCATCTTCAGACATGATCGATTTAAGTGCCAATTCATCAGCTTCATCTTCAGACATTCGCTTCTATCCTTCTTTAAGTTATCTTAGAGAAAACATAGATAAAGGAAGAAGTCTTGGGATTGGTGTTTCCTCTTCATCAGAATTTGATTATCAGTCTTTTGGTGCAAACCTCAGTTTCTCACAAAAAACAAAAGATAGAAATGGTGAGTTTACCGCTAAATTCCAAACTTTTATTGATCAGTTAAAACTAATCGAGCCAATTGAACTCAGAACCTATGGAAGTGAAGGTTATGGCACTGCCGGTCGAAATACTTTTGTGGGAACACTTAGTTATTCACAGATTATAAACAAGGAACTTCAGATAATGCTTGTAGGCGATATTATCAGCCAGAGCGGATATTTAAGTCTTCCGTTCCATCGCGTTTACTTTGCAGACGGTTCCGTGCATCAGGAAAAAATGCCGGATACAAGGCTTAAAATTCCGCTGGGAATCAGAGCCAGTTATTTCTTGGGAGACAACCTAATCTTAAGAGCTTACTACAGATATTATACGGATGACTGGGGAATCAATTCACATACAGCCGACCTTGAAATTCCAGTAAAATTAACGCAGGCATTTTCACTGAGTCCGTTCTACCGATATTATACCCAGAGCGGAACCAAGTATTTTAAGCCTTATGGTGAGCATACTTCTGCAGATGAGTTTTACACCAGTAATTATGATTTATCAAAATTCAACAGTGGCTTTTTTGGAATGGGCATGAAACTCACACCTCCCGAGGGTGTCTTTGGTGTCAAACATTGGAACACTTTAGAATTACGTTACGGACATTACACAAGAACCACTAATATGGTTTCGGACATCGTAAGCCTTAATATTAAATTCAGGTAAATTAAAAATCGGTCTTATCCACTCGATAACAATGCTATTAAGTTAGGCTAAAATTCAATCTCGCAAAGACGCGAAGTCGCAAAGCAATAAGTTAACAACTTTGCGTCTTAGCGCCTATGCGAGAACTATATTTAGAAAAAGAATAGCAAGAAAAACTTAACTTAATAGTATTTCAGATTCAACTTTTAATTCATAAAAAAATAGACTGCTTAGAGTCTATTTTTTTGTTTTATTATATGTATTATCTCTCCTTTAACGAGCAAAAATCAGAACCTTAATCTTCTTTTTCTTCCGATTGTTTTACAGCCCCATTAACCATTGTATTGACATTGGGTCTTATTTCAGTATGACGAATTTCTCCACCCGAAGTACCAACTTTTTGAACCAAAACCAATCCGATGACAGAAATCCCCAATATCAAAAAGGAAAGCAATTTTGCTTTAGCATTATTTTTAAAATTCAGATACAATCCTGCCATAGAAAATGTTCCCAAAACATAAAGTACAACAGCTAATTTTTCGGCCAACTCTTCATGTTCGTGAATAATTTGTTTTCCAATGTTTGGCATATCTTCAACCAACTCCTCTGCCCCTTCTCCTGTACCCATGCTGATTGCCCCAAAAATGGCGGCCACAATAAATAATGCATAGGAGGTATTTATCAGGGTTTTATTCTTTAAAACCAAACCTGCTATTAAAATTCCAAATCCAAAAATGGTTCCAATAATCGGAAAATGGTTTACTACCATGTGTAAATGTGCATCGTTCATGACTTTATAAAATTTAATGGTTATATGATTTTTTTAATAATAAGAGTTAACTATGCCTAAAATCAATTTGCTATATCAAACACCCCTTTGGTCAAAATTTTAGAAGAGGCATTAATTTCATTATCAGGAATTATTTCTACGTATTTCTCTGATTTTTCCCCTAGAGTAACCTTAACCTTTTTGAAAGAATATTCCTTTTTTGAACTGTCTAATAAAAGTACGAAATTTTTATCATTTTCGGTTATTAATGCTTCCGAAGGAATCGCCAAACCTTTCTGAGAATCTACAAATATTCCAGCCTCAACAAACATCCCTGTCAATAATTTTTGTTTAATGCTATCTTCCAAATGTCCGTGAACATTTATTGTTCTGTCATTGCCTTCGATAGATTTTCCAACCAAATGAACTTCGGCATTAAATACTTCTTTTGTAGCTTCAGGCACCGTAAATTCAATTTTTTGACCTTCTTTTACTTTTAAAATATCTTTTTCAAAAACAGACAGCTCCAGGTGCAAATGCTGTGTGTCAACGATTTCCAATATTATATCAGAAGGGGAAATCGGCATTCCAACATTAGCATTCATTATAACAATATCCCCAGAAATTGGAGAATAAATGGTTATTGTGGAAGTTAATTTTCCTTTTTCAACTTGAGCGGGATTAATAGTAAGCATTACTAATTTTTCACGCAAACTTTGATACATTGCTTTTGTCTTACGATAATCGCTCTCCGCTTTCAAATAATTTTTCTGTGAAGAAATTTTCTCATCATACAATGTTTTTTGGCGCTCATATTCCGATTTTAAATAATTAATTTGTTCGGCCACTTCAAGATATTCTTTTTGAATATCCAAAAAGTCAGTGTTCTGCAGCGTTAATAAAGCTTGCCCTTTCGTTACTTTATCTCCTACCAAAAGATGGGTTGACTTAACATATCCGCCAAGAAATGACGTGATTTGAGCTCGGTTTTGCGGAGGAACATCAATTTTTCCGGAACATTTGACAACTACATTAAAATCCTGTACTGAGGGTGAAGCAATTTCCATCCCTGAAGACTGAAACTGCTGTTTGGTTACAGTAATCAATCCATCTTCTTTTTCGGGGACTTCTTCTTTTTTTGCCTCTTTACAAGAAAAAAGCAATGATGTAATAACGAAGGCATATATAATTCTTTTCATTTTAGTTATTTTAAAAATTAAGATATTGTAAATCCAATTGGGTAATATTATATTGCAAAACGGCATCAAGATGTTCTATCTGAATGGTAGTTGCATTTTCTAAACTTTGAATGTATTGAAAAAAGTCAATTTCTCCTTGTTTATAGCTTTTATTGGCCACTTTTAGAATCTCTTCAGACAATTTTTTCCCGTATTGATTATAATAATCCAAGGCTTCCTGATATTTTGCCAATTCATCATTTTTTTGTGCCATATAGCTTCCGATTTTATGCTCTTCATTTTGCTTTCTTTGTTCCCAGCTTTGCAGTTCAAGTTTTGCCGCCTTTGTTTTAGACACAGTCCCCGAAAATAAAACAGGGATAGCTAAGCCAACTTGAAACCCATATAAAGACTGAGTCAAACCACTATTTTTTCCTTGGAAATAATCAACATTTACATCAGGCAGCCAGTTTTGCTTTTTTAATTTCACCTGATTTTCATAGACATTGGTCACACTATTCAGATAAGTATTATAGTATGATCTGACAGTATCGTTTGCAACTTTATCAAGCTGTTTAATTTGATTGTTTTTTATTATAATTTTTTCATCAGCCTGAATCAAAGAATACAAAATCTCGTACTGTGCTCTTTTCTCGCTTTCTATTTGGGAAAGCTTAGACCTAATGTGCCTGAATTTGGATTCTGCCGTAATTTTTTCAAGATAATTGGTTTCACCCAATTCAAACTTTCTTCCGCTTGCATTAGAAAAATTTTGGTATAAACTATCCAGATACACATACAGTTTTTCTTGATTTTGCAGAAAAACAATCTGTTGGTAGGTCTTTGAAACCTCTAAGGAAAGTTTCATTTTTTGAATATCATAATTGGCTTTTTCTTTTTTATATTCTGAATTATAAACCTTTTTTTGAGCATTATAAACGGTCGGAAATTCAAATTTTTGCTGTACGCCAAACACTTTTAACGGCACATTATTGATGGCTAAATTATTTTGGTCATAACTATAATACACATTTGTTTTATCAAAAGAATAAGCCGTTTTAATATTCTCATTCATCCGTTGCACCTGAAGTTCTGAAGCTTTTATACCTTTGTTGTTTCCTAATGCTTTTGCTACTAAACTATCCAATTCGGAATTATTGTTTTGAGAAAAAGACATTGAAGTACTCAACAGCATTAGTATAATTAAAGTCGATTTATTATGCAATTTGAATTTTGGTTTTTTTCCTTCTTTTTCATCCAAAACTTTATATAAAATTGGCAGAACAATCATCGTTAATATCGTTGCCGTGAAAAGTCCGCCAATAACAACCGTTGCCAATGGTTTTTGAACTTCGGCTCCAGCAGAGGATGAAACAGCCATTGGCAAGAAACCTAAAGCCGCTGCTGCTGCTGTTAATAAAACCGGACGTAATCTGTCGGTTGTTCCTTTTAAAATCAATTCATTCAAATCTGTCATTCCTTTATGTTTGAGTTCTTTAAAATGTTCAATAAGCACGATACCATTCAGCACAGCAATTCCGAACAGTGCAATAAACCCAACACCAGCAGAAATACTGAAAGGCAAATCACGAACCCACAGAAACAATATTCCCCCAACTGCCGAAAGCGGTATTGCAGAATAAACCATCAAGGCTTCTTTAATCGAGCCAAAGGCAAAATGCAGTAATATAAATATTAACACTAAGGCAATAGGCACTGCAATTGTCAGACGGGCTTTGGCACTATTCAGGTTCTCAAATTGTCCGCCGTATTTCACATAATATCCAGGCGGTAGTTTTATTTTGGTATCTACGATTTTCTGAATGTCGGTCACTACGCTCTGCAGATCGCGATTTCTAACGTTTACGCCTACTACAATCCTTCTGTTGGTATTGTCTCTTGAAATCTTGGCTGGTCCCTCGGTATATTCAATCTTAGCCAATTCACTTAATGGAATTTGCTGTCCGTTTGGAACCGAAACATATAAATTTCTCAAGTCCTCTATGTCATGACGGTTATCCTCATCCAGACGTACCACCATATCAAAACGTTTTTCTCCTTCAAAAACATTTCCGACCGTTTTTCCAGCAAAACTCAATGCTATCATGTCATTCAAATCTGAAATATTAAGTCCATACCTTGCAATTTTGGAGCGGTCGTACTGCACATACATCTGCGGTAAGCCGGCTGTTTTTTCGATAATAACATCCGAAGCTCCTTGTATGTTTTTGATTGCTCTTTCTATTTCATGCGCCTTTTGAGCTAAAACATTCAGGTCTTCACCAAAAATTTTAATAGCCACATCCGAACGTGTTCCCGATACCAATTCGTTGAATCTCATTTCAATTGGTTGCGTAAACTCGATTTCCATATTTGGAATTTCTGCTGTAATGGCCGCTTTTATTTTGTCAGCCAATTCATCTTTGCTAGAAGCCGAAACCCATTCTTCCTTTGGTTTCAACTTTACAATAATGTCGCTTTCTTCCATAGACATCGGGTCTGTTGGAACTTCGGCAGCACCAATTCTACTCACAACCTGAAGTACTTCGGGAAATTTCTTTAAAATTATTTTTTCAATTTTAGTTGTAGTGGCAATCGTTTTGGACAGAGAAGTACCCGTTTTTAAAACAGGCTGAATCACAAAATCACCTTCATCCAGCGTTGGAATAAACTCACCTCCCATTGTAGAAAATAATACTATGGCAAAAACCAAAAGTGCCACAGATCCATAAAGAACTTTTTTGGTATTGTGCAATGCCCATGTAATTACCGGTAAATACCTAGCATTTAATTTTTGAATTAACTTAGATGATATTGAATTTGGATTTTCCTCTTTAGGCTTCAAAAACAAGGAAGAAACCACCGGAACATAAGTAAAACAGAAGATCATAGCCCCCAACAATGCAAAACTGAAAGTCATAGCCATTGGTTTGAACATTTTTCCTTCAATTCCAGTCAAAGAAAGAATCGGGATAAATACAATTAAGATGATAAGCTGTCCAAATACAGCGGAATTCATCATTTTGGAAGCACTTTTATAAGTTATCTGGTCAATTTCCAGTTGACGGTCTTCTTTGTTCAAATTAACCAAATCATTCGATTTATGAGCAATCTGAAAAGCAATAAACTCGACTATAATCACCGCTCCATCAATAATAATCCCAAAATCAATCGCTCCCAAACTCATCAAGTTGGCATCAATTCCAAAAATATTCATAAAAGAAATGGCAAAAAGCAGACACAATGGAATTACCGAAGCAACCACCAAACCCGAACGCCAGTTGCCCAGCAAAAGAACCACAACAAAAATAACGATAAGACAGCCCAAAATTAAATTTTCGGCAACAGTAAAAGTAGTTTTCCCTACCAACTCGCTACGTTCCAAGAAACCATTGATATAAACCCCTTTGGGCAATGTTTTTTGAATTTGGGCTATTCTTTCTTTTACAGCACTAATAACCTGCTTGGAATTGGCATCTTTTAGCATCATCACCTGACCCAAAACTTTTTCGCCCTCACCGTTTCCTGTAATTGCCCCAAATCGATTGGCATGACTGAAACGAACTTGGGCTACATTTTTGATATAGACAGGAATACCATTCGTATTGCTAACTACAATATTTTCAATATCTTCTATTGAATTAACCTTTCCTTCAGCACGGATAAAATAACTCTGATTTACTTTTTCAATATAAGCTCCACCGGCAATACTGTTGTTTTTTTCCAAAGCCGTAAAAACATCTCTCATAGAAACATTCATCGCTTTCAGACGGGATGGAACAATGGCTATTTCATATTGTTTTAAATAACCTCCCCACGTATTGATTTCAACAACTCCTTTAATTCCGGAAAGCTGTCTTTTTACAACCCAATCCTGAAGCGTACGTAAATCAGTAACCGAATATTGCTTTTTGTATTCTGGCTTTACCTCCAATGTATATTGATAAATCTCTCCAAGGCCTGTCGTAATTGGTCCCATCTCTGGTACTCCAAAACCTTCAGGAATTTTTTCAGAAGCTGATTTTATTTTTTCGGCTATCAATTGTCTTGGCAGATAGGTGCCAATATTATCATTAAAGACGATAGTCACAACCGACAATCCGAATTTCGAAATCGAACGAATCTCTTCTACTCCTGGCAGATTGGCCATTTCAATTTCAACAGGATAAGTGATAAACTGCTCAATATCCTGCGTAGAAAGGTTGCGTGAAGTTGTGATTACCTGCACCTGATTATTGGTAACATCAGGAACAGCTCCAATTGAAATTTGGAAAACGGAAAACAAACCAAATCCCAAAACAGAAGCAGTAAAAAGCAAAACAACTGCTTTATTTTTTAAACTGAAAGCAATAATTTTTTCTAACATTTTTCTTCTTAATTTATTATACAAAAATGCATTAAATAAATAAGGATATGCTTAAGAACAAATTAAGACCGGCTTAATAATGCCTTAATAAAAATCGCTTTACAACCATTAAACCAATTGAAATCAACACATTTTATAGTATTAAAATGACTTAGAAGCTTTAATCAAAAACAAAAATCACTGTGGTTCCTTTGTTTAATTCGCTTTCAATTTTGAATTCGATATTTAATAATCGCGTAATTCTTTCAACAATGGAAAGTCCTAAACCGGAACCTTTAATTTCTGGATGTAATGTTGGATTTGACCTGAAAAATGGATTTACAATTTTATCCAAATCGGTTGCTGAAATCCCAATGCCATTATCAGATATAGAACAAGTTGTTTTTGAACCGCTTTTGGAGATATTTATCACTAGTTGCCCATTCTCATGAGAATATTTTACAGCATTTGAAATTATATTACTGATGATTGTGGACACCAAATAGTTATCTGAGGTAACAAAATAATCTTTTGAAAAATCGTGCAAAACCTCTAGTTTTTTATCATTTATTTTGCTTGAATATAATGAAAGTGCGTCCAAAATTATGGCATTCAGGTAAATTTGTTCGATGCGCAAACTTTGTTTTTGATTTTCGAACCGAGCCAATAAAAGCAATTGATCCACCAAATTATTCAAACGGTTAACTTCAGAAATACTGAAATTAATTTTGTCTTCATATTCTGCCTGGCTTCTTGGCTTTCGTATCAAAACCTCTAGCGTTCCTTTCAAAACTGTCAAAGGTGTCCGTAGCTCGTGAGAAGCATCAGAGGTGAATTGTTTTTCTCTTTCGACCGCATTTTCAATCCGATCCAACAAATCATTAATTGTTTTAGAAAGCACGAATAATTCATCCTTATTTTGAGGCAAAATTATTCTGTCTTTCAGATTGTCTTTGGTGATTCTGCTGGAAGTTTCTGTGATTAAAGTAACCGGTTTAATACTGCGTCCCGCAATCAATCTGGCTATAAAAAACAGCAACACTAGAATTAATGGAAAGGCTATAAAAAGAGTGTTTCTGAGATTGGTTAATATCAAAGTAGCCTCATCGAGGGACATCGCTACAAAAAGATATCCTATTTTTTTATTTTTATCAAAAAGCGGAATCTGAATTTGTCTGATTGGTTTTTTATTCAAATAAGTATCAACAAACTGATTGTCCTTTTCGGGTTTATGGAGTTTAAGCTGAAATCCTTTCAGATTGGGTGATTTGTCAATTAATTTATTGTCATTGTCAAAAAACTGCACAAAAACCGGATTAACATTAACCCTATTATTGTCGCTTTCTCTCCATTGATCCACTTGAATCAGATAGGCATTATTGCTGTCAATTTTTATCTGCTCCAAATATTCACTTGATTCCTCTAAAATATCATCATCGATATGCTTATTAATACTGTATAAAGTGATTCCATAAATAGTGCAAAACACCACCGAAATCAACAATGCTGTGCTGAGAATGTAATTAAAAGCAATTCTATTTTTATAGGAGAATGAAAGCATCAGTTTAATTTATGTCGTTTGCAATATAACCAACACCCCTAATGGTTTTTATAAGATCTTCGTCTTTATTCAAATTAAGTTTTTTCCGAATGGCATTTATAAAAACATCAATTACGCCGGTATCGTATTCAAAATGTATATCCCAGACATCATTGATAATTTCATTTCTTGTGCATACTTTTCCTTTGTTCTTCATCAAATAAGCAAGCAATTCGTACTCCCTTTGTGTAAGCGAAACTTCCTGATCATTTACCATAACCTGATGTTTGGAAAGCAAAATTTTGATTCTGCCCAAGGAAAGTATATCATTTTGATTTTCATTTCGAAAATGAATTTTGATACGCTCCACCAATTCATCAAAACTAAATGGCTTTTTTATATAATCATTGGCACCTGCTTTCAAACCTTCGATGGTTTCCTGAATGGTATCTTTGGCCGTTAAAAACAAAATAGGTGTTTTCGAATCTTCTTTTCGGATTTCTTTGCAAACATCAATACCCAGCATTTGAGGCAAAATCCAATCCAGTAAAACGATATCTACTTTTTGCTTCTTGGTTAATTCAAGCCCCGACTTTCCATCATGTGCAACCAAGACTTCATAGCCCTCCTCTTCTAAACCTTGTTTTAGAAAATTGGCAATTCCTATTTCATCTTCAACAATTAAAACTTTCATTTTTTACTATTTTTCGAACGAATGGATGAGCTTAATATATTCAGATGCCGTTGCATTTTTGAAACCGGTAGTTCCAATTATTTTTCCTTTTTTATCCAAAAGTAAAACCAATGGAAAGCTACCGTGCTTATTGTATTTTTCGGCTAGTTTATTATTATTTTCTGCCAATTCCGAAGAAAGTTGGTTTGCTTTTTTTCTTGGAAAATCGGCTCTGTAAATAACCCAGTTATTATCGGCTTCGTTTTGGAATTCCTGTGATTTCCAAACTGTTTTTTCTAACCTCATACAAGGCCCGCACCAATCTGAACCAGAGAAAACTAACAAAATGTTTTTATTTTCTTTTTCTGCTTTCATTTTAGCCTCTTCAAAATTAGCGCTCCAATTTTGAGAATAGCCAAAACCTGCCGTCAATAAGAACCAAAAGGAAATTAGGTATTTCATAAATCTGATTTGTGCTTTTACAAAATTAACTTAAATAGTGTTGTTCAATTATACAATTGAATCGGTCTTAAGCCAAATTTAAGAATAAAATAGTATCTAAATTATCAAAAAAATAATCGTAAATCCGCTTTCAGTATATTAAGCAACATTCAAATTAATACTAAAGGTACTGCCCAGACCCAGTTCACTTTTAACGCTGATAGTTCCGTTTTGTGCTTCGATAAATTCTTTACTTATAGCTAATCCTAGTCCTGTTCCTGATTTATTGCTTCCGGGAATTTGAAAATATTTATCAAAAACTTTTGTTTTGTAACGATTGTCTATGCCTTTTCCTGTATCAATGACCTCAAAAGTAATCTGCTTATTTTCTTGTTTTAATCTGACAATGATTTTACTCTTTTCCGAAGAATAGGTAATGGCATTGGTTAAAAAGTTAATTAAAACCCAGCTTGTTTTTTCGGTATCCGCTTTTACTGCAGGTAAGTCAGCTTGCGCATCGATAATTATTTCAATTTGTTTCTGTTCTGCTTTTACCTTTGCAGCTTCGGTGGCATAATGAACTATTTCATAAGGGTTGCTTTTTTCAATATTCAGCTGAATATTCCCTGCTTCTACCTGCGATAGTTCAAGCAATTCACCAGTGATTTTTAACAACCGTTGACTATCCTCTTTAATACTCTCAATCAAATGCTTTTGCTCCTCATTGATTGTTCCTGTAGTTTTGTTTTCAAGCTATTGCAGGCTCATTTTTATAGATGAAATTGGAGTTTTTAATTCGTGGGAAACAGTTGCGATAAAATTGGTTTTGGCGAAATCCAATTCTTTAAAAACGGTAATATTTCTTAAAATGATTACGTCACCTATCGCTATGGACTGCTCCTCTCCTGTTGGTAGGATGGTAATGTTTACAATCTTTTTTTCAAAATAGCTCTCTTTACCATCAGCAAAAATTTTCATCGGCTGTGCTTTTATACCTATAGCAAGCCAATCTCTTCAAATCATATACAAAATGGTTCGAAATTTGTCCAGTCGAGGTCACAAAATTAAATGAGGCTGTCTCTAAAGTGGGTCAGCCTCATTTTTATTACCTCTTTTATGATTAAGTATCAGAATTAATAAGCAACATAATCTTTAATTTCCAGACCGTATCCGATCATCCCGACACGTTTTGTTTGCTGTGAATTCGAGAGCAACCTGATTTTAGAAATGTCAATATCATGCAGTATTTGGGCACCGATACCAAAATCCTTATTGTCCATCTTCACTTGAGGTGCTTTAAACTCCCCTTTCGCCTGCAAAACCTTCAATTCAGATATACGGTTCAACAAATCTACTGATGCCACTTCCTGATTGATGAATAAAACTGCTCCTTTGCCTTCCTGATTAATCACATGAAACATGTCATCCAGTTTTTTATTGGCATCATTGGTCAGTGTTCCCAATATGTCATTATTAACAGAAGTGGAATTGATTCGGGTTAAAATTGGTTCACCGATATTCCAGGTTCCTTTGGTCAAAGCAATATGTATCTGCTTGTTTGTTGTTTGCTGATAAGCTCTAAGCCTGAAAGTACCGAAACGGGTTTCGATATCAAAATCTTCTTTCTTTACGATTAAACTGTCGTGCTGCATTCTGTAGGCAACCAATGCTTCGATAGAAACCAGTTTCAAATCAAACTTCTTGGCTACTTTTACCAATTGCGGCAATCGCGCCATAGAACCGTCTTCATTCATGATTTCCACAATTACCCCTGCCGGTTTAAATCCTGCCAAACGTGCAAAATCAATAGCAGCTTCGGTATGTCCCGTTCTTCTTAAAACCCCCCCTTGTTTGGCAATTAACGGAAATATATGTCCGGGACGTGCCAAATCATGTGGTTTGGTATCCGAATTCACAAATGAAAGCACTGTTTTTGCTCTGTCAGAAGCCGATATTCCTGTAGTTACCCCATTACCCCTTAAATCCACCGATACAGTAAAAGCAGTCTCCATAGGATCGGTATTGTTGCTTACCATTACATGAAGTCCCAGCTCTTTGCATCGGCTTTCTGTCAATGGAGCACATATTAAACCACGGCCGTGAGTGGCCATAAAATTGATCATTTCAGGAGTTACTTTTTCGGCGGCAGCCAAAAAATCACCTTCATTTTCACGGTCTTCATCATCAACAACAATAATTACTTTTCCTTTACGGATATCTTCAATCGCTTCTTCTATTGTGTTGAGTTGTATTTTTGTGGTAAACATCTTATTCTTTATTTTGAGATGGAATTATTTTTTGAAAAAATTTTTGAAATACTTTTTGCACGGGTGCCAATATCACATCCATGTTAATTAAACCGATATCATTGGTAGCACGGTAAGTCAGTAAAACAGCCAGAGGGGTAAGAATTATCGATGACATCCATGCCCCGAAAAAAGGAGCCATACCATCTTCCTGCGAAATCCTTTTCCCAAAAGTATTAATAAAATGGAAAGATATGAAAATCAAAACTGCAAATACGATAGGCAGACCCAGACCTCCTTTTCGGATAATCGCTCCCAACGGAGCTCCTATAAAAAACATCAGGAAGCAGGCATAAACAATAACAAATTTATCATAAAGAGCCAAAGTATGACTGTTTATGCTTTTCTTTTTATTATCAAGTTCGCTTCTGGTAGCATCAATAGTATATACTGAACTTTGTGCATTACTGCTGGCTGCTTTTAAAATTTCAAGTTTTTGTTTGTTATTGTAGATTGACATTAAATTTTTAAGCAAAGGCTTCTTCTTAGCCGTTTGAGGAGCATTATTATTAGTCAGAGTACTAATTCTTGAACCGCTGTTTTCAGAGAATGAAACAATTTCAGAATTCCTATTTTTATTCAACGAATCCAGCGTATATCGTAAATCATTCACCGTAAGCATAGTACTGGTATTAGACACACTTTCATCTTTGGTATCCACTTTATTCAATTGGGACAAATCAATATTGATTCGGTATTTCTTAAAAGAACTTTTGGCAAAAGGCAGTTTATCGCGGTCTTCATATTGTTTAGGTACAATATCCTGGTAATAATTGCCGTCATTCAAAACCAATTGCAGGATACTAGATTTATCACTGCTGATTAATTCGCCGTCGGTGGCACGAATCACCGTTTTGCTTCCGTCACCATTTTGATTTTTTTGATGAATAGTAATTCCGGTAAGATGATTGCCGTTTTCTCCCGATTTTTTATTCACTTTGATGTTGTACATCCCAACATCACTAAACTGGCCTTCGGTAATAGCAAGCGCAGGTTTTGCCTGTGCAATGTTTTTTCTGAAATTGACAAATTTAAATTCGGCATAAGGAATCACATTATTCGCAAATAAAAAAGCTACAACACTCAATATCGCAATAGCAATTGTCAGACTTCGCATTGTTCGCTGCAGTGAAATGCCCGAAGATTTCATAGCGGCAAATTCATAATGCTCAGAAAGATTACCAAAAGACATTATCGAAGCCAGCAAAATAGAAAGCGGTAAAACCAAAGGCACAATTCGGGGCATTGAGAAAGCCAGAAACTTGATAACCATTACAAAATCCAAATCCTTACCGGCCAGTTCGGCAATAAACAGCCAGACTGTCTGCAGTATGAACACAAAAAAAAGGATGACAAATACCGTAGCAAATGTCCCCAGAAAAGTTTTTAATAAATATCTGTCTAGAATTTTCACCTAAATAATTAGTCTAATTTATTGATGTAATAGTTGGGATATTTGCCCGCAACAAAGGTAAACTGATTTTTCGGCAATGGCTGATTTGTTTTAAAAGAATTAACCGTCAGGGTTGTTTTAGTACCTTTTTTGGCAATTTCAATTACATTGTAGATATTGTTGGTTTTGGAGTCAATACCCACCAAAATCTCTTTTCTCTGATCTTTGGCATTTGTAGGAGTCAGCTTTATGTATTGTATTTTTTTTCCTCCCACGTTTTGAACAATATCCATTGAGAATTTATAGCCAGTATTAAAAAAAGTCAGCATTTTTGACGGAGTAATAGCCGCTTCGTCTTTCTCATCCACTTTCGAAATAGTGATTTCCTCATCTTCAGGATTAATTGTGTAATTCTTTTTACCGTCAAAAATCTTGGTAATCCCCATGAAATTCAACACATATTGATTTCCTTTCATCACCACAGTTCCCTTACTGTCCTGATTGATATTCTCTTTAGCGTTATTCAAAGAATACTTAAAATCGATTGAAATATTATCATAGCTTTTTACTTTGGCAGTTACTTTATCCAATAACTCTTTAGCTTTTTTATCTTGTGCCTGTGTTGAAAACCCAATAAAAAGTGCAATCAAAAGACCAGTTATTGCTCTCATCCCAATTCTGTTTTGTAATTTCATTTGTTTTATTGTATGCTTAGTATTTAATAATATTTTTTTGGGCGTGTCCCTCCGGGTCGGGTTTTCCGTTCCCGCTTTTTTTTAATCCCTAAAAAACAGGATTAAAAAAAGAGCTCCACTTCAATCCCTCACGCAAATCAGTGCATTGATTAAATTTGGTGCAAAAGTAAAGCGTTATAAGTTATAAGTATCTAATAAAAAGCTAAAATTCGATTTCAATTGCAATATCAAAAATCAATTTTAAAATTCTTTAATTCAATTATCCAATTATCCAATTGCCAAATTATCCAAATTACCTAGCTTTCGTTTTCAAAAAACCTATCAAGTCCTGTCATATCCTGGATATTGACACTTCGGGCTTTACTTCCTTCAAATGGACCGACAATTCCTGCTGCTTCAAGCTGGTCAATCAATCGGCCTGCCCTATTGTAACCCAGTTTCAGCTTTCGTTGCAGTAACGAAGCAGATCCTTGTTGGGCATTTACGATAACTTCAGCCGCTTCTCTAAACAGACTGTCTCTTTCAGAAATATCCATCTCCAGACTGACTCCACCGTCTTCCCCTATGAATTCCGGAAGCAGATAAGCCGTAGCATAAGCCTTTTGAGCCCCGATAAACTCTGTTATTTTCTCAACTTCAGGAGTATCAATAAAAGCACACTGCACACGGACCACATCATTTCCATTAGTGTACAACAAATCACCGCGTCCTATTAATTGATCGGCACCCTGAGTGTCCAAAATAGTTCTGGAATCAATTTTAGAAGTTACTCTAAAAGCAATCCTGGCAGGAAAATTCGCTTTAATCAAACCTGTAATTACGTTCACAGATGGTCTTTGAGTCGCAATAATCAAGTGAATACCAATGGCACGGGCTAATTGAGCCAAACGCGCAATAGGCACTTCTACCTCTTTTCCTGCAGTCATAATCAAATCGGCAAACTCATCGACAACCAAAACGATATAAGGTAAAAAGCGGTGCCCGTTCTCCGGATTCAGTTTTCTGTTCTTGAATTTTTCGTTGTATTCCTTGATGTTTCTTACCATCGCATCTTTCAACAGCGAATAGCGGTTGTCCATTTCCACACAAAGCGAATTCAATGTGGTAACAACTTTGGCATTATCGGTAATAATGGCATCTTCGGTATCAGGCAGTTTGGCCAGATAATGTCTTTCTATTTTGTTGAACAGCGTAAGTTCCACTTTTTTCGGGTCAACCAATACAAATTTCACCTCTGCCGGGTGTTTTTTGTATAAAAGAGAAGTCAAAACAGCATTCAATCCAACTGATTTACCCTGACCCGTAGCACCCGCCATTAATAAGTGGGGCATTTTGGCCAAATCAACCACAAAAGTTTCATTCGAAATGGTTTTCCCAAGAGCAATAGGCAGTTCCATTTCAGCTTCCTGAAATTTGGCTGAACCAATAGCGCTTTTCATCGAAACCATCGTTGGATTCTTATTTGGAACCTCGATACCGATAGTTCCTTTTCCTGGAATAGGTGCAATGATACGAATCCCTAATGCCGAAAGTGACAAAGCAATATCATCCTCCAGACTCTTAATCTTCGAAATACGGATTCCCGCCTCTGGAACAATTTCATACAAAGTTACAGATGGCCCGACAGTAGCTTTAATCTGGGCGATTTCTATTTTGTAATTGCGGAGCGTATCTACAATTTTGTTTTTATTTTCTTCAAGTTCCTCTTGATTGATAGTAATACCTCCCGTAGAGTATTCCTTCAGTAAATCTATCGTTGGGTATTTGTAATTGGATAAATCCAAAGTAGGATCAAATAAACCAAAATCCGAAACCAGACGTGAGGCCAGATTATCTTCAATTATATCTTCTTCAACCGCTTTTTCAATCACAAAAGCTTCTTCTTTGACAGGTTCTGCTACAGGCAAAATATCCATCGGAAGCGGTTTGAGAGTAGGTTCCAAATTGATTTCTGAGGCACTTGAAATTGTCGGCTTCAATGCTTCTTTATTGATTTCAAACTGAGATCCGGTAGTTTTCAAATGAATATCATCCAATAATTCATCATCTTCTTCCACTGCTTCTTCCTCAGGTTCTGCAACAGCAAATTCCTCAAGATTATAGGCACTTTCATTAGAGGCTAATACTGGCCCTGAAGCCATATCCTCTTTGATTTCTTTTTTGGTATTTTCAAAAAAAGACTGCACTCTTTCAGGCGAAACCTGCAATTTGAAAATCAAATAGATTATCAAACCGAAAATCAAAGACAAAAGTGTTCCTGTTTTACCGATATAATCCTGTGCAAATAAATTCAATTCATATCCGACAGTTCCACCCAGCTCTGGCAAGGAAGTGGCAAAAAAACCAAACAGAACCGATAAAATGATAACAGCAAATAAATCCCAAAACCAAACTCCTTTTAGCTTTTTCACCGAAAGATCCAAAACTAAATACATTCCGGTCAGGAAAAATAAACGTACAAATAAAAAGGAAGCAATACCAAAACCCCTATACACGAATAAATCGGCAAGATAGGCTCCAAATTTACCAAGCCAGTTTTGAACTTCTTCTTTACGGTCAGTCAATTCGGAAACAGCACTTTGGTCAATCTGTCCATAAATAAAAAAGGAAACAAATGCGACCAATAAAGCTATTGAAAATAATACCAGAAGAGATCCCAAAACAATTTTATGCTGTTTGGTGAATTCCCATGCTTTTATGCCTTTAGATTCCGATTCACTTTTTTTATCTAAAGATTCTTTTTTTGTAGATTTTGCCATTCTTGAATTTAATTGAACCTATAAAAATTTTGGGATATAAATAATCAGACCAATTGCAATTGCTGTTAATGCAGCGAAAAATACCGCTCCGGCAGCAATATCTTTTATAAAACCTATTCTTTCATGGTAGTTTGGGTGAATAAAATCAGCTATTTTTTCAACAGCAGTATTCAATCCCTCAATACTCATAATTAAACCTATGGCCATGGTTTGAAAAAGCCATTCGGTAGTTGTGATGTGAAAATAAAAACCGGCAATAGTCATTAAGATTCCAATTGAAAATTGAACCATAATACTGTGCTCGGTGGTAATTAATTTTACGGCGCCCAGAAAAGCGAATTTCACGCTTTTCAATCGGCCCGTAAGTAATGTATTGTCTTTTTGAAATTCCATTATAGACTGTTAAAGTGCTGCCAAAGCCGCTTCGTAATTTGGTTCGTTTGCTATTTCTCCTACTTGTTCTGTGTGAGTTACCACACCGTTTTCATCAACAACGATAATCACTCTTGAGTGCAATCCGGCCAAAGGACCGTCAACAATATTCAAACCATTGCTTTTTCCAAAAGCTCCTTCTTGAAAATCAGAAAGATTCACAACATTTTCAAGACCTTCAGCACCGCAAAAACGTTTTTGGGCAAAAGGCAAATCTCTTGAAATACACAAAACAGTCGTGTTCGCCAGGTTACTTGCACTTTCGTTGAATTTTCTAACTGATGTTGCACAAGTTCCAGTATCAATACTTGGAAAAATATTTAATACTAATTTTTTACCCGCAAAAGTACTTAAATCAGCAACAGATAAATCGTTTTGAACTAATTTAAAATCAGCCAGTTTTGAACCAACTTTTGGTAATTCACCTGAAGTGTGTATTGGATTTCCTCCTAATGTTATAGTCGCCATAATGTTTGTTTTTTTTAATGAGGTTCAAAAGTAAGGATTAATATTTGAATCTAAAAGAATTTGTTTTTTGAGTTACGGCTGAAAAATTGCGGTAAACACGAATGAAAAAAGAGCAAACATTCTCTCCTAAAATACAATATTTATCCAAATTTAGGTTGTGGCAAAGGCACAAATTCTGTCTCATTAGGAACTTTCGGAAAGTTTTGATCCATCCAGTTCTGTTTGGCTTTTTCGATTACCGCTTTATCTGTATGCACAAAATTCCAATAGATAAAATGCTCTTCCAGGAAAGGTTCTCCTCCAAAAATATAAATCGTGGAGTTTTCACTCATTTCAAACTGGCAAAGGCTACTTTCCTTAGCAACTAAAATTTGCTTTGAAGTATAAGTATTTCCATCATTTTTCACTTCCCCTTCCAAAATGTACATCGCACTTTCGCCAAAAAGGTATTTACCTATATTCAAAGTTGCTACATTGGTACTTTTAATTTCAATTAAGTATAACGGACTATAAACAGGAACAGACGATTCCTTACCGAAAGCTTTACCGGCAATAAGTTTTACCGAAACATTATCCTGTTGCCATTCGGGTATGTCTTTGGCTTCGATATGGAAAAAAGAAGGTTCTATGTTTTCCATTGTTTTTGGCAGAGCAACCCAAATCTGTAAACCATGCAGACTTTTATCGGTAGTTCTCAAACGTTGGGGAGTTCGCTCTGAATGCACCACTCCTTTCCCAGCAGTCATCCAATTGACGGCTCCGGGTGTAATTTCCATTTCGGTTCCAAGACTGTCCCGATGTAATATTGCTCCTTCGAACAAATACGTCAGAGTCGATAACCCAATATGCGGATGTGGTGCTACATCAAGGTTTTGGTAATCTTTTAATTTTGTCGGCCCCATGTGATCCAAAAACACAAAAGGCCCAACGGCTCTTTTTTCACGAAAAGGAAGTAGTCTTCCCACCAAAAAATTTCCGATATCGGCGGCTCTTTCTTCTATAATTAATCCAATGTTTGACATAGTTGTATTATTTGCTGGTTTAAAATCTTATCAAAAGACAAACCTAAATTAAACAAAAAAAACCGCAAAAAGACTAACTTTTTACGGTTCATTACAGGCAATTATACTTTTAATTATTTAGCAAATTGAAGCTCAGAAGACAATTTAATTTCTTCTCCTACCAAAACTCCTCCAGTTTCAAGAGCGGCATTCCAAGTCAAACCAAAATCTTTACGGTTGATTTTACCATCAACTGAAAGTCCGATTTTTGTATTTCCCCAAGGATCTTTCATTAATCCGCTATATTCAGCATTTAGGGTTACAGGTGCAGTTACATCTTTAATGGTTAAATCTCCGTTGATTTGAAAAGTCCCTTCGTTGATTTTTTTTACTGATGTACTCACAAATGACAATGTTGAGAATTTTTCAACATCAAAGAAATCGGCACTTCTTAAGTGATTGTCACGATCTCCATTGTTTGTATCTACCGAATTTACATCGGCTGAGAAACTAATTTTTGATGATTCAAAATGATCTGCATCATTCTCGATAGTAGCAGTAAATGCGTTGAATTTACCTGATACATTTGTAAACATCATATGTTTTACTTTAAAACCGATTTCTGAGTGTGTAGGGTCAATTGCCCAAATTGTGTTTTCCATTTTAATTAAATTTCAATTTTATTATTTCTTATTTCTATGTTGTTTATAATCTATTACTAAAGAACGAAGCAAAGTTCCGATGATTGAAATTGCTGTGCATTGAACTAGTTCAAGAAAAACATCTTCTCTATTTTCAACTTTCACTATCAAAGAACAAGTCAAAGTTCCGATGATTGAAATTCCTGCGCATTGAACTAGTTCAAGAAAAACATCTTCTCTATTTTCAACTTTCACTATCAAAGAACAAGGCAAAGTTCCGATGATTGAAATTCCTGCGCATTGAACTAGTTCAAGAAATGATTTTAACCTGAACTCAATTATTGCTTTTAGGAGCAGAACATTTTTTATTCCTTCAAGTTTCCTCCCGCTTTTCGTTGCAATCTCTTGTACTGAACCCCAGTACAAGAGGATTTTCACTTCAATCGGGGCTAAAATTCAACATTCTGCTATTTAATTCTAAATCATCGTCAGTTCGAGTAAATTTGAAATGCGACAGCTTTTCAAATTGTATCGAGAACCGATTATCAGTAATCCAATATTAAAAGAAAGCCTTTTACACAACTAGAGTTCTCGATACAATTTTCAGAAAAAGCTATTCGCATTTTCTGAAAATGTACTCGAACTGACGTTTCAATAAATCCACAAAAAAACTCCCTACTAAACCGTAAAGTTCAATAGGGAGCTGATTTCAATTTATTCTGTAACTAATTATTGCTTTGCGATTTTTGTTCGAATCTTACTCAAAAATTCAGCTGAAATGCCCAAATAGGATGCGATATAATGTTGCGCCACTCTTTGTGGAATCGTTGGATATAACTTAATAAAATCAAGATATTTCTCAGTAGCCGTTTTGGAAATGGTATTAATCAATCGGTTTTGTGTCGTGGAAATATTTTTTTGAAGCATTAATCTAAAGAAACGTTCAAATTTTGGCACTTTGGCAAACAACACTTCTTTGTCTTGTGGCGAAAGAAACAGCAATTCACTGTCTTCAAGGGTTTCGATATACATTTTGCTTGGCTCCCTGTTATAGAAACTGGCAATATCGCTGACCCACCAATCTTCAATGCCAAACTGAAGTATCACTTCGAAACCATTTTTGTCGATATAGTAATTCCGGATACATCCTTTAAGTATATAAGCCTCAAAATCGCAAATCTCGCCTTCTTGAAGAAGATATGTCTTTTTGGGAACTGATTTATGTTTTAATAAAGAATGGAATATCTCTAACTCTTCCTCGGTTAAAGAAATATATCGGCTGATTGATTTATCTATCGCTTCGTTCATAGTTGACAATTTTTAGAGTAAATATAAGAAGCATGGATGACAATCTGAATTCAAAAAAGAAATTAACCTTTTTGGATTTGTCATTTTTTTTTTAGCCACAGATTAACACGGATTAAACGGATTTTAATTTTTTAAAAATCTGTGTAAATCTGTTTTATCCGTAAAATCCGTGGCTAATTTTACCCTTGGCATTTGTCTTGCGGACAGTCCAATTTTTCTCTACTCCAAAATCATGTAAGCCTTTCACAAAAAGCTGTAACTAATTTGAAAATTAACGGCGGAACTTTGTAGTGTAACTTAAAATACAGATAAAATGGCAACTTTAAATAACACCTTTTATATTCCGTTGGAAGATGTCGAGAGCGAACATTGTGCCCTTATTGTCGATAACGGTCTGAGCAAAATAAAATCCATCGATTCCCACAAAGTGGAACTCAACAATAGCCGTGCCGTGATCACAACTTCTAAACCCGAAGCTTTACCGGAAGCTGTGAGTGCGATTCGTGACTTGGGTTACGGTGTTACCACGGTCAAAAAAACGCTGCCCGTTCTGGATATGAGCTGTGCATCGTGCGCCATTGGAGTGGAAACCGCGATACAAATCCAACCCGGAATCGTAAACGCGTCGGTGAATTTTGCAACTGCAACTGTAGCTCTGGAATATCTGCCTAATATGATTACTCCTGCCGAAATTAAGAAAGTGGTCCAAATGGCGGGTTATGATTTACTCATTGATGAAGACAGCAAACAGACGGAAACCCTGGAAGAAATCCACGAGAAAAAATTTCGCCAACTCAAATTGAAAACGCTTTGGGCCGGAATACTTACAATCCCTGTAGTCGTTATCGGAATGTTTTTTATGGATATTCCGTATGCCAACGAAATCATGTGGGTTTTATCAACTCCTGTAATTGTTTGGTTTGGCAAAAATTTCTTTATCAATGCGTGGAAACAGGCCAAACATCGTTCCGCCAACATGGATACACTGGTAGCTTTAGGAACGGGAGTGGCGTATATTTTTAGCTTATTCAACACTTTATTTCCGCATTTTTGGCACGAAAGAGGACTGCATTCGCATGTGTATTTTGAAGCCGCCTCGGTAATTATAACTTTCATTTTATTGGGAAGATTATTGGAAGAAAAAGCCAAAGGAAACACCTCATCAGCCATCAAAAAACTGATGGGATTACAACCCAAAACCGTTACCATCATTACCGGAAATGAACAACAAAACACAATTTCAATTGACAAGGTAAAACACGGAGACATAATCCTTGTAAAACCTGGAGAGCAAATTGCGGTGGATGGAGTTGTGACCAAAGGGAATTCGTATGTGGATGAAAGCATGTTGAGCGGTGAACCTGTCCCTGTACAGAAAAAAGAAAACGAAAAAGTATATGCCGGAACAATTAACCAAAAAGGAAGTTTTCAATTCTGTGGCGAAAAAATTGGTTCCGAAACCATGTTGGCCAACATTATCAAAATGGTCCAGGAAGCACAGGGAAGCAAAGCGCCTGTCCAAAAATTGGTTGACAAAATTGCTGGGGTTTTTGTTCCAATTGTAATTCTGATTGCGGTTATTGCTTTTGCTTCATGGATTCTTTTAGGAGGCGAAAACGGATTTTCGCAAGGCTTGATTGCCTTCGCTACAGTTTTGGTAATAGCCTGTCCTTGTGCGTTGGGCTTAGCCACCCCTACCGCTATTATGGTCGGAATTGGTAAAGGTGCCGAAAAAGGGATATTGATTAAAGATGCCGTAAGTTTGGAACTGTCCAAAAAAGTGAATGCCGTGGTTCTCGACAAAACAGGAACAATCACCGAAGGTAAACCTGTTGTTACCGATTCGCAATGGATTAAAGAAAGTGATGTCCTAAAACAAATTTTGGTCAGCATCGAAAAACAGTCCGAACATCCTTTGGCGGAAGCCGTAATCAAACATTACAATGACAATACCAATGGCAATCACAATCACAATCACAATAATAATATCAATATAGAGCTGGAGCATTTTGAAAGCATCACCGGAAAAGGGATTTCAGCAACTGTGTCTGGGAAAAATTATTTAGTTGGAAATAAAAAACTGTTGTTCGAAAAGAACATAACACTTTCTTCAGCACTTTTTGAAAAAGCAAATCTGTGGAGCGCCG
>Ga0208398_100051_pt1 | contig 144782 bp, 130 predicted proteins | sample LakWasMe79_HOW10_2_FD_183905 | JGI IMG/M metagenome (GOLD analysis project Ga0208398, IMG submission 183905) | Freshwater sediment methanotrophic microbial communities from Lake Washington under simulated oxygen tension - Sediment Metagenome... | ecosystem: Environmental > Aquatic > Freshwater...
CCTCCAGTATTCGCCGCTCGGCAATCGCGAGAATGGCCATTGGCACCGGTGCACAGTTGAACAGCGCGCGAAAACGGTCAAGCCCAGCTTCGACTTGAAGTTGGGCGGCGAGTCGTTCCCTGTTTCGTTCAATGCCGTCCAGGGCAAGGGACAAGTCCTCCCCGAGTTCGTCGAGCGACTGCAGAAGTTCGTCGTCGAAATAGTCCCGCTGATCTGCGCACAGCATCAACGCCGCCACCACGCTGCCGGCGCGCCTCAACGGAATCCACGCGATCGCACGAACGCCTTGCGCGACCGCTTCCTCCCGCCACCGCCCGGCCCGCGGGTCCAACACATAGTCATTGCTGACGAGCCGGACACCGTCAAACAGCACCTGAGCGGTGTAGGACCCGCGCAGCTCCGGAATATTCATGTCCAGCGTTGGCGGCACGTTCTCCAGCAACTTGACGGCGGGGCCGGCGCTGGCCACACGGTGAACCAACATGCCGTCCAGGACATAGACGCAGGCCAGCACGGACTTTCCGGTATCAACGCAGATGTCGCAGGCCTCTCGCCACAGCTCTCCCTCGGACTGCGCGCGCAGGATCATGCGATCGGCATGCGAAAGCGTGCGTAAAAAGCTGTTCAACCTTGCGGCCCTGATCAGCTCCCGCCGCTGCGCAGAACACTGACGCGCCAATAGCACCACCAGGAGCACGACAACCCCGAGTACAAGCAAGGCCACTGAACTTTCTAGGTCCATCATCTACGGCTTAGTCCTAAGAGTGACGAACGCCACCAGAGGCGCACCGCACCAAGCAGGCTACCACGCACCGTGAAGCGTCCGCTACGCGGCATTCGACGATCCGCCGGGCTGATGGGCTCGTGAATCGTCCCGGGGCGATTCGGACGGTGCACAACAGCAGGATCTGCTGTAACCGACTCGCTCATACGCAGCCTGCTTGGTGCAAGACCCAAATTGCTGCACCTGTGAGAGGGGCGTGCGGCCTAAACTTTTCAATATCAAAGGGCCCGACACACAAGCCCACGTCGCCGCAGCACATCAAAGAAATCATTGCGCAAAGCGAAGGAGCAAGAATGACCGTGGCCCTCGTGCTGCACCGTGCCGACGGTGCGCCCCTTGCCACCTCTTTCCGCAGAGCGGGGTTCGGCAAGGCCGATCCTCTTGCGCGGAATCGCGAAATCGCGTGGGAAGGTCCTGGCTCGATGGCCGCGGGGCGAGCCGGCTTTGTTGGCGAACTTGAGGTCGAGAGCTTTCCTCACATCGAAACCATCGTTGTCGTCGAGGGCGAGCTGACACTGGCCGCCGACGGAGCGGCCCCGCTGGTGCTCGGTCCGCATGCAGGCGCGGTCATAGGATGTGGTACCGCGCTTCGCATCCAGGCCGCATTGCACACGCAATTCGTATTCTGCGCGGCAGCCTGCGAGAAGCCGACGAGGCGCGGCCTCGTTGCCCTGTGCACCAACGCCGACTTCAAGCCGTCCAAACCGCCGCCGACGGAGACGCTGCTCGGACCCACCCCGCAATGCCGCAGCGCCAACGTCTTCAACGAGGACGGCGCGCAGTACCTCGCAGGCACCTGGGATTCGACACCGTACCACCGTGTCATTCGTGCGCATCGCCTCAACGAATTCATGCAACTTGTGGCCGGCAGCGTACGGTTCGCAGCCCCTGACGGAAGTGTCCTGTCGGTGGGCGCCGGCGATGCGCTGTTCGTGCCCCTGGGCGCACCGATCGGATGGGAAAGCAGCGATGGCGTCGCGAAGCTCTACGTTTGCCAGAGCGTCACGGCCTGAACCTAGGAGCACGACTAATCATGTCCTCTCCCCTGCACCGCATCCAAACTTCGCCTACGCCACCAGCATCGGCCGACGTCGTGGTGATCGGCGGCAGCATCATCGGTGTCTTTACCACCTACTACCTGGCCCAGCGCGGTGTTTCGGTCGCACTGGTCGAGAAGGGACGGATCGGCGCCGAGCAGTCGAGCCGCAACTGGGGCTGGTGCCGCCAGCAGAACCGGGACGCTCGTGAGCTGCCACTGTCGAGTTGGGTGGGCTACGCCTGATGTGAACAGCAGCAATCATTGTCAGGAGGCTTCGCGCTGGCCAGACCGCGGCTCTGTTGTACATCGGGCGCGACTGGTGCGCAGCTTCTGAACGCGCCAACACGGAGTGAGCCGGCAAGCGCGAAGCAAGGTCTTGTTGCGAAGCAGCACCAGCGCCCTGGCACACCCGAGCCGCCAGGCGAAGGCGTACCCCGTCGCCCACGTACCCGAAGCATCACGCTAGACAGCAATGAACACCGACTTGGTCTCGAGATAGGCGTCCAGCGAGGCTTTACCCATATCGCGGCCTATGCCCGACTGCTTGTAGCCGCCGAAGGGCATGGATGGATCCAGCGCACTATGGCAATTCACCCAGACCGTGCCGGCCTTGATCTTCGGGATCAGGCGGTGCACCTTGGACAGGTTGTTCGACCAGATGCTGGCGCCGAGGCCATAGGGCGAGTCGTTGGCCCAGGCCGCCACCTGATCGATGTCGTCATAGGGCATGGCCACCAGTACCGGACCGAATATCTCTTCCTGGACCACGCGATGCTTGTGATCCACATCGGCCAGCACCGTGGGTCGCACGAAAAAGCCCCTGTCGCCCATGCGGCCGCCGCCGGCCACTACGCTGGCGCCCTGCGAGCGGCCGACATCGATGTAGTTGCATACCCGCTCCATCTGCTCACGCGAAACCAGCGGCCCCATCTGCGCCGCAGGGTCAAGACCGTGCCCCATCGGCATTGCTGTGGCGATCTGCGCGATGTCGGCCACCACGCGGTCGAACATCTTCTTCTGCACGAACAGGCGCGAGCCGGCACAGCAGACCTGGCCATGATTGAAGAAGATCGCATTCGCTGCACCCGCGGCGGCCACGGCCGGGTCGCAGTCGTCGAGCACGATCACCGGCGACTTCCCGCCCAGCTCCAGGGTGAAGCGGGTCATATTGTCGATGGACGCGTGGCCGATCAGCTTGCCCACCTCGGTGGAGCCGGTGAAGCTGATCTTGTTGACCAACGGATGCGCGACCAGCGGAGCGCCTGTGCCCGGACCATCGCCGGTGATGACGTTGACCACACCGGGAGGGAAGCCCGCCTCGGCGATCAGGTCGGCCAGGTACAGCGCCGTCAGCGGCGTCTGCTCGGCGGGCTTTAGCACCACGGTGCAGCCGGCGGCCAGTGCCGGGCCCAGTTTCCAGGCGGCCACCAGCAGCGGGAAATTCCAGGGCACGATGGCGGCCACCACGCCCACCGCCTCGCGCCGCGTGTAGGTCACGAACTCGGCCTGCAGCGCATACGGGATCGAGTGCTCGGAGGTAGCGCCTTCGATCTTGGTCGCCCACCCTGCCATGTAGCGGAAGAAGTCCACCACCAGGGCCATATCAACGGCCTGTGCGATGCCGGCCGACTTGCCGTTGTCTATCGATTCGATCTCGGCCAGTGTCTGCGCGTGGGTCTCGACCAGATCGGCCAGCTTCAGCAGCAGGCGCTGACGCTGCACCGGGCGCATCTTGCCCCAGGGGCCATCGTCGAAAGCGGCACGGGCGGCGCGCACCGCGCGGTCCACATCCTCAGGCCCGGCGCTGGCGATCTCGCCGATCACCTCCTCGCTGGCCGGGTTGACGGTGACGAAGGTCTTGCCGCTGGCTGCGGCGACCCACTCGCCGTTGATGAACAGACGGTGCGCGTGGCGGCCCAGAAAGGCAGCGGCCGGAGCGGACAGCAGGTGCTTGATGTCGGACAGGTTCATGGGGTGATCCTCTTGCGTTGAGTGGGGAAGCGGACTCAAGGCTAAGGATTGGCCCCGAGGCACGGGGCATTGGGAGTTTCCCAGGGGTGAATCTGTTCTGTCGTGGAACAGCGCGGGCGCCCTAAAGCACCCCAGCCCGCATCTGCCGGTACACCCGCCCCCTGGACACGCCCAGGCGCCGAGCCGCCGCGCTGATATTGCCGCCGCACTCCTGCACGGTCTTGGCAATCAGCTCCCGACTGGCATCGACCAGGCTGGCCGCGCCAGCCGCTTGGGCTACCGGGGGAGCAGTTGGTGGTGCCGCAGCGGGCGGCTGCGCGGCGACGAGCACGCCTCTGAGCCCATCGCGCGCCTGCATTTGCACCCGCATCCACACATTCAGCCCGTTGGGCAGACGCAGCAGCGCCAGCTCGCCGTGCCGGCTGTGGTCCAGCAACGCTGCCATGGTCAGGCCCAGCAGGGCTTCCGCTGAGCCGGTCTCGAACAGGGTGGGCGGCGCCCCCACCAGTCGCGCGGCCATGCCATTCATCCAGGCCACACGCCCGTCCGGGGCGATACCGATCAGCCCCGCCAGCGGCGTGCCCAACACGTCCGGGCTGGCCTGAAACTCGACCACTAGGTGCTCGACGGACTGCGCGCGCAGCAGGCGATTCTCTATTGCCGAGGCGTACATGCCAACCAGCGGCTGGGCGTCGAATCCGAAGCCACGGTCCTCTATCGAGAGGTCGAGCACACCGGCAAGGCGCCCCTGCGTGTCGCGTATCGGTGCGGCGGCGCAGTGGATGGCGGCCACCTGGTCGAAGAAGTGCTCAGGGCCGCTGACGCTGCAGGCCTGGCCGGTGCGCAGCACAACGCCGGGTGCATTGGTGCCCAGCAGCGACTCCGAGACGTTGACGCCCAGCCGGGCGAGATGAGGCAGCACGGCGGCCGATGCACAGCTGGTGGGCGCCTGGCTCAACCTCACGATCATGCCGTCGGCATCGGCCAGCAACAGGCGGCAGCCGGTGCCGCCCAGTGCCAGTTCCAGGCGCTGGAACGATTCGGCAGCGGCCTCGCACAGTTGGCGGCTGCGGCGCAGGGCACTGTCCAGCCGCAGAGCGCTGATGGGTTCGAAAGCAACCCGCTCGCTCCCCTCGCGACCGGCCCTCACGCAGCGCTGCCAGGACTGGATCAGGACCTCGCTGACCAGGCCGGTGGGGGCCTCGCCGCGCTCGAAGAAGCGCTGCCGGGCCCAGGCCAGCCGCTGCTCGGGCGTGGCGAAAAAGGGTTGGGCCGGCAGGGACATGAAAGCGCTACGCGTTCTCGACCAGGCTCAGGCCCAGCTCCTGCATCATTGCGTCGCGCATCACGAACTTCTGCACCTTGCCGGTCACCGTCACCGGCAGCTCGTCGACGAAGCGGATGTAGCGCGGCTGCTTGTAGTGGGCAATCTGGTCGCGGCAGAACTCGCGCACCTCGTCTTCGGTGCATGCGGTGCCCGGGCGGGTGATGATCCAGGCGCACAACTCCTCGCCATAGCGCTCGTCGGGCACGCCGAACACCTGCACGGCGGCGATCTTCGGGTAACGGAACAGGAACTCTTCGATCTCGCGCGGATAGATGTTCTCCCCGCCGCGGATGACCATGTCCTTCAGCCTGCCGACGATATTGCAGTAGCCCTCGGCATCGAGCGTGGCCAGGTCGCCCGTATGCATCCAGCCATCGCGCACGGCGTCCTGCGTTCGTTCCTCGTCGCCCCAATATCCCTGCATCACCGAGTAGCCGCGCGTGCACAGCTCGCCGGTCGCGCCGACGGGCACGATGCGGCCCTCGAAGTCGATGATCTTGACCTCCAGGTGGGGCAGCACGCGGCCCACCGTGGTGACCCGCTTGTCCAGTGGATCATCGACGGCGCTCTGGAACGACACCGGGCTGGTCTCGGTCATGCCGTAGGCGATGGTCACTTGCTGCATGTGCATGTCGGTCTGCACCTTGCGCATGACCTCGATCGGGCACGGTGCACCGGCCATGATGCCGGTGCGCAGTGAGCGCAAATCGAAGCTGGCGAAGTCCGGATGGTTCAGCTCGGCAATGAACATCGTCGGCACGCCATGCAGCGCGGTGCAGCGTTCGGCGTGCACCGCGGCCAAGGTGGCCTGTGGGTCGAATCCTTCGCCCGGGAACACCATCTTGGCGCCGCGGCTCACGCAGGCCAGCACCGACAGCACCATGCCGAAGCAGTGGTACAGCGGCACCGGGATACACAGGCTGTCGCGCTCGTCCAGGCTCATGCAGGCGGCCACCGCCCGCGCGTTGTTGACGATGTTGTGATGCGTCAGGGTCGCACCCTTGGGTGCGCCGGTGGTGCCGCTGGTGAACTGGATGTTGATGGGCTCGCCGCTGCGCAGCGCACTGTCCGCCGGCAGCGCGGCAATGTGGTGTGCGCCCAGCTCGATCACCGTGGCCCAGTTGAGCATGGCCGCCGTCGGCTCCTCACCCAGGCGTACGACCAGGCGCAAATGGGGCAGCCGCGGCAGGCCGTGCTGCGAGCCAACGCCAAGGTTCTGCAACATTCCCAGGTAGTTGCTGCTCTTGAACGCCGCGGCGCTGACAAGCACGCTGACCCCGACCTTGTTCAGCGCGTACTCCAGCTCCGACAGGCGATAGGCCGGATTGATGCTGACCAAGATAGCGCCGATACGTGCCGTGGCGAACTGGGTGATCAGCCATTCGGACCGGTTCGGTGACCAGATGCCGACGCGGTCGCCCTTGCGCACGCCCAGCCGCCACAGGCCGGCGGCGGCGTGCTGCACCTGCTCCAGCAATTGCGCCCAGGTCCAGCGCAGGTCCTGCTCGACGAACACGGCCGCATCGCGCTCGGGCCAGCGCCGCGCGGCCTCGGCCAGCAGGCGATAGACGGTGTCATCGCTCAGTGCCGCGTCGGTGGCGCCGCGCACCAGCGACTGGCCATCCACGGGCAGACAAGGAAAGGACGACGAAGAAGACGAAGGGGGGGATTGGAACTGCATGAACGGGGGATCCTAGAGACAGCCGGGCATGGGGCCGTTGAGCTTGAGCGTGTCCGAGGGCAGCTCGTCGAACATCAGCCGGTAATGCCGCGTGAAATGGCTGGCGCTGCTGAAACCCAGCGTGGTGGCGACGGCCGTGATGGGCTGGTCGGCCGTGAGCTTCAGCGTGCGCCGGGCCTCGTTGAGCCGCAGGGCGCGCAAGTACGCCTGCGGGGTGGTGCGGAGGAATTCTTCAAAGCAGTACTGCAGGCTGCGCCGACTGGTGCAGGCGGCCGCGCAGATTTCGGGGATGCCGATGTCGTTGTGCAGATTCGCGCGCATGAAGTCGACCGCACGCTTGACCACGCGCATGCGGGTGTCGGCCCGGCGCGGCAGCACCGAGGCTGGATCAACGCCCTCGCCCGTCATCGCCAAAGCCACGGTTTCGCTCAATGCCTGCGACACCCAGTCGGCCGGGCCGACCGCCATCACCTCGCCTGGCGCTGCCGTGCCGCGGTGCCGGTGCTGATCGGCGGCCTGCAGGCTGATCGCCTGCAACCGGCCGCGTATCGCTTCCGCGGTGTCGGCCGGCAGGGCCAGGTTTCGCTCGCGCTCGGCATGCTCCAGCCAGCCCAGCTTGGCCTGCGGCAGACAGCGTTCAAGCAGGTCGCGGTGCACGCACAGGCCCACAAGATCGAGCTCGCCGGCGGTGACGACGTCATATTCGTCGCGGCTGGTCAGAATCATCAAGGACTCGCGCCCGAGCGGCCGACCGGCAAACACCGCGCCCTCGGTCACGGCAGTAGGCATTGCGATCGCAACGTGGTCGGGAGGTGGCGTGATCTGTTCGCGCAGCCTGCGGTTGGTGCGCTCGCGCAGCAGGATGCCCTCGTCGGTCTCCAGCTGCCAGGCATAGCCATCGAAGCGGCCGCAACCCAGCTGTTCATATGCCTGCCGCCAGCCGTTCAAGGCCTTGGCCTGATCGTCCACATCCTGCGACTGGTGTTCAAATACGCGCGACATCATGGTCTCCGTCAGGGTGACGATGCTTCTTGGAACTCGGTGGCCGGGCGCTGCCCCACCTCGGCGCGCTGGCGCTCCAGCTCACGCAGCTGCACACGCCGGATCTTGCCTGAGATGGTTTTGGGCAGCTCGCAGAACTCGATTCTGCGGATGCGCTTGAACGGCGCCAACCGGCTGCGCAGAAACGCATAGATGTCGGCGGCCGTGACAGCATCGGGAGCAATGCCGTCGCGCAGCACGATGAAGGCCTTGGGCACCGCCAGCCGCAGCGCATCCGGACTGGGCACGACAGCCGCCTCTGCCACCGCCGCATGCTCGATCAGCACGCTCTCGAGCTCGAAGGGGCTGATGCGGTAGTCAGACGACTTGAACACATCGTCGGCACGGCCGATGTAGGTGATGAAGCCGCTTGCATCGCGCCGGGCCACATCACCGGTGCGGTAGTGGCCACCTCGCATCACCTCGGCCGTGCGCTCGGCGTCGCCTTCATAGCCGGGCATCAGGCCCAGCGGGCGCGGATCGAGGCGGATAGCCAGTTCACCTTCATCGGCCGGACGGCCGTCGGCGTCGAGCAGATCGATCTGGTAGCCCGGCAGCGGCCGGCCCATGGCTCCGGCGACCAGCGGCTGACCCGGCGAATTGCCGACCTGGGCGGTCGTCTCGGTCTGGCCGAAGCCATCGCGTATCGTCAGCCCCCAGGCGGCCTGCACCTGGGCGATGACCTCGGGGTTCAGCGGCTCGCCGGCGCCGATCAGCTCGCGCAGCTTCAGCCGCGGCGCCCAGGCGGCCAAGTCTTCCTGTATCAGCATGCGCCAGACGGTGGGCGGGGCGCACAGCGACGTGACCGGGCAGCGTGCCATGGTATCCAGCAGGGCCTTGGCGCTGAAGCGCGCCTGGTTGAAGATGAACACGCAGGCCTGGGCATTCCAGGGCGCGAAGAAGCAGCTCCAGGCGTGCTTGGCCCAGCCGGGGGACGAGATGTTCAGATGCGTGTCACCGGGACGCAGACCCAGCCAGTACATCGTCGACAGGTGGCCGACCGGGTAGCTCTGCTGCGTGTGCAGCACCAGCTTGGGCTTGGCCGTCGTGCCGGAGGTGAAGTACAGCAGCAGCGGATCGGTGGCCTGGGTCTGGCCGTCGGGTATGAAGACCTCGGACTGCGCGTAGGCGGCGTCAAAGGCGTCCCAGCCGTCCAGGGCCGGGCCGGTGGCGATGCGGGTGCAGCTGTGAAGGACGCCAGCGGGCAGATCAGCAAACTTCGCTGCCTGCGACTGCTGCACGATCACATGGCGTACGCCGCCGCGCGCGAAGCGGTCCAACAGATCGTCCTGGCTCAGCAGGGTCGTGGCCGGCACGACAACGGCACCCAGTTTCATGCAGGCCAACATCGCCTCCCACAGCTCGCGCCGGTTGCCCATCATCAGCAGCACACGGTCGCCCCGGCACACGCCCAGGCTGCGCAGATGGTTGGCGACGGCATTGGAGCTGCGGCGCAGCGCGTCGAAGCTCAGTCGCAGTTCCTGCCCATCCTCTTCCACGATCCACAGCGCCGGCGCGCCATTGCCCAGGGCCATCGCGTCGAAATAGTCGATCGCCCAATTGAAGTGGCTCAGCTGAGGCCACTGGAAGCGGGCCACCGCGGTCTCGTAGTCTTCGCGCAGGGCCAGCAGCAGGTCACGGGCCTCGATGAATTGGCGGGCGGATGAAGTCATGAAGGAGAGATTCCGGGAGGTCATGGTGTCAGGCCGGCAAAGGCAAAGTCCGCAGCCCCGCCGTGCCGGCCACCAACAGCTCGCCTGAGGACAGCACCAGGGCGCCGGTCAGGGTAGTCCGGTCATCCAGACGTTTGAAGGTGAATTGATCGCCCGCCAGGTTGCCGCTGAGCAGGCTGCCGTCGACGCCGACGACCACCGGCCGCTGGTCGGCGCGCAGGGCAATCGCCGTCAGCGAGCCGGCCCCAGGGATGGCTTGGTGCTTCCAGCTGCGGCCATCATCGCTGCTGCGCACCAGATTGCCACGCATGCCGCAGGCCAGCATCACGCCGTCGGCCAGCGCCTGACCGCTCCACAACGAGCCCTTATACGGCGTGGCCACCAGCTGCCAGTGAGCGCCGCGGTCCTCGCTGCGCAGCACGGCGCCGTTCTCTGCCGCGATCAGCCAGGTCGAGCGGGCGGAAACGAAGATGCGGTTCAGGTGACGCTCGCCGGCCTCGCCGGGCAGCAGCTCGGCGCGCTCCCATTTCGCGCCGCCGTCCTGCGTGCGCAAGGCAAAGCCGAAGCCGCCGACGGCCAGGCCATGGCCGTCAGGCTCGACCCTCACCGCCAGCAAGGTGTCGGTGCCATCGATCCTGCCCTGCACGCGGGTCCAGGTGTCGCCAGCATCGCCGGAGCGCAGTATCGTCCCGCCGTGGCCGACCGCCCACAGGGTGCGTGCGTCGGTGGCGTGCACCGCCGTCAAGGTGGTGCGCGTTGGCACGGCCTTGGCCTGGCGCCAGGTCTTACCCTGGTCGTCGGACAGCAGCACATGGCCGCGCTCGCCGACGGCGACCAGGCGCTCACCGGCGCGTGTCAGGTCCAGGCAGGCGCTCCTGGCGGCCAGCGGGCGCTGCAGGGCCGGAGGCTCGGCTTGCGCCTGGCCGAGTGTGGGCAAGGCCGTGGCGCCCAGGGCAACAAGGCAGCGGCGGCGTGTGAGGTGCATGGTGGAATCTTTCATCTCAATGCACCATGAAGGGCCGGTGCACCGGGCCTCGGCGCGGAATCAGCAGGTCTATGCACACGGCCAGCGCAGGCAGCAGGGTGATGGCCATGACCATGTTCAACATGAACATGAAGGCCAGCAGCAGCCCCATATCCGCCTGGAACTTCAGTGGCGAGAACACCCAGGTCGCCACACCCACCGACAGCGTCAACGCGGTGAACACGGTGGCGATGCCCGTCTCGCGCAGCGCCTGCAGGAAGGCCGGCACGATGTCCGCTCCGTCGGCCAGATACAGCTGCAGCCGGTTGTAGATGTAGAAGGCGTAGTCAACGCCGATGCCCACGGCCAGCACCATCACCGGCAGTGTGGCGACGGTCAGACCGATGTCCAGCGCCTTCATGAACCAGTAGCCGATGAAGGTAGCCACCGTCAGCGGCAGGCAGCAGGCGACGACGGCCCGCCAGTCTCGGTAGGTCAGGAAGACCAGCACGACGATGGTGGCGTAGACATAGAGCATCATCGGCAGCTCGGTCGCCTCCAGCACCTCGTTGGTGGCGGCCTGCACACCGGCATTGCCGCTGGCCAGGGCGACGGTCACGCCCTCGATCCGCTCACTTGCCCGGAAGTCCTTCACCACCTGGATCGCGCGATTGATCGTCTCGGCCTTGTGGTCGGCGAGGTAGGCATGGATGGGCAGCACGGTGCAACGCGGGTCGTAGAGGCCCGAGCCCTCGCCCACCAGCCCGATGAAGCTGGCCATCGAGCGGGTGTCGCGCGGCAGATCGCCCCACTTCGGATTGCCCTCGTTGAAGCCGGCCGCACCGAGCTTGACCAGGGCAGGCAGCGCACTGGTGCCGATCACGCCGGGCGTGTTGGCCAGCTCCCAGGCCAGGCTGTCGATATAGGCCATCTTGCGAAAGTCGTGGCAGCTGTCGGGCGTGGTCTCGTTGACGACGGTCAGCACATCCAGGCCGACGGCGAACTTCTCGGCGATGCTCACCGCATCGCGGTTGTAGCGGGCCGTGTCCCGCAGCTCCGGCGCACCGGGCTGGACGTAGCCGATATGGCGGTCGCGGCCTTGCCACACGGCCAGCGCGAACAGCAGCAGGCCAGCACCCACCACCCAGGGCGCGACCCGCGGCTCGGCCACGCGGGCCAGCACGCCTATACCCAACTCGCGCCGGCGGCGCAGCACTTGCATCCGCGCACCCCAGCCGCTGTCCAGACTCACGAACGAGGCCAGCACCGGCAGCATCACCAGGTTGGTGACGATCTTGTAGGCCACGCCCAGCGAGGCGGTGATGGCCAGTTCGCGTATCGCCGGTATCGGGATCAGCAGCAGCGTGGCGAAGCCGACCAGGGCGGTCAGCAAGGCCATCGTGCCGGGCACAAGCAGGCCGCCGAAGCTGGCCTTGGCCGCATCGAACACGCTCTTGCCGGCGCTGATCTCGCGCGCGATGCTGTTGATCTGCTGCACGCCGTGCGACACGCCGATGGCGAACACCAGGAAGGGCACCAGCACGGCCAGCGGGTCCAGCCCATAGCCCAGCAGCTGCAGGCTGCCGAACTGCCAGACCAGGGACACCAGCGAGCAGCTCAACGCCACCGCCGTGAAGGCCCAGGAGCGGCAGTACCAGAACACCGCCAGTGCCGTCAGCACAAAGGCCAGCGCGAAGAACACCAGCACGCCCTGCGCGCCCTCGGCGATGTCGCTGATCTGCTTGGCGAAGCCGATGATCTGGATCTCGATGTCGGCGTCCTCGAACTTGGATCGCAGTTCCTGCTCGATCTTGGGGCCTAGCGCGATGTAGTCGGTGGCCTGCTTGGTCGCAGGGTCTACATCGAGCAGATCCGCGGTGACCATGGCCCCGGAGTCGTCGCTGGCCACCAGGCTGCCGACATAGCCGCCCTGCACCACGTTGTCGCGAATACGGGCGATCGTCGTCGCGTCGAGCTTGTCGGGCGTGACATCGCCGCCGATCACGTCGCGGGCCTCGTAGCCCTGCTCGGTGACCTGCATCACGCGGGTGTTGGGCGTCCACAGCGAGCTGACCGAGCGTCTATCGACGCCGGGCAGATAGAGCAGCGCCTGGGTCACGTCGTTGAGCCGCTTGAGCCCCTTGGCCGTCCAGATCTCACCCTTGCGTGCGTGGACCACCACGATCAGCCGATTCGCGCCGAACAGCTCATGCTGGTGCTTCAGAAATGTCTCTGTGTACTCGTGACCCAGCGGCAGCTGCTTGCCGAAGCCGGCACTCATGTGTAGACGCGCGGCGAACACGCCCATCACCAGCGTGATCAGCGCCAGTAGTAGCAGAAGCGCCTTGCGGCGGCCAAAGAACAGCCGCTCGCAGGCCAGGACAAAGTTGCTCAGCATGTAGAGACTGGTCTAGAAGTTGAAGGCCAGGCTGGCCGACAGGTTGTCGCGGTCGCGCATTAGGTTGTTCAGCCCGCCGCCGAAGAAGGTCGTGTAGCCAAGCTGCAGCTTCCACACCGAGCCCTTGTCGAACAGCATGCCCAGGAACAATGATCGCCGCCCCTCGACAAAGGGCAAGGTGTTGGGCGAGATGCCCTTCACGTCGTGGGTGAAGACGGTGGACTGCGTCAGGTTCCATTCGCTGCCCCAGACGTGCGGGTAGCTGAGGTCGAACTCGAAGGCATAGCCCCAGGAGGTCTTGTTCGGCGATGCGTAGGACGGGAAGATCAGATAGGGGATCTGACCGATCTGCAGATTTGGGTAGTGGGTGACGGCAATCTCGGCCAGCACCGTGCCTTCGGCCGCGCCCAGCGCCTTGACCAGGCTGCCCATGGGCGAATTGACCTCGGTGAAATACAGACCCGTCAGATTGGCCTGGAACTTCTTCTCCTCGGTGTAGCCGCGCACCGCGATGCGGCCCTTGGCGTCGGCGTTGGCCGGGTCGAAGATGCTGTGCTTGCCGGCAAACGGCACGCTGCCGTCGATAGCCACCGAGTCGCGCGGCCGGTACGACAGCTCGCCGCCCACCGCCACCGGTCCAGCCTTGGTGTTGAAGGAGACGCCGAACAGGTTCTTGTCCTGTCCGTACTCGTTGTAGTAGCCGATGCTGGCGACGTTCTGCGAGGCGTAGGCCGGGTCGGTGAACAGCGTCGTGAACGGCAGTTTGTCGTGGTAGCGCTGGTAGTACAGCGAGAACTCGGTGTCCATGCTTTGCGGCTTGAAGCGCAGGGCCAGGCCGAACTGCTTTCCCTTGGGCGGCAGCTTGTCGGGTTCGAAGCCCAGCACATTGATGCCCGGCTGTATGCCGGCGCCGATGTCACCGCAGGGCGTGGGCGGCAGGCACAGGCCGGCGCCTGCCAGCAGCGAGCTGGGGATGTAGGCCGGGCGCTGGCCCGCGCCGACGATGTCCGCCCCCGAGAAGAAGGTGCCCACCGGGTCGAAGCGGAAGGCATTCCACTTGAACTGATAGTAGGCCTCGGCGCTGAGCGTGCTGGTCAGCCCGGTGTTGATGCTCAGCATCGGTGCGGGGCGCAGTATCTCCTTCACCTGCGTGCCCGGCGTGTGCAGCTTGCGCAGGTCCAGCGCATTGATCTGGTTGATGCCGCCGATGATGAAGATGTCCTCGCCCCAGCTCAGCACCTGGTTGCCTATGCGCACGGTGGCATTGCGGTCGTCCAGCCAGCGGAAGTCCTTGGACACCCAGGCATCCAGAAAGGTCAGGTTGTGCACGGCGATGTTCTTCGCTGCCGACGACAGCTCGGTGCGCCGCGTGTCGCCGGCCTTGCTGTCCAGCACCCAGCTGGCGCGCACCAGCGCCCGCCAGCCGTCGGTGGTCTTGACGCCCAGCTCATGCGTGCCCTTCAAGGCGGCCGAGACGAGGTCGCCACGCCTGAAGTTCAGATTTCCATCGTCGCCGTTCAGCACATTGAAGTCGGGGTTGGCAGCGGCGTCATTGCCGGCGCCGTTGATCAGTGAGCCGAGGGGAGCACCGGCAGGCACAGCGCCGCCGTTGTCGTTGCCCAGGGCCAGGCGGCTGGGCTTGCTCAGGCGACCTTGCAGGCCGTATGAGATCGTCGAGCTGAAGTCGATCGCGGTGCCACCCTCGGTGGTGGTGCTGACGGCATGTGCGGAGCCGAGGCAGGTCAGCGCGGCGGCCGCGGCGATGCTGCCGCGCAGAAACGTGGCGTGGTGGGTCATGGCAAACCTTTCAGCGTGCGCCAGCGCGGCGCAGTTCGTCGGCGTTGAACTTGTTGGTGTCGATGCGGCCTTCACGGCCGGCCAGCCAATCGGTCTTGCCGTCCTGCGGCATGTTGTCGGCCATGTAGCGGCCCACATTCAGGTCGTAGGCGACATAGCCCTGGTAGACGCAGGCGGGCAGCTCCCAGGCGACATAGGGATAGGACTCCTGCACACGCCAGACCTTGCCTTGCGCGTCGTACAGATCGGCCGACACCATCATCCAGGTGTCCTCGTCCAGATAGATCACGCGCTTGGGGAAGGTGTGGCGCTGGCCGGCCTTGACGTTCGCCTCAATCTTCCAGACACGGTGTGCCTCGTAGCGGATCAGCTCGCGCTTCGGGCTGTCGGGGCCGAACACCTGGTCCAGCTTCTTGCTCTGGTCGTTAAAGCGGAAGGTGTTGTAGGGCACCATCAGCTCCTGCTTGCCGGCCAGCTTCCAGTCATAGCGGTCCAGCCGGCCGCCGAACATCGGGTACTGGTCGACGGCCAGCAGGTTCTCGTAGCCCGGCACCGGGTTGTCGTAGGAGAAGGTCGGCGCGCGGCGCACGCGGCGCTGGCCCGGGAAATAGAGCCAGGCGTCGTTGTCCTTGTTCAGGAAGTAGTGCAGCAAGATCAGCTCGCCCGTGCGCGCCGGCGGCGTGACCACCTCGTTGAGCAGGCGGTACTCGATGCCCTCCCCGTCAGGAATCGGCTTGCCAGCCAGGTTGCCGTTGGGCGTAACAGTCCATTGGTCCTGCACCAGGGGCACGAACTTGGCATCGCCCGGCTGCGAGAACACGGTCGAGTAGCGCTCGATGCGGCCCTCCCCCAGCCAGCGCAGCTTGTGATTCCACATCGCCTGGGCGCCATTGGCCGGTATTGGGAACGGCACGCCGCCCGTCACCGCCTTCTCCAGATCGAAACCATTGGCGGCCAGCTTGGCCTGGCTGGCATTCTTGCGCGTGTTGTCGTAGACGGCGTCCGGATAGCCGCAGCTGCGCCGCGTCGGGTAGATGTCCATCCGGTAGCCCTTGATCGTCTTCAAGAGGGCCAACTGGCCTTCGCTGAGCCGGTCCTTGTACTTGTCGGCGTTGGAGGCGTCGATGCTGAAGAGGACCTTGTCACCGGCATAGGGGTCGGGCCTTGCCTGACCAGGCTTCCAACCGGCGGGGGCCTTCATGTCGCCGCCGGACCAGGCCGGTATCGAGCCGTCCTTGTTGGCGGCACGCTCGGCGCCCATGGGAGTGAGCTCCTTGCCTAGGGATTCGGGCCCGGCCGCGAAGACCGAAGCAGCCCAGCCCAGCATCGCCATCGCGGCGCACAGTGTGTTGATTCTCATTGCATCGCTTTCGTTGAAACAGATCAATCAATCTCGACATTGCGGCCCAGGGCCTGCTCTTTGAGCCTTGCGCGCGCGGCGGCCACATCCAGCAGCGGCACCGCACGCGCCTGACCCACCTCGGCCGCGCTATAGGGTTTGTGACCCTCTGGCAGCGAGGCCCTGGCCATGCCGCCCAGCACCCAGTTGGTGACATCCGCGACCTGCTGGTCCGTCAGGCCCGAGCCCATCACGCCGGGCACACTGACGACGAACTCGCGCCCGCCCTCCAGCCGCAGGAAGTGGCCCAGGCGCCGCATGTCCGGCACATTGCCCAGTACCGAACCCGCGCCGTCCATGCCGTGGCAGCCGGCGCAGTGCACGACGTAGAGGCTGCGCACACTGGTCGTGATGGCTACCGATTCGGCGTTCGCCCGCGGCGTCGCTTGCTGACCCAGGCTGCCGGCCCAGACTTGAGTGCACAGCAGCAAGCTCCAGACACAGCGCCACATCTCAATTCCCCAGCAGCTGATTGCGGCGTTGGCGGGTCTGCGGCGGGCTGCCGGCCTGCAGGCGCTGCGCCTTGAATTCGTCGGCGCTGAGCGTCGCGTCTCCCGCGCCCTGCAGCAGCTTCAGATGGTTGGCGACGGCCGCCAGGCTGGCGTCATCCAGTTGCCCGCCGAAGGCCGGCATACTGCCGACGAAGCTCTGGCCATTGACCTTGATCGGGCCCGACAGGCCATGCAACAGCACCGTGGGCAGATAGCCGCGGTCGCCGCCAAGCTTGGCCCAGTGGGCGCCCTTAAGCGGCGGCGCCAGGCCCACGGTGCCCGAGCCGTCGGCCTGGTGGCAGGTGGCGCAGTGCTGTACGAACAGCGCGGCGCCGTCAAGCCCGCCCTGTGCCGCAGCCACATGCGTCGCAGCAAGCAGCAGCAAGGTCAACGACCTGATCATCACGCCGCACCCACGATCACCGAGGTCGTGCAATGGAACATCGAGCTGGTGTTGGCCATGCACCAGTTGATGTCGTTGTGCACGCCCAGCCGGTAGCCAGGGCGCTCACGCTCGTTGTTATTGCACAGGCACTGGCCGCAGGAGCCCTTGCCGCAACAGTCGTTGTAGGAGACCAGGTAGTGGCGGCCATCCTTGGGGTTCAGGCACGTGCCGACCCAGCTGACCTTGGAGGCCTCAGTGCCCGGAGGGCACTGCGTCAGGCTGCCGCCGCAGCAGGTGCACAGATGACCGTCGAAGGCGCAGTAGCGCCAGTATTCGCACTGGGTCGGGTCTTCAGCCTTTTCCAAGGTCTTTGCCGTTTGAGGCGCGCCGGCCGCGTGCGCGCCCATGAACTGGCCGCTGCGGTCGAAAGGCAGCATGGGCAGCACGGCGCCCCCGACCAGGGCCACGCCCAGGCGCGTCAGCAGGCTGCGCCGGCCATGGTTGTGGGCCACCTGGCGCAGGCGGCGCTCGGTGTGTTTATCGATCAGATTGAAGAGCCAGCGCATGGGATGCTCCGTTGAAGGCAATGGGGTCGGTTCAGGCCGTGGCCGGTCCGCTCAGGTACTGCTGAATGTTGGGCGTATGCATGTCGTGGGCATTGAGCAGGCTGTCGAGCTGCTCGCGGGAATTGACCAGGCCCTTGGCAGCCACCACACCCTGTGCATCGAGCAGCACGGCATAGGGCAGGCGCGAGACGCGGAAGCTCATGCCCAACTCGGGTGACAGAACATAGGGCATCGCCTGCAGCCTCTGCTCGCGCACAAAGCCCAGGTGGTCGGCGTCGCCATCGCTGGCCAGCACGATGCGCAGCGCCTTCTGTTCATCACGAGCCAGCGCCTTGAGCACCGGGATCAGCTTCTTGCAGACCGGGCAGGTCGGCGCCAGGAAGAACACCAGCGTAGGCGTGGCCTGGGCGCCGCCGATGGCCACCGGCTCGGACTGGATGCCGGTCAGCGCGAAGGTCGGCGATGCGGCCCCGACCGGCGGGCCAGCGTCGGTGACCAGGGCGCCCATCGGCGCGACGCGCTCGAACAGCACGCCCACCTGGCGCGACAGCGCCCACAGCATCAGGCCCAGGGCCATCACGGCCAGCCACAGCAAAACAACGGAAATCGTCAATGCGTCCATGAGGTACTCCCGGCAGGGGTTTGATGAGTGCGGTGCCCGGCCGTATGGCGCAGGACCTGGTTGAAGGCGGCATAGAGCGGGGCGGCCAGCAGCACGCTGGCGGCGACGACGGCGAAGTCGGTGACGCCTATGACACGTGATGACATCGGCAGGGCCACCAGCAGCGCCACGGCCAACAGCACCACGTTGCGGGCTACCAGCAGCCAGCTGATGGGCAGCGGCGCGCCGCCACAGCCACAGTCGAGCGCACGGCGGTGCAGACGGTGCCACGCCATCACCGCGCCGTAGGCGAACAACAGGCTCGCGGACAGCTCCGCGCCCAGCTCGCGCCAGGGCGTCAGCAGCAGCAAAGCAGCCAAGAGCTCCAGCGCCGGTAGTAGCCAGGTCGTCACACCCAGCAAGGCGAAGGGCACACCGTAGGAGGCGAGGTGTTGCTCGAACAGCGACCGGTCGGCCAGCTTGGCCAGCGCGGCGTGGCCGAACAAGGTGGAGATAAGCGCGGCGGCAATCCACACCGCCAGCGGGTCTAGGGTGGTGAACATGGGCACCCCGGGCTCAGTCGTGCGACTCGAGCAGCAGCGAGGTCTCACCCGCCAACTTGACCGTGGCCATGGGCTTGAGCTTGCCCGCCCCACTCCACTGCCAGACGCGCATTGCGCCGGTTTCGCCGTCCAGCGCCTGCAGCCGCCGGCCATTGCGCGACAGGGTCAGCGAGGCGGTCTGATGGCCAGGCACCGCGGCCACGCGTTGGCCAGTGCTCAGGTCGAAGGTCCAGAGCTGTTTGGCAGGCCGCTTGTGCGAGCCCTCGGTGCCCTTGTCGTGCATGCCGATCACCAGATAGCGCCCGGCAGGATCAATACTGAACAACTGGTAGCCACCAGGCCGCCAGCCCGCGGCCTTCTGCTGCGCATTCACCAGGCTGCGGGTGGACTTGACGACGGCCACAGGCCCACCCAGGTCCAGCTCCGTCAGCATGCCCTTGAACGAGACGAACCAGTAGCGGTCACCGAGCTGTTCGGCGTGGTGAAACCAGGCGTCGGCATCGGCATCGAACAGCTTCTCGGTCGCTTGGCGGTCTATCACCTGGCCGGCCTCGTCCAGGGTCACCGTCGCCACCTTGCCGTCGCCGCACAGCATGGCGAACCGACTGGCATGGCCAGCTGAAGGCAGCAGGCCCCAGCAACCGGGTGTCTGCACCTCGTTGACGGTCTTTCGCTGCACCAGATCGACCACGCTGATCGAGGTGGCCGGCGTGGCGTTCTGCACCAGTACGAAGCGCCCATTGGCCGTCGTGCGCACCAGGCCGCGGTAGCTCAAGGCCTGGGCGCGCTTGGGTGGCAGCAGGATCTCATGCTTGAAGCCCAGGGTGCTGGTGTCATGCACCTCCAGCACGTCGGTCCGTTCACCGCGCGAGCCGCGGCTCAGGTGTGTTGTCGCCAGATAGAGCTCTTCACCATTCGCGCTGAGCGTGAAGTTGCCAACATATCCGGCTGAGATCATGCCCAGCAGCTTGCCGCTGCGTGGGTCCCAGACGCGGATGCGACCATCCTGGATGTGATTGATGGCGATGTCGGCAACATAGACACGCTCCGTCTGCGATGGCGCCAGCACCGTCACCCCAAGGGTTTCGGCGGGCAGCTCGGGCGCAACGGCCGCCTTGCCCGTGGCAGCCTGGGAACTCAGCGAAGCCAGCAGCAGCCCCGCTGCAAAAACCAGCTTGGGCCCGGCCCGCCCCCGCGTTACTCGATTCATCAGCATGATCAGCCCTCTGTCTGCCAAGCCGGCGATATGCCGGTATTGCTTGCTGGGGCTGAGTTTGGAACTGCGCCGAGTTGACGGATATCACGTTTCGGCAAGAAGTCCGCTGCAGGGGCAAACCCCTACTCGATCATGCAAAGACGGTCGGCCAAGGGCAAACCCTGCAGCCCGGCCGCAAGTCGCGGCACTTGATCAAGGCGGCCCTCCCTGCCGATGTCGCACGGCGCGGTTGTCTGGCCTCCTCTGCGCGGCTGTACGCAGCAAATGCGCGCGGGCCGAATACATGGATATAGCGCTCAAGTTCGGTACGCTGGCGCCTGCCCAGGTGCTAGAGGCCCTGCGGGTCGAACACTGGCTGTATGCCCATCCCGGGCAGCTCAATCCGCGGGCCGCAGCGACCATGAAGCGTGGGCTGCGCGAGGCCTTTTTCGTGGAGCGCGCCAACTGGTAGAAGGCGGTGCTGGCGATATTGCACCAGGCCGAGCAGCAGGCGCCAGCAGGGTTGGCAACCAAGTACCCGCCAGCATCACTCATTCACCGAAGAGGCGATGCCGGGATGGCGTTCAAATGCTGGCGGCAGCACTGGGCACATCGCAGTTCCCCCTACCGCCTTATCGGCAGGCCGACAAGACGAACGAGTTCAGCATGGTCCAGCCCGTCAACCTTGTCGACGAGCGTGAGCCCATGCGAAGAGCAGTCAAATGTGGCGAGGTCCGAGTAGATGCGACTGACGCAAGCGATCCCTGTCAGCGGGTAGGTGCAGCAATCAACTACCTTGCACTGGCCCTGGCGCGTCATCAGGTCTAACATCACCCAGGTCTGCTTGGCACCGATGGCCAGATCCATGGCACCGCCGACCGCGGGAATGCCACCGGGCTCCCCGGTGCTCCAGTTGGCTAGGTCACCAGTGGCAGAGACTTGGAAGGCCCCGAGCACGCATATGTCGAGGTGGCCGCCGCGCATCATCGCGAAGCTGTCGGCATGGTGAAAGTAGGCCCCGCCGGGCAGCAGCGACACTGGCTGTTTGCCGGCGTTGATCAGGTCGAAGTCTTCATCACCTTCGGACGGCGCTGGACCCATGCCGAGAATGCCGTTCTCGCTCTGAAGAATCACGTCCCGATCGGCCGGCAGATGATTGGCCACCAGCGTCGGCATGCCTATGCCGAGGTTGACATAGGCGCCATCGGGGATATCCATTGCCACGCGTTGAGCGAGTTCTAGCTTGGTACGAGGTCGGTAGCCGCTCATCTCTTGACTCCCTCCTGTCTGAAGCCCGCTGCCCGCGTCGCCACGCGCTCAATCGGCACGATCTTCGAGACGTGGATGCCGGGTGTCACGATGGCCTCAGGATCGAGCCCGCCGAGCTCGACGACGCGGTGGACCGTGGCAACGGTATACCTTGCGGCCGTGGCCATGACGGGGCCGAAGTTGCGTGCAGCCTTGCGGTACGTGAGATTGCCCCAGCGATCTCCGGCTTCCGCCTTGATCAGCGCCACATCACCGTGAATGGGGTACTCCAGCACGTAGGATCTTCCCTGAATATCTCGGGTTTCCTTCGGCGAGCCGTCCGGATTCCTGGCAAGCTCGGTGCCGTATCCAGTCGGGGTGAAGAAGGCACCGATACCGGCGCCGGCGGCGCGAAGACGTTCGGCGAGGTTGCCCTGGGGCACAAGTTCCAGCTCGATCTTGCCGCTCCGGTAGAGGCCATCGAAAACCTGCGAATCGGCTTGCCGCGGGAAGCTGCAGATGATCTTGCGCACACGGCCGGCGGCGAGCAGCGCGGCCAGTCCGGTGTCGCCATTGCCGGCGTTGTTGTTGACCACCGTCAGCTCGCGCGCCCCTTGCGAAATCAGGGCCTGGATGAGTTCCTCCGGTATGCCCGCCGTGCCGAAGCCACCGATGAGCACTGTCGCCCCGTCCGGCACATGGGCCAGTGCCTGCGTCGCAGAGGCGGCGATTTTGTCGATCATGCTTGGGTTCCGTTCAAGGGCATTGTTTCAGGGGCTGGCGGTCGTCGTCCGCAGTCACCCTAAGATGAAACCGGCGTCGAGCTTGATCAGCTCGCCGGTCATTTTGAGGGCATCGGTGGCCAGCCAATAGGCAGTGCGAGCCACGTCATCGGGCTCGATCACCTGATTCAGCAGTCCGCGTGCTTCGTAGCGCTGGCGTCGTGTCCTGAATTGCTCGGCATCCAAGCGCTTGCGCAGCCAATCGCTGTTGACCATACCCGGCAATATGGCGTTGACGCGGATCGCGGGTGCCAACGAACGAGCCAACGCCACCGTCAGCGCATTCAATCCGCCCTTGGACGCGGCATACGCCATCGACGATCCAGTGCCCATAACGGCAGCAACCGACGAGATATTGACGATGCCCGCATGGGCACGCCCCTTCATCAGCGGTGCCACCGCCCGACACATCTGGAAAGTGCCGATAACATTGACCGCGTAGGTGGCATGAAAGTCCTCCGCGCCTAAGACGCTCAGGTCCTTGATGTCGGCGATCTTGGTCGTGGTCCCGGCGTTGTTGATCAAAGTGTCGGCGCCACCAAATCGTTGCATCACCTGGTCGGCCAGCGCCAGGCAATCAGCGTTCTCTGCCACATCGGCCCGAACAACCAGAACCTCGGCACCAGCCGCGCGGCAGCCCTCGGCCACGGCATTTGCAGGCTCGGCTTCGCGCGAATAGTTGATGACGATGCTGTGGTCGCGCTGAGCGAACCACAGCGCCGTCGCGGCACCGATACCTGACGAAGAACCGGTCACGATGCAGACTCGCTTGTTCATCAGGGCCATTGATTCAACACCTTGCCTTGAGCTCATATGGCGCACGCAGCGCCTTCTTGGCGAGCTTGCCAAGATGCGAGCGGGGCAATTCATCGCGCAACTCAACTCCCGCGAGTCGCTGCGTCTTGCCGACCTGCCTGTTGATCTCGTCGCGGAGCGCATTGGCGTCGATGCGCGCACCCGGCCTTGCGACGACAAGCGCCAACGGAGACTCCCCCCATTCCGCGCTGGGTACTCCGATCACGGCGCAATCCATCACGTCGGGATGCCGTGCCAGCACAGCCTCCAGATCGGCCGCGTAGATGTTGTTGCCTCCAGAGATGATCACGTCCTTGCTTCGATCGAGCAGCGTGAGGAATCCGTCTTCATCGAATCGGCCGATGTCACCGGTTCGATGATGCATACGGCCCTCATCGTCGTACCAGCGGATCTCTGCTGTTGCGTCCGGCCGCTTGTAGTACCCGTCCATCATGAAAGGGGACCGCCCGACGACTTCGCCGACGCAGTCTTCTGCCGCACTGCCCTTCCAGGGCGCCGGTAGCCTGCGCCCGGCCTCGTCGATGAGAAACGCCTCCGTGTCATGCACGGGCCTTCCCACGGTGCCGAGCTTGTCGGGGTGCAGACGTGCGTCGAGGAAGCAGGAGATGCCACCCTCGGTCATGCCATAGACCTCACGAAATCGACCCGGCCAGCGCAACAGGATCTCACGCTTCAGCGCCAGGTCCATCGGGGCTCCCGTGGACTGACTGAGTTCAAAGGCCGACAGATCGCTGCAATCAAACTCGGGATGCCCGAGGATGCGCTTGTACTGCACCGGCACCAGCATCGTATGGGTGACTCGCCGTGCTGCGGCGATGGCCAGGTAGCGACCGGCGTCGAACTTTCGCATCAGGATGCACTCGCCGCCGTAGGCCAGCGAACCGATCATCGGCGTGATGGTGGTGTTCGAGTACATCGGGGTCGAGAGCAGCGTGCGACTGTGCGGGCCAAACCCGAATCCGTTGCGATACGCCTGCCGCTGGCGCATGCCGTGCAGGTGCACGATCCCCTTGGGAATGCCCGTCGTACCCGAGCTGTAGATGATGTTGAAGGGATCGCTTGCCTGCGGTTGAGGCAAGTGCGGCGATATGCCGACAGCTTCCGCAAGCCATGCGGTGTATTCGGGGCCGTCGGTCCCTCCATGGCCGAAACGGATCACCTCCGCCGAGCAGCGCATCGCGAATTGATCGCCCATTGCCGCCATCACGTCGCCGGTGTCGGGGTCGAGGAATAGCAATCGGGCGTCGCTGTCGATGAGCATGGCGTCAAGGGTCTCAACGCTGGCCGACACCGGCAGAGGCACCACGCAAGCTCCCGCCGCAACAATGCCGAACAGGCATTCGACATAGGTCAGGGACGGGAATCCCAATACGGCGACCTTGTCCCCCGGACGCACACCACTTGCAGCCAGCGCTCCTGCGACCTGCGCCACGCGTTCATGCAGTACCTTCCAGCGCAGGCTGCGCCCTTCGGCACTGAAAGCGTTGCCATCCGGGTTAGCCGCCGCATGTGCGGAGATCATGTCCTGGAACGGGATGAACCCGGAATCATCGGGCAAGGGAGTGCTCATCGTCTCAGCGGTCAAAAATCTGCACCATGGTCTCGGCCACGAGTGCCGGCCGCTGCTTCCCTTCAACCTCGATGGTGCAGTCGAAGGTGACGCGTGCGCCATCGGCAAGTCGCTCGCAGGCCTTGACGGTCTGGCGCAGGCGCACGCGTGCGCCCACCTGGACCGGGCTCGTGAATCGCACTCGGTTGCACCCATAGTTCAGCCCCTTGCCGCGCTTGGTCACAGAGAACACGCTGCGCTGAAGATAGGGGATCAGCGACAGCGTCAAAAAGCCATGCACGAGCGTCTTGCCATCGGGCATCTCATTGCGGGCGCGCTCAGCGTCGATGTGGATCCAGTGGTCGTCGCCAGTGAGTGCGGCGAAGGCATCGATCTTGCCCTGGTCCAGCACCACCCAGTCGCTGATGCCCAGGGCAAGGCCTACATATGCCGCCAGATCAGCGGGACTCTCCACGGCCGTGATCATGCTGAGTACCGGTCAGCATCAGGCGTTTCCCGCCTGGCAGGCACGCGACCCGCAGTGAGCAGCGTCATCACGCTCTCTCCGGTCTGATTGCTCGCCGTCACGCGAGTCCGCACGATGCCTTGGCCGGGGTTGGATGCTGAGCGTCGCAACTCGATGACTTCGCGCGTGAAAGTGAGCGTATCGCCCGCTCGCACCGGCCGCTGCCAACGCAGTTCGTCGATGCCAAGGCCAAGTACCGGCGTCATGCCATAGCCGCCCGCCTGCACAAACACGCGCACAGAGATTGCGGCCACATGCCAGCCGCTTGCGACCAGCCCGCCGAAGGGGCCACTCGCCGCATGTTCGGCATCGGTGTGCATGGGCTGCGGGTCATAGTCACGACCAAAGGCCATGATCTCGGCTGCCGAAACCAGCGTGGGAGGGCTCGACCAGATGTCGCCCAGTTGGAAGTCTTCGAAATGCCGTGTCGTAGTCACCGAGGAATTGCCTGCATCTTGGTCAAGCGAACCGAAGGTCCGCGATGCGCGAAGCATGGGCCAAGGACAGGCTTCGCTTCAAGCGGATTCTTCGAGTTCTCCACTGTGCGGAACTTGGTCCCCTGCGATTGGAACAGCGCTGCGGCTGGACGGCATCCGGGCGCGCGGTTTCGCGTGAGGGAGTGGCGCCTTGCGTGCGCCATCCGACTGCAGTGCCTTCAACCGCTCCCCGATGGCGTGGGACACATCCAGCATTTCCGACAAATGTCGCTCCACCACCTGCGCGGGCTTCATCGTCGACGAGAAGTATGTGAGGCCTATCGAGCACGCCACACCGTGGTTGTCGAAGACGGGGACCGCCAGCGTGTTGGACGCCGGCACGATGCTGGGATCGCGCATAGCGAATCCTTGGCTGCGCACCTCGCTCAACACCGATGCCATCGCCTTGATGTCCTTGGCGAGTTCGTCCTCCGGCGACGTGGAGTCGGCGAGGACCTGCAGCAGGGCATCCTGCTGCTCTGGCGAACAGAAAGCCAGATAGGCCCGGCCAAGAGCACGGCCCACCAGGCTCAGGCGCGAGTTCAGCGTCGAGTGCTTCAGGGCCAAAGGGGATAGCGGGATGGTGCTGTAGCGCACGACCATCGCAAAATTCTCAAGCATCGCAATGGCGACGGGCCACTTGATCCGCAGCGTCAAGGCGTCGAGAAAAGGTGCCGCAGCCTCAACAACCATCGGTTCGCTGTGGTACCCATAGCTCAGGGACTGCACACCCGCGGTGAGGAAGTAGGCCCCGTGCTGCGGCGCATGTTTCACCAGACCGCAGCCCTCAAGCGTCTGCATCATGCGGATGATTGACGGCTTGGGGATCCGTGTCTGATCGTGCAGAAAGTCGACTGTGGAAACCGGCTGGCGGTTCAGGGCACGCAACAGTTCAATGGCGCGGACCACGGAGCGCACTGGTGGGGCTGAACTCACATCATGCCTTTCGACCGCATGGAATCATGCTACACAGCGACTGCAATCGCCTGCCCCGCCTGGCGAAGCAGGGACTGATCCGAGCCCACCACGAACCAGTTGGCGCCCGCTCTGGCAAACTCTTCGCGCTCGAGATTGCCGCTCACGGCCATCCCGGCGAACTTGCCTGCGTCCAGCGCCGCCTGAATGACCTGCCGTGAAGCCTGCAGTACATCGGCGCTTCTGGGGTCACTCTCCCCCTTGGAGACCGCCAAGTCGGCACGTCCGACGAACAAACCGCCAATGCCGTCCACGGCCGCGATCTCTTGCGAAGCATCCACCGCAGCCTGGCATTCGATCTGGGCAATCAACAGCACGCCACCAACCGCACGCAGTGCGTCAGCCATGGGCAGCGTACCATAGCCCGCCGCGCGAGTGGCATTGGAGAAACCACGCGTCCCGCCGACGCACCGGGCACGGGAGACCACCTCGCGGGCCTGATCTGCCGAGTCGATATGTGGCAACAGCAGACCCGCCGCACCGCAGTCGAGCACCGACTGAATCGTGGCTGCCGACTTGTCGGCCACCCTCACCAGCACCGGCAAGCCGGCCGCCCTCCCTGCCAGCACCAGCGTATCGATGTCCCTGCGATCAAACGACGCATGTTCGGCGTCTATCACAACGAAGTGCAAGGACGTGAGCGAGAGGATCTCGATCTGCTGCACCGCATTTGTCTTGACAAAGGTGCCCACCCTTATCTCGCCAGCGCTCGGAACGATCCTGTCCATCAACTCCATCTGCGGCAACAAACTCATGGCCCACCTCCAATGTCGCGCAGTATAGGAATCCATCCTTGTCGCCATCGCCGCCTTCTGGTCAAGTTCCGCGTGGCGGAATTTGGCGCGTGGCCGCCAGCGGCTTTCCAGGGTCAGGCCTGGCCCCACAGGTCCAGGACCTCAGCGCTTGAGAGGCACCGAATTCCGTCCACCGGAAAGCCTCATTTCATCAATGGCATCCACAAACCTCCCTGCCTATCATCGTGTCCATTCAAAGAAACTTGGAGACAGTTGCATGAAGTCGCAGAACCCCGGCAGACGCCATACCTTGCAACAGATCGCCGTCGGCGCGTGGCTTGGTGGTGGCGGGCTCGCGAGTGTGCTCACCCCCTTCAGCGTCCGTGCCACCACGGCCTGGCCCACACAGCCTGTGAAGCTGGTGGTCCCGTTTGCGGCTGGCGGCTCAACCGATGCAATGGCTCGTCTGCTGGCGCGCAAGTTTCAGGAGGCCTTTGGGCAGCCCTTCGTCGTGGAGAACCGAGCCGGCGCAAATGGCAATCTCGGCGCGGCCACAGTGGCCACCGCCCTGCCAGACGGCCATACTCTGATGCTCGCGACCACCGGCCCGTTGTCGATCAACAGGCTCCTGTACCGGGCAACTCCGTTCAATCCGCTCAGCGACTTCACGCCCATCTCGCTGCTTGCAGATGTTCCCCTGCTGCTGGCATCGCACCCTTCGCTGCCGGTTCACGACCTCAAGCAGCTGCTCGCCAACCTCAAGGCCAATCCCGACAAGGTGGCCTACTCCACGGGTGGCATGGGGTCGATGGGGCACCTGTCCGCCCTGTTGATGCAACGCGCTACGGGTACCTCCATGGTGCACGTGCCCTACAAGGGATCGTCGGGTGCGCTCAACGACTTACTGGCCGGGGTGGTGGGCCTCAGCTTCGACCTGGTGCCAACATACCTGCAGCAGATCACCGCCGGCAAGATACGCGCGCTGGCGGTGCTGGGTCCACAGCGCACATCCACTCTGCCAGACGTTCCGACCTTGAAGGAATCGGGCATTGACGTGACAGCCACCGGCTGGTTTGGCCTGGTCGGACCGAAAGGCCTGGCCCCCGATGTGGTGGCAAAAATCAACGCCGTGACCAATCAGTTTCTCGGCAGCACCGAGGGCCGCGCGCACCTTCAGACCTTTTCGATGCGGCCCATCGGCGGCAAGCCCGACGCGCTGATGAAGCTCATGGCGTCCGAGATCGACAAGTGGCGCCCGATCATCGAACCGATTGCCGGATCCATCAATCAATGACTCCGCTACAGGCCTCGGCAAAGGTGCAGGACCCCGTCATCGACACGCACGCGCATGTGTTCACCAAATCGATGCCGCTGGCGCCGGCCGCATGGCACGTCCCTGCAGCCGATGCGGACGCCGATCTGTATATCAGGACACTGGACGCGCACGGCATCGGCTTCGGCGTGCTGGCTGCAGCCAGCATCTCGGGCACGAACAACGACCAGACGCTCGCGGCATGCCGCAAGCACCCCCGATTGAGAACCACAGTGATCGTCGCACCCGATTGCAGCCTGCAAGCCATGAAGGACATGGCGTCCGCGGGGGTGGTGGGCGTGCGGTTTCAATGGCGGCATGTGGCCGACGTTCCGGACCTCAAGTCGAGCGAGTACCGCAGCCTGCTGCGCAACGTTGCCGAGCTGAACTGGCATGTGCAACTGCACGACGACGCCTTCCGCCTGCCGGCCTACTTGCCAGCGCTGGAAGCCGCCGGCGTGAAAGTGGTCGTCGATCACTTCGGCAGGCCGGACACCGTGCACGGCATCCATGGCACCGGCTTCAAGCGGCTGCTGCGTTCAATCGAAGGCGGTCGCACCTGGGTCAAGCTGTCGTCTCCGTTCAGGCTGCTTTCCGAACCGTTAGTCCAACAGGCAGGGCAGGCCTTGCTTGAACACGCCGGCCCCGAACGGCTGATGTGGGGCAGTGATTGGCCATTCGCAGCCTTCGAGTCGAGTTTCAGTTACGACCGAGCCCTCGCAAACCTGAGTGAGCTGGTACCAGATCCCGCCGTGCGCCACCGCATCTCGAGCGAGACGCCCCTCAAGTTCTACTTCGCCTGACACTGCATGAATAAATCCGAACTGCTTGCCCTACGCTACGAACTCGAAGCCCTCACCATTGACTTTTGGCACGAAGTAGACATCAACGGGGGCGGCCGTGCCGCCGCCTACTACGTTGACGATGCTGTGTTCGAAACCAGCGTCCGCGAGTACCGCGGTCGGGCCGCGATCGAAGCTTTCTACGGGCGCCGCCGAGACCGCGGCGAGCGTGTCTCGCTACACGTGCTTCACAACTTTCGAGTCGAACCCGAGAGCGACACGCGCGTGCGTTGCCAGTACATCCTGAGTCTCTTTGCCGCCGATGGCGTGCCCATTCTGCCATCACGACCCGCAATCATGCTGGCCCTTGTGGATGAGGTGGTGCTGAAGCAAAGCGATGGATCTTGGCGATACGAGTCGCGTCGCATTCACCCGCAGTTCCGCGATGAAACGCCCACAACCGGTTGACGGCTGAACGGCTTCAGCGAGCCGATCGAAAGTCGTGAGCAGTTCAGGGGCCTGGACTGCTCTGAACAGACACGCACCCTCACAAACACACGGACCAAGCCGCACCTATGTTCATCGACCCCCTGACCGAGCCCGGCTTCAAGCGGTCCATCTTCAACGCCATCGTCGCGCCGCGACCGATTGGTTGGATCAGTTCGAATGCGCTGGACGGAAGCGTGAATCTCGCGCCGTTCTCGCAGTTCAACTTGGTTTCAACCGCCCCCCCGGTCGTCATGTTCGCGTGCAACACACCTGATGATCGGGCCGAGAAGGACACCATCGCCAATGTCCGATCCACGGGCGAGTTCGTGGTCAACCTGGTGCCGTGGGACCTGCGCGAGGCGATGATTCTCACCTCGGCACCGCTGCCAACCGGCACAGACGAATTCGACCATGCCGCGCTGCTGAAGGCGCCCAGTGTGATGGTGAGGCCCCCGAGGGTGGCCGCGTCCCCGGCCACCCTGGAATGCAGGGTGATCCGACTGATTCGCATCGAACCGGAGTTCCCTGGCGAGACCGCCAGCACGGTCGTATTCGGTCGCGTACTGGGTCTGCACATCCAGGACGCCTACCTGGACGCAGATGGCAGATTCGACACTGTCAAGGCCCAGCCCACGACGCGCCTGGGCGGCAATCAGTACGCCACCGTGGGCCAGGTCGTCGAGATTGCGTCTCCATTCAGACGTGCCGGCTAGCGCCAGCCTGCTTCGCTGTCGTGTCCGCGCTATCACCCTCAACCCACCGTCTATCGGGAGCACCCTCCTTGAGCAACTTGCACACCACCGTCCGCGAGCGGGGCTTCTCGGACTTTCATACCGAAGAACCCGAGGTACGCAAAGGCTGCCGGCAATGGCTGATGCGCGGCCACAACTTCTCAGTCGAGTGGGTCGAGATGGGAGCACCGACGCACGAGCCCGCCGTGTTCGAGTTCGCAAGCGAGTTCGAGAGCCTTCTGATCGTGCACAGTGGCTCCGTTCGCATAGAAGCCGCTCATGCTGAAACCTCTACCGCAGACGCGCATTCGCATTCGGTTTGCATCGTGCCGCCAGGTCGCTACAGCGTTCGCGCATCTCTGGCAACGGATCTGGCCTTGATCACATCACAGCGAACAGAAGTCACCGGGCGACGAGTGCTCAACGCCGCGGCCTGCGAGCCACCGGATCCGCGTGTGCTGCCTGCCGGACACCCGTATCGACGGCGCATCACTAAGGACGTGATTCAGGTGATGGACATCGACGCGGTGATGGCCTCGGCCGACAAGCCGCGACTGAAAATGCTGCAGACCGAGACACTCAGCGTCAACATCGTCGAATACGAAGGCGCGCGTGACCGCAGCCAACTCAGCCCGCACAGCCACGAGACATTCGAGCAAGGCTCGCTGGCGATCAGTGGGAACTATGTCCACCACCTGCGCACCCCCTGGGGCCAGGATGCCAATGCCTGGTGCGACGACGAACATCTGAGCGCGGCGTCACCTTCCCTTTTGGTCGTACCAGTGGGCGTGATCCACACCACCGAAGGTGTCGGAAGCGGTCACCACCTTTTGATAGACGTGTTCTCTCCGCCACGGGGAGACTTCATCGACAAGGGCTGGGTGTTCAACGCCGGCGACTACGCGCCCATCTCTCGCTAGGCCGCACCGATGTCCGCACTGCGCCAGTCGTTCCGCGTCGATTCTCACGCGCATGTCTACGACCTCGATCGCCATCCGTTTCATGATTCGAGCGGTTTTCATATCCTGCCCAACGAGGTCGGCACGGCTAAGCAGCTGGCCTGCGTGCTTGACGCACATGGATTCACACACGCGCTGCTGGTCAACCCGCTCGGTGGCTACGGCACCGACAACGAGTGCTTGGTCGAAGCCTTGCTGGACTCCGGTGGCCGCTTCAAAGGCGTTGCTCTGCTGGAGCACGGCACACTCGAATCCGAGTTCCGTCGGCTGACCGATGCGGGCATCATCGGCTTGCGGTTCAACCTGAACTTTCAGGCCAGCCCGTCGCTGATGGTGCCTGAGGCTCAACGCACCCTACAGTTGGCCCGCGAATGCGGTTGGTTCGTTCAAATCCACTATCAGAACGACGCGCTTCTCGATGCGCTCCCGGTGCTGCGCCGCAGCGGGATGCCGTTGGTCATCGATCACTTCGGCAGACCCGATGTCGCACAAGGCCTCAGGCAGCCGGCCTTTCAGGCCCTGCTCGAGTTGGGGCGTGAAGGCGGGGCGGCCATCAAGCTCTCTTCCGTGTTCCGGTTCGGCGGCGGCTTCCCCTACAGCGAGGCCGATCCCTTCGCCCATGCGCTGATTGAGGCCTTCGGCGTGGATCGCTGCCTGTGGGGATCTGACTGGCCCTTCTTGCGCGCCGGCCATCGGGTGGACCACGCCAGTCTTCTGCATGCGTTCAAGAGATGGGTCCCGTGCGAAACGGAACGCGAACGGATGCTGGCAGACAACCCTGCCCGGCTATTCGGCTGGGGTCCTTTGACGACAGATTGATAGAGGAGAACTCCAATGAGGAGACGAACCTTCGCCACGGCGGCCGCATGCGTAGCCCTGCCCTGCAGTTGGCGCGAGACACTGGCGGCCAACGACTATCCCAAGCGGCCGATCCTGGTGATCGTCCCCTACGCGCCGGGCGGCGCCGACGGCTATATCCGCCCGCTGCAGGCGACGCTGGAGAAGCGCCATGACATGCAGTTAGTGATCGAGTCGCTCGTGGGCGCAGGCGGCACTGTGGGCACGTCAAGGGTGAAGCGCAGCACGCCCGACGGCTACACATTGTTGTTCTGCGGCTCGGGCGCACTCACCATCGCGCCGCGCTTGATGGCAGCGCCTGCGCCCACACTGAGCGACTTCGTGCCAGTGCTGAACCTTGTGACGATCCCCTACATCATTGCGATGAAGAAGGGCTCACCGATACAGGAGCCCCGTCGCCTGATCGAATACATCAGGAGCAACCCCGGCGCCCTGACCTATGGGTCTCCAGGCATTGGGAGCGCACCATACCTTGGAATGGAAGCGTTCGCACGAGGCATCCGAGGCAGTGTGACGCACATTCCCTATTCCGGCATTGCCACCGCCATGCAGGCCCTGTTGGGCGGGCATATCGATGCCGTGATCGGTGCACCGAGCACGGTCATGCCGCAGGTGGATGCCGGAGCAGTGATCGGTATCGCCGTGACGAGCAAGGAACGCTTTCCGATGGCGCCCGGTCTGCCCACCTTGGCCGAGGTAGGGGTCGATGTCGACGTATCCACGCACTTTGCGTTTTATGCTCCAAAGGGCACACCACCGTCGATCGTGAGAAAGCTCAGTGCTGCCCTGAGTGATGCAGCGCAGGACGTCGCCTTCAGACGGACCATGGAATTGACCCGGACCCAGGTAGACGTGCTCCAGCAGGAGGCGCTGGCACGAGTACTGGAAGAGGAGCAGGCGCGCTTCGAACCTGTGATCAAGTCGATCAGAAACTAGCGCTGCGCCCCGCCGCGCTTGCCTGTAGGCCGGCCCCTGCACTGCAGCGATTTCGCCTCTCGGAACTCTGCCAACGAGGCATTGCCCAGACCCGATGGGCAGCGCTAGATTCGAGTCCTGCCGCGCAGCACTTGGTGCGTTGGAAAAAATACAACTGGAGACATCATGGCAAGTTCTTTCGGTCCCCGAGCGCATCGGCTTCAGGGCTCCTTCTCGGCGGTGATGGTTGCCTTGCCGAGGTCCGCTGCGACGAACACGCGCAGCTTCTCGACGAAGCAGCACATCTGGGTGGATGTGCCTTCACCCCTGCCTGAGCAGCATCGCATTGCTGTACGGCTGCGCACGACTTGCTGACCCAGGAGAACCTCAGTGCTAGATCTGATCACACATACTCCGAACCAGCGGCGCCGCTCGCTGTGCGTTGGCCTCGCGGCAAGTGCCGCCACCAGTGCCTGTGCCCCCTGGGGTGTCCAGCCTGCTTTGCCTGCCGGCGCATTGCGGGTTTACGGCAACCTGTCGACGTTGGAACTTGCGCCAGTGCTGTCCGCAGTCGATCGCCTCGGCCCGGAAGCGGCGATCCTTCAGCAAGGCGGCATCACCAGCCTGTACGGCCTGCCTGGTGACCTGCCGAATCTGGTGGCAACTGGTATGTCAGACGTCGCGACCAATTCGGAAACGCAAGGGCTACGCTATTCGATGCAACACCCCGGCCTTCGAATCATCTTCACCGTTTCCGAAGGGCTCTACCGCATCGTCGCCAGGCGCTCCGCCGGCATCTCGACGCTGGCGGATCTGCGTGGCAAGCGCGTGGGTACGATGCCGCGAACCTCGTCGGCGTACTACCTCGACCGGATGCTGCGCACAGTGAGCCTCAGCGAGACCGACGTGACGGTTGTGCCATTCATTGCCGGCTCGGCCATGCCCCTGAGCAAGATGAAAGAGGCTTTCCTGAAAGGCGAACTCGATGCCGCCACGATCTGGGAGCCGGAGATGCAGCGGGCACAGGACGCGTTGGGCAGCGACGCGATCGAGTTCTATGACCCCGAAGGCTATCGCGAGCAGTTCTGCCTGTATTCAACCGACGCGAAGCTCAACGATCCGGGCTTGCGCCCAAAGATCGTGGCCTTTGTACGCGCGCTGATCCTGGCGTCGGAGGTCATCCGTCGCCAGCCGCAGGCGGTGTGGCCTCTCGTCGTCAAGGCGACCAAGCAGGACGCGCAAATCATCGAGCGGTCCTGGCGGCATCACACCTACCCTGGCACTCTGCTGCCCAAGCTGTTGGACATCATGGTGGAACAGGATGTGTGGGTTGCCCGGGAGACAGGTCGCGCGCCACGCGGCCGGCGCGAACTCTCGTCGCTCGTCGACGCCAGCGTGCTCCGCGAGGCCATCCGCGCATGAAGATCGATCGCACATTCCGGGATGCAAGGAGCCCCGGTGAGCTGGCTTTCCACCGCCCGGGCGAGCTCCCTGCCGCCTGGCGTTCTGCTCCCTTTGCGCAGGTGAGCGAAATGCCCCGCCCACTCACGCGGACTGCCTAGCGGCCTGCCGCCCGACGCCGCATTTGCATGCACTTCATGGTGCAGGGCGGTTCATTGTCCAAAGAAAATAGGAGACAGCATGACAACTGAATACCAACTTTCCCGTCTGGCCGTATTGGTCAGCGCCGGCCTGATCATCGCCACGCAAGCCGTCGCTCAGTCCGTCCCGACCGCCAGCAGCGTGACCGTGTATGGCGTGCTCGACGCCTGTATCGTGGCCTACAAGTCAGCCACCGGCGCCCCTTTTCAGATCAACGGCGGCGGATGCTTCTACGGGTCGCGCCTGGGATTCCGCGGCAACGAGGATCTTGGTGGTGGCCTGCGCGCCTACTTCCAACTCGAACAGGGCTTCTCGGCCGACAGCGGCACGCTGGCTCAAGGCGGCCGCGCATTCGGGCGCAAGGCACATGTGGGCCTGGCCGGCGCCTTCGGCGAAGTGGAGGCCGGCCGCGACTACGCTCCGGCCTTTTACCTACTGAGCGCCGTCGACCCGATGAAGCTTGGCCTAGGATCCGCTCTGGCGACAGTCTGGTCCGGCTCCCCCGGCAACGGATCCGGCCGCACTGACAACAGCTTCAACTATCAGACGCCTGGGTTCGGCGGTTTCGCGCTGCGTGTAATGTTGGCCCCGGGTGAGCAGACGCAGTCCCAGACGCTGGCGGCTCGAGGCGGCGACACGAAGGGGGCGAGCATCATGTATCGCAGCCCGAAGCTGACTGCCGGCGCGACCTATGCGACGGTCAGGAACGCGGCAGGCACAGCATCTGACAGCGCCACCACGATCGGCGCGAAGTACGACTTCGGTGCCTTCTCGGTTGCGGGCATTGCCCAGTCCGGCAGTTGGGAAGGCACACGCAGCTCTGCCGCGCCCTCCAGCGCAACCAGCATCTTCAGCAGGCGTTTCCGTAGCTACGTGCTTGGTGGCACGCTCAAGCTTGGCATGGACAGTCTGAGCGCCACCTATAAGCGCTACGACGATCGGACCGCAACCAACCTGGATGCGAACGTGTGGAGCTTCGTCTACATTCACCCGCTGTCCAAACGCACCCAGCTCTACGGCGGATTCACCCGATTGAAAAACCAGCGCGCTTCCAGCTATGGTGCATACGACGGCAACGGCGCGTACACCGGTGTAGCTCTGGGTGGCACGTCTCGCCCGCTAGATCTGGGCATCACGCATTTCTTCTGAACAGCAAATCACCAGCCCGCGCTCCATGTTGCTGCATGTCCTGTACGACACAGGCATGCCAGCGACTGCAATGCCTCAGCTCGAGACCGCAGATGTGCTGATCGAACAGACGAACTGAAGCGCGAGTGCGCGATACGAGGGGCCCACTCCCCAATTCCGATTCAGATGCTGCACGAAACAATCCGTGGCACAGTACCGCCCCATGTGGTTCATTGCCCCGTTGCCGCTGCCCTTGCTTGTCGCAAGCCTTTTGATCGTTTTCGGCGCCGGCGTAGTGCGAGGTTTCGCCGGCTTCGGTTTCTCGGCGCTGAGTGTGGCAGGTCTTGCCCTGCTCGTTCCTCCGTCCCAGGTGGTGCCCGCCATCTTCATGCTGGAGGTCTTGGCCAGCATCAGTCTGCTGCGCAGCGCAGCGCGCCATATTGACTGGCATTGGCTGAGCTGGCTGATTGCCGGCAACGTGATCTGTCTGCCGTTGGGCATCGTCCTGCTGGCATGGCTGCCCGAGACGCCAATGCGCTTGCTGATCGGTGTGATGCTGCTGCTCGCGGCCGGTTTGTTGCGAAGCGGCTTCAGCCTGGCGCTCGCGCCGAGCGCCGGGGTGCGCTTGGGAGTGGGCATGGTATCGGGCTTCGTCAACGGAGTGGCCGCGATCGGTGGCATCGCGGTCGCGGTGATGCTCAGCACGTCGCAGATCGCCCCGGCGGTGATGCGCGCCACCTTGATCGCGCTGTTTCTGTTCACCGACCTCTACGCGTTAGCTTGGTCGGCGCTGATTTCCCATGCCACCCATGCGCCGACCATCCTGGTCGGCAATGAAACGTTTCGCTGGGCGCTCTGGCTGGCCCCGGCGATGCTCGCAGGCATCTGGGTCGGCCAGCGCTCCTTCACTGACGTGTCTCCGGCTCAGTTCCGGCGGCACGTACTGAACCTGCTGATGCTCATTGCCGCAATCAGCGTACTGCGCGCGCTTGTCGAGATGCTCAGCTGAGGTCCGCTACAGCAATTCACGCATACGGGTCGCGGCCACCTGCAGCGCTGCGAGCTGAGCCACCGCACCCTCGAGAGTCATGCGTGCGACTGGAGCATGCACCGCGATTGCCGCACGGCCCACGCCATCCGCCCGCTGCACGGGAACGGCCACCGCGATCAGGCCTGCGATGAACTCCTCGCGGTCGCAGGCATAGCCCTGCTCGGCAATCCGGTCGCACTCTGCACGCAGCCCTTCGGCCGAGACGATGGTGTTGCGCGTCATGCGCGGCAAAGGCAGCTGCGCAATCAGTGCGTCACGGGCAGGCTGCGGCATCTGTGCGAGAAACAACTTGCCGCTGGCGGTGCAATGCATCGGAACATAGGCGCCCGCGTCGAGCGTCAGCCGCAACGGCCACTGCGCCTCGACACGGTCGAGATAGAGCACCTGCGTGCCATCGAGGGTCGTGAAGTTGCAGGTCTCGCCGATCTGCTGAACCAGCTGCGCCAGCACCTCATGGCGCAAGCCGCGCACCACGCCGTGGTTCAGCGTGTCGAATGCAAGCTGCCGCAATGCCGGACCGACGACGAATGAGCGCTCGTCCACATCGCGTGTGAGAAATCCGGAAGCGAGCAGTTGCATGGAGAGGCGGTGCGCAGTGCCTTTTGGCAGCGCCAGGCGCGAGGCAAGTTCGGCCAGCGGCAGTGCTCTGCCCTCGTTCGCCAGCAGAGACAGCAGGCGCAGGCTGCGCTCGGCTGATGAGCTCGTTCTGGCGTCCGCATCGAACGATGCCGCCGAATTGATCGCCTCCACCGACGCTGACATGCGGGACTTTCTCATGCGGGTAAACCTTATAACTGGAACATTGCGTTCCAAAAAACAAAGACATACGATGCAGCCCACGCGATCCAATAGTGGATCGCATTGTTCCATTTTCTTGCAACCGAGCCAAGCGCCAAGAATGAATGATCAGTTCGACTACATCGTCGTCGGCGCCGGCTCAGCGGGGTGCGTTCTGGCCGCCCGCCTGAGCGAAGATCCTTTCACGCGGGTGCTGCTGCTCGAGGCTGGGCCGCCCGACCGTTCGCTGTGGATTCACCTGCCGATCGGCTATGGCAAGACGATGTGGAGCGACACCTACAACTGGCGCTTCCAAACAGACCCCGACCCAAACATGAACGGCCGGCGCATCTACTGGCCACGCGGCAAGACTCTGGGCGGATCCAGCTCGATCAACGGCCTGATCTACATCCGCGGACAGCGCGAAGACTATGACCATTGGGCCGCGCTGGGCAATACCGGCTGGAGCTACGACGATGTGCTGCCCTACTTCATTAAGTCCGAAGGGAACGAGCGAGGCGCCGTTCCGTACCACGGCGGCGATGGCCCGCTGAAGGTTTCGGACATCGGCGCCAAGCACGAGTTGATCGAAGCCTTTATCGATGGTGCGCAACAGATCGGTCCATCAAGTGTCCGGCGCACGCGAGACTTCAATGGCGCTCTGCAGGAGGGCGCGGGCTACTTCCAACTGACAACCTCGAAGGGCTGGCGCTGCAGCACCGCGAAGGCCTACCTGTCCCCCGCGCGCGGCCGCTCGAACCTGCGTATTGAAACAGGCGCATTCGCCAGCGGAGTGATCATGGACGGCGCGCGTGCAGTCGGCGTCCGCTACCGCCAAGGCGGACAGATGAAGGAGGTGCGCTGCACGGCCGAGGTATTGCTGGCTGCCGGCTCCATCCAATCGCCACAGTTGCTGCAACTGTCGGGCATAGGGCCGGGCGCGCTGCTCCAGCAGCACGGAGTTCCTGTCGTCGTCGACGCCCCAGATGTAGGTGAGAACTTGCAGGACCATCTGCAAATTCGGTTGTCCTTCGAATGCACCCGCCCTATCACCACCAATGATCAGCTCAACTCATGGTTTGGCCAGACCAAGCTGGGCCTGCAGTGGCTTCTGTTTCGCACCGGTCCGCTGGCCGTTGGCATCAACCAGGGCGGCTGCTTCCTTCGCGCGCTGCCGGACGAAGCGAAGACACCAGATACCCAGTTCCATGTCGCCACGCTGTCGGCGGACATGGCCGGCGGCAAGGTCCATCCCTACTCCGGTTTCACGATGTCCGTCTGCCAGCTGCGGCCGGAGTCGCGCGGCCACATTCGCATTCGTTCCATCGACCCGTTCGAGCCACCCGAGATACAGCCCAACTACCTCTCGACCGATCTGGACCGCCGCACCACGGTAGCCGGGGTGAAGGCAGCGCGCGCAATAGCCGACTCGCCTTCGATGCGGCCCTATGTGAAACGCGAAGTCAAGCCAGGTCCTGCCGCCTCAAACGATAGCGACTTGCTGGCGTTCTGCCGCGACAACGGGGCGACGATCTTTCACCCTACTGGCACCTGCCGCATGGGAGTGGACGCAGCTGCCGTTTTGGACCCTCGACTGCGAGTGCGCGGTGCACAGGGCCTACGCGTGGTCGATTGTTCGGCGATGCCAACACTGGTGTCGGGCAACACGAACGCACCGGCGGTGATGCTGGCCGAGAAGGCCGTGGACATGATTCGGGACGACGCAAAAAGACGTTGATGCGCAAGGGTGGAGGTTCCCTTCGAGCCTCCGGATTTTGAAGCTGATTCAACAGGAGACAACGAAATGACAACACTCTCACGACGGCTGGCGCTAGGCGCTGGCGCGGCTGCGCTCACGACAGCCGGCGTGCTCACGCCAATGGCGGCGCGCGCACAGACGGTCACGCGACTGAAGATCCAGACGGCAGTGCCCACCTCCAGCATCTACTTCGAGCTGATGAAGCGCTTTGCTGAGCGCTGCGACAAGATGTCCAACGGCCGCCTGAAGATGGAGATGCTCCCCGACGGCGCCGTCGTGGCTGCATTCGAGATGGTGGACGCAGTCGACAAGGGCGTGGTCGACGGGGGCTACTCGTGGACTCACTACTGGTCGGGCAAGAACACTGCGGCCGGATTGTTCTCGAATCCGGCAGCGGGCGGGGGCACCGGCATGGACCAGCTGTCGCACGTGTCTTGGCTGATGCAGGGCGGGGGCAACGCGCTCTACAAGAAGTTCTACGCCGATGTGCTCAAGCTCAATATCGAGCCCTTCATGATCCAGCCGATGGGACCCGATCCGCTGGGTTGGTTCAAGGCCCCGATCAATTCGCTCGAAGACATGAAGAAGCTCAAGTACCGCTCGCCTCCAGGCCTGGTCGGTGAAATCTTCAAGGAAATGGGCGTCAATGCGGTGGCCATGCCTGGCGGAGAGATCGTGCCGGCAGCGCAGCGCGGCGTAATCGACGCGGCCGAGTGGATCGGCCCGGCCGACGATCTGGCGCTGGGCTTCCACACGGTGTTCAAGCACTACTATCTTCAGGGCCTGCATCAGTCCACCGACGTCGGCGAGTTGCTGCTCAACAAGACGGCCTGGAACAAACTGACTCCCGATCTGAAAGCCATCGTCGAAACGTCGGCGATGGCTACGATGATGGAGACCTACAGCTACAACGTACAGCGCAATGCTCTGGCGCTGCAGCGACTGAAGAACGAGTTCAAGGTGATCGTCCACGACACGCCAAAGGACATCTTCCCGGCATTCATCAAAGCCACCAACACGATCTACGACCGTGAAGCGGCCAAGAACCCGTTCTTCAAGGAAGTGCTGGAGTCGCAGCGCAGCTTCGCCAAGCTGGTGGTGCCCTACTGGAACAACATCACCGGCCTCTACTACCACCTTGGCATCGAGTCGCCGAACACCAAGTAGGCGTTGGCTTCTTCAAGGAGCGCAGCGATACCCAGGTGTCGCTGCGCCATCTCTCCCGCACCCCAGGAGCCTTCATGTCCTCACGCGATTCAGATCTGGTGCGACTCGCGCGCCGGATCGATCTGATTGCCATCGGTTCCGGCCAGTTGGTGGCCTGGTTGATCGTCCCGATGGTGCTGTCACTGACCTACGAGGTGGTGGCGCGCTATGCGTTCAATGCACCGACCCAGTGGGCCTACGATATGACCTTCATGCTCTACGGCAGCTTCTTCATGCTGGGCGCGGCGTTCACCCTTCAGCGCAAGGGCCACGTGCGAACCGACTCGTTCTACGCCGAATGGTCGCCGCGCCGCCAGGCCGTCACCGACCTGATTGGCTACTTGGTAATGTTCCTGCCTTTCGTCGGCGTATTCGTCTTCACCGGTTGGGGCTACTTCTGGAAGGCCTACACCACCGGTGAAACCTTCGTCAGCAGTTCCTGGCAGCCGATCACCTGGCCGTTCAAGCTGTCGATGCCGCTGGCCGGCATGCTGTTGCTGATCCAGGGCTTTAGCGAGTGCCTCAAGTGCGTGTATGCAATCCGCACCGGCGAATGGGCCGAGCGTGGGCCGATGCCGGAGGTAGTCGTATGAGCACCGAAATCCTGGGGATCCTCGCGCTGGGGGTGCTGTTGGCGGTGATCTTCATCGGCTTTCCGATCTCGTTCACGCTTGGGGCAGTGTCGCTGGCAACCGGCTTCATCGCGCTCGGCCCGGTGGTCTTCGACCTCGCCGTGCTGCAGACCATTTCGGTGATGCGAGACACCGTACTCGCATCGATCCCCTTCTTCCTTTTCATGGGCTTCCTGCTAGAGCAATCCGGCCTGATGGAGCGGCTGTTCCGCGGCATCCAGCAACTGCTTGCCGGCGTTCGCGGCTCGCTCTACATCGCCGTGCTGATCACCGCCACGATCTTCGCCGCCGCCACCGGCATCGTCGGCTCGGCCGTCACGATGCTGGGCGTGATGGCTGGTCCATCAATGATCAAGAGCGGCTACGACGCGAAACTGAGCGCAGGTGCGATCGCTGCGGGTGGCACCTTGGGCATCCTGATTCCACCCAGCGTCATGCTGATCGTGATGGGACCGGTGGTCGGCATTCCTGCCACCGACCTCTTCGCGGCCGCCGTGCTACCGGGCATCATGCTGTCGGCACTGTTTACGCTCTGGTGCCTGATCCGCTGCTGGATCAACCCGGCCCTGGGTCCGGTCCTGCCGATGGAGATGCGGCCCGCGTCGCTGCGCCCGGTCGTCATCGACCTGGCCATTGGCGTGATGCCGGTGATCGTCGTGATCATGTCCACACTGGGCGTGATCCTGCTTGGCATCGCGACCCCTACCGACGCCGGCGCCGTGGGTGCATTCGCCACCTTCGTGCTGACCGTTGGTTCGGGCCGCATGAGCCTTGCGAAGATCAAGAAGTCCGCACTGCAGACGCTGGAAGTCTCCAGCATGATCCTGATGCTGGTGGCGGCTAGCAATCTCTTCGGAGCGGTCTTCGCTCGCCTGGGCAGCCCTGAGTACATGGCGCAATGGTTGCTGGGCCTGTCGCTGCCACCGATGGTGATGCTGATCCTGATCCTGGCGCTCATCTTCGTGCTCGGATGGCCACTCGAGTGGGTGCCGATCGTCTTGATCGTCATGCCCGTCGTGCTGCCCATAGTGCAGGCCGCCGGCATCGACCTGCTGTGGTTCTGCACGCTGGTGGCGGTAACGCTGCAGACCGCCTGGCTGTCGCCGCCGGTCGCCTTGTCGGCCTACTTCCTGAAGGGTGTGGTGCCGCAGTGGGAGCTCAAACAGATCTACTCCGGCATGGTGCAGTTCATGGTCCTACAACTGATCGGCGTGGGTCTCCTGCTGATCTTTCCAAAGCTCGCCACCTGGCTCCCAGGCGTGAACTGAGGATGCACACAAGCTCCGGATGGGGCTTGTGACTGAAGACCGGCCAAGGAGCCGCACCGCGCCGTTCAAATCGGGCCGTGGAGAGCCACGATAGACCCCCATACCTATCGTGTCCACCACCTCCCTCGGTGCTGGCCTTGATCAGCCTGGCCGATCGGCTCAAGTTTGAAGTGTCAGCCGACCGAATCAACCAGTCGGAGAGTTCGATCCAGGCGCCGGCCACCGGGACGATCAAAGCCCCGTGCCGCACGTGGCAACGGTCAGATGCGTTCGGCGCGTAGGCCTACATCCGAGGCGGCAGTTGCTTGCACTCCTCGAACACCCGCACACTGCAACGGGCGCAGATGTCGCGGTCCAGGCGCTGGAAGATCGTCGCGATTGCGATGCGCTTGGTTGGAAAGATGTGGTCGCTTCCCAGCTGCTGCAGATATCCCACACGTTGCCATAGCTCAACGACGGGTGGTCTCGGTCGGTGGAAATACAGGTCACCGCCATTTGCACGCCGGCTCACCAGTTCCGCTCGCCACAGATCGGCCGCTGCGACGTCGATAAAGTTCATGCTTTTGGCCATTACCAGCAGGTGCTTGGCCGAACCGGCCGGCGCGCGCAGGTCGCCCAGATAGTCGGCGACGTGGGATACAGCGCCGAAGTAGACCTCGCCCTCCATGCGGATCATCTTCAACTGAGGACACTCGTCCAGCGGCTGTGGCACATCCGCGCGCACCACGAACGGGCGCTCAGCAGACATGCTGTCGAAGCCCATCACACGGATGAATGGTCGCGACGTGCGATACAGGTAAGTCACAAGCGAGAGGATGGTCCCGAGCAGGATCGCCATCTCGATACGGATCGTCATCGTCGCCAAGGCCGTGATCGCAGCAATCGCGAAATCCTGCCGACTGTGTTGCCACAGGCGCCGCCAGCCGGCCACATCGAGCAGTGACCATGCCACAGCCATCAGCAAGGCGGCGATGGCCGGGGTCGGAATCGATGCCAGCACCGGTCCGGTGAAGGCCACAAGCAGCAGCAACCAAGCCGAGGCGAACACGGCCGCCAGCGGGGTGCGCGCACCTGCCTCATAGTTCGGCAACGAGCGGTTCAGTGAGCCGCAGGAAACGTAGGAGGAGAACATCCCGCCAACGATGTTCGATAGCCCCTGTCCGCGAAATTCACGGTTTGCGTCGATGGCCTGGCCCGATCTCTCGGCAACTGCCTTGGCAATCGAGATCGATTGGCCGAGCGCGACAATGGTCAGGGCGATCGCAATCGACAGTAATTCGGGCAGTCGTTGGAGCGGCATGGCGGGCCAATGAAAGTGAGGCCAGATGGTCGGAATGCTGCCAACCACAGCCACCCTGCCCCATTGCAAGGCGAGATGATCGCTGTTCAGAAGTGTCGCCAATGCTGTGCCCGCCGCCAGTCCGATCAACATGGAGGGCCAGCGGGGAAGCAGACGACGCAGCACGAGCACGATCACCAGCGTGCAGGCCCCGACCAGCAGCGCCGCAGGCTGCGCGGAACCCAGTTGCTGCGCGAGGTAGTACAGCAGCCTAGCTGTGCCGTGCTCCGCAGGCGCCGGCAGACCAAAAAGGTCCGTCAGGGAGTGCACCACGATCAGTGCAGCGGCGCCACTCGTGAAGCCGCGCAGTGCAGACGGTGAGATGAAGTTCGCCAGTCCGCCCAGCTTGAGCACACCGATCAGCCACTGCATGGCGCCGACCATCACGGTGACCGCCAAGGCAAGCTGGATGTACGCCGGTGAACCGACAACCGCGAGCGGCGCTAACGTCGTGAACAGCGCTAGCGAGTTGGCGTTGGTCGGCCCGGAGACCACATGCCAACTCGAACCGAACAAAGCGGCGATCACGCAGGGCACGATCGCCGTGTAAAGCCCGTACTCTGGCGGCAAGCCAGCAAGCGTTGCGAATGCCAGGCCCTGCGGCAGCACCAGCAAGGCGCCCAGAATCCCAGCCACCAGATCTGCGCGCAAGGTCTGGGCGTCGACCCTCCGCACCCAAGTGCCAAACACCCTGGATGCAAAATCGGTCATCTGCGACCGTTGGCGCTGCGCTGCGGTGACCTGCCCAGGAGCTGCCGCACGCTACATCCTGCCCTTCCATGGCACCAGCCTGCGTTCGACCCAGCGCATCAGCAGGTCGAACATATAGGCCACCACACCGATCACGATGATGCCCATGATGACAATGTCGGTGCGCAGGAAGTTGGATGCGTTGAGCACCATCTGACCAAGACCGACGCTCGCCGCGACCATCTCTGCAGCGACCAACGTCGTCCAGCCGAAACCGATGGCGATGCGCATGCCGATCAGAATGTCGGGCAGGGCCGATGGCAGGATCACATGGCGAATCACCTGCATATAGCTGGCTCCCATCGAGTAGGCTGCGTTGATCTGCTCCTGTGAGGCGCTGCGCATGCCGGACCGCGCGGCCAGCGCAAGCGGCGCGAAGCAACTGAGAAAGATCAGCAGCACCTTGGGCAATTCGTCGATACCGAACCAGATGATGATCAGCGGCAGATAGGCGAGAGGCGGCAGCGGACGGTAAAACTCCAGTGGCGGATCGAAAATGCCGCGCATCACCCGGCTCATCCCCATCGCGATGCCGATCGGAATCGCAGTCACGCAGGCCAGCGCGAAGGCCGAAAACACGCGAAACATGCTGGCCAGGAAGTGCTGCCACAGCGGCTTGTCATTTGCGGCGCCGGTCAGGTACTCGTAGAACTGCTGGAAGACGGCCTGCGGGGTAGGCAGGAACAGCGGCTTGACCCAGCCCATATTGGTGACCAACGCCCAGATCGCGATCAGCACGATCACGGTGGCGACACTGATCGCTGCGCTGCTACCCTCGCCGGGTACCTTGAACTTGCTGGTCTTCAGCTTGGCGGTCTTGGCTGCCTCCGGTGCGACCTGCGGCGCGGGTACTGCCGATGCGAGTTCAGCCATGGACCGCCTCCCGGTGGTGAACGATGGCCAGCACTTCTTCACGCATGCGGATGAATTCGGGCTCGGACTTCACTTTTCGCGCGTCACCATGCGCAAGAAACTGGCGCGAGAACGGCACATCGTCATAGATGTGCGAGATCCGACCAGGGCTCGGACTCATCACGATCAGGCGTGTGGCCAGGAACAGCGCTTCCTCGACCGAGTGAGTGATGAAGAACACCATCTTGTTGGACTGCGTCCACGCTCGCAGCAAAATTTCCTGGACGGTCTCACGCGTGAAGGCGTCGAGCGCACCCATAGGTTCATCCATCAGCAAGACGTCCGGATTGCTGGCCAGCGCCCGCGCGATGCCCACGCGCTGCTGCATGCCGCCGGACAGTTCGTACACCGCACGGTCGGCATACTTCTCCAGCCCGACAAGGCCGAGCTGATGCTCCGCGACCTGGTCCCGCTCGGCTTTGCCCACGCCGTTCAGTCTGAGCCCGAGCGCCACGTTGTCGCGCACTGTCAACCACGGCATCAATGCATGCTTCTGGAACACCACACCGCGATCCGCGCCGGGGCCGATGACCGGCTGACCATCGAGCAATATCTCGCCGCTGGAGGGCGGCAGGAAGCCGGCAATGCAATTCAGCAGCGTCGTCTTGCCGCAGCCCGACGCGCCGAGTGCAACGACGAAATCTCCGTCGTGCATCTTCAGGTTGACAGGCGCCAGAGCCTGCAGCGTGCCGCCTTTGACTGCGTAGTTGACCGTGAGGTCTCGGATGTCTAGCGTGGGCATGTCGGCCTTACTTGCCCAGGGCCTTCTGCACATAGACCGTTGTCACGAATGCGCCGTAGTTCGGCTTGAGCTCCTGAACACGGCCCTGCTCCTTGAGGAACACCGCCGTGTCGGTCAAGGCCTTTGCAGCGCCACCGCCCAGCCAGGTCGCCGAAAGTTGCTCGGTCGCGGTCGGAAACCGATACAAGGCCATTGCGGCCGGCACGTCTTTCGCGTCCGCCTTGGTCCACTTGGCCACGGCCTTGACCTGGGCCGAGTCTGCCGTCCACTTGGCGGTGTTGGCGCGATAGTCCTGATCAGCCCTGGCCAGCGCCTTCACCAGCGCGACCATGAAGGCCTCGTTCTTCGCTGCCCACTCAGCGCTGACGACCAGGCCGTCGAAGGTCGGATAGCCCTTCTTGCCGATCGAGCCCGACGTGGCGATGACCTTGCCATTGCTCTTGACCTTGCTGAGCACTGGGTCCCAGATGAACGCCGCATCAATGTCGCCACGCTCCCAGGCGGCGGCGATTTCCGGCGGGCGCATATTCATCACGTTCACACCCTTCGGATCCACTCCCTCAAGCTTCATGTCGACCATCAGCTGGTAGTGCGCCGTCGATACGAACGGCGTCGCGACCTTCTTGCCTTTCAGGTCCTTCATGCCATTGATGCCGGAACCGTTGCGCACCACAAGGGCCTCGGCGTCGGCAATGTCATCAAGGATCCAGAACAGCTTGACGTCCTGCCCCTGGCTCGCCGCCGCCGCGATCGGGCTGGAGCCGGCCTCGCCGATCTGCACGTCACCCGATGCCATCGCGCGGATCACGTCGCCGCCGCCGCCAAACATGCGCCAGTTGATCTTGTAGCCGGTGGCCTTCTCAAGCTCGCCCGATTCCATCACCGTGCGCAGTGGCACCAGCATGTCCTGGTGCGCGAAGGTCACTTCCTTGCTTTGCGCAGACGCCGCACCGCAGATCATCAGGGCCGCAGCGGCCACGCATTGCATCGACAGACGTTTGTTCAGGTTCATCGGGTTTCCTCGGGTGTGTGGGATCGTGATTCGACTCGGCGCAGGGCGCAATCCGGACAGACGCACTGTGCGCGCAAGGAACCCGGATCGGAAGTGCCAGCAAGCTCGCTGCCATGGAGCCAGCGGCCGGGGACTTACCCTCAATACCGTGCATAAAGCTGCGTGCCGCACCCGAAAGGTGCGAGCGCATGACCTCTAGCGAGACATGCCCAAGGCTTCACGCCTTCGCCGCAGGAACTGCCGAATGACTCAGTGCGCGCGACGGGGCGGCGGTCGAGTCTCACCGCGAGCCCGGGCCAGTTCATCCACCGCATGGCCGAGCTCGCGTATGCCGGCTGCGATCTGAGTGCCGGCGATCGACGACAGCCGCAACCGGAAATACGGACACGGATACGGCGGCTTGTTGAAGAACACGTCGCCGGCCTCGATCAGCACACCTCGGCTTCGCGCCATCAGAGCAAGCTCGCTTGCATCAACCCAGGTTGGCGCCTGCACCCAGAGCGAAGCCCCGCCCTGCGGCATCGTGAACTCGAAATCCGGCAGATAGTCCCGCAGCGCCTGCGCGGCCAACGCGAGCCGCTCCTGCATCGCCTGGTTCACGCGCCGGGCATGCGACTCATGGTGACCCAGCGACAGGAACAGTGCGTAGGCGTGCTGCAAGAAGGCGCTCGGGTGGCGCACCATCGCGTGCCGGATTGCGCGCAGCTCCTTGATCAGCGCCCGGGGCGCAACGATATAGCCCAGTCGCAGCGCCGGTGACAGGCTCTTCGACACCGATCCCACGTAGACCACCCGACCCGACTTGTCCAGGCTCTTCAGCGCAGGCATCGGCATGCCTTCATAGAGATTCTCAGCCTCGTAGTCATCCTCGATGATCACGAAGTCCTGCAGCTCGGCCTTGCGCAGCAGCCATTGACGGCGCTCGAGGCTCAGCGTCACGGTGGTCGGGCTCTGATGCGAAGGCGTTATGAACAGGTAGTCGACCGCCGGCAGTGCATCGATGACCAGCCCTTCATCGTCGACTGCCACCTCGACCCAGCGCGGATTGCGCAGTGCAAAACTGTTGCGCGCGTGCGGGTGGCCGGGCTCCTCCAGGCCGACGCGCCGGGTCTCGTCGAACAGGGCTTCGGCCAGCAAATAGTAGGCATGCTGAGCGCCGACGGTGACGATGATCTCCTCGTTGAGGGCGAACACCCCTCGCTTGGGAAGCAGCCGTGTGCGGATCTGCTCGATCAGGTCGGGCACGTCGTCGGTCTCGAAGTCGGGCGTCCAGTGAGGCAACTGCGACCGCGCCAGGCTGCGGGCGCAGCATTCGCGGAAATCCTCGGTGGGGAACAGCTGAGGGTCGTAGGTGCCGTAGACAAACGGATAGGTGTAGTCGCGCCACTTGTCTGGCTTGGCCAGCGTCGGCCGCCCGAGCAACGAGCGCACCACCCGCCCGCCCCACTCCGGGGCTTGGCCACTGCGACCGCCATTGCCGACCAGTGGCTCGGCCAGCGCCGCCGACGCCGGGCGGGCGTTCGGCGCCACGAAGACGCCGCTGCGCGGGCGAGCCTCCAGAAAACCCTCGTCCATCAGCTGCAGGTAGGCCGACGTCACCGTGTTGCGACTCAGGCCCAGCAGGGTGGCCAGCTCACGCGACGAGGGCAGCGCCGCGCCGACACTCAGTCGCCCGTCCAGAATTGCCTGCACCACGGCCAGACGCAATCGGCCCTGCAGCGGAAGCGCCGTTTGTTCGGGGAGCTCGAAGAGCGTGGCCCATTGAATGGTGGATCGCGGAATGGCCATGATGCGCGCACAGTCTACTTTGCTGGCGCGGCCGAATCCGCACATCTGGCCCTATCGCGTCGGCACCGAGTTCTTTAGGCTCGACGCAACCGAACCGTCAGGAGTCCCAAGTGTATTCACCTACAGCCCCCGTCACCACCGCCATGCTGGAGGCATTCAGCGACGCATGGAACCGCCACGACATAGACGCGCTGATGAGCTTCATGAGCGACGACTGCGTCTTCCAGACCGCAGCCGGCCCCGAGGCCTGTGGCACGCGCATCAGCGGCCCTGAAGCGGTGCGCGAGGCCTTTGCCGCCGCCTGGCAAGCCGTGCCCGACGCACAATGGGTCGGAGGCGTGCACTTCGTGCTCAATGACTTCGGCACCTCACAGTGGACCTTCACCGGCACCGCCACCGACGGCAGCCGCATCGAGACCGATGGCATCGATGTGTTCACGTTCAAGGACGGCAAGATCAAGCTCAAGAACGTCTTCCGCAAGGCGCGTCCGAACCTGCCGGCGACGAAGTGAGCGGAGCGCACCGATGGCCATGACCCGCTCCTCGCCCGCCGAGCCGGCGCAAAACCAGCCCGCAGCCAAGCGATACGACCCCAGGTACGATCCGCTTGTAGCCCCCGATCCTGGGGCCGGCCGCGCCTATGCGCCGACCTACTGGGTGGCCAGTGCGGGCACACCACCCGCGGACGACGGCCCCATCACACAGGACACCGACGCCGATGTCGTGGTCATCGGCTCTGGTTCAACGGGCATCTCTACCGCGCTGTACCTGGCGCAGGAGCATGGCATCCGCGCCCTCGTGCTGGAGGCGAACCAGACCGCCTGGGGCTGCTCCAGCCGCAGCGGAGGCCAGGGCCAGAACGCCAGCGGCCGGCTCACACGCTCCCAGTGGATCACCCGCTGGGGCCTGGACGTTGCCAGACAGCTCGACACCGAGATCCGCACCGGTTTCGACAACTTCAAGCAGCTTGCCATGCAGATCGATTGCGAAGCCTACGACGGCGGTCACCTCTACCTCGCGCATCGACCCGAGAAGCTCGCCTACCTGGCCGCCGAGGCACAGGTGAGGCGCGAGAGTTTCGGCTACGACACCCGACTGCTGAGCGCTGAGGAAGTGCGCCGCGACTACTGCGACGAGCGCGACACGGCGGGGGCAATGCTGGAGGCTGAAGGCGTGGGCATCCATCCGCTGAAGTTCAGCTTCGGCCTGCTGGCCAAGGCGCGCGCCGCTGGCGCCAAGATCCACCCCGGCAGCCCTGTGCAGGGCTGGCAGACGATAGACGGCGTGCATCATCTGCGCACCCCCGGCGGCACCGTGCGCGCCAGGCGCATCGCGGTGTGCACTGGTGGCTACACCGGGCAGGCGCTGAGCCCGATGCTGAAGAACCGGATCATGCCGATCCTGTCGAACTCGGTGGTGACGCGCCCGCTGACCGAAGCCGAGCTCAAGGCGACCAACTTCCGCTCACGCACTTTCCTGACCGACACCCGCACGCTGCGTTTCTACTACCGCCTGCTCAAGGACAACCGATTGCAGATCGGCAGCCGCAGCGCCGTGACCGGGGCCGATGCCGAGGCGCCCAGGCACCTGAAGCTGCTGACCGATGCGATCGCTCGCAAGTTTCCGCCACTGGCCGGCATCGCCATCGACTACTCCTGGTGGGGCTGGGTCGACGTGAGCCACGACATGATGCCCCGCATCACCCGGCCCGACCCGCAGCAAAGCGTCTGGTACGCCGTGGGCTATGGAGGCAACGGCGTGTCCTTCTCGACCTGGGCCGGCAAGCGCCTGGCCGAACGCGTGGCCGGTCAGGACAAAGGGCAGGCCGTCTTCAAGCTGCCAATCTACAACTCTGAGCTGCCGTATCCGAATCTGTTCGACAAGGTCGTGTCGCCGGCCTTCGCGCCATTCCGCCGCCTTGGGCAGCAGTTCCTGTACAAGTGGTACTGGCTGCGCGACGAGAAACTCTAGCCACCGCAAGAAGATTCACGATCAGCCTGCACGTTGCGGCCCCCGTATCAGCCTGCCAGGCAAAGTGCCTGTGGGTTCACCATCCTCCATGATGGTCTGACCCGCTTTCAGAGTCGCGATGTAGCCCTCGGCTCGCTGCACAAGCCGACGTCCGCCGGTCGGCAGGTCGAAGGCAACGTAGGGTGGCGGCAGGCGAAGCTTGTCGAAGTCGATGATGTTGACGTCGGCCAGATAGCCCGGCCGGAGCAGGCCGCGGTCGTTCATGCCATAGATCGCTGCGGTGTCTCGCGTCTGGCGCCGCACCATCAGCTCCAGCGGCAGAGTGGGTCCTCTTCGCCGGTCGCGCGCCCAATGCGTGAGCATGTAGGTCGGCATGCTGACGTCGCAGATGTAGCCGCAATGCGCGCCGCCATCGGCCAGGCTCATCATCGTGCGTGGGTGCTGCAACTCGGTGTGCAGCTGGCTCAGGTCGTTGTAGGCGTAGTTGAAGCTCGGAAAATAGATGATGCCCTTCCCGTGCTGCGCCATCAGCATGTCGTAAGCAACTTCCAGTGGCGAGCGGCGATCGCGCGCAGCAATAGAGGCAATGCTGTGCTCCTGCGCAGGCTCGTAGTCGGGCTCGGCACCCAGCGCGTACATCTTGTGGAAGCTCTGCGTCAGGTAGGCCAGCCGGGTGTCGTGCTGCGCCGCGCCGAGCAGAGCTGCCATGTCGGTGAGCTGCGCACGCACGGCGGGCTCGCGCAGGCGCGCCAGCTTGTCCTCCCACGCCAACGGAGCGAGTTCCTGCCACAGTGGGTGTGCCATGAACGGGTGCGTGGAACCCTGCCAGGCCATCAGGATGCCGGCCGGCCGGCCCGCCACTGCGCCGTAGAGCGGGATATCGGCCCGGTGCGTCTCATCGAGTGCGGCGAGCAGCCGCCTCCAGGTGTCGGGTGTCTGGTCGGTCTGCACCAGCGCAAAAGCCACCGGCAGCCGATTCATGCGCGCCAGCTCGGTCAACCACGGCAGCTCGGTTTCCATCTGGTAGTGGTTCGACGTCATCTGAAACACGCCGTGGCCCACTTCGCCGAGCACTCGCCCGATGCCCAGAATCTCGTCGTGCGAGGCGAAGGTACCCGGCGGGTACTTGCGGCCCTGGTATTTGTGGATGATGGTGCGGCTGGTCGAGAAGCCCAGCGCGCCTGCCTGCATGCCTTCGCGCACAAGCGCGACCATCGCAGTGATGTCTGCCGGTGTGGCCTCGTCGTGCGTGATGCCGCGCTCGCCCATGACGAAGGTGCGCAGCGCCGAGTGCGGGATCTGCGCACCGACGTCGAGTGCACGCGGCATGCGCTCCAGTGCATCGAGGTATTCAGGGAAACTCTCCCACTGCCAGTTGATGCCCTCGGCCAGCACCGTGCCGGGGATGTCTTCGACACCCTCCATGACGCTGATCAGCCAGTCCCGCTTGTCAGCGTGGACAGGAGCGAAGCCGACGCCGCAGTTGCCCATCACGACACTTGTCACGCCGTGGTCGGTGGAGGGGCTCAAATAGGGATCCCAGGTGGCCTGGCCATCGTAATGCGTGTGCACATCGACCCATCCGGGCGTTACCAGCGCGCCGCTCGCGTCGATCTCGCGCCTGCCGGCGCCCAGCCCGCTGCCAACCGCTGCGATGCGGCCCTCGGTGATACCGATGTCTGCGGTGAACCGCGGCTGGCCGCTGCCATCGACGATCGTGCCGCCGCGAAGGAGAGTGTCGAACATGGTCATGCTCCGTTTCAGTCGAGTTTGATCCTGGCTGCGCGTATCACCTCGCCCCAGCGATCGGAATCGCTCCTGACAATGGCCGCGAAGTCCTCACCCGAAACTCCCGAGGGCTCGTTGCCCTGAGTCTCAATCAGCTTCAGCATCTCGGGCGAGCGGGCGATCCTGGCAAGCAGGTCGCCAATCTTCTTGGCGACCGCCGGGTCCATGCCACCAGGACCGAAGATGGCCTGCCAACCAACGATATCCAGCCCCTTGACGCCCTGTTCGGTCAGTGTCGGCAGGTTAGGCAGCGCCCCCACTCGGGTGGGTGTGGCACTGCCTATTCCCTTGGCCTTGCCGGCCTTGATCAGGTTGACGGCGCTCGCCGTACCGTCGAAGTAAAGCTGAACGTCGCCAGAGAGCAGTGCGCGCGAAGCATCGGCCGTCCCTTTGTAGGGCACATGCAGCATGCTGATGCCGGTGCGCATCTGAAGCAACTCGGCGTTCAAGTGCGATGTCGATCCCTGCGAGTACGACGCATAGTTCAGCTTGCCCGGGTTCGCCCTGGCATAGGCGACCAATTCCTGCACATTGTTGAACGGCGCACCGGGCGGTGCGATCAGGACCGTGGCCGACTTGACCATCTGAGTCAGCGGCGTGAAGTCCTTGACCGGGTCGTACGGCAGCTTCGTATACAAGTGCGGATTCTGCGTGTGCGTGATGACGATGGTGTAGAGCAGCGCATGACCGTCAGCCGGTGCGCGGGCAATGTCCTGGGCGCCGATGAAGGTGCCGGCACCGGGCTTGTTGTCGACGATCACCACCTGTCCGGCGAGCTCCTCGCTCAAGAGCTTGGCGATGACGCGCGCGGTCGCGTCCGACCCCGAACCCGCAGGGAATGGCACGACGATGCGTATCGGCTTTCCGGCGATCGGCCAGACGCCTTGCGCAACGGCAGGTGCGACGGCGAGCACGGTGGCAGCAAAGGCGGCAAGCGTCACGAGCAGTGTGCGTCGGCGCGAAAGAAGATTCTTCATGGTTGTCTCTCCGGTGATGAAGATGATTCGTCTCAGGCCATCGACCGTCCGTTCAGACGCAGCACGGGGGCGCCGGTCCGCTCGAAACACCGATCAGGACACGACCTGGTAGTACAGGTTCTGCGGGTGCTTGGCCTGCGCGAAAAAGAACCAGCGCTCGGCCAGCAGGCCCGGCGCCTGAACGAGCACGGCCAGCACCCAGGCCAGCGTCCCACCAGCGTTCAAGGCCCACAGCGCGAGCAGGGCCGGCAGTGCGAAGCAAAGCACCAGCAGCGCGATCTTCATCTGCCGGAGCATCATCAGCGTGCGGCCATGGAAGAACTCGCGGGTGTTGAACGATCCGGCCGACATGCCCATAGCCTTCTGCTGAAGCTTAGGTGCCTTGATGCCCGTGGCGGTTTGAAGTGTCGACCTGTGCTTCAAGGTCGCGTTGTTGCGCAACGAGAGCGCGCGCGTTACCCAGGCGAGCAGCGTGACGAGCAAGGCGCCGGGACCGGTCACGCGCAGCAGGGCCACCTCATCGGCCAGGGCAGCCAGTGCGCTGACCAGTACCAGCCCAGACGACAGGCCAATCAGCGTGAAGTTCACCGGCGTCAGCGGCTGAGCCCACTCCTGGATGAAACGCAGACAGGCGTAGATCATCGCCGTGGAGTACCAAAGCAGCGCCGCCAGCACGATGGCGGCCAGCGGCAACAGCGGCGTCGCCCGCCCTGCACGCTGCGCCAGCCACCACAGCACCAGCACGCCGATGAAGGCCGGCAGCAGGATCACCTCGCGCGACAGCCACGAAGTGCGCCACATCAGCACAGCACGCCAGGCGCGCTCTGGCCGGCCAAGGTGGCCGAACGAGGCGCCCAGACCGATCAGCAACATCGCCACGGCCACGATCAGCAGGGCGCTGACGAAAGCGGCCGACAGAGGTAGACCGGCAAGTTCCGCCAGAGCAAGCGCAACGACCAGCCCCTGCGCCGCACCGATGATCGTCGTGAAGATCACGACCGAAAATGCGGGGTTCATGGCGTCTCACCTGCCGGTACTTCGCCCGCCACGTCGGTGATGCGTCGCGGCAGGTACTGGTTGGCCGGATGCGTGTCCCACTCGGGCATCAGTGCGTAGCCGCCGCGTTCGCGAATCGCGACCGAGACCTCGGAGTTCGGGTCCTTCACGTCACCGAACAGGCGCGCACCGGTGGGACAGGCCTTCACGCATGCGGGCTTGCGGTCCTCCTTGGGCAGTTGCTCGTCGTAGATGCGGTCCACGCACAACGTGCATTTGGTCATCACCTGGCGCTCTTCGTCGATCTCGCGAGCTCCATAGGGACAGGCCCAGGCGCAGTACTTGCAGCCAATGCACTTGTCGTAGTCGATCAGAACGATGCCATCCTCCTTGCGCTTGTAGCTGGCGCCGGTGGGGCAAACCGGCACGCAGGGCGGATCTTCACAATGCAGACAGCTCTTTGGGAAGTGGATCGTGTCGGTGCCTGGGAAGATGCCTGCTTCGTAGGTCTGCACGCGATTGAAGAAGGTGCCAGTAGGGTTGGCGCCGTATGGCTTCTCGTCGGCAAGCGGGCCGGCGCTGCCGGAGGTGTTCCACTGCTTGCACGAAGTCACACAGGCATGGCATCCAACACACACGTTCAGGTCAATCACCAGTGCGAGCTGCCTGGCCAGCGTTTCGCCTGGCGCTGCGCGTGCGCTGATCGGCGGCCTGACCACGGCCGGTGACTGCACAACGGCGCGCGGCGTGACCCGCGCCGGAGCCTCGGCGACGACCATCGTTTGCAGCAAGTCCTTCAGCCAGCGAATCATCATGCCCTGCGTCCCGCGAAGTAGGTCAGCACGCTGGCCGCCTTGCCCAATACACCCGGCGCCGCCGGCACTGCCGCGACCTGCGGAAAGGACTCCTGCGCCTCCTCGGGATCGGCCGGCCTGATGCGCACACGCACGTCGTACCAGCCGGCCTGCCCCGTGATGGGATCGGAGTTGCTGATCCTCCTTGACGCATTGCGCGCGAACGGAAGTTCCTCGGAGATCAGATGGTTCAGGAGGAAGCCCTTGCGGGCCTCGTCAGCACCAGGTGCTAGCTGCCACGCGCCATCGGCCTTGCCGATCGCATTCCAGGTCCAGACCGTGCCGGGTTCGACAGCCTCGCTGTAGCGAATCATGCAGCGCACTTTGCCCCACTGGCTTTCGACCCAGCACCAACCGCCGTCGGCGATGCCCGCGGCTTGCGCTGTGAGCGGGTTGACCTGCAGGTAGTTGTGACTGTGAATCTGCCGCAGCCAGGCATTCTGAGAATCCCACGAGTGGTACATCGCCATCGGCCGCTGCGTGATGGCATTCAGCGGATAGGCGGCCAGATCGGTCGCGGCGTCCTCCAGCGGCGGGTACCAGAACGGCAGCGGATCAAAGTAGGTGTCAATACGCTCGCGCAGTTCTTCGGGCGGTTGCCGGCCGGCACTCTTGCCCTGCGCCGCGAGGCGAAAGCTCTGCAACGTATCCGAGTAGAGCGCGAGCTGCACCGGGTCATTGCGCTGGCGCCAACCCTTCTCCTTGGCAAAGTCCAGGTACTCCCGGTTCCAGTTGCGCATGTAGTGCATGGTCTCGGGCATGTGGTACTGAAACACGCAGTTGTTCTGCGCGTAGGCTTCCCATTGCTTCGGATTTGGCTCGCCGCGCAGGTGCTGATCTCCGTCCTTTCCGCGCCAGCCCATCAGAAACCCAATGCCCGGCTGCGGCTGGAAATTGACAACGAAGTCGGTGTAGCCGCTGTACTTGCGCCCGCCTTCGGCGGTGGTGAAAGCCGGAAACTTCAAACGCGAAGCCAGTTCGATCAGAACTTCCTGAAAAGGCTTGCACTGCCCGGTCGGCGGCACGACAGGGACGCGGACCGAATCGACCGGCCCATCGAACTCCGAGATCGGCCGATCCAGCATGCTCATCACGTCGTGGCGCTCAAGGTAGGTCGTGTCCGGCAGCACAAGGTCCGCAAATGCAACGGTCTCGCTCTGGAAGGCATCGCAGACGACAAGAAACGGGATCATGTACTCACCCGTCTTACCGTCCGGGCCGTCCTTGCGGTTGAGCATCTCGCGAACCGCCATCGTGTTCATGCTGCTGTTCCAGGCCATGTTGGCCATGAAGATCAACAGCGTGTCGATGCGGTAGGGATCGCCCCTCACCGCATTCGTGATCACGTTATGCATCAGGCCGTGCGCGCTCAGCGGGTGCTCCCAGGAAAATGCATGGTCGATACGTATCGGTGAGCCGTCCGCATTGATCGCCAGCTCCTCCGGGCTTGCAGGGAAGCCAAGCGGTGCGGCATTCAGCGGCGTATTCGGCTGGATCATTTCGGGCGAATTGAATGCCCGGTAGTTCGGCACGATGTGCCGCGGGTAAGGCGCCTTGTGGCGAAAGCCGCCGGGCGCGTCGATGGTGCCCAGCACACTCATCAACACGGCCAATGCGCGTACGGTCTGGAAGCCGTTGGAGTGCGCGGCCAGTCCGCGCATCGCGTGGAAAGCCACCGGCCGCGCCTGGGTCGTCGGGTGCACCTTGCCCCAGGCGTCGGTCCATGGAATCGGCAGCTCGAAAGCCTGCTTGAACGCGGTGTCGCCCATCTCGCGTGCGAGCTTGCGGATGCGCGCTGCCGGGATACCGGTGATCGCCTCTGCCCATTCCGGCGTGCAGGGAGCGACCCGCTCGCGCAGCAACTGGAACGATGGCGCAACGCGCGCCCCGTCCGCCAGCTGGTAGTGGCCCTCCAGCGCCGGATCGCAGCCGTCCGCGATGCCCTCAGGATACGCGTTGAGAACGCGGCCGCTGGTCTTGTCCCAGATCAGCTTGTTGTGCGGGTGCCGGCCGTCGCCCGGCGGGCCCTTGGCCGGGTCCGGGTCGAAAGCAAACAGGCCCTGGCGCTCACCATCGTCGAGCATGACCAGTTGCGGTGCATTCGTGAACCGCTTCAGGAACGCGTGGTCGACGGCATCGCTGGCGATCAGCTCGTGCAGCAGCGCCATCAACAAGGCACCATCGGTACCGGGCTTGATCGGGATCCATTCGTCGGCGATTGCGGAATAGCCGGTGCGCACCGGGTTGATCGAGATGAACCGCCCTCCACCACGCTTGAACTTGCCGAGCGCAATCTTCATCGGATTGCTATGGTGATCTTCGGCTGTGCCCATCATCACAAACAGCTTCGCACGATCCAGGTCTGGCCCGCCGAACTCCCAGAAGCTGCCGCCTACCGTGTAGATCATGCCGGCGGCCATGTTCACAGAGCAGAAGCCGCCATGTGCCGCGTAGTTGGGCGTACCGAACTGGCGCGCGAAAAGGCCCGTCAACGCCTGCATCTGGTCGCGCCCGGTGAAGAGCGCGAACTTCTTCGGGTCGGTGGCACGGATATGGCCGAGCCGCTCCGTCAGCATCGCGAATGCCCGGTCCCAGGAAATCGGTTCGAACGCGCCTGCGCCGCGTTCGCTGCCCGCCTTGCGCAGCAAGGGTTGCGTGAGGCGAGCAGGAGATACCTGCTTCATGATCCCTGACGCGCCTTTGGCGCAGATCACGCCCTGGTTCAACGGATGCGCGGGGTTGCCGTCGATGTAGCGCAGCTCACCGTCGCGAAGGTGCACCCGGATGCCGCAACGGCAGGCGCACATATAGCACGTGGTGGTCTTGACCTCAGTCGCTGCGCTTGGTGTCGGCGACGCCAGTGGATCGTGAATGGGCTCGGAGGATAGAAACTTGAACACCTGGTCTCCTGGACTTCAGTCAGCGCGAACGCAAGCAAGCACCGCCAGCGCCACCGAGGCGATACGCGACTGCAGGGAATCGGCACGCGAGGTCAGCACGATAGGCACGGTGGCACCGAGCACGAGGCCGGCACAGTCACCACCACCGATGTAGTTGAAGCTCTTGTAGAGCATGTTGCCCGCGTTCAGATCGGGCACAACCAGCAAGTCCGGATCTCCCGCAACCGGCGAGTCCATTCCCTTGATGAGAGCCGCCTCGGCAGAGATCGCGTTGTCGAATCCGAACGGACCTTCGACGATCACACCAGGCCACTCACCCTGGCGTGCCAAAGCAACCAGGGCCTGTGCGTCCAGTGTTGCCGGGATGGCTTGGCTGACCGTCTCCACCGCGGCGATGATGGCGACCTTGGGTCGCTCGATTCCAAGCTTGTGCAGCAACGCGACGGCATTGGTCAGGATGTCGCGTTTGGCCGGCAACAGCGGCGTGATGTTGACCACGCAGTCGGTCAGGGCGAGGAGCTTGTGATAGCGCGGCAGGTCAAACACGAACGCGTGGCTGATGCGGGTCGGCCCACGCAGACCGGTCACCTTGTGCACGATCGCCGACATCAACTCGTCGGTGTGCAAGGATCCCTTCATGAGGACCTGAACCTCGCCATCGCGCGCCAGGGAGGTGGCGCGCGAAGCCGCCAGCGCAGCCGATTCGCCGCAGTCCACCGTCTCGAACCGCCGCACATTGATGCCTGCGGCGTCGGCAGCCCTCGCGATCTGCTCGCGCGGGCCGATCAGCACAGGGCGAGCAAGGCCTGCCTCCTCAATGCGCACTGCCGCGTCCAGCGCCAGCACGTCGCAGGGGTACACGATGCCGATGCGAGGCGCCCCGCGCGAGGCCGCCAGCGCGCTGGCGCGCGCCACGAGCAAGGCCAGCCGAGAGTGGGTTGGCGATTGCACTGTCTGTGACGCAAAAAAAGGGCCGGGCTCAGACGTAGTCTTTGTACTTGTCAAGAAAGCGTACCGGCTTGGACAGCGCATCGCGCCGGAACGGGTCGCCCAGTTCGCGCGTGCACATGATCTCGATCACCGTCGTCTTGCCTTCGTTCATCTGCGCCGCTATGGCCTTCTGCAGTGCCGGGCCCACATCTTCGAGCTTGTCGACGATCACGCCTTCGGCGCCCATCGCGATTGCAATGCCTGCAAAGCTGGTGTTGTCGAGTTCCCCGGCGACGAAACGTCGGTTATAGAAGTCGACTTGGTTCTTCTTCTCGGCCCCCCACTGGCGGTTATGGAAGACGATGGAGGTCACCGGAATGTTGTGGCGCACGCAGGTCATCAGCTCCGACATGCTCATGCCCCAGGCGCCATCGCCGGCGTACGAGATCGCCGGCCGGTCGGGGGCCGCGCACTTGGCACCGATGATGGTGGGCAGTGCATAGCCGCAATTGCCGAAGCTCATCGGCGCGAAGAAGCTGCGCGGCTCTTCGAAGCGCAGGTAGCTGTTGGCTACCGAGTTGATGTTGCCGATGTCGGTCGATACCATCGCGCGCGGCGGCATCGCCTTCTCCAACTCGCGCAGCACCTGCCGCGGATGCAGCCAGTTGCCGGGCTCCTTGGACTGTTCCTCGATCATGTCAAGGCTGAACGCGTCACGTTCGTGTGTCCACTCGTCAAGCTCCTTCTCCCACGCGGCCTTCTCGGCCTTGATGGTCTCGGCGCGCGCCGCCTTGGTAGCGTCGCAGACCAGCGCTTTGCCTTCAAGGCGTTTGCTGAGCGCCGCGGCGGCCGCTTTTGCATCGCCATGGATACCAACCGTGATCTTCTTCACAAGACCCAGGTTGGTGTGATCGGCTTCGATCTGAATGATCTTTGCATCCTTTGGCCAATACTCCAGGCCGTGCTGCGGCAAGGTGCCGAACGGCCCCATACGCGAGCCCAGCGCGACCACCACGTCGGCCTGGGCAATCAGCTTCATCGCGGCCTTGGAACCTTGATAGCCGAGCGGGCCGGCCCACAACGGATGGCTGGCTGGGAAGGCGTCATTGCGCAGATACCCGGTCACGACCGGGGCGCCGAGCCTCTCGGCCAGGGCCTTGCACTCCTCTACCGCGTCGCCCATCACCACGCCGCCACCGGCGAGGATCACAGGAAACTTGGCGGCAGCCAGCAGTTCTGCGGCCGCGCTCAAGCTGTTTTCACCACCAGGCCCACGCTCGACGCGCATCGGCTTGGGAATCTCGCACGTGATCTCGCCGTAGAAGTAGTCGCGCGGAATGTTCAGCTGGGTCGGGCCCATCTCGGACATGGCGCGATCGAAGCAACGCGCCGTGAACTCGGCCATGCGCTTCGGGTTCACCACATGCCCCTGGTACTTGGTGAACTCCTGGAACATCGGCAGCTGGTTCGCCTCCTGGAAGCCACCCAGACCAATGCCCATCGTGCCGGTCTCGGGCGTGATCATCACCACCGGGCTATGGGCCCAGTACGCTGCAGCGATCGCCGTCACGCAATTACTGATGCCCGGGCCGTTCTGGCCGATGACCACACCGTGGCGGCCGCTGACGCGGGCATAGCCATCAGCCATATGCCCCGCACCCTGCTCGTGCACGACCGGGATCAGACGTATGCCTGCCGGCGCGAATATGTCCATCGCATCCATGAAGGCCGAGCCCATGATGCCGAACATGTCGGTCACATCGTTGGCGACCATGGTCTCCACAAAGGCCTCTGACGGGGTCATCTTCTGCACACCGCTAACGGCGGCACGGGTGGGTTGCTTGCTCACGGTCACTCTCCAACTTGAAAATTACAATCCGGAACTAATAATTCCGAAAAATGAAACTGTGGCGGACTATAGGTCCGGTTATTCGGCCAGTCAACAGAAAACACATAAAACGGTAAGCCTTGTACTGTTTTCCGGAACGCGTCTATCATTGCCGCACTATGAAAGTCGTACAAACAATGAAGACCGAAGCCGCCGACCTCGCAGGCGATACGCCCACGATGCGGCTGTTCGCACTGCTGGAAGTATTCGCATCCAAGGACCAGCGCTACTCGCTGCAGGCGCTGGCCGAGGAGACCGGTCTGCCCAAGCCCACTTTGCACCGCATGCTTCAGCAGCTAGAGAGCGCTGGCCTGTTGCAGCGCGAGCTCGACGGCCGCCACTACGGCACAGGCACAAGGCTGCGCCGGTTGGCCGAAAACCTGCTACTCAACGACACTCACTACGGCGCTCGCCACCTGGTCCTGCGGCACCTGGTGGATGAGGTCGGCGAGAGCTGCAACATCACGGCGCTGTCGGGCGGCGAGGTCGTCTACCTCGATCGTGTCGAGACGGCTGCGCCGTTGCGTTTCTACCTGCAGCCCGGTTCTCGCGTGCCGGCGCATTGCTCTGCCAGCGGCAAGGTATTCCTCGCGCAGATGAACTCGACGCAGCGCCGACGTCTGCTTTCGCACGCACCATTGGAAAAATATACGAACAAGACGGTGACCGACATCGGCAAGCTCGAGAAGGAAATAAAGCGGGTGCAGAACGATGGTTATGCACTGGACGACGAGGAGTTCCTGCCAGGACTGCTGTGTATCGCCGTGCTCGTGCCTTCGGCTGGCGGCCCGTCAGACCAATCGAACCTTTGCGTCGCGGTCCAGGCGCCGATCATGCGTCTCTCCAGTGCCAAGGCAAAGCTCCTGCTGCCGGCAATGAAGCGCGCGGCCCAAGCGCTGAGCCGCATCGATGCCGACGCCCCTCCCAACCGCCAAGCCCTTGCCTGACATGTGCGGCCAGTTCGAGGCGAGCGGACCATGATCGACGTGGCCGACCAGAAACCCGACCGCCTTGTCAGCGTGCGCGAGGTCTTCGGCATCGACTCCGGCCTGATGGCGCCGGCCTTCACCGAGCGCGACGAGCATGTCCCGGAGATCGATGCTGCATACCGATTCAACCCCGATGTGACGCTGGCGATTCTGGCCGGATTCACCAGGGACCGGCGCGTTATGGTGCAGGGCTTGCATGGCACGGGCAAATCGACACATATCGAGCAGGTTGCGGCAAGGCTGAACTGGCCCTGTGTGCGAGTGAACCTCGATGGCCATATCAGCCGCCTCGATCTCGTGGGTAAGGATGCTGTGGTGCTGCGTGATGGGCAGCAAGTCACCGAGTTCCAGCCTGGCATCGTGCCCTGGGCGCTGCAACGTCCGGTTGCTCTGGTCTTTGACGAATACGACGCCGGGCGCCCGGACGTGATGTTTGTGATTCAGCGAGTGCTCGAACGGGATGGCAAGTTCACGCTGATGGACCAGAACAAGGTCCTGAGCCCGCACCCGTACTTCCGCCTATTCGCAACCGCCAACACCGTCGGGTTGGGCAATCTCAACGGCCTCTACCACGGCGCGCAGCGGCTGAACCACGCGCAGATCGATCGCTGGAACATCGTCGCATCGCTGAATTACTTGCCACGCGACGAAGAGATCGCAATCGTCCAGGCGCGTGTGCCTGCGCTGGCCGACGTGGCTGGAACAACGCTCGTGCAATCCATGGTCGCAGTGGCCGACATGACGCGCAAGGGCTTCGCTGCGGGCGATCTGTCGACACTCATGTCACCGCGCACGGTGATCACCTGGGCCGAGAACATAGAGATTTTTCGTGATCCGGCCCTGGCATTCCGACTCTCGTTCGTCAACAAATGCGACGAAGCAGAGCGGCCGGTGGTGGCCGAGTACTTCCAGCGATGCTTCGACCGTGAGCTGGAAGCGCCTTACCTAATCACCAGCCCCCGCTGATGAGCGCGGCCGCGGGCAGGCCAAGTTGTCGCAGGATGTGCCCGAGCCGCCGGCGACGACCGAGGGAGACCGAACCGTGAGCGATGCTCAACTCCAGGCACGCCACCAGCAGCGCATTGAGGAACTCTGCGCGGCTGCCATCCGCGCACTCAGCGGGGAACCTGATCTGCAATTTCGGGGCAAGCGCCTGCACCTAGGCCGACGCGCCCTGCCGCTCTATGCGCCACACCTGAACCCTTCGCTCGATCACGACGACTTCGCCTCGTTTCGCGGCGCCGCTGACGGCCTGGCATTGCGCCTCCTGAACAGTGACGCCAAGCTGCACGCGAGCATGTGCCCGGCCGATCCCGTCGAGCGCATGGTGTTCGAGCTGCTCGAGCAGTTCCGCTCAGAAGCTCTGGTGCCCGCAGGCATGCCGGGCGTGCGGCATAACTTGCGACATCGCTTCGAGGCATGGTCGTTGGCCTTCCACCATGGGGGAGGAACGGACAGCGCGCGCGGCCTGCTTTTGTACACGCTCGCGCAGGTGAGTCGAGCACGCGTCACCGGGGACCCTGTCGTCGAGGAGACAGAAGACCTGCTGGAAGCGACCCGAGCCGGAATTGCGCCGCTGATCGGCACTGCGCTGCTGGGTTTGCGCCGCACCCGCGACGCTCAGGCGATGTATGCGGTGCATGCACAGAGCATCGCGAGCACGATCGCCGAACTGCTTCAGTCATCCGGCGCCGAAGGCAGAAACGACGAGTCGGAAGATCGCGACGATCAGGCATGGGCCGCATTCAGTCTGCTGCTGGACGGGGGTGACGAGCTCGACGACAGCGTAGCCGTAGCGGTGTCCGGACGGAGTCTCCTACTCGAAGGCGATGAGGACAACTATCGTATCTTCACGACGGCCTACGACCGCCAAGTCGACGCCGCCACCCTCGTCCGACCGGACCTTTTGAGGGAGTATCGCGAGAAGCTTGACCGCCGTATTGCTGAACTCGGCATCAACCTTTCCCACCTCGCGCGCGACCTGCACGCCCTGCTCGCCGTGCCTGCGCGCAACGCCTGGGACGACGGACAGGAGGAGGGCCACATCGATGGCCGGCGGCTCGCCCAACTGATCAGCTCACCAACCGAGCGGCGATTTTTTCGCATAGAGCTTGACGAGCCGATGACCAACTGCCTGGTCAGCCTGCTGATCGACTGCTCTGGATCGATGAAGGAACACATCGAGTCGGTCGCTGTGCTGATCGATGTGCTTGTCCGCGCGCTGGAACAGACAGGTGTCACGAGCGAGGTATTGGGCTTCACGACCAACACATGGAACGGTGGACGCGCCCAACGCGATTGGGTGCGGGCTGGGCGTCCCGCCCACCCGGGACGCCTCAATGAGACCTGCCAGATGGTGTTCAAGAACGCCGATACGCCCTGGCGCACGGCCCGCCCCGCCCTGGCCGCAATGCTGAAGGCCGACCTGTTCCGGGAAGGCGTTGATGGCGAAGCGCTTGAATGGGCCATGCGCCGCAGCAACGCACGCTGCGAAGAGCGCCGGCTGCTGATCGTCATCTCCGACGGATCACCAATGGACAGCGCGACGAACCTGGCCAACGACGCGCAGTACCTGGACCACCATCTGAAGGACGTGGTGACGCGCCACGAGCAGGCTGGGGCCGAGATCTACGGTCTGGGCGTAGGCCTGGACCTGAGCCCCTACTACAGCCGTAGCCATGTCCTCGATCTGTCGGCGTCTGTCTGCACGGCGGTGTTCCGTGAAATTGTTAGCTTGATTGCCCATCGCGGTCGCCGCTGAGCGCCGATCCGCTCATGAATGTCGGCATGCGGGGGCGCATGCCGATTGACAGACGCCGCCTCGGTGCCTAAGCTTGATTCACCATATAAAACGCTGTTCCACATATTGGAACGCATGAATCCCATGGACCTCACCTTGGCAAAAGGCTTGGCGGTGCTTGAGTGGTTGGTTCATCAGCAGGGGCCGGCACGCGTGATCGACGTGGCAAATGCCTTTGGACTTGCCAGAAGCAATGCACACCGCACGTTGCAGACGCTGGTCCAGTGCGGCTGGGTTCAGCAGGATCCGGTGAGCAGTTGCTATCGGCCCAGCCTGCGCATGTTCGAGCTCGGCGCGCTGGTGGCTGACGCGACCGACATCCGGGCGCTGGTGCGCCCGAAGCTCGCGGCGCTGGCGCGGATCACTGGCGAGACAATCCACCTCGCCACGCTGGATGGCGCCGAGATCGTCTACCTCGACAAGTTCGACAGTCCCTTGCCCGTGGCCGCCTACTCGCGCATCGGTGGGCGCGCGCCGGCCTACTGCGTCGCTTCGGGCAAAGCCCTGCTGGCTGCCGCGCAGCCCGACGCCGCAGCGCTGAGTGCCCTGTTTCCGTCCCCGGTGGCTCACACGCCAAACAGCATCACAGACATAGACGACTTGATCGCCGAGTTGGACCGCACCCGCAAATGCGGCTATGCAGAGAACCGAGAAGAGTGGCGCCTGGGCGTGTGCGGCCTTGGAGCGCCATTGTTCGATGCGCGTGGTGTGCCAGTTGTTGCTATCGGAATGAGCATCCCTGCGATCCGATTCACGCGAGCGAGATCTCGCAAGTTCGCCGAGCAATTGCTGGCCTGTGTGCGGGAAGCGAGTGCCGCGCTCGGTTCTCGCGGCGAAACCGGCGCACTCCCGGACGTTGCAGAACCTCGCCTCAACGCTTCATCCACACCAAGACCCAGGAGACATGCATGATCGCTCTGAAATGCTGGCCCAGACTGGCGCTGGCGGTGCTCGCCGCCACTGCTGCGCTAGTGCCCGTTGCTGCCCAGGCCCAAGCAATTGCGTATCCGGACAAGCCGGTCCGCTTCCTGGTTCCCTACCCTCCCGGCGGCGGCACGGATGTCATCGCGCGCATCGTGCAGGAGCGCTTCCAGGCCTTGCTGGGCCAGCCGATCATCATCGAGAACCGGGGCGGTGCCGGCGGCTCCGTGGGCACCGACGTCGTCGCCAAGTCAGCGCCTGACGGCTACACAGTGCTGTTCACGCTGTCGTCCCACACCATCAACCCTGCGATCTATCCAAAACTGCCATTCAACACGATCAAGGACTTCGAGCCCATCGGCACGGTCGCCTCGTTGCCGCAGATCTTGGTTGCGGGACCGCGATTCCCGGCCAACACCGTGGCTGAGCTGGTCGCCTTGGTCAAGGCCAAACCCGATTCGCTCTCGTACGCATCAGTTGGTATCGGCTCGCCCGGACACCTCGCCGGCGAACTGTTCAACCTGCGCACCGGCCTGCATCTGACCCACATTCCGTATCGCGGCGGCGGTCCGGCCGTGTCCGACGTTATGGGCGGACAGGTGCCGCTGCTCTGGGTGTCCATTCCAGCGGCGGCGCAGTTCGTGAAGACCGGCAAGCTGAAGGCACTGGCGGTCTCGACGCTCAAGCGCAGCGCAGCATTCCCCGAGATACCGACGATGCAGGAAGCCGGAGTGGCCGACTTTGAAGTCGATTCCTGGTACGCGATGTTCGTACCCGCTGGAACATCGAAGCCCATTATCGACAAGCTCAATCGGGCCCTCAACAACCTGGTGCATGAGCCAGACATCCGCACCAAGTTGCTGGCTCAGGGCAGCGAGGCGATCGGCGGCACGCCCGACGCGCTGGGCAAGGTGGTAAGTGGTGAGCTCGGCAAATGGGCCAAGCTCGCCAAAGAAGCAAACATCAAGGCAGAGTGAATATGCAGACCAAAGTCGCCGATCAACTCGCTGGGCCCTCATCGATTCCCGCACTCGTGGCTCGCGCCCGCGCGGCGCAGCGAGAATACGAGCGCTGGACCCAGCATCAGGTCGATATGGCAGTGGCGGCGGCCGGCTGGGCCATGATCGAACCGGCACGCAACCGCGAACTTGCCGAGCGAGCAGTTGCCGACACGGGCATCGGAAATGTCGATGACAAGGTGCGAAAGAACCACCGCAAGACCTTCGGGCTGCTACGCGATCTGCAGGGAGCGAAGTCGGTCGGAGTGATCAGCGAAGACCCGGAGCGTGGACTGATCGAGATCGCAAGGCCGGTCGGCGTGGTCTGCGCCATTACACCCTCGACCAACCCGGGTGCAACACCGGCCAACAAGATCATCAATGCACTGAAGGGGCGCAACGCAGTGATCGTCGCGCCATCGCCCAAGGGTTGGGGCACCTGTGCGCGCCTGATCGAGTTCATTGAAGCACAGCTTTTGCGCGTCGGCGCGCCTCGCAATCTAGTGCAGATCCTTCCTTCTCCGGTCAGCAAGCAATCCACAGCAGAGCTGATGCGTCTGTGCGACCTTGTCGTCGCGACCGGATCGCAGGCCAATGTTCGTGCAGCCTATGCCAGCGGCACACCGGCCTTCGGAGTGGGAGCGGGCAATGTCGCCGGCATCGTCGACGAAACCGCTGATGTGGCGCTCGCTGCAGACCGCATCTTGCGTTCCAAGACCTTCGACAACGCGACCAGTTGCTCCTCGGAGAACAGCCTGGTGATCGTTGATGCCGTACGCTTGCCGCTGCTTGCCGCGCTCAAGGCAAGAGGCGCTGTGATGCTCGATGCGCGCCAGAAGGCCACGCTGCAGTCGCTGATGTGGCCCGACGGCAGGCTGTCACCCGCTGTCATCGGCCAGTCGGCCCAAGTCATTGCCGAGAGGGCCGGCTGGCCCGATATAGCGGCACGGAACCCGCGCATTCTGATGGTCGAAGAGGACGATGTGGGCCGTGAGTACCCGTTCTCGGGTGAGAAGCTCTGCCCAGTGCTGGCTCTCTACCACGCATCAGACTTTGCGCATGCAGCCCAGGTCGTCGAGCGCATTTACGCCTTCGAGGGCGCAGGCCATTCGGTCGGACTGCACAGTGCCCTGCCCGATCGAGCGCTGCGTCTGGGCCTGTCACTCCCGGTAGCACGAGTGATCGTCGACCAAGCGCATTGCATCGCCACCGGCGGCAGCTTCGACAACGGGCTACCGTTTTCGCTCTCGATGGGCTGCGGCACCTGGGGCAAGAACAACTTCTCCGACAACATGAACTACCGACACTACCTGAACATCACGCGGGTATCGCGTCCCATCCGTGAGCAGGTGCCGAGCGAGCGCGACATCTTTGGTGCATTCTTCGACCAGTTCGGTGCAGCATGAGCGGCCGACAGACAATCACATCCATCGACAGCGTGTACGCGCTGATTGAGGCGCGCGCTGTGCAGACGCCCGACGCGGTCTACGCGCTGGCCACTTCGATGGCGCGGAGCTTGAGCTTCGCCGACCTTGCCCGATCATGCCGAAGCGTGAGCGCCTTGCTCCAGGCAATGGGCCTGAACCCGGGCGACACCGTGTCGTTCGTGATGCCCAACGGTCTGCAGACCATGCGACTGCTGCTCGGAGCAATGTACGGCGGGCTGATCGTCAATCCAGTCAACCTTTTGTCGCAAGCAGAGCAGATGCGCTATGTGCTGCTGCACTCGGATTGCAAGCTGGTGTGTGTCGCCCCCGAATGGGAGCAGTGCGTGCGCGACCTGCTCGCAGGATCGGATCACTCCCCCAGGGTCATCGTGGCCGACCCTGATGGTGATCGACTGCCGGGCGAGCTGGACGCGGCCGGACCTTTCTCGATCACCGCGCCATTGTCGAACGCGATTGCACTTTTGATGTACACGTCCGGCACGACCGGCGTGCCCAAGGGCGTAATGTTGACGCATGCCAACCTGGCCGCCAATGCACAGGCCATCAGCGTCGAGCACGGGCTGACAGCCAGCGATCGCGTGCTCGCCGTGCTACCGCTGTACCACATCAACGCCTTCGCGGTGACGATGCTCGCGCCACTGGCGCACGGAGGAAGCCTGGCAATGCCGCCGAAGTTCTCTGCGGCGCGTTTCTGGGAACAGGCGGCGCAATGCACCTGGATCAACCTTGTACCGACAATGATCTCGTACCTGCTCGAAGGGCCAACACCGCCGCACGAGCAGACCGCCGCTATCCGCTTCTGCCGGTCGGCGTCCGCCGCACTGCCCCCCGAGCATCACCTTGCGTTCGAGCGCAAGTTCGGCATTGGCATTGTCGAGACAATGGGCCTGACCGAGACCGTTGCCCCGTCGTTCTCAAATCCCATGACCGCGGGCGACCGGCGCTTGGGCTCGGTTGGCCGGGCATCCGGCTGCGAAGCGCGGGTCGTTGATGCCGCGCAGAATCCCGTACTCGCTGGAGTAACCGGCGAACTCGTGATCCGTGGGCCCAACGTGATGCACGGCTACTACAAGAACGAGGCCGCCACGCTTGCTTCCTTCACGTCCGATGGCTGGCTGCGTACCGGCGATCTGGGGCATCGCGATGCCGCTGGCTTCTTCTTCGTCACCGGTCGAATCAAGGAACTGATCATCAAGGGGGGCGAGAACATTGCACCGCGCGAGATAGACGAGGCCCTGCTGAGGCACCCCGCAGTGTTGGAGGCCGCAGCCGTCGGCATACCCGACAGGCACTATGGGCAGGAGATCATGGCCTGCGTAGTGCTTCGCGATGGGGCAGCCTGCAGCGAAGACGAGTTGCGCGACTTCTGCATTCACCAGCTCGGTCGCTACAAGACACCCAAGCTGCTGCGCTTCGTGGCCGAGCTGCCACGTGGCCCTTCGGGCAAAGTTCAGCGGCTGAAGCTGCTTGAGACACTCGATTGAATCGGCACCAGATGATGTGTGGCGGGAATTCCTTGTCGCACCGCGGTTCTCTCCGTCAAGCCAGGTGCCCGGCCTGGGCGATTGGCGAACCAAATCGATTCACCAATCGCCCAAGCACAGAGTCAAGCCGGCCGCGGCAGGTGGTCCGAGTTCAGGCCACACCGCTTGTCGGTCCACACCAACGCTTGGATGAAACGGTCTGTAGTGACTCATATCACACCCAGGGGCCTGTTGGTTTCGGTACGGACTCAATCCGAGCGCGGAGCAGCCGACAATCAGTTGCAAGGTTAGAGGAAACGTCCGTGTTCGACCGCCTTGGCCGAACGAGCGGGAAGCCTCGAACCTAGCGCCATCGCGGTTCGCCCGCAAAACACTCGTTTCGCGCGATGCTCACTTCGCGCACAAAGAACATCGGAGCACTTATGAAATTCGCCCTCAATCAGCCCTTGAATAGCTTGCGCGCCGGCGTGACCGTGGCCGCCATGCTGCTTGCCGCCCCAGTCTTCGCTGGCAACGCCACAAAGGATGAAGCGGTCGCGTTGGTCAAGCGCGGTGTTGCGGCTGTCAGCTCGATGGGTGCCGAGAAGGCCTATGCAGAGTTCAGCAACCCGACCGGAAAATGGGTCGATCGCGACCTCTACCTCGCCGTGTTCCGCCTTGACGGAACTGCCCTCGCACATGGCGCCAATGCCAAGCAGATCGGCGTGAATCTGATTGATCGCAAAGACATCGACGGCAAGGAGTTCATCCGCGAGCGCATGGAAATGGCCAAGGCCAAGCCCTCGTTCTGGCAGGACTACAAGTTCCAGAATCCGACCACGAAGAAGATAGAACCAAAGACGATGTACTGCGAGAAGCAGAACGACACCGTGGTCTGTGCGGGCGTCTACAAATAGTAGTCGGGCGCTTCCGTCCAGCCGCGTCGCCTAGCCAGAGAGATGAGGAATGAAGATCCGTTCAAAAGTCCTACTCGCGCCCTTCGTCGCGATCGTCATGCTCGTCGTGATGGCAGCTTTCGCCATTGCGATGACCTGGCAACTCAAGTCGCAGATCACCGCATTCCACAGCGGTGCGCTGAAGCAATACGAGGGTGCGCTCACGGCCCGCGGCCGGCTCACGGAGGCTCACGCCCTGGCCTATCGCACGCTCACCTGGGCGGCAAATCTGAGCAAGGAGGAGCTGCTCGCTGCACGCAAGAAGAGCAACGAGGTGATCAGCGATGCAGCTTCCAAGCTAGGCATCGACCTGCCGTCCGCCCCTTCAGGAGCAACAGAGAAGCTGCACGCGGACTTGCTGAAGTTCGCAAAGGTGCTGGATCGGGCGATGGAGCTGTCGGCCGTTGAAGCCACCGACGGCATCGCGATGATGCGCGACGCGGACAAGCTGGCTTTGGTGCTGGGTGCAGCTGCCGACGAGCGCGTGCAGCTGGCGAACGCTTCCGCCGACATCCTCTACCAGAACGCCGGAGCCTCGTTCCAGACGGTGGTCTGGGTCGTCGTTGGGGTGCTTGCCCTTGCGATCGCTGTGGCAGCCAGCGTGGCGCTCTGGGTAGCGAGATCCCTGCTGGGATCGATCAACCAAGCGAATGCGACGGCCACACGGCTCGCTGCTGGCGACCTCGCCACCGATGTGCACCGCAACTCCGACGATGAAATGGGTGACCTGCTGGAGGCACTCGGCCGGTCCATCGTGAGCTTCCGCGATGCGCTGCGGGCCGTGCGCGACTCATCGGGATCGATTCAGACTGCGTCCGGCGAAGTCTCCAGTGGCAACAACGATCTCAGCATGCGCACCGAACAGCAGGCGAGCAGCCTGCAGGAGACCGCGGCCTCTATGGAGCAGTTGACCAGCACGGTCCAGACCAGCGCGTCCAATGCCCGCGAGGCAAATACGCTGGCGGGCGGCGCTACTGAAGTCGCTGTGCGTGGCGGCGTTGTGATGGGTGAGGTGGTGGCCACCATGCAGCAGATCCAGACCAGCAGCCAGCGGATCGCCGAGATCATCGGTGTCATCGATGGCATCGCGTTCCAAACCAATATCCTGGCGCTGAACGCCGCGGTGGAGGCTGCGCGCGCTGGCGAGCAAGGCCGCGGCTTCGCGGTAGTGGCCGGCGAGGTTCGCAGCCTGGCGCAACGCAGCGCGCAGGCCGCCCGAGAGATCAAGGGACTGATCAGTGACTCGGTCGATCGAGTTGCAACCGGCTCACGATTGGTCGGCGATGCCGGCCAGACGATGGGCGAGATCGTCTCGCAGGTCAGGCGCGTCTCGACACTGATAGGCGAAATTGCCGGGGCAGCGAACGAGCAGAGCGCCGGAATCGGACAGGTCAACCAGGCAGTCACCCAGCTCGACCACATGACACAGCAGAACGCCGCCCTGGTCGAGGAGAGTGCCGCTGCGGCCGAAAGCTTGAAGGGGCAGGCGCGAATCCTTGCGGAAGCGGTGTCGGCGTTCAAGTTCGAGTAGAAGTTCCAGTCCTTGCCAGGGGACCGCTACTTGCTGAGGCCAACCAATGCGCTGCCCCTCAAGCACTTGAGCACGGCCGGCTCGACTTCTAAAGGACCGAGCATCGGTCAAGTGCAGGGCTATCAGCTGTCTGCCACTCAGTGCTCGCCACCCACTGACGTCCCGCGAAGCCTCGACTTTTCCGAGGTGCCTTCCCCAGTAGCAGGTCTGGCGGCGGAAGTGTTGCCGTCGACCAAGAACAAACCCCTGCCTTGAACCGACGCAGATGATGTGCCTATCGGGCGGTGCTGCGGTCATGCAAGGAAGCGACACGGATCTGGAGCTGTGATAGCGCTGCAAGCGCAACCGAACCCACCGGCCAGGAAACCCCTCAGCCAAATTGGCAGGCGAGAAGGGACGCGCCACCGACCGGCGCAAGATGCGCCCTAGAGCATGGACTCAAGGCCCTGTGCCTGGCCACGCTGCGATCGCCAGTCACGACATTCCGGCCCATCGTGACCGGCCGCTCCGGCCGTAAGTGACTGACTTCTTGCCGCCACCGCAGCCTCGGTCACGATGCCGGACATACCGGTCACGACACCTGCATGGCGCCAGTGGAAGCGCATCGGCGAGGACGTGGCCGAGAGGCTGGACTATGAGCGTGTCGTGTTCAACGTCGAGCGCCACGGCCGGTCGCAGAAGCCGCACTGGTGCTCGCGCTGGTTCAGGACCCAAGTTGACGGATCAGGCTGGCGGGCGTTGGCCCCCTGTTTTGCGGCGTTCGTCGCAAACCCAGGATTCATGCCGGTTCTCACCGCTAACCTGCGCGCTTTCAATTCGATGACTTCAGGAACATCGCCATGCGGAAGTTTTTCATGGCCGGCGCCATTGGGATGGGCTTGGCTGCCTGCGGCGGCGGCGGGGATGGCGGCGCGTCGCCGCCGCCACCGACGAAGACTGTTTTCGATCTCTTGTTCGACAATGAGGCGACTGACGGCAGCCGGAGCTTGAAACGGGTAGCTCTTGATGGGTCAGGAGTCGCGCCCGTGCCAAATGCCATCAATGCAGTGCGGCCACATGCGCGCGCGGACGGCCGCGCGCTGGTGTACACGTCGTTCAGCACTGATCCGCTCAAGGTGCCGACCTTGATGCTGCTCGCGGACTTCTCGCGCCCGGCCTCGGTGCTATCCAGCGTGGTCGGCGTATACGAGCGCGAGGCGGTGTTTTCGCCGGACGGACGCCGCATCGCCTTCGTCTCCCAGCGAGACGAACCAGAAGGATCCGACGTCTTTGTCGCCACGATTAACGGCGATCAACTGGCAGACGTCCGCAACTTGACGCCTCGTGCGGCTGGCAGTGCCGGCCTGGATGTCACCCCGGCGTGGTCGCCCGATGGCACGCAGATTGCCTTTGCGTCGAACCGCGATGGCAGCGACTTCAAACTCTGGGTCATGAATGCCGATGGCAGCCATGCGCGCCAACTGACATCAGCAGGGGCCTACGCCGATGTGTTGCCGAGCTGGTCGCCCGACGCCAAACTGATCGCATTCCAGCGGCGCAGCGGTGACCTCTACCGCATTGGTCTTCTGCCCGCAGCGGGCGGTGCGCCCGCCTTCTTCGAGTTCGACGGCAACGCCTATGCACCGGCGTGGTCGCCGGACGGACTGCGCATCGCCTTCGTGGGCCGAATCGGTGGCGAGTACGACATCCACTCGCGCGATGCGAGCGGCTCTGGGCAGGCCACGCGCTTCTCCAATCCAGGTGCGGACCGCAACCCTGCCTGGATCATGCGCGTCGATCCATAGGCAGCAGTGGCCTTTCAGGTGCAGCAACGCAATGGCAGCCACTGCCGCGACCAGGCAGCTCACGACGAGTACCAGGCGCCGTAGCCCCGGTGCGCTCGGGATGCGCTGGATGACGGTCAGTTCAAAGAGGCTAGCTCTTGTTACGCTGAAACTCCATGACCCAGTTCGTTTCCCAACTCGCTCCGTCATCACCGGAGAAAGCCTGTTCCCATGAGGGGTTGCCACCCGGATTGGTGTTCCAGATGAAGCGCACCTTGATGGGCTTTCCGTCTAGCGTGTCGCTCGCAAAGAATGTGCCGGTCGAGCCGTCGAATTTGCCAATCACCGGTACACCGATTTCATGAGGGAAGCGCCCGTCGAGCCACCAGATGGCCCAAGTACGGCGCTCCGGGTCATACGAACGGAAGGCGGCGGCCCGGACTTCAGCATCAGGAAACCAGAGGACATTGTCCTCAACGTTGCCGAGCCCACCAAGAAGCGGCCGAGTTGAGGAAAGGCCCTTGAACGCAGTCCAATCGGTGCAGCCGACAAGACGTGCATTCAATCGGCGGTGGCTGACCTGCCAGTCTCCGATGATGAAGTCGAAATCTGTTGGCGCTGCGGCCAAGCTGTTTGCTGACATGTCGATCCTGCGTTGCGGTGGGTAACGTGAGCAATGCTCGGCTGCACGGGGTCATAGGCTGGATGCGTTGCGAACTCCCATCTGCTGAGCCGACCTTGCACTGTGCCCGGTCATCACGAGGCAGGCGTCGTGCCTCCCGGAGGGTTCAACCGACTCAAGCGCCTGAAGGCATGGCTGCCGGGTTCATCCACATGGCCTCCCAGACATGGCCGTCGGGATCAGAGAGGTTGCGGTTGTACATGAAACCGAGGTCCTGCGCAGGGTTGATGTCGGCCTGGCCACCGTTGGTGGCCGCCACCTCGTTCATGCGATCAACTGCATCGCGGCTCTCGCATGACAGTGCCAGCATCACCTCGCTCGACGTACTGGGCGGAATGGGGCGGCTCGTGAACCTGCGCCACTTGGCATGGGTTAGCAACATGACATTGATCGCCTCACTCCAAACCATGCATGCTGCTGTGGCGTCCGTAAAATGAGGGTTGTTCGTAAAGCCGATCGCCTGGTAGAAGGCCATCGAGGCCTTGAGATCGCTGACGGGCAGGTTGACGAAGATCATTCGGGACATTTGCGACTCCATTGAGCAGATGTAAGTGGCCATGGCGGCCGGGTACTTGGCTTGCTGACTTGACTCTGGGGTGAGGAAGCCGATGCATTCAACCTCCGCGGACCTGCTCTGGCGGAGACGACGTGCAGGTCCGTTCAAGTTCCATGAACTCGAAGTGGCGTGCAAACGATGCGCTCACGGCCTGTCGGCCTCCGCCGATGATGTTGCGGCCCCAGCTGAAGCCATAAACGTCGTCGAAGTCGAATGGAGCGAGCCGATTCTGCATATTGCCGACATCGGAAGGACGCATCGGCACCGAGTTGGGATAGCTGTACATGAAGCTCACATGACGGCGATCCATCGCAACGTGCGGAGAATCGCCGACGAACAGGGCGCCGCCACCGCGCACGCCGCCATCCCAGTGCAATGCCGTGCTACCGGGGAAGTGACCGCCCGTGCGCACGAGCGTGACACCGTTGCCAAGCGACCACGAGTCGCCCTCCCAAAACTCGATGGAAGCTGAGGGCCGCTGTACCCAAGCCCGATCCGCGGCATGAAGCAGGATCGTCACCTGACCGAGTGCTTCGCTCCATTCCACCATCGAGGAGTAGAAATGCGGGTGCGAGATCACGATGCGATCCACGCCGCCACTTTCTCGCAGCCGCGCTACAGCCTCGGGCGTCACGAGGCTGAGGCATTCCCAAAGAAGATTGCCCGCGGCGGTCGGCAGCAGCAGCGCCCGCTGCGGAATACCGAAGCCGCCTGCCATGTCCATAGCAAGCAGCCCGGCATCTTCGCCGATGCGCAGCCTGTGCCGGGTGCCGAGTGTCTCGTGGGTGGTCCATGACTGGCCGCTCCAGCCGACGTACTGGCGATCATCGCTGCAGATCGGACATGAGGATGGCGGAAGGATGGACGGTGCGAACTGGGTGCCGCAGGTGTCGCAGATATGGCTGTTCATGGCATGCATTGTTGAAGACAATCTGGCACCATGAAAGACACAGTTCCCATGAAATCGATAGAACCAGTACTGCCGTTCGATCTGACACTGGTGGGCGTTCGTCCCGGCGGATTGACCAAGGCGCTGCATCGCCAGCTGCGCGTGGCGATCTTGGAGCGGCGGCTACCGGTCGGTTTCGTGCTCCCCTCGACGAGGCAGTTAGCAAACCTGCTGGGCGTGGGCCGAAACATGGTGATCGCCGCGTACGAGCAACTGGTGCTGGAGGGCTATGCGCGATCGCGAGCCGGAGCGCGTCTGGTGGTGACGCATCCGCAGTCGGGCGCCACGCAGCGGTCGGACCCGACCACCGGCCCAAGGGTGATCGGTGTGCAACAGCGAGCGGCCGACCTGCGCATCGCCACGGTGTGGCGTCAGCCGGTGCAGCGGATCGTGTATGCGGCGAACCTACCGGAACGCTGCTTCCGAACGGGCGCCCCCGAACACCGCCACTTCGACCACGAAATCTGGCGGCGCCTGACATCCCGTGCTTTGCGCGCAAGCACACGCAAGCCCTTCCACTATGGTCCGGCCGAAGGTCTGCCGGAGCTGCGTGAAGCGATTGCCAGCCACGTAGCCTTCGTGCGGGCTGTGGTCTGTAAGGCGAACGACGTGATCGTCACCTGCGGCGCACAGGAGGGCTTCGACCTGCTTGCACGGCTGCTGGTGACGCCGGGCCTGACGCAGGTTGCTGTCGAGGACCCTGGATACCCGCCCTTGCGCGCAGCCTTTATCGCCGCTGGCGCCCGGTTGCGGCCCGTCCCGGTTGACGACGAGGGTCTTCAGGTGGATCGAATTCCGAACGATGTCAAGGTCATTTGCGTCACCCCCTCGCACCAATCGCCGACCGGCATTGTGATGTCCTCGGCGCGTCGGGCCGCACTGCTGGAGCGCGCACGAGCGCTGAACGCGGTGGTCATTGAAGACGACTACGACGGCGAGTTCCTGTACGACTCGCACCCGCAGGACGCCTTGCAGACCTTGGACCAGGACGAGCGAGTCTTCTACGTCGGCACCTTCTCCAAGAGCCTCTTTCCAAGCTTGCGCAAAGGCTTTGTCGTGGCACCGAGCTGGGCCCGCGAGGCAATCATTGATGTCAAGCGTATTGCAGGCACACACACCGACTGGGTGCCGCAGGCAACACTGGCTGCCTTCATTGCCGAGGGGCATCTGGCTCGGCACATTCGTCGTATGCGGCCCGTTTACGCGCAGCGCCGGCTGGCGTTCGAGCAAGGTGCCAAGAGCCACTGGGGTGATTGGATGCAGGTAAGCCCGGGCAATGCCGGACTCCACCTGAGCACCAGCATCGCCAAGGCTGCAATGGCAAACCTCATCATCGAGTGCGCGCTTCGGCATCTGCCCGGTGCGCTTCCGCTGTCCTACTACAGCATCGGGAAGACGTGCACGCAGGGCCTATGCATTGGCTACGGCTGCGTTGATGTCGATCAGATAGCAAATGCAGTCCAAGCCTTAGGTGCGGCCGTGCGCACGAGCAAGGGATGAACCCAGCCAACAAGCACGGACCAAGGAGGCGCCCAGCAGCGACACGTGGTCGAAAGTGGGGCTGCGCGCCAGGCCGCACCGCTTCCAGGCCGGCACCTGTTCGGTGTGCGGTCGGACCTCCTGCGTCAACGGCTATCGGCACGCTTCGTGTCCGCCTGAAACTTGATGCATGGCCCTGGACGCAACAGAATGCTAGCCATGAGCAAGATGCAGAACTTCGGGCCGGCATCCATTCGGATTCTTCACGCCGCCGGCATTCTGTCGGTGGACGACCTGCGAGCGCTTGGGGCGGTAGCTGCTTACCTCGCGGTAAAGAAGGCTGGACAGCCGGCCAGCCTCAACCTGCTCTGGGCCATTGAAGGCGCCTTGACCTCCCGCGACTGGAGGGTGGTAGCGCGCGAAGACCGAACGCGCCTGTTGCTGCAACTCGATGACATGAAACGGCGTCACTCGCCATAGATTGGCCCTGGCTTTGATGAGTGAAGCGCCCCGGGGCGCTTCATTCAACCTTGGTGGAGTGACATTGAAACAAAAGCTGATTTGGTTCTTGCTGACCCTGGCGGTCACAACGCAGATTGCCGCGGCGGATTCGGAGCTTGCTTACCCGCCGCTGCTGACGCCGGCAGTGCAGGAGGCCAAGGCGGCCCGTCTGGCTGCGGAACTGCTCTCGCGTTTCCACTACAAGGCCGTCCCGCTCGACGATGCCTTGTCGGGCAAGATGTTCGACCAGTACCTGAAAGCACTCGACCCCGAGAAGCTCTACTTTTTGCAATCCGACATCGACCGCCTGGCCGTCGACCGCACCCGGCTTGACGATGCGATCCTTACCGGGGATTTGCGCGCGCCGTTCGAGATTTTCAACCTGTACGAACGCCGGGCAGTCGATCGAATGGCCTATGCCCGCAGCCTGCTGCACAAGGGATTCAATTTCAACAGCGGCGAAACGCTGATGATTGACCGCAAAGAGCAGCCATGGCCCTCGACCGAGGCCGATTCGCTTGACCTGTGGCGCAAGCGTGTAAAGAACGATTGGTTGCGACTCAAGCTCGCGGGCCATGATGACGCGGCTATCGCGAAGGTCCTCGACAAGCGCTACGACAGCGCCACCAAACGCATCGGCAAGATCACAGGCGCCGACGCCTTCCAGGCGTTCATGAATGCCTATACGACGGCGATCGAGCCTCATACCAACTATCTGGGGCCGCGCGCCGCGGAGAACTTCGACATCGCGATGCGGCTGTCACTTGTGGGCATTGGGGCAGTTCTGACCGATATCGACGGCTACGCCACCATCCGGGAACTGGTCGCGGGTGGGCCCGCGAGCCTGTCGGGGCAACTGCAAGTGGGCGACCGTATTGTCGGCGTCGCGCAAGGCACGACCAGCCCAATGGACGATGTTGTCGGTTGGCGCCTGGACGACACGGTGGCACTCATTCGTGGCACGGTGGGGTCGACGGTCCGACTGGACATCCTGCCCGCTGATCAGGGGCCTGACGCGCCTAGCAAAACCGTGGTCTTGATCCGCAACACCATCACGATGCAGAACAGCGCGGCCAAGGCCAAGGTCTATTCGGTGGCGACGGGTGAGGGCCCGCGCCTGATCGGCGTGATCACCTTACCGACGTTTTACGAAGATGTCGACGGGCTTCGAAAGGGAGACAAGGATTACCGCAGCGCTGGGCGCGACGTTGCAAAGCTGCTGGCGGATCTGAAGGCTCAAAAGGTAGATGGCGTTTTGATGGATCTGCGCAACAACGGTGGTGGCTCGCTGCGGGAATCGGTAGGCCTGACTGGCCTGTTCCTCGGGAAAGTGCCGGTAGTTCAGACACGCAATGCCAAAGGCGACACCGCCGTGGAGAAAAACGTCAATACCGGCTTGGCTTGGGACGGGCCGATGGGCGTGCTGATCAACCGGGCCTCGGCCTCAGCGTCGGAGATCTTCGCGGCTGCGATTCAAGACTACGGTCGCGGCCTGATCATCGGCGAACCCAGCTTTGGCAAGGGTACCGTCCAGACAGTGGCCAGCCTCGACCAAGTCGCCAAGAATGCCCGTCCGGTGTTTGGCGAATTGAAGATGACCATCGCGCAGTTCTTCCGGGTGAACGGCGGCACAACGCAATTGCGTGGCGTGACACCGGACATCGGCCTATTGCCGACCGGCAACGACGCCTTGTTCGGCGAATCGAGCTATGACAACGCTTTGCCGTGGACCCGCATCAAGGCGGCCGACTACGCGCCTGTGGGTGACATCAAGGCACAGCTGCCGCGCCTGCTGTCGTGGTATGAGAGTCGCGTTAAGCGCGACCGTGACTACCAGAGCCTGCTGGAGGATCTAGCAAAAGCACGGGAACGGCGCAAGAACAATGTGATTTCACTCAACGAAGCGGCGCGGCGCAAGGAGCGCGCCGCTTTGGAGACGCGCCTGACCGCCATGCTGGGCTCTGCTGGAGCGCGTGCGGGCGGCGCGCTGGCGGACGATGGCTTGCAGTTCAACGAACGCAAGCTCAGCAAAGATCTGGCCATGGAGAAGACCAAGGACTCCGTCAACGACGTTCTCTTGAACGAGGCAGTCAGCATCCTGTCCGACAGCGTGGCGTTGAAAGAGGGCAAAGACCAAATGGCAGCGAGCGCATTGTCGACCCGTCCTGTCGTGATCACGGCCTTGTCGACGGTGCCATCGAAACAATAGGGCTGACAGACTCACTGCATGTTCGAGCAGGTTCCGAGTTCGGGCTAGCTGGCAATTTCCCATGGGCAAGGGACACGGTCGGAGTCGGCCAGGAGCGGATAGCCGCCACCAAAGGACGCGCCGAGGGTGCGCAGTCCGCCGGCGGCCATCCTCTTCCCGGGCTTCGGCTTTGCAACGTTAGAAGCCGGTCCCTGGCAGCTGCCGGGCTCACGGTATAGGCCGTCAAACCGACGTTCGGGTCAGCGACCTGAGCTGGCCCGAGTGTCGGCTATAGGAGGAACTGCTGCCTCCCCGGATTGCGACTGCACGGCCTCGCTAGTTGAATGGTCGCTTCCGCGCGCGGCGACGGGCTCATGAAGACCCACTCCAGTCGTTCGCTTCGTCGCTCTCGCAGCCGGAATGCTGTCACTCAACGCCCGCCGGGGCCGCGTGCCAGGCGGTGTTGAGTGGTGGCAGCCAAGCACGTCCGCGACCGCGGTGCGGCTCACAGATCGTTGATGTACATCCGGTTCCAAGTCGGGCTGATCACGACGAGGTTCATGCAGGCTTGCGGCGGCAACTCGGCGATGAAGCGGATGGTCCGCCCCAGATCCTCGGGCTGCAGCATGCGGGATCGCTCCTCGGTGCTGGGGGGCTGCGGCCGGGTATCGAGGATGGGCGTCGACACCTCGGCCGGACACAGGCAGCAGGCGCGGATGCCATTCACACCCTCCTCCATATTGATCGTCTCGGTCATCGCCCGCACGGCATGCTTGCTGCTGTTATAGGCCACACCGGTGAGCTTGGGTTCGTGAACGCCAGCCCACGACGACACATTGATGACCAGGCCGCTGCGCCTCGCGCGCATGGCCGGCAGCGCGATGAGCGTGGTGTAGAAGAGCCCGTCGAGATTGGTACCCAGCACATGGCGCCAGCCGGTCGGAGTGAGATTGCGCCAGAAGCGCTCCGGCGTATTGGTGCCGGCGCTGTTAAGCAGGATGTCCAGCCGTCCGCCGTGCCGGACCAGAATGCGTGCCGCGGTGGCTGCGACGGCCTCGGCATCGGTCACGTCCAGCGGCTCGACCTCAGCCAGCCCGCCCTGGGCGCGAATAGCGGCGGCAGCCGCCTCCAGTGCCTCGACCCGGCGGCCGGACAGCACCACCACGGCGCCGGCCTCGGCCAGGGCCTGGGCCCCCGCGAGGCCGATGCCGCTGGCAGCCCCGGTGATCCAAGCCACCTGGCCGGTAAGCGTGGCCGCGCTCATGCCGCGATCGGCTGCTGCGCCGCCTTCGCCAGTTCAAGCTGGTACTGCGCCCAGCCCTCGGTCGGGACCTGCTCGCCGCGCCGGTCGCGCACGGCATCGAGCTGGGCACACAGTTGCGCGCCCGCGCTGCCGGGGTCGGCCAGGTACAGGCCCTGCGTCATCGTGACGTGGGCCGCCTCAAAGCTGCCGGCGCCCGCCAGCAGGATCATGCGCGTCGGCGCGGTTTCGACACACAGCGGAATCAGCGCCGGGCTGACGCACTCGGGCGTCAGTCGCGCCAAGGCCTCCGGCGGCAGGATGCCCTGGGTCATGCCGGTGGCCGCCGTGGGCGCCAGGCAGTTGACGCGGATATTCCGTTTGGCGCCCTCCAGGGCCAGGGTCTGCATGAAGCCGACAAGGGCCATCTTGGCCGCGCCGTAGTTGGACTGACCGAAGTTGCCGTACAGGCCCGACGATGATGTCGTCATCACGATGCGGCCGTACTGCTGTTCCTGCATCAGCGCCCACACCGCCTTGGTGGCGTTGGCGGCGCCCATCACGTGCACGTCAAGCACGCGACGGAAATCGTCCAGCTCCATCTTGGCGAAGCTCCTGTCGCGCAGGATGCCGGCGTTGTTGATCAGGATGTCGATGCGGCCCCAGGCCGTGAGCGCCTGGTGCGCCATCAGCTCCATATCTTCGAAGCGGGTAACGTCGCCCAGATGCAGTTGGGCCTGGCCGCCGGCGGCGCGGATCTCGGCCACGACGGCGCGCGCGGAGGCCCCAAAGTCCTGGCCGGCGATGTCGTTGACGAGCACGCGGGCGCCGTGGCGCGCGAGTTCGAGGGCATGTGCGCGGCCCAGGCCCCCGCCGGCGCCGGTGATGAGGGCGACGCGGTCTTGCAGCAGTTGCTTCATGGCATGTGTGACAGGTTTAGAAATTGACGGCGTCGGCACCCTTGAGCGCCAGCATCGCGCGGGCCTCGGCGGGCGTGGCGATCTCAAGCGAGAGCTCTTCGAGGATGCAGCGGATCTTGCGCACCTGCTCGGCGCAGTTGCGCGCCAGCTGCCCGCGGCCGAGGTAGAGGCTGTCCTCCAGCCCCACGCGCACGTGACCGCCCATCACGGCGCCCATGGTCAGCAGCGGCATCTGGTGGCGGCCGGCACCCAGCACCGAGAAGCGGTAGCCGTCGCGGCCGAACAGGCGATCGGCCGTCGCGCGCATCGTCACCAGATTCTCGGGGTCGGCTCCGAGGCCGCCGAGGATGCCGAAGATGCATTGCAGGAAAATCGGCCCCTCGATCAGGCCCTCATCGCGAAAGTGCGCCAGCGTGTAGAGATGGCCGACGTCGTAGCACTCGAACTCGAAGCGGGTGCCGCGCTCGCGGCCCAGCACCTGGAGGATGTGCTTGATGTCGGCGAAGGTGTTGCGAAAGATCAGATCCTCCATCCCTTCGACGTACGGCCTTTCCCAGTCGTGCTGCCACTCGCTGATCTTGCGAGCCACCGGGTGGATACTGAAGTTCATCGAGCCCATGTTCAGCGAGCACATCTCGGGCGCGGCTTGCAGCGGATAGGCCAGGCGCTCGGCCAGCGTCATGCGCGTGCTGCCGCCGGTGGTGATGTTGATGACGGCATCGGTCGCCGCCTTGATGCGCGGCACGAAGCGGTCGAACACCAGCGGGTCGGGAGTGGGACGCCCATCGTCGGGGTCGCGCGCGTGCAGGTGCAGGATGGCCGCGCCAGCCTTTGCCGCGTCGACGGCCTGTTCGGCAATCTGGTCTGGTGTCAGCGCCAGATAGGGCGACATGGTCGGCGTGTGGACCGAGCCGGTCACGGCGCAGGAAATGATGACTTTGTCGGACATGGGACTTCCTTCAGACGGCCAGCCACTGGGCCAGCAGCGCGGGATCGGATTGCAGTTGTTGAGGCATGCCCTCGAAGACGATGCGGCCATGGCCCATCACGCAGACGCGATCCGAGACCTTCATCGCGATCGCCAGCTTCTGCTCGACCAGCACGACCGAGACGCCCTGCGCACGCATGTCCTTGATGCACTCGCCGACCTGGGCCACGATCATGGGCGCCAGCCCCTCGGTGGGCTCGTCGATCAGGATCACTCGCGGATTGCCCAGCAGCGAGCGGCAGATCGTCAACATCTGCTGCTCACCGCCCGAGAGGCTGCCGGCGCGGGTGTGGCGACGCTCCTTCAGGCGCGGGAAGTAGTCGAACATCTGCTGCACGGTCCAGCGCGGCGCGCCAGGCGTGGCGGGCTGCTCGCCCATGCGCAGGTTCTCGTCCACGCTCAGGTTGGCGAACACCTCGCGCTCTTCCGGCACGTAGGCCAGGCCGGCGCGGCAGACCTGGTTGGGCTTGGTGCCGGCCAGCTCCCGACCGTCGAGTCGCACGCTCCCTCCAGTTGGAGGCACCAGGCCCATCACGGCCTTCAGCGTGGTGGAACGGCCAGAGCCGTTGCGTCCCAGCAGGCTCAGCACCTCGCCGGCACCCACGGTGAAGGCCACACCTTGCAGGATGTGGCTCTTGCCGTAGTGGGCATGCAGTTGATCGACCTGAAGCAAGGGCTTCATGACGCCACCTCCCCGGCCACTTCCTCGCCGAGATAGGCCTCGCGCACACCCTGGTGCTGGCGGATCTTTTCCGGCGTGTCGGTGGCGATGACCTGGCCGTAGACCAGCACGCTGATGCGGTCGGCCAGCCTAAACACCACGTCCATGTCGTGCTCGACGATCAGCAGCGCGCGGCCGGCGGTCACGTCGCGGATCAGCTCCATCGTGTAGTCGGTCTCCTCGCCGGACATGCCGGCCATGGGCTCGTCGAGCAGGATCAGCTGCGGGTCGGAGGCCAGCGTCATCGCGATCTCCAGCGAACGCTGCTCGGAGTAGCTGAGCTCGCCGGCCAGACCTTTGGCGCGCGTCTGCAGGCGCACGCGTTCGAGCAGGGCCTCGGTGGCCTCACGCAAGCCCGGCAGCCGGTCCACGCGGCGCCAGAAGGCGGTGGGCTGCGTTTGCTTGCGCATCACGGCCAGGCGGATGTTCTCGAACACGGTCAGCTTGGGAAAGATGTTGGTGATCTGGAAGGAGCGCGCCAGTCCCAGTCGGTTGATGCGCTGCGGCGCCCAGCCGGTGATCTCGCGGCCCTGGAAGGCGATCTTGCCGGCGCTGGGCGGCAGATTGCCGGAGATGAGATGGAAAAGCGTGGACTTGCCGGCGCCGTTGGGACCGATCAGCGCGCGGCGCTCGCCGGGCGCGAGTTCGAGGTCCACGCCGCGGATGATCTCGGTCTCGCCGAAGGACTTGCAAAGGCCCTGGAGCTGCAGGATGGGGGCGCTCATGCCTGGGCCTCCTTCATCTGCAGGCGCCGCTGCGCGAAGGCCAGTAAGCTGCCGCCGCCGGCCAGCAGGCCCAGGGGCCAGATCCAGGTAGCGAGGCCTACCGCCGCCCAGCTCTGGCCGAACATCGTCACCGGTGGCCAGCCGGCCGCCGCCCGGGCCAGCGCGCGGTAGTCCTGCGAGCACAGCCTTTGCAGCAGCTCGACCAGGAACACCGCGCCTGCCGCGAGCAGCAGCACGGCCAGCAGCCACAGCAGCAGCAGCGGCGGCGCACGTGAGGCACCGAGCTGCTTGACGCGGCGCGCCGCCGCGCCGCCCAGGCCCACAAGACCCTCGGGCATGAACATCATCACGAGCACGAACAGCACCCCTTGGTAGAGCAGCCAGGCCTGGGTCGCATCCGACACGGCGTAGCCGAAGAAACTCATCAGCGCGGCGCCCAGCGCGGGACCGAGGAACACGCCGACGCCGCCGATATAGCTGTTGAGCACCACGCTGGCCGAGACATGGGCCTCGAAGACCACGTAGTTGGCCGACTCATTGGCCAAGACCTGCAGCGCTCCGGCGACACCCGAGAACAAGCCCGAGATCGCGAAGGCTGACACGCCCAGCCGGTGTACGTCGTAGCCCAGGAAGCGCAGTCGGTGGCTGTTCTCACGCAGGCCCAGCGTCAGGCGCCCTGCGGACGTGCGGGTGTGGAAGTACAGCAGCGCCAGCGACAGCAGCACCCAGACGAGAGTAAGGTAGTAGACCTGGGTCGTGGAGCCGAAGTTGAATCCCCAGGCCGGCGTCCGCATGACCGAGATGCCCGACTCGCCGCCGAACAAGCTCTTGAGCTGTGGCGCCAGCGCATGCAGCAGCTCGGCGATGGCCAGCGTGATCATCGCGAAGGCCGTGCCGCTGCGCTGCGTCGCGAACCAGCCGGCGACGACGCCGAAACCCAGGCCTGCGGCGGCGCCGACCAGTGGCATCAGCGGCGTGGGCAGCAGGCCCGCCCCATTGAGCGCGTCCATCGCGTGCACGGTGGCGAAGGCGCCGACGCCGAAATAGGCCGCATGGCCGAAGGAGAGCATGCCGGCTCGGCCCGCAAGCTGGCCGTAGGCGCTGGCGAACAGGGCGGCGATCAGCATCTGCACGGCGGCATTGAGCAGGCCTGCAGTGAGCAGGGCCGGCAGCGCCGCGAGCAGAGCCACGCCACCCAGCAAGAGGGAGGTGGAGGTACGCATGGGGAAGTGGAAGGTTAGGTCTTGTCGCCGAGCAGTCCCTGCGGTCGGACCAGCAGGACCAGCAACATCAGCGCGAAAGGCAAGGTGGCGGCGAGGCTAGAGAGCTTGAGCGTGAGCAGGCCTCCCACACTCTCGGCCCAGGCCCCGGCACCGACCAGGGTCAGCGCATCGGCCAGGCTGCGGTCGACGCTCACCGCCAGCGAGGTGATCACGCCGATCAGCAGCGAGGCCAGCATCGCGCCGCCCAGCGAGCCCAGGCCGCCGACCACCACCACCACGAAGACCATCACGCCGACCTCCAGCGCCATGTTCGGACTGGTGGTGTAGAACGCGCCTGCAATCGCCCCGGCCAGGCCCGCCAGCGCTGCACCGACGCCGAACACCCCCATGAACACCAGCTGCACGTTGTGGCCCAGGGCCTCCACCATGCGTGGCTTGTAGATGGCCGAGCGCACGATGATGCCCACGCGGGTGCGCGTCAGCAGCAGATAGAGCAGGCCGAACATCGCCAGCGCCACCGCACCCATCAATAGCCGGTAGGTCGGGTACTGCTGGCTGCCCAGCGTGAAGGCCGGACCGTCGAGACTGGCAGGTACGTGGTAGTCCACCGGGAAGTTGCCGAACAGCAGCTTGATGGTCTCGGCCACGATGAAGGACAGGCCGAAAGTCAGCAGCAGCTCATGCGCGTGCCCATGGTGATGGACACGGCGCAGGAAGAAGCGCTCCACCAACGCACCCACACCGCCCGCCAGCAGGGTCGCCGCCACCACCGCCGGGCCGAAGCCCAGCAGGCCCTGCAGCGTGTAGGCGAAGTAGGCGCCCAGCATGTAGAACGAGGCGTGCGCGAAGTTGAGCACGCCCATCATGCCGAAGATCAGCGTCAGGCCGGCCGACACCATGAAGAGCAGCAGCCCGTAGATGAGGCCATTGAGCAGGCCGAACAGCAGGGTGTCCATTGGCTTCAGGACGGACGCTGCATCTTGCAGGAGGACTGCACCGGCATCGCGGACTCTTCGGCGCTGAATACCTTCACCGGCTTGAAGCCCATGTCGGTGCCGTCGACCTTGTACTTGGCGTCCTTTGTGACGGTGGACACCACCAGCGGCAGCAGCACCTGATGGTCGGCGGCGCGCATGCTCATCTCGCCCATCGGCGTCTTGATCTTGGCGGTCTCCATCGCACGTGCGAAGGCGTTCACGTCGAGCGCGCCGGCCGTCGCCTTGGTGCGCTTGAGCGCGTCGGCGACCATGTCGAGGGCGAACACCGCCTGGGCCTCGACGAAGACCGGAGCGCGACCGGTCTTGGCCGCGTAGTCGCTGACGAACTTCGCGCCCTCCGCGCCGCCGGCCTCGCCATTGAACACATGGGCGATGAAGTGGCCGATCGCGGTCTCGCCGGCATTGCTGATATTGCCCGGCTGGTCGAGGAAGACGGTGCCGAAATCGGCCTTCAGGCCCGCGGCCTTGGCGGCCTTCATCATCAGCAGCAGGTCGTTGGACCAGTTGCCGGTCATCACGGTGTCGGCGCCCGAGGCGACGATCTTGGCGACATAGGGCGCGAAGTCCTGGATCTTGTTGACGTCGTGCAGCCTCTTCTCGACCACCTGGTAGCCGCCGGCCGCCGCGTTGTCGACGATGGCCTTCTCCATGTCCTGGCCCCAGGAGTAGTTCTGGTTGATCGCGTAGACCTTGCTGCCCAGCGCCTTGGCCTGTTTCATGCCCTGCACCAGCGCCTTGGTGCGGACCTGGGCATTGCCGGTGATGCGGAAGTGGTGGAAATTGCATTTCTCGCCGGTCAGTTCCAGTGCCTCGGCGCCGACGTTGATGAAGACGATTTCCTTGCCGGGGTTGCGCAGATTGTGCTTGCGGACATCCTCGGTGATCTGGCCGGCAATCGCCGACGAGGCGCCCTGCACGACCAGTTGCACGCCGTCTGCGATGGCCGCCTTGAGCTTGTCGGACGCGCCGGCCGGCCCGCCCTGGTTGTCGTACTCGACGAGCTGGACCGGCTCGCCGTTCCACCCCCCTGCCGCATTGATCTTGTCCACGGCGTAGCGCACGCCGGCGCGGAAGGTCTGGCCGGTCGAGGCCTGCGGGCCCGACAGCGTTTCCAGCAGGCCGATCTTGACCGGCGCCGCCTGGGCGGCGGTGGAGATGAGCAGGGCCGCAGGCAGGGCGGCGAGGCGAAGAGAGTTCATCGTTGTCTCCTGTTGTAGATGTTCAGGTATCTGGGATCAGAGGTATTCGACGTTGCCGTCCACGCTGATGACCTGTCCGGTCAGGTTGCGTGCGCCCGGCGAGCAGAGGAACAGCGCCGTCGCGGCCACGTCGTCGGCGCTGACCATGCGGCGCAGCGAGATCTTGTCGAGGTACTGCTGGCGCATCGCCTCGACGCTGATCCCCAGCGCCGCCGCGCGCGCCGCGATCACGCCGTCCATGCGCTCGCCCTCGACGACGCCGGGCAGGATGGCGTTGACGCGTATGCCCTGCGGGCCGAGCTCGATGGCCAGCGACTTGGTAAGGCCCACGATCGCCCATTTGCTCGACGCATAGGGCGTGCGGAAGGCATAGCCCAGGCGGCCGGCCACCGAGCCCATCGCGATCAGGCAGGGATTGCTGCCGGAGAGCTTGAGCATCGGCACGGCGCGTCGCGCGAAGTAGTAGTGGCTGTTCAGGTTGACCGCCACGGTGCGCTCCCAGCCGGCCGCGTCGATGTCCTCGATCGCGCCGGTGGGGCCGGCGATGCCGACGTTGTTGACCAGCACGTCCAGCCCGCCCAGGTGGCTGCGCACGTCGTCAAACACGGCGTCCACGTCCGCGGCGACCGAGGCGTCGGCCATGCTGCCGGTGATGCCCGGCGTACCGGCCACGATGCGGTCGAGGGCACTGCGATCGACATCGCAGACATGGACGCGCGACCCGGCGGCGTGGAAGGCGCGGGCGATCGCCGCGCCGATGCCGTTGGCACCGGCGGTGACAAGCACCCGAAGGTCGGGACGGGGGCAAAGGGTGTCGTGAAGAGGCATGGGGTCCGACGAGGAAATGTGTCTGAAGTCTGCGCAATCGCCCCTCGAAACCCTATGTGGCGGGCGCACACAAATACCGGGCTTCCCTTGTTATCGGATCACTGCGCAAGCGCCGCCGTACGGGCGCTCGGCTCCATTCGCCGCCGCCCCCCGGAGACGGAGCCTCTATCTTGGATACCGGCGAGCTGTTCGCGCGCGATCTCCGGGCTGGACGAGGAGCGCGACGTTTTCCAGTCGCTGGCCATCGAAAGCGGACAGACCCAGAGGCGCAGACTATCGCCACCTCGCGCACGCTGGCCTCCCGCGGCGCGGTCGCGCTGAAGAACGTGCGCGACTGCGAGCGCCTGCGCACGACGCTGTGCAAGGCCGGCCAGGCGCGCGACGGCCTGGGTGTGGGCCTGGGTCGCCGGACGGCCGCCGAAGCCCAGGCACTGCGGCGCCGGCTGGCCCAGCACCTGTTGGCCCAGTCAGGCGGCGACCGGTGTGATCCGCGCACATAAACTGTCCCACTTCCATGTCACTAAAGCACAGGTGAACAGCCGTCACGGCGGCGAACGGTCTGCTAACCTCATCCCATTCCCTTGATCCTGCCCGTTCTTCATGGAGACTGCCGAACAGATCGCCGCCGAGCTGGTGGGCCTTTTGCACCAGGGCGCCTCGGCCGATGACTTCGCATCGCGCCTGGCCGCGGCCGATGGACTGCCCGAGTCAGCGGCGAAAGCCGCCCTGGTGGAGCAGGTGCGCATGGCCATGGCGGTGCGCAACCGGCTGGAACTGCTGCAGCAGCGCGAGCAGGGGCTGCTGGCCGTGGTCGAGTCGGCGCAGGACCTGTCCAGCCGGCTCGATCTCGACGAGCTCTTGCGCGCCATCGTGCGGCGCGCCCGCGCGTTGCTGGGCGCCGACCTCGCGTGGCTGTCCATCCTCGACGCCGGGCAAGGTGTGTTCCGGGTCGTCGTCGCCGAAGGCTCGCAGGCGACCGGCACGACGGCCATGGTGGCGAACCGGGACCGCGGCGTGGTCAGCGTCGTGATGTCGACGCTCCAGCCCTTCACCACCCCCGACTATCTGCACGACAAGCGCTTCAACCACGATGCCCGGCTGGACGGCATCTTCCGCGAAGAAGGCATCACCGCCCTGGCCGGCGTGCCGCTGGTCTGGGAGGGCGAGGTCATCGGCCTGCTCTTCGTGGCGGATCGCTACCCGCGCATGCACACCGCCCAAAACCTGGCCATCCTCAGCACCCTGGCCACGCACGGCGCCGTGGCGCTGAAGAACGCGCGCGACTTCGGCCGCGTCAATGCCGCGCTGCGCCAGGCTGGCGAGGCGCGCGCGGCCCTGGAGCAGCATGCCCTCGACGTGCAGACCGCCGCCGACGCCCACGAGGAGTTGACCTCGCTGCTGGCGCGCGGCGCATCGCTGGCCACACTCTGCCAGTCGGTGGCCCAGCGCCTGGGCGGCAGCCTGCTGGTGCTGGACGAGGCCGCCCTGGTGCTGAGCCGAGGCACGGCCGTTGGCTATGCCGGCCCCGGCGCGCCGGCCTACACGCCGCATGGCGATCACAGCGCCGAACTCGCGCAGGCGCTGCGCCAGGCCCGGCAGATCGGTCGATCCGTCCCGGCGTTCGAAGCCGACGGCGAGTACTGCCGCGTGATGGCGGTGATCGGCGGCGACGGCATGCTGGGCGCGATAGCCCTGTTCCACGCGGGCGCGCTGTCGGAGCTGGCCGTGCGCACGCTGGAGCGCAGCTCCAGCGTGATCGGCATCGTGCTGCTGTCGCAGGAGCGCCGCGAAGCCGCCCAGAGCCGCGATGCGGCGGCACTGCTGCGCGCCCTGCTGTCCCCACGTCAGGACGAACCCGGCGAGCTGGCCGACCGTGCCGAGCGCTTCGGCCTGAATCTGGGCCAGCCGCTCTCGCTGATGTTGCTCGAGCTGGACGGGCCGGGCAGCGCCTATGCCGCGCGCCGCCTGCGACAGATGGCCGTGCTGGAACGCTGCCTGATCGAGGACATCGATGGCATGCTGGTCGTGCTGTGCGGCACGCCTCTCGCGGAGGACGTGCGTCAGGTGGTGGCCGGCTGGGCGCGCCGCGAGGCCGGCGCCGGGCATCGCGGCGTGCTCTCGCGCCCGATGAGCAGTCCGGTCGCCCTGCCCGGGGTCTACGCGACGCTCAGGCGTTCGCTGGACGTCCTGGCGCGGCTGGGCGTGCAGGGGCAGCTTATCGGCCAGAACGAGCTGGCGCTGTATTCCGCGCTGTTCGAGACCCATGACCCTGCCAGCCTCGACCAGTTCCTGAACGCGACCATCGGACCGCTGCTGGCCCACGACCGCAAGCGCCAGGCCGAGCTGGCCGCGACGCTGCTTTGCTACTTCGACTGCAACCAGAACGCCAAGACGACAGCCCAGCGCCTGGACATCCATACCAACACCGTGCGCCAGCGCCTGGCTACGGTGGAGGACCTGCTCGGGCATTGGGGTCAGGCCATGCGGGCACTGGAAATCCACATCGCCCTGCGCCTGTGGAGCCTGCGCGCCTGAGCGGGGTGGCAGTGGCGCACATGGGTCGGCGCCCCTGGATGTGATCCGGGGACATAGCGGCGCAGGCGCGCTTTCTCAACACTGGCAATCCAGGCGCCACCTCACAAGGCGCTCTAGGAGACGCCATGCACCCCACATCTCGCGCGCGCCGCTTGGCGCTGACCCTGTCCACCGTCCTGCCTCTGATGGCCTGCGGCGGAGGCGGCAGCACCTCGACCGTCGAACCGCCGCCGGTACCGACCGGCCCCCAACCGATGGCCTGCGACAAGCTCGCCGGCATGAGCATCCCGGCCGGCTCGATCGGGCTGCCTACCTCGGGTGGAACGGTCGCGACAGCGGCCGTCGTGGCGACCGCCGGCAGCGGCGCCAGCCTGGTACCTGAGCATTGCCTGGTGACGGCCACGATCGCGCCGGTGGACAAGAGCTCGTCCGACATCACCTTCCGCATTGCCCTGCCCACCACCTGGAACAAGAAGGCGCTGATGCTGGGCGGCGGCGGCTTCGACGGCACCTTGCCCGCCGTCATCGGCAACGTGCCGGCCGGTCCTGCCGATCAGCCGCGCCCCATCGCGCGCGGCTATGCCGTCTTCGGCAGCAACGGCGGCCACGCGGCCGGTGCGCTGGGCTCGCTGGACGGCACCTTCCTGCTGAACGAGGAATCGCTGCGCAACTGGGCCGGCGAGGCGCTGAAGAAGACGCGCGACGCGGCCACGTTCGTGATCAAGGCGCGCTACGCGGCGGACAAGATCGAGCAGTCGTATTTCGCCGGCGGCTCGACCGGCGGGCGCGAGGCGCTCGAAGTGGCCACCCGCTGGCCGGCCGACTGGGACGGCATCATCGCCTGGTATCCGGCCTGGAAGCAGATGTCCGCGATGCTCGCCGGCCACCGCGCCAGCCGCGCCCTGTCCCAGCCAGGCGCCTATCCGAATCAGGCCAAGCGCCTGCTGCTGCTGAATGCCGCCCTGGCCACGTGCGACGCCCTCGATGGCCTGAGCGACGGCCTGATCAGCGACCAGAACCGCTGCAACGACAAGTTCGACCCTGCCACCGCCAGCCTCAACGGCACGCCGCTGCGCTGCCCGGGCGGTGCTGACACAGGCGACACCTGTCTGTCCGACGTGCAGATCTCGACGCTCAAGGGCATGAACAGCGCCACGCGCTTCAACTTCCCGATGGCCAGCGGCGAGACCTTCTACCCGGGCTACAACATGTGGGGCGGCGACCTGGGTATCGCCAGCAGCAACGCGCTGCAGCCGACCATCACCTTCCTCAACCTTGGCACGGAGGCACCCGCGAACCCGATGCCCACCGGGGCCCCCTATGTGGCGCGCCAGACCGACGCGCTGATCCGCTACGCCATCACCCGCGATCTCGCCTACAACCCGCTGTCCCTCGATCCGGAGAACCCCGGCGCCTGGACTTCACGCATCAGCGAACTCTCCACCTTGCTTGACGTGCCGGTCAATCTGGACGCCTTCGCGGCCAAGGGCGGCAAGCTGCTGCTCGGCCACGGCCTCGTCGACGTGCTGGTCAGCGCCCGCGGCAGCTCGGAGTACTACCAGCGGCTGCAGGCCCGCATGACGCCGAGCGAGGTCGACAAGTTCGCCCGCTACTACGAGGCCCCGGGCTATGGCCATGCCGTCAGCTCCATCTTCAATGTGGCTTGGGATTCGCTGACGACGCTGGAGAACTGGGTCGAAAAGAAGACCGTGCCGCCATTGCAGATCATGGCCGACACGGCCACCGGCACCGCCACCCGCACCCGCCCGCTGTGCGAGTACCCGAAATGGCCGCGCTACAACGGCAGTGGCGACGCCAACCTCGCGGCGTCATTTACCTGCGTTAGGAACTGAGCATGCGCGTTGCCGGCTGAAGGTGCTCAGCCCCCAAGCGTCGTCGGCCGGCATTGGCAAAAGGGCTCGTCGAACCGGCCGCGGTCCGGCGGGCAGCTCCCTGGACCTTTGCGCACCGGGCAGAGGTGCGTAGCCTGGCGCCAGACCGACATCGATGAATGGATCGATGGTCGATCATCGACGCACTGACTTTCTGCCAGCGCCTCGTTCAGCTGCACATTGTCGAAGATCGCCTCGCCGCGCTTCCAGACGAGCACCTGGTCCACGCGAGGCCGATCCCGCCGTGGCTGGGTAACTGCAACCTCCGTAAGTCCTTTGGCGCCACTCTTTCCGGTATCGCCGTTGACGCAGATGCGCCTGCGCGCCAGCCGAAACACTGCACTGGATGCAGGAGCTCCAATTCGTCGTCCATTGCAGCAGCTACTGCGCTACCTGACTGTCGGTTGATTCGCGCTCGTACACCCGAATGCCGGTTAACTTCGGAAATGGCCGGCCGATCAGGCGGCGCCAGACTTGAGCACCTATGCACCAACTCGCAGTTGGTCGAGATACTCGGCCCAGACATTCATCATTTGGCGACGCTGTTCCATGAACTCAGCTCGATCGTAGGCCATGCCCAGCGGCCCGCTCTTGCCGTGCGCCAACTGGGCCTCGATTACGTCAGGATGGATGTTTAGGCGCTCAACCATCAGCGTGCGCGCCATTGCACGAAAACCATGCGGCGTCATGGCGTCGTTGTCAAAACCCATCCGGCGCAGGGCTGTCCGGAGCGTGTTCTCGCTCATGGGACGCTCGCCGCTCAGTAGGCTGGGGAACACAAACCGGCCGTGACCGGTAAGTGGCTTTAGGTCTTTCAGGATATTCACTGCGCGCAGCGCCAGCGGCACGAAATGCGGGCGTCCGTTGATCTTGCCGGCCTTGGTCCGCTTCATGTTGGCGGCCAGGATGCTTATCATCGCGGCATCCAAGTCAACCCAAACCCACTCAAGCGCGCGGATGTTGCCCGGTCGTTGAAACACCAACGCCGACAGCTCTAGCGCCGCCCGGGTGGTCGGCTGCCCCTCGTAGGCGAGGATCGATCGCATCAGGGCGCCAGCTGCATCCGGCTCCAGCACTGCAGCCATGTGCTTCGTTGCCACGGCCTTGAGTGCGCCACGCAGCGTTGGCGCCGGGTTGTGCTCGCAGGCGCCGATGCTCTCGCCGTGCCTGAACACCTGACCGCAGGCCTCACGCAGAGAGTGCGCCAACTCTCGCACGCCCCGGGCCTCGACGCGCCGGAGGGTCGCCAGCAGCAGCGGAGCCTTGATGTCGGTCAGCGGCAGCTTACCGATCCACGGGAACACGTCCTTCTCCAGGCGCGCGAGCCAGCGCTCGGCATAGGCTTCGCTCCAGTCCGACACGCGGGTGGCGTGGTAGTCGCGGGTGACGGCCTCGAAGGTGTTGACGCTGGCGGCCTTGCGCTGCAGCTTGTCCACGATGCGCTGATGGGCCGGGTCGGTGCCCGATTGCTGGAGCAAACGCGCGGCGTCGCGTTTGGAGCGTGCGGCCTTTGCAGTGAGGCCCGGATACTGGCCCAGCGCCAGCCGCTTTTCTTTGCCGTCGAAGTAGTACTTCCAAAACCAACGCTTAGAGCCGGTGGCGGCAACCTCAAGGTAGAGGCCAGCTCCGTCCACTACGCGTATGCGGGCTTTATCAGCGGGGCATTTGGCGTTCTTGCACTGGGCGTCGGTGAGGGCCATAGGGGAACAAATCTTGATGGGAGAGCCGAAGTGGCCCGCGTTCCCCTAAATGTGCCCCTAGATTTTCTGCGCTGCAACGAGACGACATGAACCGATTTGGCATGAAAAAAGCCCTAAGTCGTTGATTTACTTAGGGCTTTTGAGTCTTCATGACACGACATGAAATGTTCTGATGGGGTGGCTAATGGGACTCGAACCCACGACAACAGGAATCACAATCCTGGACTCTACCAACTGAGCTATAGCCACCGCAGAGCCAACTATTATAGCCTACTTTTTCGAGCTCCCAAACATGTCATGCGGAAGTCGTTGAACCATCAAGGCGCGGGGGCGGACGCAGCCAGTGCCGCGGGCTTGAGCTCCACCTTGAAACGGGTCTTCAGCGCGGCGAAGTAGGCCGAGGCCTCGGCGGCGGACCAGGCCTGGGCATATTGCTGATCGGCGCGCTTGGCATCGATCACCGCCGAGTCACGCGGCAGCACCTTGACGATGCGAACCACCGCATAGCCAGTCTCGCCGCCATCGACGCCAACCCAGGCCGGCAGCTTGCTGGCATCGGCACGCATGATGTCTTCGACCATGGAGCGAGGCAGATCGCGGGCCTGCACGCGCGAGACAATCTGCGCCGGCTCCAGCCCTGCGGCATCGCCCCCCTTCTTCAGCGCCTCCAGACGGGCCTCGCCATCCTTCTTGGCCTGGGCCACGGCCATCTTCTTGACCACGCGGTCCTGCACCTGCGCTTTGACCTCCGCGAAGGGCAGCAGGCGAGCCGGGTCGTGCTTGACGACCCGGGCCGACACCAACTGGTTCGGGGAGATCTCCAGCGCTTCGGTGTTGCGCTTGTTGCGGAGGGCCTCAACGCCGAACACCGCGTCGAGCAGTTTGGGCGAGGCCGGCGTGCCGACGGCGGTAGGCAGCGGCTTGCGTTGCACGGTGGCAGTCTGGATCGTGAGCTTGAGCTTGTCGGCGGCCGGCTTCAGGCTGTCGGACTGCTCATAGACCAGATTGCTGAATTGCTCGGCCGCTTCGGCGTATCGGGCCTGCGCGACTTGCTTGCGCACATCGTCTTCGATCTCTGCGCGCACCGCCTCGAAAGGCTTCTTCTCACCGCCGCGCACGGCCGTCAGCATGATGATGTGGTAACCGAACTCGGTTTCGATCACATTGCTGATCTCGCCCTGCTTCATCGCATAGGCCGCGTCCTCGAAGGCCTTGGTCATGCCACCGCGACCGAAGAAGTCCAGGTCGCCACCCTGCGCTGCCGAGCCCGGGTCCTGCGAGTTCTTGCGCGCCACGTCGGCGAAGGTGCCCGGTGCCTTGCGCACCTCGGCCAGCAGCGCCTCGGCCTTGGCCTTCGCCTTGGCCTTGTCGTCGGCCGATGCCGACGGCTCGGTCTTGATCAGGATGTGGCTGGCACGGCGTTCCTCGGCCACCGTATAGCGCGACTCGTTGGTCTTGAAATACTCGCGCAGCTTGTCCTCGGACACGTTGACGTCCTTCTTCAGCGCATCTAGATCCAGTACCAGATACTCGATGCTGGCCGTCTCCTGCGACTGAAACTGGGAGGCATTGGCCGGATCTTTGTAGTAGGCTTCCAGCTCGGCATCGCTCGGGGTGATGCGGCTCAAGTAGTCCTTGACGTTGAAGCGCTGCACCTGCACCTCGCGCTGCTGCAGGAGCACGTCGAAGGCAGCCGCCGAATTGGCGGATGAGGCGAATGCCGTGCCACTGACGCCCTGCACCACCTGGCGCAGGGTCAGGTCTTGCCGAAGACGCTGCTCGAACGAAGCAGAAGTCATGCCCTGGGCGGCGAGCATGCCCTTGTTGACGCTACCGTCGGGCAGGCGAATGAAGGCAAATTGCGGGTCAGCCTGGAACAAGCGCTGCAGCCGCTCGTCGCTGACCACCAAGTGCTGCTTGGCGGCGGCAATCTGCATCACCTTGTCGCGCACCAGAGCGTCCAGCGCTTCACGCTTGGCTTCGGGCGAGTCGAGCAGTTTGGGGTCGACATTGGGAGCTTGCCGACGCATGCGCTCGGACTGATCGCGCAGCGCAACGTCCCATTCGGCCTGGGTAATACCCTGCCCATCAACGACGGCCACCTTGGCGTTGCCACCCTCAGTGAACCGCGAATAGCCTTCAACACCGAACAGCACGAACGAAGGGAAGATCAGCAGCAGCAGGATGAACTGCAGCACTTTGGTGTGCTTGCGGACGAAATCAAACATCGAGAAACCTCAGGCGGGCAACGCGCAGCGCCTAAGCATGCGCGTGGTTAAGCATCATCCGGCTTGACATCACCGGTGCTTGGCTGGACTGCTTGACTTGCAGACGCAACAAAGGCGAACCAGGGTTCGCCTTTGCGTGGACACGCATTCTAGCCCAGTGACAGCGCACGCGAGGCGCCGGGGTCGGCAATCAGGTCAGGCACGAAAACTGCCGATTTGATGGTGGGTGCTGAGGGGCTCGAACCCCCGACCTACGCCTTGTAAGGGCGCCGCTCTACCAACTGAGCTAAGCACCCTGAGAGCCGACCTACAAACGTCCTGTGAGCGTCAACCGTTCAGTTGACCGCGTCTTTCAATGCCTTGCCGGGACGGAACTTCGGAACTTTTGCGGCCTTGATCTTGATTGTATCGCCGGTGCGCGGGTTGCGTCCCGTGCGGCTGGCGCGCTTGGTGATGCTGAAGGTGCCGAAACCCACCAGGGACACGGTGCCATTCTTCTTCAGGGTGGTCTTGACGCCACCGATCAGGGCCTCGAGCGCACGGCCCGCCGCGGCCTTGGAAATGTCCGCCTGCTTGGCGATGTGCTCGATCAATTCTGACTTGTTCACGGGTCTTCCCCCTCTCAAATAGATCTCGGATGGATGCGTGGTGTCGGGTCCGTCCGCTGTGGGCGCCGGGCCGCGCTGATGCGGCCCGTTGGTGCGGCTTTTTTGCTGCCTGCCCAGCGTTGGCGGGAGGATGGATTCTATGCGGATTCAGTGGCCTTTCCAGGCAGGGACAAGTCCTGATACAAAAGCGGCGCAGGTCTGCAACTTGTGCACATCCGCTGACACTTTTTGCGCTGTAGCCTGCTCAGTCGCGGCCCACCACCAGGCCGACGCCGATGGCCGTCAGCGCCATGCCCAGCCAGACCAAGGCGCTCATCGACTCGCCGAACAGCAGCCAGCCTTGCAGCGCTGCGCAGGGTGGCACCAGATACAGCAGGCTGGTGACCCGAGTCGCCGCCCCGCGCTGTACCAGCAGGTAGAGCATGGAACTGCCCGCCAGGGTCAGCATCAGCACCGACCAGGTCAGCGCGCCCAGCAGCTCGGCATGCCAGACCATGGGCTCCTGTTCAAGCAGGGCGAAAGGCAGGGTCAGCACAAGGGCCGCCAGCAGCTGGATCAGCACCGCGCTGCGAACGTCGCACGGCGCAACGAAGCGCTTCTGGTACAAGGTGCCGGTGGTGATGGCCAGCAGGGCACAGGCGCCCAGCGACAGATTCACGGCATTCAGCTCGCCCAGCCCCAGCTTGCGCCACAGCACCAGCACCAGGCCGCTGAAGCCCAGCAGCAGGCCGACCCACTGCCGTCCGCTGACGCGGTGCTGGGTGCCGGTGGCGCTGAGCCACACGGCCGTCAGCACCGGCTGCAGACCCGCCATCAGGGCGATCGTGCCGGCCCCCATGCCGGCCTTGACGGCGGCCCACACGCCACCGAGATAGATGGCATGGGTCAGCGCACCGACCATGGCCAGATGGCCCCACTGGCGGCGATCGCGCGGCCAGCCGACATCGTGCGACAGCTTGATCCAGATCACGAAGGTCAGCGCGGACAGCGCGAAGCGCAGCGCCAGAAAGCTCAGCGGCGGCGCGTGCGGCATGCCGAAACGGGCGACGACGAAGCCGGTGCTCCAGATCAGCACAAAGGCCGCCGGCATGGCACGCCACAGCAGCGGCGCTGCGCCGGCGGTGGCGTTGAGCCTCACGACTCAGCGCGCCTTGGCGCGGATCTCGGGCACGGCCTTCTGCAGGTAGTAAACCATGGACCAGATCGTCAGCACCACCGCGGCCAGTATCAGCACCGTGCCCCAGACGCGGGTGTTGATCACGTCGAACAGTGTGCCGTCATAGAGCAGGAAGGGGATGGCCACCATCTGCACCATCGTCTTGAGCTTGCCCACCATGTGCACGGCCACGCTGCGCGAGGCACCGATCTGAGCCATCCACTCGCGCAGCGCCGAGATCGCGATCTCGCGGCCGATGATGACCAGGGCCACCAGCGCGTTGACGCGGCCCAGCTCCAGCAGCACCAGCAGGGCTGCGCAGACCAGGATCTTGTCGGCCACCGGATCGAGGAAGGCACCGAAGGCCGAGGTCTGGTTCAGCTTGCGCGCCAGATAGCCATCGAGCCAGTCGGTCAGCGCCACCGTAACGAACAGCACCGTGGCCACCAGATTCGCCATCGGCGCCGAAATCTTCAGGTAGAAGACGCCGACGATGAGCGGAATGGCCAGGATGCGGGCCCAGGTCAGCAGGGTGGGGAGCGTCAGAAACATGGATGGATTGTGCCCAACAAAGGTGCTTCGCGACGCACCGGGCGCAAATCAGTTGTCCAAGGTACGCGGCTTGAACCTGCGATCGTCGTTGAAAAGAAACGTCTCTGTGAACTTCCAGGGCTTGGGCATGCGCGTCACGTCGCCGAATGGCGCGGCGCGGTGCACCGCATCGATGGCCAGCTGGGTCGTGTCTCGCGCCTGCCCCGGATGACGAATCACGTCGATGCGGCGCACCGAGCCATCGCCATGCAGCTCGATCTCCAGCACCGGGATGGCCAGCAACACCTGGGGCACCTCGCCCAGATAGGTGCGCTGCGGATTGGCAGCCACCAGCCGCTCGGCGGCCTGCTGGCGCAGCGCCTCCTGATTGCGCACCGGCTTGGGCGGCTGCAGCTTGAGGCCAGCGGTCGGGCCCGGGGCACGGCCATCGGCGGGCACCTGGCGAGCCTCCACCGGGGCGGCCGGCGGCGCTGGCGTGGCAGCCACACCGGCAGGCGCGGGGGGCTTAGGTCCCGAGCAGGCCGACAGCAGGCTCAGCAAGGAGGCCGCCAGCAGCAGCGAGGGCAGACGCTGGCCCGGGCCGGGGATGGCGGGGGCGGGTACGACAGGTTCAACGCAAGGCACGGTATATCTCCATGGCCAGTTCTTTGGATATGCCTTTGACGGTGGCAATTTCTTCGGCGCTGGCATTGGCCACGCCGCGCACGCCACCGAAGCGCTGCAGCAGCTGCGCGCGCTTCTTCGGGCCTATGCCCGCAATATCTTCGAGGCGGCTGCCGCCGGTGCGGATGTTCGCACGCTTGGCACGCATGCCGGTGATGGCGAAGCGGTGCGCCTCGTCACGGATTTGCGCCACCAGCATCAGCGCGGCCGAATCGCGCCCGAGATAAACCTTCTCGCGGCCATCGGCAAACACCAGCTCCTCAAGTCCGACCTTGCGGCCCTCGCCCTTCTCGACGCCGATGATCAGCGCCAGGTCCAGCCCGAGTTCGACAAAGACCTCGCGCGCCATGCTGACCTGGCCCTTGCCGCCATCGACCAGCACGATGTCGGGCAGGCGGCCGGTGCCCAGCTGGGCGGCCTCGGCCAGCTTGCTGTAGCGACGGGTCAAGACCTGGCGCATGGCGGCATAGTCGTCGCCACCGGTGATGCCGTCAATGTTGTAGCGCCGGTACTGCGAGGACTGCATCTGGTGAGCTTCAAACACCACGCAGGATGCCATGGTCGCCTCGCCCGCCGTGTGGCTGATGTCGAAACACTCGATGCGAAAGGTATCCAGGTTCTCTGGGCTGAGCTCCAGCGCCTCGACCAGGGCCCTGGTGCGCGCCTGCTGCGAGCCCTCCTCGGCCAGCAGCCGGGCGATGGCCAGCTCGGCGCCCTTGATGCACATGTCCAGCCAGATGCGGCGCTGCTCGCGCGGCTGGTGCTGCACATGCACGCGCTGGCCCGACTGCTCGCCCAGCGCCTCGATCAGCGCCTTGTCCACCGCATGGCTCAGCACCAGCAGCGGTGGCACCGGAGACTCCAGATAGTGCTGGGCGATGAAGGCCTCCAGCACCTGCACCTCGGGCACGGCGGCGGCCTGGCGGTCTTCCAGGCGCTCCTGCAACTCCTCCTGGCCCAGTGCGGTGGCCTCCTCGACATGGGCCGGGAAGTAGCTGCGGTCGCCCAGATGCCGGCCGCCGCGCACCATCGCCAGGTTGACGCAGGCACGGCCACCGCGCACCTCGACAGCCAGCATGTCCACATCGCGGTCACGGCCGGTGGCGCTGTTCTCTTCGACCGATTGCTGGGCCAGCACATTCGACAGCGCCGAGATCTGGTTGCGCACCTCGGCCGCCTGCTCGAAGGCCAGCGCATCGGAGAAGGCCATCATCTTGGTCTGCAGGCTGCTCAGCACCTCCTGCGTGTCGCCGAGCAGAAAGCGCTCGGCGTTCTCGACGTCGCGCGCATAGTCGGCGTCGGAGATGATCTTCACACAGGGGCCCGAGCAGCGGCGGATCTGGTACAGCAGACAGGGCCGCGAACGGTTGTTGAAGACCGAGTCCTCGCAGGTGCGCAGCTTGAACACCTTCTGTATCAGCTGGATCGACTCCTTGACCGCCCAGGCGCTCGGGTACGGCCCGAAATAGCGGTGCTTGCGATCGACAGCGCCGCGGTAATAGGCCAGGCGCGGATAGGCATGGGCGGCGATCTTCAGGTAAGGGTAGCTCTTGTCGTCGCGGAACAGGATATTGAACTTCGGGTTCAACGTCTTGATCAGGTTGTTTTCCAGCAGCAGGGCCTCGGCCTCGGTGCGCACGACGGTGGTCTCCATGCGCGCAATGCGGCTGACCATCTGGCCGATACGGGTTCCGGCATGGTCGCGCTGGAAGTAGCTCGTCACCCGCTTCTTCAGGCTGCGCGCCTTGCCGACATAGAGCACCTGGTCCTGGGCATCGAAATAGCGATAGACCCCCGGCAGCGCCGGCAGGGCGGCCACCTCGGCGAGCAGGCGCGCGCGGTCGGCGTCGGCGGCCGGCGGCGAGGTGTCTGGATGGACGGCATCGGATGTCATAGGGCTCGATTGTGCCCAAGCATCGAGGTCGGATAATCGCCCCCCATGACCCACCCCACCAAGCATTGGGATGTTTTCTGCCGCGTCATCGACAACTTCGGCGATGTCGGCGTGTGCTGGCGCCTGGCCCGTGACCTGTCCAGCCGCGGCCAGACGGTCAGACTGTGGCTGGACGATCGCTCGGCTCTGGCCTGGATGGCGCCCGAGGGGGCGTCCGGTGTCGAGGTGCGCGACTGGCCGGTGACGCTAGGCGACGAGCAACCTGGCGACGTGGTGATCGAGGCCTTTGGCTGCGAACCGCCCGAAGCCTGGCTGCAGCGCATGGCCCGGCGCGAGACGCCGCCCGTCTGGATCAATCTCGAATACCTCAGCGCCGAGCCGTACGTCGAGCGCTCGCACCGGCTGCGCTCGCCGCAGTTCAGCGGGCCGGCGGCGGGCCTGGACAAGTGGTTTTTCTATCCAGGCTTCACGGCTCGAACCGGCGGCCTGCTGCGTGAACCGGAACTGACGGCCCAGCAGGCCGAGTTCGATCGCAGGGCCTGGCTGGCCGCCCAAGGTCTTCGTCTGGTACCGGACGAGCGCGTCGTGACGCTGTTCTGCTACGACAACCCTGCCCTGCCTGCCCTGCTGGACGAACTGGTCGAGCAGCCCTGCCTGCTGCTCGTCACTGCCGGTGCGGCAGCACGCCAGGTGCAGGCGCTGATGGGCACCGACCTGCGCCAGGGCCGGCTGCGCGCCCACCTGCTGCCGTTGCTGAGCCAACCCGAGTTCGACCGCCTGCTGTGGGCCTCAGACCTGAATCTGGTGCGCGGCGAGGACTCGTTCGTGCGCGCCCAGTGGGCCGGCAAGCCGTTCATCTGGCAGATCTACCTCCAGCATGACGCGGCCCACGCCACCAAGTTAGAGGCCTTTCTGGATCTCTATCTGGCCGGCGCGCCGCCCTCGCTCGCCACCCCCACCCGCGTGCTGTGGCGCGCCTGGAACGGCCTGCAAGCCCTGCCGCCTGGAGGTTTGCAGGTCTGGCCGTGGCTTGATCAGGCGCAGGAAACCGCCACTCTATGGCGCAAACAATTACTGAATCAAGGGGATTTGAGCGGCCAGCTGCTGAGCTTCGTCGCAAACCCAGGGTAAAATGCTGGGCTTTGCCGAGCCTGACGGGGAGTCCGGGCGCAGGCTGCAAGAACGCTCTAACGCAATTCACCGACCGCTATGGACAGCAGTGCGCGGACAGTGAGCGGCCGGTGAGACACCACCCCAGACATCCCCAGACACCCCATTACGGAACACTCATGAAGATCGCTCAGGAAATTCGCGCAGGCAACGTGATCATGCACGGCAAGGACCCCATGGTCGTGCTCAGGACGGAATACAGCCGCGGCGGCCGCAACTCGGCCACCGTGCGCATGAAGCTCAAGAGCCTGCTGAACAACTCGGGCACCGAGGTTGTGTTCAAGGCCGACGACAAGATGGACCAGATCATCCTGGAGAAGAAGGAGTGCACCTACACCTACTTCGCCGACCCGATGTATGTGTTCATGGACACCGAGTACAACCAGTTCGAGGTGGAAGCCGAGAACATGGGCGACGCCATCCAGTACCTGGAAGACAATATGTCCGTCGAAGTGGTGTTCTATGACGGCAAGGCCATCTCGGTCGAGCTGCCCACCTCGCTGGTGCGCGAAGTCACCTGGACCGAACCTGCCGTCAAGGGCGACACCTCGGGCAAGGTGCTCAAGCCTGCCAAGATCGCCACCGGTTTCGAAATCCCGGTGCCGATCTTCGTGGCGCAAGGCGACAAGATCGAAATCGACACGCGTACGCACGAATACCGCAAGCGCGTCTGATCGGCGCTTCGCAACGAAAAAGGGCACTTCGGTGCCCTTTTGCTTTTGCGCTCTACTAAGGCCCATGAAAACCCACGCGATACGGCCCGGCACGCTGAATAAGCCCAGCAACGCCCTCGCCTGTACTCCGGATCAGGCCCTGCGCGGCGGCGAGCTGCCCGGCCGCTGGGCACGCCGCGAGCATTTCGTGATGCTGGCCACCACCTTCGGCCGGGGCGAGCTGTTTCTGGCCGCCTGGCAGGCCTGGAAGGCGGACCCGCTGCGCTGTGAGCACCTGGTCTTCATCGCCATCGAAGACCGGCCGCTGAGCCGCAGCGACTTGGCCCAGGCACTGGAAGCCCCGCCTGAGCTGGCCCGCCAGCTGCACGCCGCATGGCCGCCGCTGACCCACAATCTGCACCGTCTCAGCTTCGAGCAGGGCCGCGTGCAGCTGCTGCTGGCCTTCGGCGAGGTCGCACCCTGGCTGACCGAACTGGTGGCCAGCGTCGATGCCTTTGTGCTGGCTCAGGCCGGCGGCTTGGACCGCTACCGGCTCAAGTCGCTGACCAAGCTGGCCGCACCCGGTGCCACCCTGGTCATGCCCGGCCGGAACGATGCCGTGCTGACCCAGGCCGGCTTCGAACTGCGGCACGAGGACGGTCTGACCTTGGCCCGCTACCAACCCCGCTTCATCGCCCAGCGGCCGGCCGCGCGCATGCCGGTAGCGCCGAACGCCAGACAGGCCATCGTGCTGGGCGCCGGTCTGGCCGGCTGCGCGGCGGCCTGGGCGCTGGCCGAGCAGGGCCTGGAGGTTCGCCTGTTCGATCAGGGCGCCGCGATGGCCCAGGCCGGCTCGGGCAATGCCGTCGGCCTGTTCCACGGCACCTTGAACCCGGATGACGGCCTGCATGCGCGCTTCAATCGTGCCGCGGCGCTGGAATTGCGCCGCCTCCTGCCGGCCTTGCCCCTGCCCTGGCGCATCGACGGACTGCTGCGCACCGAGTCCACCCGCGATCTGGCCCAGATGCAGGCCCTGCTGGCCGATCTGGGTCTGCCCGCCGACTATGTGCAGGCGCTGGATGCCCACCAGGCCGGCGCACACTCGGGCCTGCTGCATCAAGGCCCGGCCTGGTACTACCCGGGTGGCGGTGCGCTGTCGCCACCCAGCCTGGCACGCGCCTTTGTTGATGCAGCGCCGGCTGGGAGGGTCAGGTTTTGCTCGGGCCAGATGGTCAAGCAGGTGCGCCGCGCCGATGACGGCTGGCAATTGCTGGACGAAGACGGTCGTGTACTGGCCGAAACCCCACTGCTGGTGATCAGCGCCGGCGCCGGCAGCCTGAACCTGCTGTCGGCGCAGGGCTGGCCGCTGCGGCTGCAGCGGGGGCAGATCACTCACATGCCGATTTCGACGCCGGGCCTGCGCGTGCCGGCCATTCCGATGGCCGGCACCGGCTATGTGGTGACAGATCAAGCCGGTGATGTCTGGTGCGGCGCCACGGCCCAGGACCATGATCTGGACCCGAACCTGCGCGAAGCCGACCACGAGCACAACATCGCCCAACTGATGCGCTTGAGCGGTGCCAAGATTGAGGTGGAGCGGCCGGGCTCGCTGCAAGGCCGTGTCGGCTGGCGGGTGATTGCCGAGGACCGGCTGCCGCTGGTCGGCGCCCTGCCCGAGCTCGCGGCGCTGGAAGCCAGGCGCGATCAGCCCCGCTTCATCGCCCGGCAGCCCGGGCTGTTGGTGGCCACAGCGATGGCCTCCCGAGGCATCACCTGGGCCGCGCTGAGCGCTCAGGTGCTGGCGTCGCTGGCCACAGGAGCACCCTGCCCGGTGGAAGCCAGCCTGCTGGATGCCATAGACCCGGCGCGCTTCGATGCGCGACTGGCCAGGGAGCAAGCTGGCTGAAGAAAGTCAGACAGGCTTTGGCGCGTCCTGACCGGCAGAGCCGTCATTGCCCTGACCATCGCCTGGCCCGTGGTCGCTGGTCTTCTTCTTGGCCTTCTCTTCCTTCTTCTTTTTCTTGGCGAGTTCGCGCTGACGTTTTTCGTAGGAGTAATTCGGTGTAGCCATGAAGTTTCCGCTGGTTGAATTCGGGGTACCGGTCTGAACGAAACAGATTAAACCGGCGGATAAGCCGTGTCGCGCACGCCGGGAACATTCTGTGCAAAGCGCATCGTCTTCACGCCCTCGCTCGTTCCCAGCAGGCACACGCTGGCGCGGTGGCGGGCAAATATGCCCACCGTGACCACGCCAGGCCATTGGTTGATCTCGATTTCCGAGGCCAGCGGATCGGTGATCTGCAGGCCGCGCACATCGAGGATATGACAGCCATTGTCGGTCACAACGCCGTCACGCAGCGTGGGCTGGCCGCCGATGCGCTGAAAACGCCGCGCCAGCTGGGTGGCCGCCATCGGAATCACCTCCACCGGCAGCGGGAACCTGCCCAGCACCGGCACCAGCTTGGAGGCATCGGCGATGCAGATGAAGTCATTGGCCAGGTCGGCAACGATCTTCTCGCGCGTCAGCGCCGCGCCGCCGCCCTTGATCATATTGCCGTCGTGGTCGATCTCGTCGGCGCCATCGATATAGACCGCCAGCCGTTCGACGCTGGAGGCGTCCACCACATTGATGCCCCGCGCGCGCAGCCGCTCGGTACTGCGGTCCGAGCTGGACACGGCGCCGACAATGCGGTCCTTCATGCTGGCCAGCGAGTCGATGAAGTGGTCCACCGTCGAGCCCGTGCCAACGCCCACCACGGTGCCCGGCACCACATAGGCCAGGGCGGCCTGGGCGACCAGCGCCTTGAGTTCGTCTTGTGTCATGAGGAAGTGGGCCCTTGTTGGAGACTGCGCCCATTATCCAAGATGGGCCGAGCTGCGCGGCGCTTGCGCACCGCCGCGGCAAGTTCCTGCAGCAGCGGCAGGGTCTGATCCCAGCCCAGGCAGGCATCGGTGATGGATACGCCATGCTTCAGATCGGCCTTGGTCTGGCCCTCGGCCAGGTCCTGGCGTCCGGGCTGCAGATGGCTTTCAATCATCACGCCGGTGATGCCGCCATCGCCGCCAGCAATCTGCCCGGCCACATCACGGCCCACATCGACCTGACGCTCGTACTTCTTGCTCGAATTGGCGTGGGAGAAGTCGATCATCACCTGCTCTCGCAGGCCGGCGCTGCGCAGCGCCGCATAGGCCGCCGCCACCGAGGCGGCGTCGTAGTTCGGTGCCTTGCCGCCGCGCAGGATGACATGGCAGTCGGCATTGCCGCGGGTCTCGAAGATGGCCGCCTGGCCCATCTTTGTCATGCCCATGAAGGCGTGGCTGGCGCTGGCGGCCAGCACGGCGTCGCTGGCCACCTTGATGCCACCATCGGTGCCGTTCTTGAAGCCCACCGGGCTGCTCAGGCCCGAGGCGAGCTGGCGGTGGCTCTGGCTCTCGGTGGTCCGCGCGCCAATGGCGCCCCAGGCGATCAGGTCGGCGATGTACTGCGGCGACAGCAGGTCCAGGAACTCGGTGCCCGAGGGCAGACCCAGGGCGGTGATGTCCAGCAGCAGCTGGCGGGCCAGGCGCAGGCCCTCGTTCATATGGAAGCTGCCGTCCAGGCGCGGGTCGTTGATATAGCCCTTCCAGCCCACCGTCGTGCGCGGCTTCTCGAAATAGACACGCATCACCAGCAGCAGGTCCTTGGACAGGCCGTCGCGCACATCGCGCAGCAGTTGCGCGTACTGCATCGCCTGGTCATGGTCATGGATCGAGCAGGGGCCGACCACCACCAGCAGGCGGTCGTCCTTGCCGTGCAGGATGTCGCTGATCTCATAGCGCGTGCGCTCGACCAGGGACAGCGCCTCGTCGGGAATCGGCTGCTGGTCCAGCAGCAGAGCCGGCGAGATCAGCGGGCGCACGGCGCCGATGCGGGTGTCATCGGTGCGTGTCGTGTCATGCGTGCCATCGCGCGAACCGACTTCGCGGTCGTGTTGATGGTCGTCCAGGGTGTTCATCGTCGCGTACTCCAGAGGCTGTTCAGTGCATTATCGATTCAGAGGCTGTGGAAGCAGCGGCCGCAGACGGCGCGGTAGCGCGCATTGCCGCCGATCTCGACCTGAGCCCCCTCCGTAACGCGCCGCATGTTCTCATCGACACGCATGTTCATCGTCGCCTTGCGGCCGCAGTGGCAGATCGTCTTCATCTCGTCCATTTCGTCGGCCAGGCCCAGCAGGGTGGCCGAGCCGGGGAAGAGTTGGCCGCGGAAATCGGTGCGCAGGCCGTAGCAGATCACCGGCGTGCCCTTGATGTGGGCAATGGCGTGCAGGGCCCAGACCTGCGTCTCGGTCAGGAACTGCGCCTCGTCGATCAGCAGGCAGGACACCCGCTCGGCGGCGTCGAAGGTGGCGGCGAAATCGGTCTCCGGCGAGAACAGCTCGGCCTCACGCTGAGGCCCCAGACGCGAAGTCACAAAACCCTGGCCGTAACGGTTGTCGGTGGCGGAGGTAAAGATGCGCACGCGGTGGCCCCGCTCCTCGTAGTTGTGGGCAACCTGGAGCAGGGCGGTCGATTTGCCGGCATTCATGGCGGCGTAGCGGAAAAACAGTTTAGCCATGACGATATTGTCGTCTGGGCAGCGCAGGAAGTCGCAATGCGACAATTCAAGGATCACTCCCCTCATGCCCATGGCCCTGATTCCCTACGCCCTCACCCGCCCCTTTCTATTCGGACTGGACCCCGAGCAGGCCCATGAATTGACCTTGGGCAGCATTGCCCGGCTGCAGAACACGCCGGCGCAGTGCCTGTGGTCGCAGACACGGGTGCAGGACCCGGTGACGGTGGCGGGCCTGAAATTCCCGAACCGCATCGGCCTGGCCGCGGGCCTGGACAAGAACGGCCGCTGCATCGACGGCCTGGGCGCGATGGGCTTCGGCTTCATCGAGGTCGGCACGGTCACGCCCAAGGGTCAGCCGGGCAATCCGAAGCCGCGCATGTTCCGTCTACCCGAGGCTAAAGGGCTGATCAACCGGCTGGGCTTCAACAACGAGGGACTGGATGCTTTTCTGGCCAATGTGCAGCGGGCGCGCAGCTTTCGCGCCGCTGGCGGCCTGATCGGTCTGAACATCGGCAAGAACGCCGCCACGCCGATCGAGAACGCGGTCGATGACTACCTGATTTGCCTGGACGGCGTCTACCCGCACGCCGACTATGTGACGGTCAATATCTCCAGCCCCAACACCAAGAACCTACGCGAACTGCAGAGCGACGACGCGCTGGACGCGCTGCTCGGTGCCGTGCAGCAGCGCAAGACGGCGCTTGCCCAGAAACATGGCCACTCGGTGCCCATCTTCGTGAAGATCGCCCCCGATCTGGACGAGGCGCAAGTCGCGGTGATTGCGGCCACCCTGCTGAAGCACCAGATCGATGGCGTGATCGCCACCAACACAACGATCGCCCGCGACGCGGTCAAGGGCATGCCCCATGCCGAAGAGATGGGTGGGTTGAGCGGCAAGCCGGTGTTCGAGGCCAGCAACCGGGTGATACGGCTGCTGCGTGCGGCCCTGGGCCACAACTATCCGATCATCGGCGTCGGCGGTGTGCTCAGCGGCGACGATGCGCGGGCCAAGATCGCCGCCGGCGCCGACCTGGTGCAGGTCTATACCGGTTTCATCTACCGCGGGCCGGAGCTGGTGCCAGAGTGCGCGCGCGCCTTGAAGCACGCGTGAATCCAGCCTGACAGGCTAGAAGCAATCGAACGTGGGCAGGGCCGCATCGGCATCGCGGCAAGCCTGCAGGAACAGCGCCAGCCCCGGGTCGCCGTTCCACAGCGTGTAGCGCCGGCGACCATACTTTGCCGCCATCTGCTCGCCCTGCTGCGCGGCATGCATCGCGAAGGCGCGGGCGTGTTCCAGCCATCGCTCGTCACCGCTGCGGCGGTAGAGCTTCAGCAAGGCATAGCCATTGCCGGCCGTGCCATGGCACAGGCCCGGGCCCTTGATCAGCGGCCCTGTGGCCCAGACCAGCTCGCCGGCGGCCGATAGCAGCTCATCCAATTCGGCGTGTGCCGGGGCCCCGGCCAGCCGGCAGATGATGCCCGGCGCGCCATGGCAGTCCTGCACCAGGGGCAGCTTGGCACCGTTCTGGGCCGCATAGGGCGTGGTGGGCCAGTTCACCCGGCCCTTGGCATCACGCAGCGCCGTGCGCGCCAGGATGGCCACCGTGCGTTCGAGATAGCCCTGCACCAGGTCCGGCGGCAACCGGTGCGCGCCGCGCAGCACCGGGAACACATTGCCGACAAAGCCGTGGGCGGCGCCCAGGTACTGGCTCTTGCGGCCGTACAGATCCTGCGTCCACTGCCAGACGCCAAGCTCGGCATCAAAGGTCATGCTGTCCCAGACGATTTGCACCGCCTGCTGAAACAGCGTCGGCCAGCGCGCATCGTCGCTAGCTTCGGCCATGAACAGCGCCGCCAGCATGCTGCCCGGCGAGCCCAGCAGCGACTCCAACGCCGGGTGGTGCAGATTGGCCTGCACACTGGCGTAGAGCGCATCGGCCACGGCCTCGCTGCGTTCGCACTGCCACTGCATCAGCAGCAGGCCGGTCTCGCCCATCAGCCAGGAGGTCTGCCCCATGCCCCATTCGTCGGTGAAGACATGGCTGCGCTCGGGCAGGGAGGCGATGGTCGCGCCGAAGTCCTGCTCGAAGGTGATCGCGCCGAGGCGCCTCAGGCGCTGCAACGCCCAGATCACGCCGCCGGCGCCGAAATACAGATTGGCGCGCGGCAGATCCGCCTCGTTCGGGTCCAGGTCCAGCGGGTGGTTGGGCCACAGATCCCGCGACGAAAAGGCGGCCAGCAGATCGTCGGCAATGCCTTCGATCTGCGCTCGGGCCGCGTCGTCGCTCCAGGGCAAGCCCGCCAGGGGCTCATGCCTGGCAGGGTCGTACAACATCAGATCAGCGGCACGCCGGTCTTGCCCTGCACTTCCTCGCGGCTCACGCCTTCGGCGAGTTCCACGAGCTTCAGGCCCTGCGGCGTCACGTCCATCACGGCCAGGTCGGTGATGATGCGGTTGACCACGCCCACGCCGGTCAGCGGCAGGGTGCAGCGGGGCAAGATCTTCAGGTCGGTGGTGCCGTCCTTCTTCTTGGCCACATGCTCCATCAGCACGATCACGCGCTTGACGCCGGCCACCAGATCCATCGCGCCGCCCATGCCCTTGACCATCTTGCCCGGGATCATCCAGTTGGCCAGATCGCCCTTCTCGCTGACCTGCATGGCGCCGAGGATGGACAGATTGATCTTGCCGCCGCGGATCATCGCGAAGCTGTCATGGCTGCCGAAGATGCTGGAGCCAGGGATCGTCGTCACCGTCTGCTTGCCGGCGTTGATCAGGTCGGCGTCGACCTCGTCCTCGGTCGGGAACGGGCCAATGCCCAGCATGCCGTTCTCGCTCTGCAGCCAGACTTCCTTGTCGGCGGGTACAAAATTGGCGACGAGCGTCGGGATGCCTATGCCCAGATTGACGTAGAAGCCGTCTTGCAGTTCCTGCGCCGCGCGGGCCGCCATTTGGTCTTGTGTCCAGGCCATGATCAGGCCTCCTTTTAGTCAGTTGGGGACAGAGCTTGCCTAGGACGGCAAGGTCTATCCCACAAATTATTTAGATGCCGACAACGTACGCTTCTCGATACGCTTTTCCGGATTGGCGTTCACCACGATGCGGTGCACGTAAATGCCGGCCAGATGCACATCGTCGGGATCGATCTCGCCGACCTCGACCAGTTGCTCGACCTCGACCACGGTGATCTTGCCGGCCATGGCCACGGCCGGGTTGAAGTTGCGCGCCGTGCGGCGGAACACCAGATTGCCGCTCTTGTCGGCCTTGAAGGCCTTGACCAGGGACACATCGGGCAGCAGCGCATGCTCCATCACATAGGTCGAGCCGTCGAATTCGCGCAGCTCCTTGCCGTCGGCGACGATGGTGCCCACGCCGGTGCGGGTGAAGAAGGCCGGAATGCCGGCGCCGCCGGCGCGCAGCTTCTCGGCCAGGGTGCCCTGGGGCGTGAATTCCAGCTCCAGCTCACCGGCCAGGTACTGGCGCTCGAACTCCTTGTTCTCGCCCACATAGCTGGAGATCATCTTCTTGATCTGGCGGGTTTCCAGCAGCTGGCCCAGGCCGAAACCATCGACTCCGGCATTGTTGGAGATCACCGTCAGGTTCTTGGCACCGCTGTCGCGCAGCGCCGCGATCAGGGCCTCGGGAATGCCGCAGAGGCCGAAACCGCCGACGGCCAGCAACTGGCCGTCCTGGGTGATGCCTTCCAGCGCGGCAGCCGCGCTGGGATAGAGCTTGTTCATCGTTGTCTCCGGTAGAGGTATTCGTGCGTGAAGCAAAACGCGCCAAAGCGTACACCGGAACGCCGGCGCAGAGCAGTAGGTAGATTTGACTAAGGTGCGGCCCTGGGGCGGCTATGCTTCATTTCCCGCTTCCCCGGCCCACGGCCCGCTCAACATGAATGCAGCTCAGCTACAGGAACAAATTCCTCGCATCTTCGCCCCCTGGATCACCGCCATGGGCCTGGAGGTGCTGGAGACAGGCCCCGGCCGGGTGTTGCTGAAACTGCCGGTCAAGCGCGAGTTCGTCCATGTCGGCGGCGTGATGTGCGGCCAGGCGGCGATGGCCGCGGCCGACACGGCCATGGTGCTGGCGATGATGGTGGAGCTGGGCGAGTTCCGGCCGATGACCACGGTGCAGCTGCAGACGAGTTTCTTGCGCCCGGTCTCGGGCGACCACTGCCTGGTCACCGCCACCGTGCTGCGCAGCGGCAAGAGCCTCGCCTTCGGCAGCATAGACATCGCCAACCCCGATGGCCGCCTGGCCGCGCAGGCGACAACGACCTACGCCCTGCTCTGACCGCACCGATGTCACTGGACTACCGCACCGCCTTCGAGATGGCGCCCATAGGCCTGGTGCTTTCGCGCAAGCGCCTGATCGTCGACTGCAACCGCCAGCTGCTGGCCATGTTCGGCACCGAGCGCGAGAACCTGATCGGCCAGAGCTTCGAGGTGCTCTACCCCAGTTTCGCCGAGTTCGAGCGCACCGGCGAGCGCATCGTCGCCACTCTGGATGCGGTGGGCTCCGAGGGTTTTTACGCCGATGACCGGGTGATGAAGCGCGTCGGCTCGGGCCAGATGTTCTGGTGCCATGTGTCGGGCCGCGCCCTGGACCCGGCCGACCCCCACGCCGAGGGCATCTGGAGCTTCGAGGACCTGTCGGCCAAGCGCCAGTTGAAGGTCGAGCTGACCGCCCGGGAGCGCGAGATCGCCGCGCTTCTGATCGAGGGTCTGACCAGCAAGCTGATAGGCAAGCGGCTGGCCATCAGCCCACGCACGGTGGACATCTACCGCGCGCGGCTGATGAAGAAGTACGCCGCGGCAACGACGCCGGAGCTGGTCAACAAGCTGCTGTCGGCCTGAGCGCCCCGGCCTTGCTCGCTCCCTCAGTTGCCCTTGGGCTTGAAGGCCTCGCTGATGCGGTTGCGTTCTGCCTCCATCGCCTCGGGCGACAGCACCTTGACGCCGGTGCCCGGCTCTCTCGAGCGCTTGGCGATATTGCTGCCGGTGGTCCGCTCGGGCGGCTCATAGGGCTCGGCCTCGGCCACCTGGGGATTTGCCTCGGGCAAACTGCTGCAGGCCTGCAGACCCAGGCACAGCGGCACGGCCAGAATCAATAAAAACGACTTGCTCAATGACATGGATTCTCCCTGTTAGGGCGCGGCCCGCTGGCGGGGCCGCTGCACCAAGCGCATTGTGTGCAAGAGCGCTTGTCAAGGGGCTGAGGAGAATCCCTGGTCAGGACACCGCCGCGCGCAGCCACTCCGGCAGCGGCACCGACTTCTGCTGCGGGAAGTCCACCCACACCGTGGTCGCGCCGCCGGCGGCATAGATCACGCCGGGTTCATCGACCCGCTCCAGCGTGATGAAGGTGTCGAAACTGCTGCGGCCCGGGTTGCAGACGTAGTGCTTGGCGACGATCTCGCCCGGATACTCCAGCTGCTTGTAGAAATTGCAGAAGGCGTTGGCGATCACCGGGCCCTGGCCCGAGGGGTCGGGTGCGCCGCCCAGCTCATGCAGCCACTGGATGCGCGAGATCTCCAGATAGCGGAAGTAGACCGTGTTGTTGACATGGCCCATCGCATCCATATCGCCCCAGCGGATGGGTATCCGCATCTCGTGGACCAGCCTTTTCTGTTCAGGAATGTCGATGCGCATGGTGCTATCGGCTGACGCCGAGCTCGGTGTACAGCCGCTCGACCAGCGCTCGCAGGTCGTCGACCTCGCGCATCAGCCGGTCCTGGTTCGCCTTCAAGGCGGCCAGTTCGCTGGCAGCAACGAAGTCCTCGGGCGCGGCGCTGCTGATCATCTGACTCACGTCAATGGCACCACACAGCAGATGCATCCAGCGCGACTCGCGAGCACCGGGCGCGCGCGGCAGCTTGACGACCAGCGGCCCGCCCTTTTCTGCGCTGCGCTCGGCCAGCTCGTCCAGAAAGCCCTCGACCGAGGACACATCGGCGAAGCGGTGCAGGCGCTCGGTGTTGGCGCGCAACTCGGCACTGGTCTGCGGGCCGCGCAGCATCAGCAGCGCCAGCACGGCGACCGACTGCGAGGGCAGGCCCATCACGCGGCCCATATTGTGCTCATAGCGGCTGACCCGCGAGCCGCTCGATTCGAAGGCCAGGTTCAGGCCCTTCAGCGCATCGACGGCGACCTGCACCTCGGCATCGGTGGCATTGAGCACCGGATCTCGGGCGGTCTTCTGGTTGCAGCCGGCAACCAGCGAGTTCAGTGACAGCGGATAGCTGTCGGGCACCGTGTGGGCTTTTTCGATCAGCACGCCGAGTACGCGTGCTTCAAGCAGTGACAACTCCCGCATCGTCTTAAACGGCAAAACCGTCGTCGGCCTGAATGACAGCGCCATTGATGAAATGGCTCTCCTTGGCACACAGCATCATCAGCACCGCGTCCAGGTCCTGCGGCTGGCCGACGCGCTTGCGCGGCAGCATATTGATCAGCTTCTGGCCCTGCTCGGTGGCCCAGTGGTGGTGGTTGATCTCGGTGTCGATATAGCCCGGGCAGATGGCGTTCACATTGATCCCGTACTTGCCCCACTCCAGCGCCATCGCGCGTGTCATGTGGATGACGGCGGCCTTGCTCATTGCATAGACGCCGATCTGGCTCAACGCGCGCAGGCCGGCCATAGAGGCGATGTTGACGATACGCCCGCCCAGGTAGGTGCCAGGTGCCGCGCCGCGCGCCCGCGCCAGCATCCGTTTGCCGACCTCCTGGGCCACGAAGAAGGCGCCCTTGGCATTGGTGTCCATCACGTAGTCGTAGTCGTCGGGGCTCACGTCGACGAGCTTTTGCGTCGTGCTGACGCCGGAGTTGTTGATGAGGATGTCCAGCGTGCCGACCTCGGTCTCGGCGTGGGCCACGGCCGACTTGATGCTGTCGTGGTCGGTGACGTCGAGTTCGACCACATGGGCGTCGCCGCCGCCGGCCTCGATTTCGGCGCGCAGGGTCTTCAGCCTTTCGGTGCGGCGGCCGGCCAGGACCACGGCCGCGCCCGCATGGGCCAGGACCTTGGCGAACTGCGTGCCCAGGCCGCTGGAAGCGCCGGTCACAAGGGCCACACGGCCCGACAGATCAATGCTGTAGCTCATGGTGTTTTTTAGGGTTGGATAGCTTGCATTCACGATAGCACGAAGCCATTGCGGCCGAGGCAAAAACGGGTCCTTCACAGGCTCTTGCGAACAAAAGCACGACCGTTCTTTTTTTGTCGCTTTCCCCGCTAAAATGCCGCGCAAGCCTTCACCGGCAGCCTCCTCAAGGAACTCCATGACAAACCAGGAATTGATTGCGCAGTACGGCCCCCGTGAAGCGATGGAATACGACGTTGTCATCGTCGGGGCCGGCCCTGGCGGCCTGGCCACTGCGATCCGGCTCAAGCAGCTCGCTGCGGCCAAGGGAGCGGAGCTGTCGGTGGTGGTGCTGGAGAAGGGTTCGGAGCCCGGTGCGCACATCCTGTCCGGCGCGGTGATGGACCCGCGCGGCCTGAACGAACTGCTGCCGAACTGGAAGGAGCTTGGCGCCCCGCTGAAGCAGCCGGTGACCAGCGACGACATCCTGTTCCTGAACGAAACCGGCAGCACGCGCACGCCCGATTTCCTGGTGCCCGAGTGTTTCCACAACGAGGGCAACTACGTCATCTCGCTGGGTGCCGTGACCAAGTGGCTGGGCGAGCAGGCCGAGGCCTTGGGCGTAGAGATCTTCCCCGGCTTCACCGCCGCCGAAGTGGTCTATGGCGAGGACGGCGCCGTACGCGGCGTGGCCACCGGCAATCTGGGCGTGGGCAAGGATGGCCAGCCGCACGACGGCTTCCAGCTGGGCATGGAGTTGCACGGCAAGTACACGGTGTTTGCAGAGGGCGCCCGCGGCCATCTGGGCAAGCAGCTGATCACCAAGTTCAAGCTCGACGCGGGCCGCGACCCGCAGACCTATGCCATCGGCATCAAGGAGCTGTGGGAGGTGCCCGCCGACAAGGCCCAGCCCGGCAAGGTGGTGCACACCGCCGGCTGGCCCATCGCCGATGACAGCTTCGGCGGCGGCTTCCTCTACCACCTCGAAGGCAACAAGGTCACCCTGGGCTATGTGCTGGGCCTGGACTACCAGAACCCCTGGATGAGCCCGTTCGAGGAAATGCAGCGCTGGAAGACCCACCCGGCCATTCGCGCGCATATCGAGGGCGGCAAGCGCATCGGCTATGGCGCCCGCGCGATCAACAATGGCGGCCTGCAGGCCCTGCCCAAGCTGGTGTTCCCCGGCGGCTGCCTGGTCGGCTGCGAGGCTGGCATGCTGAATGCCTCGCGCATCAAGGGAAGCCATGCGGCGATCAAGACCGGCATGCTCGCCGCCGAAGCCGCCTTCGACGCCTTGCAATCCGGTCGGGCACAGGACGAGCTGAGCGCCTATCCGGTGGCCTTCGCGCAGAGCTGGCTGCATGCGGAGCTGGAGCGCACGAAGAATTTCAAGCTCTGGTTCAAGAAGGGCAAGCTGATCGGCAATCTGATGACCGGCATCGAGCAATGGTTGCTGCCCAAGCTGGGCGTCAAGGTGCCGCCCTGGACGCTGCACGGCACGAAGCCCGACCACCTGGCCCTGCGTCCGGCGGCCGAGATGCCCAAGATCGACTACCCGAAGCCCGACAACAAGCTGACCTTCGACCGCCTCAGCTCGGTCTTCGTCAGCAACACCAATCACGAAGAGAACCAGCCGGCTCACCTGACCTTGAAGGATGTCTCGGTGCCGGTGGCCATCAACCTGGCGCAGTACGCCGGCCCGGAAAGCCGCTACTGCCCGGCCGGCGTCTATGAGTTCGTCAAGAACGCCGACAACAGCGACCGCCTGCAGATCAATGCGCAGAACTGCGTGCATTGCAAGACCTGCGACATCAAGGACCCGACACAGAACATCGTCTGGGTCACGCCCGAGGGCGGTGGCGGGCCGAACTACGCGGGGATGTAAGCCGCAGGCATCAAGGCAGGCCCGCCAACAGCTGCTGGCGCAGGGCCAGCCTCAGCACCTTGCCCATGCGGTTGCGCGGGAGCTGCTGGAGAAGATGAAAGTGCACCTGGCCAAAGATCTTCAGCTGATCATTGGCCGCCGCCTGCAGTTCGGCCTGGCTCAGCGCCCGGCCGGACTCGATGGCGATATGCACCTCGTCATCGGCGCCGGGCCTGGGCAGCGACAGCAGGCACACCGCATCGACGTCCAGACGTTGCTGCAATGCGGCCTCGATAGGGGCGGTGGCGATCTTGTTGCCCAGCACATTGATGACATCGGTGACGCGGCCGCACAGCGCCAGCCGCCCGTCGGCATGGAGCACGGCGAGATCCCCCGGGTAGAAGTAGCCATCGCGGAAAAACTCCTGCGACGCGGCCTCATCGCCCAGATAGCCGCTGACGCCATCCAGGATGCGGATCCGCAGCAGTCCGATCTGCCCTGCAGGCCGCGGCCGGTCCGCCTCATCCACCACCTGCACCTCGCGCGCGGGATGAACGCGGTGCCAGGCCAGATCGTCAAGGTTCTCGACCAGGGTGGCGGCCACCGTCAGCGCCTCGGTGGAGGCCAGCACCGTGTACACCTGCCGCGTCAGCCGCTGCTGGAGCGCCGCCACCAGGGCACGCGGCATGGCCCCTCCGGTGACCAGCAAACGCATCGCGTCATTGCGGCGCAGCGGCAGCTCCGGGTCGCCCACGAACATCAGCGTCATCGGCGTGGCAAACACATGGGTCAGCGGCTGTGACAGCAGGGGCACATGAAAGTCCCGCCACTGCTGGAACACCACCGTCGCCCCCCGGTGCCAGCTCAGCAGCGGCCAGCGGTAGCCGCCCGCCGTCCACAGCGGGAAGTCGCGCACGAAGACCAGGGACGAGGCGTCGATGCCATTGATGTCTGCGTGCAGATCCAAGGTGCTGGCCTCCACCGCCGCATCGCGCAGGATCTTCTTGTAGGCGCCGGTGGTGCCCGAGGTCTGGATGATGTGGCCCGCGGCATGAACCACTGCGGCTGGCCCCGCCTGCTCGGCGGCGGGCCCCAGATTCTTCGGCACCTTGATCCAGGGCCAAGCGGTTTGGGCCACCCTGGCCGCGAGGTCCGGCGGGTTCTCCGCCGCCCAGCTCACCACGCAGCGGATGTTGTCGAGCACCAGCCCGTCAATCTCGCCGACCGACGCGACCGATACCGTGGTCAGCCCTAGCCTGCGAAGAGCGATGCCCAACACCCAGGCCTGGGCCAGGTGGTCCACGCACAACACCGCCACGCCCGGAGCGGGCGAATCGCCAACCTGCGGAAGATGCAGCGAAAAAAACGCACCGGCCTGCTTCACGCGCTGGTCAAACTCCGCATAGCTGCAGGTCACACCGTTGTGGATGAAAGCAGGCTTGTCGGGGGTAGCCCGCGCCTGGGCGAAGATTTTTTCTGTCAGCACAAAGCTTCCTGGTCGCTGGGCCGGACGACTATAAACCCGGCGTCTGCCCCAACTTGACCGAATCCAGGCAATCGAGTCCACTGGACCGTCACTGCCCTTCGCAATACCGGCGACCATCATGAACGAGCTTCTTGCCGCCTATCGCTACACCACCAACAACTGGACCCAGATCCAGGCCAGCAAGGCCTGCGGCTGCTGCAACTGCATGCAGATCTTCCCTCCCGACGAGATCACCGCCTGGGCGGGTCTGGACCTGGACCGTGTCGACGACCCCGCGGCTGTCGCGCAACAGACGGCCATGTGCCCGCGCTGCGGCAACGAGGCCGTGCTGGGCGACCAGTCGGGCTATCCGATCAACGCCCCCTTCCTGCTGCGCATGAACGAGGCCTGGTTCCAGCGCACGCTGATACGGCCGGCGATCAAGAAGAAGTGAGCCGGTGCGGCGCTCAGGCCCCGGCCCGCAGGGCCAGGCGCTGCGCGCCCTCGTCGCCCAGTGTGGCGCCGGCGGCACGCCACCGCAGCAGGGCCGGCGCGCCCAGGCGTTGCTGCAAGTGCAGATCCAAAGCCTTCAGCGAACGGGCTATATAGCCACCGGCGGCGGGCCGGCTGTGCAGGCCTTGGGCGGCATCATGCCAGCCCAGCAGGCGTCCGGCATCGTCGTGGCGTCCTTCATGAGTGGCCAGCCACCCGAGCGCCACATGAGCCATCCAGGCCGTTCCGGCGCCACTCAGGGCCGGCAGCCCTTCGTTCAGCGCCGCGCGGGTGCCGGCACTGTCGCCGCTCTGGGCCAGCATGGTGGTCCATACCGCCAGCAGGGCCGGATGCTGGCGCAGCTGGCCGGCAGCGCGGATCTCGGCCAGCGTCTGCCGGCCCACCAGCAGGGCCTCGCCCACCGCACCGACATCGTGCTCGGCCAGCATCAGGCCCTGCGCCGCGCCCCAGCTCTCGGCACGGGCACCCAGGCGTCGGCAGCGGGCGAACTCGCTGCGGCAGAAGTCCAGATAGTCCTCGCTGCGACCGGCCAGCCGGGATCGGTAGCCCCGCGCCATGCGGCCATAGCGGGTCAGCAACTCGCTCCAGTCGGCCTGCTCCCAGGCGCTCATCCGTGCCAGCAGATCGTCCTGCCCGGTGTCGGCCTTTGACTGCGTGAACTGGTTCAGCAGATACAGCGAGAAATAGGCCCGCACCGCATCGCCGCCGGCCTCGAACACCTGCACCGCGTGGCGTGCCGCTGCGATGCCCTGGGCCGGTGGATAGGCCGAGGCATAGGAGCTCAGCGCAGCCACCACCAGTTCGAAGCCGCCGCGCAGTGACTCCTCGTCGGTGCTCAGCGCTTGGCCGCGCAGCTGCTCGCACCAGCCGCGGCCCTCGGTGGCAAAGCCGGCACGGTGCCACAGCAGGGGCGTGTGGCCCAGCAGCCTCACGCCGGCGTCGGCCGGTGCGGCCTCAGGTTGGGCACAGGCCCAGCGCAGCGCGACGCGAAGATTGTCGAGCTCGGGCAGGTGGCGGGCGATCCAGTCCAGCGCCGGGTCGCTGAGCGCCCGCGCATCGGCCTGGGCCCAGTAGATGCACATGGCATGCCAGTGGCGCAGCTGGGTGGCGGCCAGCTCGCCGGACTGGCCCAGTTGCTCGAGCGCAAATACCCGAGGACTCTCCAGCAGCTTGAAGCGCGGCGCAGCGCCGGGCTCAGAGGCGGGTGCGAGCAGGGACTTGTCCACCAGCGCATGCAGCGCATCAAGCACGCCCCAGTCCTCTAACCCGGCGGCTCCGGCCGCGCCCAACTCCTGGTCGCAGCAGACGATCTGCGCGGCGGCCAGACCGAAGCCACCCCTAAACACCGCCAGGCGCCGGAACACGCGGCGTTGCGTCTCGTCCAGCAGTGCATGGCTCCACTGCAGCGCATCGCGCAGGCTGCGCTGGCGCGGCGCGGCATTGCGCGCCCCCTGGCTCAGCAGTGACAGCCGGGCACCCTCGTCATCGCTCAGCAGCAGGTCGGCGATGCCATGCACGCCCAGCAGCGGCACACGGGCGGCCGCCAACTCCAGCGCCAGCGGCAAGCCATCCAGCGCGCGGCAGATGTCGGCCACCGCCTGTTGCTGCTGCGCGGCCAGCGCAAAACCGGGCATGCGCGCGGCCACCCGCTCGACGAACAGGCGCACCGCGCTGCTGCCCATCAATCGCTGCTGATCGCCATCGTCCGCGGCCGGGGGCAGGCTCAGCGGCTCCAGCCTGAACAGCTGTTCGCCGGGGATGCGCAGCGGCTCCTGGCTGGTCAGCACGATGCGCAGCGCCGGTGCCTGCGGCAGCAGGGTGGCCAGCAGCAGTGCCAGGTCGGGCAGCAGATGCTCGGCGTTATCGAGCACCAGCAGCAGGTTCAGCGGCCGCAGCGCACGGGCCAACGAGGCCCCATCGCCGGCGGCACCGGCGCCCAGCTGCAGGGTCTGGGCGATGGTGGCGCACAGCAGCGCGGCGTCGCAGGACTCGGGCAACAGCGCGGCCAGCTCGACGAACCAGACGCCATCGGGCCAGGCCCTGCCCTGCTTCTGCATCTGGTTCTGGGCATCCGCCAGCGCCCAGGCCAGGCGGGTCTTGCCGATGCCGGAAGGGCCGGCCAGGGTCAGCAGGCGATGGCCGACCAGCAACCGCGACAGCGTCTCCAGCTCGCCCGCGCGACCGATCATGGGCTCCAGGCCTTGCGGCACATTGCCGGCACTGGTGATGGTCGCGATAGGTGCCGGCGCAAGCGTGGCAAACGGTTCGGGCACAACCTCGGCAAATCGGTAGCCGCGCCGCGGCACGGTCGCAATCCAGCGCGGCGCCTTGGGGTCGTCGCCAAGCGCGCTGCGCAGCTCGGCCACCACGGCCTTGATCACGCCCTCGGTGATGAAGCGCCGGCCCCAGACGGCGTCCAGCAGCTCGTCCTTGGTGACCAGCTCGCCGGGACGGCTGGCCAGCGCCACCAGCAGCTCATAGGCCTTGGGACGCAGGGGCAAGACCTGGCCATCACGAAGCAGCTGCGCCGCGGCCAGGTCCAGCTTGAAGGGTCCGAACAGCAGCGGGACGGCGGACGGCAGGGGACGGGTCATGCCTCGAATGTAGCGGCTGGCACCCCACTGTGACCGAAACAGCACCGTTCCCTGACGACGCGAAGGGCCCTCCCGGCAAACACTGGCCCTGTCCATTCACTCCATCCAGGCAAGTCCATGAGCGCCCTCCCCGTACTGCCCAGCGCCTGCGTCTACGCGATCAAGCTGCTGGCCATAGACCCGCAACACCCCGATCGCCTGGCCGGCCGGCTTGAGCATGTGCTGAGCGGCAGACGCCATGACTTCGCGAATGGCCAGGCCCTGCTGGCCTGCCTGGCATTCGAGCAACAACAGGCGACGCTGGATGCGACGCCCGCCCCCGGCCGCATCACCTCCATCAACTCCTGACCCCGAAAAGCTCACCATGAAAACCAAACACCTGCTCCGCGCCCAGACCGTGCACCGCCTGGCCCTGATCCCCGCCCTGCTGCTGGCCTGGTCCACGGCCCCGGCCGCCACCAGCACCTACTTCGGCGCCAACAATGGCCTGTGGTCCTCGGGCAGCAACTGGAACCCCGGCGGCATGCCCTCCATGGGCGACGACGTGTTCCTGGGCAGTCACTCGCCCGCGCCGGGTACGGTGGACCTGAACGTCCACTTCAACACCGCCTATACCGACAGCAACGGCCTCAAGTCGGTGACGCTCAATTCGTCCGGCATCAACGGTTTCATGATCGTCAACCAGACCAATCCAGCGTCAAGGCTGAGCACCGGGACCTTGACCATAGGCTCGACCGCGATCATGAACCGCTACAACCAGAATGCCGGAGCGGTCAGTCTGAATACGCTGAGCCTTGGCCTCACGTCCACACAGAACTTCTACAACCTTGCCGGCGGCAATCTTGAGGCCTGGACGATGAAGATCGGCGTCGGCGGCTCCGGCACGTTCACCCAAACCGGTGGTGCAGTCAGCAACGTGGGCTCCTACTATCAAGGCGGCTGGGGCATTCCTTCCGGCTACAGCCCGGCCTATCTCTACCTGGGCCTGGAAGCCGGCGGTTCGGGCACCTATGCAATGTCGGGCGGCACGCTGTCCAGCGACTCCATCTACGCCGGCTACAAGGGCACCGGCGCCTTCAATCAGACCGGCGGCGCGGTCTCTGCCGGCTGGGTCCTGGTCGGCACCGAGGCGGGCGGCGGCAGCTACGCGCTGGGCGGCGGCGCATTGAGCGCCAGCAAGCTCTTGGTCGGCCCGAACGGCGTCTTCAGTCTGCAAAGCGGCGGCACCTTGAATGCCGACAAGATCGAGATCAACGACGGCGGCCTGTTCAATATGCAGGGCGGCGGATTCAACCAGCCCGCGGTGGTCAAGCTCGATGGCACCTTCCGGCTGAACGGCCACAACGCCAATCTGGCCGAGCTGACCGGGGCTGGCGTGGTCGAGGCTGCGAGCGGCAACGCCGCGCTCTACATCAGCTATGACGGCGGTGACAGCCACGCACCGATGACCTTCAGCGGCAGAATCCAAAATGGCGCCGGCGGGGTGCTGAGCCTGGTCAAGGCCGGGCCCGACGCGCTGATACTCGACGGCACCAGCACCTACACCGGTCTGACCACGGTGCAGACAGGCACCTTGCGCGCCGGCAACAACGGCAGCTTCTCGGCCGCCAGCAGCCACATCGTCAACGGCGGCACACTCGATGCCAATGGCAAGGACGTCAAGCTGGCCGCGCTAAGCGGCAGCGGCGGCACGGTGGCCGTCTCCACCGGTTCCATCACCTTCGGCTCGGCCAACAGCAGCAACACCTATAGCGGTGCCGTCACCGGCAGTGGCGCGCTCAACAAGGTCGGCGCGGGCCAGTTCACGATGGCCGGCGGCGGTGACTTCTCCGGGCTGATCAACGTCCTGGCCGGCAGCCTGCGCATCGGCGCGCTGAATGGCGCCCCGGTCAACGCCAACGTTCAGCTGAGCGGTGCCGGCGCGGCCCTGCACATCGGCTTCGACCAGAGCTTTGCCGCCCTGTCCGGCGCGTCGGTGTCCAGCCTGAACTTCATCGCCGGCAGCACGCTCGCCGTGGGCAGCGGCAACGCCGACAGCGTCCTGCAGGGCGCGTTCAACGGCACCGGCACACTGGCCAAGCAGGGCAGCGCAGCGCTCACCATCGGCTACGGCGTGACAGACACGACGAACCACAACACCAGCACCGGCGTGGGCATGGCCGTGAACGCCGGTACATTGGCCTTCAACAAGGCCAGCGGCACCAATGCCCTGGGCGGCGCACTGCAGATCAACGGCGGCATAGCATCGCTGGCGCGCAGCCACCAGATCGCCGACAGCAGCGTCGTCACCCTGAGCGGCGGCGCCTTCCATCTGAACGGTTTCAGCGAAACCATCGGCGGCCTGGCCGGTGATGGCGGCAGCGTCAACCTGGCCGGTGGCAGCCTGACGGTGGCCCAGTCCGGCAACGGCAGCTACGGCGGCCTGCTGGCCGGTGCGGGCAGCTTCATCAAGAACGGAGCCGGCGAGCTGACGCTCAGCGGTGCCTCCGGCTTCAGTGGCAGCTTTGCTGTCAACGCCGGGCGTCTGGTGCTGCAGGGCAACTCGAACGCCACCGGCTACCAGGCCGGCAATGGCGCCACGCTGCGCTTCGAGAACGGGGTGATGGCGCTGGGAAGCGGCGCGGTGGCGGTGGCCACCGGCGGCGCGGCGGAGTACAGCAATGCCACCGTCAACAACGGCTTTCTGCGCGGCCCGGGCACCCATACGCTGATGGCCAGCAGCAGCAATGTCTTCAATGCCGTCACCACCTACAACAGCACCGCCCTGCAGCAGCTCGGCACGGCCCAGTTCAACAACTTCAGCAACGGCGGCAAGCTGGTCAACGGCGCGACGGCCAGCATCAATGGCGGCAGCAACACCAGCAGCGGCACCATCATGGTCAACAGCCAGCTGTCCACGGTGGACTTCACCAGCGACGGCGTGATCAAGGTCAACAGCGGCGGCACGCTGGCCAACAGCGGCGGCGCGATGGTGCTGGGCGGCGGCTCGCGCACCTATGTCTACGCGGGCGGCACGATGAGCACGGCCAGCGGCACGACCTTCGAGCTGAACGGCGCGCTGCTCGTCAACAACGGCAAGATGAGCGGCCGCACCAATGTCAACTTCGGTAGCGTGCTGCATGGCTCCGGCGTGTTCGGTGCCGTCAACGTGACCGAGGGCGGCACCTTCTCGCCGGGCAACAGCCCCGGATTGGCCATCGTCAACGGCTTCATCATCGGCGAGGGCGGCAGCTACCGCTACGAGCTGAACGACGTCAATGGCACACCCGGCGTGGGTTACGACTATGTCGACAACCTCGGCGAGCTGACGATAGAGGCCGGCACCACCCCATCGACCCAGTTCCGCCTCGAGATCGCAACCCTGAATCTGGGCAACACGGCCGGCCAGGCGCTCAACTTCGACCCCAGCAAGCTGCAGGATTTCGTGCTGATACACAGCGCCCTGGGCATCACCGGTTTTGACGCCAATGTGTTCAAGATCGACACCAGCGCCTTCCTGAACCCGATCAACGGCGGGACCTTCAGCGTCTACGCCCAGGGCAATGACCTGATGCTGCACTTCACACCGATGCCTGTGCCCGAGCCAGGCATCGCCAGCCTGCTGCTGGCCGGCATCTGCGTGATGGGCTTCCGGATGCGGCGTGGCAAACCTCACGCCAAAGCCTGAACAGAGGTTAAACCCCGAGTGCCTCCCCGACCTGGGTGGTGCGGTCGGGGATGTTTTGCTCCCACAATCGCGAAGGGAACCAACAACAGGGAGTTTCGATGACCGTCGCACTTCGGGCAGGCAAGACGCTGCTGCTCAGCATGCTCGTGATCCTCTCGGCCTGCGGGGGCAGTTCGGAGAAGGAGCTGCTCGCCTCGGCCAACGGCTACCTGGCCAAGAACGACACCGCCGCGGCGACGATAGAGCTGAAGAACCTGCTGCAGAAGGATCCGAAATCCGCCGCCGGTCGCTTTCTTTTGGGCAAGGTGCTGCTCCAAACCGGCAATGCGGCAGGCGCCGAGATCGAGCTGCGCCGCGCATTGGAGGCCAGCCATCCCAAGGATGAGGTGCTGCCGCTGCTGGCCGCCGCGATGATCGCGCAAAGATCCTTTGCGCCCTTGCTGCAGCAGTACGGCAAGGAGGAGCTGAAAGACGGGGCTGCCGCCGCCGAACTGCACACCCAGCTGGCCATCGCCCATAGAGCCGGCTACCAGACCGGTAAATCCCCGGAAGCTGCCGAGGCGGCCGACGCCGCGATCGAGAGCGCCCTGAAACGTGCACCGGGCTACCCGCCGGCCATCATGCTCAAGGCCCGCTTTGCCGCGGCGCAGGGCGACAGCGCGGCCGCGCTGACCCTGATCGACGCCTTGCTGGCCGCCAAACCCACCCACGCCCTGGCCTGGGGTTTCAAGGGCGATCTGCTGGCCCAGGCCGTACCGATCAATGTGCCGGCCGTGACGGCCGCCTACCGCGAAGCGCTGCGCCTGCAACCCGATCTGGCGCAGGCCCATGCGGCCCTGCTGTCCCTGCTGCTCGAGCAGCGCGACTTCGAGTCCGCCGATCGCCAACTGCTCGAACTCAAGAAGGCCCTGCCCCAGGACCCGCAGACCCAGTACTTCGAGGCCGCCCAGGCCCTGCGCAAGGACGATGCCAAACGTGCGCGCGAGATCACCGAGGCCCTGCTGCGCGGCGCGCCGAACAATCCGCATGTGCTGATGCTGGCCGGCCAGGCGGAGGTCAAGCTCAAGGCCATACCCCAGGCAGAGGTATTGCTCGTCAGAGCCGTCCAGGCCGCGCCCAAGGCCGTGCCGCCGCGCAGCCTGCTGGCCCAGCTCTATCTGGGCAGCGGCCAGGCGGACAAGGCCCTGGCCACGCTGAAGCCCTTGCTCGGCGCCGACGAGTCCTCGGATGCCGGCCTGCTGGTGCTGCAGGGTCGGGCACAGCTGATGTCGGGCGATGCCCAGGCGGCCGAGGCAAGTTTCTCGCGCGCAGCGAAACTCAGGCCCGACGACAAACGCATCCAGGCCTCGGCCGCAATGGCAAGGCTCGGCCAGGGCCAGGGCACTGCGGCGCTGGGCGAGCTCGAGAGCATCGCCAGGTCCGATGCCGGCACCAGTGCGGATCTCGCCCTGATCAGCGAGCGCATGCGCAAGCGCGAATTCGATGCCGCGCTGAAAGCCGTTGATGCGCTGGCCGCCAAGCGGCCCAAGCATGCCCTGCCCGACCTGCTGCGTGGCCGCATCGCGCTGCAGCGTCAGGATGTCGCCGCTGCGCGCAAGCACTTCGAGCAGTCGCTTGGCAAGGACGCCGGCTTCTTCCCTGCCATTCTTGGCCTGGCCGCGCTGGACGTCGGCGAAGGCAAGCCCGAGGCCGCACGTGCCCGGCTAGAGGCTGTGGTGCAACGCGAAGCGGGCAATATCCATGCGCAGATGGCTCTGGCCGAGTTGACGGCACGCAGCGGCGGCAGCCGGGATGAGGTTGTCGCCCGGCTCAGCGCCGCCACCAAGGCGCAACCCGGTGCGGTGGCGCCGCGGGCCGCTTTGATCGACCTCTACGCCTCTTCGGGTGACACCAAACTCGCGTTGTCGGCAGCGCAGAGTGCCGTGGCCGCGGTGGCCAACAACCTGGAGCTGATGGACCGCCTGGGTCGCGCGCAACAAGCCGCCGGTGACTTGAATCAGGCCATCTCGACCTTCAACAAGATGGCCGCGCTGGAGCCCAAATCGCCACGACCCCAGCTGCGCCTAGCCGAGGCTCATCAGGCGGCCAAGGATGGCGTGGCCGCCGCCGCCAGCGTGCGCCGGGCGATGGAGCTGGCACCCGGCAATCTGGATGTGCAGCGCGCCGGCATCGCGCTGGCCATGCGCGAGAAGCAGCCGGCGCAGGCGCTGGCGATTGCCCGGCGGGTGCAGGCGCAGCTGCCCGACGTGCCGCTGGGCTATGTGTTCGAGGCCGAGATCGAGCTGAGCCAGCAGAAGCACGACGCGGCCGCGGCGGCCTTCCGCAAAGCCATGACCAAACCTGGCTCGGCGGAGTTGGCACCCCGCCTGCATCAGGCCCTGCAGTCCGGCAAGAAGACCGCCGAGGCCCAGCAGATGGCCGAGGCCTGGCTGAAGTCCCACCCTGACGACGCGCGGTTCACCCTTCACCTGGGCGACGTCGCACTCGGTCAGGGTCAGCTCGCGCTGGCCGAGGCCCGCTACCGCGAGGTGATCAGGCTGATGCCCGACAACGTGCTGGCCCTCAACAATCTCGCCTATCTGCTGGTCAAGCAAGGCAAGCCCGGCGCCGTGGCCCTGGCGGAAAAAGCGGTCAAGCTGGCCCCGGATCGCGCGGCGCTGATGGACACGCTGGCGCTCAGCTACGCCGACGCCAAAGACTTCAGCAAGGCCGTGGACCTGCAGACCAAGGTCGTTGCCCTCGCCCCAGAGGTGCCCGACTACCGCTTGGGCCTGGCCCGGATGCATGCGCAGTCCGGCAACGCAGCGGCGGCCCGGGTCGAGCTGAAAAAGCTGTCGGCGCTTGGCAAGAGCTACCCGCGGCAGGAGGAAGTGGCGCAGTTGCTGAAGACCTTGGGCAGCTAAGGAAAACCCGAACTCGGTCTGTCGGCATTGTTTACGGTGTCGTCGTGCCAAAAAGTAGAAATCTATTGAAATCAAGCACTTGAGTGCTTGGCTCGATTTATGCGTCCGGAGTCAGTGCCTGAGCCTGTTCGTGCTTGGGCACCGAATTGGAACCGCGCCTTGCAGTTGAGCGGTGTCCTCAACCCACCACTCAATCGGGGCCAAAAGAATGAAGAACCTGTTCCTCAAGGCAATCGCGCTCGCTGCTGTTACGGCACTTTCCACCGGCGCCCATGCGGCGCTGGCCTACGACCAGAACGTGACCAATGCCGTGATCTTCGGCGGTGGCAATGCCAACGGCGGCTTCACCGTCGGCACCGGCTCCGGCATCGAGCTCGGCTTGCGCGCCAAGCAGCGCTACGCCCTGCCGGCCAATGTCTTCAACAGCAATGGCGACGGCACCTACGACCATGCGACCGGTGGCTACACGTCCGGTGGCGCTCTCGGCGGCACCCGTGCGGCCTGGAATTTCGAATGGTCGATCAATAGTGGCACGGCCAACATCAGCGCATATTCCTATCGAATCGGGATTGACTACAACGCTGGTTTCGGCACCACTTTCACGACCTTCGATCTGATCAATGACGTGAACCCCAACCCCGCCGCAGGAGGTCTTGCACTGTGGGATCACTCGTTCGGCAACAATGGAACCACCCAAGGTAACGGTACCGAGGCCACCGGCGGCACACTGGCTGCTGCCCTGGCTGACTACAACAGCTTGAAGGCGGCGAACAACCTAGTTCAGAACTCCTGGAATTTGGACTTCTTCGACAACGGTTCCTTCAATCCGAATGCCAATGGCAACTACTCGTTCTTCCTCGAAGCCATAGGTGCCCAAGGCGCTGTGCTCGCCCGCAGTGAGATCACCGTGATCGTCGGCACCGGCGCCGTGCCCGAACCCGGCAGCCTGGCGCTGGCCGGCCTTGCACTGGCCGGCCTGTTCGGCGTTAGCCGCCGCAAGCGCGCTTGATCGGATCGCCCGCAAGATGAACAAAGCCCGCTTCGGCGGGCTTTGTTGTTTCTGAAGGGGTCGGCAGCAGTCACCGGCTCTTGCGACGCTCCGTCCAGGCCAGCAATTCGCCGACGATGCCGCGCCGGAATGCCAGCACGCAGAAGACAAAGATCACGCCGATGATCACCGTCACCCAGGCGCCGACGCGGTCGGCCAGGAAGTTCTGCAGGCCGATGATGGTAAAGGCACCGACCACCGGACCGGCGAACGTGCCCATGCCGCCCAGGAGCGTCATCAGCACCACCTCGCCGGACAGCGACCAATGCGCGTCGGACAGCGTGGCAAAGCCCAGAACGATGGTCTTCAGCGAGCCGGCCAGGCCGGCGATGGCCGTGGACAGCACAAAGGCCAGCAGCTTGTAGCGGTCGACGTGATAGCCCAGCGAAATGGCGCGGGGCTCGTTCTCGCGTATCGCCTTCAGCACCTGGCCATAGGGCGAGTGCACGATGCGCATGATGGCCAGGAACACGGCCACGAACACCGCCAGCACGAAGAAATACATCACCGTGTCGTTGGCCAAGGGCAGCACGCCGAACAGGGTGCCGCGCGGCACGCCCTGCAGGCCGTCCTCGCCGCCGGTGAACGGCGCCTGCAGGCAGACGAAGTAAATCATCTGCGCCATTGCCAGCGTGATCATCGCGAAATAGATGCCCTGGCGACGGATGGCGATCAGGCCGACCACCAGGCCCAGGCCGGCGGCAATCACCACCCCGGCCAGCAGGCCCATCTCCGGCGACCAGCCGGCGCTGCGCACCAGCCAGCCGGTGACATAGGCCGCGGCGCCCAGATAGGCGGCGTGGCCGAAGGACAGGAGCCCCGTGTAGCCCAGCAGCAGATTGAAGGCGCAGGCGAAGATGGCGAAACACAGCGCCTTCATCATGAACACCGGATACAGGCCGATGAAGGGCGCCGCAATCAGCAGCGCCAGCACCACACCCCAAGCCATGCGGCCCGAATTCTTGGTCGAGCTCATCATTTCTCCTTGCCGAACAGGCCGGCCGGGCGAATCATCAGCACGATGGCCATGATCACGAACACCACGATGCTGGACGCCTCGGGGTAAAACACCTTGGTCAGGCCCTCGATCAGGCCCAGCATGACGCCGGTCAGGATGGAGCCCAGGATCGAGCCCATGCCGCCAATCACAACCACCGCGAACACGACGATGATCAGGTTCGACCCCATCAGCGGCGTGATCTGGATGATGGGGGCGGCCAGCACACCGGCCAGCGCGGCCAGCGCGGCACCGCCCGCATAGGTCAAGGTCACCATCACCGGCACATTGATGCCGAAGGCCTGCACCAGCGAAGGATTCTCGGTGCCGGCGCGCAGGGTGGCGCCGAGGCTGGTCTTCTCGATCACGAACCAGGTGCCCAGGCAGACCGTCAGCGAGGCCACCACGACCCAGGCCCGGTAGTTGGGCAGGATCATGAAGCCGAGGTTGGTCGCGCCCTGCAAGGCATCGGGCACCGCATACTGCTGGCCCGAGACGCCGAACTGGTCACGGAACAGGCCCTCGAAGATCAAGGCCAGGCCGAAGGTCAAGAGCAGGCCGTAGAGCGGGTCGAGCTTGTAGAGCTGCTTGAGCATGGTGCGCTCGATCAGCACGCCCAGAGCGCCGACGACCAGCGGCGCCAGCACCAGGGCCACCCAGTAGTTGAGGCCGAACTTCTCCATGCTGACCCAGGCCACATAGGCGCCGATCATGTAGAGCGCGCCATGCGCGAAGTTGACGATGCCCAGCAGGCCGAAGATGACGGCCAGGCCCAGGCTCAGCATGGCGTAGAACGAGCCGTTCACCAGGCCCAGCAGCAGCTGGCCCAGAAAGGCCTGTACCGGTATGCCAAAAATTTCGCTCATGGCGTTTCACTCATGATTCTTCTTCCATGGAGGCAGCCCTGCCCCGCGCGGCCTTGCCGGCCGCGCGGAACGGGCTCAGGCCCGGCTTACTTCCAGAGTGCGCACTTGGACTCGGCCTTGGTCGTCCAGGCCGCGTCACCCTTGAAGGTCTCGACGACCTTGTAATAGTCCCAGGGCTCGGTGGACTCCTTGGGCGACTTGACCTGCATCAGGTACATGTCGTGGACCATGCGGCCGTCTTCGCGGATATAGCCGCCCTTGGCGAAGATGTCGTTGACCTTGGTCTTCTTCATCTGTGCCAGCACCTTGTCGGCGTCATCGCTGCCGATGGCCTTGACGGCGTTCAGGTAGTGCTGCGTGGCCGAGTAGTCACCGGCCTGGATCGACGAGGGCATGCGCTTCATCTTCTCGAAGAACTTGCGGCCCCAGGCGCGCGTGTCGGCGTCGCGGTTCCAGTACCAGCTGTCGGTCAGGTACATGCCTTCGGTGGCTTTGAGGCCCAGCGAGTGCACGTCATTGATGAACATCAGCAGGCCGGCCAGCTTCATCGTCTTGGTGATGCCGAACTCATTCGCGGCCTTGATGGCGTTGATGGTGTCGCCGCCGGCGTTGGCCAGGCCCAGGATCTGCGCCTTGCTCGATTGCGCCTGCAGCAGGAAGCTGGAGAAGTCGCTGGCCGACAGCGGGTGCTTGACCGAACCGACGATGGTGCCGCCGGCGGCCTTGACCACAGTGGAGGAGTCATTCTGCAGCTGCGCACCAAAGGCGTAGTCGGCGGTCAGGAAGTACCAGGACTTGCCACCCGCCTTGACCACTGCATTGCCGGTGCCCTTGGCCAGGGCCACCGTGTCATAGGCCCAGTGCACCGTGTAGGCATTGCATTGCTCATTGGTCAGCGCGGCCGATGCGGCGCCGATGGGGATGAAGATCTTCTTCTTCTCCGCGGCCACCTTGGCCATGGCCAGGCTGGTGCCGGAGTTGGTGCCGCCGATCAGCATGTCGACACCCTGCGTGTCGAACCACTCGCGGGCCTTGGAAGCGGCCACGTCGGCCTTGTTCTGGTGATCCGCAAATACCAGCTCGATCTTCTTGCCATTGATCGCGCCGCCGGCATCGGCGATCGCCATCTTGATCGCTTCCACGCCGCCCTGGCCGTCGATGTCGGAGTACAGGCCGGACATGTCGGTGATGATGCCGATCTTGATCACATCACCCGACACCTGGGCCTGGGCCGGGCTGAAAGTTGCAGCGCAGGCCAGGGTGGCGGCCGTTGCCAGAGTCGTGAACTTGTTCAGTTTCATTGCAGTCTCCTGTTGGATGGGGTCAGGTCTAGCGGGAAAATCAGGGGTATCAAACACCCAGCGTCTCGTGCAGCTGGGCCAGGCGGTCAGGCAGCTGGGCCTGGGTGAACTCTTGCAGGATGGAGCCATGCTCCATGACCAGGAAGCGGTCGGCCAGCGGCGCGGCAAAGCGGAAGTTCTGCTCCACCATGACGATGGTGTAGCCCTTCTTCCTGAGCATCACCACCATCTCGGCGAGCTTTTGCACGATCACCGGGGCCAGGCCTTCGGAGATCTCGTCCAGCAGCAGCAGGCGCGCGCCGGTGCGCAGGATGCGCGCCACCGCCAGCATCTGCTGCTCGCCGCCCGACAGCCGCGTGCCCGGGCTGTGGCGGCGCTCGGCCAGATTGGGGAACATCGCGTAGATCTCTTCAACGCTCATGCCACCCTTGGCCAGCTCGGGCGGCAGCATCAGGTTCTCCTCGGCCGAGAGGCTGGAGAAGATGCCGCGCTCCTCGGGGCAGTAGCCCAGGCCCAGCCGGGCAATGCGGTAGGTCGGCATCTTGATGGTCTCGACGCCGCGCACCTTGATCGAGCCCTTGCGGCTGCCGGTCAGGCCCATGATGGCGCGCATGGTGCTGGTGCGGCCGGCGCCGTTGCGGCCCAGCAGGGTCAGGACTTCACCCTCCTGCACCGAGAAATTGACGCCATGCAGCACATGCGATTCGCCGTACCAGGCGTGCAGGTCGCGTACTTCGAGAAAGGCTTCGGCCATGTCAGTGGGCCCCCTGGAGTTCGGTGTTGGCGCTGCCCATATAGGCCTCGATCACGGCCGGGTTCTTGGACACCTCGGCGTAAGGGCCCTCGGCCAGCGTGGCGCCGCGCTGCAGCACGGTGATGGTGTCGGCAATGCTGGAGACCACGCTCATGTTGTGCTCGACCATCAGCACGGTGCGATTGGCCGCCACCTTCTTGATCAGCTGGCGGATGCGGTCCACGTCTTCCAGGCCCATGCCCTGGGTCGGCTCGTCGAGCAGCATCAGCTCGGGGTCCATGGCCAGGGTGGTGGCAATCTCCAGCGCACGCTTGCGGCCATAGCTCAGCTCGACCGTGACCGAGGCGGCGTAGGACTCCAGGTCCACCGCGCGCAGCAGCTCCATCGCGCGCTCGTTGAGGCTGTCCAGGCAGGACTCGGAGCGCCAGAAGTGGAACGAGGTGCCTAGCTTGCGCTGCAGGGCCACGCGCACGTTCTCCAGAACGGTCAGGTGAGGAAACACGGCCGAGATCTGGAACGAGCGGATGATGCCGCGCCGGGCGATGCGGGCCGGCGCCTCGCCGGTGATGTCATGGCCGTTGAACAGGATCTGGCCCGAACTGGGCGTGATGAACTTGGTCAGCAGATTGAAGCAGGTGGTCTTGCCTGCGCCGTTGGGGCCGATCAGCGCATGGATGCTGCCGCGCCTGACCTGCAGGTCCACCTGGTTGACCGCAACAAAGCCCTTGAAGTCCTTGGTCAGCTTGCGCGTTTCGAGAATATGGTCTGCACTCATGGATGGGTTCCGGTCGAATCACTCGCCACTTCAACAAAGGGCATGCCGCCAAGCCGTTCTGTCAGCTGGCGGGCCACCTGCATCACCAGCTCGCGGTGGGTCTCGCGCCAGGTCTCGTCCAGCCTGGTCTTCTGTATGCACATGCCGACGCCGGCCACCGCCTGGCCCGAGGCGTCGAACACCGGCGCGCCGATGCAATGCACGCCTTCGCGCACGCCCTCGTCGTCGATGCTGTAGCCCTGGGCGCGCACCTGCTCCAGCTCGGCGAGCAATTCATCCAGCGTCGGCGCCGGCCGACGGCTCAGCGCCGGCAAGGGCTTGCGGCCGAACAGCTGCCGCACGCTTTCGCTGGTCTGAAACGCCAGCATGGCCTTGCCCGAGGCTGCCAGATGGGCCGGCAGGCGCATGCCCACATTGAAGGCCAGCCCCAGTGGCCGCACACCATTGCGCGCCGCCACATAGACGACCTCGGCGCCGCTGAGCACCGACAGGATCACCGTCTCCTGCGGCTCATGCGACACGCTCCACAGCGTGGCGAACTCCTGCGCGATATTCGTGCCGGCGACAAAGGCCTCGGCCAAGGTCATCACGCTGGGGCCGATGAAGAAGGCGCCATCGCTCTGACGGCGCAGATAGCCCAGTGCCAGCAAGGTGTTGCACAGGCCGTGCACGCTGCTCTTGGGCAGCTCCAGGCTGTCGGCCAGCCGCGCCAGCGACATCGCGGTGCGCTCCTGGGCCAGCAGGTCCAACACCGCAAAGGCGCGGGTCACCGCCGGCACCAGGGCCGAGCGCTTGGCCGCGGGCATGGCTGACGTGCTGGATACAGAGGCAGCAACAGGGGACACAAACACTCCGGCTCAGACTATCTGGCACAGCAGCCCGCCGGGCATGAGACCGGACAGACCGAGCGATTTGCAGCGACGAGCGGCTCGGCGGGTTGATTGTTCAACCTACTGAACGCCATTCATCAAACTGAACCGCAGTGTAGGTGGGTGCCGAATCCAGCAAAAGCGGGTTTCGCACCAAACAAGGGAAAGTCCGAGGGGTGTTTTCCCCAGGGCGGCGCAGGCCGGCACCAAGCAGGTGCCGGCCTGCGCCCGCCGACGGGGGTCAGGATTTGCTTGCGCCGGCCTGCTCCAGCATGGCCAGCAGCCGCGCCCTGGCCGCCGGCCATTCACTGTCAATCATCGAGAAATAGACGGTGTCGCGCACCCGGCCATCGGCGCAGACCACGTGGCGGCGGAAGATGCCCTCCTGCGTGGCACCCAGCCGCGCAATGGCCGCGCGCGAGCGCAGGTTCAGCCCATCGGTCTTCCACTCCACCCGGTGTGCGCCCAGCGTCTCGAAGGCATGGCTCAGCAGCAGGGTCTTGGCCTCGGTGTTGACGCCGCTGCGCTGATGCGAGCGTGCAATCCAGGTCCAGCCTATCTCCAGCCGCCGGTGCTGGCGCTCGATATTGCCGAAGCGCGTGCAGCCTATGACCTGGCCGGTCACCGCATCGATCTTGGCGAAGGGCAGCGACACGCCGCGTTTTTGCTCGTCCAGCGCCAACTCGACGTAGAGCCGCATCTTGTCGGCACTGTCGAACGGTGTCGGTATCCATTGCCACAGGTCGGGGTCCAGGCCGACGGCGATCAGGCCGTCCAGATGGTCCAGGCTCAAGGGCTCCAGGCGCACATGACGGCCCTGCAGCACCACCGGTTCAACAATCATCATCATCATCATCATCACAGCCCCAGCTGCTGCATCCAGGCAGCCATTGCCTGTTCTTGCGCTGCGCCTCCGGCAAAGGCCTGCTGGATCCGCGTGCGTTCGGCCGCGCTGCGGTTCTGGCTCAGCTTGAACTTGGCCTCACAGCGCGTCACGCGCAGCCGAAAGCCGACGATGGCGCCGAGCAGCTTCTGCTGGAAGTCCTCGGGCAGGTTCATCCACTGCTGGGCATAGGCCGGCTCATGCTGGGCGATCAGGCGCTTGAGCAGACGGTCCTTGCCCAACGGGTCATCGATCAGGCCGAGGCTGCCGTAGGCGTGCACGGCCAGGTAGTTCCAGGTCGGCACCTGTTTCAAGTCGTCGTAGTGGCGGGGCGAGACATAGGCACTGGGACCGTTGAATACGGCCAGCGCCTCGCTCTGCTGCGACAGCCAGGCCCAGTGCGGATTGGCCCTTGCCATATGGCCCTCCAGCAGCCAGCCTTCGTCGTCGGGAATGACCGTCAGCGGCACATGGGTGACAAAGGACTTCTGCTCGGCATCAGGCCCGATCAGAAGCGCCAGCGGGTTCTCGGCAATCAGTTGATGGACCAGCTTCAGGTCGGTGATGGCAAAACGACTCGGGTTGTACATGGGCAGGCGCCAGTTGGGGTTGCTATCGGGCCATGCTAAACGCCGAACTGGTACGATGAAAGATCCAATATTCGACAATATGACAGGACCAATTGAGCAGCGACCGAAGAGACCCGCGCTGAACCTGGACCTCGCCGGCCTGCAGCTGGACCGCAGCCAGGGCCTCAGCGAGCAGATCCATGCGCAGCTGAAGTCGCGCATCCTGCAGGGCCAGCTGGCGGCCTCGCTGCGCCTGCCGACCACGCGCGAGCTGGCGCAAGCGCTGGGGGTGTCGCGCAACACCGTGGTGCGGGCCTACGAGCAGTTGCTGTCCGAGGCCTGCATCGAGTCGCGCCCTGGCGCGGGCACCTTTGTCGCACCCGTCCAGGCCAAGCCCAGCGCCCTGCCTGCCATCGCGGCGGCGCAGCCCCAGGGCCCGGACACGGCGCTGTGGTCGCGGCTGCAGGCCTGGCTGCCGAATCCGGCGCACGGCGGCCCGGTGCGCGCCTTCCGCCATGGCGTGCCGGCGATGGACCTGTTCCCGTTCGAGGTCTGGTCCCGGCTGCAGGCGCGGTTCTGGCGGCACCATCAGCAGCAGACCCTGGGCTACTCGGATCCGGCCGGCGACGCCCGTCTGCGCGAGCTGATCGCCACCTATCTGAACAGCTCGCGAGGCCTGCAATGCGAGGCCTCGCAGGTGCTGGTCACCACCGGCTCGCAGCAGGCGATATCGCTGTGTGGGCTGGCCCTGCTGCGCCCGGGCGACCGGGTGGCCGTCGAAACACCGGGCTACCGCGCCGCGGCGGCAGCGCTGGGCCTGGCCGGAGCCGAGCTGATCGGCGTGCCGATCGATGCGCAGGGCCTGCGCGTGCAGGCCCTGCACAGCCTGGGCGACTTTCGGCTGGCCTATGTCACGCCCTCGCACCAATTCCCCAGCGGTGCGGTGATGTCGCTGCAGCGCCGGCTCGATCTGCTGGCCTGGGCCCAGGCCCGAAACGCCTATGTGCTTGAAGACGACTACGACGGCGAATACCGCTACAGCGGCGCGCCGCTGCAGCCCCTGGCCTCGCTGGACACCCAGGCCCGCGTGCTCTACATCGGCACCTTCTCCAAGCTGATGTTCCCCGGCCTGCGCCTGGGCTATCTGGTCGCCCCGAGGGCCTGGCTGCCGGTGCTGGCCAAGCTGCGCTCGGCACTGGACCGCCACGCCCCGATCACCGATCAGGTGGTGATGGCCAACTTCATGGCCGAGGGCCACTTCGGCCAGCACGTGCGCCGCATGCGCCGCGTCAGCCGCGCCCGCCGGGACGCTTTGCATGAGGCCTGGGGCCGCCACTTCGGCGCGCGGCTGCCCCTGCCCGCCACCGAGGCCGGCCTGCATGCCTGCCTGCCGCTGGACAGCCTGGAGCTGGAGCAGGCGCTGGCCGACACCGCTCTCGCCCATGGCGTGGAAGTGGGGCGGCTGAGCCAGATCGGCGCGAACACGGCGGCGCCGGTGCGGCCGGGTCTGATGCTGGGCTTTGCCGGGGTATCCCCCGAGGCCATTGCGGAGGCAGTGGCAACACTGGCGGCGTGCTGGGCCCATGTCCTGGGTTAGGATGGCAACGGCCCCGCCTCATTGCGGGGCACGTCGCTCGGACGGTTCCGGGCGCTTACGTGAAAGCTCCAAAATGACTGCCTCCTCTTCGGGCAAGCGCCGCTTCGCGCGCATCGATCGCCTCCCTCCCTACGTCTTCAACATCACGGCCGAACTCAAGCTGGCAGCGCGCCGGCGCGGCGAAGACATCATCGACATGAGCATGGGCAACCCCGATGGGGCCACGCCCGCCCACATCGTTGCCAAGCTGACCGAGGTCGCCCAGCGGCCCGACACCCACGGCTACTCCGCCAGCAAGGGCATACCGCGGCTGCGCCGCGCGATCTCGCACTGGTATGCGAAGCGCTACGGAGTGGACATCAGCCCGGACACCGAGGCCATCGTCACCATCGGCTCCAAGGAGGGCCTGGCCCATCTGATGCTGGCCACGCTGGACCGCGGCGACACCGTGCTGGTGCCCGACCCCAGCTACCCGATCCACATCTACGGCGCGGTGATTGCCGGTGCCGACATACGCGCCATCCCGGTGGCCTCCGACGTGGACTTCTTCGCCGAGCTGGAGAAGACCATACGCGGCAGCTACCCGAAGCCGAAGATGATGGTGTTCGGCTTCCCGTCGAACCCGACCGCGCAATGCGTGGAGCTGGACTTCTTCGAGCGCGTGGTCGCCCTGGCCCGCAAGCACGACATCCTGGTCGTCCACGACCTGGCCTATGCCGACATCGTGTTCGACGGCTGGAAAGCCCCGTCCATCATGCAGGTTCCCGGCGCCAAGGAAGTGGCGGTCGAGTTCTTCACCCTCAGCAAGAGCTACAACATGGCCGGCTGGCGGGTCGGCTTCATGGTCGGCAATCCGGACCTGGTGGCCGCTCTGGCGCGCATCAAGAGCTATCACGACTACGGCACGTTCACACCGCTGCAGGTGGCCGCCATCGCCGCGCTGGAGGGCGACCAGAGCTGCGTGCAGGAGATTGCCGCCACCTACCAGCGCCGCCGCGACGTGCTGGTCAAGGGCCTGACCGAGGCCGGCTGGGCGGTCGATACCCCGAAGGCCAGCATGTATATCTGGGCGCGCATTCCCGAGGCCTACCGAGACCTCGGCTCGCTGGAATTCGCCCGCCAGCTGCTGGACAAGGCCAAGGTCTGCGTCTCGCCGGGCATAGGCTTCGGCGACCAGGGCGACGGCCATGTGCGCTTCGCGCTGATAGAAAACGAGAGCCGTATCCGCCAGGCGGTGCGCGGCATCAAGGCGATGTTCAAGGCGGATGGGCTGGTGAGCGGCGCCGCAGTCCCCGGGTAATCCTCAGGGCCGTTGGTCATTGCAAAAGCGGGCTCCCTCGATATACTGTGTTTATCAACAGTATTCGAGGAGCCCTCCATGCGCCACGACTTCGTCCAGAGCTACCGCCAGACCTATCGCCCTGCGCCGGCCGTGCATCTGCCGGCCTGGCTGCGCAGCTTGTGGCGCTGGCTTTAAGGCCCCCGAGTACCGAGGGAGTGCCTGGTGACGCGGCCACGGTTGCTCATCTTGGCCCAGCCTCCGCCCGAGGTGCTGGATGAAATGAAGTCGGCCGTCAGCCGCAATGGACTGGATGCCCAGCTGGGCAGCATGATGTTCAAGGCGGCGAACTGGCATCAGACGCTGTCAGACCGGTATGAGGACACGGCCACCAACCGCGCGGCGATGCGACGCGCAGGCACCAGGATTTCGGTACAGGCCTGCTCGCTGTCGCTGAACCGCATTCGCGGCCAGGGGCAGGAGGGCACCATTCATTGGGCGTTCAGGGCAGAAGGCAGGCCCCGGGGTTTCGTCGACCTGCTGGCCGCCGTCCGCAAGGCCTTGGCCGATGAGTATCTCGGCACAGGATCGGGGCACAGCCCTCACGTCACCATCAGCTACAACGCCCCCTGTCACCTGGGCTCCATCACCATGAAGCCCATCAACTGGACGATTGCCGAGATCCTGCTGGTTGAGGGGACCGGGACACCCTATCACTACGACGTGATCGAACGATGGTCGTTGCGGCCTGCCGCGCCCGATCCCGCCGAGCAGCAGCTCAGTTTGTTCTAAACAACGCAGTAGCGCGTTGTGAACCAAAACCAGCCAGAAACCAAAAAGCCGTTGATAAACAACGGCTTATGGTAATTTGTGTGGAGGAGACGGAGTCTGCCGGAATCGAATCCCAGACAGTCTTTAGAAGTCCCGTCGCTCTTGAGTTTATCTATGAAAGTGAAGGGATATTTGTCCCCGGCGGATTCTAGAGTTACAGTGCAGTCCTAGGTTTATTGGTACGTACAATGGTTCGTACCAACCAGCTCAGATTGACCAACGAGACGTCGTTCGCCGTGCCCAAGTTCGCTCGCCAGCTTTCAGAAAAGGAAGTTCGCGCCCTGATCAAAAAGCCGGGGCTACATGCCGTCGGCGGTCCTGTCGCCGGCCTGCTGTTTCAAGTGACGCCCAGCCGCAGCGATCCGCCAGGACCTGCATCTACAAGTTGGATACTACGTCGCACCGTCGCTGATGGCAGCAGGGTCAAGTACGGACTCGGTCCATTTCCTGAAATGGGTCTTGCTGCAGCGCGTCAAGCTGCCCTCGTGACGGCCGGCAAGATCGCCGAAGGCTTAAACCCGGTTGCCGAGCGACGCAAGACCCGCAGCAAGGCTGTGGCACACAAGCTCACCGCCCTCACCTTCAAGCAGGCGGCCGAGGCATTTATCGCCGACCATGAGCAAGGCTGGACTCACCACAAGCACAGCCAGCAATGGCGCAGTTCCTTGGAAACATACGCCTATCCGAAGCTCGGAAACGTCCTTGTAGAGGACATCGAAATTTCCCATATCAAGGCCGTTCTAGATCCGATTTGGACGACGAAATCAGAAACGGCAAGCCGCGTGAGAATGCGGCTCGAAAAGGTCATCGCCGCCGCAGACGTCAAGGCGGCACGCCAACGCAAAAACCCGGCTACTTGGAGAGGGAATCTGGATACCCTGCTTCCAAAGCTTAGCAAGGTCCAGACCGTCCGCAATCAGCCGGCGATTCCCTTCGTTGACATGCCGGAATTCATGGCCGAACTGCGCAGCATGCCCGGCGTCGGTGCTCGCTGCTTGGAATTCGGCATTCTCTGCGCCAGTCGGTCCAACGAAGTTCGAGGCGCCAAATGGATCGAATTCAATCTTGAAGCAGCCACTTGGGAAATTCCTGCGAATCGCATGAAGATGGACAAGGCGCATTTGGTGCCGCTCAGCGAGAGTGCATTGGCGTTGTTGGCCGCCCTACCCCGCTTGGCCAAGGATGAGCCAGGAGCCGACTTGGTGTTCCCGTCGAACAAGGGTGAGCCTCTATCCGATGCGACGCTTTCAGCTTGCATAAAACGACTGAATGCAAAAGGCGACGAGCCACGCTGGGTAGATCCGAAGCAAGGCAATGCTCCAGCTGTGCCGCATGGCTTCAGAAGCGTCTTCAAGGACTGGTGCACGGAGACCACAAGCTTCGCCAACGAACTGAGCGAAGCTGCCCTGGCCCACAAGATCGCCAACGCCGTCGAGGGCGCCTATCGCCGGGGCGATCTGCTGGACCGTCGCCGCGCTTTGATGACGGCTTGGGCCGACTTCTGCGCAACCGGGCCTGCAGATCCGCGTTGGAGATAGTCTTACGGTGGGCCGTGGACGCATGGCTTTGGCGGACCATCCGGCGCGGATGACCGTTTTTAGATGAAAGTCATCGCGTGCCATACCGCCAACCTGGCCTAGGCTTAAATCACCCCCACCGATGGAGTCTGGCCATGAGTTCCGTTCGTGCTCTGAGTGATGCCGCTGGTGTTGATCTGCAGGCTTCGCGTTTCGTTCGAATGACAGCGGTCCGGCAGATGACGGGCCTCGGCCGATCGACAATCTATCGGCTCATGGCTGCGCAACAGTTCCCCTCGCCCGTACAGCTGTCCACCCGCGCCGTGGGGTGGCGGCTGTCGGATCTCGAACAGTGGAGCCGGGCACGAAAGATCCCTTCGACGGGATGACGCGAACAAGCGTCATTGGTCGAAGGTGCAAGCTGGCACTGGATACCCGAAACGATGGGCGTCTGATTGACCTCGCTTCACTTGGCGTGAGCCTGCCGACCGGGTCGGAGGAACATCACCTGAGGTAAACAATGTGATCAGCGCCGCTTGCATGCGCAATGCCGTTGGCTGCCGCCGGAAGTGCGCAGAGCCGCCGATTCTTCAATGATTCGCGACAGGGGCGTCGCAAGGATCAGCCGATCCTCAGGACGAGATCGACAGGCTTTCATCTGCTCACTCAGCGTGCCCTTGGCGCGATCAAAATGTCGCGCAACCGCCGATGCGGAGCACAGCCCGTGGCTGACTGCCAGGCAAGCCACCATCGCCCGCCCTCTGACAGTCAACATGTCGGATCTCTTGTGCGAGTTGATGCTGTTGCCAGGATGAATTTTCGCGATCACCCACTCCTCGAGCAGCCGGAGTGCATCATCGATGCGGTAGCTCCCTCCAGCCACTATCAAGGATGCTGCGACGGCGTCGATAGGTTTGGTCATCACCTTGGCCGGTTGGGATCCAACATGTTCCACCGGCAGCTCCAGCCCACGCATCAGCTCCCAGACCCGCCACTCATCGTCCGTCGGAGCTGTGCGGATACAGCGTCGGATCGCGGCGCGGGCTTCAGCTTTTGAGTTTCCAAAAACCGCCCGCAGCGGTCCGGCATCGAAGCCTTCGCCGGGCTTGGACCCTAAGGCGACTCGAAGCGCCGCATGTGGATAGTGCGTGGCGGTCTTGCACAAAGTCCGTCTCACAGGCCGCCACGCCAACATGCGGATTTCACTGCGCAACGCCACCTCGGACTTGATGGGCTCGATATGGCAGGGTCCGGCAAACACCGGGCCACGCATGGCCTGCGCTTCGCGCACCCAGCGTGACAAAACGTGACTGAACGAGCGGGAAATGCTTGCAACCGACTCGCCACCTTCGATTCGCGCAATGGCATGGATCTCCGATGGCAGCAACACAAAGTAGAGAAGCACCTTGCCGGGCGACTGATGCGCACGAATCAGGCGCTCTCTGATTTTCTCAATGAGATCCCTGCTTGCGAGAAAGTCCCGGCCAATGATCGACTGCCAGCTCAGACTCCATATCGTCGCGTCGGCACCGTGTGCCCCATTCACTGAATTCTTGACTCCCATGAAAGTATGACGATGCAGCGAGTCAAACCCTCACCTAACGGATAGAAGATAGGTAGTTTTCATCCCAAAGTTCCACCGCTGAGACCGAGGTAACCGAACAAGTACAGGGCACTTGCCATTTCTCGGAGGCCCAGAATTCCTCTCAATTCACCCAGCGTCATGACCCGGAAGGGGCTACCGAACGACCCATATCACCACCTCGCAACCATCGACCGTGTCGGACGGTTGGACTAACTTCAAGTGGCCCGATGGCAATCCGGCCACAGGGCATCGGAATCAACCGAAACTTGAAGGAGTTCATCATGAACGAGCAATCACAAACGGCGCTGGACCTGCAGATCGTCAACCTGGGCGACGCAAAGACCCTGACCATGGGCTTCCCCGACGTGATCTACGCCGAGGAAGATCTGTCGGTCCCCGGGCGCCTTGAGCCCTGACAGATCTCGGCACGAAACGCGGTCAGCGGTGCGTGCTTAGCATCCTGTTCGCCGCCGCGAACCACATTCGCGGCGGCCCCAATAGGCCATGCATTCGGCAGGGGGATCGATGCCAAACGCCATTTCCCGAGATCGACTGAGACTCGCATCCCACGTACGGGCATGCGACTGCGGAAGCAGCGTCATCCTGCTCGACCTGCGGCGCAGCCGCTACATCGGCGTCAGTAAAGCGGTATCCAGAACGCTGGCGGGCCATGTAGAGGGGTCGCCGACGCGCGAGGAGCCGGTCGACGCTGCAACACTGCCAGACACCTTTCTTGGCGCTGCGCGTAGCCTCCTCTCCCAAGGAATTCTGACCGACCAGCAAGTCGACCCAGCGCCGATGCTCAACCTTGATCA
>Ga0208398_100055_pt1 | contig 138220 bp, 143 predicted proteins | sample LakWasMe79_HOW10_2_FD_183905 | JGI IMG/M metagenome (GOLD analysis project Ga0208398, IMG submission 183905) | Freshwater sediment methanotrophic microbial communities from Lake Washington under simulated oxygen tension - Sediment Metagenome... | ecosystem: Environmental > Aquatic > Freshwater...
CATGCTCGATCAGCTCGCGCTTGTGCGTGAGCGTCTCGATCTGACGCTCGCGCAGATCAATGACCGTGAGCCAGTAGACCGCCACGGACACCAGCCCCAGGCCCACGAAGGTCTGGATGGCCAGCCAAGCGTTGAGCCTTCCGCTCAGAGAATGGATGGGCCGGACATTCATGCAGCTCGATCCTCGAGCACATAGCCCATACCGCGCACGGTGTGCAGCAAGGGTCGTTCGAACGGGGATGATCTCGATTTTTTGGGGAACGTGGGGGCAAGGGCCTGCCGACCTGGTTCTCGAGGCAGTGCGTGAGGGCTTGCTGCAAAGGCTTCCCGATCTCAAGGCCTGCGACTTCTACCGCTGCGGTCCGCCACCGATGCTGAAGGCGACGCGCGCTATGCTGGAGAAGTTCGGAGTGGCCGATGAGCGGGTGGCCTTCGACGACGTCAAGATCTGAAGGTGGACGCCACGCCTCTCGTTGGCTGCTTTCGTGGCGTGCCATAGTCCAGCGTTGCGCGCCCTTTTCCTCGAGCCCATGCTGCCGTCCTGCCGCCAGTTCCTGATTGCACTTGCCTACGTCTTCTCACCGGCCATCGCCGAAGCCCAAGCTCGCGTTGTCTGGCTGTCGCTGGAGGGATCGCCAAAGCGTCCGGCCTCGGCCGTCGTCGAGTCGAACGCCATGACGGTCGCCTCCTGGCGAGCAGGCGCGGCGGTGGTTGGTCGAGCACTTGCCGGGCTTCATCCATGAACATGACACGGCCAGCGTCGCGCGCATCGAGCAGTTGCCCGCGAAGGACGGCGACACCTATTGCTGTGCCAATGCGCTGTGCACACCGCGGCGAGAGGCCAATGCCCTGTTCAGCGCGCCGGTTCTGCACCGGCTGCCCAGCCGCGTCATCATCAGCGCGGATCGCCAGGCGCTGCTCAGCCCGCACCTGAATTCCTAGGGTCAGGTGCGGCTGCGTTCGCTCATTGATGACCCCAAGTTGCAAGGCGCGGTGACCAGCCTTCGCAACTCCGGTCCATTGATCGACCCGATCCTGTCCGGAGCCAGCGGCCCGCTACGCGTGACCCACTACGACACGCCGAGCCGGATGTCGATGGCGCACCCCATTGACTGGATCATTTTCGAACCGGCCGCGCTGGTTGGGGTTGTTCAATACGAGCCCGGCCTGGTGCGCAGCGCTACGCGTAGCTTTAAGATTGCAGGACCTGCGGCGCCCGTGGTCACCTACGTGATGTGCAGTCGCACCTCGACCGCGCGTCGCCTGCTGGAGGCGCTGCACCGGTTGATGGCAGGCCACGCCGATCGCCCTTGGGAAAAGCCGTACCTGGAGCTGCTGGATATTGAGGAGCGCGCTGCTCTGGCGCGCTTGATCAGCACCGCACCGCGCTGATGACGAGCAGTCGTACACATGACAATTTTGTAATCTTGGCGCATGCAATATGTTGGTGGTGATTGCATAGATTGGCCTCGGGACGACTTAACGGCGATGGTTCGCCTGAAGTCTCAACACCGAGGAGAATGTTCATGGATACCAGGACCCTGTTCAAGTTGGCACTGATCGCGGCCGCCTTCGGCACTTCGAGCGCAGCGTTTGCCGCCGACTCCACAAAGATGACCAATGGCAAGTCGGTCTTTGGAGAGCCTGCGGAGCGCTCCCCATACGCGCTGATCGTCGATACGAAAACGGCCAAGTACGCCAATATCAAGTGTGGCGAGATCATTACCTTTGTGAATGGCGGCAAGTCCTTCAGCTGGAAGTTCGATGTCGTCAATCACAGTGCGGTGGACATCCGCAAGATCGCGCCAGCCGACTTCACTGACAAGGCACTGATCGTCTACGTCGAACGAAACGAGTTCGAGCGCAACTGAGCGGGCTACGCCGATCAGCCGACTGGCTTGGATACCGGAACATGTGCCGCGCTGGCACGGTTAGAGCGTTGCTGATATCTCCAGCAAAGGTTTGAGGCCAGCACCAAATCTCTCGATGGCCGAACGATGTGATCGAAGTTCGCCGTAGGGCAAGTACCGAATGCCGAGTTCTGAGACCCGCGAGAAAGCGGGGCGCCGCAATTGCTGCCCCACTTCCTCGCGGCGCTCATCTGGCGCGACCAGAAACATCGTGCAATCGGTGCCCAGCTGTGTTCCCAAAGCCAGATCCAGCATGCGGACGATGCCTGAATAGATTGAGGTGGAGTGCTCGACCTCAAAGGCCGCAGCAGCGCGCTGGGCCTGCCGATCAATCCAAACGACATCAATCAACCGGGCCGACTCGGCACCGACCTGCAACGCCATCGGCAACTGTGTCAAGCATCCATCGGCCAATTGACCGCCGGCGTAGGCGCGGCTACGGTCGTTGGAAGCGATCCAGATGTCAAAGCCCAGCGCCTTGCCCAGGTCCCGCAGCCAGCCCTGAATCTCCGTGTGCGTGGTGTCGTTGGCGCGCTCGGTCGTCCACTGCTTCTGCGCCGCGGCCGATTCTTCGCGCACTTTCTGCAGATCTGCCGCCCAGGCTTTCAGGGCGCTCGTATCGTCCGCGCGAGGTGGTGCGGTATAGCGGCCATTGCCGATATCGAACAGCAGCCCAGCGATGGCGCCGAAGTCGTTGGAGAGCTGGCCCCGATGCGCCGCGTTGAGGCGAATCGCACCATCGCGCAAGGACAGGTAATGATCCCATCTGCCCAGCTTGACGTTGCCACCGGTCACCGCGTTGTAGCCGCGCACGATGGCCGTGTTGAAGGGCATGACCAGGGTTGGATGGATGAAGTACAGCAGATTGGCGACAGCCGGACCCAACCCCTTGATCTTCAGCGTGTCGATGCGCTGGATGGCTTCAACAATCGCTTCGGCCGTGTCACAGCAATCGCAGGTGTGCAGCAAGCGGGCGAACGCCCGCTGGTTCGTCGGGTTCTCGTAAATGTCGGGAATGCGCAGCTTGGGTTTCCAGAGAAAGGCGTGGTCGGCCCCCCTGAAGATCTGTCGTTGCTCGGCCACCGAGGCCACCACGGTCTCCAGACTAGAACCTCGATAGAGATTGCCAAACGTTCCGGCTTCGATGTCACGAACGACTTGACCGATGCCGCGACGGATCGAGCGGAAATTCTTCAGGCGCTCTTCCCATAGGAACCAGGTATTGAAAGTGCTGTGCGGGTCAGCTTTCCAATGGTCGATCAGAACACCAAGGTTCTCGTGCATGAGCTAGGAGTTGGGGCCAGAGATGGCCGCAGCTTACCCCTGAGTTGGGCATGAAGACCTGTTCCACTGACCACCGGCGTCAAATTTGCATGTTCATGATTTCGCTGTAGGCCTGGACGAACCGGTTTCGCACTTGCAGCGTGGCCTGGAATGCGATCGACGACTTCGCGCCGGCCACCATGGTTTCTTCAAGGCTGACGGTCGGGTTGTCGAGCGAGAATTCACGGCTCAGCCGGCTGGATTCCTTTTGCAGGCCACTTGTCTGTTGCAGCGCTTTGAGCATCGCATCCTGGAATCCGTGTCCGGAGACGGCCGGGCTTCTGTTCAGCGCCTGGGCTTGACCCGCACCCACAACGGCGAGCGCCGTGTTCACTGGCCTGATTGCGAAGTCCATTTGCCCAACTCCTGCGCGATCTTCTCAGCGCGTTCTGCCCGAATATGCGTATGAAGCCTGAGAAGAAGCTCAGAGCCTACGCATGGCGGAGATGTTGAATCGCGACGGCAACGCGGCTTTGACCGCCTAATTCGGTCGGAACTGCGGCTTCGACATGCGCTGAGTGGGGCTCTAAGGTAGCGAGGAAGTCACGCTGAACCCTATGCAGGTTGCCTCGGCATCCGACCGCGCGAACGGTTCCCCCTGGTGCATGCGGGCGATGGCCGCGACGATGGACAGGCCGAGCCCATGGTTGGTGCTGGCTTGGCTGCGTGAGGCGTCTGCCCGGTAGAAACGGTCAAAAAGCCTGGGCAGATGAGTCAGGTCGATCGGAGCGCCCTGGTTGACAACCGACATGTTGATGATGCCCTGTGCGCCGGTTTCGATGCGGATGCGAACGGTGGACTTCGGCCTGGCGTAGCGGGTGGCATTGCCGAGCAAATTGGACAAGGCCCGCTTCAGCAAGGCCGTATCGAACTGGCCGACGGCGTCGCCTTCGACCACCAGATGGACATCGGCCTCGGCCATCGCCGCCTCGTGATACTCCGCCACGCTTTGCGCGAGCGCTGCGAGGCTGTCCACGGGCTCGCGACGGGCGACCGCGCCGCTATTGGCATGCGAGAGGAACAGCATGTCGTTGACGATGCCAGCCATGCGCCGCAATTCTTCCAAGTTCGAGCCCAGCAATTCCCGGATTCCTTCCGGATCGTGGGTTCGGCGCATGGCCAACTCGGTGCTGGTGATCATGGTCGCCAACGGCGTGCGAAGCTCATGGGCCACATCGGCGTTGAAGCCTTCCAATTGGTCGTAGGTTCGGCTCAGTCGTTCCAGTAAGTCGTTGAACTGCGCAATCAGCGGCTGCAGTTCCTGAGGCTGCCCCGAACCGTCCAGATGCCGACGCAATTTGTCAGCTGTCAGCAGTCGGGTTTGATCCACCAGAAAGTGCACCGGCCCCAAGCCAATGCGTACCAAGAAGAAGCTGCCCACCGACACGACCAGCGCTCCCACGAGCGCGGCCCCCAACAAGGTTCCTCCCAGCCGGTGCAAAAACTGGTCGTCGGTCGCCGTGTCTAGAATCATTCGCGCCGACAATTGCCCCCCCGTTTTCTCCCAGCTGGGGTACACAAATTCGATACGTCGCATGCTCGGCGGCAACGCGGCGCTTCTCGCATCGTCGTATAGCGCGGAGCCGTCAGGCCGGCGCAGAGTCAGCGCCATCTCCCGGTGCCCTACGAAGAAGTCGTCGAGCTTGTGCTTCAAATTGGCCAGGTCCTTGTCCTGAGAGGCCTCCTCCAAGAGATGAACCACCAAGTCCTTCTTGTGCAGAAGCGTTTCCGATTGACGCTCGCTCAGATCAACCACGGTAAACAGGTAGACCACCAGCGAAACGAGTCCCAGGCCGACAAAGGTCTGTGTGGCCAGCCAGATCGACAAGCGGCCGCCCAATGATCGGATTGGCCTGGCGCTCATACGGGCCGGTCCTCCAGCACATAGCCCATGCCGCGCACCGTGTGCAACAGCGGCCGATCAAAGGGCACATCCAGTTTGCCGCGCAATCTGCGAATGGCGACTTCGACCACATTGGTCTCGCTGTCGAAGTTCATGTCCCAGACCTGGGAGGCCAGTTCCGTGCGAGACAACACCTCGCCCTGACGGCGCAACAGCAGGGTCAGCAGGTTGAACTCCTTGGCCGTCAGGTCCAGCCGCTGAGCGGCCCTGGTGGCCTTGCGCCGCAGCAGATCGATCTCGAGGTCAGCGATCCTTAGCATCGTGGACTCGATGTCGTGGCGAGGCCCGGCTCGCCGCATCAAGACCTGGATACGGGCCAGCAACTCCGAAAATGCGAACGGCTTGAGCAGATAGTCGTCAGCGCCCGTTTGCAAACCGAGCACGCGGTCTTCGACACCGACCCGCGCGGTCAGCATCAACACGGGGGTCTGCTTGGTCCGGCGCAAGGTTGCCAGCAGGCTCAAGCCGTCAATGCCCGGCAGCATGCCGTCCAGCAGCAGCAAATCGTGGTCGCCTTCCAGCGCGAGATGCAGTCCGTCAATGCCGTTATGCGCGACCTCGACCACGTAGCCGGCCTCGCTCAGACCTTTGCGAAGGTACTCGGCAAGTTTGACTTCGTCTTCAATGACTAAAAGTTTCATGGCTGGATTGTGTGCACGAGATCAATCGGCCGAGATGACGAATTTGTCATCTTGGTGGACGGCGGCACCGCGCCAGAGTCGCGACAATGGTTGCTCTGTACGCGCCAGCTTCAATCATGCACCTTCCTGCCGAAATCTCCGCGGCGCCCCGTGCGGTGCTAGACCTTTGGATGGTGATGTTGTTCGTCGGCGGAATCGCGGCGCTCGGCTTTGGAATCTACTTCCATCGCAAGGACGAGGCTCGGCGCGCGCAGCGCCGTGAGGAACGTCGACAAGCGCGACGGGCAGCCCGACTGAAGCGTCGCTGAACTGCCATAGGGGGCGCGAACGCACAGGCCGGGCCGATGCCGTGGGAGCTGCCGAAGCCAGGTTTTCAAATGACAAATGTGTAATCCGCTGGACCGATTGCTGTCGGAACGTGGTTTCTAAAGTGCAAACCATGACGCATCCGTTGCGTCTTGGCGGCGGCCCCAAGGGCTCGCCGTCCCGGTTCAACGCACAAGGAGTTCCATCATGTCGCGCATCCACACGCTGGTCGCAGCACTCGCATTCAGCGCGTTTGCCATGCCTGCCTTTTCCGACAACGGGTTCACCCCCTCCAACACCGACAGCGGCGGGTCGTATCACGCCATGCCTGACGGCAAGACCCGCGCCGAGGTCAAGGCCGAACTCGCGGCGGCCGTCAAGGGCGGCTCGCTGGCCAAGATGAACCGCAATCGCTCCTATTCTCCCGAGCCTGAATCACTGCCTCGCACCGCCCAGGGGCGGCCGGAAAGCGCCAAGGAACAAGTGGCCAAGGGCGAAGGCCAGATTGCCTTTGAAGCCCCGGCCGCCGGCGGGCGCACCCGCGCTGAAGTGCTCCTCGAGTTGCAGCGCGCCCGCGAAGACGGTTCGCTGCGGCGCATGAACACCAATCGAGGGTACTGATAGGCCGGTGCGCCGTACCGCTGGAAGGAGGCGCCGGAAATCACCCGCATGGCGATGACCAGTCGATGCCCGACTCGGCCAGTGGTTCTTCGCTGCGCCCGTGGCTCCGCTGAGGTCCTCGTGATCGCCGACCACGTCTTGCGTACCGTTGGTTTCATCCTACTGGTGGCTGGCGGCGGTTGTGCCCTTGGTCCGTAGGCTGCGAGCCGTGCTATTCCCTTGGCGATCGGCAATTCTGCGACGCATGGCGATACCCGCTATCGACGACAAGTTCGATGCCGGCGCCGCGCCCTGCATTGCATCAAGAGGCACAATGTCTAGATAGGCAGGACCCGTCAGTTCTGCAGAAGTTCATCCGTTGGTAACGGGGTTAGGCGCTGTCCTACGTCCGAATGTGCTCATTGCCGGCAGTGACATGAGACCAAGGCTGCGAAGATATCTCCACGCTTGCGATCCGCTGTTGGTTTAAGCGACTTATCGTCGCGGTGATGATCGGCGCGTTCGTGCCGACTGTCATCGCGGCCTATGTGTGCGAAACGGAGTGCGCCGCACTGTCGGCCCGTGTCGGCGATGTTCACGGAGACTATGCGCAAGTCGGCAGCACGGGCCGCGGCACGCACGAATTGGATGTATCCGGCCCCGGCGTTAACGTGAAGCATGGTCGTGTTTGCCATCTGGCCAGCATGGTCTGGGTCGGACCGGCCGAAAGAAGTCCGTTGCGGGACACCTACGCTGTCACATGGCGCCAATCACCCGTCGAAGACGCGTTCAACTCCATCGGCTGGCCGCCACCCATACCACCGCCTCGCGCCTGTTCCGTCCAGGCAGAAAAACGGTCGCGACCTGTCGCGGCCAATCCAGTTCGCGGCTAGTCGTGCCACTACGTCAAGGAGCACTGATATGGCTCACCAAGTCAACAAGGCATGCGTCGACGCCTGCAATGAATGCGCAGATGCGTGCGACCACTGTTCAACCGCCTGTCTGCAGGAACCCGACGTCCAGATGATGGGCAAGTGCATCGCCCTCGACATTGACTGCGCGGCAGTCTGTCGTCTCACCGCCGGATTCACCGCGCGAGGCAGTACGTTTGCGCCGCAGGTCTGTCGGCTTTGCGCGGAGATCTGTGAGGCATGCGGCGCTGAGTGCGGCAAGCACCATACGGAGCATTGCCAGGATTGCGCGCAGGCCTGCCTGCGCAGCGCCCAGGAATGCAGATCGATGGCTGGCTGACGCTCCAATCGCAACTAACCCAATTGCGGCTTTCCTTCGTCTTGACCTGACGTACCTGCGTCCAACGCGGGTCGCGCGGTCATTCACCTTTTGAGGACCATCATGATCTCTACGCAATATCGCAACAAATTTGCTTTGACTTCGCTGCTGTCGGCGGCACTGCTTCTACCGGTCGCCGCGGCCGCCCAGGGCATGGGCACGATGCCCGGCAAGCCTGAGATGAAGGCTTCTGGCAGCGGGGCCTCTTCTGGCTCCGACCATATGCGCATGGCCATGATGAACGGAGTGGAGAGTATGAAGTCGATGCCAATGACGGGTGACACCGACAAGGATTTCGCCTCAATGATGAAGATGCACCATCAACAGGCGCTGGAAATGGCGAAGGTTGAGCTCGCCAGTGGCAAGTCTCCTGAGATGAAGGAAATGGCTCGCAAGATCATCGCTGCGCAGAAGAAGGAAATTGCTCAGTTGGAAAAATGGCTGGCAAGCCACAAATAACTGGTCGCACTGTCGCTCGCCGGAGACGCGCCCGATCGGCCCCAGGTGACAGGAGTGCGCCACGACAGCCTTGGATGCGGGGCGCTCTTCCATGAGTCAGTATTGCCGCGCTGCAAGGAGCATCGTGGGGTGGACAGCCGGAGGCCTTTGATGCCACCGGGGGCGACCGAATGGGTCAGGTTCAGCGCCCACGCGTTCTTGCTGAGCGCACCCCGCTGGGCGGCAACCCCGGTGCCGGCCGTGAGGGCCGTCAGCGTCTCCGGGCCGAGCGCGCTGGGCTGCGATGACCAGCACGGCGACCGCATTCACCCGCGCCTGCTCCCAACTGCCGGTCGCAAAGATCCAGCCGACGAGCGTCAGCAAGGCAAACGAGCAATTCGCACAAGCAGGCAGCGGGTGCCAGTTGAACGGGACGCCAGCGCGCGCACTTTGGGCCTGGCGACCCTGCCGCTGGCTCGGGCTCTCGCGGGGTGCGACAGCTCGAGCGGGGTTAGCGGAAACTTGACCTACTGTACGAAGGCGGCGCTGTTTTTTGCAACAACTCAGCGCGAACGTCTGGTTCATTGGCATTGTTGGCAGGCCGAGCCAACTCGACGTCGAAACGTCTCCTTGTTTCGTCGCAACATTTGGTCCTTACTCAACACCGTAAGGTATTCGTGTCAATGGATGACGGCAGCGGACATGGCTTCGATATTCTGTGCGCGGCTCTTGGCGTTGATCCTTGCACCCAGTTGGCCGCATCGCTGGATGTCCGGATCGATGCGCGAGGCGGCTTGGTGACGTACGCGCACGGCCGAACGAGTGTGGACAATCTCTTTGCATTTGGTGACGTGGTGAGTGCGCTCGATCAGATTTCTGTCGCCGTGTGGCAAGGTGCGATTGCCGTGACAACAGTTCACAACAGTTTGCTGGCTACTGCCGTATGAGTCGCTCCCGAATACCGATCCACATTGGCTTCATTCCCGACGGAAGCCGCCGTTGCTCTCAGCCAAGGACTGCCACGGGAGTCCGGATATCGCCATGGCATCAACCCAGGTCTTGAGCTGTTCGAACGCTGCAGCGCGCTTGAGATTCCCGAAGCCTCTGTCTATGTCTTCACGCAGGACAATGCACGAAGCCCCCCGAATCAGACGGCCGCTTTCAGCCAGGTCTGCGTCGAGTTTGCGTTGCAAGTGGCTGCCCGTGGCGCCGCCCTACTGGTGCTGGGGGATGAGCGCTCGACGCTTTACCCCGGCTAACAGCGTGGACTGGGACCTCGCGGGGCTGTCGACGCATGGGGCCTTGAGATCGAAGGATGTATCGACCGTGGACTTGGTCGTGCGCTGGGGCGGTGGAGGTCGACTCAGCGGGTTTGCGCCGGTGTAGTGCGCTTACGCCGATATCTATGTCGTGGACGAGAAGTGGCCTGACTTCTCGCCGGAATATCTTGATCGTGCGTTGGCTTGGTTCGCACAGCAAGACCGGACGCTGGGTGAGTGAACAATACAGGTCGGGCTTCCTGACCCGCGACCTCGGCACGCAAGGCCGAAGGGAGACCGCGTTGCCGGTGTTCTTAGATGACAGGATTGTCATCCGCCGGACCAATTGCTGTCGGGACAGAATTCCTAAAGTGAGAACCATGACGCATCCGTTGCGTCTTGGCGGTGAACCCCAATGGCTCGCCGTCCTGGTTCAACACACAAGGAGTTTCATCATGTCGCGCATTCACACTTTAGCCGCCGCTCTCGCATTCAGCGCGTTTGCGATGCCCGCCTTTTCCGACAATGGTTTCACGCCCTCCAACACCGACAGCGGTGGGGCCTATCACGCCATGCCAGGTGGCAAGACCCGCGCCGAAGTGAAGGCCGAGCTCGCGGCGGCCATCAAGGACGGTTCACTGGCCAAGATGAACAGCGAGGCGGGATACGCCCCCGAATTTGAGACGCCCGCCCGCGCAGCGCAAAGTCGCAACGACCCCTCCATCAAGCAGCAGCTTGCCAAGGGCGATGGCCAGATCGTCTTCGAGCCAACAGCGGCTGGTGGACGGACACGCGCCGAGGTGCTGCTTGAGTTGCAGCGTGCCCGCGAAGACGGGTCGCTGCGCCGGATGAACACCAATCGCGGGTATTGACACGGCGTCAGGCGCGCACCTTGGCGCTGGGCGAATCGTGTCAGATGCACGTCTGCGTCGAGGCTGATCGCGCTGTGAACTTGCCATGAGTCCCCCGCCTCCTCGGCTGAATGATGAGGTGGTCGTCGCGCCGCCGATTGGTTGCTGATCGCCAGCAGTCTGATCCGATCGTGCGGGGGGCTGCTCAAGCCTGCCTGACCGCGTTCTTTGTGACTCAAGATGACAAAACCGTAATGTCGGTGTCTGCATTTTGTCGAGCGGGGATTTCTACAGTTGTTCCCGAAGTGCCACCCCGGCGCCTTCGCAGTCGGCCGAAACCGATCTGCGGACCAATCAACCTTAGGAGTATTCATGTTCCGCTTCAATGCCTTCGCTTCCGTCCTGTTCGCCGCAACCCTTGCCGCACCTGCCTTTGCATCTAGCGGCTTCACGCCGTCCGCCAATGACTCGGGCGGCAGTTACCACGCCATGCCTGGGGGCAAGACGCGCGGCGAGGTCAAGGCGGAACTGGCCGCAGCCATCAAGGACGGCTCGCTCGCCAAGATGAGCCGCAACTATTCGTACACGCCTGACTACTCGACGACGACGGCGCGCAGCAGCTTGAGCCGCGATCAAGTCTTGAGTGAACTGCAGCGGGCGCGAGATGACGGCAGTCTGCAATGCCTGAACAGCAATAACGCCCGCAACTGCTGATCCCTGCTTGCCGTACAGTTTGACGATGCGCAAGTTTTTGCAGATCGCATTGGTATGGCTGCTGGCCGTCGCATTGCCCGTTCAGGGGTACGCGGCGCAAGCCATGCTGATGTGCGGTCCTGCTCATCACCAAAGTGCGGCTGTTCACGATCACGCTTCGCACGATCACAGCGATGCGTCGGAAGATCTTGCCGATGCTGTGCCGTCACTCGGCGATGCCACGGGTTCAACTGACGCTTCGCTCGACCACCACACCAAGATGGTCAAGTCAGGGCACGCAAGCAAGTGCAGCGCTTGTTCATCTTGCTGTAGTACAGCGGCCATCACGACTTCCGTACTTGCCAGTGAAGTCATCCCACAGCATGTGCCTGCGGTGGCAACGATTCCGGCCGGCAACGCCGTCGAAACCATCGGCGGGCTTGATCGCCCCCCGCGACCCTTCCTCGCCTGACCTGCGACGGCGGCCCAAGTGCCCCACGCCGCAGCCAAGAGCCGCTCTCCAAACCCGTGCCGAACTGCACGGAAGTTCGGTGACCGTTGTCCGCTTTTGCTCGAGAGAAATACATGCAATTCACACCAAAGGGAGTGGCGCTCATCGCAGCGTCCACAGCACTTGCGCTGCTCAGCCTTTCTGCCCCAGCCCAAAACTCGGCCCCTGCCGCCCCGTCATCTACGTCGCCCTCCATGCGACCTGCTGCATCCGACCCCAAGGCGGATGTGCCGCCGCTCGTCTACAGCTCCGTGCTGCAAGGCTATCGTCCCAATGTCGAAGTCGAGGTGGGCGCTTGGAAGGGCATGAATGACAACGTCGGACGTGTTGGCGGCTGGCGCGTCTACGCCAAGGAAGCACGCCAGCCGGATGCGGTTGCGCCAAGTGCCGGAGCCGCATCGGCCCCGGCCGGCACCGATACAAAGCCGATGCCCGCCGGGCATGCCGGCCACAAGATGAATTGAGGAGATCGCATGACGACCAAGACATTCGAACGTCAGCGACCGGCCGCGCTGCGGCTGCGCACCTTGGGCCTCGCAACCCTGCCACTGGTTCTCGCGGGCTGCGCCAGCTTGAGCGGGGCCGGCGGTTTCAAGCCGGTCCAGCAAGCGGCAGAAGTGCATCTGGGCAAGACCGTCCAGGTGGTCAAGTCCGAGGCCGATCAGAACGCTGTTGGCGTGCGGGTCGCCGAGTTGCTGTCCAAGCCGCTGAGTGCCGACGCCGCCGTGCAGATAGCGTTGTTGAACAACCGCGGGCTGCAAGCCAGCTTCCAGGAACTTGGCATCGCCGAGGCCGAACTGGTGCAGGCCAGTCGTCTGCCCAATCCCGGGTTTTCGATTGCGAAGCTTCGGCGCGGCGATGAGCGTGAGATTGAACGCTCGTTCTCCTTCGACCTGGCACACCTTATCGCCTTGCCCTTGACCAGGCAGATGGAAAACCGTCGCTTTGCCTCCATCCAGCGCAGTGTGTCCATGGAGATGCTGTCGTTGGCCGCCGAATCTCGCAAGGCGTATTACGCTGCGGTGGCAGCCGAACAGACCGCTCGCTATATGCGTGATGTTCGAGGAACCGCAGACGCTGGAGCCGAACTGGCCAAGCGTTTGGCGCAGGCCGGCAACTGGACCAAGCTGCAGCAGGCGCGCGAGCATGGCTTCTTCTCCGAGGCTGTGCTAAATGCCGCACGAGCAGAGCAGGCGAGAATTTCCTCGCGCGAGCGCCTGACCCGGTTGCTGGGCCTGTGGGGTCAGCAAACGCAGTTCACCTTGCCGGACCGGCTGCCTGATCTTCCACAGGAGCCGCATGACCGGCCCGATGTGGAACAGACCGCCATCGCCCAGCGCCTGGACGTTCAGGCCGCCAAGCTCCAGGTCGAGGCAACAGCCAAGAGCTTGGGCCTGAGCAAGGTCACGCGCTTCGTGAACGCGCTTGAGCTCGGCTATGTGCGCAACTCGTCCAACGAGGCGTCGCGCCAGACCGGCTACGAAATCAGCTTCGAGATACCGCTGTTCGACTGGGGTGACGCGCGCATGGCCCGGGCTGAAGGGGTCTATATGCAAAGCGTCCAGCGTGCGGCACAAGTCGCCGTCGAAGCACGCTCCGAGGTCCGCGAAGCCTATCTGGGCTATCGCTCGTCATATGACATCGCCAAGCACTACCGCGACGACGTCGTGCCGACCGCCAAACGCATCTCGGACGAGAACGTGCTTCGCTACAACGGCATGTTCATCAGTGTGTTCGAGCTGCTGGCCGATGCCCGATCGCAGGTCAGCGCCGTCAACGCCTCGATCGAGGCCTTGCGCGATTTCTGGGTGGCGCAGGCGGATCTCGACATGGCGCTGATCGGCAAGCCCAGCTTGTCCGGCGGCACCGCGCCCACAACGGCGGCCGGCAGCGCCGGCCCCGCACACTGATTCAGGAGCGAGCAAAAAATGGTTTCTCGACGTAGTTTCTTCCAGGGCGCTGGCGCCCTGACGGCCGCTGTCTCGGCTGCTGCCGTCAGTCGCGTGGCCATGGCCGCCTTGCCCGAGCCGGTCATGCAGTCCAAACCGGACACGATGCCGCCGCTGGTGCCTAACAGCGGCCGACCTTACAACCCGGTCGTCACCCTGAACGGTTGGACCTTGCCTTGGCGCATGAACCAAGGCGTCAAGGAGTTCCACCTGGTCGCCGAGCCGGTGGTGCGTGAACTCGCACCCGGCATGAATGCTCATCTTTGGGGCTACAACGGCCAATCGCCCGGGCCGACCATCGAAGTGGTGGAAGGCGACCGCGTGCGCATCTTCGTCACCAACAAGCTGCCGGAACACACCAGCATCCACTGGCATGGACAGCGCCTGCCCAATGGCATGGACGGGGTCGCAGGGCTGAACCAGCCCAGCATCAAGCCCGGCAAGACCTTCGTTTATGAGTTCGTGGCGCGCCGGCCCGGCACCTTCATGTATCACCCCCATGCTGACGAGATGACGCAGATGGCGATGGGCATGATGGGCTTCTGGGTCACGCATCCAAAAGTGAAGCACCCGCTGATCGACGAGGTCGACCGCGACTTCTGCTTTTTGCTGAATGCCTTCGACATTGATCCAGGCGCCGCCACGCCCAAGATCATGACGATGCTGGACTTCAATCTGTGGTGCTGGAACAGCCGCATATTCCCCGGTATCGACTCGCTGAACGTGCGCAAGAACGACAAGGTGCGACTGCGGATCGGCAATCTGACGATGACCAATCACCCGATCCACCTGCATGGCCACGAGTTCATGGTCACGGGTACCGATGGTGGCCCGACTTCAAAGACCAGCCGCTGGCCGGAGGTGACAACCGATATTGCCGTGGGTCAGATGCGACAAGTCGACTTCCTCGCCGACGAAGAAGGCGACTGGGCCTTCCACTGTCACAAGAGCCATCACACGATGAATGCAATGGGCCACGACGTGCCGACGATGATAGGCGTCGACCACCGGCAGGTCGCCAAGCAGATCACCAAGCTCGTGCCCGACTACATGGTCATGGGCGAGCGTGGCATGGCCGACATGGGTGAAATGGAGATGCCGCTGCCCGACAACACCGTACCGATGATGACCGGCAAGGGCCCATTCGGTGGCGTTGAGATGGGCGGCATGTTCTCGATCCTGAAGGTTCGCAAGGACCAGAAGCCGGGTGACTACAGCGATCCGGGTTGGTACAAGCATCCGAGGGGTGAGGTCGCCTTCGAGTGGACCGGCGCGTTGCCGGAGCCCGCCCGCTTTGCGGCCGAAGGGGGGCAGTCCATGCCACGCCAGCAGGCTCCTAGCAAAACCACCGAAGTCACCGTCCGCAAGCCCACCGGCCACTCGGGCCACTGATTTCCACAAACACACAACCCCGTCCGCCCCAGCGCGACATTAGAAAGGACCCTCAATGAAAACCAATTTCACACGCATCGCACTCGCCGCCCTGTCGGCGACATTGCTCTCCTCAGTCGCATTGGCCAGCGGCAAGCATGCGGGCGGCCATGGACATGACGACGAAGCCATCGGCAAGCCCGGTGTGGCCGCCAAGGCCGGCCGAACGGTGCAGATCGACATGACCGATGCGATGCGGTTCTCGCCTGCCAGCCTGAACGTCAAGCAAGGCGAAACCGTTCGCTTCGTCGTGAAGAACTCCGGCAAGGTCAAACATGAGATGGTGCTCGGGACCGAAAAGGAGCTCAAGGAGCACTACGAGGTCATGAAAAAGAATCCCGAGATGGAGCATGCCGATGAAAACATGGTGACTGTCGCGCCGGGCAAGACCGGCGAGATCGTTTGGCAGTTCACCAAGGCCGGCAAGATCGACTTCGCCTGCTTGCAGCCCGGCCACTACGACGCGGGCATGAAGGGTGCTGTCAATGTGGCAGCCGCCAAGAAGGCAGATGGCCATGGCGACCACAAGCATTGAGCTGCTGAGGACGCGCATGCATCGCCGACGCGTTCTTGCAGGAGCAGCAGGGTTGCTGCTGGCACCGGCCGCTTTGCTCGCGAAGACCGAGCCGCCGACGCCACCCAACCCAATGGTGCAGGTGTGGAAGAGCCCGAGTTGCGGTTGCTGCAAGGCCTGGATCAAGCATCTGGAGGCCAATGGTTTCCGGACGCAGGTTCAGGACAGCGGCAATACCGATGCGCGGCTGCGACTTGGTGTCGATGTCAAGTACGGCTCGTGTCATACGGCCTTGGTCGGTGGCTATGCCATCGAGGGCCATGTGCCGGCGAGCGAGATCCGTCGACTGCTCAAGGAACGCCCTAACGCCATCGGCTTGGCAGTGCCAGCCATGCCTGTGGGCTCACCCGGCATGGATGGCCCCGACTATGGCGGCCGCAAAGATCCCTATGACGTGCTGTTGCTGGCCAAGGATGGCAGCTCGCGCGTGTTTCAAACCTACCGTTGAAGGAAACTGTGATGAACCAAATCAAGACTCTGACCCTCGCCAAATTGGCCGCCTCCCTGGCCATCGTTACCGGCTTTGCCGGAAATGCCTTGGCGCAGACTGCACCTGCCGTCAAGGCGACCATGCCGGTTGCGGCAACTGCCGCTGCTGCCGACATGACTGACGGCGAGATCAAGAAGGTCGACAAATCGACCAAGAAGATCACCATCAAGCATGGCGACATCAAGAGCCTGGATATGCCAGGCATGACCATGGTGTTCCAGGTCAAGGACCCGGCCATGCTGGACATGGTCAAGACGGGCGACAAGGTGAAGTTCAAGGCTGAAAAGGCGGACGGCGCGATCGTCGTGACCGAGATGCAAGTCGCGAAATGAACATGGGATAGCCACACCGGGTCATCTGCAGAGAGGACTCGATGAACGAAACCGCACCGAACTCCCTCAGCCATGAGAGGCATGCCGCTCATCACGCGGCACACGGACACCAGTCTCATTCATCCGCCGCGGATCCGGCGAAAGAGGCCGCACCTTTACTGCGAGACCCGGTGTGCGGCATGACGGTGAGCACCGAGTCACCCCATGTGCTGGACTTCCGCCGTCGTTTCATCGGGACTTTGCCATTGACGCTGATCGTGACCGTGCTGGCCATGGCCGGTCATCGGTTGAAGTGGTTCGACATGGCGACGCAGAGCTGGGTTGAATTGGCGCTCAGCCTGCCCATCGTGCTGTGGGCAGGCTGGCTGTTTTTTGAGCGCACAGTTCAGTCGGTGCTGCGTCGAAGTCCGAACATGTGGACGCTGATTGGCTTGGGCTCCTCGGCGGCCTTCGCCTACGGCGTCGTCGCTACCGTCGCCGCGGCGTGTTTCCGGCCTCGTTTGTGGCGATGGGTCGTGTCGCAGTCTATTTTGAGGCCGCTGCAGTGATCATCTCGCTGACCTTGCTCGGTCAGATCCTCGAACTCAAGGCACGCACGCAAACTTCGGCCGCGACGGGCATCGGTGCGCGGAGTCATGTGTCGGGTCGCTCGGTCGCCCCGGGCGACACGGCCCTGATGGATCAGCTCGGCGTTTCTGTTGCGCGACTCAGAGGCCAAGCCGAAGCGCTGCGCAAGGAGGGTGCCAGCGTGATGTACCTGGCTGTCGATGATGCCCCGGCCGGGCTGCTGGCAGTTCCCGATCGGATCAAGGCCGGCGCGCGGGAGGCCTTGCGCGTATTGCGGGAGGCGGGTCCGCATATCGTGATGGCCACCGGTGAGGGCTTGACCACGGCCAGGGCCGTGGCGGCAAAGCTGGGCATCGGAGAGGTCTATGGCGAGGTCAAACCGGCCGACAAACTTGCCCTGGTCGAGCGCTTGCGAAAGCAAGGTATCAACGACGCGCCGGCGTTGGCCAAGGCCGATGTGGGCACTATCATGGGCACCGGCACCGACGTGGTGATGAACAGCGCCCAGGGCCGGTGCGCTGTGCGAGCGACGTTTGCGAACATGAAGCAGAACCTCGGGTTTGCTTTCGTGTACGACGCCCTCGGCGTGCTACTGGCTGCCGGCCTGCTGTATCCCTTCGGCGGCTGGCTGCTTTCACCCATGATTGCCGCTCTGGCCATGAGCCTGAGCTCCGCTTCCAATTTCACCAACCCATTGCGCTTGCGCAAAATCACCTGATATGAAACCTTTTCCCCGCACGTTCCTGCTGACCTCCATGCTGCTGGGCGCCGTCAGCGCCCATGCCGAGCTGATCGACATCCAATGGGATGTCAACGGCCGCTTCGAGAAGACGACGTCGGTCGAGCCCGGCAAGTTCGCCGAGATCTGCAGCCAGTTGTCGAAGGGCCAGTCGATCGGTTGGGCCTTCAAGGCCGAGAGCCCCATGAATTTCAACATCCACTATCACGAGGGCAAGAAGGCGGAGTTCCCCGCCAAGGTCGACGGGGCCTTCGCCGCCGAAGGTAAGCTGGCCGTGCCAGTCGATCAGCACTATTGTTGGATGTGGACCAACAAGACCGACAAGGCGGGCCAGTTGACGCTGACCGTGCAGAAATAGTCGCAACCTACCCCGCACATGCGCTGCTACTGAGAGAGCGCATAAGGTAACGGATAAGCTTCCTCGTCAAGCCAGTTGCTTCAACAAAGCCCGAGCGGCGAGCTCAGATGATGCCGGATTCTGCCCAGTGATCAGCAGACCATCAACAACGACGTGGGGTTGCCAGTCTGCAGCCTTGACATAGTTGCCCCCGCTCGTTCGGAGCATGTCTTCCACCAGAAAAGGAACGACTGCCGACAATCCAGCCGCACCTTCTTCGGTGTTCGTGAACCCCGTGACCGCCCGACCAGACACGCACCAACGTGCCGTCTCTTTCCTTGACATGGCGAAGCACCCCCAGTGCATGGCAAACTGCGGCGACCGGCTTGCCTGCGCCGAGCATCGCTTCGATCAGCGCGATGGAAGATGCGTCTTCGGCCAGGTCCCACAGCGGGCTGTGACCTCCGGGGTAAAACACGGCATCGAAGTCGAATGTGGCAACGCCAGACAGCTTGGTGGTGCTTGCCAGCGCGGCCTGCGTCTCAGAGTCGGCCTTGAGCCGACGCGTGAACTCTGTTTGAGCAGTTGCGTCGTCGCGCTTCGGGTCCAGCCGCGGTTGGCCGCCCAGCGGTGAGGCCGAGGTTACCTGCGCGCCTGCATCTTTGAAGACGTAGTACGGCGCAACAAATTCTTCCAGCCAGAAGCCGGTTTTTTGCCCGTGTCACCCAGCTTGTCGTGCGACGTCAGCACCATCAGAATATTCATTTGAAAGCCTTGATCAAAGCCTCGAATTGCGTTCGCAACGATTTGTCGTGGGGTGTGATCGGCGGGACTTGGCGGTCCACGCCGAGCAGTTCGTAGACTGCCATCTGCGCCGCGCGCACCGAATACTCCACGGTAAAGACAACATCATCGGCAATCTCGACGAACTGGCTGATGAATGCAAAGTTCTTCGAATTTCGAGGCACCGGCAGTGGCCGATCCGTCAGCACCCGAGGCATGAACATGCTGGTGATGTAGGGCATCCGGCACGGGATGCAGTTCGCCGTGACAACTGTCTCCATGTCGAAGCGAAGGTGGCCGCACAGTTCCCGAAGGATTTCCGCACCGTTGCATTCGGCCATGGGCTTGGCTACAAAGTTACCTATCCGGTCCGGAAACAGTGCGTAGCCCCAGAACACCTGCACGTCAGCTGGCTGATTGGCGAAATGCGGTTGATGCGCCAACACGATGGACATCAACCAGTTCGAATCCTTGAAGGTCACCAGGCCGCCAGTGCCTGCTTCGTTGCCGCTAAACCGATTCATGCTGTCGAAGAAGGCGGGTGTCTTCAGCGTGACGGTGAACGACTCCCAGCATGACTGCGCCACGCAGCTATTGAAGGCTGTCGGGTTGCCAAATTCAGGCCGACCCTGCGCCAGTTTCTCCCACAGCGTCCAACCACCGCTGTCCGCCTTGGTCAGCAGAGCCGGTGGCTTCGACATCGACCCCAGGCTGGAGGCATCGGTCATCGATCCGTTCTGCATGAAAACCAGATCGCCTGCGTTGACTCCAAGCAATTCAGGCTTGCCTTCCCGCACGCAATGGATGCCGGTCACGGTGAACTTGCCAGCTTCGGTTTTGTGTTCAAGGTCTGTCACCTTGCAGTTCGGGACCAACCTGACGCCTTTGCTCTCCAGCCAGGCCTGCAAGGGCAGCACCAGAGAGTCGTATTGGTTGTAGATGGTCCGCTTGACACCAGCCAGCGTTTCTATGCGAGAGAACTCGAGCATGAAACGGTGCAGATAGCGCTTGAATTCCACCGCACTGTGCCAAGGCTGAAAGGCAAAGGTGGTGACCCACATGTACCAGAACTCGGTCTCGAAGAATTCGGGCGACAGCCAGTCTGTGATACGGCTGTCGGCCAACTCCGCTTCGTCGGCATTGCTGAGTTTGAGCAACTCCATGCGGTCCTGCATGGAAAAGCCCATCGATGTGACGGCGACTTTGGCGCGACGGCGATCAACCAAGCGCGCCAGGGAATTCGCCTTGTGCTTTTGGTTGAATTCGACCGTTTCGTCGAATACGGTCTTCTTCCGGTCCAACAGTGACGGAATCGATTTGAAGAGATCCCATGTGCACTCGTAGTTGTCGGTGGTCAGCATGCGGCCGCCACGCAGCGAGTAGCCGCTCACAGGGTCGCCGGCACCATCGAGGCTGCCGCCCAAAACGGAGGCTGCTTCGAGGATCATGATGTTGGCACCGGGCACGCCGCCATCGCGCACCATGAAGGCTGCAGCGGCAAGCGATCCGATACCGCCACCAATCAGAAATGCATGGATGCTCATCGTGGCGTGCTGCAAGTCAGATCATTTGGTTCATGCTGCGGAAGCAACTTCTTTGTGAGACTGCTGCCCGGCCATCATGGAACACTTGTGAGCAGCGTTGCTCTCGGTATCCGCGTTTGCCGCATGCGTATGGGCTTGGTCATGGCTGCAGCTATTGAGTGCAGCCACCGCCTGGAAGTGGTGGTATGCAGCGGCGACGTGGTGCGCAGCGGCCATGTGGTGGTGCTCGCAAGCCGGGTGGCTGTTGGTGTGGGACATCATGTTCTCCTGGTTGAGGCAGACGGGGCAGTCTGCGGTTCTGCCTATGAACCGCAGATACAAGTCTGGCGTTGGTGGTTCTTGCGGTCTGTACGACAGCGAACGCTGGCGCCTGCATTTCAGAGATTCCTTTGAGCGCTCGTATTGCCTGCCAGCACGCTGGTGTCTCCGTGGTTGGTGACGTGGAGGACGAGACCAGCGAGCCAGATCACTGCCGGGACCAGCAGCTGCCACCTGAAATCGGAATTGACCGCGAAGTTGGTTGCGCTCATCAGTGCAACCGTGAGCACGCCGGATATGGCGACGGTGCCAACAAACACCGTAAGAGCTCCTGCGCCGGCCATGGATTCGCCCATGACTGTGAACACCATCTGCAACCAAACGTCAAGACCAGGCTCGGCAGCCTGAAAGGAGTGGCGGCCGCGCGGCGATGAAGTAGAGCCTCAGACCCACCGGCCACACCCCGGACGCAGTGATGAGCCTCGCTGGAGCGGACCGGGCGGGAGCGGTTGCGTTCATGGAGTCGCAGAAGCCTCGACTGGCTTTGGGCTTGCCGGCGCGTCGGACTTGCCTGCCGCCGTCGTTCTGCCTGGCTGGCGGATGCCCGCCAGCTTGGTTCGCTTCAACATCAGCGCGTTGATGGCCACGATCAGCGTGCTGCCCGACATGGAAATGGCGGCGACCTCCGGGCTCAGGACGAACGGGTACAACACGCCGGCAGCCATCGGAAACGCAATCGTGTTGTAGCCCACCGCCCACCACAGGTTCTGGTGCATCTTGCGCACTGTTGCGCGCGACAGCTCGATCGCGCCGACGATGTCGTAGGGGTCGCTTTTCATCAGCACCACATCGGCGCTTTCCATTGCCACGTCGGTGCCAGCGCCGATGGCGAATCCCACATTGGCCTGTGTCAGCGCCGGCGCATCGTTGACGCCGTCGCCCACCATGCCAACCTTCTTGCCGGTGGCCTGCAGCGCCTTCACCTTCTCGGCCTTTTGGCCGGGCAAGACGTCCGCGAGCACCTTGTCGATACCCAGATCGGCGGCGATGCGCGTGGCCGTGGCCAGGTTGTCGCCGGTCAGCATCACCACTTCGATCTTGCGTTCGCGCAACTTGGCAATGGCTGCCTTCGAGGTAGGCCGAATCGCATCGGCAATGGCGATGAGCCCGATCACCCTGCCTGCCTGCGCCACATGCACCACCGTGCGGCCATCGCCCTGCAGGCGCTTGGCCTCGGCTTCCAACGGGCCGAGCGCGAGCTTCTGCGTGTCCATCAGCAGCCGGTTGCCCAGGTACACCGTGCCGCCTGCGGTTTCAGCGCGCGCGCCCATGCCGTCGAGGCTCTCGAAGGCGGTGGGCGGCGTGATGGTAAGTTTGGCGGCACGACGCACGATCGCTTGCGCCAGTGGATGATCGGATCCCTGCTCGACTGCGGCGGCGGCAGTCAGGAGCACGTCTTCGGTCACGCCATCTGCCAGCACGATTTCCACCACCTCGGGCTGGCCCACCGTGAGCGTGCCGGTCTTGTCGAAGATGATGACGTCGAGCTTGGTGGCGTCTTCCAGCGCCGAGGCGTTCTTGAACAGGATGCCGTTGGCGGCACCCAGACCGGTACTCACCATCACTGCCATCGGTGTGGCCAGCCCGAGCGCATCGGGGCAGGCGATGACAAACACCGTGATCGTCATCGTCACCGCAAACAGCAGCGGCTGTCCAATGACCCAGAACCAGACCGCGAAGGTGGTCAGGCCGATGAGGATGGCAGCAATCACCAGCCATTGCGCAGCCCGGTCGGCCAGCAGTTGCGCTGGCGCTTTCGAGTTCTGCGCCTCCTGCACCAGCTTCACGATCTGCGCCAGCGCCGAGTCGGCCCCGACCTTGGTGGCCTTGTAGCGGAAGCTGCCGCTCTTGTTGATGCTGGCACCCACCACCGTGGCGCCCGGGCCCTTCTTGACCGGCATCGACTCGCCGGTGAGCATCGATTCGTCAACCAGCGATTCACCGCTCTCGATCACGCCATCGACCGGGATCTTGTTGCCCGGCCGGATCACGACGATCTCACCCGCCAAGACCTCGGCCGTCGGCACTTCGACCTCGGCCCCATTGCGAATGACGTTGGCCTTGGTCGGCGTCAGGTTCATCAGCGCCTTGATGGCCGACGATGCACCGGCGCGGGCGCGCATTTCGAGCCAGTGGCCAAGCAGGATGAACACCAGCAGCACGGCAACCGCTTCGAAGAACTGCCCGCCCTCCTTGTAGAAGAAGGTGGTGCCGACGCTGAAGAGGTAGCCCGTGCCCACGCTCAACACGATCAACGCGGCCATGCCCAGCGTGCCCTTGAGCAAGGCGCGCCAGGCGGAGACGAAGAACGGCCAGCTTGGATAGATAACCGCAGCGGTGGCGAAGAAGAACAGCCACAGGTTCAGCTCCAGACCGAATAGCGGCGCCGGTGCCTGCCACATGCCACCCATTGGGGCGTAGATGAAGATCGGAATGGTGAAGACCAGGCAGATCCAGAAGCGGTTGCGCATGTCGCGCACCATGGCACTCATGTCGCCGCCGCTGTGGCCCATTTCGTGCGCCATCTCGGCAGACATCGCAGGGGCTGTGCCGGCGGCTGGCTTTTTGTCAGCGGTGCCGGCGTGGCCGGCATGGGCGTCAGCGGGAGCGCCTGCGGCGGCCGGTGGCGCGGAAGACTTGGGCTGGTCGGCTGCGGGCGCCGCTGGCGGCGAGTCGGGGTCGGGTTCGGCCGTGTCATCAGTGCCCAAAGTCTCTCGCACCCAGGTGGTCACTTTTTCGACCACGCCGGGCTCTTGAGCGTCCGGTCCCACGCCGACCGGTGGATCGGGTGGTACAGCTTCGGGGGTTACTACAGGGCCCGCAGCGGGCTGAGGTTCGGGCGCGGCACCGGGCGGCGCCTCTTTCGGTGCAATGGCGGCTGGCGGTGCCGGCGTGGCGTCCAGTTTTGCAGCGCTTTCATCAGCCGCCTGCACTGTCGGTGCAGCAGGGGCCGTGGCTTCTGGCGGAGGTGATGGTTTGCCAGCCTTCTTTTCTGGCTTGGGCGTGCCCTCATGCTCGTGCGGCGGCTCGTCCGCCGACTCGTAACCACGCTGGCGGACGTTCGACTTGATGTCGGCAACGTCGAGCCGAGTTTCGTCATAGCGCACCGTCGCACTGCCCGCAGCGTGATTGACGGTCACGCTTTCGACACCCGGCACTTCGCCGATCCGCTTTTCGACACCTGGCACGCTCAATACCGACAGCATGTCATGCACGTCAATCACGCTCGTTTTCATCGCGTCTCCAACCGCAAGCTTTTGATTTGGCGCCCATGCAAGACGCCAGGTGTTCGTTGCGGGAACACCTACATACCCTTCATTGCGGTCTTGGCCGGGGGGGCCGCGTCGGCTTCAGGGGGCGCCGTGGGTGACGACTTGGGCGTCGTGGGCGACGGCTCTGCAGCCGTTTTGTCCGAGGGTGGCCCACCCGGGGGTGCATCGCCGGCCGGCTTTGCGTCCGCGCTGGCCGTTGCAGGTGGCATCTTCGGCGCAGCGGATTTGCTGTCTGCGGCCGCTTGGTCCGATCCGTCCGGTGCTTCCGGATCCTTGTTGCCGCCCTCGGCCGCGTCGTCCTTCGAGCCGCTTTGGCGAACGTCTGATCGGATGTCAGCCAGGCTGAGCCGGGTTTCGTCAAAGCGCACCGTGGCGCTGCCCGCAGCGTAATTCACGGTGACGCTTTCAACGCCGGGCACCTCACCGATCCGCTTTTCCACGCCCAGCACGCTCAATACCGAAAGCATGTCTCGCACTTCCATCACGCTGGTCTTCATAGCAACTCCTTCACTCAACTGTTGTCGTCGGGCATCTTGTGCTTGACGGGCTTTTCCTCGTCCTCGGGGCCTTCCTGAGCAGCCATCTCACATGCCGCCGCCACGGTCACGCTACCGGCACGCCAAAGCCAGCCCACGGGCAGAAATGATTCGGTCCGACGGGCGATGTCTTCCCGACACTCGAATGACACGGCGCGGCCCGATTCGACCTGCATCACCTCGTCGGGCAGCGGCTGGAATTCACCCGTGCGGTCGTCGTGCTGGTGCGGCATGAAGATGCCGAGCCGGAACTCAGACAGCCTGCGCAGCATGTCCTGCACCTCCGGCAGTTGCATCGCTGCCTGGGCAGTTTTGAGCGCGGGCGGCAACCCGTACGGGTTGACTCGTGAAACACTGGCTGTGGTGATGCTGATCATGCTGTTCTCCTGCTCGTTGCTATCGACCTATTGACTTATTGACCCGATTTGGCTGTGGCTGGGTCGGTTGCCACGTCTTCATCAAGCCATCCGCCGGTAAACCCGGCTCGCCGCAGTCCGGCAGCGATGGGCGGGCAGGCCCGCATCAATTGCCACAGCAAACCGGAGCGATGGTTTTCGATCATCAGAATGATCGGTCCCTGGTTGATCCCGAAATGCCACGGTGACACCCACCAGCCATACGGGTTGCCCGGCTCGCCGGGGTGCGACGGATTGAACGAGGCCTTAAATCCGTAAGAATTGAACTGCGTCAACTTGGCCTGGTAGATGCAGTAGTCGATGGCGGGGATAACGATTTCGGGTGCGAACGGCAGCGATGCCACCACCGCCCACGGTGCCAGGGTTCCGTCGTCGGGGCCGTAGGGGACGCCGCGGGCCACGTAGTCGAATACTTCCCGCTCGACGCCATTCACCTTGATGTGGCCGGGGCCCGGGCCTTCGCTGGCCGTGATGCCCCAGCAATGGCTGCCGTAACTCTTGAAGCCGAGCGGGTTCTCAATCGCATACTGGTGTTGGGCCAGCGTCGCTCGCCGGCTGTTCTCGAAGTAGTCGATACCCTTGCTGCGCATGAAGGCGTCCTGGATGCCGCGAAAATCGATCCACACATGCGACAGCTGGTAGGTGAACAAGGACCCGGCATACAGGTAGTCTTGCCCATAGCAGTGCTCCCACCGGTACGTGGACGTCCAGGCCGCATAGCTGCGCTCCGGCAGTGGGTACGTCGGCGAGCCAAGGCCCAGCACGTACAGCAGCAGCGCTTCGTCGTAGCCCTGCCAGCGGTAGGGCAGGAAGCCGCTCTCGGGCTTCCAGCCGTGTGTCACCGTGTCACCGCCGTTTTGTGCCCACTGCCAGTTGGCACGGCGGTAGAGCGCATCACCCAGCCACCGGATTTCGGCCTCGTCGGCGCTGTCGGCCTTGAAGTACCCGGCCGCTGTCAATGCGCCGGCAAGCAGGAAAGCCGTGTCCACGGTGGACAATTCGCACTGCCAGGCGCGGCGCCCGGTCTGCATGTCGAGAAAGTGGTAGTAAAAGCCTTGATAGCCGGTGGCATCGGCCTCGGGGCCTTGCTGGCTGTTCCAGAAGAATTGCAGTGTGGCCAGCGTGCGCTGCACCGCGGCCGCGCGCGGCATGAAGCCGCGTTCCACGCTGACCGGGTAACACGCCAGTGCCAGTCCCGTGGCAGCAATGCTGGCAGGCCAACCGGGTGCTGTCTTGTCGATGACCAGGCCGTTGCCAGGATTCGTTTCGTGCTGGAAATAGCCGAAGGTCTGGCGCTGCAGGTCATGCAGGTCATGCAGTTCGGCATCGGCGCTGCGCTTGTTCTCGTGCTTGTGCTTGACCGCGCTGTCCTTGCTTTCCGCGCAGCCGGCCTCGACGGGTGCCAGCCCGGTCATGCCTGCACCCGGTAGTTGATCATCATGCCGGCATCCGCGTGTTCGAGGTTGTGGCAATGGAATACGTAGGTCTGGCTTCCAGGGTGGTCGTGGGCGAAGTCGATGGCCACGCGCACGGTTTCGCCGGGCAACACCAGCACGGTGTCTTTCCAACCCAGGTCAACCACTGTTCGCCCGCCGCTGAATCGTGCGGTGGCTGACAACCACGGCGGGCTGCCAATTCGTTCGAGCACCTGGAACGAAAAGCCGTGCAGATGCATCGGGTGGGGCATGCCGATGGCCGGGTTGGCGATGCGCCAGACCTCGACCGCACCACGCTTCACCTCGAAGGCGATCTCGTCCATGTCGAAGCTGCGGCCATTGATCAGGAAGCGCATCTTGTCCAGCGACAGATCGATATTGCGTTCGATGGCGCCTTCGCGGCGGATGGGTGCGACCTGCGACAGCGTGGCCGGCAGGTTCGAGATGACGCGCGCCCCCGCCGTGACCGACAGCTTCAGCACGTTGAACTCTGCGCCTTGGGGAAGGCGTGACGGGTCCATGCTGTTCTTTGCCCCAACCTTGGCTGTGGCGGACGCAGCGCCCATGCCCGCCATTCCGGCCATGCCCGCTACCGCGCCTTCGTTTTCCATCGGATCGAAGGCAAGGCTTTTGAGGAATATGTCTGCGCCGGGTTTGGCTTGCCCCGCATCCAACAGCACGTCGAGCCGCTCACCGGGCGACAGAAAGGCCTCGGTCGCCGATTCGGGCCGTTCGATCAGACCGCCATCGGTGCCGATGACCGTGTAGTTCAGTCGTGCCCTGCCGTGGACGAACGCCGGCCTGTAGATGCGCGCATTGGAGCCATTCAGCAGCCGCAGCCGATAGGTGTGCGGTGTCACGGCCAGCGATGCGTTGGGGGTCAGGTTGGCCAGCACGATGTCGCCCAGCCAGCCCATCATCGACTCCTGTGCGCTCGGTCGATATCTCAAGCGCCCTTGGGCGTCGAACTGCTTGTCCTGGATCACCAGCGGCAAATCGGTCACACCCAATTGCAGATCCAGTGCCTTGTTCAGCCGCCGCTGATCGTCGTCTTCCACCAGAAAGAAGCTGGCCAGGCCGTTGTAGGCCTGCTTGCTGGTGAGCTTGTGGGCATGGGTGTGATACCAATACGTCCCGCCGCGGTTGCGCACCACAAAGTCGTATTCGAATCGACCACCTGCGGCGATGGCCGTGGAAGGGTGCCCGTCCATCGCCGCGGGCGCGTTGACACCGTGCCAGTGGATGATGGTCGGTTCTGCCAAGGCGTTGTCCAGCCGCACGGCCAGGCGCGCGCCGCTCTCGATGCGCAGGATCGGATTCTGATAGGCCTTGCCCGCAAGTTTGGTCTGGTACAGCAGGAACGGGGAAGGGCGGCCGGGCAATATCGTGAAGCTCGCGGCGCTGGCACGAAGCGCCAAGGGGCCCACGACGTCAAGCACGCCGAAGGGTCCTTCGGCCACCGGGACAAACAGCTTTTGCCGGAAGTTGGTCGGGACTACCGGGTCAAACGGATAGTGTCGAAACGACGTACCTGCCAGCGCATGCGAGCCACGCGGCCCGAACGCCAGCAACGACACACCCCCGGCTCCGGCCATGGTGGCGAAGCCAGCGAGCTGAACCCAGCTCCTTCTATTCAATGTGCTACTCCCAGTGCGGTCCGACAATCTGCCTGTAGCGGTGAAGAAAGGTACGGACATTGAATGCCAGAAACTGAAACTACAGGGGTAGGTGAGGGGCGTCTGTGCGCTGGCAGACACAGTCTGCCTGGGCGATAGACGTCGGCTTTCCTAGGATGGGTTCGGTAACGCACAGACATTTACCAAAAGGACGGCGCATGCTGATTCATCAGCATTGGCAGCGCCGCGCACTTTCAAGCAAGGTGGGTATTGCGTTGCCCCAACGGAGCAGAGCCTTGCAAATCGGCATGGTCGGATTGGGTCGCATGGGCGACAGCATGGTTCGGCGCCTCTTGCGAGCCGATCAGTCCTGTGTTGTCCACGACAGAAAGCCGCCAGTGGTTGATCGGTTGGTGCAGGTGGGCGCTGTAGGGGCCGTTTCGCTGAAAGAACTGGTTGTGCGGCTGACCCGACCGCGGGCTGTCTGGCTGATGGTTCCGGCGGGCGCGATCGACGCGGTGTTGGCCGCGTTGGCACCGCTGCTGGAAGCGGGTGACATCGTTGTTGATGGCGGCAATACGAATTACCGCGACGACATTCGACGCGCAGCCGAGTTGCAGGCCCTTGGAATTCATCATGTCGATGTCGGCACCAGTGGCGGCGTTGCCGGGCTTGATCGCGGCTACTGCCTGATGATCGGCGGCGAAGCGGCGCAATTCGAGCATCTGCGACCGATTTTTTCAGCGCTGGCGCCCGGCGTTGCGGCGGCAATCGCCACACCTGGCCGAAGGGCCGGCGCGGGCAGCGCTGACGAAGGCTATCTGCATTGCGGCCCGCATGGTGCCGGCCACTTCGTGAAGATGGTTCACAACGGCATTGAGTACGGCTTGATGGCCGCCTATGCCGAGGGACTGAACGTCCTGCGCAATGCCAATGTCGGCAAGCCTGAGCTCTCGACCGAGCCAGGCAGCAAGCGCGAACACGACGCCGAAACCACACCGCTGCGCGACCCCGAGTTCTATCAATTCGAGATGAACTTGCCCGAGATTGCCGAGGTCTGGCGCCGCGGCAGCGTGATCGGCTCGTGGCTGCTCGACCTGACAGCGCAGGCGCTCCAGAAGGACACCCAGCTTGGTCGCTATGCTGGCCGCGTGTCCGATTCTGGCGAAGGACGCTGGACGCTCCAAGCGGCCATTGACGAAGGCGTTCCCGTGCCTGTGCTCAGCGCGGCATTGTTCGAGCGCTTCTCATCGCGAGGCGGCGCAGATTTTGCCAACCGGGTTCTGTCGGCGATGCGCGAAGAGTTCGGTGGACACGCTGAAAAAGGCGCGGCATGAGCGTGATCACCGCGCCGCTGCTTCCGCCACAGTTGCGTTTGCTGTCCCACGGCAGTTACCAATTGATGCTCACCGGCGCAGGCGCTGGTCACTATTGGCGGCACACACCCGGTGCCGTGCAGATTCAAATACCTGACCGGTTGCTTTGAGGCAGAAGGAGTGAAATGAACGTCGACGCGAACCCGAAGCCGCAGGACGACATAGGCTCCGAGCTGCCGTCCGACGCTGTCGTGATCTTCGGCGTCACTGGCGACTTGGCACACAAGAAGATATTTCCTGCGCTGTATGCAATGGTCAGCAAGGGCACGCTGAAGGTTCCGGTGATCGGCGTGGCGTCATCGAAGTGGACCCTGGCGGAATTGCACGAGCGCGTCACGGACAGTCTGGCAAAAACCACCGCGGCCGGTGTGGCTCGCGACCCGGCGGTGATGGACCGGCTGTTGACGCTGTTGAATTACGTCAGCGGCAATTACAACGACCCGGCGACCTTCAGCGCCATCAAGGCGGCGCTGGCAGGCGCAACGCGGCCGTTGCACTACCTGGCCATTCCGCAGTCGGCCTTCGAGGCTGTGATCACCAGCCTCGGTGCCGCCGGTTTGGCCGAGAACGCCCGGGTGATCGTCGAAAAGCCGTTTGGCCGCGACCTGGCCTCGGCGCGCGAACTCAATCGCATCGCGCAGTTGCACTTTGCAGAGCGCTCGATCTTTCGCATCGACCACTATCTGGGCAAGGAGGCGATCATGAACCTCCTCTATTTCCGCTTCGCCAATTCCTTTCTCGAGCCCATCTGGAATCACAACTTCGTGGCCAGCGTGCAGATCACGCTGGCTGAGAGTTTCGGCGTCGGCAGCCGCGGCAGATTCTACGAGACTGCGGGCGCGCTGCGCGACGTGGTGCAGAACCACTTGTTCCAGATCGTCGCGCTGCTCGCGATGGAGCCCCCGCCCTACCGCGGCTACGCCGCGGTGCATGGCGAAAAAGCCGGCGTCTTCAAGGCCATGCGCCCGCTGGCGCCAGACGATGTGGTGCGCGGGCAGTACGTGGGCTACCGCGCCGAGCGCGACGTGACGGCCGACTCGGATGTCGAGACCTTCTGCGCGCTGCGCTTGTTCATCGACTCTTGGCGCTGGGCCGGCGTGCCCTGGTACCTGCGTTCGGGAAAAGGCTTGCCGCAAACCACGGCCGAGGTGCTGATGCAACTGAAACCGCCGCCGCAGGCCCTTTTCGGAGATTCGGCGCCTGCCGACGGCCGCGCCAACTACTTTCGCTTCAGGCTCGCGCCAAACTCGTCCATCGCACTGGCAGCGCGCGTCAAACGCGGCGGCAAGGGATTCGTTGGCGACCAGCGCGAGCTCTACCTCTGCGAAGACGGGGCCAGCGACGAACTGGCCTATGAACGCCTGCTGGGCGACGCGATGGTCGGCGACGCCGCGCTGTTCAGCGACCAGCCCACGGTCGAAGCAGCATGGGCGGTGGTCGATCCGGTGCTGGTCAAGCACCATCCCGTCGTTGGCTACGAACAAGGCACCTGGGGCCCGCGCGAGGCCGACGCGCTGACGGCCGATGATGGCGGGTGGCATGAGCCGGCGCCAGAGAAGGGCTGCCCGTGACCGCGCGGCACGACACCGTGTTCCTGCTCGACGTGGACAACACGCTGCTCGACAACGACCGTGTCATTGCCGATCTGCGAGCGCATCTGGAACAGGAATTCGGCGAGATCACTGCGGGCCGCTATTGGGCCCACTTCGAAGCGCTGCGCAGCGACCTCGGTTACGCCGACTACCTGGGCGCATTGCAGCGCTGGCGGCTCGATGCCGAGCCCCTGCCAGGCGCCGAGATGCACTTGTTGAAGATGTCGGGCTTTCTGGTGGACTACCCCTTCGCCGATCGCCTGTACCCCTACGCGCTGGATGTCATCCAGCGCCTGAACGCCAGCGGGCCTACGGTGATCCTGACCGATGGCGACGTGGTGTTCCAGCCGCGCAAGATTCAACGCTCTGGCCTGTGGGATGCTGTGGCCGGCCGGGTGCTGATATACGTCCACAAGGAGCTGATGCTGGATGCCATGCAACAGCACTATCCAGCCCGGCACTACGTGATGGTCGATGACAAGCTGCGCATCCTGGCGGCCATGAAGGGCGTGATGCAACACCGCCTGACCACCGTCTTCCCGCGCCAAGGCCACTACGCGCTGGACCTGGCTGCCATGGCCGCCTACCCGCCTGCCGATATCACCGTCGAGCGCATCGGCGACTTGCGCGATATCGACATTAGCGACATTCGCGAGATTCGCGTCCAACAGGAATCACCATGAACGCCAACACCCGGAAGCTCCACGACCTTGGCCAGCGCCTTTGGCTCGACAACATCACGCGCGATCTGCTGGACAGCGGCACGCTGGCGCGCTACATCGCCGAGCTGTCGGTGACCGGGTTGACGTCCAATCCGACGATCTTCGAGCACGCCATCGGCAGCGGTGCCAGCTATGACGATGCGGTGCAGAAACTGGCCGCGCGCGGGCTGTCGGAAGAGGGCACCTTCTTCGAACTGGCGCTGGCCGACCTGACGCGCGCTGCCGACCTGTTCAGGCCCGTCTTCGACGCCAGCGATGGCGTCGATGGCTGGGTCTCTCTCGAAGTCTCACCGCTGCTGGCGGGCGATACGGCTGGGACCATCCGCGCCGCCGCGCAGCTAAATGCTCGGGCCGCACGGCCCAACCTGTTCATCAAGATTCCCGGCACACCGCAAGGCCTGCCGGCGATCGAACAGTCGATCTTCGACGGCGTGCCGATCAACGTGACGCTGCTGTTCTCGCGCGAGCATTACCTGGCTGCGGCCGAGGCCTATCTGCGTGGCATCGAGCGCCGCGTGGATGCAGGTCTGTCGCCCAGGGTTCAGTCCGTCGCATCGCTCTTCGTCAGCCGCTGGGACGCTGCGGTGAAGCAGGAAATCTCGCCGCCGTTCCACAACCGTCTGGGTATCGCCGTGGCCATGCGCTGCTACAAGGCGCATTGCGTGCTCCTGGCTTCGGCGCGCTGGCGCAAGCTGGCCGCTGCAGGTGCCCGGCCGCAGCGGCTGCTTTGGGCCAGCACCGCCACCAAGGACCCCGCCGCGCGAGACACGCTGTATGTCGAGGCACTGGCAGCGCCGCAGACCATCAACACCATACCCGAGAAGACGTTGCTGGCCTTTGCGGACCACGGCCAACCTGGGGCCGCGCTGCCTGCCGATGGCGGCCTTGCCGAAGTGGTGCTGGAAGAGTTCAGGCGCGAAGGCGTCGATGACGAGGCGCTGGCCGCGCAGTTGCAGCGCGACGGCGTGCTGGCATTCGCCAAATCGTGGGACGGGCTACTGGCGCGAATCCGTGAAAAGAGTTCGACAAAAGCCAAGGCCAGGGCAGCGGAGCATCCGCTGTGAACATCGGCTACGACAAGGCTTTGTACCTGCTACCGTTCGATCACCGGCACTCCTACGTCAAGAGCCTGTTCAAGCTCGATCCGCCGTTGTCAGCTCAGCAGGCCGCGCGCGTCATCGACAGCAAGCAGCTCATCTACGAAGGCTTCGTGTCGGCCATCGAAATGGGCGTGCCGCGCGCTGCGGGCGGCATTCTCGTCGATGAGGAATTCGGTGCCGACATCCTGCGCGATGCGCGCAAGCGCGGCTTCGTCACTGCGCTGTCCACCGAACAAAGCGGCTCGGAAGAATTCGAGTTCGAATACGGCGCCGACTTCGCGCACCACATCGAGAGTTTCGACCCCACATTCGCCAAGGCGCTGGTGCGCTACAACGTCGAGGGCGACGAAGACCTGAATCGTCGCCAGGCCGGGCGCTTGAAACAGTTGTCCGATCACTGCCAGCGCAGCCGGCGGCGCTTCATGTTCGAGTTGCTGGTGCCGGCGACCGACGCGCAGCTGCAACGCCTGGACGGCAACCGGGACGCCTACGACCGGGAACTGCGACCGATGCTGATGCCAGAGGCGATACGCCAACTGCAAGGCGCGGGTGTCGAGCCCGACGTCTGGAAGGTCGAAGGTCTTGCGCAACGCGACGACTGCGAGCGCATCGTCGCCGCGGCGCGCTGCGACGGTCGCGATACGGTTGGTTGCATCGTGCTCGGTCGGGGCGCCGATGAAGCGCAGGTGCGGCACTGGCTGGCCACTGCGGCAGGTGTCGATGGCTTCATCGGCTTTGCGGTCGGCCGCACGACCTTCTGGGATGCAGCCGTCGGCTGGCAAGCGCAGACGCTGACACGCAGCGAGGCGGTGGCACGAATCGCCGGGCGGCTGCGGGAGTGGGTCGATACCTTCGAGAGCGCGCGCCGGGCCAACACCACCAACGCCGCCGATGCCGTTGCCGGAGCAACGCCATGAACGATCGGTTGAATCAACCAGCCGACGTGCACGCGAGCGAGTCTGCGCGAATCGACCAACTCTGCATCAACACGCTGCGCACGCTGTCGATCGACGCCGTGCAGAAGGCGAATTCCGGTCACCCGGGCACGCCCATGGGCGCGGCGCCGATCGCATATTGCCTGTGGCAGCGGTTCTTGCGTTACGACCCCGACGACCCGGACTGGCTCGACCGCGACCGCTTCGTGCTCTCGGCCGGCCACGCATCGGCACTGCTCTACAGCCTGCTGTACCTGTGCGGCGTGAAGGACAAAGTCGCCCCTGGCGACGGGAGCGCCGGCCAAGCAGCCGTCACGCTCGAAGACCTGAAAACGTTTCGCCAAGCGGGCAGCCGCTGCACAGGCCACCCCGAACACGGCTTCACCCCGGGTGTGGAGACCACCACCGGCCCGCTCGGCCAGGGCGTGGCCACCAGCGTCGGCATGGCCATCGCCCAGGCCTGGCTCGCGGCCACCTACAACCGCCCTGGCCACGCTTTGTTCGACCACAACGTCTTCGCGCTGTGCAGCGATGGCGACCTGATGGAAGGTCTCAGTGCCGAGGCGGCATCGCTGGCCGGCCACCTGAAGCTGGCCAGGCTGTGCTGGATCTACGACAGCAACCACATCAGCATCGAAGGCTCGACCGCCATCACCTTCACCGAAGACGTCGGCGCGCGCTTCATCGCTTGCGGCTGGCAGGTGCTGCACGTTGCCGACGCCAACGACCTGGAGGCGCTGACGCGCAGCCTGAGGACCTTTGTGGGCACGCAGGACCGGCCGACGCTGGTGATCGTGCAAAGCCACATCGGCTATGGCGCGCCGCACAAGCAGGACACCAAGGAAGCGCACGGCGAGCCGCTGGGCGCCGACGAAGCGCGGCAGGCCAAACAGGTGTACGGCTTCGACCCCGACGTGCAGTTTGCGGTGCCCGACGGCGTGCAGGCGTACATCAGCGCGCAGTTCGGGCAACGCGGAGCCCGCGCGCGCGAAGCCTGGAACGCAAGGCTCGCGTCCTATCGTTTGCAGTTCCCAGAACTCGCCGCGCAGTTGGATCGAATGCAGCGCCGCGAATTGCCGCAAGGCTGGGACCTTGCGCTGCCCGTTTTTCCTGCCGACGCAAAGGGCCTGGCCACGCGCGAGGCATCGGGCAAGGTGCTGGCTGCGATGGCCGAGCAAGTGCCCTGGCTGCTGGGCGGCGCGGCAGACCTGGCGCCATCCACCAAGACGGCGTTGGGCCAGGCCGGCGAATTCGAGTCGCCCGCAGGCTACGGAGGGCGCAACCTGCATTTCGGCATTCGCGAGCACGCGATGTGCGCCATCGCCAGCGGTCTGGCGCTGGCGGGTCTGCGCCCTTTTGCCGCCAGCTTCTTCATCTTCACCGACTACTGCCGCGGGGCCATCAGGCTCAGCGCGATGATGGGCTTGCCGGTCATCTATATCTGGACCCACGACTCGATCAGTATGGGCGAAGACGGGCCGACGCACCAACCGGTCGAGCAACTGGCTTCGTTCCGAGCCATGCCCAACATGGTGCTGCTGCGCCCGGCCGATGCCAACGAGGTGGTCGAGGCGTGGCGTGTTGTGATGCAGCTGACCGACCGGCCCGCCAGCCTGGTGCTGTCGCGCCAGGCGCTGCCTACGCTCGACCGCAGCAAGTACGCCAGCGCCAGCGGCGTTGCGCGAGGCGCCTATGTACTCGCCGACGCAGCTGGGGGCAGGCCTGATGTGCTGTTGCTGGCGACCGGCAGCGAAGTGGCGCTGTGCATCGGCGCTTACGAGCAACTGGCGCGCGAAGGCGTCCGAGCACGTGTGGTCAGCATGCCGTCGTGGGATCTGTTCGAAAGTCAGAGCGCCGACTACCGCGACAGCGTGCTGCCGCCCGACATCACCGCTCGTGTGTCGGTCGAGGCCGCGTCGCCGCTGGGTTGGGAACGCCATGTCGGACAGCGCGGCACGATCATCGGCATGCGCTCGTTCGGCATCTCTGCGCCGGGCAAGGTGGCCGAGGCGCATTTTGGTTTCGATGTCGCGCACATCGTGGCAGCCGCCAAGGAACAGTTGGCTCGGCATGCGGCGGCTGCATAGGCATGGGATATGACGCACAGCCTCCTTAGCCAACCCAGCGGCTACCACGCAATTCATCCGGACGTGAGCCTGAACTTCCAGATGAATCGGTGGTTCGGCTGGGTGGGTGATGCGAGCATGCTCGCCGAGATGCGCACGGTCGCGCCGCGCATCACGACATATGCAGACTGGCAGCGCGAATTTGCAGCGCTGGGCCAGCAAGCCCTCGCGAAAGGGCAGAACCTAAAGGCCGCGTATTACCTTCGTGCGGCAGAGTTCTTCCTTCTTGTCGGTGACCCGCAGCGCATGCCGATGCGCGAGAAGTTCGTGCAGCTGACGCGCGATCACTATGGCGTGAAATCCGGCGACCAACACCGGGTGCCCTATTCAGACGGCGTGGCACAGGGATTCTTGCCCGGCTATCGCTTCACGCCGGTCCGACCCAAAGGAACGGTTGTGTTCTTCGGCGGCTTCGACAGTTACCTGGAAGAGCTGTTTCTCGGCTTCTTCTGGTTGCGCGATGCGGGCTATGACGTCGTGGCTTTCGAGGGCCCCGGTCAGGGAGGCGCGCTTTTCGACGCCGGCCTGCCGATGACGCACGAATGGGAGAAGCCGGTGGCGGCCGTGCTGGATCACTTCGGGCTTAGCGACGTGAGCCTGATCGGCCTGTCGATGGGTGGCTACTTCGCGATTCGTGCCGCCGCCTTCGAGCCCCGCGTGCGGCGCGTCATCGCCTACGACATCTTCTTCGATGCCTTCGAATGCAATCTTCGCCAGATGCCGAGTTCATTTCGCCTGCTGCTGCTGGTCCTGTTGCGATTGAAGCAGGATGTCTTGGTGAATGCACTCGCGCGCCGAGCGGCCAGGCGCAGCCTGGTCATCTGGTGGGGCCTGCATCAGGCAATGCACGTGACGGGCACACCGACGCCAGCAGCCTACTTGCACGCCATTCGACGCTACACCGCAGCGGGCATTTCCGGTCGTGTAGCGCAGGACGTGCTGCTGTTGGCCGGCAGCGAAGACCACTATGTGCCGCTGGCGCAGTTCTACAAGCAGATCGCAGCGCTCGAGCACACCCGGTCGCTGACGGCACGCCTGTTCACACGGGCCGAGTCGGCTCAGAACCATTGCCAAGCCGGCAACTATGGGTTGGCATTTCAGGTAATCGCGGCCTGGCTCGACTCGCAAGCGACAAGCGCGAACCAGGGTTGACGATATGGACCCCAAAATCAATTCGCTTGCAGGGAAACCGGCCCCGCCCTCGATCCTCATCGACGTGGGCAAGCTCGTGTCCGCGTACCACACGGACGTGCCTGACCCGACGGTCGCTGCGCAGCGCGTCGTGTTCGGAACCTCGGGGCACCGCGGGTCGGCGTTCGATCGCTCGTTCAACGAATGGCATGTGCTTGCGATCACGCAGGCGATCTGCCACTACCGCAAAGCCAACGCCATCGGCGGGCCGCTGTTTCTGGGCATCGACTCGCACGCGCTGTCACCGCCCGCGTGCGCCAGCGCGCTCGAAGTGCTGGCCGCCAATGGCGTCGACGTGATGCTGGCGATGAAAGACGAGTTCACGCCCACGCCGGCCGTCTCGCACGCGATTCTCGGATACAACCGCGGGCGCATTCAGCCGAATGACACGAGCCTGGCCGACGGCATCGTGGTGACGCCTTCGCACAACCCGCCGCGAGACGGCGGCTTCAAGTACAACCCGCCGCACGGCGGCCCGGCAGGCCAGGCGATCACGGGTTGGATTGAAGCCGAAGCCAACCGCCTGCTGGAAGTTCGACTTGAAGGCGTGAAGCGAATCGCGCATGCCAAAGCGCTGCAAGCCGCGACGACCCACCGTCACGATTTTCTGAACGCCTACGTCGGTGACCTCGGCAACGTGATCGACATGGACGTGATCGGCGAGGCGAGGGTGCGGATGGGTGTGGATCCGCTGGGCGGCGCCGGGGTCCACTACTGGGCGGTCATTGCAGACCGCTACCGGCTCGACCTGACCGTCATCAGCAAGCTCGTTGACCCGACCTTTGCTTTCATGCCACTCGACTGGGACGGCAAGATCCGCATGGACCCGTCCTCGCCGTATGCCATGCAACGGCTGGTGGACATCAAGAGCCGCTTTGACGTCGCCTTCGCCTGCGACACCGATCACGACCGCCACGGCATCGTCACGCCCAGTGCCGGCTTGCTGGCGCCCGACCACTACCTGGCGGCGGCCATCGACTACCTGTTCCAACACCGGCCGAGCTGGGGCAAACAGGCTTCTGTTGGCAAGACCGTCGTCAGCAGCCGTCTGATCGACCGGCTCACCGCCAGGCTCGGTCGCCAACTGGTCGAGATGCCGGTCGGCTTCAAGTGGTTTTCCGCCGGTCTGCAAAGCGGCGCGCTCGGCTTCTGTGGCGAGGAGAGTGCTGGCGCTACGTTTTTGCGCCGCGACGCCTCGGTCTGGACGACCGACAAGGACGGTATCGCAGCCGCGCTGCTTGCGGCCGAGATCACCGCGCGCACCGGCCGCGACCCCGGCCAGAGGTATGCGGCTTTGGCCGATGAGTTCGGCAGCCCGGTGGCGCGCCGGGTGGAAGCCCCCGCAACGGCGCAGCAGAAGAAGCAGTTGGCGGCGCTCACACCGCAGCAGATCACCTCGACCGAGCTGGCTGGCGAAAAGGTCGAGAGCGTCCTTAGCCAAGCGCCCGGCAATGGCGAAGCCATCGGCGGCATCAAGGTCAACACCGCCAATGGCTGGTTTGCCGCGCGACCGTCTGGCACCGAAAACATCTACAAGATTTACGCCGAAAGTTTTCTGGGCGCTGAACACCTGCAGCGTCTCCTGCAAGAGGCGCAGACTATCGTTGACATCGCGATTTCGCCCGCGCCGTCATCGTGACATTCAATAAACCCGAAAGGCTCCCATGTCTAACGCCCTGACCCCCGACACCCTGCAGAAGATGCACGCCTACTGGCGTGCGGCGAACTACCTTTCAGTGGGGCAGATCTACCTGCAGGACAACGCGCTGCTCGAAGCCCCGCTCAAGCTCGAACATATCAAGCCACGCTTGCTTGGACATTGGGGCACGACACCAGGCTTGAACCTGCTCTACGTTCATCTGAACCGGCTGATCAGAGACAACGACCTGAACATGATCTATGTCATGGGGCCCGGGCATGGCGGGCCGGGCGTCGTGGCGCATAGTTACCTGGAAGGGTCGTACACCGAGCACTACCCGGCCATCGAACGCAACCGCAGCGGCCTGCAGCGGCTGTTTAGGCAGTTCTCGTGGCCGCAAGGCATTCCCAGCCACGTGTCACCCGAGTTACCGGGCTCGATCCATGAAGGTGGCGAGTTGGGTTACTCGCTGGCCCACGCCTATGGGGCGGCCTTCGACAACCCCGACCTCATCGTCGCCTGCGTCGTAGGTGACGGCGAGGCCGAGACCGGTGCACTGGCCACCAGTTGGCATTCCAACAAATTCCTGAACCCTGCGCGCGACGGCGCGGTACTGCCGATCCTGCACCTCAACGGCTACAAGATCGCCAACCCCACGGTGTTGGCGCGCATCAGCCGCCAGGAGCTGACCGACCTCTTGCGTGGCTACGGCCACGAGCCGCATTTCGTCGAGGGCGATGACCCGGCGCTGGTGCACCAGGCCTTGGCCGGCACGCTGGATGCGGTGCTGGCGCAGATTCAACAGATCCAACGTGGGGCGCGAACTCTCGCCGCGGGGCAGTCGCCGGAGCGCCCGCGCTGGCCGATGATCGTCTTGTGCACACCCAAGGGCTGGACCGGGCCGAAGACGGTCGATGGCAAGCCAGTGGAAGGCAGCTGGCGGTCTCACCAGGTGCCTATCGCCGAGTTCAAGACCGGCGGGCATGTGCAATTGCTCGAAAACTGGCTCAAGAGTTACCGGCCCGAAGAGCTGTTCGACGAGCACGGCACATTTCTGGAGGAACTGGCCGCGCTGGCGCCGACCGGGCAGAGGCGAATGGGCTCCAACCCGCACGCCAACGGGGGCGCATTGCTGAAGCCGCTGGACATGCCTTCCTTCCGCGTCTACGCCGTGGCGGTGCCCGAGCCCGGCGCCGTCGACGCCGAGGCCACACGCGTCCTGGGCAGGTTCCTGCGCGACGTGATGAGGCTCAATCTGAAAGCGGCCAACTTCCGCATCTTCGGCCCGGATGAAACCGCCTCGAACCGGCTGGACGCCGTGTTCGAGGTATCCGACAAGGTGTGGCTGGACAGCGTGCAGGAGGAGCGCGACAACCACCTAAGCGCCGACGGCCGCGTGATGGAAGTGTTGAGCGAACACCTGTGCGAAGGCTGGCTCGAAGGCTATCTGCTAACCGGCCGCCACGGCCTGTTCTCGTGCTACGAGGCCTTCATCCACATCGTCGATTCGATGTTCAACCAGCACGCCAAGTGGCTGAAGGTGTGCAACCAGATTCCCTGGCGCAAGCCGATCGCCTCGCTGAACTACCTGCTCACCTCGCATGTCTGGCGGCAGGACCACAACGGCTTCTCGCACCAGGACCCCGGCTTCATCGACCACGTGGCCAGCAAGAAGGCGGACGTGGTGCGCATCTACCTGCCACCCGACGCCAACACGCTGCTCTCAGTGGCCGACCACTGCCTGCGCAGCCGCAACTACGTCAACCTGATCATCGCCGGCAAGCAACCGGCGCCGCAGTGGCTGAGCATCGACGCCGCTGTGCGCCACTGCGCGGCCGGCGCGGGCGTCTGGGAGTGGGCCAGCGGCGACGCGGGCTTGGGTCAGGTCGACCCCGACGTCGTGATGGCCTGCGCTGGCGACGTGCCGACGCTGGAAGCGCTGGCCGCCGTGACGCTGCTGCGCAGCTACGTGCCCGGCATCCGCATCCGCTTCGTCAACGTCGTCGACCTGATGGTGCTGCAGCCGCCGTCAGAACATCCTCATGGCCTGGCCGACCACGAGTTCGATGCGCTGTTCACGACAGACAAGCCGGTGATCTTCGCCTTCCACGGTTACCCCGCGATCATTCACAAGCTGACCTACCGGCGGCACAACCACGACAACATCCACGTGCGCGGCTACAAGGAAGAGGGCACGACGACGACGCCGTTCGACATGGTGGTGCTGAACAACGTCGACCGATATCAGTTGGCGCTGGACGCGATCCGGCGCATCCCCAGGTTGGCGGGCCAGGTGGAGGCGGAAACCGCGCGCTTTGAAGCCACGCTGCAACGCCACAAGCGCTGGATCGCCGAGCATGGCGATGACATGCCCGAGATCCTGAACTGGCGTTGGTCGCCGGCGAAGACCGATTCGTGAGCGCGCTGAGCATCCTGGCGCTGAACAGCGGTTCGTCGTCGCTGAAGTTCGGCTTGTACCGCGTCGATTCGGCAGGGGCTGAGAAGTTGTTGAGCGAGACCCTTTCTACCGCTTCCACGGCTTCCAGGGCTGACCACCCGGACGCGATGGCCAGCGTCGCCAGCGCCCTGGCGGCGTCCGGGATGCCGGCACCCGACGCCATCGGGCACCGCATCGTGCATGGCGGGCCTACACTGCGCCAGCATTGCCGCATCGACGACGCGGTGCTGCGGCAATTGCAAGCCGCTGCGGCCTTCGCGCCGCTGCACACGCCTGCGGCGCTGGCGCTCATCCGATCCACGCAGGCGCGCTTTCCCGGCATTGCGCAGGTGGCGTGTTTCGACACGCAGTTTCATACCGGCTTGCCAGAAGTGGCGCGCGTGCTGCCGATCGCCCGAGAGCTGTTGTCGGAGGGCATTCACCGCTACGGATTCCATGGCCTGTCGCTGGAATCTATCGTGCGACAACTCGGCGATGTTGTGCCGCAGCGTCTGGTCATCGCCCACCTCGGCAACGGCGCCAGCATCACGGCGCTGAAGGCGGGCCAATCGATCGACACCAGCATGGGCTTGACGCCCAGTGGCGGCGTCATCATGGGCACGCGCAGCGGCGATCTCGACCCCGGTGTGCTCGTGTATCTGATGCGCGAGAAGAAGTTCGATGCCGCCAGGCTCGAAGCGCTTGTGGATCAGCATTCCGGCCTGCTGGGCATTTCGGGGGTCAGCGGCGACATGCGGCATCTGCACGAAGCGGCTGCGTCCAACCGCGATTCGCGCCTGGCGATCGAGATGTTCTGCGTGTCCGTGCGCAAGCAGATCGCGGCGATGATTGCCGTGCTCGACGGGCTGGACATGCTCGTCTTCACCGGCGGCATTGGCGAGAACGACGCGCAGGTGCGCGCGGCGATCTGCAGCGGACTGTCCTGGATCGGCGTCCGCCTCGACGATTCACGCAACCGCTCAGCGAGCAATCCGGTCAGCGACGGCGCATCGCGCTGCCAGGTGCTTGTGCTCGCCTCGCAGGAGGACGAGCAGATCGCCCGCCACACGTGGGCATTGCTCACATGACGGCGGCGGCAGCCGGCAGCCGCGTGGAAGTTGGCGACGCGTCGGTCATGGAGGCCGACGCGGTGGCGACGGCACTGGATGTGGATGTCGAGACCGGCCTGAGCGCGCAGGAGGCTGCGAGCCGGCTCGCGCAGCACGGGCCCAACGAACTGCGCGCGGCACCGCCGGTACCGGCCTGGCGGCGCGTGCTGGCGCAGTTCCAGGACCCTCTGATCTACCTGCTATTGGCGGCGGTGGCCGTGGCTCTGGTGGCTTGGTGGGTCGAAGGCACTGATGCGCAAGGGCGGGGCTGGCCGGTGGACGCCATCGTCATCGCCGCCGTCGTTCTGCTGAATGCGGTGATCGGCCATGTGCAGGAAGCGAAGGCGCAGAACGCGGTGGCTGCGCTCGCCAAGATGACGGCTGCGACGGCAGCCGTGCTACGTGACGGCAAACCGCAGCGAGTGCCCAGCGCCGAGCTGGTGCGCGGCGATGTGCTCGTGCTGGCCGAGGGGGACGCCGTCGGCGCGGACGCTCGCCTGTTTCAGGCCACGACGCTGCGGGTGCAGGAGGCCGCGTTGACCGGTGAGAGCGAAGCCGTGCTCAAGGCCACCGCCAAGCTGTCCCAGCCGGCCGCGTTGGGCGACCAGCTCGACATGGTCTTCAAGGGCACAGCGGTGGCGCAGGGCACGGGCAGTGCAGTGGTCACCGCCACCGGGATGGACACCCAGATGGGCAAGGTCGCGGCGCTGCTGGAGGCCACCGCCGAGGTGCCGACGCCGCTGGAGAAGGAAGTCGCACGCATCGGCCGCACGCTGGGCCTGGCGGTGGTGGCCATCGCCATCGTGGTGGTGGGCACGATCCTGCTCATCTCCGAAATCCGCAACACCTCCGATGTGGTGCACGTGTTGCTGCTGGGGGTGTCGCTGGCCGTGGCCGCGGTGCCTGAGGGGCTGCCCGCCATCCTGGCGGTGGTGCTCGCGCTGGGTGTGCAGCGCATGGCCAAGCACCACGCCATCGTCAGGAACCTGTCTTCGGTGGAGACACTGGGCTCGGCGTCGGTCATCTGTTCGGACAAGACTGGAACATTGACTCGCTCCGAGATGACCATCGAACGCGTGATGACGGCCTCGGGCAGCACCCAGGTCAGCGGGGTGGGCTACGCGCCCCAAGGCCAGGTCAGCGAGTTCCACCCGGTCGAGCAAGGCGGCGAGAGCGGTGCTGAGCTTCCCGCCGGGCCGCTGCGCGATGAAACTATCGTTGTTCTGAGCGGAGGCAGCCTGGCAGGCAACGCCGATTTGCGCCGGACGGAAGGTGGCGAGTGGGAGATCCATGGTGACCCCACCGAAGCCGCGTTCCTGGTGGCCGAGCGCAAGCTGGGAGTGACGGAACGGCGCGAGCGGCGCTTCGAGCGTGTCGGCGAGGTTCCGTTCACGTCCGAGCGCAAGCTGATGACGACGATCGAACGCGACCACGAACACGGTGATGAACTTGTCGCGATCACCAAGGGCGCGCCTGACGTGCTGCTCGGCCGCTGCACTCGGGCGCGGGTGGGGATGGAGGTCGTCGCACTGGATGAAGCTTTGCGGGCGCGGCTGCTGGCCGACGTCGACACCCTCACCGACGCCGCACTGCGCACGCTGGCGGTGGCCTACCGGCTGCTCTTGCCTGATGAAGCGGGTGAAGACCCGGCGAAGGCGGAAAGCTTGGAGCGCGATCTGATCTTCGTCGGCACCGTTGGCATGATCGACCCGCCGCGCGAAGAGGCGGCGGTGGCCATCCGCGAAGCGCGCCGGGCCGGCATCCGCGTCGTGATGATCACGGGTGATCACCCGAAAACAGCTGCGCGCATTGCGGCAGACCTCGGCATCGTCGATGCGGGCACGCCCGCGCTCACCGGCGCCGAGATCGACGCGCTGGACGAGGCAGCCTTCGCCGAGGCCGTGCGCAAGACCTCGGTCTACGCCCGCGTGGCGCCGGCGCACAAGCTGCTCATCGTCGACGCGCTCCAGGCCGACGGCAACATCGTGGCGATGACCGGTGACGGCGTCAACGACGCGCCGGCCTTGAAGGCCGCCGACATCGGCATCGCGATGGGCGTGACCGGCACCGAGGTGACCAAGGAAGCGGCCAAGATGATACTGGCCGACGACAACTTCGCCACCATCGTCGAAGCCGTGCGCGAGGGGCGGGCCATCCTGGACAACATCCGCAAGTTCCTGCGCTATCTGCTGTCGTCCAACATGGGCGAGGTGCTGACGGTGTTCCTGGGCGTTGTCGGCGCGGGCGTGATCGGCCTGAAGTCCACCGAGTCCGATGCCGGCGGAGCCGTCGTGCTGCCGCTGCTCGCCACCCAACTGCTGTGGATCAACCTCATCACCGACTCGGCGCCCGCACTGGCGATGGGCGTGGACCCGGCCACCGACGACCTGATGGCGCGCAAGCCACGGCATGTGAACGAGCGCCTGATCGATACCCGGATGTGGTCAAGCGTGATCCAGACCGGTCTGGTGATCGCGCTGGTCAGCCTGCTGACGATGGACTTCTACCTGCCTGGCGGATTGATTGCCGGCACGGGTGACCTCACGACGGCCCGCACGGCAGGATTCACGGTCCTGGTGTTCACGAGCCTGTACACCTGCTTCACCGCGCGCTCTGACACCACCAGTGCCTTCGCCAATCTGTTCGTCAACCCCTGGCTTTGGGGTGCTGTTTCACTCTCGCTGGTGTTGCAGGTTGCTGTCGTCCACGTCCCGTTCCTGAACATCGCCTTCGGCACGGCGCCGCTGGCGCTGAACCAGTGGCTGGTATGCGCCGCGATGGCCAGCGTGGTGTTGATCTACAGCGAAGGGCAAAAACTCTTAAGGCGCAGCTCGGGTCGATGAAGCATGCTCTTCAACATCGTGGCGGATATCGCCAAACTGAGCCTCTTCATCGTCTGCGCCTATGCGCTGTTGGGTGCTTACGCACGGCGGCGAAGGCCGCAATGGACCGAGCATCTGACGAAGCGTCGGTTGGCCGTGCTCGGGATCCTGACGTTGGCCGTCGGTGGTATCAAACTGATCGAGGATGTCGTCGCGAAAGAGTCCGGACCGGTCGACGAGGCCATCCTGTGGTTCTTCCGGAATCATGTGCCAGCTGCGCTGGACGGCTTCTTCGAGGTGGTCACGCTCAGCGGCTCAGCGAGGTTTCTGGTGCCCGTCACAGCCCTGGCCGCGGTTGCCCTGCTCGTCGCCCGGCGCCGCTTCGAGGCACTGCTCGTGGCCGCATCGGTGGTCACGGCAACGTTCGTCGTCTGGGGCATGAAAGCCATCGTCGGCCGGGCGCGCCCGGCGTTGTGGGAGGCGCAGTGGTACTGGGGATCCAGTTTTCCCAGTGGGCACACCCTCAGCACCGCAGCGTTTGCTACCGCTGCCGCGTTGTGCGCCGCGCGGATCTGGCCCCGGGTCGGAACCCAGGCGATGGCGCTTGCTGTGCTGTGGACTGGCCTGGTCGCCGTCTCCCGGCTCGTCCTCGGTGTCCACTGGCCTTCGGATGTGCTCGCCGCCATGTGCCTGGGTGCGTTCATCCCCCTGCTGATCAGCGTAGCGAACGATCTGCGTCGTCGATCATCCGATGCGCGATAGGCTTGGCGCCGTGACGATCAGCCGCAGCGGCGGCGGTTGGCCCGTCGGCTCGAGCGCTGTTTCATCGGGCCGGTGGTGTTCATGCCATCAGCGTTCACTGGGTCGCGGGCGGCATGCGGTCCGACATCATGTTCATCATCATCTGCATCGAGGCCATGTGGTCGGTCATCATCTGGTGGCGCTTGGCCATGTCGGCAGGCATCACTTTGCCCTCGCCCATGCCACCCATACCTTGCAGGCCACCGTGCATCTCTTTCATCATGGCCATGCCGCCCTGCATGGCCTTCATGTGATCGGCCATCAAGGCCTGCCGTTCAGTCGTGGTCTTAGCATTCATCATCTTATGGTGCATGTCCTGCATGGCCTTCATGCGGGGCTCCATCGACGCCATGGACATCGGCGCGCCCATGCCGGCCATGCCGGTAATGGCTGGCGGCGAAGTGTTCATGCCGCCCGGGGCCGCGCAGGCGGTGGCCAAGGTGGCAACAGACAAGGCAATAAGCGTGCGAAGTGCAGTCATGGATAACTCCTGGTAGGTATCGGGCCCGGCGGGGACCCGGAAAGAATGAGCCACCGACGCTCGGCCCGTTGGATGCTTGGGGGACTGTCGGTGTGCTGAGAAATGAATGGGATTCATCGTCACTTGCGCTTCTGCATGACGACCCACGCCACCAGACCGACGACGACAACCAGCAGGATCGGTACCCAGACGCCGCCATAGCCGCCCATCCAGCCGCCCATCCCGCCGGTGTTCATCATGTTGCCGCCCTGCGCGAACGCGCAAGCAGGGCCGATCAGCGGGGAGATGGCCAATGCCAGGGTTGGGAGTTTCATAGTGCGTCCTTGAATAGTTGATAGAAACGGCCGGGCGCTACCGCAGGAAGGCTCCCCATTGAGAGATCGTCGGGCCAGCCGCAAGGCCGTCTTGCTGGTCACACGTCAAGTTTATATTCGCCCCAGCCGCATGATCTGTCTGTGCGCCAGCGAACACGGTGACTGGCTCCGAGCGGCGTCCGCGATCGGGCAATCCCGCAACGCTGGCCAAAATGTGCGGGCTCAAGCCTTCGGCCAAGGCCGCGTAGCCTGCGGAACGTGGATGGATGCCATGGGTCTGTTGCAATAGGCAGGGTCGACAATCCAAGCCATGCTTGATTTTCATGGAAGTTCGATCTCTGCTGCCTTGCGAAAGATGATTAGACGGTTCCACTATCCACTGGAAGTGATGATGACTTGCGTGCGCTGGTACGCCGGGTACCCGCTGGGCTTTCGGCATCTGGAAGAGATGATGGGGGGCGTGGAGTCTCGGTCGATCACGCGACGGTGCACCGCTGGGCGACCAAAATGTTGCCCGACTCGCGAAAGCGGGATGTGGTCAGGAGTTGGCGTATGGATGAGACCTCCATCAAGGTCAACGGCGTCTGGAAATGTCTGTACCGGGCGGTCGACCGCCAAGGTGACACGGTTGACTTTTTACTGACTGCCAGACGAGAACTGGCCGCGGCGCGACGTTCATTCGAGCGCGCGATTGGGTAGCATGGTTTGCCAGAGTCGATCACCATCGACAAGAGCGGCGCGAATACTGCCGCGATCAATAGCGTGATTGCCGACACCGGCGCCGCCATCTTTATGCGGCAATGCAAATACCTGAACAACATCGTCGAACAAGAGCACCGGGCGATCAAGCGAGTGACGCGGCCGATGATGGGGTTCAAGAACTTTCACTGCGCGCAGTCACTTATCGCCGGCATTGAGACCTTGCAGATGATTCGCAAGGGCCAGATGAAGGCTGGCCCCGAAGGCGAAGTTCTATCCAAAGCCGAGCAGTTCTTCAGCTTGGCATTTTGAGAAACAGCGCCCACGCCGCTTTGCCAGGTCAATTGACTGTTATTGCGACAGAACCGTCGTTGTTGGCGGGTGCGCTGCCTGGCTTGCGCGCGATGCTTGAGGCAGACCGCACGCGCATCCCGCGCGCGCCGTCGATGGCCATCATCTCGGCCATCTTCGCGTTTGACCCGCTACCGCCACTGGCCGCCTATGCGGGGCCGAAATTGGTGATCGACGCCACCCGCGCAGACAACCCCGGAGCGTTGTTCCGCCAGGCGCCCGGCATCCCGTATCAATTGATCGACGGCACGAGCCACTGGGTGCAGTTGGACAAGCCGCAGGACTTCAACAAGCTGCTCGACGCCGTTTTTTGGCCAGCGTGCTGTGACAGGGGCTGACGCATAACGGTGCGGAAGCAGGCTCCGATCTGCTGGATTGAAGCTCGCCAGCATGGCGACACTGGCTATTGCCTTGGCAGGTCCCACAGCAGGCCAAACAGTTGGCGCACCGGCAGGTACGCCGGTTTCGCACGTGTCTTGGCCATTCGATCCGGTCTCCGTCGACCGCTTCGTACTCGCCCAAATGGCGCGCCACCGCATCCCCGGCTTGGCCGTGGCCATCACGCGCGGCGACCAGGTCGTCCATGTTCGCGGGTATGGCCAAGCCAGTGATAGCGTGCCGATGACTGGGCAAACACAGTTTCGGATCGCCTCGCTCAGCAAGTCGTTCGCCGCCTTGGCAGTGCTCCAGCTTGTCGAAGCTGGAAGGGTAGAGCTTGACGCGCCGACATCGCGCTACTTGCCAGGCTTCGCGTTGGCGGCCCCTTCGGTCTTGGCGCCCATCAGCGTGCGCCAACTGCTCAACCACACCAGCGGATTGGCTGACGCCGGCTTTGTGAACGGGCTTGGCGGCCGCAACAGACGCTGGCTGACCGGGTCAACAGTCTTCATTCCGCGCGCCCGGTTAACAGCTCAGGCGCGGTCTTTCATTACTTTGACCCGAACGACCAGGTGCTGGCACGCCTGGTTGAGGTGGCCAGCGGCCAGGCGTTTGACGCCTACCTGCAGCAGAATGTCTTTGCGCCCCTCGCCATGCGGGACACTCTCAGCGCGCCGACATCTGCGATCCCGGCCCAGCCGACCCAACTTCTTGCCCAGGGCCACGTCATGGCCTACGGGGTGGCGCTGCGGCTGCCTGAGCTGTCCGGGTTTCTCGGTGGCAGCGGTGGCCTTGCCTCGACGGCGGCAGACTTGGCGCAATACCTCGTTGCGCAAGGTAACCAGGGCGTGCAGTCGGACCGCAGGGTACTGTCGGCCTTTGGAACTGAGCTGATGCAAACGCTGCCTGCGGGAGTGGCCGGCAGCTACGCCATGGGGTGGACGACATCGGTTGTGCAAGGCACGGCGGCTGTCGAACACAACGGCGTACTTTCGACCTTCTATGCTGACGCCGTGCTGCTGCCGGCCAGCGGCTATGGCTTTGTGCTGCTGTAAAACGCGTATGGGCTGACGGCGGCAACGCTCGCGTTCCCTGAAATCAAGAACGGACTGGTCATGACGCTCACGGGCCGCGTGCCCAAAAGCGGTGGGCTTTCGCTGCCCTGGTTGGGACGTGGCCTGGCAGCGCTTGTCAGCGCTGATCGTGGCCTTGGTCTTGTGGAGCCTGCTGCGCTTGCGCCAATGGAAAAGGCACGCTGTAGATGCACCGCCTTGGAAGGTGGGGTGTGCTTTGGCCCCTTGCCCCGGCATTGCTGCTGGCCGGCCTGCCGCGCCTGCTGCTGCTGCAAACAGGGCGCTACTTCAACCTGGGCATGCTGGCACGTGCCATGCCCGAGCTGGTCATTCCGCTGGGCATTTGCGCTGCATTGGTTTTTTTGAACAGTGTCATTCGTCTGGTGTCTAGGCCGGCGTGATTCGAACAGCACTTCAGGGTATTGCTTTGTAGCGCCATCGAGCAGCGGTGCCGGTCGGCCCAGGAGGTGTCGGTCGAAGAACGCTAGCGAGTAGGCGTTCACGATGCCGTGCGCCCGCCGTTCGTCGATCGGCCCGGATAGCCCCAGAACCCCGGACAGCGGCGTCCAACTCGCGATGTCGGTGAAGTTGCTGTGGAACATGCCGGGAACCCGCACGAAGTACCCCGCACCGAACAAGCCTTCGTACGCGACGCGCATGCTGCTCTGATGGGCTTCGATCTCTGCCTCGGGCCAGCCGCCCGAGCGTTGCCGCTCCAGCCGCATGCTGGCGGCGTCGCGCGTGATCCACATGCCGGGCTGCTGCAAGCCCGCCTTGACCACGTCGGTGGACATCGGAGCGTCCATCATCAGACAGGCGCGCAGGCGTTCATCAACGTGTCACGCCTGCCCGGCCACGATGCCGCCGAGCGAGGCCCCGAAGACGCCGACCCGCTGCAAGTCCAGCTTGCCCGCAAGGACGCCATGCGGGTCCGCCAGGTTCAGCGCAGCAAGCTGGTCCAGGGTGAAGCTCACGTCCTGCGCTAGGTATGGGATGATGCTGTTGTCAGGCAATGTGCTGCCGTTCGGCAGCAGCAAGCCCGTCGGCGGGGAATTCGTCTGGAGCGCCAGGTAACTCGGGCGCACCATCGCATGGAACTGCGGCACTGTCAGCCCGACGGCATGGCGGCCGTCGGGGAACACGACTGCTGCGGCGGCGCCTGGCTGGTCGATGGCGACGACAATGTAGCCGTGCGACACCAGATGCTCGACCTGGAACGTGTTCATCTGTCGAAAGCCGGTGGCGCCTTCGAGGAACAGCAGCACCGGGTAGCGAGCTTGATCCGGTGCCGCAGCGGCCGACGACCGATCGTTGGTGGTGACGTACTTGAGATGTCCAAAGAGAAACGCGGGCCTGTCATGCAGGCGCGCAAATGCGGCCGTCACGGTGTCGGCATTCGCTATGTATGCGGCTCGCTGAACCGAAGGAACGGCCTGCGCCGGATACCAGACCTGCACCATCAGTTGTCGTCGCTCGTTGGGGTCGGCGCCGAACGCCTCTGCACGCGAATCGTCGACCCAGTGGTAGGTCAAGGTGCCGATCGCATACGGCCCGCTCGGGTGCGCAAAGCGGAATACGGGGGCCACCATGGGCAATGCGGCGGCGATCACAAGCCCCAACACGCCCAGTGCAATCAGGATTGCAGCGCCTGGCGGACGCCGCCTCTCCCGTTGATGCAGCCCAGCCACGGATGCGGCGGTCCGGACCCATCCGATCGGTACGAACAGCAGGGCCAACGCATAGGCTGGCAGCAATTGCCAGCGCGGGCCTTCTGCCAGCCATTGCGTGGCAGCCACCGCAGGTGCCAGCCAGATCATGATTGGCGCATAGAGGATCCAGTGTGAAATCCAGTGCCTGCCGTGCGGCTGGCCCATCGACAAGGCCAAAAAGGCCATCAAGTCGGCCAGCAAAAGCAGGCTCTCCCAAGTTCTCATCGCGCGTTCGATCTGGCGCTGTTTTGCCGCGCCAGCATGCGCGGGCACCAGACGACGATGACTGCAACGGCCATGGCGGCCATGACCGAAGAGCTCCAGGCCTTGACGCCTTGAGATCTCATGCGTCCGCGAAGCAGACCGAGACCTGATCACGGCGTCCGAACAGGAAGGACGGGGCGACGCCGAAGGACTCCCGGAAGGTGCGCGAGAGATGGGACGAGTCGCTGAAGCCGGCGGCGTGCGCCGCTTCGGTCAACGTACAGCCCTTCAGCGCTGACTCCACCGCACGCCACAGTCGTTGCCACAACACATAGCGTCGCAGTGGCATTCCAACCTGTTTGGTGAACTCGTGGCTGAGCCAGCTTGGCGACATGTTCAACGTACGGGCCAGCGCTGCCAGGCGCAGCGGTTGATCGAGTCCGGTGCGGATCAGCGCCAGGCTGCGCACAATGCGCGGATCGAGCATCTGGGTTTGCTGTGCGCTCCTGCCCAGCCCCAGCCACGCAAGGCATGCCGCGTCCGCCTGTTCGACAGACCCGCCGACAGCGGCCAGTTGCCGCAGCGCCTCGATGGCGCAGGGCAGGGGGTCGGCGGCCCGGGCCACTGCCGTGCCTTGCATGCGCGCTTGCAGCGCTGCGAACTCGGCGCTCTCGGCTTCCACGTAGAGGATGGCGGTGGAAGTGGTCGTCGCAGTGAACTCATGCGGCTCGTCGGGCGGAACGTAGAACCCGGAATGCTCGTTCCACGTCAGATCCTTCGTGGCGCGCAGGCGCAGCGGCCCATCGAGCCCCATGCACAGTTGCGCCGCATGATGATGATGCAGGCCCGTATCCATGCCGGGCCCGAGAAACAGCAAGCGGTGCGGCCAGAGATACAGGCGGATCGTCGGCCCAGCGTGGGTCACTTCGGTGCCAGTTTATTCAAGCCCGGCGGAGCGGTGGGGTGGGAGACTGCTGTCATCGTGAAGGCCGCGACTTCCAGCGGCCCCGGGTCGGGGTCTTGATGTGAGTTGCAATTCTCTATGATATCTGCGGATCTCTGGTCGGTCGGTTTGGTCGCGGCCCTGCTGCAGGTGGCGGCGGGCGAGTTCGCCGCTGCGGCGCACGGTACGCAGACCTCGCCGTTGAGGGCCATCGGCCGCTGGCTGATCGACACGCTGCCGACACCGCTCATCGACATCGGTGTTGCGCTATTGCGCCGCGCGGACAAGCCTGTCATCGCCGCCACCTTATTGCTGGTGTCATTGAGTGTGCCGGCTCTGACCGCGATCGCGGGCCGCGCAGCGCTCGTCGCGACGCTCATGATTCTCGGGATCGTCGGGCTGGCGGCGCTGTGGCGGCGCGTCGAAGTGAGTCGTGTCGCTGCGTGCGGCATCGGGCTGGCAGCGCTTGCCGCTGGCATCGGCGGCGTGTGGTTGTCGCCAGCCGTGGCCCTGGCCATCGTCTTCGCGCTGGCGGTGGGGGTGGCAGCCTTGCGCGCCGCGGCGCGATCCCGCTCCCTGCGCCTTCAGCCGGTGTTGCCGGCGCCGCAGCGACCCTTGCCGCCTGTCTCTTTGGGGTCGGCGCTGCCGATTCCCGGCATCTCGCTCCTGTTCACTCCACCGGATCGCTTCTTCGTGACCGACGTGACGTTCCCGACACCCATGGTCGACCAGCACCGTTGGCAGCTGCGTGTCGGCGGCCTCGTCGACCATCCCCTTGTGCTGACCTACGACCAGTTGCTCGCCTTGCCCTCGGTGGAGGTCGATGCCGTGCTGATGTGCGTGCACAACCCGGTCGGCGGTCCGTTCATCGGAAATGCCCGCTGGCAAGGCGTGCGGCTTACCGATCTCTATGCCCGTGCTGGCGTGTCGAGCGACGCCGATCACATCCGTCTGCATTCGGTAGACGGCTTCAGTGCCGGCTTCAGCCTGAGCCTGATCGAGCAAGGCTACGAGCCGCTGCTGGCCTACGCGATGAACGGGGTGCCTCTCAGGCGAGCGCACGGTGCGCCGCTGCGCTTGTTGGTGCCGGGCATTCACGGCTACGACGCCAACATCAAGTGGCTGCAATCCATCGAAGTGACGCGCTTCGAGCACGCGATCGACTATGCCGAGCGCAAGGGCTGGCCACGCGAACCGTCGCGAATGGGGCCGCAATGCCGAATCGATGTTCCTGTCACCTCGGCGAGCCTGTTGCCGGGCGAGCAGGTGGTCGCCGGCGTGGCCTGGAGCCCGCCGCACGGGGTTGCGCGGGTCGAGTTGCGAATCGATGGTGGCGCATGGCAGGTCTGCACGCTGGCGGACGCCCTGGGGCCTTGCGCCTGGCGACATTGGTCCTTCCACTGGGAGGCCGCCTCAGGTCGTCATTTCTTCGAGGCGCGGGTCTGGGGACGCGATGGTGTGCAGAGCGAAGCCATCGCTGCGCCATACCCCGGAGGTGCCGGTGGATACCACCGCGTAGAGATCGACGTCGACGAGCATCGCCCGCCGCGTGCACGCCAGTTTGCATGGTGGCTCGCCGATCATGGTCGCGCCCGCTTCAGGCTGGCGTGGGCGGGCCTGCAGGCTTGGCGTCGGCATCGGCCGGGTGTGGCGCCGACACACCGCAGTGAAACGACGGATCGGTAGCTGACGACATGGCCATCTCTGACGCGCTCGGCGAGTTGCGCACCCTCGAGATCGAAGACGGTCGCATCGAGTACCGCGTCCGCGGTGAGGGCCAGGGCCCCACCGTGGTCTTCCTCCACGGCATCATCGCCAACGCAGATGTCTGGCGTGGAGTGGTCGCGGCGCTCGCGTCCGACCACCATTGCGTGGCACCGGACTGGCCACTCGGGGCGCACCGACTCGGGATGCGCCTCGGCACGGACTTCTCGTTGCCCGGGATCGCACGGATGGTCGAGCGGTTCCTCGTAGCGGCGGGGCTCGATCACGTGGTGCTTGTGGCCAATGACACCGGCGGCGCTGTTGCCCAATACGTCGCTGCCGCTCACCCGCAACGGATCGCCGCCCTCGTGTTGACCCCCTGCGATGCTTTCGACAACTTCGTTCCACTGCCGATCAGGCACCTGTGCCTCTTCGGACGTACCCCCTGGGGCCTGTGGCTCTTGGCCCAGACCCTGCGCTGGCGCTTTGTCCAGCGGCTGCCGATCGCCTTCGGGCTGCTGACCGAGCGGCCCATACCGGCCGCCATCATGCGTTCCTACACCGGCCCGCTGCGCGTTCAAGCCGGCACCCGACGCGACTTCGCAGCGCTGGTGCAGAAGATCCACCCACGCTACACGGTCGACGTGGCACCGCGCCTGGCCAGCTACCGCCGGCCCGTACTCCTGCTGTGGGCTCGAGAGCGACGACGCTTCTTTCCGCTTGATCATGCATATCGACTTGCAACGATCTTTCCGGATGCCAGAGTCGAGGTCATTGAGGATTCGGGGCCGTTCGTGACGGAGGACCAACCCGCCGCCGTGGCGGTTGCGATCCGCACGTTCGTGGCCGAGCGGGTTCATCGTCGTGCAGAGACCAAAGCACTGCGCTGAGCTCGGCGCACGCTCATGAAGGCGGCCAGATTCGAAATTTGCTGGCTCGATCGACAAGGCTGATCATCTCAGCAGCGGCATGGATCGTCAGGCGATGGGGTGTGAAGCCTGGTCTTGGAGAGATGTAGGCTGCCATGTCGCGTGCCAAGTCTAGCTGCGGCTCGCGGGCCTGTGCCAGCAGGGCGATTACCAGATTCTCCAGTGCGATCACGCGAATCTGAAACTGCACCAATTCGGCGTTGGTCAACGGTGGAACATCGGACGGCGGTTCTCGAGAAGGCAGGTTCGAGCTGATGCGGTTGTCGATCCTGCAACGCTGGCCAAAATGTGTGGGCTCAAACCTTCGGCCCAGACCGCGTAGCCTGTGGAACTTGGATGGATGCCATCCATGGCCATGCCCAGCGTTGTCGTCGTGGCTGGATGCCAGTGCATGACGCGGGCGCCTTGCGCGGGCAGCGTGCCGGCGAGGGTCTCGTTCATATGTCGTGCCCAACGGCCCATGAACCAACGCAGCGGCTGTGGCAGAGCCAAGCACGCATGCATGGGCGGCACGGCGCTGTGCACCAGGAATGCAGGCCCGAAGCGGTGGTCGATCAGCGCGGCCAGGCGGTTTTGCCAGCGCGCCCACTGAAGCGGGCTGAGTAAACCTGTAGCATCGTTTGCGCCGATCGAAAGCACCACCACATCGAAGCGCTCGGAAGGAGCTTCTTCCAGCAGCGCGAGCAGGCCTGGCGAGTCCAGTCCGTTGGCGGCCAGCACACACCAATGCACTGTGTGATGCGTGCTCAGGCAACGCACCAGTTGGCCGCACAGACCCTCGCCTTGGGTGGGGGCACCCACAGCGGCGGCACCTGAATCGCCGGCCACCAGAAGGCGCACCGGCGGTCCTTGACCGGCACTGCCGGTGCGGCAGCCAAGGGGTTCGGGCATGCGCGGCGTGACTCGCCGCACATGCATCGCCTGCAGCCACAGTACCGGCCACAGCGCACTCGTCAACAGAAGGCGCTGCCAATCCGTACGAGGGCGTTCAAGGTGGGGGGTGCGCGCCATCGGATTCGTTGTCAGGCGCTCACTGCGCTTGCCCCGCTCGGCACGCCGTCCACATGCACCTGAAGCCACCATTCCAGCAGCGCCAGGTGCCATAGCTTGCTGCCTTGAATGCGCGTGAAGTGCGCCTCGGGGTTGGCAAGCAGCTTGTCGACGTAGGCGCGCTGATACAGCCCGCGCTGGATGCAAGCATCGGACTGCAGGATGCCACGCATCAGGTCGAGGAACGGGCCGCGCACGTGCTTCAAGGCGGGCACCGGGAAGTAGCCTTTCGGCCGGTCGATCACCGCGTCCGGTATCACGCCGCGCGAGATCGCCTTGAGCGGGTACTTGCCGCCTTCCTTGAGCTTCAGTTCCGGCGGCATCCTGGCCGCGAGTTCGACCAGTTCATGGTCCAGGAAGGGCACCCGCACTTCCAGGCCCCAGGCCATCGGCATGTTGTCCACGCGCTTGACGGGATCGTCGACGATCAAGGTCGTGGCATCGAAGCGCCAGACCTCGTCGAGAAAGGTGTCGGCCTGCGGCTTGGCCAATTCCCGGGCCACCAGCTCGGCCGTCACGTCGGGAACGTGCCACGCCGGCTCGATCATTTCCAGGTACTCGGCATGATCGCGGTCGAAGTAGTGTCGGCCGAAGCGCTCGACCGCCGGGCCGGTTTCAGCATCCATCAACGGGTACCAGAAGTAGCCGCCGAACACTTCGTCGGCGCCCTGGCCCGCAAGCACGACCTTCACCTCCTTCGACACCCGCTCACTGAGTAGGTAGAACGCAATCACGTCGTGGCTCATCATTGGCTCGGTCATGGCCGCCACCGCTTCCGGCAAGCGTTCCAGCACCTCGCTGTTGGAGATCAGGTGCTTGTGGTGGCGGGTCTTGAACTGCGCCGCGATCAGGTCGGAGAACTCGAATTCGTCCGCCTTCTCCGCGCCCACACTGACACCGGGGATGCCCTCGAAGCCGATCGAGAAAGTCAGCAAGTCGTCCACGTGATCGGCCAGCAAACCGACCAGCAGGCTCGAATCCAGCCCGCCTGACAGCAGCACACCCACCGGTACGTCCGCGGCGAGGCGATGGCGGTCGAGCGCGCGGACCAGGACCTCGCGTGTCTTTGCAAGCCACTGCGCTTCTGAAAGCGGCTCTGTCGGCCGTGTCGCATCCAGGGTCCAGTACACGTTCTGCGTGACCGATCCATCCATGCTGACAGTCATCGTGCTGGCGGGCGGAAGTTTGCGAACGCCGGTCAGTATCGTGCGCGGTGCAGGCACCACGGTGTGCAACATGAAGTGGTGGTGCAAGGCAACCGGGTCGACGCGCGTGTCGATGCCGCCACCGGCAAGCAGTGCGGGCAAGCTCGACGCAAAGCGCAGTCGACTGCCATTCTGGGTCAAGTACAGCGGCTTGATGCCGAAGCGGTCCCGCGCCAGAAACAGACAGGCGCGACGCATGTCCCAGATGGCAAAGGCGAACATGCCGTAGAAGCGTTGTACGCATTGCTCGCCCCATGCGGCGTAGGCCTTGAGTATGACCTCGCTATCGCCTTCCGAGATGAAGGTGTGGCCCATCGAGATCAGTTCGGCACGCAGCTCGCGGTAGTTGTAGATCGTTCCGTTGAACACCAGAGCCAGGCGCAGTGCGGCGTCCACCATTGGCTGATCGGCACTTGCAGACAGGTCGATGATCGCGAGGCGCCGATGCCCAAGGGCAACCGGTCCGTCCGCATACGTTCCCGCGTTGTCCGGCCCGCGGCGCGCCAGCGTCTCGGACATGCGTTCGATCACCACCAAGTCAGGTGACGTGGCGTCGAATCTAAGTTCACCGCAGATGCCGCACATGGAAGCCCTAGCGAAGAATGAGAGTTTCGATCGTCGACATGGTTAGTCGCAGCGACCGGGTGACTTGTTCGAGCATCGAGATGCCGTGCCGTCGGCCGGAGCTGTCAAGGACGGCGCATCGGGCGATTGGTCCTCGCCAAACAACAACTCCTGCATTCGACCCCGTTCCGCAGCCGTGGGCCACGCAGCGTTCTCCTCAGAGGCCGCTTGTGTTTGCATTGCGGTGGGTGCATGCGCCGAATCAACACGTCCTTGCGCGTCGAAGTGCACCAGGCTGTAGGTCTCGTTGACGACAACGTCCGGCGCACCGCCTTTCAGACGCACATACCAGTCGGCCAGACGCAAGGTCTGACCTGTCATGGCCTCAAGCGTTGCCTCACCGCGCGCCAGCGCAACGTACAAGGCATGGGGGACCGCATGGACACCACTACTTTCGTCGAGCAGGAAAACATAGGAAGCATACGCAGCATCGCCGGCTCCGGCGTCGTCCGCGCATGCCAACACGGTTCGACCTGACGCATTGGCCGAGCTGTACACCGGAGCGAAGCCACCACCCGGTGTGCGGAAGTTGGTGGTCTGCCCCTGATACATCCGGGCTGCCACCCACTGCACCGCGCCATCGTAGGTGTAGGCGCGGAGGTCGTACTTCATGGCCTTGGTGGCCTTCTCTGTCGCCACTGCTTGCGGGTCTTCGATCAGCCGCTCCCCGGGCGCGACGATGGCCTGGGCGACGTAGTCGCCAGCCAGAATTTCCTGCCAAACCCGTTTCGTCAGTTTGTCTCCCCGATACGCGGCGCGGCTGCCGAAACCCGCAACAGGCTTGAAGAACAGGCTGCGGCGCGCGTCCCACAAGCGCTGCGCATCGGCGGCGTCGACCACCTCGGTGCGCGGTACGTGCTCGAGCAGGATGTGCTGCGTGGCCTGCGGCACGCCCAAGTCTTGCAGCCGCGCGGCATCGCTGAACAACGCAAGGTGCCGTTTGTCGGCGTACAGCGCATGGGCCTGCGGGTGCGGCGTCAACACCACGGCTTGCTGCAGGTACGCTTCACGCAGGGCGCTGCTGCCAGGCTGGTCCAGGTAGAAGTCGGTCAACCGGTTGTAGACCAGATCGATGGCGAGGTCGCCGTGCCACAGCACGCCGTCGCGCCACTCCAGCGCAGCCGGATCGGTGATGACCGCGCGCAGGCCATGCCGCTCGAACAATTGCTGGAACAGCAGGAACTCTGGGTAAAGGAACTGATCCTGGGGTGCCACGTCGACGATGGCGATACTGGCCAGCGGTCGCGTGCTTCCAGCCAAACCAGCGGTCACTCCGTCCGTCTTTCCAGCCAACAGCCATTCGTGCCGAAACATGGCGACGATTTGCTGTTCAAAGATCATCACGTTGGCCAGCGTGGGAACCATTGAATCTACCGCACTGCAGCAGGCATGCTGCGCCCGCGCCAGCACGGCGTTGAGCATGGCGCCGCCTGCGTTGGTGTTGATCTCGATCAGTCCGAGATGCCCCTCACTCAGATGGAAGTCATAGCCGAAGAATGCTCCCAGCGGCTCGCGCGTCCCCACCCTGGCGATCGCGGGCGCGGCGCCCAGCACCTGCTCCCGATAGGCTGGAAGAGCCACCACAGATTCAACGGCCTGCATCACCAGCGCCATGCGATGCAACTGCGGGGTCGCCACGAACACAGGCAGTGCTGCGAAGAGGAACGGACAACGTTGCCGGACCATCTCCGAAAGGCCTGGCTGTCCCAATTCCGAATCAAGAGCACGCGCCAGCGCCTTTTCGTCAAGGCTGAAACAGAAGCAAGCGCTGTTGAGCAGGTCGATGGTGCTTCGGGGCGCATCGAGCGGCGGTGGTTGCAGGACAGTGTTCACGGCTAGTTGGTGATCATGGGGTGGGACAAAGCGCGTTCGGCGATTGGCTGTCGGAAGCCAGCACGCCACGCTGACTGGACAGGGTATCAGTCGTTTCCTCTGCTGTCAGTTCGCTGGACGACCCAGTGGCGATCCCCATGCGATCTGCATGGGGGTAGAGAGAGCAAGCATTTGTGCGGCAACGAACAGACATCCTCGGTCGGCAGCAGCAGGCTATGCAGCAGGGAGTTTGCATCCGTGCCCGAGGTCTTGTTTGACAGAGATCAAGGTTTCACTTTGGCGCCTGCGTAGCATGGCTTACAACTAGTTGGTACCGACAATGAATTTTTTCGCTGACACCCGCACCAAGCGCAACACCGCATTCGTGGTGCTGCTGGTGTGGCTGTTCGCGTTGGCTTCATCGGTTGCGAATGCCTGCTTGCTGGAGACGGACGAGCCGCACTCCATGGCGGCGAAGAAGTCGGTGGCAACGACGACCCACCCGCTTGCCGCGTTGACTTCCGATTTGGGCACCGATGCGAGCCACCACGATGACTCGGACGGCGCCAAGGAGTCGTGCCTGAAGGCTTGCGACGACGGGACGCACGCCCTGCCGAAGGCGTACTCGGGCGTCGACCACAACGACCCCGGTCCGGCACCGTTTATCGGGATCCTCTGGACCGCATCACAGTTCGTCGCCTCCACGCCTTGCCGTGTCGATGATTTGACGGTACCCATAGTCGGGCCGCCTTTGAGGGTTCGGTACGCGCGACTCGCGCTGTAGCCGCCTTGACGTCTAGTCCGGGGCCACCTTGCTCCGCGGCCGGCCTCGATCTTTCGTCCGGCCTGGATCCGTACTCAGGCACGGATTGAGGAACGAAGCAGCGCAACACCTGCGCCCGGTGCTTGGCACCCCCACATCCCATCCCGGTCGACCGCCGACCCTTTGCCAATGGACCAGGAGTCCCCCATGAAGCTTGTTCGCAATTTCTCTCTCGCCCTTGCCCTCTGTGCAGCGGGAGCACCCGGCTGGGCCGCGCAGCATGAACCGCACAAGGCACATCACCCGGCGGGTGTGGCCTCTGCTGCCGTTTCCAAGTCCATGCCCGGCAAGACCACGCCGGAGATGACCCGCATGGCCAACCAGATGAAGGCCATGCAGGAGATGCACGACAAGATGATGGGTGCCAAAACGCCTGAAGAACGCAATGCTTTGATGGCCGAGCACATGAAGACCATGCAGGAAGGGATGGGCATGATGAAGGGCATGGGCGGCATGCAAGGCCCCAAGGGTCAGCCGACCACGGCCGAGCGCCAGACCATGATGGAGCAGCGCATGGACATGATGCAGACCATGATGGAGATGATGGTCGATCGTCTCCCGCCGGCCTCGGCCAAGCCGTGAAGGCGCTGTCATGAGCCACGCCCACCCCCACGACAACGCGCCAGTGGCGTCGAGCTACGGCTTTCACTGTGTCTTGCCGCCTCAGACCTTCGCGCAGGCCGTCGGGTCTGTGACCGAAGCGCTCAAGACCGAGGGTTTCGGCATCCTCACCGAAATCGACGTGCAGGCCACGATGAAGGCCAAGCTCGGCATCGAAGGGCGGCCCTACCGCATCCTGGGTGCCTGCAATCCGCCGCTGGCCCACCGTGCGCTGGAGGCCGAGCCCGACATCGGCCTGCTGCTGCCCTGCAACGTGGTCGTGCGCGAGGATGCCGATGGCCGCCTCGTCGTCGGCTTCATGGACCCGGTCGCGGTGATGCGGATGACCAGCAACCTCGAGGTCGGACGGGTCGCACATGAGGTTCTCCAGCGGCTGGAGAGAGTGCGCTCGGCGCTGGGGGGATCGGCATGTTGAGAAGGCGGCAGTTGTTGGCCGGTGCTGCACTGGCGGCTGGCGCCGGCGGGACCGCGTGGCTGTACTTCCGGTCTCGCGCCTCGCATGCATTGGGCGGTGGGCCGTTTCGCCACTATCCCTTCGATCCGGTGGCAGCCGAGAACTTTCAGCGCAAGCTCTTCATTCCGGTTGCCAACGGGCCGTTTGGTGTGCTGGACGTCGCCGCGCCGCTGAAGATTCGCGCCACGGCGGCCAATTTCCCGCTGCTGCCGGGCCCTGCATCCCAAGCTCCGTCGCCTTTCCTGCTGTACCAGACCCAGCACGCGGGGCAGGCCTACCAGAACCCGATCCTGCGCATCGAAAGTGGCGCGCGGTTCACCGCCAGCCTGGACAACGAGTTAGCCGAACCGACCATCATTCACTGGCACGGTTTGCACGCTCCCGCCAAGATGGATGGGCACCCGCGCGACACCATCGGACCGGGCGCACGTTACGACTACGACTTCACGGTGCGCAACCGCGGCGGCACCTATTGGTACCACACCCACGCGCACGAACTGACCGCAAAACAGGCCTACAACGGCCTTGCGAGCTTCTTCCTGGTCGATGACGAAGACCAGCGCAGGCTCGCCAAGGCGCTTGATCTGAAGCTGGGTGTCACCGACCTTCCCCTGGTCATCCAGGACAAACAGTTCGACGCACAAGGCGGGCTGGTGTACCGACCCAATGCACATGAGTCGACGATGGGCTGGCTGGGTGACATCGTGCTGGCCAACCTGACCCCCAACGCTGCCCATACCGTCACTCCGCGCACGTACCGGCTGCGTTTGCTGAACGGATCCAACGCTCGCATCTATCGGCTCGCCTTCGTCAGGAACGACACTGCACTGTCATTCATCGTCATCGGCACCGACGCTGGCTTGATCGAGCGGCCGCAGACTGTGACAGAAGCCTTCCTGGCGCCTGGCGAACGCCTCGATGTGCTGTTCGACGCAGCTCAGACGCATCCTGGAGAGACGGTGTTCCTGAAGAGCCTGGCGTTCGACCCCATGGAGAACGAGGGGGCCGCAAGCGCGGCGAGCGGTATGGCCGGCATGAACAGCCAGGGGCACCAGGGCATGAGCCAGATGGCCGGCATGAGCTCGTCAAGGCTGCCGCTCGGCGCGGCGTTCAACGTGTTGAAGCTGTCGGTCGCCGCCGGTGATCGAGTCGCCACGACGTTGCCGACGGTCCTGTCAGAGATCAAGCCGATCCGCACCGAAGGGGCGCTAGAGAGAAAGATCGAACTGTCGATGCAGGCCATGCGCTTCCTCATCAACGGATTCACGTTCCGCATGGACGAGATCGCTTTCGAGGTCAAGCGCGGTGCGGTGGAAATCTGGAGCATCAGCAACCCGGCAGTGGGCATGCCACACCCGATGCATATCCACGGGTTCTCGTTCCAGGTGCTCGAACGCTTGAACAGCCCGCCGCAGTGGTCCGCCACGGCGCGTTTCGGCAAGGGCCGAGCCGTCAGCGACCTGGGCTGGAAAGACACGGTCCTGGTATGGCCTGGTGAAACCGTGCGCATCGCCATCGACTTCGCGCACGATTTCCCGGGCAGCCAGACCTACGTCTTCCACTGCCACAACCTCGAGCATGAAGACGCCGGAATGATGATCAATTTTCGTGTTCAGGCGTGACCGCGTCTCAACCCCGCTACTGCACGCAGTATGACCTTTGGAGGCTTCAGATGAATCACGACCATGCTCACTCACCACAACCAGCTCAACGGCCCCACCAGGACAGCGCGCCGCCGTTCTGGCGCTCTCGTTATGCAATCGGCCTGCTCGTGTTCGGCGCAGTCGCCGCGTACTTTCTGTTGAGCGAACACCGAGCCCACTTCTTTGGCGCACTGCCGTTCCTGTTGCTGCTGGCGTGTCCTTTGATGCACATGTTCATGCATGGCGGTCATGGGGGACACGGTGGCGGACACGTTGATCCAGCGGGAATCGATCAAGGCGCCGGCTCATCCGCCCCCGAGCCCTCGCCCAAGAAGGGAGCGCAGCCATGACTCACGATGCCTCGGGTTACGGGCTGTGGACGCTGGTTGTCCTCAATTCAGGTCTCTTTCTGATGTTCGCGTTCAGCTTCTTCAAGCCGCAGACCCGGCGCGACTGGCGCACCTTCGGGGCCTTCGCTGCCTTCATCGTGGCGCTCTTCGTCGAGATGTACGGTTTCCCGCTGAGCATCTACCTGCTGTCAGGCTGGCTGCAAACGAAGTACCCCAACCTCGACCTGCTGTCCCACAACAGCGGACATCTGTGGTCGACGCTGCTCGGCGAGGAAGGAGATCCCCACTTCGGCGCGCTTCACATCGCGAGCTATGTATTCCTCGGCTTTGGCTTCTACTTGCTTTCCAGCGCTTGGAACGTGCTGTACCACGCGCAACGCAGCAATGCACTGGCCACTTCGGGAGCGTATGCGCGCATTCGCCATCCGCAGTACGTGGCCTTCGTCCTCATCCTGCTGGGCTTCCTGCTGCAGTGGCCGACGCTGCTGACGCTGGTGATGTTCCCGATCTTGCTGATCATGTACGCACGCCTGGCGGTCACCGAGGAAGCAGAGATGCGCAAGCGATTCGGCGCCGAGTTTGAAGCTTACGCAGGCCGTACGCCACGCTTCCTACCGTTGTGGCGACGGGCATTGGTGGCTGTCTGAGAACCTGCGTTCGAGCCCCGTCATGTCAGTCGCAATCCCGTTGAATACATACCGTCGCGTGTGGCTAGCCGCGACAACCGTCGTCGGCGGAGCGGGCCTTCTTGCCAGCGCCGTGCCGTTCGTGGCATCACTGGCCCCCAGCGAAAGAGTGCGGGCGCTGGGGGCTCCGGTTGAGGTGGAACTGCAGGGAATTGCACCAGGCGACATCCGGACCGTGGAATGGCGTGGCAAGCCGGTGTTCGTCCTCAGGCGGTCACTGAATATGCTCGATTCGCTGGTCCGCCACGACGATCTTCTCGCCGACCCGCCGTCTCGGCGTTCGATTCGGCCCGAATATACGCGCAATGCAGTGCGCTCCCTGAAGCCTGTTATCGCCGTGCTGGAAGCCGTCTGCACACACCTGGGAAGCATCCCCAGCTTTCAGCCGACGGTTAGAGCATTGGACATCGACGCTTCATGGCCCGGGGGCTTCTACTGCCCGTGCCACGGGTCGAAGTTCGACTTCGCCGGGCGCGTCTTCAAGAACGTGCCGGCGCCGACCAACCTCACGGTGCCGCCGTATCGCTTTGCCTCCGACTCGATCTTGCTCATAGGTGCGGATGCAAAGGCCTGATCTTTCAACGTCCGGGAGAAATCACCATGGAAACATTCAGCCTTGACGTCAGTGGCATGACCTGCGGCGGCTGCACGGGCAGCGTGCAGCGCGCGCTGAGCAGGATCGATGGCGTCAACCACGTCGAGGTGAACTTGCGCCCGGGTATGGCCTCGATCGTGGCCGATCCTGCTCGCGTCACGTCCGTCCAACTTGAAATGGCGATTTCGGGGCTTGGCATTCCGGCCCGGGCGCGCCCTGCGGCGCACGACGAAAAAGTCAGGACATGAGCAAGCGCAAACACAAGAAGGATAGCCCCCCGGCGGCGGTTGCCGCTGTGGTGGGCGAGCCCGCTCCCGGCGCGGCGGCAGCCAGCAACACGATCTCGCCCGAGGACTACCGCGCGCAGTTGCACTTCCTTCAGATCGAACTGGTCAAGCTGCAACGGCACTTCATCGGCTGCGGCGACAAGATCCTGGTGTTGCTGGAAGGCCGAGACGCGGCCGTCAAGGACGGCAGCATCAAGCGCATCGTCGAGAACCTGAGCCCACGCGAAACTCGTGTGGTCGCTTTGGGAAAACCGTCCGACCGCAAGCGCGGCGGGTGGTACTTCCAGCGTTATGTTGCTCAGTTGCCGGTGGCTGAAGAACTGGTTCTTTTCAACCGCAGTTGGTACAACCGCGCCGGCGTCGAGCATGTGATGGGTTTTTGCACCAAGGATGAGCATGAGGAGTTCATGCAGTCGGTGCCCAAATTCGAAGAGATGCTCGTCAACTCGGGCATCAAGCTGTTGAAGTACTACCTGGACATCGGCAAGGGCGAGCAGACGCGGCGCCTGGCGGACCGCAAGCGCGACCCGCTCAAGCAGTGGAAGAGCAGCCCGATCGACGCCGCGGCCCTGAAGCATTGGAATGCCTACTCCGACGCACGCGACGCCATGTTGCTGCGTACCCACACGGCCTTTGCGCCATGGCACATCGTCCGTGTCGACGACAAGCGCCTGGCGCGGCTGAATCTGATGCGCGACATTCTGTCGCGCCTGCCCTACCCAGGCAAGAAGAACAAGCTCGTGCAGCCCGACGCGAACATCGCTTTCGAGTTCACACCGGAGTGCATCGCCGCCAAGCGGCTGGCGCGCTGATTCAACCTTTCAAGGAATGCTATGGAAGCCGTCAACCTCGAAATCGATCCCCGAATGACCGCCGCCAGCGCGGGCGGGGATACTGGCCACGCAACCCCTGCCGGCGCACTGACCAGCCGGCCCTGGGCCGGGCGGGAGCGAGATGCTGACCCAGCATCGGAGCTGTTGAAACGGCTCTTTTGCAGCTTCGACGGCAGCCTCGCGCTGCGTTTGTGGAACGGCGCCACCCTGCGCCTGGGCAAGGCCGGCGCTGGGGCTGACCCGCCGCGATTCACCCTGGTGTGCCGCCATCCGAGCGTGGTCCGTTCGCTGGTCCTCGGCAGGGATCGTCTGCGCATACCGGAAGCGTATTTCCGGGGCGACATCGATATCGAAGGCGATTTCTTCGCCGCACTCAGCCTCAAGGACCATCTGAATACGATCCGCCTGTCGGCCCGCGACCGGCTGTTCTCGGTGCTCGGCGCGCTTCGATTGCCTGTTTCAAAGGAGGCACAGCCTGAAACCACAATCCGCCTGGCGTCGCTGCACGGTCGTGCCGTGAAGGCCCATTCGAAGGCAGAGAACAGCGAAGCGATCCAGTTCCACTATGACGTGTCCAACGACTTCTACGCTTTGTGGCTGGACGAGGCCATGGTCTATTCCTGCGCTTACTTCGAGCAGCCCCAGGCCAGCCTGGAACAGGCGCAACTGGCCAAGCTCGACCACATCTGCCGCAAGTTGCAGTTACAACCCGATGACTGCCTGCTGGACATCGGTTGCGGATGGGGAGCGCTGGTCATGCACGCGGCACGCCACTACGGCGCACGCGCCCATGGTGTCACGCTCAGCCAGCGCCAATTGACGATGGCACGCCAGCGAATCGCGCAAGCCGGACTGGAAGACCGGGTGACGGTGGAGTTGCGCGACTACCGCGATCTTCAGGGCGATGCCGTGTACGACAAGGTCGCCAGCGTCGGCATGTTCGAGCACGTGGGGCTGAAGAACCTGCCGGGTTACTTCGCCGCCGTTCACCGGCTGCTCAAGCCGGCGGGCTTGTTCCTCAACCATGGCATCACCCACGACGTGGAGGGCTGGGAGACGACCAGTTCCACCGAGTTCATCAATCGCTACGTCTTCCCCGACGGCCAACTCGACACCGTCAGCAACCTGCAGCGCGGCATGGAGCGGGCCCGCTTCGAGATCGCCGATGTCGAGGCCTTGCGTCCGCACTACGCGCTGACCCTCAGGCATTGGGTGGCCCGGCTGGAGCAGCACCACACGCAGGCGCTGCAACACGTCAGCGAATCGACTTGGCGGATCTGGCGCCTGTACATGGCCGCCTGCGCGCTGGAGTTCGAGTCGGGCGAAATCGGCGTGTACCAGGTCTTGGCGAGCAAGCGCGCCATGGGTGCCGCGCAGACGCCGCTCACGCGGCGGTACATGTATCCCGCGGCACGCGAATCCGCGACTGGGAGGCAATGAAATGAACTATTGGAAATCGACTGGCGTGAGGTGCTTGGGCATCATCGCTCAGATGGGTCTGCTGGCCGCAGTCGCGCCGGCTCTCGCGGCTGGTGGGAAGGTCTATGTCGCCGACGAAGAGTCCAGCACCGTGAGCGTCATCGACGCGGGGTCCTTCAAGAAGATCGGCAGCATCGCCGTGGGCCTGGGCCCACACAATGTGCAGGTGGCGCCGGACGGTAAGACGGTGTGGGTGACCAACAATGGCGAGCCCGGCAACGTGGCCGCACAGGCGCCGAACGCGAGCATGCCCACCGGCATGCCCCACAGCGCGCCCAGGACCCTGCCCAAAGGTGAGCACGGGTCGATGGCGGGGGCCGGGGCAGTGTGGGCCATCGACACCGCCACGGATGCCGTGGTCGCCAAGGTGCCGGTCGGCAAGGATCCGGCCCACGTCGTCGTGACGGCCGACGGCCGCTACGCCTACGTGGCCAACGGTGGCGACAACTCGGTCAGCGTGGTGGACATCCCGGCCCTGCGGGTGGTCGCGACGATCCCGGTGGGCACCGGCCCGCATGGCATGCGGCTCAGTCCGGATGGCAAGGAGGCCTGGGTCGCTAACCTCAAGGGCGGCACAGTATCGGTGATCGACACGGGCAGCCGCAAGCTTGTCGCCAGCATCGCTGTCGGCAAAGGCCCGGCGCAGGTGGGTTTCACGCCCGACGGGCGCCTCGGTTTCGTTTCGCTTTCGAAGGAGAGCCGGGTCGCTGTCATCGATCCGGCGCGCCGCAAGCTCATTCGCAAGGTGACGGTCGGCGCGGTGCCGATCCAGCTCTACACCACGCCCGACAGCCGGCTGCTGCTGGTGGCGAATCAGGGCACGCGCGACAAACCGGGCAAGACGGTGAGCATCATCGACCTTGGCAGCTTCAAGTCCGTGGCGACGGTCGAGACCGGGGCCGGCGCTCACGGCGTGGTGATCGAGCGCGACGGGCGCCGTGCTTTCGTCACCAACACCTACGCCAACACGGTGTCCGTTGTCGACATCGCCGAACGCAGCGTCATCGCCACGGTGCCAGTCGGCAGCGGCCCCAATGGCGTTACCGTGACGCCTTGATGGTGGCTGCGATGACGGCAACACCCGCTCCCATGTCGGCCCCCAAGCCCGCAGCCGCGTCGCCGGCCGAGCCAGCCGCGCTACGGCCGCTGCAACTGTTCTGGCTGGCCGGGGCGGTGTTTGTGGTCTCGGCCGGCTACGGTGCGTTGATGCCCTTGCTGCCGGGCTGGCTGGGCCCGTTGATGGAAGGCGCGCCGGCCTCGGAAATCGCCCGCCACGTCGGCTTTCTCAGCGGCGTTTACGCCGCCGGTGTGCTGGTGGGCGCGCCGCTGTGGGGGCTGGTTTCCGACCGGGTCGGTCACAGCCGCATCCTGATCGTCGGCCTCTTCGGCTATGTCGCCAGCCAGCTGCTGCTGATGATCCCCGCCTTGGCCGGCGTGTGGGGCATCTACATGCTGCGTGCAACGGCCGGCTTCTTCGTCGCGGCGGTGGTGCCGGTGGTCGCGGCACTGGTCGCCGAGCACACCCCTGCGGACCGGCGGGCGCGGCGCTTTGCATGGATGAGCGGCGTGTCTTTGGCGGGCTTCCTGGTCGGCCCGGCGCTGAAGGGCGCGGCCGATGGGCTGGCGTCGCTGGTTGGCAACACTGCGGTGTCTCCCGTGGTGTCGGCGCGCTATGTGCTGGGACTGTCTGCGCTGCTGGGCGGCGTCATGATGCTGGGCCTGGCGCGCACGCTGCCTGTGTCACACACGGCCCAGGACATGGCCAAACCCCAAACCAACGCCGACCCGGCCGCCCCCACGCTGGCCCGTCCAGCGGCGCTGTCGTGGCTGAACGCAGTGCTGCTGTTCGTGCTGGCCGCGTTCGAGCTTGGCATCGTGCTGCAGGGCCAGCAGCAGGCCGGCCAGTCGTCGCGCCAGGCCGCGATCATGTTCGCCGAATGCAGCCTGGTGATGCTGGCGGTCAACGCGGTGTTGTTCCTGACCGGCTTGCTGGAGAAGGTGTTGCCACACATTCTCATCGGCATCGGGCTGCTGCTGGCGATGGCCGGGCTTGCGGTGATGGCCATGCACACCTCCGATGCCTGGATGTTCCTCGGTGTGGGCATGACTGCAGCCGGCACCGGACTCGTGTTGCCGGTCATCGCCTACCTGGCTGCGAGCGCGTCACCGCTGACGCTGGGCGCGACGATGGGGAGCCTGGCTGCGGCGGCCGGCCTGGGCCAGACGCTCGGGTCGGCGGCTGGTGGCTGGTTGTTTGGAGCGTTGGCGAAACTCAGCTTTGCCTGGATCGGCGCTCCGCTGGCGTTGATGCTGGCGCTCTTGCTGTTGCGGCCGGGCTGGTGGTCGCTGGTAGCGGTGGCATCTGCTGCGTCGACCGGCGCACAGCCCAATCACTCAGGCAGAAAGGTCTCGCGATGAACAACACCGGCACGCTGCGCCGCATCTGGCTGCTCATCGCGCAGGTCGTCGCCATTGCGGCGGGTCTGCTGATCGCATGGAGGGCTTTCGGGCCCGCACCGGCTGCAGCACCCCATGCCGATGTGGTGGCCTTGCGCGAGGCTGCGGCGCCTGCGGCAGTGCCTGCATCGGCTTCTGCATCTCTCGTCACCGCGCGGCTGGAGGCGGGCTTTCGCGCCGCGGCCAAGAAGGCCTCGGCATCGGTGGTCAATGTGTACACACGCAAGACCCAGGCCAGGCGGCCCGGCAGCGGCTGGCGGCCGTATGGCGACGCCGAGGAAGACCCGACCCAGGGCTCCTCGGCGCTGGGTTCGGGCGTGATCGTCGCCGCCCAGGGCTACATCCTGACCAACAACCATGTCGTCGCCGGCGCCGACGAGATCGCCGTGATGTTGCCTGACGGCAAGGTGGCCGAGGCGCTGGTCGTCGGAGCCGATCCGGAGACCGACCTCGCGGTGCTGAAGGTGGCGGCCAAGGATCTGCAGCCGATCACCTTCGCTGATCCCGACACGGTGCAAGTAGGGGACATCGTGCTGGCGGTCGGCGACCCCTTCGGCGTTGGCCAGACCGTGACGCAGGGCATCGTCAGCGCAACCGGTCGCAACCGCCTGGGCATCAACACCTTCGAGAACTTCATCCAGACCGACGCCGCCATCAACCCCGGCAATTCGGGCGGCGCGCTGGTGGACACCGCCGGCAACCTGGTCGGCATCAACACGGCCATCTATTCGCGCAGCGGCGGGTCGATGGGCATCGGCTTCGCCATCCCCGTCAGCCTAGCACGGCAGGTGATGGAGCAGATCATCTCCATCGGCCGCGTTGCCCGCGGCTGGCTGGGCGTGAGTGCGCGCGACGTCGTGAACGACACCACCGGGGCGGGTGCGGGCGCGGCACTGGTTGGCGTGCTGCGCGGCGCGCCGGCAGACAAGGCCGGCTTGCGCGCGGCGGACACGGTCGTCGCCATCAACGGCAAGGAGGTTGCTGACACCGCCGCGCTGGTGGCCCAGACGGCGGCCTTGAGCCCGGGCACCCGGGTGGAGTTCAAGGTGCTGCGCGGCGGTGAGCCGTTGACTATTGGCGTCGAACTGGGACAGCGCCCTCCCGTGCCCAGCCGGTAAGTGCCACGGTGCGCAGTTTCACGTTTTCGCGCAGCAACGCGGCACACATTGGCGTTTCGCTTTGCCAATTGCCCAGCGCCGCGGAATCAGCGGGTTTTCATCGATCCAAGCCCGCGCGTGGCTGCCCTGTCCATCTGCTGCCTGCCCCAAACGCGGTGTACTGCGTTGTGGATGAAGACAAAGCTCACTCCAGCGTAAACGCCGTAGAGAAAGCTCTCGATCAAGCCGACAAAAAAGCCGCGCCAGCTGAACCACTCAAACCCGGGCAAGACTTGCAAGAGAAGGGCGTGCATGTTGATGCTCTGTGGCGTCAACATCGCAAAGGCGACACAAAACAGGAACGTGAAGGTGGTCCACAGCGCCAGCGACCAAGTCACGACTTTCATATTTAGCATTTCATGCCTCCAGGTGGAACGCGTTTTTGGCGATCAGTGTTGATGACCCGCTGGGTTGGAACGGGCAGCGGGCCGGCCCGGGTCTGCGGCTATGACCTCCTTGTCGGAAAGGTCGGACCCAGTGGAATGCCCACCATGCCCACCGTGCCCACCATGCCCGCCATGCCCGCCATGACCGCCATGCCCAAAGAGATGCATCGCAATGAAAGCAACAAAGAACAAAACCCAAACCCAGTTCTGAGAAATCCATTCCATGGCTGTCTCCAGGCGTCGCAGTTGGCCGACGGTATTCACAAATGCTGAAGTCGTCTGTGCGTCTGCACACACAGACGACTTCATCGATCGCGGCTCGTTCCGGGAGTCGGCTATTGATGAGGGATGCAATCCCTGCGTGTTCGACAGCGCACAGTCGCCCCTTGATTTCGAGGACAACATCGGCCAAGAGTATGCAAACCGAAGGCGCCCGATGAGAGCTTGGTTCATTTCGATGTGTTTGTTGGCTGCAGCGGCCCCGGGCCACGCTGCCGAGACCACCGTAAAGATGCTGAACACCGGCAAAGACGGGCCGATGGTGTTCGAGCCGTCGTATGTCAAAGTTGCGATCTGCGACACCGTGATCTTCGTTCCGGCTGAAAAAGGCGCGCAGTACAGCGTCTCGTTGCTGCATCCCGCCGGCGCAAAGCCCTGGCGCGGCGCGCCCGATCAGGAGTTCAAGGTCAAGATCGAGAAGGAAGGTCTGTACCTCTATGCCTGCGAGCCGCACAAGACGCTGGGCATGGTGGGCATCATCCAGGCCGGCAAGCCCGTGAACCTGGCCGAGGCAAAAGCCCTGGCTGCGAAGGAACAGGCCACGTTTGCGCTGGGCAAGACGCGTTTCGACCTGGCACTTGCGCAGGTGAAGTAGCCGGATCCCCGGCGCGAAAGAACATGCAGTGGCAGCAAACAGCTCCAGGCGATTGACGATCCATCCACATCAGTTGCAACGACGTGGGGTGCTGGCCGTAGTTCTTTTCGCAGCGGCGTTCGGCAACGCATTCGGCCAGTCCAAACTCGAACGCGACGGGGTCACGATGTATTGGGGCCTGGTCCCCGCGGCAGTCGTTTCAGACAAACACGCGCTGGACCAACTTCACGGCGGTGGCCCAAAGGGCGGCGGGCAGATTCACCACCTGGTGGTTGCGCTGTTCGATTCGAAGACCGGGGCCCGCATCGAGAACGCCGTGGTGCGTGCCCAGCTCAGTGAGATTGGCGTGGTCGATGCGCCGGCGAAATACCTGCCGCCGATGGCGATCGACGGCCGAATGAGCTTCGGGCAGTTGTTCTCTGTGGTGAAGGAGGGGCCTTATCGTTTCAGGGTCTTCGTCAAGCTTGCGGACCGCGCGGGCGAAATCGAATACTCGACTTCCACGGCTTCACCGCACGCCCAGACCCGCTGACTGCGCTGACATCTCAATCGCTTGCCGCCAGGCGATGTGCTCATACACGCTGCTCCAGTACATGCCGAAGACAAAGCCGAACAGCAGTTCTTCGGTGACCAGGCCCAGCGGCCGCCAGCGCAGCAGGTCGGGCAAGTTCCACACCGCTTCGATGTAGCCCGGCCACAGGCTTTTGAGGCCGAGCAGGAACAGGGTGTAGAGCGCCAGGAAAACAAGTCCCCCCTCAGCGTGCCGCCTAGTAGGTCGGGCCGACACAGCAGCGTGGCCACAGCGCCGGCCAGCATGGCGCCGATGCCAGCATAGATGGGATTCCACGGAACCGGCAGCAGGGCCACAAAGACGATGAAGGGGCTCAGCAGCGCGACGGTATGCCACCGGTGCCGTGCGCTGCCAAGCGCCGCGTGCTCGAAGCTGCGTTCAGTGGCTGGGGCCAGCGCCCGATAGCCGGCCACGGCCAGGCCGCCAATGGCGAAGGAGAAGACAAGGCTTTCGATATCGAAGCCGGTCCGATGGGCCAGATCGAACAGGCTGGGCGGGTTCCAGTATTCGGGCACGAACAGGGGTTCTGTCAGACCGAAGGGTGCGGTCAGCACGCTGGACCAAAGCATGCGACGGCGCAGCGCCGGCCGGGCGACGAACAGCAATGCCCAGGGCACCAAAAAGGCCGCCGACCAGATCAGCCAAGCGTACTTGTAGCCGGGATCAACTGAAGGCATCTTGGCGAAGAGTCCCGGAAATGGCCCGAGCAGGCCAACGACGTGCTTGCGAGTGTTGCCCGTACTTTCCTGTCTGTAGGTGCGCTGACGTACAGACGACGTGAGCGCGCCGCGCGCATTCTGTGGTGGGGCGTTGCCAAACTTCCCTGCCTGGGTGCCGCATGGCCCCAAACGGCCTGAATCTACGGGTGGTCGATTGCAAAGAAAGCTTCTCCCATGTTGCGCAGCACGAATGATCTGAAGAACTTCGTCGTCGGCGCGACCGATGGCGAGATCGGCCACGTAAAGGACTTCTTCTTCGATGACGAAAGGTGGGTTGTACGCTACCTGGTAGTCGAAACGGGTGACTGGCTCTCCAGCCGAAAGGTTTTGATCTCACCCATCGCGATCAGCAGGCCGGAGTGGGCGGAAAGGATCATGTCGGTCTCGATCACGATGGAGCAGGTCAGGAACAGCCCTGATGTCGATACCGAACGGCCGGTCTCACGGCAGCACGAGATGGCCTACATCGGCTACTACGGCTACCCGTACTACTGGGGCGGCGCTGGCCTGTGGGGCGGTGGCCTGTACCCAGACATGATGACGTTGGGCTACGGTGGCTACGGGTTACCCAGTGCCGCGCAGATACTAGACGCAGAGACTCAGGCGCGCGCCGATGCGGTGCGGCACGAAAGTGATGATCCCCATCTTCGCAGCTGCATGACAGTGGCGGGTTATCACATTCATGCCATCGATGGCGACATCGGCCATGTGCAGGGCTTTCTCGTCGAGGACGGCACCTGGGCCATTCGTTACCTCATCGTGGACACCAGCAACTGGTGGCTTGGCCACCAGGTGCTGATTGCGCCCCAATGGATCAAGGAAGTCAGCTGGCACGAGGCTGCGGTCTCGGTCGATCTGACCCGGCAGGCCGTGCAGGACGCACCGCCTTACGACTCGACGTTGCTACTGGATCGCAAGCAGGAATTGCATATCTACGCCCATCATCGGCGCGCTGGATATTGGGCGAACGAGATGAAAGTGGGCGAAGAAGTCTCACGTGTTCATTCCCAGGAGAAGACATCATGAAGAACCACCCGGAATCACCCTCCTCAAAGGCTTCCACGCTGTATGTCGGTGTTTGCCTTGCCTTGGCGGCACCGCTCGCCAATGCGCAGACTACGGAAGGTCCCACTGCCAGGCCGGCAACGGCTGTTGCGGTCGCCGTCAGTGCTACCCAGCCTGCACAGAAATGCGCAAGCGATCTGCGGGCCTTTGATAGTGGGATGCAAAAGGACGGCAACTGGTTGCATGGCTCCGGCTACGGTTATGGCTATCCGCTGCACGGCTATGGGTATGGCTACGCATATCCCGAGTACGGGTCCCTCGTCGGACACGGCAATTCAGCCGCGACCAATCATGCGCGAGCGAGGCCCGGCTATGAAATCCGCACGCTCATCGCTTCGGCCACCATCCTCGCGCAGCGTGGAAAGCAGGCGGAGTGCGATGTGCTGCTGACAACAGCGCGCGAGATCTACAAGGGATATGCAGCCGATCTCGGCGATCACAAATTGACGCGATCAGACGGCGTCGCGTGGCGGACCAAGCAAATCGCAGCAGCGCAGGCGGTGGCTGGCAGCAGGGCGGGATATCGCTCCGACCAATTGATAGGCGCTGACGTGGTCAACGCGCAAGGCGACGATCTTGGCGACGTCTATGACGTTGTGGTGGCTCCACAGACCGGCAAGATCACGTACCTGGTCATCGGGCGTGGGGGCGTGTTCGGCATCGGTGAAAAGCATGTGCCTGTCCCCTGGGAAGCCTTCAAGATCACCGACGCTGGCAACATTCTGGTCCTGGATTCGACCAAGGGCAATCTGGATGCCGCACCCCGGGTTACCGAAAACCACTTCTCACCGCGCGGCGACGTGGGACAGCAAGGCGCCAGCGCGGACGCGTTCTGGAAGACACGCATCTTGAAGTGACCCGCTTCGCTGACTGCTCGCAAGCGCCGAACTGAATGTGCTTCTCTGCGACAGCCAGCTTCTCCGCCGGTGCGGCGCTGCGGGGGATCGGCAGCTCGACCCTACGCTCGGCGATGGTCGCGAATCGGTGGCGCGAACTGCCCTTCGCGGCGATCCCGCTCCTGTTGGCGATCCAGCAGTTGATCGAAGGTGTGATCTGGCTGACCTTCGGCGCTGACGTGCCACTGCTGAATTCGGTGATGACGCTGCGTACTCCTTTTTCTCGCATGTGCTGTGGCGCGTCTATGGGCCCGTGGCGATTGTGCTGATGGAACCCGAGGGGTGGCGCCGCCGAACACTGTTCGTGTTCGCCGCGGGCGGTACAGCGGTGGCTGCCTATCTGCTGTACGTGTTGTTCGCTTTTCCGGTTGTCTCGCGGCCGACGGGCCAGCATGTCGAATATGTTTCGCCGCACTTCTTTGCCGCCTTGACGATGACTTTGTACCTGCTGTCAACCACAACGAGCCCACTCTTGTCTACGCATCTCATGGCAAAGGCCTTCGGCGCTCTGGCGCTGTCGACGTTCGGTGTCGCGTACTACTTCTACGCGCAGTAGTTCATTTCGGTGTGGTGCCTTTTCGCGGCGCTGTTGAGCGCAGTCATCTACTTTCACTCTGCTCTGTCGCGTGGCGACGGCCTGACGCCCCGGCGGGCTCCGACGCATGCTGTCAACTGAAGCCAATTCCTGGAGAACGCAAATGAACAAACGATGGATTTACCTGCTGGCTGTCGTGTCATGGGGCCTCAGCGGCTGCGGCTACAACACCTTTCAAACCGCCGACGAGCAGGTGAAGGCGGGCTGGTCGGAGGTCATCAACCAATACCAGCGCCGTGCGGACCTGATCCCCAACCTGGTCAGCACCGTCAAAGGTGAAGCCAAGTTCGAGCAGGACACGTTGACGAAGGTGATCGAAGCGCGCTCCAAGGCTACCTCGATTCAGGCCACGCCCGAGTTGATCAACGACCCGGCGGCATTCCAGAAATTCCAGCAGGCGCAGGGCGAATTGACGGGTGCGTTGTCGCGCTTGATGGTGGTGTCTGAACAGTATCCGAACCTGCGCGCCAACCAGGGCTTCCGCGACTTGTCGGCGCAGCTCGAAGGCACTGAGAACCGCATTACCGTGGCGCGAAACCGCTACATCAAGGCGGTGCAGGACTACAACGTGACGGTGCGGTCCTTCCCGTCCAACCTGACCGCGATGGTGATGGGCTACAAGGAAAAGCCGAGCTTCACGGTCGACAACGAGAAGGAAATCGCCAAACCACCCAGCGTCGTGTTCGATGCCACTCCGGGCAAGCCGGCCGGGGCGGGTTCGGGGGCCGGCAAGTGATTGCAGGCCAAGCGGCTGCCGGCGTTTGGCGGGCGCTGCTGCTGGCATGCGCGTTGGTCTGGCCGGCGTTGGCGCTGGCGCAGGTGCCTGTGCCGCCGCTGACCGGGCGCATCACTGACCTGACCGGCACGCTGACCGCCGAGCAGAAGGCCAGCCTGGACCAGACGCTGACAGCGTTCGAGCAGCGCAAGGGCAGCCAGCTGGCGGTGCTGATGCTGGCCACCACTGCGCCCGAAGAAGTCGAGCAGTACGCCTTGCGCGTGGCCGAGCAGTGGAAGCTCGGGCGCAAGAAGGTGGACGACGGTGCGATTCTGATCGTCGCCAAGAACGACCGCGCGATGCGCATTGAAGTCGGCTATGGCCTGGAGGGCGTTCTCAACGACCTGACCAGCAAACGCATCATCAGCGAAACCATCCTGCCGCGGTTCAAGCAGCAGGACTTCTACGGTGGCATCTCGGCCGGGGTGGCCCAAATCATCGGCGTCATCGATGGCGAAGCTTTGCCCGCGCCGGGGGCCAGGCCCGCGGGGGGCCTAGGAGGAGCTGCCCAATTTGGGCAATACGCGCCCATGCTGTTCCTCGTGGCGCTTGCCGTGGGCGGATTGCTGAGAGCCTGGCTGGGCAAGGTGCCCGGCGCTCTCGTCACCGGCAGCGCCGTCGGCGTGGTGGCCTGGTTCGTTGTAGGTGGCATCTCGGTCGCCTTGATAGCTGGCGTATTCACGTTGTTCGTCACCTTGCTCGGGGGCGGCATGCTGGGACACGGACTCGGTGGCGGCTACTACGGTGGCGGTGGGCGCGGGGGCCACGGCGGCGGTGGCTTCGGTGGTGGCGGTGGTGGATTCGGTGGCGGTGGCGGCGGCTTCGGTGGTGGCGGTGCGTCGGGGAGGTGGTAGCCATGAACGTCAAACGCATCGCCAAACATCTGCTGGTGACCAATGGGCCGCTGAGAAAGGCCTTCCCGCCCGGCACCTTGGACAAGATCGAAGCCGTCATCAAGGCCAGCGAGACCTTCCATGGCGGCGAGATCCGCTTCGTCGTCGAAGGGGCGCTCGATGGCTCACCGCTGTTCAAGGGGCAGTCGGCAAGAGAGCGCGCGATCGGCTTGTTTTCTGAACTCCGGGTCTGGGACACCGAGCACAACACCGGCGTCTTGATCTACCTGCTGCTGGCCGACCGGGCGGTGGAGGTCGTCGCCGACCGCGGCATCAACGCCAAGGTCGATGATCAGGAATGGAGCCGGGTGTGCCGCCAGATGGAAACCGCCTTCCGGCAATCGAACTTCGAGGCCGGAGCGGTCGGCGGCGTGCAGGCTGTCACGCAGCATCTGGCGAAGCACTTTCCTGCCAACGGCCACAACCCGAATGAGCTGCCGGACAAGCCGGTGGTTATTTAGCAAAACAACTGCGGTCAAACGCAGCCCGTCACCATCCCAAGGAAACCATCATGGAACATCAATCTGAACATGAGAACGCGGTTGTCGCCGTGTTCAAGCGGCATCAGGACGCCGAAGAAGCCGTCCGCAAACTCGCCGATGGTGGCTTCGACATGACGCATTTCAGCATCGTCGGGCAGGGCTATCACTCGGAGGACAAAGTGGTCGGCTTCTACAACTTGGGCGACCGAGTCAAGTTTTGGGGCAAGAACGGCGCATTCTGGGGTGGCCTGTGGGGCCTGTTCTTCGGCGGCATCTTCCTGACCATCCCGATGGTCGGCCCAGTCATGGTGCTGGGTCACTTGGCCGGAATGGTCGTGGCCGCTGTCGAAGGCGCGATCCTGTTCGGCGGGCTCTCCGCGCTCGGCGCGGCGCTGTTCAGCATCGGCATCCCGAAAGACAGCGTGATCGAATACGAGCAAGCCATCAGGACAGATGGTTTTCTTGTCGTGGCCCATGGCACTGCGGACGAGATGGCGCGGTCCAGAACGATTCTGCAGGCGAGCAATCCGACGCGTGTCGATCTGCACGAGAACCTCAAGCCACGGGCCTCGGAACCTGCGCAGACCGCGGCCAGGACGGGACACGCATCGTCGGTTGGTTGACATCGACCAGCCGGCTGCCGGGTGGTCGCGTTGCCCGATGGTGGTAACGCCCGTGCGGATCACCGCCGAAGCGCCCCGTACCACCAGTGCCAGCTACCGATTCAGCAACGTGGACGCTTCCAGCACTGGTCGAAGGCCGCTGCCAAAGCGAGCCATTGCTTGGCGCTGTTGGCGCAATTCACTGTACGGCAGGTAGCGGATACCCAGTTCGGCCACGCGCATGAAGGCCGGCCGGTGTCATTGTTGGGCGACCTCGACGCGCCGTTCGTCCGGTGCGACCAGGAACAGTGTGCTGCCTTCTCCTAGCGGCGAGCCCAGCGCCAGATCGAGCATGCGTACGATGCCCGAGCGGATGGAGGTTGAGTGTTCGACCTCGAAAGCGGCAGCGACGCGTCGGGTCTGCCGGTCGAGCCAGATCACGTGGATCAAGCGCACCGACTCGGCGGTTGCAACGCCATCGGCCATGAGTGCCGTCAGACAACCGTCGCCCAGCTGCCCACCGGCATAGGCGCGGCTACGGTCATTGGACGCGATCCAGACATCGAAGCCCAGCGCCAGGCCCAGGTCGCGCAGCCAGCCCTGCATCTCGTGGTGCGTGGTGTCGCTCTCCTGCTGCGCGGCGCGCAGCTTTTCCGAGGCTGCTGACTCCTCGCGCACACGCGCCACGTCAGCGGCCCAGGCGGCTTGCGCAGCGGCATCGTCGGTGCTGGGCGGGGCAGGGTAACGCCCGCTGCCCACGTCAAACATCAGGCCGGCAATCGCGCCCAGGTCGTTGGACAGCAGTTCTCGGTGGGCCGCGTTCATGCGCATCGCACCTTCGCGCAGCGCCAGGTAGTGGTCCCAGCGCCTGAGCTTGACGTACGAACCCGTCAGCGAGTTGTAGCCCCGGACGATGGCTGTGTTGAAAGGCATGACCAGTGTGGGGTGGATGAAGTAGAGCAAGTTGGCCACCGCCGGCCCCAGGCCCTTGATGCCGATGGTGTCGATGCGGCGAATGGCCTCGATCACCGCCTTGGCCGTGCCACAGCATTTTCAGGCGTGCAGCAGACGCGCGAAGGCACGCTCCTTGTCCGTGTTCTCGTAGATGTCCGGGATGCGGATGCGCAGCTTGGGTTTCAACAGAAAGGCATGGTCGGCAGAGCAGGACGGTCTCGTGGCTGGTCGGGTTTGATGGCACCGAGTAGCGCCTGCTGGATCTGCTGGCGTTCGGAGACACCATCAAGCACACCGCCGCTGCCGCGGTGGCGCGGCTCCACCAGCTGGGCATCAAGACGGTCATGCTGACCGGTGGCAACCGAGGCGCGGCCGAGGCCGTGGCGAAAGCGCTCGGCGTCGACGAGGTCCGTGCCGAAGTCCTGCCCGGTGACAAGGCGGCGACCGTGAAGGAACTGCGCGATGCCGGCGCCGTGGTCGAGTTCGTCGGCGACGGCCTGAACGACGGCCCCGCGCTCGCCACAGCTTTGGTGTCGTACGCGATGGCAGGTGGCGCGGACGTGGCGACCGAGACCGCCGGCATCACGCTCATGCGTGGCGACCCGCGGCTCGTGGCGGACTCGCTGGACACTTCGCGCCGTACCTACTCGAACATCAAGCAGGGCATGTTCTGGGCCTTTGGCGACAACGTACTGGGCATCCCGCTGGCTGCGCTGGGCATGCTGAATCCCGTCATCGCGGGAGCGGCGATGGCCTTCAGCAGCGTGAGTGTCGTGGTCAATGCATTGGCCTTGCGGCGCTGGCACGGTACCGCTGACGCGCCGGCCGCGTAGCGCCTGGAGCAATTGCAATCCGTGACCTTGTCAGGGAGCACCCGATGAGCATGAACATCGGCGAAGCGGCGAAGGCCTCGGGGTTTCGGCGACGATGATTCGCCACTACGAGAGCGTCGGTTTGTATCCGGAAGCGGCGCGAACGGAGTCGGGTTACCGCCAATATACGAACAAGGAAGTCAGCACGCTGCGGTTCGTCCGGCAGTCGCGCGACCTGGGCTTCTCCATCGAGCAGATCCGCGCGTTGCTCGGGCTGTGGCAGGACCGCAAGCGTCCGATCCGCCAAGTGCGCGCGCTCGCGCAGGCGCACATCGAGGAGCTGGGCGAGAAGCGCGAGGAACTCCAGTCCATGAAGGCGACGCTCGAGCACCTCGTGCACTGCTACCATGGTGACGACCGGCCCGATTGCCCGATCATCGACTCGCTGGCGCAGGGGGCAACGGCAGAACCGACGCAGAATGCCCGGCGGGAGTCGGGCGCCGTGGCCGCGCCCCAACGGCTGAAGCGCTGAAGGCGACGACAATGTCGGTTTCAAGCATGTGGCGCGCCGGGGCATGGGCGCCGCGCGACGTTCAAATTGATGTTGACCCGGGAAGGATCAAGTTTCATGCGCAAGACCAATATGGCGCTGACCGGCATGGTGCTGATGCTGGCCCAGCAAGCGTTCGCGGCCAGCCATCTCGTCGAGATCGCCTGGAGTCGCGACGGCGCGTTTGCGTACGTCGCGGGCGTTGAGCCAGGCAAGTTCGTCGAGCTCTGCGGCAAGCTTTCACCGGGTGACGCCATTCGATGGGAGTTTGCCGCGTCCGGGCCCGTCGACTTCAACGTTCACTATCACGTGGGCAAGGGGGTGGAATTCCCGGCCAAACAAGCCCAGGTGACGACTGGGCAGGACACCTTGCGTGTAGCGGTGCTTGAGGACTACTGCTGGATGTGGAGCAACAAGTCGTCGAGCCGGGCGCGGATCGACGTTCGGCTGCAGCGCCAGAACTGACACCGTCGCGGGTGATGGGCATGGGGTTCGAGGCACCGCCGCTGAAGCGCTTCGACGCGGGGCGCGGCGATCATTGCGCAGTCCTGCTGCACGGACTGGGCGGGACACACCGGTATTGGACCTGCGGGCCGGTTCCGTTCGCGCTGCCCGGGCATCGTACCGTTCTGATCGACCTGCTCGGTTTCGGTGAGTCGCCGAAGCCATGGATCCGCTACAGCGTCGAGCGCCACGTGGCGGCGCTGCATGCGAGTCTGGTCGGGGAGCGCTCGGTGACGCTGGTCGGGCACTCGCTTGGGGCCGCTCTCGCGATTGCCTATGCCGCCCGCTATCCTTCGGTCGTCAGGCGGCTCGTGCTGATCAGCCTTCCCAACTTCGGCGGCGCGGAAGGAGCCGTCGCCTGGTTTGCTCGGCAACGGGGCGGCTGGATCTACACGAACATGTGGGCCACCGCGCTGGCATGCGTCCTCACGCGGCGAGTCGTCGGACGCCTGCTTCCGCGCCTTCTTCGCGACATCCCGCGCGAAGTTGCCGAGGACCTCGTTGCGCACAACGTGGTCTCGTCGACCTCCTCCTTGTGGGAAGCGCTTTACCGGCATGACCTGCGAGCCGAGGCGGCGGCGACGGCTCAGAGCCTGCCTGTGCTGATGCTGCACGGCAGTGCTGACCTGACCGCGCCTCTGACCGGCGCGCGGGAACTGGCGGCTGCGCGCGCCAAATGGGAGATGCGCGTTCTCGACAGCGTGGATCACCATCCCTGGCTGCGGGAGCCCGGCGAATGCATACAACACATCGAGCAGTGGCTCGCCAGACTCGAGGAGGTTGCGCCGGCGATCACCGCCGAGCATGCCGACGGTGGGCGTTCCACAGGCGTCGGCGTGGAGGTGCGGCCATGAGCGGCGTGTCCCTGCCGGATCTGATGGGTGTCGGGATCGCCCTAGCGGCGGGCCTGCTCATCGGCTTGGAACGCGGCTGGCACCAGCGCGACCTGCCCGACGGACACCGCGTTGCCGGCTTGCGCACGTTTGCGCTGATCGGCTTGCTCGGTGGCGTGAGCGGTCTGCTGGCGCAACGCTGGGGAGCAATCATTCTGGTCGTCGTCCTGGCCGGTGTGGCACTCCTGATCCTAGCGGGCTACGTCGTGACCGCCCGCATGCACAGCGTCATGGGCCTGACCACGGCGATGGCGGCCATCACCACGTTCCTCGTTGGCGTGCTGGCGGCGGGTGGCAGCACACTGCTCGCCGCCGCCGTCGCTGTGGTGACGGTCGCGCTGCTGCAGCTCAAGCGGCCGCTGCACACTGGCATCGGCAAGCTCACCGAAGGTGAACTGACCAGTGGCACCCAGTTGCTGCTGATCAGCGTCGTCGTCCTTCCGGTCCTCCCCGATCGTGGGTTCGGTCCCTTCGAGGCGTTGAATCCGTACAAGCTCTGGTGGGCGGTCGTGCTGCTTGCCTTGCTCTCGTTCCTCGGATTTGTGCTGATGCGCTGGCTCGGCTCCCGGCGCGGGCTGACTCTCACCGCACTGCTCGGCGGACTGGTGTCCAGCACAGCCACCACCGCGACGCTGGCGCGCTGGGCCAAGGAGGCCCCGCAATGGCGGCCGTTGGCTGCCGGCGGAGCCACGCTCGCGTGCGCGGCCATGTTCGGCCGTATGGCGGTGCTCGTCGGCGTCGCCGCGCCGGCGCTCGGCTCGGCGGCCGTCGTGACCCTGGGTGCCATGGCCGTCGCCGGGGCCGCGTTCGGCGCGTACCTGACCACACGTGAGCATCCGCAGGATCTGCCCGATCTGTCGGCCCAGAACCCGCTAAAGCTGACTTCGGCCGTCCAGTTCGCGCTGTTCCTTGCCGCGGTGCTGCTTGTTGGCCGATTCCTTTCGGACCGGTTCGGCGACGCCGGGCTGCTGGTCACGGCGGCGATCTCGGGGCTGGTGGATGTGGATGCCATCACGCTGTCGGTGGGGCGCATGGTCGGCGACGGGGTCGTGGATGCCGCCGTCGCCGGCATGGCCGTCTTTCTCGCGGCCGCCGTCAACCAGGTCACCAAACTCGGGCTGTTGTGGGCGCTCGACAGTCGATCCCTGGCGCTGAGGGTGCTGCCGGCTTATGCATTGATGGCGCTTGTCGGTGGCGGAGCAGCGCTCGCACTGCGCTGACGTGGATTGACCTTCGAACTCTGGCACCTGTTCCTGCTGGCCAGCGCCTTCCTGCTGGGCCTGCTGTTCTTGCTGGTGCTCGCCGAACCCGGTCTGCCGTACGACATCGACGATCCCCTCCCATCGCCGGAGAATCACGAATTCATGGGCCTGATCGCGGCCCTGGTCGATGCGCCCGTTGCGAAAGTCGCATCCATCGAGGTGCTGACGAATGGCGTCGCGTTCTATCCGGCAGAGTTCGCCGCCATCGCCCGCGCCCGCCGCAGCGTGCACCTGGAGGCCTACGTCTTTCACCTGAGCGACGTGGCGGACAGGCTGGTCAGCCTGCTGACTGAACGCCCCTGCCGGGGTCCGCGTGCGGCTCGTCATCGACGCGATCGGCAGCTGGCAAACGCCCGCCGCGTACTTCGACGGGCTGCGCGAGGCCGTCGGCGAGGTGGCCTGGTATCAGCCGGTGCGGCGGCACACGTTGAAGCGGTTCAACAATCGCACGCACCGCGAATTGATCGTCGTCGACGGCGAAGTGGCGTTCGTCTGTGGCGCCGGCATCGCGAGCTGGTGGGACACCGGGCCGCCCGCGCAGCCACCGTGGCGCGACACCATGGTGCGGCTCGAAGGAACCATCGCCACTTCGGTACAAGCTGCCTTTGCCGAGAACTGGCTGGAATGCAGCGGCAAGTTGCTCACCGATCTGGAGTCGGTGCGGGACAGCGTCATCTTTGAGGTTGAAGGATCGCGCATGCTGCGCGATGCACGATCGGGGAGGGCCGGAGTCCGTAGTGGACTACAGAGGCTCGTTTGATGCGGATCAACCGGCGATTGCGCGCCCGAGGCTATTCTGATCAGAACGAACTTGCCTTGCCTTGCCTTGCCTTGCCTTGCCTTGCCTTGCCTTGCCTTGCCAGCGCTTCATCATGTACAGAGATAGCCGACGTCTCCGCCTCTCGCTGTTGGGTTACAGGCGGTCCCCTTCAAGCCAACCCGGAGCCACGCCATGAATCATTCGAAAGAACCCAGCAACGATCGTCCGTCCGGCCCGAACTGGTCCCGCATCAACCAATGGGTGCTTTGGATCGGTCTGGCCGCGGCGGTGGCCTGGATGTTCTTCCGCCATAACGCACACCTCGGGCAGTTGCTGCCGTTCCTGATCCTGCTGGCCTGCCCGCTGATGCATCTGTTCGGTCACGGCGGCCATGGTGGACATGGCGGCGGGTCCGACACGAAGCCCAAGGACGACACACGCCAGCTTCCACCCGGTGGCCAGGGCGGCCACCAGCACTGAAACCAAAAGGAGTCCTGATATGCAAACCACTGAACTCAAAGTCGATGGCATGACCTGCGGGTCCTGCGTTGCGTCAGTCACCAAGGCGCTCAAACGTGTGCCGGGCGTGCAGAACGTCGAGGTCGATCTCGGCAGCGGCATCGCGAGTGTCAGCGGCGAGCACGCCGCGCACCATGTGCCGGAACTGGTTGCCGCACTGAGGGAGGCCGGCTACGAGGCGGGCGCCGCGACGGGCGCGCCGGCTGCGCACCAACGCCCGGCCGGCGGGTGTGGAGCGGGTGCCGGTGCGCCTTCCAAAGCTCGCGGCGGCTGCTGCTGCAGCTGAGCCGAGCCGCCATGCCGAGACCGACCACTGCCGCTGCGGACGCTCCTTCGGGTCTCGCACCCGGCCACCTGCTCGCCCGCTACTGGCTGGACGCCCTGTGGCGCGGCATCGCAACGGCCGAAACATTGCGCGAACGTGCTCACAACATGAGCGCGCACGAGGCCGCGGGCATGCCGCCGCTGCTGCACTTCGAGTCCGAACCGGTGGCCGACGGCCGGGATCTCGATCCGCCGTCGAACTACCGGCTGCTGCGCGTGACGCGCTGCGGCACCGACGCGCTTGAGAAGCACGTGCGCAAGGGCGCCGCGCCGGTGATCGTGGTCGACCCGCGCGCCGGGCACGGCCCTGGCATCGGCGGCTTCAAGCGCGATTCGGAAGTCGGCATGGCACTGCTCGAAGGCCATCCGGTGTACTTTGTCGTCTTCGACCCGGAACCGGTCGAGGGGCAGACGATGGGGGCCGTCGTGCAGACGCTGGCGGCCTTCATCGATATCGTTGCGAAGCGCCATCGCGGCAAGGCGCCGATCGTCTACGGCAACTGCCAGGGCGGCTGGGCGATCACGCTGGCGTTGTCGCATTGCGAGCACCGGGCGGCGCTGGCCGTGCTGAACGGTTCACCGCTGTCGTACTGGGCCGGTGAGCGCGGCATCAACCCGATGCGCCTGCTGGGTGGTTTCACCGGCGGCGTCTGGCCGGCGCACTGGATGTCGGACCTGGGCAACGGCCGCTTCGACGGCGCCTGGCTGGTGCAGAACTTTGAGGCGCTGCGGCCCGAGGGCGTGTTCAGGAAGTACGACACGCTGTTCGCGCAGCCGGTGGCCGAGCACGACCGCTTCCTGGAGTTCGAGCGCTGGTGGAACGGCTTCTACCAGCTGGCCCGCGAGGAGATGCTGGCCATCGCCGGGGATCTGTTCGTCGGCAACCGGCTCGAGGACGGGGAGGTCGTGGTTGACGGCCATTGCCGTGCGGACCTCAAGCGCATCGGGGCGCCGCTGGTGATCTTCAGCTCCTATGGCGACAACATCACGCCGCCGCACCAGGCGCTGGGCTGGCTCAAGGAGGTGTTTGCCACGACCGAGGACCTCGTGGCTGCCGGGCAGCGTGTCGTCTACCTGTTGCACCAACAGGTGGGGCACCTCGGCATCTTCGTGTCGGCGGGCGTGGCGCGGCGCGAGCACCGCGCTATCCTGCACCACGTTGGCACGATCCAGGACCTCGCGCCCGGCCTCTACGAGATGGTTCTCGACGATGCAGGTACGGGCGACGCCGCCACTGGCGCCCGCTTCGAACCACGCCGCATCGAGGAACTGCCGTTCGAAGCGAGCCCGGCAGGTTTCGACAAAGTGCGGGCACTCTCCGAGGCTGCCGAGCGCGCTTACGCGCAGTGGGTCTCTCCGTGGGTCCGCATGGCAGTCACACCCGAGTCGGCGCGCCAGCTGCGGGAACTGCATCCGATGCGGGTCACCCGGCAAGTCTGGTCCGAGAAGGCGACGCCGGCCCTGGCCTGGCTGCCGTGGACGCAGCATTGGCTCGATCTGCAGGGCGCGCACGACCCGGACCGGGCGGCCAACCCCTGGTACCAGATGGAGCGCGTCAGCGCGGACTCGTGTGCCAAGGCCTGGGAGTCATGGCGCACGAGCCGCGACCTGTGGGCCGAGGTTCTGTTCCAGCAGCTTTACGCCAATTGACCGGTCGAAGGACCGTTACGAGGAGCCCTCCATGAGAACCATCCCGCTGCCGACCCAACGCTGGCGTTTGGCGGCCACCGCGTGGCTGTTGCTGCTGCTGGCCACGCTGCTGAGCCCAGCGCTGGCCCAGAGCCGGCTGGAGCGCTCCGGTGTCACCCTGTACTGGGGGCTCGTGCCGGCTGCCGTCCTGGCGGAAAAGCATGCGCTTGCCGACCTGCACGGCGGTCCACCAAAGGGTGGCGGCCAAGTGCACCACCTCGTCGTGGCGCTCTACGACAGCGCGAGCGGCCGTCGCATCGAGGACGCGGTCGTTCGTGCGCAGCTCAGCGAAACCGGCATAGTCGACGAGCCTCCTAAGTACCTGCCGCCGATGAAGGTCAACGACCAGGCCAGCTACGGCCAGGTCTTCGGCGTCGCCAAGGACGGACCGTACCGGTTTCGGCTGTGGGTGCGGCTGCCGCAGCGCACAGACGAGATCGAGTTTGCGGTTCAGGCTTGGTCACCGCACCGCAACGAGCGCTGAGGGGATGGGCCATGACCGACCCGAAGAATCATTCCGGCGCTGAATCAGGCCGCACCTGGCCGAAGTGGATCTTCTGGATCTTCACCGGTGTCGCGCTGCTGCTGCTGGTGCTGGAGCACCGGGCACATGTGCTCGGCTGGGGGCTGCACGCGCTGTTCGGTCTGTGCGTCGTGCTGCTCTACCTCGTCATCCGCGCCGACAGCAGCGGCAACGGGGATGGCCGCCCACGCTGACCGACCGCGGGCTTTCGCGACGCAGGGGCGCGATTCCACGCGCCGATTGGGAGAGTGTTCATGGACAAGAAGCAAGCGTTCTCGCTCTGGTACGTGCTGGCCGCCCTCGTGGGCATGATCCTGCTGCAGGAGTTTGTCACCCCCCGGCACACGCAGACCCTGACCTACAGCGAGTTCAAGCAGGCGCTCATGGCGGGCAAGCTCGACGACGTGGTGATCGCCGACGGCATCGCGACCGGCAAGCTGCGCGCCGAGGGGCTGGAGCAGATCCTGCCGAAGGACAAGCTCGAGGCGCTCAAGCGCGTCGGCGGCGACCACGGCTTCGCGACGGTGCTGGTCAACGATCCGGGCCTGGTGGCCCAGCTCGATGCCGCCAAGGTGCGCTACGGCAGCGTGCGCGAGAGCAAGTGGCTCGGCGCGTTGATCTCCTGGGTCGCGCCGGCGCTGGTGTTCTTCGGCATCTGGTGGTTCCTGATGAAGCGCATGGGCGGCGCGATGGGCGGCATGGGCCACGGCATGCTGGAGATCGGCAAGAGCAAGGCGCGGGTCTACATGCAGACCGAGACCGGCGTGAGCTTCAAGGATGTGGCCGGCATCGACGAGGCGCGCGAGGAACTCATGGAGGTCGTCGAGTTCCTCAAGAACCCGGACCGGTACAAGCGCCTGGGCGGCAAGATCCCTAAGGGCGTGCTGATCGTCGGTGCGCCCGGCACCGGCAAGACATTGCTGGCCAAGGCGGTGGCCGGCGAGGCCGGCGTACCGTTCCTGTCGCTGAGCGGCTCGGAGTTCGTCGAGATGTTCGTCGGCGTCGGCGCGGCGCGCGTGCGCGACCTGTTCGAGCAGGCGGCGGCCAAGGCGCCGTGCATCGTCTTCATCGATGAGATCGACGCGCTGGGCAAGGCGCGCGGCGTGGGCCTTTCCGGCGGCCACGAGGAGCACGAACAAACCCTGAACCAGCTGCTCGCCGAGATGGACGGCTTCGACACCAACCGCGGCGTGATCATCCTCGCCGCGACGAACCGGCCCGAGGTGCTCGATCCGGCCCTGCTGCGACCGGGGCGCTTCGACCGTCACGTCGCGATCGACCGGCCCGACCTGATCGGTCGGCGACAAATCCTGGAAGTGCATGTGAAGAACGTCAAGCTGGCTCCGGCTGTCGACCTCGCCGTGCTCGCGGCACGCACGCCGGGTTTCGCCGGCGCCGATCTGGCCAACCTCGTCAACGAGGCGACGCTGCGTGCCGCCAAGCGCGACAAGGAGGCGGTGGACATGCAGGACTTCGAGGAAGCGCTGGACCGGATCGTCGCGGGCCTCGAGAAGAAGAACCGGGTGATGAATCCGACCGAGCGCAAGTTCGTCGCCTACCACGAGGCCGGCCACGCGCTGGTCGCAGAGCTCCGCAAGAACGCCGACCGCGTGACCAAGGTGTCGATCATCCCGCGCGGCATCGCGGCACTCGGCTACACGCAGCAGTCGCCGACCGAGGACCGCTACCTGATGCGCCGCAGCGAGCTGCTGGATCGGCTCGACGTGCTGCTGGCCGGGCGCGTGGCCGAGCAGCTGGTGTTCGAGGACGTCTCGACCGGCGCGGAGAACGACCTGCAGCGTGCCACCGACATGGCGCGCCACATGGTGACGCACTACGGCATGAGCGACGCGCTAGGCCTGGTGACCTACGACGCACGACCGGCGCCGCTGTTCCTGAACGGCCCGACACTGCCCGAGCCACGCACTTTCAGCGAGCGCACCGCCGAGGCGATTGACGGCGAGGTGCGCCGGTTGCTCGATGAGGCGCGTGATCGCGTGACGCAGACGTTGCGGACGAACCGCGAGACGCTCGAAGCGCTGGCCGCGCTGCTGCTCGAGAAGGAGGTGGTGGACCGGAAGATGCTGGACGGCCTGATGGCGTCGGCCACCGTCCCGGGCCAGCTGCGCGCGGCCGCCGTGGCGTTGGCGTCGGCGGACGGTGCGTCGTGAGCACGCGCCGCCGTCTTCTCCGGCTGGCCGCTGCGGTCCCGCTCGCCGCGCTCGCCGTGCCGGGCGTTCGTTCCCAGCCGTCGGAAGGGCGCGAGATCCTCGACAAGGTCGAGAAGCTGCTGTGGGGCCGGACGGTGCAGGGCGAGTACGAGATGACGATCGCCACGCCGCGCTGGCAGCGTACGCTCGGCCTGCGCCTGTGGATGGACCGGCCGCGGCGCTCGTTCGTGCGCATCGTGTCGCCGGCCAAGGAGGCCGGGATCGGCTCGCTGCGCATTGGCGCCGAGATGTGGAACTACCTGCCCAACGTCGAGCGCATCGTCAAGATCCCGCCGTCGATGATGCTGCAGCCGTGGATGGGCTCGGACTTCACCAACGACGACCTCGTCAAGGAGAGCAGCATCCTCGATGACTACACGCACAAGGTGCTCGCCACGGTGCAGCTCGACGGCGAGGCAGTCGTGCAGGTCGAGGCCGTGCCAAAGCCCGACGCGGCGGTGGTCTGGGGCCGCATCGTCTACTGGGTGCGGCGCGCCGACACGATGCCGCTGAAGCAGGAGTTCTTCAGCGAGCGTGGCGAGCGCGTGCGCGTGCTGGCGTTCTCCGACGTCCGGCAGGTCGGTGGGCGGCTCCTGCCGACCCGCTGGGACATGCGGCCCGACGCCAAGCCCGGCAATTCGACCACGGTGGTGCTCAAGGAGGCCGTGTTCGACCGCCCGGTGGACGACGAGATCTTCAGCCAGCGCAACCTGCAGAAGCGATGAATCCGGCGCCTGTCCGGGCCGTCGGCTCGGGCGCCCAACCGCGGACCCACCCATATCATGACCTTGCGTACCTCGACACCCCGAATCTCCATGTGGCTGCTGACTGTCTGCGGCGCCTGGCTGATCGCCCTCGGCGCGTATTTCATCCTCGTGCGGCCGGCGCTGCTGCCGGAGGACCCCCGCTTCATCGGCACGGCCTCGGAGCGGCTGCGTGAGGCGGCGCCCGGTCTGGAGGCGTGGTTGCGCGTCGTGTTCACGGTGATGGGCGGATTCATGGTGGGCGCGGGCGTGCTGACGGTGTTCCTGGCGCGCACCGCCGTCCCGGCGCGGCTGAAGGGCACCGGCTGGGCCATCGCGCTGGCGGGGCTGCCGACGGTCGTCCTGATGAGCGCGATGAACTTCGTGCTGCACTCGGACTTCCGCTGGGTCCTGCTGCTGCCGGCGCTGATCTGGGTGGTGGCCGTCGCGCTGTATGCGCGTGGACCTGACGTGCCCGGGCCAGCGGTGCCGAGGGCTTGACGACGATGCCGACGCCCTCCGTCATCGTCCGCGCCGACAAGGCGACGAAGGTCTACCAGCGCGACAGCATCCCGGTGCCGGCGTTGCACGAGACGAGCCTCGAGATCCTGGCGGGCGACTTTGTCGCGCTGGTCGGCCCGTCCGGCTCCGGCAAGACGACGCTGCTGAACCTCATCGGGGGCCTCGACCGGCCGACGAGCGGCCGCATCTGGGTCGGCGACCAGGAGATCACGTCCCTCGGCCGCAAAGCGCTGGCCGAGGTCCGCCTGCGCCACATCGGCTTCGTGTTCCAGGAGTACAACCTGGTGCCAGTCCTGTCCGCGCTCGAGAACGTCGAATACGTGATGTTGCTGCAGGGCGTCGAAGAGGCGCCCCGCCGCGCCGAGGCCATGCGCTTGCTGGAGACGCTCGGTCTTGCCGGCCTGGAGCACCGTCGCCCGAACGAGCTGTCGGGCGGCCAGCAGCAGCGTGTTGCCGTTGCGCGCGCGATCGCGGCGAAGCCGGTCATCGTGCTGCCCGATGAACCGACCGCCAACCTCGATTCGCAGTCGGGGGCGACACTGATGGACCTGATGCGTCGCCTCAATGAGGAGCAGGGCACAACCTTCGTGTTCTCGACGCACGACCCGATGGTGGTCGAGCGCGCGCGCCGCGTGATCCGGCTGCGCGACGGCCGCATCGAAGCCGACGAGCGGAGGCCGGCGTGATGATCTGGACGCTGGCGGTGCGCAACGTGATGCGCAACCGCCGCCGCTCCGTCATCACGGTGTTGTCGATCGCGGTGGGTCTGGCGGCGCTGACCTTCCTGTGGGGCTTCATCGACGGCATGAACCGGCAGATGATCAACAACACCACCCGCTACTTCGCCGCCGACGCGCAGGTGCACCTGAAGGGCTACCACGACGACCCGAGCCTGGACCGCGCAATCGAGGCCGGCGCGCGTGTGCTCGAGAGGGTGCGTGCCGATCCGTCGGTGGCCGCCGCGACGGTGCGCCTCGAGACCACCGTGCTCGCGAGCCGCGCTGATCGCTCGCGCGGCATCCTGGCCTTCGGCGTCGACCCGGCGCAGGAGGCGCGCGTCACGGACCTGTTCAAGGCGGTGGTCGATGGCCGCGGCTTCAGCGGCGCCGACGACAAAGGGGTGCTGATCGGCGAGGGCATGGCCGAGGCCCTGGCGTTGCGGGCCGGCGACGACCTGGTGCTGGTCGGGCAGGCCTACGACGGGTCGGTGGCCAGTGCGCGCGTGCCGGTGCGCGGCGTGTTCCGCACCAAGATCGACGACCTGGACGGCTATGTCGCAGTGATGCCGATGGCGGCGATGCGCGACTTCCTCGCTGCGCCCGAGGCCGTCACCGCGGTCGCGCTGCGGCTGCGCGACCGCGGTGCACTCAGTGCGGCCGTGCAATCCCTGTCCGCTCGTGTCGGCAGCGAGCACGAGGTGGTGGGATGGCCGGTGCTGCTGCCGATGGTGGCGATCAGCATCCGCTTCCACGAGGTGATGGGCATCGTCGTGCTGTCGATCTTCTTCGTGATGGTCGCCGCCGGCGTGGCCAACCCGGTGCTGATGGCCGTGCTCGAGCGCACCCGCGAGTTCGGCATCATGCTGGCGCTGGGCACGGACCAGTCGGTGCTGTTTCGGCTCGTCGTCGCCGAAGCGGCGCTGTTGGGCGCGGGCGGGCTGCTGCTGGGCAACGCGGTCGGGCTTGGCGCGACGGCGTGGTTCGGCCGCTCCGGCATCGACCTCGGGGCGTTCGAGGCCGGGTTGCGCGCGATGCCGGGCCTGGCCGACGTGATCTACCCGGTCGTGCGCGCGGAGCGCAGCCTGACCATCTCTGTGCTGGTGTTCCTGATCGCACTGGCCATGGCGCTGTACCCGGCGTTCCGCGCGGCGACGCTCGAGCCGGTCGCGGCGATCCGCGGCATCGGGGAGAAGACCACTGGGGGCCGGCGCGGGTCGCGCGGCGCGGCGCGCACGGCGCTGCCGGTCTTCGCGCTGATCGCGACGCGCAACCTGCTGCGCAACCGCAAGCGCAGCGCGATCACGGTGTTCGGCGCGGCTTTCGCGATCGTCGCGTACGTCTTTCTCTACGGCTTCTTCGACGGCTTCGGCGAGCAGCTGGTCGACAACTCGACGCGCTATGTCACCGGCCACCTGCAGATCGAACGCGAGGGGCTGCGGCGCGACCTCGCGCCGGAACTTGCCTTCGATGCCAGCGCCGCACTCGCGACGGTGCGCAGCCAGCCCGGCATCGCGGCCGCCGCGCCGCGCGTACAGGCGCAGGCCCTGGTCAGCAGCACAACGAAGTCGGTGGGAGTCGTGCTGTACGGCGTCGACCCCGCACTCGAACGCGCCATCACGATCCTGCACCGCACCTTGGTCGAGGGCTCGGCACTGGAGGCCGGCGCGGACCGCGACATCGTGATCGGGCGGCGTCTGGCCGAGAAGCTCGGGATCCGCCTGGGTGAGAAGCTGGTGGTGATGGCGCCTGGGCTGAGTGGCGAGTTTGGCACCGCGGCGTTCCGGGTGCGGGGCATCTTCGCGACCGAGAGCAGTTCGTTCGACGGCGCGATGGTCTTCGTTACGCTGCCGGCGTCCCAGCGCATGCTCGGCCTCGGTGAGCGGGTGTCGTCGATCAACCTGCGCCTGGCGGACCGCGCCGAGGTCGACGCACTCGCAGCGCGGTTGACGCCGCTGCTGGCCCAGCAGAGTCTGGTCGCGTCGCCGTGGCCGCGCCTTCTGCCACGCGTGGCGGACATGCTGGGCCTGGTGCGTGCCATCCGCACGGTCATCGTCGCCGTGTTCTTTCTGGTTGTCGCCCTGGCGGTGATGAACACCGTCTTCATGGCGGTGGCCGAGCGCACGCGAGAGTTCGGCGTGATGATGGCGCTGGGCACGCCGCCCGACGCTGTCGTTCGCACGGTCGTCTACGAGACGGTCGCGCTGATGCTGGTGGCGTCCGGCGTCGGCTATGCGGTCGGCGCGGCGGTCGTCTTGCTCTTCGGCAACATCGGACTGGACCTGTCGGGCTTCTACCGCGACTACAGCGCGATCCCCGGGCTGACCGGCATCGTCTATCCGCAGCTCGTCGCGGCGAACCTCGTCGGCCCCGGCGTCGGCCTGTTCCTGGCCAGCGTGTCGGTGTCGCTGTATCCCGCCGTGCGGGCTGCAAGGCTGGACCCGACCGCGGCGATCCGGCACACGTAATGACGCGTCGACAGCGAAGCTTTCGCTGGGTCGCGGCCGCGCTGGCGGCGAGCCAGGTGCTCGCTGCCGCCCCGTCGGTGGCGCAGACGCAGCCGCTGGCGCTGACCGGCAGCCTGAAGAGCGTGGTGCTGCGTTCGAGGGCTTCGACGGGCGAGGACTACGCGCTCAACCTGAACCGGCTGCGCGTCGAGGTCAAGGGCGACCTGGCCCCGGGGCTCGCGCTCGACCTGCTGTACGACAACGAGCTGCTGCTGGGCAGCTATCTGGACACGGCGGAGTTCCGCGCCGTCAAGGACAGGGTGACGCCGCAGTACTGGCGGGCCGACGGGAACTACGTCGAGCGTGGTGACGTGTACGGACGCCATCGCCTTTACCGGGCGGCTGTGACCCTGACCCGCGGTGACGTCGATCTGAAGGTCGGCCGCCAGCGCATCGCGTGGGGCACGGGCCGCTTCTGGAGCCCGCTGGACATCCTGAACCCGGTGAGCCCGCTGGCCCTGGAGCGCGAAGAGCGCGTCGGCGTCGACGCCGCTTTGCTCGAGGCCAAGCTCGGACCACTGTCGCGCGCGTCGCTGGTCTATGCCCCCGCGCCGGACCGCAGCTCGCCCAGCCGGGCGATGCAGTTGCACGGCAATGCGGCCGGCGTGGACGCGTCGCTCGTCGTCGGGCGACTGCTGGGTTTGGACATCGTCGGCATGGATGTCGCCAGCCAGATCGGCGACGCCGGTGTCCGCGGCGAGGCGGCTCGGCTGCGTCCGCGTGGCGGCGGCGGTTTCAACCGGCTGATGGCCGGCGTGGACTATGCCTTCCCGAACGGGCTCACGCTGATCGCCGAGCTGTACTACAACGGCGCCGGCTCGCGTGATCCGGCCGGCTACGACTTCGCGGGGCAGCGCTCGGGACGGTCGGCGAGCCTCGCGACGCGCTATGCCGGGTTGTACGCGTCGTATGAGATCACGCCGCAGCTGAAGTGGATGACCTACGTGGTGGTCAACGGCGACGACCGCAGCCGGGCGATCGACACCCGGCTCGTGTGGTCGGTTCGCTCCGATCTGGACTTGACGGCGGGCGTGCAGCGTTTCAGCGGTCGAAGCGGAAGCGAGTATGGGACTGTGCCCGCAGCTTGGCAGGCCCAGCTGCAGTGGTTCTTCTGAGGGGGTGACGCCGGCTCGATGAGACATGGCATCGACCGAGGCGACCGGTCGCTCGGACCTCTGCAGCTGGGTTCACTGGTATCGCGCGCAGGACTTTCGAGGACGCAGGTCGTTGGCCACGCTGATCATCAGGGGAATGAAGAACCCGAGGCACATGGCGACAACACATCCGAAGGCCGGTGCACACCGACCGACAGGTAGTTCACCGCAGGCCAGTAGGCGTCCATCTTCTGCAGGGTGAGGGAACGTCGCGACGCGGCCCCCGAAGGTGCCCCGGGGGCTCCCGCCAATCGACTGGTCCGGATCGGGGCAGCCGGCGACGCTCCGCAAGGAAGATCACTTGTGCTTGGCGAGCCACCTGTCGAACTGCGCGATCTCATGCTTCTGCGCCTCAAGGCGAATGGCTCGGGCCGCCGCCGAGCAAGCGAAGCCACCGCTCGTAGTCCACGCGCGAAGTATCGCCGCCCTTCAGACGGCGCTGGAGCTCCTCCAGAGCTGAGCCGCGGCGATTGCCAGTCTTCCCGAACAGATTCATCTCCACGAACATCACCCACCCGGCCACGGCGACCCAGAACACCCGCCAGGCACTGGCGCTGCGGCAGAGAAGGTCCAGATCAAGGCGCAATGCAAACCTCTCACGCCTCGCGGCATCACCGCAGGAAATCTCGCAGCAGGCCCATCGAGGCGTCGGTCTTCGCGATCGACCGTGCCGGGTCCGGCTCGATCTCTGTCAGTGCCCGGATCGCATCAATGGTTTCGGGGATCACGATCGCCTGGTTGAAGACCTGGTACGTGTAGTACGCCTGGTCACCGTCGACGGCCAGCACGTCCTCCCAAAGCGCCACTTCCCACATGTCGCCACGGGGGCGTCCGAGGTCGGCCATCAGTTCGACCGTGCTGTTGAGCGCCACGATCCCGTCCGACGAACGCACGAAGGCGATCCGCGGCGCAGCCCGGAATGCGGCGAGTACCTCGTCGCGTGTCGCCGGCCGGGTCAGTTCGACCCACCAGGTGTGCAGGTGGCTGGAGTTGTGCGCCGCCTTCACCGCGATCGTCACCACGTCGAGGTCGGGGATGACGGTGCGGGCGTCCGGACCCTGGTGGCTTGGGATGACCTTCTCCGGCACCACGGTGTTGACAATGCCGTCGGCATGCGCCTCCCAGGGGTCGGAGGCGCGGCGGATCAGCGTGCCCCTCGCGCGCTTGAGCAGGCCTGCCGACTTCAGCGCACCCAACGTGCGCACGATCGACGTCGTGTTGCACGACACGACGCGTGTCGACGAACGCCCCAGGGCCGACGCATAGTTCGCCTGCGCGACGAAGGAATGGCCGGTCAGCGCGTGCGATTCGCCGCCGTGGAAGATGGACTTGACGCTCGCCGCCTCGTACACGCCCTTGTTTGCCGCGGCGACCTTCTTCGGCGTGCAGTCAACGACGACGTCTGAGTGGGCAAGCAACTCGGCCAAACCGCCGGTGACCGCGATGCCGGCCATGCGCATCGGCCCTTCGGCCTGCGGCGTTGCAGCGTACACGGGCAACCCGGCACGACCCGCGACCTGCAGCCGGTAGTCGCTGACGACGTCGGCCACGCCGGCCAGCACCATGTCGTCCTGCAGGCGCACGGCGTCGGCCACCCGCTTGCCAATGACCCCGTAACCGTTGACGGCGACCCTGATCTTGTCCATGTGCATTCCTTGGTTGTCGAGGCCCCGTCAGCGCGAAGCGCGCTCACGGGCGATGGAAAAGGTGAGTCGAATGGCCAGCGCATAGCCCGCCAGCGCCAGCAGCGGCATGCCGCCCCATTGCGGGCCCACGGCGTGCTGCATCAACAAGCTGGAAGCGATGTACAGCCCGAGCGTCACGAGCGCGAGCGCGATGCGGCGGCACGCGCGGTCGACGCCTTCCTGCAGGCGGGCGTCGGGCACGATCGCGATCTCGAACAGGCGCTCGCGGGCGAGAGCACCGTGCAGCCGCTGCGCCAACGCCGCGGACAGGTCGCTCGACGCGCTGCTCAGTTCGAACGCAAGGCGCTTCGAAGCTCCCGGCTTCGGCGCCTGATCCATCGCGCCCGCGCCGGCATGGCGCGACAGTGTTTCGAAGATCGAGAACGACGGTGCCAGCGCGCGAACCGTCCCCTCGAGCAGCAGCATCGTGCGTGTCAGGACGAGCAAGTCCACGGGCAGCCGTACTGCCTGCGAGCGCCCGGCCGCAACCAGCTTGCCGAGCGCGTCCGGCAGCGACCAGTCGCGCAAGGGCCGTTCGGCGCACTCGGCCAGCAGCGACTGCACCATCGGCAGGAATGCGCTGCGCTGCACCTGCTTGCCGACCAGGCCCATGTCGAACCAGGCATCCACCACCCAGTCGGCGTCCTGCTCGACGAAGGCCAGCGCAAACGCCGTCAGCGCCCGGCGCAGGCGGCGGTCCAGCCGGCCGACGATGCCGAAGTCGTGAAAGCAGATCCGTCCGTCGGCCATCACAAACAGGTTGCCCGGATGCGGGTCGCCATGGAACAGGCCGTACTCGAACAGCTGCTTCACATAGCTGTCGACGAGACGGCGCGCGCAGGCCTCACGTTCGGCGACGGCGACGGCGTCGATGCGCACTCCGCTACTGAAGTGCTGCACCATCACGGCGGCCGTGCACAGGCCGTCGATCACGTCGGGAATGTCAACGTCGGGCGATCCGCGCCATGCATCGGCGAAGCGCCTCACGTACCGCGCTTTGCGCGCGAGGTCCATCTCGAGGCGCAGAGCGCCGGCGATCTCGTCGACGATCGCCACGAGACCCCAGCGCCGCAACGGCGGAAGCAATGCCTGCGCCACGCTGGCGACCAGGTGCAGGATGCGCATGTCGGACTCGACGGCCTCGGCAGCCCCCGGCCGGCGAATCTTGACGATGACCTCGCGACCGTCGGGCAGGGCGGCACGATGGATCTGTGCCACCGATGCCGCGGCCAGCGGGGTCACGTCGAAGCGGGCGAGCAGCTGTGTGCAGGGGCGGCCGAACGCGGATTCGACGGCCTGCACCGCCTGCTCCGACGGGAACGGGCCGACATGGTCCTGGAGGCGTGCCAGGGCGTGCTGCGCCGTCTCCGGCAACAGGTCGGCCCGCAGGCTCAGGTGCTGGCCGAGCTTGACGGAGGTAGTGCCCAATCCCTGCAGCAGGGTCGCGAAGCGTTCGGCCACGGGATGGTCGTCGCAGCGCGTCACGCCGCGGTGCCAGCCCCACCACACCACGAAGCCGGCAAAGGCCAGGCCGATCTGCAGCGCGCGCCCGGTCAGGGAGCGGTGCTGCGTCGGCCGGGAGGGAACCGGTTCGGGTTGGACCACGTCAGGCCACCCGGTGTTGCGGTTGGCCGGACTGCCACGCCGCGATGTTGTCGACCGTTTCGTTCAGAATGCGCGCGACCGCCTCACGGGTGTTGAAGCCGACGTGGGGTGTCGCGAGCACGCGCGGGTGGCGCAGCAGCGGGTGAGTCGCGCCCCAGCCGCGGTCGCAACCCAGGCCTGCGCAGCCCATGGGGGCCTCCGGCGCGGCGCCGCCTTCGTGCTCGAGCACGTCGAGGCCGGCCGCGGAGACGGTGCCGCGGTCGAGCGCTCGCACCAGGGCGTCTTCGTCGATCAACGCCCCGCGTGCGGTGTTGAGCAGCACGGCGCCGGGCTTGACGCGCGCGAATGCAGCGTCGTCCAGTAGGTGGCGCGTTTCCGGGGTGAGCGGCAGATGAAGGCTCAGGATGTCGCTGCGTTCGAGCAGTTCGGACCACCCGACGACGTCGACGCGGAGGCTGATCGAGGCCTCCGGTCGCGGGTGCGGGTCGAAGGCCAGGACTTTCATGCCGAAGCCGTGCGCGATGCGCGCCACGTGCGTTCCGATGCGCCCATAGCCGATGACGCCCAGCACCTTGCCTTCGAGCTCGAAGCCGGTGAGTCCCCGGTACGAGAAGCTGCCCCGGAGCGCCCGGGCGCGGGCATCGCACAGGTGGCGGGCGACGGCCAGTAACAGCGCGAAGGTGTGCTCCGCCACCGTGGCGGCGCCGTAGTCGGGCACGTGGACGACCGGGATGCTGCGTTCCCGGCAGGCTGCGAGGTCGATGTGGTCGGTCCCGGCGGACCGTGTCGCCACCAGACGCAAAGCAGGCATGCGTTGCAGCAACTCGCGAGTCACCGGCGAGCGGATGAACACGCACAGTACCTGGGTCAGCGCTTCGGCCCCGTCGTCCGCGTCGGGTAGCGTCTCGGCGCGGAAGCGAGGCCTCCACGTCCGCGGGCACAAGGCTTCGAGCGTGGCGCGGTCTTCGGGCCCGACGTCCACGAAGAGCACCCGCAAAGCTCCGGCAACGCTGTCCGCCGCGGGCCCCTGGGGCGACACGGTCCCGCCGAGCGGAGTGTTCATGCCGCGCCTCCTGCCGAGTGCGGTCCGGGCATGCCCTCGCTCTTCACGGCCCGGTACAGCGAGACGATGCCGAAGACCGTGGGGATCCGGCGTGTCTCCTCGACGTGGCGGAAGCCTGCCGACCCGAACAGCACCGGCAGCATGCCCGCGACGTTGTCACTCGTGGTGTCGAACCCGTCGAGCAGCTGGATCGCCAGGAAGGCGGCTCGGCTAGCCAGTCCGCCCGCCCGGCCCCAGTCGGCCACATGCAGTTCCCCCTCCGGGCGCAGCACACGGTGCATCTGGCGCGGCGTCAGCAGCTTGTCACCCCAGGACAGGTGATGGAAGAACAGGCTCGACAGCACGCGGTCGAAGCGCTCGTCGGCATAGGGCAGGGCGGATGAACACCCGAGTTCGAAGGCAATGTCCGCGCCAGCGCGTCGTGCCTTGTCTGCCGCGATGCCGAGGACCGCGGGGTCGGCGTCGAGTGCCGACACGTTTACGCCCGGTTGCCGCCGCTGCGCCGCGATCGCGAGCGTCCCGGTGCCGCAGCCGACGTCCAGTACCTGCTGGCCCGGCTCGATCGCCGCATGGTCGAGCAGGGCCCGCTTGAAGATCCGCTCACGCGTCGTCAGCGCCACCACGCGGTCGTACAGCGGCGTGAGCGCGTGGAAACGGAGCGCCGGCTTGATCCCAGTGACCTCGCCCATCACGTCGCCTCCGGCCGTCGTGTTGCGCCACCGGCCACGGCCGCCCGGCGCGGATCGGTGAAGTACAGCAGGACGACGACGCTCAGCACGCCGGCGAAGAAGCACCACACCGAAATGAACCAGGTGGCGTAGAAGGCGTAGGCTGCCACGGCAGACGCAAACGCGGCGACGCCGAACGCGACGACGCGCGCATGGCTGGAGAACATCAGGCTCGCGCAGGTGCCGAGCAGGTACAGCGACATCGCGGCCAGCGCGTAGAAGTGCGGTGATTCGTAGGCGATGTGCCTGCCGGTCACGGTCGCCACGATCGGCAGAGTGAACAGCGTGACCAGCAGGTACAGCCCCACGGCGCTTCCCGCGAGAGCGAATCCGATCAGGACTCGACGCCGCCACGGCACGGTCTCCAGAGCCAGGCCCGCCAGCGGCACGTAGATCGGCCAGAGCACATGCGAGAAGAACGAGTAGGCGTGCGTCAGCACCGTGTTGAGCAGCGGAGCACGATCCGGGAAGGTCAGCCAGAGCGCACCTTCGAGAATTTGCTGGATGCCGAAAAGGACCGGGATCCACGCATACGGCTGTTCCGAGCGCGTGCGCGCACGGCGCACGGTGGCGGCGCCGACGATCAGCAGCGCGGCCCCGGCGGTGAAGCTGGCTTCTGCGGAGAAGCACATTAGGCGCTCCCCTTACGTCTGGGCGCCGGGACGATTTCGGTGCCCGCACGGCCCTGCACCATGGCCTCGATGTGATCCAGCGAGCCAATGACGGCGCGGCGCCCGGTTTCCGCCACGAAGGCGCGGGCCGCCTCGACCTTCGGGCCCATGGAGCCAGCCGAAAACCGCATGTCGGCGAGTGCTTCGACGTCCACTTGGCGCAGCGCGCGCTGGTTCGGCTCGCCGAAATCCAGGTAGACGGCGTCGACGTCGGTCGCGATCACCAGGCAGTCAGCCTCCAGCTGGCGTGCCAGCAGGCTGCTGCACAGATCCTTGTCGATAACTGCCTCGACCCCTTGCAGGGTCCGCTCGGCCCCAACCGCCGCGACGGGAATACCTCCGCCTCCTGCAGCGATCACCAGCGTCCCGTGCGAAAGCAACCACTGGATCGGCTGCAAGCCGAGTACCCGCTGCGGCCATGGCGATGCGACCACTCGGCGTACACCCTTGCCGTCCGGTGCCATGGTCCAGCCGCGCTGTAGGCCGATGCGTTCGGCCTCGGCGGCCGTGTAGACGGGGCCGATGGGCTTGGTCGGGGAGGCGAACGCAGGATCGGAAGGATCCACCTGGACGCGAGTCAAAAGCGTTGCGACCACATGCGACGGGAGGACGTTGCTCAGCTCCTGTTCCAGCAGGTAGCCGATCATCCCGTCGGTCTGCGCGCCCAGCACGTCCAACGGGAAGCCTTCGCCTGTTGCTTGCTCGGCAGCCTGCAGCGCGAGCAGGCCGACCTGTGGCCCGTTGCCATGGGTAAGAACAATCTCGTTTCCTTCCACGATCCGGGCCAGCTGTCCGGCCGCGCGGCGGATGTTGGCGAGCTGGTTGTCCGAGGTCAGCGGCTCACCTCGGCGCAGCAGCGCGTTTCCTCCCAGGGCGACTACAATTCTCATGCGGGTGTCCTTTGTTGCATCTCAGCCGAGTGTCGCGACGAGCACGGCCTTGATGGTGTGCATCCGGTTTTCGGCCTGAGTGAAGACGATAGAGGCATCTGACTCGAAAACCTCGTCCGTCACCTCAAGCTCCCTGAGACCGAACTGCTCGTGGACCCAGCGACCGATCTCGGTGTCAAGGTTGTGCAGCGCTGGCAGGCAGTGCATGAAGCGTGACCGCGGGTTGCCCGTTGCCGCCATGAGGGTGCTGTTCACCTGATATGGCAGTAGCTGATCGATGCGATCCTTCCAGACATTCTGCGGTTCGCCCATGGAGACCCACACGTCGGTATAGAGGAAGTCCACTCCTAACACGGCAGACCGCGGTTCGGATTCGATCGTCACTCGGGCCCCGGTCCGCTTGGCAAGCGCACGCATCCGGGCTACCAACTCCTCAGGAGGGCGCAGGGCTTCCGGGGCGGCGATTCGCACATCCATGCCCATCTGAACGCCACCGACCAGCAGGGAGCAGCCCATGTTGAATCGGGCGTCGCCGAGGTAGCAGAAGGACATCTGGTGAAGCGGCTGTTGGCCGAACTCTTCCATCGTCAGTAGGTCCGCGAGAATCTGCGTCGGATGAGCTTCGTCAGTGAGCCCGTTCCACACCGGAACGTGAGCGAAGCGGGCAAGTTCTTTAACGACGCTCTGGTGGAAGCCACGGTACTCGATGCCGTCGTACATGCGTCCGAGCACGCGGGCCGTGTCCTTCAACGACTCCTTGTGGCCCAGCTGTGAGCCTGCCGGATCGATGTAGGTGACGTGCCCGCCCTGGTCGTGAACCGCGACCTCGAACGCGCACCGCGTTCGCGTCGACGCCTTCTCGAAGACGAGGGCGATGTTCTTGCCTTTCAGGCGTTGATGTTCGTTGCCGACGTACTTGGTGCGCTTCAGCTCCGCGGACAGGTCGAGCAGGAAGCGGATGTCGCGCGGCTCGAAATCCTCGAGGTCAAGCAGGCTGCGATTGCGCAGATTGAAGCTCATGGGGGGTCCTCGGTGTTGATGAATTGGGGGTGATCGCTCAGAGGGCGTCGCGCTCGATCGGACAGGACATGCAGTGACTGCCTCCGCGGCCGCGACCCAGTTCCGCGCTGGGGATCGTGATGACTTCGACGCCTGCTTTGCGCAGCAACGTGTTGGTGTAGACGTTGCGGTTGTACGCAACTACGACGCCGGGGGAGAGGGCAAGCAGGTTGTTGCCGTCATCCCACTGTTCACGCTCGGCTTCGTATGCATCTCCGCCCGTCGTGACCACTCGCAGGTGTTTCAGTCCCAGGGCCCTCGAGATCACATCGAGGAACGGCCCGGGCTCGGCCCGCACGTCCAATGTTCCTTCCTTTTCACCCGGCCGAATGCTGTGCGCCGTGATTTCGGAAACAACCCCCGGAAATGTCGTCACGAGGTCGACGCCGCAGAATGTCAGCACAGTGTCCAGGTGCATCGCACCTCGTGACTTGGGCATGCGGGCGGCTATGAGATGCGTGGCCGCTCTGCTTTGGAAGAGGCGGCGTGCAAGTTGACTGACCGCTTGAGGCGAGGTGCGCTCTCCCATGCCGACGAGCACGACGCCGTTTCCGAGCGGGACCACATCCCCGCCTTCCAGCGAGGCCATCCCGTGCTCGCGATCGGGGTCGCCCCACCACTCGACCACCTGACCCCGGAACGCGGGATGAAAGCGGTAGACGGCGGTCAGCAGCAGCGTCTCCTGGCGTCGCGCCGGCCAGAACATCGGACTCAGCACGACGCCGCCGTAGACCCAGCAACTGGAGTCGCGGGTGAACAGCGTGTTTGGGAGCGGCGCGAGCAGGAAGTCGGAGGGCGAAAGACAAAGTGCGGCCAGCCCCTCCAGTTCGACGGGGACTTCTCCTCGAAGGAGCCCTCCGATCAGATGTTCGGCCAGACGATTGGGCGGCAGCGATTCAAGCCAGGGACGCAACCGCGCCGCTGCCTCAGGATCGATGTAATTCTCGCTAAGCTTGCGATCGAGCAACCAGGTCCGCGCGTCTGGCTGGGCAACAACGCCGGTCAGCAGTTCGTGCAGCTCGAGCACCTCGACGCCTCGCTCGGTCATCACGTTGGTGAAGGCGTGGTGATCGTTCTTCGCTTGGGAGACCCAGAGCACGTCGTCAAAGAGCAGCTCTCGGCAGTTGGCCGGTGTCAGCCGCGCCTGGGCGAGTCCCGGCCTGCAGACGAGCACCTTGCGCAATCGACCTACTTCAGAAAATGCTCCGAGTGTCACGTGGATGCTCCTGTCGAATCAGAGATGGCGAAGGGGATACTGATCAAAGGCTGAGGCCGCCGGTGGCCAGCAGGTAGGCGGCCACCAGCGCCAGTAGCAACAGAACGGCAGCAAGGGTGAGTTCGAAGCCCTTGAACGGGCGCGTGCGCTGCTCACGCCTGGCCAGCGCGTACAACGCGGCGCCTGGCAGATAAAGCAACGAACTCAACAGCAAGTACTTCGGACCGGCGGCATAAAGCAACCAGACGCAGTAGAGCGCGGCCAGCGCTGAGACGGGCAGATCCGACCGACGGATGCTGTCTGCGGACCCCTCGCGCCGGACTGCGAGCATCAGGCCGTAGACCGCGCTGAACAGGTACGGCAGCAGGATCATCGCCGTGGACAGCGAGATCAGGGCCAGGTACGAAGCCTTGGAGAACATTGCCACCAGCAGGAAGACCTGCACCATCGCGGTGGTCAGCCACAGCGCATTTGCAGGCACACCGCGGGCGTTCTGGCGCGCGAGACCACTGGGCATCACGCCGTCGTTGGCCGGCGAGAACAGAGATTCGGCGGCCAGCAGCGTCCAGGCCAGGAAGCCACCGCCGACGGAGACGATCAGACCACCGTAGATGAGCACGGCACCCCATGTGCCGACAGCCTTCTCGAGCACGCCGGCCATTGACGGATTCTTGAGGCCGGCAAGTTCGGGCTGCTGGAGCACGCCGAGCGAGAGGATCGAAACGGCCATCAGCAGGAGAAGTGTTGCGCCGAATCCGAGGACGGTCGCACGCCCCACGTCCTCGCGACGGCTCGCGCGGGCAGAGTAGACGCTGGCCCCTTCGATGCCAATGAAAACCCATACCGTCACGAGCATCGTGCTCTTGACTTGATCCAGGACGCTGCCCAGCTTAGTATTACCCCAGAAGTCCAGGCTGAAGGTCTCGACGCGAAAGGCGGTCGCCACAAGCACAATGAACAGCAGGAGCGGCAGCACCTTCGCCAGCGTCACCACCGCGTTGATGACTGCCGCACCCCGAATCCCGCGTAGCACCATGAAGTGCACGAGCCAGAGCACGATTGAAGCACCGACCACTGCGGGCGTTGTGTTTCCGTCGCCGAACGAGGGGAAGAAGTAGCCGAGTGCTCCGAAAGCTGCGACGAGGTAACCCACGTTGCCGATCCAGGCACTGACCCAGTAGCCCCACGCCGAATTGAAGCCGACGTAGTGGCCCGCGGACTCGCGCGCGTAGGCATAGATCCCGTTGTTCAGTTGTGGCTTGCGCAGTGCGAGCATCTGGTAGACCCGAGCCAGCGCGAGCATCCCGACCCCCGTGACGAGCCAACCGATCAGGATGGCCCCTGCGCCCGCGCCCGCAGCCATGTTCTGCGGAAGCCCGAAGATGCCGCTTCCGATGATGGATCCGATGACAAGCGCCGTCAGCAGCCCGAGACCGAGGCGGTCGTCGGCGTGAGTTGTGGGCCGAGGTGGGGACGCCGCACCGGCTGTGCCGGGGATGGAGGTTTTCATGGCAAATCCTTCATGGGTTGCAGGTGACGGAACGAATCAGCCAGCACGGCGAGACTGCCCGCGTGGGACAAGGTTTCATGGAACTCCCGCTCGCGCTTGCACCTTTCCAGCGCGACCGAGCACGGCGTTCAGGGTGGTCATCCGTCCATGCGCACGTGCGATCCATTGGGTAGGGAACGCAGATGTCAACCACGCGTAGACGAGGTACTTCGTCAGCTTGCCGATCCACAGTGCGACTACGACTTCGGCGACCGGCAACCGGGCAATCGCGGCAAACATCAGTGCCGGTGTAAGCGGCAGGGGCAAAGCGGCAAGGACAAGGAGCGAGACGACCCCATAGGCACCCAACCACATCGCGGCGTCCTTCCATGCGACAGAGCGAACCACATCGGGATAGGCTGCGAAGAGCCTCGCCCAGCCGAGGTGGTGGAACACGAGGTAGAGAATGCTTGCACCGAGTGCTGCGCCGAGGCTGGACCCGAAGGCGATCGAGAGCCAGCGGCGAGGCGCCATGAGCACCGCCGCCACGAGCAATCCCGCGAAGGGCACCGACATCGAAAGCGTTGCCGCAGCTGCGACCACAGCGACCACCAGCGGGAACGCGCGGGTGTCGGCCCGCCGCAGCAGCGCGCGCATCAAACCAGATTCGAGTGCACCGCGCATCACAGCGTGTCCGCCTCACTGCTTCCGCATAACAGGGCGTTGGCCGAGTTCGACCGCCAGCGACAACATTTCCCGGCCGCGCATCACCTTGAACTGCGCCTTGGTGCCCGGGCTCAGCGCGGCCGTCTCGTTGATCAGGGCCGCGGTGTCGCCGATCTCCTTGTCATTGATCGAGACAACGGTGTCGCCGGCGCGCAGGCCGGCGCGCTCGGCCGGGCCGCCTCGCTGCACAGCGACGAGAGCGGCACCGGCTGCGGCGCCGGTCGTCTCGTGGATGACGTCGCGCGCGCTCACGCCGAGCCAGCCGCGACTGACGCGGCCGGTCGCAATGATTTGTTCCATCACCTGCCGCGCAAGACTCACCGGGATCGCAAAGCCGATGCCTTGCGATCCGCCGCTGCGGGAGTAGATCGCCGTGTTGATGCCCACCAGGTGGCCGGACGTGTCGACCAGCGCGCCGCCGGAGTTGCCCGGGTTGATTGCCGCGTCGGTCTGGATGAAGTTCTCGAAGGTGTTGATCCCCAGTCGGTTGCGGCCCGTGGCGCTGACGATGCCCTGCGTCACCGTCTGGCCCACCCCGAACGGGTCGCCGACGGCCAGCACGATGTCGCCGATCTGCACCGAGGCCGGATTGGCGAAGGTGATGGGTTGCAGGCCCTTGGCCTCGACACGCAGCACGGCGAGGTCGGTCTCGGGGTCGGTGCCGACCACGCGCGCCTCGGCGACCTTGCCGCCGGGCAGCATCACCGCGATCTCGTCCGCGCCCTCGACGACGTGGTTGTTGGTCAGGATGAAACCTTGGGCGGCGACGATCACGCCCGACCCGAGGCTGGACTGGCCCTGGGCGGCTTCTTCGTCTGATCCGCCGTATGGCCGCAGCCAGCCGGGCAGTTGCCGCGGTGGCGCCTTGCGCGTGTAGATGTTCACCACCGATACCGAGGACTTCGCTGCCGCGGCGCGGAAACCCGCTTCGAGGCGGGTCACGACGGACTGGCCGTTCGGAGACGACGCCGCCCCATCGGCAAGGGGCGCCTCGCGCACCGCCACGACGTCGGTGCGGACCGGCGCGACGGGTTCGGGCCCGAACGCCTTCCAGGCGATCAGCACCCCTGCCGACACCGCGGTCACCTGCGCGATCAGCAGCCACAGCCGCCAGCCAACGGACGGTCGATGGTTGTTCATGGTCCGGTTCCCCTCATCAAATCCTCCAGGGCACGCGCCATCGGTACGACGACGCTGATCTCGTTCGATGCGTGCGGCACCGTGTCGCAGGTGAGCACGCGGGCCGGCCCGCTGGCCAGCAGTTCTTCGTAGGCGCCAGGCGCGAACAGCGCGTGCACGCCGATGCACAGCGGCGCCGGCAGGCCGACGCGGCGCACGCTGGCCACGGCCTGGATCATGGTGCGCGCACTCGACACGATGTCGTCGACGAGGACCGGCTGGCGGTCGCGCCAGGCCGAGACGTCCGGCAGGCTGACCTCGACGTCGCGGTCACCCCGGCGGATCTTCTGCAGCACGGTCCACGGTGCGTCCGCTCCGGCGGCGACCTCCGAAACCCATTGTTCGCTCTCCGCGTCGGGGCCGATCAGCAGCGGTCGTTCGACCTGTGCCGCGACCCAGCGCGCGATCAGCGGCGCCGTGTGCACGACCCGTGTCGGGATCTGGTAGATCTCGTCGAGGGCGTGGTAGCGGTGCAGGTGCGGATCGGCCGTCACGAGCCCGTCGAACGCCGTCGACAGCAACGCGGCATAGGTGCGCGAGGTCACCGCCTCGCCGGTATGGAAGCGGCGGTCCTGCCGCAGGTAGGCGAGGTAGGGCGCGGACAGCAGCACCTTCGTGGCACCGAGGTCGCGGGCCGCGTCGGCCGCGAACAGCAGCGGCAGGGTCTTCTCGTCGGGCCGCGCGAGGCTGCAGGCGAGCACCACGGTGCGGCCGGTCACATCGCCATCCAGGCGCACCAGCGACTCGCCGTCCGGGAATCGGTGCAGTTCCATCGCGGCGCGCTCGGCCTGCAGCGCACGCACCAGCCGATCGGCGAAAGCGTCGTCGCCGGGCAGATGAAAGACGATCGGTTTCATGAGCCCTCCGACAGTTGGAAGATGGGCGGCCGCGAAGCGATGTACTGCAGGGCATACGCCAGTTCGCCCGGGGCCTGGGCGTGCAGCGTGAAGAGCGGTTGGCCGGGGCGCACGATGTCGCCCAGGCGCACATGCACGTCGACGCCGGCCGCCGGTGCTTTGGGGGCACCGGCGAGCTTGGCTGCCCGCGACAGCAACCGGTTGTTGATCGCCGCGACACGGCCCGCAGCCGGCGCTTCGACAACGTGCCGATGCGGCGCCAGGGGCACCTCGCGGAGGCCGCCCTGTGCCTCGCAGATGGCGCTGAACTTCGCCCATGCCCGTCCGTCTGCAAGAACTTCGGTCGCCAGCCGCAGGCCGCCACCTGCCGACGCGGCGCCGCCCATTTCGAGGATGTCGCCAGCCAGACGCAGCGCACGTTGCCTCAGATCGTCCGGCGCGTCGGCCTGGCGGCGCAGCACGGCCAGCACGTCGCGCGCTTCCAGCGCCGGGCCGATGCCGCGCCCGACCGGCTGCAGGCCGTCGGTGATGCGCAGCGCCACCTCCAAGCCGATCGACCGGCCGACCTCGACGAGGCGGCGTCCGAGCGTCTGCGCGGCCTCGGTGCTGCGGACCTTGGCTGTCGGCCCCACCGGCAGGTCGATAAGCACGTGGGTGGAGCCCGCCGCCGCCTTCTTGGACAACACGGAGGCGACCAGTTGCCCCTCGCTGTCGAGATCGAGCGGACGCTCGACGCGGATCAGGATGTCGTCGGCCGGGCTCAGGCGGACCGAGCCGCCCCAGACGATGCAGGCGCCGGTGCGCTCGACGGTGCGCCGCATCGCAGCGATGTCCAGATCGACCGGGGCCAGCACCTCCATCGTGTCGGCAGTGCCGGCGGGGGAGGTGATCGCGCGAGACGAGGTCTTTGGCATCGTCAGTCCGCAGGCCGCGACTATCGGCACGACGAGCAGCGTCGTGCGGTTGCCTGGAAGGCCGCCGACGCAGTGCTTGTCCACGATCCTGTCGTGGCCCCAGTCCAGCCGTTCGCCCACGTCGATCATCGCCCGCGTCAACGAGACGGTCTCGTCGAGATCGAGGCGGTCGCCCGCGCAGGCCGTGATGAAGGTGGCCAGGTGCAGGTCGGAGTAGCGGCCGGCGGCGATGTCGCAGATGACGGCACGGAAGGCGCCCGCATCGAGCCGGTGGCCGTAGACCTTGGCGCGGACGTGACTGAGCGAGTCGAGGACCGGTGCATGGCTGACGGTGAGCCGTTCACCCGGCGTGGCACCCAACGATGCCCACGCCGCTTCGGACAAGCCCGCAACATCGTGTCCGAGCCAGGGACCGTCGACGACGCTGAGCGTGGCGACGATGCTGCGCTGGCCCGTGGTCAGTTGCACGCGAGCCTGCGTCGTGAAGCCCTCGGAACGGCAGACAGCGCAGTCGCGGCGCATGTAGACCACCGGCTCCTGGTAGGTGTCGATGCCCGTGCGCCAGGCGCGCAGCTGGTTCTCGGCATCGCCGCCGTGGACAGGCGTGGCGTCCGGGCTCATGCCAGCTCCACCGTTTCCAGGTAGTCGGGCACGCGGCACGCCCAGTGCAGCTCCCGCTCGATGCGCGAGCGCATCGCGTCGGCCGCCGCCGGTTCGCCGTGGGTGATGAAGGTCTGCGTCGGCGGCGCGTCGAAGCCGCCCATCCACTGCAGGATCTCGCCGGCGTCTGCATGCGCAGACAGGCTGTCCAGTGCCGCCACCTCGGCGTGGATGGGCACCTCCTCGCCATGGATGCGCACCGAGGTGGCACCCTGCAGGATCGCGGCGCCGCGGGTGCCGCCGGCCTGGTAGCCCGCGAACAGTATCGTGTTGCGGCGGTCGGGTGCGAAGGCCTTCAAGTGATGGACGACCCGTCCGCCCGTGGCCATGCCGCTGGCCGAGATGATGACCATCGGTCCGCGCCGCGCGCTCAGCGCGCGCGAGTCGTCGGGCTTGTTGACGATCGTCGCGGCATGGCACATGGCCTCGCATTGCTCGGGGCTCAGCCGGTGCTCGCTTTGGTGCGCGTGGTAGATGCGCGTCGCGTCGGTGGCCATCGGGCTGTCGAGGTAGACCGGCAGATGGTGGATGACGCCGCGCTCCTTGAGCAGGTGGATGCAGTACATCAGGTTCTGCGCGCGGCCCACGGCGAAGGCCGGGATCACCACGACACCGCCGCGCGCGGCCGTGCGGTTGATGACTTCGCCGAGCTTGAGCAGCGGATCGCTGACCTCATGCTGGCGGTCGCCGTAGGTCGACTCGACCACCGCGTAGTCGGCACCCGGGACCTTGGCCGGTGCGGCCAGCACCAGGTCGTTCGGACGACCGATGTCACCGGAGAACAGGATCGAGCGCCGGCCGTCGTCGATCTTCACGAAGGCGGAGCCCAGCATGTGCCCCGACGGATCCATGCGCGCCTGCAGGCCGGGAGCGGGGCTCCACGGAGTGCCGTAGGGCCGGGGAGCGAACTGCTTGAGGCAGCGTTCGGCGTCCTCGCGGGTGTACAACGGCAGCGCCGGCTTGTGCTTGGAATAGCCGCGCCGGTTGGCGTACTCGGCTTCCTCCTCCTGCAGGTGGCCGCTGTCGGGCAGCAGGATGCGGCACAGGTCGTAGGTCGCCTCGGTGCAGTAGACCTTGCCCTTGAAACCCTGCCGCGCGAGCAGCGGCACATAGCCGCTGTGGTCGATGTGGGCGTGCGTCAGCACGATCGCGTCGATCTCGGCGGCCGGCACGGGCATCGGGGCCCAGTTGCGCAGCCGCAGCTGCTTGTAGCCCTGGAACAGGCCGCAGTCGATGAGCACCGTCGCACCCTCGTGGCGCAGCAGGTACTTCGAACCCGTGACGGTGCCGGTGGCGCCGAGAAATTGCAGTTGCATGAGATCTCCTTGGGGTGTGTTCATAGCACCAGCGGTGCGTCAGGCAACTCGTTGCGGTCGCCAGGTACTGGAGGGAAGTGGCGCGTCACGAGCTGCGTGACGGCCTCGATGCCGTGGACAGTGCCGTGGCCGAAGTCGCCAGCGCCGAAGTGGGCCTCCATGCCGCGGCAGATCACGGACCAGGCCTCGGTACCGGCCTTGGCATCGATGCCCCGGTCCGCGACGATCTCCACCCGCCGGTCGGCCAGCAGCAGGTAGATCAGCACGCCGGTGTTGTGTTCGGTGTCCCAGACGTGCAGTCGCGCGAAGAGCTCGATGGCGCGTTCGCGCGCTGTCTGGTTGCGCAGCAGGGGCAGGCCGTCGAGCGAGCCTTCGACGACGAACCGGATCTCTCCCGTATGGGAGGCCTCGCTCGCGGTGATCGCTTGCTCGATCGAGCGCAGCGCGGAGGCGGGGAAGGCGCGACGCACGCGCGCCGAGGTCGTCGCGAGGTGACGCAGGAGTCGTGCGAGATCCATGGTCACCACCTGCCAGAGGCACCGCCTCCGCCAAAACCGCCGCCACCGCCGCCGAACCCGCCACGTCCCCCAAAGCCGCCGCCGCGGTGCCCGCCGTGCCCGTGCATGCCGCCGTGGCCGCCCATGCCGATGCCCAGCAGCGTGACGAAGAAGCCGGTCAAGCCCGCGGTGGCCGCGACGGCCAGCGTGCCGAGCGCGAACCAGGCGACGGCGCCCAGCACGCCGCCGACCACGAAGGCCCCGGGCACGCGACCCAGCGCCTGCCGCAACACGCCGCCGAGCACCAGCGCGACGATGAACAGCACCGGCCAGCTTTGCCCCAGCCCGTTGTCAGCGGCTGCCGGGCCGCGCCGCGTCGGCGGCGGCAGGGCCTCGCCATCGAGGACGCGCACGATCTGATCAAGCCCCGCCGTGAGGCCCCCATGGAAGTTGCCCTGCCGAAGCCGGGGCGTGATGACCTCCGCGATGATGCGCGCCGCTGTCGCGTCGTTCAGTGCGCCTTCGATCCCGTAGCCGACTTCGATACGGACGGCGCGATCGTCCTTCGCAACGAGCAGCAACGCGCCGTCGTCGACCTTGCGGCGGCCCAGCTTCCATTGCTCGACCACCCGCAGCGCGAAGGGTTCGATCGCCTCCGGCCGCGTGGTCGGCACGATCAGTACCGCAATCTGCGTGCCCTTGCGATCCTCGAACGCGCGCAGCGATTGATCGAGCGCGGCGCTCTGCTGGGCCGTCAACGTGCCGGTGAGGTCGGTCACCCGACCTTGCAGAGGCGGCACCGGGACCAGATCCTGTGCTGCCGCGCCGAGTGCGGCTGCGCACAGGAACCAGAGGACGGCGAGCCGGCGCAGCAAGCGTCCGACCGGGACGCGGGCCGTCGTCACTTCTTGGCACCCGAGGCGCCGATGCCGCCGAGGTCGACCTTGGGCGGCACGGCGAGCGCTGCCTCGTCGGTGACGGTGAAGTTCGCCTTGACACCGTAGCCGAACACCATCGCCGTCAGGTTGCTCGGGAAGCTGCGAACCGCGACGTTGTAGTCCTGCACCGCCTTGACGTACCTTTCGCGCGCCACGGCGATGCGGTTCTCGGTGCCCTCGAGTTGCACGCGCAGGTCCTGGAAACCCTGGTTGGCCTTCAGGTTCGGGTAGTTCTCGGTAACCACCAGCAGGCGCGACAGTGCGCCCGACAGTTCGCCCTGCGCGGCCTGGAACTTTTTGAATGCATCGGGGTTGTTGACCAGTTCCGGCGTGGCCTGGATGGACGTCGCCTTGGCGCGCGCCTCGACCACTTTGGTGAGCGTCGCCTGCTCGAAGTTGGCTTCGCCCTTGACGGTGGCGACGATGTTCGGGATCAGGTCGGCGCGGCGCTGGTACTGGTTCAGCACCTCGGACCAGCTCGCCTTGATCTGTTCCTCGGTGGATTGAAAGGTGTTGTAGCCGCAGCCGGACAGCGCGAGCGTCAGCGCGGCGAGAAGGGTGACGAAGAAGTGGCGCATGGTCAGGGCTCCTGGGGGTGTCGTGCGGAAAGCGGATCGGAAGGCGTGCGTGGCATTCGTGGTGGCGCGTCCTCGGCCGACCACCACGCGGGCCGGGCGATCAGGGCGCCCAGCGTGGCCAGCAGCGGCAGGGCGAGCCACGCGAAGCTGATCTGGGCCACCGCGCCGAACAGCCAGCCGGCGGCCGCCGAGCCGAGCGTCTGGCCGAAGCCCGCTGCCGCGGCCAGCCCGCCCATCGTCGCGCCGAGGCGCCGCCGGGAAGCTCCGGCCGCGAGGTAGGAGATGGTCGGCAGCACAAGGCCGGTGCCCGCGGCGGTGAAGCTGACGCCGATATACATCCAGGCGTCGCTGCGGTGCTGCGCCAGCATGGCAAGACCGGCGATCGCCAGCATGAGCCCGACCGCCATCACGCCTCGGCCAGCGGCCCGTTCGAGGAGCCCGGTGAAGAAGAGCAGCGCGTTGACGCCGAGCATCACGAGACTGCACTCGGCGAACATCAGCGAGATCTCGCGCGACGACAGCGTCGGGTGCTGCTGGCCCTGCAGCACGATGCCGAGTTCGAAGCCGGCCAGCACGAACATGACGGCGCCGTTCAGTCCCCACAGCGCGAGCGTGCGCCTGCGATCGGCAGGTCCGGGCTGAACATCCTCCTCCAATGCCGCCGACGTAGCATCGGGAAGGGTGGCGGCCAGCCCCAGCATCATCAGTGCCCCCAGCGCTGCCGACATCACGATCACGAGATTCGTCGGATCGAAAGCGCCGGCGCCGATGCTGGCGAGCGCGACGGACATCTGCGCGGCGGCGGCATTGAGCCCCGGGCCGAACAGGAAGCCCAGCAAGGACATGGCGCCGAGCCATGCAAACCGGCGGGCGCGCTGGTCCTGCGGCGTGTGTTCGGCGACGAGTGCAGGTACCACGGGCACGACGGCAGCCACAAAGAAGCCGGTGGCCCCGCGCAACCCGTAGATGCCGGCAAGCCCGATCCAGTCAGGCCGCAGCAAGGGCAGCAGGCTGGCGACGTAGCCGACCAGCCCGATCACCAGGATGCGTCCGCGGCCCCAGCCGTCGGAGACCCGGCCCCACAGCGGCGCGCCCACCAGAACCCCTGCGGCGTACAGGCCGCTGAGCAGGCCGATGTGGCGAGCGACCTCGGCCTGCCCGTCGGCCGCCATCAGCGGTGCCAGCCAGGCCGGCAACAGGGGCATCAGCGCGCCGTAACCGGCGGAGACGACAAAGACTGCAGCCGCCAGCCAGGCGAGCTGCCAGGCCCCTAGACCGAGCGTCGCAGGCGATCGCTGGCGTTCGATTCGGAATGGGGGCGACATCACGGCAACCTGGATCCGCGTCAGGCTGACGCGCCTTGAACGACCGGCGACGGCGCGCCGGACGGCGGGTGCGGACTGCGGATGCCGGCCAGCTTCGTGCGCTTGAGCATCAATGCGTTGATCGCGACGATGGCCGAGCTGCCCGACATCGACAGCGCCGCGACCTCGGGAGAGAGCGTGAACGGATAGAACACGCCCGCTGCCAGCGGGAAGGCGATCACGTTGTAGCCCACCGCCCACCACAGGTTCTGGTGCATCTTGCGCAGCGTCGCGCGCGACAACTCGATCGCGCCAACGACGTCGTAGGGATCGCTCTTCATCAGCACCACCTGGGCGCTCTCCATGGCCACGTCGGTGCCCGCGCCGATGGCGAAGCCGACATCGGCCTGCGTCAATGCCGGGGCATCGTTGATGCCGTCGCCGACCATGCCAACCTTGTGTCCCTGGGCCTGCAGTTCCTTGATCTTCGAGGCCTTCTGGCCCGGCAGCACGTCGGCCAGCACGATGTCGATGCCGAGTTCCTTGCCTATGCGCTCGGCAGTGGCCTGGTTGTCGCCGGTGATCATCGCCACCTTGACGCCGCGTTCCTGCAGCTTGGCGATCGTGGCCTTGGAGGTCGGGCGCACGGCGTCGGCGATCGCAATCAGGCCGATCAAGCGGCCGCCGCGCGCCACATGGACGACCGTACGGCCGCCGCCTTGAAGCCGTGCCGCCTCGGCCGCCAGCTCCGCGAGGCTGACCTGCTCGGCTTCCATCAGCTTGCGGTTGCCGAGCAGAACGACGTCGCCGCCGATCTTCGCGCGCGCGCCCTGACCGTCGATGTTGGTGAATTCGGTCGCCGCCTCCGGCGTGTCCGGGCCGGCGCGCTTGAGCACCGCCAGCGCGAGCGGGTGTTCCGAGAACTTCTCCACGGCGGCCGCTGTGGATAGCAGCTGCGCCTCGGTCGTACCGGGCGCCGGGACCATCTCCACCACGTCCGGCTGGCCCAGCGTAAGCGTGCCGGTCTTGTCGAAGACAACGACGGTCAGCTTGGTGGCGTTCTCCAGCGCCGCGGCGTTCTTGAACAGGATGCCGTTCATCGCGCCCAGGCCGGTGCCGACCATGATCGCCATCGGCGTGGCCAGGCCGAGCGCGTCCGGGCAGGCGATCACGAAGACGGTGATGGTGAGGGTGAGGGCGAACAGCAGCGGTTGGCCGAGAACCCAGAACCAGACCGCGAAGGTCAGCAGCCCGACCAGGATGGCCGCGAGCACCAGCCACTGCGACGCCTGGTCGGCCAGCAGTTGGCCCGGCGCCTTCGAGTTCTGCGCTTCCTGCACCAGCTTGACGATCTGCGCGAGCGCCGTGTCGGCGCCGACCTTGGTGGCCTGGTAGCGGAAGCTGCCGCTCTTGTTGATGGTCGCGCCGATCACCGCGTTGCCGACCACCTTCTTGACCGGCATCGATTCGCCGGTGAGCATCGACTCGTCGACCTGCGATGCGCCGTCGATGATCTTGCCGTCCACCGGGATCTTGTCGCCCGGCTTGATGACTACCGTCTCGCCGACCAGGACTTCGGCGGTCGGCACCTTGGTCTCGACACCGTTGCGCAGCACCGTCGCCAATGGCGGCGCCAGGTCCATCAGCGCCCGGATCGCATCGGAAGCACCGGCACGGGCACGCATCTCCAGCCAGTGGCCAAGCAGGATGAACACCAGCAGCACGGAAGCGGCCTCGTAGAACACCTCGCCTTCGTAGAAGAAGGTGGCGCCGAGGCTGAACACATAGCCGGTGCCGACGGACAGTACGACCAGAGTGGCCATGTTCGCGACCTTGTTGCGCGCGGCGCGCCAACCGGCGACAAAAAACGGCCAGCCGGGATAGGCGATGGCACCGGTCGCGACGATGAACAGGAAGAGGTTTCGATCCATCCCGAACGGCGTCGCGAAGTCCCCGAACATCTTACCCATCGGCGAGTAGAGGAACACTGGAATCGCGAACAGTAGCGCGACCAGGAAGCGGTTGCGCATGTCGTTGGCCATGTCCTGCATCGACATGCCAGGCGCGTGGCCCATGTCGTGCATCATGTCGCTCGCCTGGTGGGCCGCCTCGCCGCCGTGGCCTGCGTGCGCCGTGTGCGCCGTGTGCTCGGCGTGTGGCCCTGAGGGCGGACCCTTTGCGGCGACCGGAGTCGAGGCAGCTGCCGTCGCGGCGGCATGCGCTGCGTGGTCGTGAGCGGCATGTCCGGCGTGGGCGCCATGCGCGGCATGGTCTTCGTGCCCCGCGTGCCCGGAATGGGCCGCGACATGCCCCTCGGGCGGGCAGACATGCGCAGGCAGCAACTCGCCGCGGCAGTGGTAGCCGCACTCGATGATGCGTCGTCGGATCTCCTCCAGCGAGGTCTTCGTTTCGTCGTAGTGGACGGTTGCGCTGCCGGCGACGTAGTTGACATCGACGTGATGAACGCCCGGTAACGCCGCGATCTGGTGCTGTACGCCAGCGGCGCTCAGGCTCGACACCAGTTCGCCGACTTCAACGGTGCTTGTCTTCATGGGATAAGTCCTTTGGATGGGAGGTCAGCGGGCCAGGCGGCCGGCCTCGAGGCAGTCGGGGGAAAACTCGAACACGATGTCGGGGTCGGGTCGCACGAGCTTGTCCTTCCGGCCGGCGTAATGGAGCCGCGACAGGATGTCGCGCATCAGGTTGAGCCGGGCCAGGCGCTTGTTGTCGGCGCGCACGATTCGCCACGGCGCCGTCGCCATGTGCGTTCGCATCAGCATGGCGTCGCGCGCGGCGGAGTACGCCTTCCAGTGCTTGACCGCCACCGCGTCGATCGGGCTCGACTTCCACTGCTTGAGTGGATCGCGGCGGCGTTCCTCGAGGCGCTTGACCTGTTCGTCCTTGCTGACGTCGAGGTAGTACTTCAGCAACTTGATGCCCGATCCGACCAGCATCTCCTCGAACTTCGGCACCGACTGCATGAACTCTTCGTGCTGCTCCTTGGTGCAGAAGCCCATGACGTGTTCGACGCCGGCTCGGTTGTACCAGCTGCGGTTGAACAGCACGAGTTCCTCGGCCACGGGCAGATGCGGCACGTAGCGTTGAAAGTACCAGCCTTTGCGCTCGCGGTCGGACGGCTTGCCCAGCGCCACGACGCGCGTCTCACGCGGGCTGAGGTACTCGACGATGCGCTTAATGCTGCCGTCCTTGCCTGCAGCATCCCGGCCTTCAAGCACAACCAGGATCCTGTCTTTGCAACGTATGAAGTGGCGCTGCAGCTTGACCATCTCGATCTGCAGCACGTGCAGTTGCGCCTCATACTCATCCTTCGACAGCGATCGGTCCGAGGGCACGTCTGCGCCGGTTGTCGGCGTGACGGCCCCGCCTGCACTGTCCACAGGGTCCGCGCGTTGACTGATCTTCTCGTGCCTGAGGTGCTTCTTTTGTTTCTTTGACATGGTGGCCTCCTTGGTAGCGTGCTTCTTCGTGAATCACGGTGGTGGGTCAGTGCATAGCCTCGGCCGAACGGTCCGATCAGGCCGCCGAACTGAGTTTGCGAAGCGCGGGGACGAAACGCGGGGTCCGCTCGGCGTAGGCGTCGAACTTGGCGCCGAAGCGCTCGCGCATCTCGCGTTCTTCGGTGACAGCAAGACGTCCGTACATGGCCACGAGGATCGGGAACATGACCAGCGTCAGCAGCGTCGGCCACTGGAGCAGGAAACCCAGCAGTATCATCACGAAGGCGACGTACTGCGGATGGCGAATGCGTGCATACGGCCCGGTTGTGGCCAGCCGGTTGGCGCGCTGGGCGTGGTACAGCACGCTCCAGGCTGCGGACAACAAATAGAAGCCGAACCCGAGGAAAACATAGCTGGCGATGTGCAGCACGCCGAAGTGTGGGTCACCTTTTTCGCCAAGCAGCGTGGACCAGAGATGCCCCGTGTTGTGCGACATCAGGTCTAGGCTGGGGAACTTCGTCTGCAGCCAGCCCGACATCAGATAGATTGTGAGTGGGAAGCCATACATCTCGACGAACAGCGCCACCACGAAAGCCGCGAACGCTCCGAAGGTGCGCCAGTCGCGGCTGGTCTGTGGCTTGAAGAAGCTGAAGGCGAACATCAAGAAGATGGCCGAATTGAGGATGACCAGCATCCACAGTCCGTAGCCGGGTTGGTCGTGATTCATCTGCAGGTCCCCTCAGTGGTGGCGGTGTGTCGTCGTGGAGCGTTCGCCAGACCTGTTCGCGTCGGCGGTGCGTTCGTCCGATGGGGCCTTGCCGTCATCTGCACTGCCGTGGCCATGGCTATGGCCGCTGTGCATGAAGATGTGCAAGAGCGGCGAGGCAGCCAGCAGCAGGTAGGGCAAAGCACCCAGGGTGTGAGCGCGGTGTTCTGTGAGCAGGAAGAAGAAGGCAATCGCAGCAAAGATCAGCAGTCCGATGCCGTAGCGACTGCGCCAGAAGCTGCTCGCGGGGTGGTTTGGCTCGTGCGCGTTATGGTCCATGAAAGAACTCCTATGCGGTTCTCAATTCCGCTGGGTGAACCAGGATTCGACTGGGGCTTCGGTTGGATGCGAGTTCACTTGCCCGTCGCGGGCGGCGACATCGGCATGCGGTCCATCATCATCTGCATCATCGACTGCATCATGTCCATGCGCGTCTCCATCATTTGCTGGCGCGTGGCGGCGTTGGCCGGCACCTTTCCTGGAGCCATGCCACCCATCATCGACATGCCTTGCCGCATGAGCTTCATGTGCGCGGCCATCAGGGCCTCGCGCTCGGCCGGCGTCTTCGCGCTGCCCATCTTCTCGTGCATCTCCTGCATGGCCTTCATGTGCTTGTCCATCATGGCCATGTCGGGCATGCCCGCCGGTTTGGCGGCAACCAGCGGAGGCGCCACCGCAGAGGCCGCGTCGCCAGGGTGATGTCCCTTGTGCTGGTCGTCCTGAGCGAACGAGGTGATGCATGCGGTCACCAATGTGGTGGCGACGGCGAGGTTATGAAAACGGGACATCGAGGAGTCTCCTGCAAGTTTGAGAACGATCGGGCGAGCAGATGGCCTGCCCGTAACCGGTTGGGGATGTGTCAATGCTGCAAGCGTCCGATAATGCAGTCCGTAGTCATCTACGGAGTCAAGACGGAATCAGCGGGTCGCAGCCGCTCGGCTTAGGTAGCGGGCGTGCCAGAGCCACCCGCGATAACTGGGGAAGCAGTGAGCTACAGCGCGAGACGGGAAAACCAGACCCTTGGAGGGGGTGAGGGCGCTGGAATCGCCTCTACGTGAGTGCGCCCCGGAGTGGCCGCAACGTAGAGAAGATCGACGATCCACGCCTGGCTTGGCAGTGCTGCCGGCTGCATATCAGGCGTGTCGAGCTTGGGCTGTTGCTTCAGCAGGGTTTGCGAAGACTCGTTGCACGATCTTTGGCATGGGGCCTTGTCGAGATGCGAGCCATCATGGTCCTGGTCTTCCGCATGAGAGTGCAAAACAGCTTGTGCCGGATGATCGACCTGCGAAGTGGTCGGGCCGGAATGAGCTTTTTCGCCGTGTGGCTTGAGCAGACACGCATTCGCCACCCCTGACACCAGCGCGAACACCCACACGAACAGCATCGCGAGGGCGATGCTGCGTTTGCGGTGGCGGCTGGCAATATGAATCATGAGAAAGGGGGCCTGGTGGCGAAATCGCGGATTCCGTGGCAGAAGTTTCACTGGAAATTACGTATGAGAGTTTGATCTGTGTCAAGTCTGCTCTGGGGTCAGCTACGGAATCCAGTCGTATCATTCCTCCATGAAAAGAATGACGATTGCTGCTCCCAAGCCGTTGGACGGTCATTCTTCATTGACCATCGGACGACTCGCAAAGGCGGCTGGAGTGGGCGTGGAGACTGTCCGCTACTACCAGTCGCGCGGGCTGCTCCGCGTGCCGGTGGCCAACGGCGCCTTTCGCGTCTATCCTGCTGCGACAATCGACCGGATCGCATTCATCAAGCGCGCGCAAACGCTCGGTTTCACGCTGGATGAGGTGCGTAGCCTGCTGGACCTGGAGGACGGCCGAAACCGGCGGGCCATCCAGTCGGTCACTCAGGCGCGGCTGGACCAGATCGAGGACAAGCTGGCGGATCTGCAGCGAATGCGCGGCGCGCTGTCCGACCTGCTGCATCGGTGCAGGCAGACAGGACCAATGCTTGGCTGTCCAATCATTGAGACGCTAGCCGGCGCGCCGTCGCCGAACTGAAAGCGGATCAACCACGCCCGACGCATGCGTCAAAGTGCATGGCGATCGCCATGGTACGCCCGACGCCATCATCACGACGCTGAGGCAATGGATCACAGCAAGATGGGCGGTGTTGCTCTTCACGCTTGAAACCGCCATGTCCGCCTCAGTGACCGAGGGCGAAGTACGCAAGAACGACAAGGGAGCGAAGAGGATCACCCTCAAGCACGGTGAGATCAAGAACCTGGAAATGCCCTGCATGACCATGGCGTTCCAAGTCAAGGACGCCGCGCTGTTGGACAAGATCAAGGCGGGAGACAAGGTCATGTTCACCGCTGAGAAGGCGGATGGCGCTATCGTCGTCACCTCGATTGAACCTGGATGTACACGACCAACGCGATTGAGAGCGTGAACGCACGGCTGCGCAAGATCATCAAGACGCACGGGCACTTCCCAAGCGACGATGCGGCCACCAAGCTGATCTGGCTGGCGCTGCGTAACATCACGGCCGACTGGGGACGAGCAGATCACAACTGGAAGTCCGCGATCAATTCGCGATCCTCTACGAAGACCGGTTCACGAAACCGAGCACGTAAGAAATTCAACCAGCTTCACGAAATCGGTGAAGGTTCAATGAGCCTTACACACGAAAATTCGGACAGGCCCTTGAGTTCCGATTGTCAGCCGATTGCGGGCATCACCCTGCAACGCTCTTGGGGTAGGTCGCAAACACACTCGACTGCCCTGCGGCATCAATCAGCAGGACCTGGTACGGATCCATGCGTCTAGGCACTTCCATGCCGGGTGCCGAAGGCGGCATGCCGGGGACGGCCAGGCCAATGGCAATCGGTTTCGATGCCAGCAGTTGCTTCACCTCGACCGCCGGCACGTGACCTTCGAGGACGTAGCCGCCGACAGCCGCTGTGTGGCAACTGCCGTAGCGGTCGGGCAAGCCGAGACGCTTGCGCGCAGCTGTGGTGTCGTTGACATCCACCACCTTGACCGCGAAGCCGGTCGCACGCCTGTGCTCGACCCAGGAGCCGCAGCAGCCACAGCTTGGGCTCTTGAAGACCTGCACCTCAGGTCCCGAAGGTGCTGCAAACGCTGGCGGGGCGGACAGGGCGATGAGTGCCACTGCACTCTTGACGTGGCGACGTCGGTTCACGATCGAGTCCTCACGAAGGGGTTGTGGATTCCTATGGCAGTGGGGGCACGGCAACGGCTGGCACGACAAGAGGCTGACGGGCTTCCCGCCGCAATTGCCACTGCTTGACCAAGGCATATAGCGCCGGGATCACGCAAAGCGTCAGGACTGTTGAAGAGAGCATTCCGCCCACCATCGGTGCGGCGATGCGGCTCATGACTTCGGAGCCGGTGCCGGTGCCCCACATGATGGGCAGCAGACCAGCCATGATGGCCACCACGGTCATCATCTTGGGGCGAACGCGCTCGACCGCACCTTCCATCACTGCACCGTACAGGTCGGTCGGCCCGGGCAGACGTCCTTCGACGCGGCAACGCTCGCGCGCATGCTCCCAGGCATGGTCCAGGTAGATCAGCATGACCACGCCGGTTTCGGCGGCCACGCCGGCCAGCGCGATGAAGCCAACTGCCACCGCCACCGACAGGTTGTAGTTCAGCGCCCACATCAGCCACACGCCGCCCACCAGCGCAAAGGGCACCGACAGCATCACGATGAAGGTCTCGGTGAGCCGACGGAAGTTCAGATAGAGCAGCAGAAAGATCAGCAGCAGGGTGACCGGCACGACGATCTTCATCTTCTCGATCGCACGCTCCATCGCCTCGAACTGGCCGCTCCAGGTGATGTAGTAGCCGGCCGGGAACTTCACCTGTGCGGCCACCGCCTTGCGCGCATCGGCCACGTAAGAGCCGATGTCGCGGTCGCGGATGTCGACGAAGATGTAGGCCGACAGCAGCGCGTTCTCGGTGCGGATGCCCGGCGTGCCGCGCGCCACCACCACCTTGGCCACCTGGCCGAGCGGGACCATCGCACCGCCCATGATCGGCACCAGCACCTCGCGCTCGATCTGCTCGGGGTTGGTCCGCAGTTCGCGCGGGTAGCGCACGGTGACGCCGAAGCGCTCGCGGCCTTCCACGGTGGTGGTGACCATCTCGCCGCCAAGTGCAGTGCCGATGACATCGAGCAATTCGCCCACCGAGAGCCCGTAGCGCGCCAGCGCGGCGCGGTCGGGTTCGATGTTGAGGTAGCTGCCGCCCGTCAGCCGCTCGGCAAAGGCCGAGGTCGTTCCAGGCACGGTCTTGACCACGGCCTCGATCTCCTTGGCGAGTTTCTCCATCTCGCCGAGGTCCTTGCCGAAGACCTTGATGCCGATCGGCGTGCGGATGCCGGTGGACAGCATGTCGATGCGCGCCTTGATCGGCATCGTCCAGGCGTTGGAAACACCGGGGAACTGCAGCGCCTTGTCCATCTCGGCGATCAGCTTGTCGGTGGTCATGCCCGCGCGCCATTCCTCCTGCGGCTTCAGGTTGATGACCGTCTCGAACATCTCGGTCGGTGCCGGGTCGGTGGCGGTGTTGGCGCGACCTGCCTTGCCATAGACCGAGCTCACCTCGGGGAAGCTCTTGATGATCTTGTCCTGCGTCTGCAGCACCTCCGCTGCCTTGGTGATGGACATGCCCGGCAGCGAGGCCGGCATGTACAGCAGCGTGCCCTCGTTGAGGGTGGGCATGAACTCACTGCCAAGCCTCGAGGCTGGGTACCAGGACACGCCCAGCGCGATCAAGGCCAGTGCGATGGTGACCTTCTTCCACCGCATGACCCAGGCGATGATCGGTCGGTAGGTCCAGATCAGGAAGCGGTTCAACGGGTTCTTCGCCTCCGGCATGATCTTGCCGCGGATGAACAGCATCATCAGCACCGGCACCAGCGTGACCGACAGTAGTGCCGCACCGGCCATCGAGAAGGTCTTGGTGTAGGCGAGCGGCGAAAACAACCGCCCCTCCTGCGACTCCAGCGTGAACACCGGCAGGAACGACACCGTGATGATCAGCAGAGAGAAGAAGAGGGCTGGTCCCACCTCCTTGCATGCGTCGAGCATCGCGTCGGACCGATCCTTGATCGAGTGGTCTGGCTTCAGGCGCTCCAGGTGCTTGTGGGCGTTCTCGATCATCACGATGGCCGCATCCACCATCGCCCCGATGGCGATCGCGATGCCACCCAGGCTCATCAGGTTCGAGTTCATGCCCAGCAGCTTCATCGCGATGAACGAGATCAGCACGCCCACCGGCAGCATCAGGATAGCCACAAGCGCCGAGCGTATGTGCATCAGGAAGATCACACAGACCGCGGCAACGATCAGACTCTCTTCAAGCAGCGTGCGCTGCAGGGTCGCGATTGCGCGGTGAATCAGGTCCGAGCGGTCGTAGACGGCCTGGATCGTCACGCCCTCGGGCAGGCCGGCAGATATTTCCGTGACCTTGGCCTTCAGGTTGTGGATCACCTCCAGCGCGTTCTGTCCGAAGCGCGACATCGCGATGCCGGAGACGACCTCGCCTTCGCCGTTCAGCTCGGACAGGCCGCGCCGCTCGTCGGGCGCCATTTCGACGCGGGCGATGTCGCGGATCAGCACCGGTGTGCCGCCTTCACTCTTGACCACCAGTTGCTCGATGTCGGCCTTGTTGCGCAGGTAGCCCTTGCCGCGCACCATGAACTCGGTCTCGGCCATTTCGACCACACGGCCGCCGACGTCGCGGTTGGAGTCGCGGATCACCTGCGACACCTTCATCAGCGGGATGCCGAAGCTGCGCAGCTTCAGCGGATCGACCGTCACCTGGTAGGTCTGCACGAAGCCGCCCAGCGAAGCCACCTCGGCGACCCCTGGGGCCTTGGTGAGCTGGTAGCGCACGTACCAGTCCTGGATGGTGCGCAGTTCGGCCAGGCTCTTGTTCTTGGCCAGCAGCGCGTACTGGTAGACCCAGCCGACGCCGGTGGCGTCAGGCCCGAGCGAGGGCGACACGCCCTTGGGCAGGCGGCTGGAGGCAAAGTTCAGGTACTCCAGCACCCGGCTGCGCGCCCAGTAGATGTCGGTGCCATCCTCGAAAATCACGTAGACGAAGGACGCCCCGAAGAACGAGAAGCCACGCACGACCTTCGACTTGGGCACCGCGAGCATCGCGGTGGTCAACGGATAGGTCACCTGGTCTTCGACGACCTGCGGCGCCTGGCCCGGGTATTCGGTGTAGACGATGACCTGCACGTCCGACAGGTCGGGCAGCGCGTCGAGCGGCGTCTTCATCACGGCTACGACACCGGCGATGACGACGAACAGGGTGGCGAGCAGGACCAGGAACGGGTTCCGGCCTGACCACTGGATGATTCTGGACAGCATGGCGACCTCTGCTCAGTGGCCGGAATGCGATGTGGCGGCGGCGCTCGCTGCCGGTGCGGCCGACTTTGGCTGCAGCGCCTTTCTCGCGGTCGCCGCGATCGACGTCACCACGTACTCGCCGGGCTGGCGTTCGACGAACTCGAAACGCACTGCCTGGCCCGGCTTCAAGCCGTTCAGCAGGGAAGCATTCGCGGCCTTGAACTCCATCGTCATTGCTGGCCACTTCAGGGTCGTGACGGGGCCGTGGTTGAGGCTGAGCGTGCCGGTCTTGGGGTCAATGCTGTCGACGGACCCTTCGGCCTTGTGGCCGATCGGGGCAGGCGCCGACGATGCGCCAGGAAGTGCGGGCGCGCCGCCCGATGCGGCGCTGTCGGACCCCTTGGCCGGGCTGCCATGCCCGGCGTGGCCGCCGAGACCGCCCACGACCGCTTTCAGGTTGCTCTCCGCGTCGATCAGGAAGTTGGCGGCGACGACGACCTGTTCGCCGTCCTTTACGCCCTTGAGGATTTCGACGTAGTTCTCGCCGCGCCCGCCGATGTCGACTTCTCTGGGCTCGAATCGGCCCTCCTTGACCTGGACGAGCACGATGCGCCTAGTGCCGGTGTCGATCACGGCCGAGTCCGGCACGGTCAGCACCGGCGACTTGCCGCCCACCGACACCTCAACCTGCGCGAACATCGCCGGCTTGAGTTTCTGCCCCGGGTTGGCCATCTCGACGCGGACAGGGATGCTGCGCGTCTCTGCTTTCAGCGTCGGATAGATGTAGGTGATGCGGCCCTCGAAGGCCTCGTTGGGGTAGGCCGTCGTCGTGACGCGCGCCTTGGCACCGCTCTTGACGAGTCCGATGTCCTGTTCAGACAGGTCGGCGATGACCCAGACCGACGACAGGTCGGTCACTTGGTAGAGCATCTCGCCCGGCATGAAGCGCATGCCCTGCAGTGCCTTCTTCTCCGAGACGACGCCCGACACGGGCGAAGGGAAGGAGATCGTGCGTTGCGGCTGGCCTGACTTCATCAGCGCCGTCACCTGCGACGGCGACAGGTCCCAGTTGCGCAGCCGGGCCAGGCTGGCGTCGGCCAACTGTCGCATGCCGGCCTGCGCGTCGGCGCCCGCGTCCTTCATGGCTTCGAGCCCTTGCATCGCGATGGCGTACTCGCGCTGGGCCGACACGAGCTCGGGGCTGTAGGCCTCGAACAGCGGCTGGCCCTTGGCCACCGGTTGCCCGGTCGCGTTGACGTGCAGCCGCTCGACGTAGCCCTCGAACTTTGCGGTGACCGCAAACACGCGGCGTTCGTCGGGCTCGATGCGGCCCGCGGCGCGCACGGACTTGCCGAGCATTCGCATCGCGGCGGCCTCGGTGCGCACGCCGAGCTTCTGGATCTTCTCGGTGCTGATGCGGACCTGGTTGGGCGACGCTGGCGCGGCGCCCGGGGTCGATTCATCTTCGCCTTCGAAGACCGCGATGTAGTCCATCCCCATCGGGTCCTTCTTCGGTGTCGGCGAGGTGTCGGCCAGCCCCATCGGGTTGCGGTAGTAGAGCAACTTGCGCTGCTTGGGCGCCGCGGCGGATGCGGATGCCGTGCTGGCCACCGAGTCCTCCGAAGGCTGCTGCTGCGAGCGGGCGCCCAGCCAGTAGCTGCCCGCACCGACTGCCCCGAGCAGGACTGTTGCAAGCGCGGTGGCGAGCACGGTGGTGGAGGTCTTCACAGGTCTTCTCCCAGGATGCGTTCGATGTCGGCCAGGCGCATCTGCGCTTCGACCTGCGATTTGAGGATCTCCTGCCGCGCCTTGCGGATACCCCGCTGGGCTTCGAGCAGCATCGAGAACTCGGCCTTGCCGTTCTCGTAGGCGGCCAGCGTGGATTGCAGGGCCAGCTCGGACTGCGGCAGCAGCTGGGTCCTCACTAGCGCCTCGGTGCGTCGCGCGGCCTCCAGGCCGGCCAGGTTGACGGCGAGATCGCCGAGCAACTGCTGCGACAGGCTCTCGGCGCGGGACCGCGCCGCGAACACCATGGCCTCGGATTCGCGTTCCTGGCTGCGGCGTGATTCCTGCTGCAGCGGGATGTTCATCTCCACCATCACACCCCAGGTCGTGATGCGTGAGCCCATCTGCGACGGCGACACGCCCACGGTGAGGTCGGGGTAGCGGTTTCGTTGCGTGAGGTCGCGGTTCTTCTGGGCCGCAGCGACGCGGGCCAGTTCGGCCTGGATCTGCGGGTTGCGGGCACGGGCGCGCTCGGCCAGCGAGGCCGCGTCTGCCGTCGCCACAGGCGGAATCGGACGGAGGACCAGCGGGTCAGCCAGCGGCGCCGTGCTGTCACGCGCGAGAAGTGCATTCAGCCGCGCCTTGATCTGCCGCTTTTCACCGTCCAGCGCGATCAACTCGGCGCGCATGGCGGTCTGCTCCAGCTGGGCCCGGATCGCATCCGACTGACCGGCGAGTCCCCCAGCGTAACGCGCCTGGGAGACCTGCTCCAGCCGTGCCATCAGGCCGAGCACCTCGTTGGAGAGCCGCTCGTTGCCGGCGGCACGATAGTACTCAGCGTAGGTCGCCTTGATGCGCGTCGACAGCTCCGCCCAGGCGGCGTCGCTGCGCGCATCGGCCTGACGCGCGTCGGCGGAGGCCGCATCACGCTTCAGTTCGCGCTTTCCCCACAGGGGCAGGGACTGCATCAGCGTGTACTTGGTCTCGCCCACCTTCCACGGCAGCAGACTTGGGGATGCGTCCGTGCCGTAGTTGTTGGTGTTCATCAGCTCGACGCGCAACACCGGATCGGGCAGCGCGCCTGCGGGGCCGACGCGCTGCGCAGCGGCATCGGCCTCCGCCTGCATGGCCCGGAGTTCCGGGCTCTGCGTGCGAGCGTGGGCCAGCAAGCCCTGGAGGTCTGTTCCCAGGGCCGCATCCTGCGCCGCCACCGGGCCTGACAGTCCCGCGGTGGCCAGGAGGACGAACAACAGGTCGCGCAACCTTCGTCCGAGCACAGGGCTAGTCGCCGTCGACCCGGCTGCTGACCCGCAGTTCTGCGGCTTGGTGGCCGGATGGTCAAGTGTGGTCATCGAGGGGCTCCCGGCGATGTCGACGAAGGGCGCGTGCACATCAGGTGTTCTTTCCGGCGGCGTGGTTGTGCTTCGGCAGCTTTTTGTTCGGCGCCGCCGATGCAGCGGCTTCAGGGGCCGTGGCTGCCGCGCCGGTCATGCAAGGGCCGGACTTGGCCGTCGGCCGCGGCGTGCCCTTTTCTGCGCCATGGTCGTGATTGACCATCGGCTTGGCGCAGTCGTGGGACATCATGGCTCCGCTCATGGGCATGGAAGCCCTTGCAGCGGGTTGGGTCTGGGCCGAAGCAGCCAGCGCTGCGCAGGTGAAGAGGACGGAAACGAAGAGGGTGCGGATCGTGGTCATGACAGTAAACTCCAGAAGGACGGATGCAATGGGTTCGATCGGCCTGTCTCTCTATGGTCGGGGTAGGGCCAAACGAGAGTAGGAGCCCGTCGTTTGCGATTGCCACCCGACGGTAGCAATCAGCAGACGGACGTATGGCACTGGTCAGAGCGGCCACAGTGGCTGCCTGCCAGTATCAGGCGCTATAGAGCCAGACGCAGGAACGGCATGTGGACCGGTGGGGCCAGGACGCCATCTCGGCGTTGCACCCACAACTGCATCGGCGCAAAGGTCGGCACCTGCATGACGGTCACGACCGCCATCGCAACTACTGCTTGAGGCTGGATGTCATTCCGGGCCGACTTCAGCGGTGGGATGGACAAAGCGGCCATGTCGCAGCAGTCTTGGCAGCTCGCCTTCGGCGAGTTTCCGATATACGCTGGCGCATTGTCATTTTGCGACGGCAAGCCGGCGCCATTGGCCTTTGCATGATCGTGGGCCACCGCGTCTTGGTGGGCGACCTCCGGAACCACGAGATAGCTGGTCGCCGTGGCAACGGGCGCTACCAGCCCCGTACCGCTGCATGCATTCGCAATGCCCGCCACAATGCCGAACAGCCATAGGAGCAGCACGCGGGCTGCCCATTGGCGAAGTTGCTGGCGGTGACGGAACATGTCTCTTGGTTGGTCCAAATTTGCTGGCCCATTGTCTGCGTCGGCGATCATGGAGGGTTGATCAGCGTCAAGGAAGCGGCCGATCTCGCCATGGCCGATCTGGTGTGTCTTTCGACGTGGACTAGGGCGGGACCCTTCTGCCTCAGCACGCTTGCAGGACAAGGTGAGTTAACAAAACAACTGTCCTGGTCCACCGAGCCCGTCGGCCGACGATCAGGCATTACAAGTTCGCCCCTGCACTACCTTCCCGACAATCGGCGCATTTTCCGGGTCATTCCCAGCGTCCTCGACGCGTCGGGGATTGCGATCAAACAAAGGGCTTGCGACCGGATCTACATTCTGTCCCGCGGCATCAATGGTCCCATCGGCGTGAAGGTCGGCGGCATGGACAGTGCGCCGCTACTGCCGCTGTTCCTGAATATGCGTCCGCCAAACCCATCTTGACGTCGATGACCAGATCAGATGACGGCGGGATTCCAGCGGTGCGGCAACAACTTGGCGATCCGACTGGCCGGCTGATTTGATACATCGGAGGCATCAGTTGATGAACAAGCTTGCGACCACTCTCGGAGCCGTCTTGCTGACCCTATTGAACCTGTGCGGAGCAGCGCGTGCAGCCGACACCAAGCCGGATCCCTTCGCGCCGCTGGCGCGACTCCTCGGCGACTGGACGGGCGTGAGCAGCGGCGCGCCGACGGCATCCAGCCTTTGCTGCTCGAAGTATTTGTCGAGTCGGTCTCTTGGATGAGTCAAACTTCCTGAGGGCAGTTCAGGTGGGGGTGCGGACAAAAACTTGGCTCGGCGCTGACACATCAAGGATGGCTCGCTGGCCAAGATGAGCAGCGAGGCCGGATACGCCCCTGAGTTTGAAACTCCTGCTCGCAGACAAATGGCCAAGCAGAACCCGCTTGCCCAACGCGAAGGAGCGATCATCTTCGAAGCCCCTGCGGCTGGCGGTCGAACCCGGGCAGAGGTGCTGCGCGAGTTGCAGCAGGCCCGCGATGATGGCTCGCTGCGCCGCCTGAATACCAACCGCCATTATTGAACCCTTGTTGTGCCGTACACTTTGACAATGAGCAAATTCTGGCGGATCGCTTTCGCATGGATGTTGGCGCTGGCCTTACCCGTCCAGGGTTACGCCGCGCACGCCATGATGTTTTGCGGCCCCGCCCATCATGGAACAGCTCAAGTTCATGATCATGTATCGCATGACCATGGCGATGCCGGCCAAACTTCTCACGACAGGGCTCACAACACGGCCGGCGCCCACGCTGATGTAGAGGCTGATGCCAATCCATCGGCGGATGGTGGACTCGTCAAAGTCAAATCATCGAAGACTGCAGGCGCTGGCAAGTGCAGCGTCTGCTCTTCTTGCTGCAGTGCTGCAGCCATCACCACCTCGATCATCCAGATTGAAGCGGTGCCTCAGCATGAAACGGTCGTGGCCACCACCGCGACGGCCCACGACCTCGTGCTGATCGGCGGTCTCGAACGACCGCCTCGACTCTCTCTCGCTTGACGGACTGACGCCGCGCGATTGCAGATCGCGCGCCAGGTCATCGTAGCGGATCGTTCACGTGATTCTTGGCGTTTTCGCGCGAGGAATGCCGTGGCCTCCCACCGTTCAAATGCGAGAGAACCATGAAAATCATTGCTTCGGGAGTGGCGCTGATCGCAGCGTCAGTCTTCCTGATACAGCCGGCGCTCGCTCAGGCGCCAGCCAAGACATCTTCGACTTCAACGAGCCCGCGTGCTGATCCCCTAGATCCGAGGGCTACGGTCGCTCCGCTGATCTACCGCTCGACCTTCCAGGACTATCGCCCCAATACCGAGGCCGAAGTCGGTTCCTGGAAGGCCGCTAACGACAGGGTTGGCAGCATCGGCGGCTGGCGGGTCTACGCAAAGGAAGCACAACAAGCCGATACGCCGGCTGCTTCTCCCGCATCTGCGCCAAGCGCAGCAGGGGCCCCCAGGCCGCCCGAGGCCAAGCCCGGAGCGGCAGGCCCAGCTGGCCACAAACATCATTAAGGAGCTCGCATGTCGAGACTGAATCCCCCAGGCCGATCAGGCCGAGCGCGAGTGCGCACGCTAGCGCTCGCCCTCCTGCCACTGGCCCTCGCGGGCTGCGCCAACCTGAGTGCTGACAGTGGCTTCTCTCCGGTGAGGCAAGCTGCCGAGCAACACTTGGGCAAGACGGTCCAGCTTGCCCGCAGTGACCGCGACCGCGACAACATCGATCAACGTGTCAATGAACTGCTGAAACCACCGCTGAACGCCGATTCTGCGGTTCAGATTGCCTTGCTCAATAACCGTGGCCTGCAGGCCAGCTTCCTGGAACTCGGCATTGCGGAGGCCGAGATGGTGCAGGCCAGCCGCCTGCCCAACCCAGGGTTCAGCATTGCTCGGATGCGGCGAGGCGATGAACGTGAGATCGAAAGGGCCTTCTCATTCGACCTCGCGCATCTGATTGCACTGCCGCTGACCAGGAAGATGGAAGGCCGCCGCTTCGCCGCCGTGCAACGCAGTGTCTCAATGGAGATGCTGTCTCTCGCCAGCGAATCACGCAAGGCTTTCTACGCCGCCGTGGCTGCCGAGCAAACGGCTCGATACACCCGTGATGTCAAGGCTACCGCTGATGCGGGCGCAGAACTTGCCAAGCGCCTTGCGCAAGCCGGCAACTGGTCCAAGTTGCAGCAGGCCCGGGAGCATGGTTTCTTCTCCGAAGCGGCGCTGAACTACGCCCGGGCTGAGCAAGCCCGCGTTGCGGCCCGCGAGCGGCTGACTCGCCTGCTGGGCCTGTGGGGAAACCAGGCGCAGTTCAATTTGCCCGAGCGTTTGCCTGATCTGCCCGCGCAAGCCCAGGACCGGCCCGATATCGAGCAGTTCGCGATGTCGCAGCGACTCGACGTCCAGGCCGCGAAGAGCCAGGTGGAAGTGACCGCGAGAAGCCTGGGCTTGAGCCGCGTCACCCGCTTCGTCAATGCGCTCGAGTTCGGCTACATGCGCAACTCGTCCAACGAAGCACCTCGCCAGACTGGCTATGAGATCAGCATCGAGATTCCGCTGTTTGATTGGGGCGATGCCCGCGTGGCCAAGGCCGAGGCGATCTATATGCAAAGCGTGCAGCGCGCGGCCCAAGTCGCGGTCGAAGCAAGGTCGGAAGTTCGCGAGGCCTATCAGGGCTATCGCTCGGCCTTTGACATCGCACGCCACTACCGCGACGACATCGTGCCGACCGCCAAGCGCATCTCCGACGAGAACCTGCTGCGCTACAACGGCATGTTCATCAGCGTGTTCGAGCTGCTGGCCGATGCGCGCTCGCAGATTGCCGCCGTCAATTCGTCCATCGAGGCGCTGCGTGACTTCTGGATCGCCCAGGCCGATCTCGACATGGCCGTGATCGGCAAGCCCAGCCTCAGCGCAGCTGCACCTGCAGCGATGTCCGCAGGCAGCGGCGGCCCCGCCCACTGATTCAGGAGAAAACAACGATGCTATCCCGACGCAACCTTATCCGTGGCGCTGGCGCCATGACGGCGGCCGTGTCCGCCGCCGCTGTCAGCCGAGTGGCCATGGCTGCATTGCCTGAACCGGTCATGCAGAGCAAGCCGGACACCATGCCTCCATTGGTACCCAATACGGGCCGCCCATACAACCCGGTAGTCACCTTGAATGGTTGGACCCTGCCCTGGCGCATGAACCAGGGCGTCAAGGAATTCCATCTGGTGGCGGAACCGGTGGTGCGCGAACTCGCCCCTGGCATGAAGGCCCATCTGTGGGGTTACAACGGCCAATCGCCGGGCCCGACCATCGAAGTGGTGGAGGGCGACCGGGTGCGGATCTTTGTCACCAACAAGCTGCCCGAGCACACCAGCATCCATTGGCATGGCCAACGTCTGCCCAATGGCATGGACGGGGTCACTGGCTTGAATCAACCCGGTATCCAGCCGGGTAAGACCTTCGTCTATGAATTTGTCGCACGCCGGCCCGGCACCTTCATGTACCACCCGCATGCCGATGAAATGACGCAGATGGCGATGGGCATGATGGGCTTCTGGGTTACGCACCCGAAGACCAAGAACCCGCTGATCGACGAGGTAGATCGGGACTTCTGCTTCCTGCTCAATGCCTTCGACATCGATCCCGGCACGGCCACGCCGAAGATCATGACGATGCTGGACTTCAATTTGTGGTGCTGGAACAGCCGTATGTTCCCGGGCATCGACACGCTGAATGTGCGCAAGAACGACAAGGTGCGCATCCGTATCGGCAATCTGACGATGACGAATCACCCGATCCATCTGCACGGGCACGAGTTTCTGGTGACGGGCACCGACGGCGGGCCGACCCCGAAGAGCACGCGCTGGTACGAGGTGACCACCGACGTGGCCGTGGGTCAGATGCGGCAGGTCGAGTTCCTGGCGGACGAGGAGGGCGACTGGGCCTTCCACTGCCACAAGAGTCACCACACGATGAACGCGATGGGTCACGACGTGCCGACCATGATCGGCGTCGATCACCGGGAAGTGGTCAAGCAGGTCACCAAGCTGGTGCCGGACTACATGGTGATGGGCGAGCGTGGCATGGCCGACATGGGCGAGATGGAAATGCCTTTGCCCGACAACACGATTCCGATGATGACCGGTGCCGGCCCCTTCGGTGGCGTCGAGATGGGTGGCATGTTTTCGATCCTGAAGGTGCGCAAGGACCAGAAACCGGGCGACTACAGCGACCCCGGTTGGTACCAGCACCCGAAGGGTGAGGTCGCGTTTGAGTGGACCGGCGCGCTGCCCGAGCCTGCGCGATTTGCGGCCGAGGGTGGCCAGTCGATGCCGCGCCAGAAACCCAGCGGCAAGACCACCGAAGTCAAAGTTCGTAAACCCACCGGTCACTCCGGGCACTGAGCCCGCGGACTACACACATAGGAAGACTCATATGAAATTCATCCAACAGCTGCGCACCAGCGCCGTTCTTGCCAGTTTGCTGGCCGCCAGCTTCGGGGTAAATGCCCATGGCAACGAAGGTCACGCCAAGAAGACCGGTCCCGTCAAGATGGAGCAGAAGGCCTGGGGCATCGCTGCCGACGCCAAGGCAGCCAAGCGCACGATCACGATCAAGATGTCGGACACGATGCGTTTCACGCCCGATCTGATCGAAGTCAAGCAAGGCGAAACCGTCAAGTTCGTCATCAAGAACGACGGCAAGATGCTGCACGAGTTCGTGCTCGGCACCAAGAAGGAACTCGACGAGCACGCCGCGCTGATGCTGAAGTTTCCGAACATGGAGCATGAGGAGCCGTACATGGCCCATGTTCCGGCCGGCAAGACGGGCGAGATCGTCTGGACTTTCAACCGCGCCGGCGACTTCGATTTTGCCTGCCTGATTGCCGGCCACTACCAGGCCGGCATGGTCGGGAAAGTCAAGGTCAGCTCCGCCACGGCGAAGCCGGCAAAGAGCGACGGCCATGCCGAACACAAGCATTGAGGCCATGAGGCCGCTGGGCCGCCGTGCTTGGCTGTTGGGTTCAGCGGCGCTGTTGCTGTCGCCGGCCTCCATGGCCAAGACCGAGCCGGCGAGCCGACCCGGCACGCTGATCCAGATCTGGAAAGGCCCGAGCTGCGGCTGTTGCAAGGATTGGATGGCGCACCTGCAGGCGAATGGCTTCCAGACGCAGGCCCAGGACAGCGGCAATAGCGACGCCCGAACGCGGCTCGGCGTTGACATCAAGTATGGCTCGTGCCACTCGGCCCTGGTGGGCGGCTATGCGATCGAGGGCCATGTGCCGGCGCGCGAGATCCGCCGCTTGTTGAAAGAGCGCCCGAAAGCCATCGGCCTGGCCGTGCCGGCGATGCCGTTGGGTTCTCCCGGTATGGATGGCCCCGAGTACGCGGGCCGCAAAGATCCGTATGACGTGTTGCTGCTGACCCAGGATGGCGGCGCACGTGTTTTTCAAACCTATCGTTGAAGGAAATCCCAATGAAGCTGATCAAGAACCTCATCGCTGTCACCACCTTGGCGCTCGCAACCGGGTTTGCCGGCACAGCGCTGGCGCACACCACGGCGGCCAACAAGGTGGGCGCATCGGCCTCCATCCCGACGGCCGCGGCCGATATGGCCGATGGCGAGATCCGCAAGATCGACAAGGCCACCAAGAAGCTCACGATCAAGCATGGTGAGATCAAAAATCTCGACATGCCCGGCATGACGATGCTCTTTCAGGTCAAGGACCCCGCCATGTTGGATGCGGTGAAGGTCGGAGACAGGGTGAAGTTCCGCGCAGAGAACAGTGGCGGCGCCATCGTTGTCACGGACATCCAGGTCGCCAAGTAGAGCGCCGGGGCAAGCAGCAGTTGCTGTGACGACGATCCACTTTTGCTCGCCGAGGCATCATGAACCGTAGCCACTTGCCACGCCATATAGGCTTCATTCCCGACGGAAATCGCCGCTGGGCGGCAGGGCACGGTTTGCCGCGCGAGCAGGGCTACCGACACGGCATCGCGCCTGGGCTCGAACTTTTCGAGCTGTGCCGCGCCCTTCAGATCCCCGAAGTATCCGTCTACGGCTTCACGCAGGACAACACCCGGCGCCCCACGGTTCAGACTGCGGCGTTCAGCTTGGCTTGCGTTGAGTTTGCGCTGCAGGTGTCTGCCCGTGGTGCAGCCTTGCTGGTGCTGGGCGACGAACGGTCCGCACTGTTCCCGAGCCAACTGCGTCCCTATCTGGTCCGGCAGCCGGGTGACATCAAGGTGAACTTTCTCATCAACTACGGATGCGATTGGGATCTCGCCGGCCTTTCTGCACAAGGGGCCCTGCGATCCCACGACGTCTCGACTGTGGACATGGTGGTTCGTTGGGGCGGAGGCTGTCGACTCAGCGGATTTTTGCCGGTGCAGTGCGCATACGCCGACATCTACGTGGTGCAAGACAAGTGGCCTGACTTCACGGCTGGGCATCTCGCCGATGCAATGGCGTGGTTTGCCCGACAAGACCGAACTCTTGGGGGATGAGCGAGCTCATGTCCGGAGCAAGAGTCTTTCAGAACCTATGGATTTGTCGGCGTTCTCTCACCCTTGGATCGCTTGAAAGACGAGGGCGCGCGACCGCGGGTCGTGGGCAAGTGACGCGGGTGACAAAACAGTAATCCTGAGGACCGACTTTTGTCGCCGCGTGATGTCTAGAGTGAGACCTGCCTGAAACTCAGCGCACGCGTCTATCAAACTTACCCATGAAGGAAATCCAATGAAACGACTCAAGCAAGTTGCGATCCTGACCGGTCTTGCCGCAATCCTGACCGGTGGCGCGATGGCGCAGACGGCTGTTCAAGGCACGGCCAGCGCCAACACGGGCGTCGTCTCCAAGTCTGCCGACATGGCCGAGGGTGAGATCAAGAAGGTCGACAAAGCCACCAAGAAGCTCACCATCAAGCATGGCGAAATCAAGAACCTCGACATGCCCGGCATGACGATGCTGTTTCAGGTTAAGGACCCGGCCATGCTTGACATGGTGAAAGCCGGCGACAAGGTGAAGTTCAAGGCAGAGAACAACAGCGGCGCCATCGTCGTGACCGAGATCCAGATCGCCAGATGAACCCAGGTGCGGTCGAAAAGGGGCGGCGCATATCGCTGGTCGTCCTGACGGCCGCAGTGAAGCCTTGTGTGCGCTATCGCACCGACGCGTGCCTCGGGATCGCGATGATCAGAGTTGGTAGATCAACCCAACAAGGAGACTCCAATGCTCAGTCAAATGGAACTCGATTGCCTGCGTGCGTGCAACGAATGCGCAGCCGTATGCCTGCAGTGCGCGTCCGCCTGCCTGCAGGAAGACGACCCGAAGGCGATGACCCGTTGCATCGCGCTCGACCTGGAATGCGCCGACATCTGCCAACTGGCAGCGGCATCGATCGCAAGAGGCGGCAATTTGCGCGATGCAGTTTGCGCGCTATGCGCCGAGGCCTGCGAGACCTGCAGGACCGAGTGCGCGAAGCACACGATGGATCACTGCCAAAAGTGCGCCGAGGCCTGCAAACGCTGCGCCGAAGCCTGTCGCGGCATGGTGTCTTGATTTGCAACCGCCAGCCAATTTTCCACCCTTGAAGGAGAGCTCCATGAATCAATCGACCACCCGATCTTCTTGTGCGATGCGTCTTGTCCAGATCGCTTCGCTGTGTCTGGTCGCGACCGTGGCACAGGCGCAGACTCCGCCTGCAATGTCTCATTCAGCCAGCATGCCAAAAGGCCAAATGCAGCAGGGCGCGATGGGTTCCGCGGACATGAAGCAGGCGATGATGAAGGGCATGGACGGCATGCAGAAGATGCCGATGTCGGGTGACACCGATATGGATTTCGCAATGATGATGAAGATGCATCACCAGCAAGCGCTGGACATGGCGGAGATGCAGCTCAAGCACGGAAAATCGCCCGAGATGAAGGCGATGGCCAAGCGCATCATCGCGGCCCAGAAGAAGGAGATTGGCGAATTCGATCGGTGGATGGCCAAGCACAAGTGAAATCAACTTCCGATTCCACCGCTCCCATGAGCCATGCGCCGCATCACAATGGCACGGCGCATGGCAGTCCGGTTGCCGTTCCGGAGGAGCCGCCGGCAGAGTTGAAGGATCCCGTCTGCGGCATGACCGTCACCGCCCAATCGCAGCACCAGTTGTTGCGTGAAGGCCGGCCCGTGTACTTCTGCAGTGCCGGCTGCAAGGCCAAGTTCACGGCTAACCCAAGCCAGTATCTGCCCGCAGACTCTGTCGCCCAGGTGGCTACGGCAGCGACTCCTGCACCAGGGGCCGAGCCAGCGCTCGCCGGAGCCATCTACACCTGCCCGATGCACCCCGAGGTGCGTCAGAGCAAGCCCGGCGCCTGCCCCAAGTGCGGTATGGCGCTGGAGCCGGAGATGCCCACGCTGGATGAGGGGGAGAGCCCCGAGTTGCTGG